>Ga0207669_10000002_pt1 | contig 377651 bp, 381 predicted proteins | sample KBSM33metaG_FD_184329 | JGI IMG/M metagenome (GOLD analysis project Ga0207669, IMG submission 184329) | Miscanthus rhizosphere microbial communities from Kellogg Biological Station, Michigan, USA - KBS M3-3 metaG (SPAdes) (version 2) | ecosystem: Host-associated > Plants > Roots > Rhizosphere...
CGTGGCTCTCTGGCCGGGCACCGGCAGCGTGACGGTCTCGACATCGCCTTCTTTGCTCGGGGTGAGCGAGCCGCCGCTGATGTCTTCGAAGAAATACGTCGTGGCTTTGAGGGAGCCTGAACCCGTGCCCGATGGCGAGAACAGGACCGTATAAGTGCCCGTTTTGGGAAGCGTTATGGGTCCGATGAATCCACCGGAGAATCCGGCCGACCCCAGTTGCGATCCCATTGGACTCCAGATCGAGGCGGTGCCGCTTATCGAGCTTTCAGAGAGGACCATCGACACCTTGTCACCCGCATCGCCGTCGAGGTGCATGAGCGTGACTTTTTCTGAGCCGATGAGCTGAACGGTTTTCGAGCCGTTTTTCGGCAACTCTCCGGTCGCGCCCACTTTTCCGACAGTTACGCCGCTGGGTGGCACAAACAAGTCCGGACCCACGTCCGATCCCTGGAGACTCGCAAGCGAGACAGGAGCGCCGAGTCGGCCCGATGGCACTTTGAAATCGATCGAAGAGGACGAAGCCGACACGATTTCGGCCTGCAAGCCGTTGAGTCCTACGACATTGTCAGACGGCGAGGGCTCGAAGTTCGAGCCGGAGATCGTCACTTCTTCGCCTGCCGCCGCTACCGTCGGTTCGAGCGCAGAGATTTTTGGGCCATCTGAGGCGACCATGAAGCTCTGGGCGCCCGTTACCGGACCTTCTTCAGGAGTCTGGACCGTGACCGGCCCCGACGTGGCTTCGGCGGGCACTTCGACCATCAGCAACCAGGGCGTAGCCCCTTCCACGGTCGCAGCGGTGCCGTTGAATTTGACCGTGTTCGAGCCCGGGGTTTCCGAGAAGCCGGTGCCTTCGATTGCGATCGTCTCGCCGACTTCCCCTTTCGCTGGGCTGAGCTGGAGGATCGAGAGCTCGTCAGAAGGGTTGCGGTCGATCGACAGGAGGTTGCCGACAACATCCCAATTGTAGGTGGCGGTGTCGCCTGGGGGATCGATCGCCGCCTTGAGACGGCCGTCGGCGTCGTAGACGAAGCGAAAGGCATCACCGGGCGGTGAAGCAATTGCGACTACCGATCCCAAACCACCCGTGAGTAATGCCGCGAAAACAAAAACCCCCGCTGCCCATAGGCTTCTTCGGGCATGCTGTCGCATCGTCTCCCCCTTCCTGCCAAATCAGTATAAACAGCCTAGTATCTATTACTCAGACTGTTCCTGCGGGGGCTTCATATCGCTTGACCGGAACGCTTGTCAACTATCAGGGTGGAAACCCTGGACGTTCGGTGGGTCTCCACTTTCCTTTGCTGATCTAGCGTCGCCCAGCTAACAGGCGTCGTCGTTGCCGCAGAGGCATTGCTAGCTCTTGCCAGGTTTCTCCGCCTCGCGCAAAAGGTCGGAGGCGGCCACACCGAGTCCGTCCGCGAGCTGCCACAGGGCACGCACGCTGATGTTGCGTTCGCCGCGCTCGGCGTCACCGACGTAATTGGCGCTCATCCCAGCCCGGTCAGCAAGCTCTTCAAGGGTGAGGTCGCGAGCCTCGCGCAAAGCACGCACTGCCCTTCCCAAAGCGCGATGGCGGGGGCTGAGCGAGGGCACTCGCGCACCCTTCCCGAGCCCACAGGGCTAGTCCACCAACTATCAGGGTGGCACGTGGGGCTCGATCGGTCCGAGTAGGCACACTCGGCCGCTATTTTTTGCCGGCGATGTCCCAGATGACGTCGGCCGGGGAAATGCCCTGACGGCGGGCGGTCGCCTCGATCTCATCCCAGGGAAGCTCGGCCTCGGGCAGCTCGTCCCAGCGGGCCAGGTCAAGCGCCTCGACGGCGCCCTTCAGCGCCGGTCCTAAGTGTTCCTCCGAGCGCAGCAGCGCCCTCAAGACCTCCAGCTGCTTGTCGCTCAAGCGCACAACCCACATGCAGGTACCTCCAGGGTTAGGCGGAACGCGGGTTGCTCGGGAAACCTAGGCAGCCGGGCGGACGGAATCGGCGCCGCCGCTGATCCGCACCGCCTCGACGCGGTTCTCGCGCACGGACTCGACCCGGATCGTGTAGCCGTTGGCGGTGATCGCGTCGCCGCGCTTCGGCAGCCGCCCCAGCTCGCCGAAAACGTAGCCGCCAATCGAGTTGTAGGCGTCGCTGTCGACCGGCAGCTCGATGCCGGCGTCGGCGAGGTCACCAAGCGAGACGTGGCCGCGGACAAACCATTCGCCGCCGGCCAGCCGCCGCAGGGCGGCGGCGCGGGGGTCGGTCTCGTCCTCGATCTCCCCCACGACCTCCTCGAGGATGTCCTCGACGGTGACGATGCCGACCGTGCGGCCGTACTCGTCGACGACCACCGAGAGCGAGGTGCGCTGCACCTGCAGGTCGTGCAGCAGGTCGTCGAGCGGGCGCGTCTCCGGCACGATGACCGCGTCGCGGATGACGGGATCGATCCGCGCCTGCGGCCCGTCGTTCATGTAGAGGCGGGCGAGGCTGTTGTTGTGGACGATGCCCTTGACGCGATCCGGGTTGTCTTCCTCGATCACGACCAGCCGGGTGTGGCCGGAGGTGACGCAGCGGCGCAGCGCCGTCTCGACGGTCTCCGAGGCGTCGACCGTGACGACGGCGGGGATCGGCGTCATCACCTCGCGCGCCTGCTGCTCGTGCAGGTGGAAGACGCCGCCGAGCATGCCGGCCTCGCCGGGGTCGAGCGTTCCCCCCACCCGCGAGCGATCGATGATCTGCTTGAGGTCCTCGGCCGTGTGACGCTCCTCGATGTCGGTCGGGTCGACGCCGAAGAGCCGCACTATCGCGTTTGAGATCGCGCTCAGCCCCATCGTCACCGGCGCGGTGGCGACGCGAAACCAGGCGAGCGGTCGGGAGACGCGGCGCGCGGTTCGCTCGGCCCGGTTGATCGCCAGCATCTTCGGGACCTGCTCGCCGACGCTGATATGGAGCGCGGTGACCAGCGCGAAGGCGATCGCCACGGACAGACCGACCGCGGCCCCGTGTGAGAGGCCACCGAAGACCGGCTCCAGCAGCTTGGCGAGGGAGGGCTCGCCGAGAAAGCCGATCCCGATCGAGGCCATCGTGATCCCCACCTGGCAAGCGGAGAGCGATTCGTCGATCTCGTCGAGCTGCTCCAAGACGGCCTCGGCGCCGCTCTCGCCTTCCTTGGCGAGCTGCTCGATCTTGCCACGGCGGCTGCGGACGAGGGCAAACTCGGCGGCGACGAAGAAGCCGTTGATCGCGACTAGCAGGAGTAGCAGGATGAGCAGCAGGAAGCTCATCGTCTATTTGACCCGATACTTCGGGGAAGGTCTTCTTCGGCCATTCGGCATCAATGAATATATCCGTCCGACTCGCGGCAAACGCGAGAGTGCCATATTGAGCCGCCTATGCGAATCGCCAGCCTGGTCCCCTCGGCAACGGAGATGCTGTTCGCGCTCGGCCTCGGTGAGAACGTGGTCGCGGTCACCCACGAGTGCGACTACCCCGATGCCGCCCGCTCTCTCCCCCACCTGACCCGGACTGTGCTGCCGGCGGGCCTCGACGCCCGCGGGATCGACGATGCGGTGAAGTCGATCGTGGGCGAGGGCAGGGCGCTGTATGAGCTCGACGAGGGGCGCCTCGCCGAGCTGGCCCCCGACCTGATCGTGACCCAGGCCGTCTGCGACGTCTGCGCGGTCTCCTACGAGGACGTGGTCGCGGTGGCGGCCCGGCTGCCCGGCAGGCCGCGGGTACTGCAGCAGGACCCGAGCACGCTCGGCGAGATGCTGGAGGACGTGATCCGCCTCGGCGAGGCCACCGGCCTGGAGGCCGAGGCGCACGAGCTGCGCGGCGAGCTGGAGGGGCGGCTGGCCACCGTCCGCGCCGCCGTCTCGGGCGCCGCGCGGCCGCGGGTGATCGCCCTGGAGTGGCTCGACCCGCCCTTCGTCGGCGGCCACTGGGTGCCGGAGATGATCTCGATCGCCGGCGGCGAGGACGTCGCCGGCCCGCCCGGCCTGAAGTCGCCCGAAGTCCAGTGGGGCGCGCTTTCCGGCCTCACCCCAGACATCGTCGTCGCGATGCCCTGCGGTTGGTACGTGGAGGATTCACGGGCGCAGGCGCTCGAGCACTGGGAGCGGATCGCCGGCCTCGGCGCCGACCGGGTCTACGCCGTCGACGCCGCCTCGACCTTCTCCCGACCCGGCCCGCGGCTGGTCGACGGCGTCGAGCTGCTCGGGCACCTCCTGCACCCCGACCTGGTCGACCCGCCCGGCAACATCGGCTTCGCCGAGATCCACGCGCCGGTGCCGGGCCGCTGAGCGCAGCTCAGGCGATGGCGATCGAGGCGGCGATCGAGGCGGCGGCGATCGCGGTCATCACCAGCATCTCGGCCAGCAGCCGGCGCGAGCCGAGCATGCCGCGTTCCCCGGCGACGATGACCAGCGCGCAGAGCAGGCCGCCGACCAGGCCGCCGAGATGGCCGCCGATGCTGATCCCGGCGATGCCGAAGGTCAGCGCCAGGTTGAGCAGGAGGACGAATCCCAGCTCGGAGGCGATCGTGTTGAGGCCACGGCCGCGGGCGATCACGAAGGCGGCACCGAAAAGGCCGAAGATCGCCCCCGATGCGCCCACCGTCGTCTCGAGCGAGTTCGTCAGCGCCAGCGCGCCGAACGAGCCGGCGAACAGCGAGGCGAAGTAAAGGGCAACGAAGCGCGGCGTGCCGATCGCCGGCTCGAGCAGGCGGCCGAGGATGAACAGGGCGAACATGTTGAAGCCGATGTGGAAGATCCCCGCGTGGAGGAACCCGCCGGTCAGCAGCCGGTACCACTCGCCGTCGGCGACCGAGATGCCGCGCAGGCCGAAGTCGTTGATGATCGAGCTGCCGCCGGTGCCGCTCAGCCCCCCGGCGCCCCCCGCTATCTCCGCCAGGTAGGCGGCGACGTTGAGCGCGATCAGGACGTAGGTCGCCGGAGCGTCATAGCGACCCGCCCCGACCGCCCCCCGGGTCACCCGCGTCTTCTGCCTGGCGCACTCCGGGCAGCGCATCCCCACCGGGGTGGGCGTCATGCAGTCCGGGCAGATCGGCCGGCCGCAGTTGGAACAGGAGACGCCGGTCTCGCGGTTCGGGTGTCGATAACAGGTCGCCACTGGCCGGGGGAGCCTACAATCGCCACCGTGCCGGCCCCGACCCAAGCGGCGGCGATCGACCCGCCGGGCCCGGCGCGGCTGTTCGCGACTCTGGTCGGCGCCGGGCTGGCCCTCTACGGGATCGTCGGCTTCTTCTACGACTCCTCCTTCGCCGTTCCCGATGACCTCCGCGACGCCCTCGGCCTGCTCTCCGTCAACGGCTGGGCCAACACCTTCCACCTCCTCACCGGCGCCGCCGGCCTGCTCCTCGCCGGCTTCGCCGCACGCAGCTACGCCGCCTGGCTCTGCGTCGTCTATGCCGCGATCGCCATCTTCGGGTCGATCGGCTGAGCGGCGGGTGGCCTACTAGGGGCGGACGCGGCTGGTGAGAGAACGCAGACGGCCGCTTGCCTTCTGGCGGCCGCGGCGGCGCATCTCCAGCAGCACGAGGGCGCCGGTGGCGACGCCGCCGGCGCCGACAGCGACCACCGGGCGGACCCAGTTGCGCGGGTCGCGCAGGGCGCGCAGTTCGCTCTCGGAGAGCTCCTCGGCCCAGTCGGAGAGCTCCTCCGCGGCGGCCTGGGTGACCGCCGCGAGAGTGTCCTCGAAGCGCCCAGAGAGGCGCTCGGGCGGCTCCAACGGGCGCAGCGCGTCGCCCAGCAGGCGCTCGACGTCCCAGGTGCTGCCGGCCAACCCCTCGGCCTCACTCATCGCCCATCTCCTCCTGAAGCTGCTTGATCGCGCGATGGATCAGGACCTTGGTGGCACCGTCGCTGCGGCCGAGGGCGCGAGCGATCTCGCGGTTGTCCATGCCGAGGGCGAAGCGCATGATCAGCGCGTCGCGGCGGTCGTCCGGCAAATGCTCGAGCTTCTCCATCACCTGGCGCAGCTCCTCGCGCCCCTCGGCGATCGCCTCGGTGCCGTGCCGGGCGGGAATCGGGTCGGCACTCTCCAGCGGCGTCTGCGGCCGGCGCGAGCGGTCGCGGTAGTAGTTGAGCGCCAGGTTGTGGGCGATGCGGATCAACCAGGGGCGCAGCGGGCGGCCGGACGACTCGCGCCGCGCCCGGTCGAAGTGGCGGTAGGCCTGCAGGAAGGCCTGCTCGGTCAGGTCCTCGGCGTCGTGCTGGTTGCCGACCCGGTAGTAGGCGTAGGAGTAGACGTCGCGCAGGTGGTCGCGGTACAGCTCTTCGAAAGCCCGGTCCAGCTCCGCCTTCGCGGCCGGGTCGAGGCTCGCCGGCTCGACGTTGGGCTGCTCGCTCACCGCGCAAGCCTAGCCCTCGCCCGGTCAAGCGGCCGCCCTCTCGCCGCGCTCGACTCGGCGCAGGCCGGCCACCCAGGCCTCGGCGTCGATCTCACCGCGGATCAGGGCCGCCAGGCCCGCCAGCGCCTGGGCCGGAGTGCCCGCGGCGGCGGTCGCCTCGGCCAGTAGCGGCACCGCGTCGAGGCCCTCGGAGGCCTGGCCGATCAGCGCCGGGATCTCCGCCGCCGGGGTGCCGCGGCCGAGCAGCTCGCCGGCGCGACGGTTGCGGCCCGAGGGCGCCAGCATCGTCGCCGTCAGATCGCCGACGCCGGCCAGCCCGGAGAAGGTCTCCGCCTCGGCGCCGCGCGAGGTCGCGTACTGGAGGCACTCCCGCCAGACCTGGGCAGCGGCGATGCCGGCGGCATTCAGCCCGTAGGGCTCGCCGGCTGCTGCGGCAAGGGCGGCGGCGTTCTTGGCGGCACCGGCCATCTCGACCCCGATGACGTCGGCGGTCCGCTCGCAGACGAGGCCGGCGCGGTCGAAGACCTCGCCGAGCTGGTCACGCAGATCGGCGTCGACCGACCCGAGCACCAGCGCGGCGGACCCGGAGACCGCCTCGCGGGCGTGGGCCGGGCCGCCGAGCGAGGCGATCGCCCGCGCGCGCACCCGTTCGCCGACGTAGTCGGCCGGCAGCTTGCCCTGCGGCGGCAGCAGGCCCTTGGTGAGCAGCAGCACCGCCGAGCGGTCGCTGATTCGGTCGGCGATCGCGCCAACCGCCTGCGGCAGCGACCCCGACGGGATCGCCAGGCAGACCAGGTCGAGGCCGGCCAGCTCGATCTGCGAGGCGGGCAGGACCCGGATCGAGTCGGGCAGCTCGACGCCGTCGAGGTAGCGGGCGTTGCGGCGCCGCTTGTCGAGCTCAGCCGCCTGCGCGGCGGTGCGGGCACCGAGCTGAACCTCGAGGCCGCCGCGGGCGAGCAGGACCGCGACCGCGGTGCCCCAGCTGCCGGCGCCGATCACCGCCGCCCGCCGCATCGGCGGCAGGCCGCCCATCGCTTCCCACTGGAGCAGCACGTTGGGCCAGATTCGGGCGGTCACCGATTCCGCCAGCGGCGGCGAGGGCTGCTCGACCAGGGGGAAGGTCATCGCCTTGCCGAGGCGCACGCTGACCCGCCGCGGCCGAATCCACCAGCCGCGCCGTACGTGCTCGCTGCCGAAGACCGCGGCCGGGACGACCGGGGCGCCGGTCTGTAGCGCCAGCCGCCCCACCCCGCGCTTCGGCGCCGCCAGGGTGCCGCGGCGAATCCGCGTCCCCTCGGGGAAGACACAGACGCTGCCGCCGCGGGCGACGACCAAGCGGGCGGTCTCCATCGCCAGCTCGTCGGACTCGCCACGGCGGATCGGGAAGGCGCCCAGGCGCGAGAGCAGCCAGCCCTGCCAGCGGCGCTCGAACAGCTCGACCTTGGCGACGTAGTTCATCGGCCGCCGCCAGGGAAGGGTGCCGCCGACGACGAAGGGGTCGAGGAAGCTGCGGTGGTTGGCGGCGACGATAAGGCCGCCGCTGACGCGGGCGTGCTCGCGACCGGTGCGGGCCCAGCGGAAGTAGACGCGGAAGAAAGGGGTCATGAAGACCCGCGCCAGCAGGTAGAGCGGCCAGTTGACGCCGTGGCGGCGGGTGTAGGCGTGGTACGCCTGCAGACGGTCTTCGGTCACGTGGTTGGCTACACGGGCTAGGGACCAGAGTTACCGGCGCGCGGGTCCTGTCGGGGCAGGGGACCCACCACCCCTTCCGGTAGCTAAAGCTTCCTCAGGGGTGGTTCCCCCTACCCCGCCACCCGCGCGAGTTACCAGGAACTCCCGATCAAGGCCGCCAACTCGTCACGGGTCGGTGGTTCAGGCGTGAAGGCCAGTTCGGGCCGCAGCAGCATTGCTTCAAGGGCTTGGTCTAGCTTCGCGCGGTCGGCGCCGAGGGCGCCTAGACCGGGTGGGTTGCCGCCGAATCGGAGGACGCGGGCTTCGATGTCCTGGGGATCGGTGGCAAGCGCATCCGCCAGCGGTTGGAGGCCGTCGGGGACGCGGGGCGCCATGAAGGCCAGGGCGCGAGGGAGGATCGCGGCGTTGGTCTCGGCGTGGGGCGTGCCGCAGAGGCGGACCAGCGTCTGGCAGATGACGTGGTGCATGCCGAAGGCGGCGGAGTCGATCGCGTAGGCGCAGAGCAGCGAGCCCTCGGCGAGGGCGGCGCGGTTGCGCTGCTCGCGGCCTTCGTCGAGCGAACCGGAGATCAGCTCGGCGCCGCGCAGCGCGGTCATCCTCGAGACGGGGTTGGCAAAGGGGGTGTAGAGGGAGTCGGCGCCGTGGGCGAGGCTGTTCATCGCGCTGGCCCGCAGGGCGGGCTCGGCAAGGCCGGTCATCGCCTCCGGGTCGGCGATCGCCAGGTCGGGCCGGACCATCGCCCGGACGCGGCTCTCGGCGCCCGCCGGCAGCCGATGGATGCCGGTCACCTCGGCGCCGGAGAGCGTCGTCGGGATCGCCGCCACGCGCGCGCCGGTAACCGAGGCGACCGCCTTCGTCGTGTCGATCACGCGGCCGCCGCCGAAGGCGACCAGGCGCTCGGAGCCGGCCCGCCCGAGCAGCGCCGCCGCGGCCTCGGGCACCTGCCCGGCGGGCACCGCGTGGACGGCGCGGGCCGCGGCCTCCAGCTCCGGCGCCCCGACCAGGGCGCGCGGCGTGGTCAGCAACTCGAAGCCGGCGAAGCCGTGCTCGTGCAGGAGCTGTGGCGCCTGGGCAAGGGCGCCGGTGCGGAAGGCGACGACCCGGCCGGCGTCCCGCCAGACGAAGCTCGGGCTCACCCCGCCCTGGCGACGCGCGGGTTGACGACCGGCCGCAGGCTCGGTTCGACCTCGGCCCGCAGGTGCTCGAAGTCGGGTGGCAGCGAGAGCTTCTCGCCGAGGTGCTCGAGCGGCTCGTCGACGGTGAAGCCCGGGCCGAGGGTGGCGATCTCGAACAGCACGCCGCTCGGCTCGCGGAAGTAGATCGAGCGGAAATAGAAGCGGTCGATCACCGGCGTCGGCTGGGCGCCACCGGCGATCGCCCGCTGGCGCCACTCCTCGTGCTCGTCCAGGCTCGAGGCCCAGGCGACGTGGTGGACGCTGCCGGCGCCCTGAAGCGAGGGCTCGGCCGGTGGCTCGTCGTAGAGGTAGAGGCCACCGCGCCCGCTGCCGCGCGCCTCCCAGCCTTCGCCGGCCTGCTCGAACTCGAGCGCCTCCAGCAGGCGGGCGCTCGTCGCGGGTGCCGTCGCGTAGGCGCGTACCGCGTGGAAGCCCCGAAGCGCCAGCTCCGCCGGAACTTCGGGATGGTCGGCGATCAGCGGCTCGTCGCCGCTCTCGACGACCGCCAGCTCGTGCTCGAGGCCCTCCGGGTCGGCGAAGAACAGGCTTTCGCCCTCGCGGCGGGTCTCGATATCGCGGCCGCCGAGCCGCTCGGCCCAGAAGTCGAGTGAGTCGGCCGAGCCGACCCGCCAAACGACCCGGTGCACGTCGCCCGCCCCGGCCCGCCCGCGCGGCACGCCGGGGAACTCGAAGAAGGTCAGGTCGGAGCCTGCGCTGCCCTTCTCGTCGGCGAAGAAGAGGTGGTAGACGGAGGGGTTGTCCTGGTTGACCGTCTTCTTCACCAGCCGCAACCCGAGCACGCCCGCGTAGAAGTCGACGTTGTCCTGAGCATCGGCGGTGATCGCCGTGATGTGGTGGATTCCCTCGAGCTTCACCGACCCACGTATAGCATCCCTCCCCTATGAGCCGCGCCAGGCGACGCACCGTCAAAGCATTGGTAGTGCTCGGCTCGGTGCTCGCCTTCCTCAGCGTCTTCGCAATCTGGACCGAGCGGCAGGCGCTCAACACGAACGACTGGGTCGACACCAGCGGCAAGCTGATCCAAAACGAAAAGGTCCGCGCGGCGGTCGGCGAATACCTGATCGACCAGCTCTACGAAAACGTCAACGTCGAACAGGAACTCGAAGACATCCTGCCCGGCGAAACCAAGCAGCTCGCGGGGCCGGTGTCCGGTGGCTTGCGGCAGGTGGCGGGGAGCGGGGCCGAACAGGTGCTGAAGAGCTCGACCGCGGAAAGCCTCTGGAAAGACGCCAATCGCGCGGCGCACGAACAGCTCCTCGCGGTGCTGGAAAACAAGACGGAAGCGGTCTCGACCGAAGAAGGCAACGTCACCCTCAACCTCGGTGGCCTCGTCACCAATCTCGCCGACCAGGTCGGGATCGGCGGCAAGCTGGCCGAAAAGCTCCCGCCCGACGCCGGCCAGGTGACGATCCTGCGCTCCGACCAGCTGAAGACGGCGCAGGACATCGCCGTCGGGATCAAGGGCTTGGCCCTGGTGCTCTCGCTGCTGACGTTGCTCGCCTTCGGCTTGGCGATCTATCTCTCCCGCGATGGCCGCTGGGTGACCGTCCTCTTCTGCGGCATCGGGTTGGTTGCCGCCGGCTTCGCCGTGATCGTCTTTCGCGAGATCGCCGGCGGGGTCATCGTCGACCAGCTCGTCAAGGACGAAAGCGTCAAGCCGGCGGCGGAAGCGACCTGGTCGATCGGCACCTCGCTGATGGTCAGCATCGCGACGACGGTGATCGTCTTCGGCGTGCTGATGGGCATCGCCGGCTGGCTGGGCTCGCCGACCGGCTCGGCGCGCTCGACCCGCCGCTTCGTGACGCCGGCGCTGCGCGACTACGCCCCCTACGTCTACACCGCCCTGGCGATCCTCGTCTGCATCTACTTCCTCTCGGCGCCGACCCAGAACCTGCGCTCCTTGCTCACCACCTTGATCCTCGCCAGCTTCGTCGCCTTCGGCATTCACGAGCTGCGCAAACAGACCGCCGAGGAATTCCCGGACGCCCAGTTCGGCGATTATTTCGGCGGCACCAGGGAGCGGGTGGTCGGCGCGGTCAAGAGCGCCAACCTGGGCGAGCGGGCCTCGAAGCTGCGCCTGCCCGAGGTGCGCCGGCCGAGCGGCGAGGGCGAGGCTCCGGCGACCGCCTCCTCGGCCCCTGCCGGCGACGAGGAGGAGGGCCGGCTGCGCCGGCTCGAGCGACTTGCCGAGCTGCGCGAGAAGGGGGTCCTCAACGAGGAGGAGTTCGCCGCCGAGAAGGCCCGGGTACTCGGCGGCGAGGGGTCTTGATGCAAGAGCCCGCCCCCGGACTTGAACCGGGACAACCTTCCTTACAAGGGAAGCGCTCTGCCAATTGAGCTAGGCGGGCAGGCAAAGCCGGGACAGACAGGATGACTGATGTCGCCGACACGGGTGGGGTTTTTTTCCGGTACCTACTACCCGCCGAGGGCTATCTGGTTAGCGAGGCGATCCGCAGCGCCTACGGCGAGAGCTACGACGTACGCTGGGTCTACGACCCCGACGAGGTCTCTGCTCGCCTGGCTGCGGGGACCTACGTTTCCTTCGTCGCCGAGTCCGCCGACGGCAAGTTGCTCTGCCACGAGGGGATGAGCCTGGCGGCGGCCGGCGACGCGGTCGGCCACTCCGGGCAGGCGGTGACGATGCCGGCCGCCCGCGGGCAGCACATCTTCACCCGCACCAAGCGTCACCTGATGGAGTGGGCGGCGGCACGCGGGCTGGCCGGGATGTACAGCGAGGCGACCGCGGCCCACCCCTACAGCCAGCGGGCGAACCTTGACCTGGGGGCGCACGAGACCGGCTTCCTGCTCGGCTGGATCCCGGCCTCGGTCGCCAACGACGCCGCCGGCGAGCGGCGGCCGCGCCGCCAGTCGGCGGCGCTCTTCTACACCAAGCTCAACGATGGCCACGAGCGCGAGGTCTACGCGCCCGAGCGCCACCGCGAGATCGTCGCGCGGACGATCGAGCTGTGCGAGCTGAGGGGGACCCTGGCGCGGCCGCCGAAGGAGGCGGAGGTCGCCGCGCGCACCGAGCTGCACGTCGAGGTCGACGCCGACCACAACCTCGCCCTGCTGACCGCGTGCATCCCCGGCACCGACCTGGAGGAGGTCGTCGCCGCCGAGCGCCACCACCTCTTCCACCGCCGCGGCCTCGATGCGATCTATCTCGACCTGCCGCTGGAGGAGCCGGCGACCGCGCTCCTCGCCGAGGACCTCGAGCGGCTCGGCGTCTCCTACGCCGGGGTCTTCCCCAACAACCGCGCCGAAGGCGACGTGCTGCGGATGCAGTCTCTGCACCGTGCCCGGATCGCCGCCGACGATGTCGCCGTCGCCTCCGAGCACGGCCGCGAATTGCTTGCCTACGTGCTGGAGGACGCGGCTTGAGGGTGGCAGTGGTAGGCGGCACCGGGATGCTCGGCAGCCTGGTCGTCGGCGAGCTGGTGGCGCGGGGCGAGGAGGTCCGCGTGCTCAGCCGCCGGGATACCGGCCGGCTGCCGATCGGCGCCTCGCACTGCCGGGCCGACCTCGTCAGCGGCGACGGCCTCGCCGAGGGACTCGCCGGCATCGAGGTCGTCGTCGATGCGTCGAACTCCATCCCCACGCGCAGGCAGGCGCGCAGGGTGCTGATCGAGGGCACCGGCAGGCTGCTGCGGGCCGGAGCCGACACCGGGGTGCGCCACCACGTCGCCGTCTCGATCGTCGGTTGCGACAGGGTGCCGATGGCCTACTACAAGGCCAAGGTCGAGCAGGAGCGCGCGATCGTCTCCGGCCCGCTGCCGTGGAGCCTTCTGCGGGCGACGCAGTTCCACTCGCTAGTCGAGTGGGCGCTGGCGAGCGCTGCCCGCTTCGGCGTCCTCCCGACCGGCGCCGCGCGCCTGCAGCCGGTCGACGCGGAGGTGGTCGCGCAGAGGGTGGCCGCGGCGGCGGGCGGCGAGCCGGCCGGTCGCCTGCCCGACGTCGCCGGACCCGAGACATCGACGCTAAGCGAGCTGGCGAGGGCCTGGCGGCGGGCGCGGGGCCGCCACCCGCTGCCGCTGCGCATCCCGATGCTGGGACCGCTGGGACGGGCGCTCCGCGACGGCGGGCTCTGCGACCCCGGCGCCGCAGTCGAGGGCCGAACCTTCGAGCAATGGCTCACCGGCGAGAGACACCGCCAACCCTGACGTAGTGTGGTCTGCCAGATGAGATCGCGACGGACGGCCCAGATCGTACTCTGGTTGCTCTTCGCGACCGCAGCCTCGACCGGCCTTATTGCGGCGGCGGCACCGCATACCTTCTACGACGACTTCCCCTTCTACGCCCACTGGGTCGAGATGCTCCCCCCCTACAACGAGCACTTGACCACCGATGTCGGCGGGCTCTACCTCGGCTTCGCCGTCGTCTTCGCCTGGGCGGCCCGGACGCTGCAGGCGACGCTGGTCCGGGCCGTCTGTTGCGGCTGGCTGCTGATGGCGAGCCTCCACTTCGTCTTCCACGCCACCCACCTCGAGAACTTCGGCACCGCCGATGCGATCGCCGAGCTGTTCTCACTGGGTCTGCTGCTGCCGCCCGCGATCCTCGCCATCTGGGCGGTCGCCGAGCCACGGCGCTAGACCGCTACGGTGCGCGACATGGCAGCGAACGGCGAGCCGCCCACGGCGCCCGCGCAGAGCGGGCCGATCGCCGTCTACGGGGCAAGCGGCTTCACCGGCGGGCTGATCGCCCGCGAGCTGAGGGCGCGCGACGCCGAGGTCATCCTCGCCGGGCGCAGCCGAGGCAAACTGGAGGCGCTCGCGGCGGAGCTGGGCGGCGCGGAGGTCGCCGTTACTCCGCTTGACGACGCGGCCGCGCTGCGCGAGCTGCTCGGCCCGTGCCCGGTGGTGATCGCCTGCGCCGGCCCCTTCACCCTCCACGGAGAGCCGCTGCTCGCCGCCGCGGCGGAGACCGGCACGCACTACCTGGACACGACCGGCGAGCAGCCGTTCATCCGCCTCGCCTTCGAGCGCTACGGTCGGCAGGCCGAGGAAAGCGGCGCGGCGTTGGTCTCCGGGATGGGCTTCGACTACGTGCCCGGCGACTTGATCGCCGCGCTGACGGCGGCGGAGATGGGCCCGCTGGAGGAGATCGCGATCGCCTACCACGTGCAGGGCTTCACGCCGACCCACGGCACCGCCCTCTCGGCGCTGGAGATCATGCGCGGCGGCGACGCCGTCTGGAACGACGGCGCCTGGCGGGCGGCCCCGAACAGCGCCAACGGTGGCCGCTGGCGCTTCCCCGAACCGGTCGGCGAGCAGCGGATGCTGCGCTACCCGGCCGGCGAGCAGATCACGGTGCCGCGCCACGTCGAGACCGCCCGGGTGCGCACGCTGCTCAACGGCATGGCCGTGCCGCCCAAGCTGACGCCCCTCGTCGTCGCAGCGACGCCGCTGCTCGGCCTGGCGATGCGAACGCCGCTGCGGGCGGCGACCGGCGCCCTGATCCGGCGCTTGCCGGCAGCGCCGAGCGAGCGCGCCCGCAAGGCCTCGAGGTTCCTGGTCGAATGCGAGGCCCGTGGCGGCGGCCGGACGCGCCGCGGCCGGGTCCGCGGCACCGACGTCTACGGCCTGACGGCGACAAGCCTCGCCCACGCCGCGACGATCTGCGCCGAGCCCGCCTACGACCGCCGCGGCGCGCTGGCTCCCGCCCAGGCCTTTGAGCCGGCCCCTTTCCTCGACGCGCTTCAGGGCTTTATCAGCGACCACGAAGTCGATCCGCTGCCCTGAGGCAGTCCGGCCGGCGCATATCGGCGTCCTCGGTCGCTCGCGTGCGGAGCACGCCACGCTCCCTGCGTCCTTGATCTGCTTGGCAGGACGGCCTCAGGCCAAGACCTCGCGCGAATCCAGGTGCGCAGCCACCTTGCGCTTGACCCGCTGTAGGGCGTTGTCGACCGTCTTGGTGTCGCACTCGAGCCGCTCGGCGGTCGCCTCGTAGGAGTGGCCGTCGAGGTAGAGCGAGAGCACCCGGCTCTCGAGGTCGGAGAGCACGCCCGAGGTGCCAGACAGACAGGAGACGAGGCTCGCCAGCTCCTCGCCGGCGATCACCTGGTTGACCGGGTCGGCGACGCTGGGCCCGGGCAGCACCTCGTCGAGGGTGGTGTCCGAGTCGCCGGCAGCGGCCGGGGTCTGGCTGAAGGAGACGTACTGGTTGAGCGGCGTGTGCTTGTTGCGGGTCGCGGTCTTGACCGCGGTGATGATCTGCCGCGTGATGCAGAGCTCGGCGAAGCTGCGGAAGCTCGACTCACGGTCGGAGCGATAGTCGCGGATCGCCTTGTAGAGGCCGAGCAGGCCTTCCTGGATCAGGTCGTCGCTCTCGCCACCGAGCAGGAAGTAAGAGGAGGCCTTGAGGCGGACGAAGCCGCGGTAGCGACGCACGATCGTGTCGTAGGCGTCCGCCCGTCCCTCCTTGGCAAGGGCGACCAGGTAGTGGTCATCAAGCTCTGCTTGAGGGTTAAGGTCAGGTCGACTGGAACCGTTGAGGCGCCCGGTTGGAAGCCGAAGTTCCTGCGTAGGCGAAGATAGAGCCACAGATCCTTCTCCTTTGAGACGAAGGGTCGTGGCGCCGCTTACCTCCCCTGAGGCGCCTTTTCGGTAGATGAATCTCAGACTCAAGCTGAGGTTCACCCTTTATTGGCGCGCAAGTCTGACCTCCGCGCAGAGTTCTGTCAACCCCGAACTGACGTTCGTGCAACCGCCGTTGCAGTTGCTACCCGCCGCGCAGCCGACTTTGACCCCACTCTGGTGTGGTCAATCTCGGCTGCGCTGGCGGATCGCCTCGAAGGCGAGGGCGCTGGCGGCGGCGGAGACGTTGAGGGAGTCGACGCGGCCGAGCCGTGGCAGAGCGACGAGCCCGTCGCAAGCCGCCGCCACCCGGGGCCGGATCCCCTTCCCCTCCCCGCCGAGGACCAGCACCGTCGGCCCGCTTAGGTCGACGTCCCACGGCGCCTGCGCTGCCCCGGCGTCGGCGCCCCAGATCCAGAAGCCGGCGTTCTTCGCCGCCGCCAGCCAGTCGGCGAGGTTGCGCACACGGGCGACGTCGAGGTGCTCGACGGCGCCGGCCGAGGCCTTGCAGGCAACGGCGGTCACCTCGGCCGAACGCCGCTCGGGGATCACCACGCCCGCCCCGGCAAACTCGGCGGAGCGGCAGATCGCTCCTAGATTGCGCGGATCCTGCACCTGATCGAGCGCGAGGATCAACGCGTCCTCGACCCGCAGGAGCGCGTTGGGATCGGCGTAGGGATACGGATCGACCTCGGCGACCACGCCCTGGTGATCCGGCGACCCGCAGAGCCGCTCCAGCTCCTCCGCCGGAGTCTCCGGCGAGCGCCAGACGCGTCGCACCTTCCGCCTGCCGCGCTCGGCCTCGGCGACGGGCTGTTTCCCGTAGATGACGTTCATGGACGAGAGGGTGCGCCGACGGGAACGGGAAGCATCATGCGGTGGCGCGCGGAACCAGCTTGGCACCCTCGACCGAATCCCTTACCTCCCAGCCGAGCTCCGCCAGCCGGTCCCGAATCGCATCCGCACGCTCGAAGTCCTTGGCCGCCCGTGCCTCCTCCCGCTCGGCGAGCAGCGCTTCGGCCTCCCCGTCGGCCTCAGCTCCCTCATCCGGCTGGGTAAGGGAGCTGAGGCCGACGAGCTCGAGCATCTCCGCGACCGACTCGGACGCCCCGGGCACCTCCGCGCGATTGGCTTCCCCGATCAGCTCGAAAACCTCAGCCATGGCTTTTGGAGTGTTGAAGTCGTCGGCGAGGGCATCTCTAAACGCGTCCAGCCGCTGCGCCGGCGGGGAGTCCGGAGGCGTCTGAGAGGAGGGGGACCCCTCCCCCTCCGGGTGCTCTCGGAAGAAGTTCCTCAGACGCTCGACTTGTGCCACGGCCTGCTCCATCTGCTCCGCCCCGAACGCCAGCGGCTGCCGGTAGTGCCCCGAGATCAGGTAGGCGACCACCGCCTCGCGCCCGTAGCGGTCGAGCGCCGCCGACAGCTGGAAGATGTTCCCCTCCGATTTCGACATCTTCGCGGCGCCGGTCTCGATCATCCCGTTGTGCATCCAGACGCTGGCGAACGGCCGCCCAGCCGCCTCCGACTGGGCGATCTCGTTCTCGTGATGGGGGAAGACGAGGTCGGAGCCGCCACCGTGGATCGCGAACGACGCGCCCAGCTCCTGCTCGGCCATGACCGAGCACTCGATGTGCCAGGCGGGACGGCCGGGCCCCCAGGGCGAGCCCCAGAAGGTGTCCTCCTCGGGCTTGCGCGCCTTCCAGAGCGCGAAGTCGAGCGGGTCCTCCTTCAGCGACTCCGACCCCGCCTCCTCGCCCTGGTCCATGTCCTCCGCCCGCCGGTTCGACAGCTTCCCGTACCGGTCGAAGCTGCGGATGCGAAAGTAGACGTCGCCGCCGGACTCATAGGCGTGCCCGCCCTCGACCAGCTCGGCGATCAGGCCGACGATCCCGTTGATCGTCTCCGTCGCCAACGGCTCGGCGTCGGGGCGACCGACCCCGAGGCGATCGGTGTCCTCGAGGTATGCGCTGGTCATCCGTTGGGCAAAATCGGCCGAGGGCTCGCCGGCATCGGCGGCGGCCGCGTAGATCTTGTCGTTGACGTCGGTGACGTTCATCACCAGCTTGACGTCGTAGCCCTCTGAGCGCAGGAACCGCGCGAGCAGCGAGAAGACGACGAACGGCCGCGCATTGCCGATGTGGATGCGACTGTAGACGGTCGGGCCGCAGGCGTAGATGCCGACCTGCCCGGTGGTGTCGAGCGGGCGCAGCTTGCCGCTCAGCGTGTCCTTGATCCGCACCTCCCGCATGGCGGGAGATGCTACGGGGCGTCGCTCAGAACGTGCGGTAGCCGGCGCCCGACGCCGACGCTTCGCGGCGCGCCCACTCCGGCGCGGTGTCGTCGGCGGCAGCAAGAACCTCGCGCCGCGCCCGCTTGGCGCTGGCCTTGATCTCGTCCTCAGCGGCGCGGCGCAGCCGCTCCTCCCGCTGCTCGGCCTGGCTGCGGATCCGCTCCGACTCCGCCTGGAGCTGCTCCTCAGCACGTGCCCTCGCCTTGTCCTCGGCCTCACCTTCGACCCTCTCGACCAGCCTGCGGACGCGCTCCTCCGCCTCGCGGCGCACGTCCTCGGTGCCCTGCATCACGCGCTGCTCGATCTCCGCCTCGAGCCGGACGGCGATCTCGTGCGCCTCGGCCGCCCTCGCCTCGGCCTCGGCCGCCCGCTGCTCGGCCGCGGCGACGCGGCGATCGGCCTCCTGCTGGGCCTTTTCCAGCACCTCGCGCATGCGCTCGGAGGCCTGCTCTTCGGTCCGCTTGATCGCCTGTTGCAGCGTCTCGTCGGACTTCGCCCTGGACGCAGCCATCTGGCTCGTCAGCTCCTCGCGCTCGGCCTCGGCCCGCCTCTGGCCACGCTCGAACGCCTGCTCAGCGCGCAGCTTGCCGTCCTCGGCGCGGGCGGCGCGGACCTCGGCCTCGCGCCGCTTGGCCCGTTCGGCGGCGATCCGCTCGCGACCCTCCTCGCTCAGCTTGCGCAGCGCCCCCAGCGCCCGCTCCTTGATCTCGGCCCGGCCTGCCTCCGCCTCGGCCAGCGCGACCTCGGCCCGCTTCTCCGCCTCGGAAACCCGTTGCTCGCCGGCCCGCGCCCACTGCAGAGCTTGCTCAGCGACGCCCCGGATCTCCGCGGTCGCCTCCGCTACCGAGTTCAGCTTGACCGCCGGCTCCGGCATTCACGCAACCTACTACCCGCTTCGGAAATGCCATCGGTGCAGGCGAGGGCAAAGCCGCAATTAGCGACGGAATGGACCCAGCCTGAGGGCTACACAGATTTCTGCGTCTCGCGCGCGTGCAGTTCGCGCTTGAGGATCTTGCCGCTGGCGTTGCGCGGCAGCTCGGCGATGAACTCGATCTCGCGCGGCGCCTTGTAAGCGGCGAGGTTGGCCTTGACGTGGGCTTTCAGCTCGTCTTCGGAGGCCTCGGCCTCGCCCGCGAGGACAACGAAGGCCTTCAGCCGCTGGCCGTACTCGTCGTCCTCGACTCCGATCACCGCCACCTCAGCGACGGCTCCGTGGTCGGCGAGCAGGTCCTCGACCTCGCGCGGGAAGACGTTCTCGCCACCGGAGACGATCATCTCGTCGTCGCGGCCATCGATGAAGAGGCGCCCGCCGGCGTCGAGATGGCCGACGTCGCCACTGGAGAGCAGGCCATCAATCGTCTCCTTGCCGCCGCCGCCGGTGTAGCCCTCGAAGGACATCTCGTTGCCGACGAAGATCCGCCCCACCTCGCCCCGCGGCACCTCGCGGCCCTCCTCGTCATAGAGGCGAACGACGGTGCCGCGCGGCGGCAGGCCGGCAGTGCCGGGTGCCGCCCGCAGGTCCTGCGGCGTGGCGACGGTCGCGTAGGCCACCTCGGTCGAGCCGTAGAGGTTGTAGATCGAGTCGCCGAAGCGGTCCATCCAGGCGATCGCCAGCTCGCCCGGCAGCGCCGAGCCGGAGAGTGAGGTGATCCGCAACGAGGAGAGGTCATAAGAGGTGAGGGTCTCCTCGGGAAGCTGCATCATCCGCTGGATCATCACCGGCACGACCGCCAGCACCTGGGCGCGGTGCTCCTGCACCGCCCGCAGCGTCTCCTCCGGGTCGAAGCGGCGCCGCAGGACGATCGTCGAGGCGGTCGGCAGGCTCATCACGAAGTGGAAGAAGCCCCAGGAGTGGAAGAGCGGCGCGGCGATCATCATCGTCTCGCGGCTGCGAAAGGGAATCCTGTCGATCAGCGCAGCCATCGCGAAGAGCCCGTCCGGGCTTGAGCGCTGCGCCCCCTTGGGCGTGCCGGTCGTGCCAGAAGTGAGGATCACGAAACGCGGTTTGTCGGGGGGCGGCTTCAGGTCGGAGTCCTTGGCGGAGGCGATCAGCGAGTCGAGGGTCGGCCCCTCGACCTCCCCGTCGTGCCAGGCGACGATCCGCTCGACGCCGCCGTCGACCCCCTCCAGCAGCCCGGCGAACTCCTCGTCGTAGACGAGCGCCTTCGGCCCCTCGCGCGACATCACCTCGGCCAGCTGGGGGGCGGCGAACATCGTGTTCAGGTAGAGCGCGCTGGCGCCGAGCTTGGCGGTCGCCAGCGTCGCCTCGATGAAGCCGCGATGGTTGCGGCACATGATCCCGACGCCGTCGCCGTCGCCGATCCCCATCCGCTCGAAGGCGTGGGCGAGCGCGTTGGAGCGGCGGTGGAGCTGTTCGAAGGTGAGCGAGCCGCGTTCGTCGATCAGCGCCGTCTCGTGCGGGTAGTGGATCGCCGCCGTGGTGATGCCGAGAGCCGGCGAGGCGCCCCAGCGCAGGAAGGCGGAGACGACCTTTGCCGACTTGTCGGGGCGGTGCAGGCCGAGGATGCCGGCCTCGTGCAGGACCTTCACCTCGAAGGCCGCGTCGGCGAGCGACTGCCGGGCACCCGCCGCTATCGATCTGAGCGTGCCCATGGGAGCGCGGAAGACTATTCGCTCTCCACCGAAGCGACCGCTATGCAGGCGATTCCCTCGCCACGACCGATCCAGCCCATGCCCTCGTTGCTGGTCGCCTTGACGCTGACCCTGGCGGAGGTCGCGGCGGCGATGACGCGCTCCATCTCGGCCCGGTGGGGCGAGAGCCGCGGCTCCTCGCAGATCACGGTCGCATCGATGTTGACGATGCGGCCCCCGATCGTTCCGACAACAGTGCGCAGCAGGTCGATCGAGTCGGCGTCACGCCAGAGCTCGTCGTCGTCGGGGAAGAGCGTGCCGATGTCGCCCGCCCCGGCGGCGCCGAGCAGGGCGTCGATCGTCGCGTGGGCGACGACATCGGCGTCGGAGTGCCCGGCGAGGCCGCGCTCGTGCTCGATCTCGACCCCGCCGAGGACCAGCCGCCGGCCGGCGGCGAAGCGGTGGCTGTCGTATCCGATCCCGACCGGCGTCATCTCTTCAGCGATTCTCGCCTACCCGCGCCCCCAGCGGCGCCATCTGCCGCTCGCGGCCCGCGAAGACGCAGATCTCCCCCACCCCGAGCCCCTCGAGGAGCTCGACCGCCCGGCCGTACTCGAAGCCGACCTGCTCCGGCCGGTGGGCGTCGGAGGAGAGGGCGAAGGCGACGCCGGCCTCGACGCACATCTTGGCGAAGGCCGGCGCCGGGTAGAGCTCGCCGGCGGGCTTGCGCAGGCCGGCGGTCGAGACCTCGACCGCGATGCCGCTCGCCGCGATCGCCTCGACCGCCGGCTCGTAGAAGAAGCGGGGATCGCGCTCGGGCAGCGGCCGGCCCCGCCCCCAGACCTTGACCAGGTCGGGGTGGGCGAGGATGTCGAAGAGGCCGGAGTGGGCACACTCGGCCAACGCCTCGAAGTAGCGCCGCCAGATCTCGTCCGGGTCGCCGCTCCCCTCCCAGACGTCCCAGCCCTCGTGATCGACCGCTTGCTCGCCGACGAAGTGGACCGAGCCGACGACGTAGTCGAATTCGCGCGCTTCGAGCAGGTTAGCGGTGCGGTCCTCGGCGCCGGGGACGAAATCACACTCGACCCCAACGCGCAGCCCGGCGGCGCGGGCGAAGTCGCAGTAGGCGTCGAGGTCATCGCGCGCCTGCTCGCGCCAGAAGGGGTGTCCCCAGAGCTCGAGCGCCTGGTGAAAGCGGTAGACGTGCTCGGCGACGCCGAGCTCCTCGATGCCCGCAGCATCAGCGGCCTGGCGGTAGCGCTCGACGTTGGCGGCGGTGAAGTAGCGCTCTGGCGGCGTTCCCGGCTCATCGGGCCGCAGGTGCAAGTGGTAGTCGGTCAGCACAGGCGCCTCACGTTAGCCCTCAAGGGGCGCGCCGGTAGGGTCGGGACATGGTGCACCTGCGAATCGTCGTCCCCGGCTCGCAGTCCGAGCACGTCGTCGACCTGCTCGAAGCGACCCCGTCGGTCTCGAGCCTCGTTGTCCTCGAGGGCACCGCACGCAAGCCGCGCGGCGACGTCGTGCTGTGCGACGTGGCGCGGGAGGATGCCAGCGTCGTGATCGCCGACCTGCGCGAGCTGGGCGTCGACCGGGATGGCTCGATCTCGCTGGAGGAGATCGACTCGCAGATCTCGGCAGCCGCCGACCGGGCCGAGCGTGCGACTCCAGGTTTGGCCGGCGACTCGGTCGTCTGGGAGGAGGTCGAATCGCGCACCTCCGAGACGACCGAGTTGAACGCCAGCTTCCTCGCCTTCATGGTGCTGGCCTGCCTGATCGCCTCGGTTGGGGTGATGACCGGCCAGCCGGTGCTGATCGTCGGCGCGATGGTCGTCGGGCCCGAGTTCGGCCCGCTCGCCGGCCTCTGCGTGGCGATCGTCCAGCGCCGCCGCGAAGTGGCAGTTCGCTCGCTGATCGCGCTGGCGATCGGCTTCCCGCTGGGCATCACCGCGGCCTTTCTCTTCAGCCTGATCGCCAAGTGGGCCGGCCTCGTCGCGAGCGACTTCGTGCTCGGCGAGCTGCCGCTGACCTCGTTCATCTCCGAACCGAGCACCTTCTCCTTCATCGTCGCCTTCTTCGCCGGCATCGCCGGGACGCTGTCGCTCACCGCTGCCAAGTCGGGAGCTTTGGTCGGTGTGCTGATCTCGGTGACGACGATCCCGGCCGCAGCGGCGATCGGCGTCTCCGCCGCCTTTGGCGACTGGGCCGACTGGCGCGGCGCGATCGCCCAGCTGGCGATCAACCTCAGCACGATCGCCCTCGCCGGCGTGCTCACCCTGCTGGTGCAGCGGCGGGTCTACCAGCGGCGCCGCGAACGCCACCTCGGCGCCGGCTCCCGCGCCGTCGCCGGCCTGCCAACCGAGGCGCAGCACGGAGGCCCGCGCTGACCGCAACGCGCCAGCTCATCCTGCTCGCCCTCGCCTTCCTCGGTGGCACGGCGATCGCCGCGGCGCTCGGCGCCATCACCTTAGGCGTCGCCCTGGGAGTGGGCCAGGTCTGCTTCGCCGCCGCCCTGGTCTGGGTCCTACTCGGCTGAGCGCTCCGCCAGCAAGAGCCCTGCCAGCCGTAGATCGAGCGGCGTCGTCACCTTGAGGTTCTGCAGCGGCGCCGGATGGATCAGCACCCGCCCGCCCGCGGCCTCGACCAGCATCGCCTCGTCGGTCGCGGCGGCGAGCGCCTCGGGAGCGCCGGCGAGCGCCTCGCGCAGCGCCTGCGTCCAGAACACCTGCGGCGTTTGCGCCGCCCAGAGCCGTCCGCGGTCGAGCGTCGCCTCGACCGCGGAAGGATTGTCCCCGCTATAGGGGGGACAATCCTTCCGGGAGTCCGCTCTGGCGGTGGCGGCGCGCTTGATCGTGTCGGCGACCGGGGCGGCGGCGATCGCGCCGGCGGCCTCCGGGTCGCCGGTAAGCGTGGCGACGACGCCCTCGACCAGCTCCGGCGTCACCAGCGGGCGGGCCGCGTCGTGGATCGCGACCAGCTCGGTGCCGACCGCTTCGAGGGCGTTGGCGACCGATTGCGAGCGGGTGGCGCCGCCCTCGACCACGCCGAGATCGTGGCCGCCGAGATCGTGCACATGGCCCGGCGGGCAGGCTACGACGATCGAGCGCACGCACGCCGCCAGCCGCATCGCCGCGATCGACCACTCGACCATCGGCCTGCCGGCCAGTGGCACGAATGCCTTCGGGCCGCCGGCTCCGAGCCTCTCTCCGGAGCCGGCGGCCGCGATGACCGCGGTGACTGAGGCTGCGGCGCTGCTAGGCGGTAGCGGCGAAGCGCTCCTCCAGCAGCCCGTCCAGGTATTCCTCCGCGCCTTCCTCGTCCTTGTCGAGCGCGTACATGAACTCCGAGGCGAGGATCTTCTTCGCCCGCGTGTACATCTGCTTCTCGCCGGTGGAGAGGCCCTTCTCCATCTCGCGGATCGCCAGGTTACGGACCACCTCGGCCAGCTCGAAGACGTCGCCGGTCTTGATCTTCTCGCGGTTGTACTTGAAGCGCCGGTTCCAGTTTTTCGGCATCTCCGAGACGTCGTCGGTGAGGACGTCTGTGACCTTCTTGATTTCTTCCTCGTCAATCACGCGGCGAAGCCCTGCCTTGCCCGCGTTCTCGCAAGGCACCATCACCGTGAGCTCGTTGTGGAGGATTTTGATCGTGAGGTAGTCACGCTCCTCGCCCATCAGCTCGCGGCTCTCTTTCTTCAGCACCAGGCCCGCCCCGTGGTGCGGGTAGACGACCTTGTCGCCCTCCTCGAAATCGCAAACGTAGGGGACGTCTGCCTCGGGGCTTACCTCTATGGCCTCCTCTAGCTGGGGAATCGCTCTGCTCCTTTCGATTTCGCGACGGCGCCGTTCGCCGTCAACTCTGTAAGTACCGGTCGGCCAGGTCGACCTCCTGGAGCCGCCGCAAGCCCTCGCGAATGTCCTTTGCGCGGGTCGGTCCGACATCTTCGACCGCCTCCAGGTCGGCGTCGGAAGCGGCCAGGATCTCCTCCAGGCCGCCCAACTCGTGGATGATCTTCTGAACGACGAGCTTGGGAATACGGGGGATGCGCCCCATCACGCGGTAACCGCGCGGAGCGACCGGAAAGTCGAGGGTGTTGAGCTTGCGGTCGTAGCCGAGCAGCTCGGCGAGGCGGCCGAAGTCGAGCACGTCCTCGTGCGGCATCCGCGAGAGCGACTGCTGCACGGTGGCGAGGTTCTGCTCGGAATCCTCGACCGAGTAATCGCGAATCAGCGCGCTCTTTTCAGCGGCGACACCGACCATCGTCTCCTCCAGCTGCATCTCGATCAGTCGCCCCTCGGTGCCGAGCTCGACGATGTAGCGCTCGACCTCGACCGCCATCCGGGTGACCAGCTCCGCCCGCTGGAGGGCGGTGAGCGCGTCGTAGAGGACGCCACCGCCCTCGAACTCGAGCACGGTGAGGCGGCTGGAGACCTGCTCGAGCCGGTCGCGGTACTTGTCGAGCGTCGCCAGGCCCTGGTTGGCCTTGGCCAGCACCGCCGGGATCTCCTGCAGGATGTACTTGGTCCCCTCGACGTAGAGGGAGACGACGTCGCGGCGCTGGGAGATCGCGATCACCAGCGCCTCGGTCTGCTTGGAGACGCGCTCGGCGGTGCGGTGCCGGGTGCCGGTCTCCGAGGAGAGGATCGTCGGGTCGGGCATCAGCTGGACGTTGGCCCAGACGATCTTGGTCGCCTCGGGGTTGAGGACGATGGCGCCGTCCATCTTCGCCACCTGGTAGAGCATCGCCGGGGTGTAGTCGATGTCGAGCTGGATCCCGCCGGAGAGCAGGTGGGAGATGTCTCCCGGGTCGCCGACGACGATCAGGCCGCCGCTGTTGGCGTGGACTATGTTGTCGAGGCCCTCGCGCAGGGCGCCGCCCGGAGCGACGACGTCGAGTGCCCTGAGTAACCGGGGATCCTGGCGTTCAGAAAGCTCGTGAAGCTCATCCCCAGCGGGCACAGACATCTCGTCTAGGATGCCAAATTTCGCTCTGCAATGCGGTCTGGCTAATGCCTAGTGGACAGGTCGGGATGGATGTTGTCAAGCGAATCGGTCACCAAAGGCGGGTTTTGCGGGTGCCGATCGGGCGCTAGAGATGAAAATGCCGGTGGCGGGCGTGGGGTTCGGGGGCGGGACGGCCGGTATCGCGGACGAAGGCCCAGGTTAGAGCGGTGCCGAGGGCGCACATCGCGACCAGGACCCAGGTCGAGCCGCCGACCGCGACGGCGAAGCCCTCGCCCCCCTCGAGCAGGGCGTGGAAAACTGCCCCGGTCACGGCCAAGCCGACCGTGCCGGCCATCACCCGGTCCATCGCCAGCACGCCGGAGGCGATCCCCACCTTCTCCGCCGGCATCGCCGCCATCGCCGCGGTCGACATCGGCGCGTAGACGAGGCCCAGCGCGATCCCGAACGGTAGGTAGCCGGCAAGCAGTAGCGCGTAGGGGCTGCCGGCGTCGATCTGGGTCAGGGCGAGGAGGCCAATCGTGCCGAGCGCCATGCCGGCGGTCATCAGAGCGCGGGCGCCGAAGCGTGCGATCAGCCGCCCCGAGAACGGTGAGACGAAGATCATCGGCACGGTTACCGGCAGGATCATCAGGCCGCTGACGACGGCCACGTGGCCGCGCACGTCCTGCAGGTACTGCGGCTGGAAGAACATCACCGACCAGTAGGCGCCGACGAGCGCGAAGGCGGCAGCGCTGGCGCCGAAGTAGGGGCCGTTGCGGAAGAGCGAGAAGTCGACTATCGGGTCCCCCACCTGGTGCTCGATCCGCCAGAAGACGTAGAGGAGAGCAAGGCCGGCGAGGGCCAACGCCACCGTCGTCGTGGAACTCCAGACCCGCGCCTGGACCAGCGCCAGGACGACGGCGGTGAGGCCGGCGCCGAGTGCAGCCAGGCCGCCGAAGTCGATCCGCTTGCCCGCGCCCGGGTCGGTCGACTCCGGCGCTGCCCAGGCGGTGATCGCGACGCCGAGCGCGGCGATCGGCAGGTTGACCCAGAAGATCAACCGCCAGTCGAGGTCGACCAGGGCGCCGCCGGCGAGCGGCCCGATGCCGAGCGCGAGGGCGGAGATGCCGGCCCAAATCCCGAGCGCCCGCGCCTGCTGCCCGGCGGGGAAGGCGTTGCAGACGATCGCCAGCGAGAGCGGCAGCATCGGTGCCGCCCCGGCTCCCTGCAGCACCCGCCCGGCGATCAGCGCCAGCTCGCCGCCGGCGGCGCCCGAGAGGACCGAGCCGGCGGCGAAGACCGCCATGCCGGCGAGGAAGAGCCGCTTGCGGCCGAACATGTCACCGAGCCGGCCGGCGGTGACGACGAGCGCGGTGATCGCCAACAGGTAGGCGTTCATCACCCACTGCAGGCCGGCCGAGGAGGCGCCGACGTCGTGGCGGATGCTGGGCAGCGCCAGCGCCACGACGGTCGAGTCGAGCATCAGCAGGAAGAGGCCGGCGCAGGTGCCGACCAGGGTCCACCAGGGACGGGACATGCGCGCAGGCTATGCGGCGGCGAGGTCGCGCTCGGGGTCGATGCCCCAGCGCTCGCCGACCGCCGCCAGCTCGGCGTCGAGTGGCCAGCGGTCGGGGCGCTCCTCGCCCTGGTGCCCGGGGTTGGCGCCCTTGAGCGCCATGCAACCGGTGTTGTCGCCGATCGCGCGGATCTCGGCGACGTCACCCGCACTGAGGCGCGGCTCGACCGGCAGCGCCGCCAGTTCCACCCGCTTTGCCTCAATCGGGCAGGCGTCGGGGCCGGCCTCCTGGATCAGGGTCGGCACCACGCACTCGACCGCGGGATGGGCGAGGTTCCACTGGCAGGCGAGCTGGATTGGCGTCAGCCGCGCCCGTTCGGCGATCGGCAGCACCCGCTCCAGCTTCTCCAACCCGGCCTCGATCCAGCCCTCGGGGCGGAAGGAGCGGTGGTCTCCCTGCGCCAGCTCCGTGCCCGGCCGTAAATCTCCCCAGAAGAGACCGCCGTAATCGACCACGCGGGTGATCACCTCGACCCCGTTGCGAGCGGCGGCGTCGAGGCAGAGCTCACCGGGCCAGGGCTCGAACGGGTTGAGGATGACCATCGCCCAGTCAATCAGCTCGCCGAAGCGCTCAATGCAGGCGATCAGGTCGAGGGTGAAGCCGTTGGCCGGCCCGGGCGCGACGCCGATCCGCGCCGTCAAGCCCGCCTCGCGCAGCGCCGACATCCCGTCCCAGACCGCCTCGCTGGTGTAACCGATCCGGTCCGGGTTGTGCAGAAGCAGCAGGTCCAGGCGCTCGGCGCCGAGTCGCTCGAGGCTGCGCTCGGTCGCCATCCGCAGGTAGTCGGCGTACCCATCGGGGCCGCGCAGTCGCGGATTGGTGAAACGGGGGAAGCCGCGCGGCCCGTCGCGCTCGCCCTCGTAGAAGTCGTGGCCGACGGCGCCGATCAGGCAGTAGTCCTCGCGCCGCACCCCCGCGAGCGACCGGCCGAGGACGCGGTCGGCCTCGCCCTGACCGTAGGCGTCGGCGCTGAGCACCGTGTCGATCCCGTTGCCGGGCCGCAGCAGCGCTTCCAGCCGCTCTTCCTCGATCGCCTCCCCAAAGCGCAGGAACCTCCCCCCGCTCCAGGTCCCGAGCGCCGTGCGGCCCGGCTCCGCCATCAACCAAAAGGGCCGGTCTAGCCCTGGTCGCCGTCGCCGGGCGGCGACTCGCCGCGCGGATCGTCGCCCGGCGCGCCCTCGCCGCCCTCGTCCTTCTTCGCGCCGACGCCGACCTTCTCGGGCTCGGCGGGCTTGGCCTTGGGCGGCTTCTTCGGCGCGACGATCTTCAGCTTCAGCGGCTTGTCCTCCTCGTCGCCAGAGGCGTCGCGCTCGACCATCACGGTCGAGCCGGGGGCCATCTCGCCCTGGCGCAGGACCTCGTCGGCGAGCGGGTCCTCGATGTAGCGCTGGATCGCGCGGCGCAGCGGCCGGGCGCCCATCGAGGGGTCCCAGCCCTTGTCGACCAGCAGGTCCTTGGCCTCGTCGGAGAGCTCGAGCTGAAGCTCGTGCTCGGCGACCTGGACGCGGACGCGGTTGATCATCAGGTCGATGATCTCCTTGACCTCGGTCTTGGCCAGCTTGTGGAAGACGATCACCTCGTCGATCCGGTTGAGGAACTCGGGCCGGAAGACTTTTTTGAGGTCGCCCATGATCCGGTTTTTCATGTCGTCGTAGGACATGCCGGTCTCGTCGGCGACGGTGAAGCCGATCGAGGTGTTCTTGGCGATCTCCGAAGCGCCGATGTTCGAGGTCATGATCACGATCGCGTTGCGGAAGTCGACCGTGCGGCCCTGTGAGTCGGTCAGGCGGCCGTCCTCGAGGATCTGCAGGAGGATGTTGAAGACGTCGGGGTGGGCCTTCTCGATCTCGTCGAGCAGGAGGACGCTGTACGGCTTGCGCCGCACCGCCTCGGTCAGCTGGCCGCCCTCGTCGTAGCCGATGTAGCCCGGCGGCGAGCCGACCAGGCGGCTGACCGCGTGCTTCTCCATGTACTCGGACATGTCGATCCGCACCAGCGCCTCCTCGTCGCCGAAGAGGAACTCGGCGAGGGTCCGCGCCAGCTCGGTCTTGCCGACCCCGGAGGGGCCGAGGAAGATGAACGAGCCGGCCGGCCGCTTCGGGTCCTTGATCCCGGCGCGCGAGCGGCGGATCGCTTTGGAGACGGCGGTGATCGCGACCTCCTGGCCGATCACCCGCTTGTGCAACTCCTCCTCCATGCGGATCAGTTTCTTCGTCTCCGCCTCGGTCAGTTTGAAGACCGGGATGCCGGTCCACATCGAGACGATGTCAGCGATCTCCTCTTCGCCGACGTCGGGCCGGTCGGCGGTGTCGCCCTCTGACCACTCGTCTTCGAGCTGGCGCTTGCGGGTCGTCAGCTGGCGCTCGGCGTCGCGCAGGTTGGCGGCTTTCTCGAACTCCTGCGCCTCGATCGCCGACTCCTTTTCGCGCCGGGTCTTTTCCACTTCCTCCTCGAGGTCGCGGTAGACGGGCGGCGAGCTCATCGACTTGATCCGCATCCGCGAGGCGGCCTCGTCGATCAGGTCGATCGCCTTGTCGGGCAGGAAACGGTCGGAGATGTAGCGGTCGGCGAGCTCGGCGGCGGCGGCGAGCGCGTCGTCGGTGATGTTGACGCGGTGGTGCTGCTCGTAGCGTTCGCGCAGGCCCTCGAGGATCTTGACCGTGTCCTCGACCGATGGCTGGTCGACTTTGATCTGGGCGAAGCGGCGCTCCAGCGCCGAGTCGCGCTCGAGGTATTTGCGGTACTCGTCGAGCGTCGTCGCGCCGATCGTCTGCAGCTCGCCGCGGGCGAGCGCCGGCTTGAGGATCGAGGCGGCATCGATCGCACCCTCGGCGGCGCCGGCGCCTACCAGGTTGTGGAGCTCGTCGATGAAAAGGATGATGTCGCCGCGCTGGGTGATCTCTTTCATCACCTTCTTCAGGCGCTCCTCGAACTCGCCGCGGTACTTGGAGCCGGCGACGAGGGCAGCGAGGTCTAGCGTGTAGATCTGTTTGGCGCGCAGCAGCTCCGGCACCTCGCCCTTGTTGATGCGGGCGGCGAGGCCCTCGACGACGGCGGTCTTGCCGACGCCCGGCTCACCCAGCAGCACCGGGTTGTTCTTGGTGCGGCGGGAGAGGATCTGCATGATCCGCTCGATCTCGGTTTCGCGGCCGATCACCGGGTCGAGCTTGCCCTCCTCGGCAAGTTTCGTCAGGTTGCGACCGAACTGGTCGAGCAGTTTCGAGGACTTCTTGCCGCCACCGGCCTCACCCTGGCCGCCCGCGCTGCCACCCTGGCGGCGGCCGCCGGGGCCCGACAGCATGCGGATCACCTCGTTGCGGATCTTGTCCGAGTCGGCGTCGAAGTCGAGCAGGATGCGGGCGGCGACGCCCTCGTTCTCGCGCACCAGGCCGAGCAGGATGTGCTCGGTGCCGATGTAGTTGTGGCCAAGCGAGAGCGCCTCGCGCAGCGCCAGCTCGAGCACCTTCTTGGCCCGCGGCGTAAACGGAATCTGGCCGGAGGTGACCTCCTCGCCGGAGCCGACGATTCGGACGACCTGCGAGCGGACCCGCTCAGTGGTGATGTCGAGCGACTCGAGCACCCGGGCGGCGAGCCCCTCCTCCTCGCGCAGGAGGCCGAGCAGGATGTGCTCGGTGCCGATGTAGTTGTGTTTCAGCGTCCGGGCCTCTTCCTGGGCCAGGACCACAACTTGGCGGGCTCGCTCGGTGAATCTCTCGAACAAAGGCTTCCTCTCGACCTCTTTCTAGGTCAAAACGGTTGTGGGCCGGAAGTACCGCAGGTGCCCTTCGAAATGACGGGAGGCACCCATCTGCCTTACAGGATACCGAGAGCACCACTCCGGCCCCGGTGGCTCGATTGCCGCTGCTAGCGGCTTTTTAGGGGTCGTTTCCCCCGCCTTCAGGAGCGCATCGCCGGAAAAAGCACGACTTCTCGCAGGCTGCGGGCTCCGCTCAGCATCATGACAAGCCGGTCAATGCCGAGGCCGACGCCGCCGGTCGGCGGCATCCCCTGTTCAAGCGCCTCGACAAAAGCCCCGTCGTAGGGCTGAGCCTCCTCGTCACCGCGGGCCAGCTCGGCCGCCTGTTGCTCGAAGCGGCGGCGCTGCTCGTCGGGGTCGTTCAGCTCGCTGAAGGAGTTGGCGATCTCGACCCCGCCGACGAAGGCCTCCCAACGCTCGACCAGGCCCGGCTCGGAACGGTGCGCCTTGGCGAAGGGCGAGAGCTCCGTCGGGTAGTCGAGGACGAAGGTCGGTTGGACCAGCTCCGGCTCGACCGACCTGGAGAGCAGGCCATCGACCAGCTTCCCCCAGCCCTCGGTAGGGTCGGGCTCAGTGCCCATCGCCTCGGCCAGCGCCTCGCGGGTGGGGTGCTCGGCGAGGTCGATCCCGGTCCGCTCGCGCACCGCCTCGCGCAGGGTCAGGCGGCGCCACGGCGGCGCCAGCTCGATCTCCACCCCTTCGCGCTCGACCTTGGTCGTCCCCAGCACCCGCTCGGCCACCTCGGCGACAAGCAGCTCTAGGTCGTGCGCCGTCTTGCCGTAGTCGGCGTAGGCCTCGTACCACTCGAGCATCGTGAACTCGGGGTTGTGCTTGTGCGAGACGCCCTCGTTGCGGAAGTCCTTGCCCAGCTCGTAGACCCGGTCGATGCCGCCGACGACGAGCCGCTTGAGGTACAGCTCGGTCGCGATCCGCAGGTAGAAGTCGCGGTCGAGGGCGTTGTGGTGGGTGACGAAGGGACGCGCCAGGGCGCCGCCGTACAGCGGCTGAAGGACTGGCGTTTCAACCTCTATGAATTCGTGCTCGTCGAGCCAGCGGCGCACCTCGGCGACGGTGCGGGAGCGGATTGCGAAGGCGCGGCGGCTCTCCTCGTTGGCGAGCAGGTCGAGCTCGCGGCGACGGTGGCGGGTCTCGACGTCCTCCAGCCCGTGGAACTCGCTGGGCGGCGGGCGCAGGCTCTTGGCCAGCAGCCGCCAGTGATCGATCGCCAGCGAGAGCTCACCGCCGCGGCGGGTCGCCATCGCCGTGCCCTCGACGCCGACGAAATCGCCGATGTCGAGGTCGACCAGCAGCTCGAACGCCTCCTCACCGAGGGTGTCGGCGCGAGCGTGGAGCTGGATCTGGCCGCTGCCGTCGCGCAGGTCGAGGAAGGCGGCCTTACCGTGGCCGCGGCGGCCGACGATGCGCCCGGCGACGCGGTGGCGCGAGTCCGTCTCCAGGCCCGCCTCGAGCCCCTCGTGGGCGGACCGCACCTCGGCGATGTCCTCGCGTTCGCCGAACTCGTGCGGGAAGGGGTCGACCCCCGCCGCGCGGATGCGCTCCAGCTTTTCGCGCCGGTCCTTGAGGACGTCGGAGAGCTGCTCTTGGTCCTCTGGCTCGCTCATCGGCGCGAGCCTATTCGACCTCAGGCGCTCTCGATTTTCGTGATTTTGAGTTTCTTCTTCGGCCCGCGGGGGACGTCGACGGAAACGACGTCGTTGCGTTTGTGGCCGAGCAGCGCCTTGCCGATCGGCGACTCGTTGGAGAGCTTCTGCTCGGCCGGGTTGGCCTCGGTCGAGCCGACGATCTGGAATTTCTGCGAGTCGCCGCTCTTCTGGTCTTTGACGTGGACCACGGAGCCGAAGCCGACGACATCGGTGTCGACGTCCTTCTCGTCGATCACCGTCGCCCGCCGCAGCCGCTCTTCGAGCTGGGCGATCCGCTGCTCGAGCAGCGCCTGCTCGTTCTTGGCGTCGTCGTACTCGGCGTTCTCGGAGATGTCGCCGAACTCGCGCGCCTCCTTGATCCGTTCGGCCACCTCGCGCCGTTTGGCGGTCGAGAGGTACTCGATTTCCTCTTTGAGCTTCTCGAGACCTTCCGGGGTGATTACGGCCTGCCGAGTCACTTTCGCTGACCTCGCTTTGCTTGCTGGACGGCGGGAGCGTCAGCTCCCAGATCGAAAAAAACGCCCGGATGCGACGGCTTTTACAGCGTCACATCAGGGCCCGAAGTCGCGGGATTATAGCGGGGCGCCCAGGCGGGCACTCAGGGATTTCCGCCCATCGACGCAACAGCTCGAGAAACCGGCTGGGAGGCAACCAAACCGGCGATGAGAGCGCGCGCCCGAGGAAGGTCGGCGCTGCGCTGCAACTCCTCGGCGACCTCGGGGGGGGCGGCGATCGCCTCCACGTACCAGGGGTAGAACTTGCGCAGGTAGCGGGCGGCGCGGTCGCCGCCGAGGTGCTCCTCGGCGCGGTCGATCGTCCACAACAGCTCCGCGACCGCCTCCTCGCGGCTCGGCGCCTCGTCGCGACGCCCGGTCAGCTCCTCGAACAGCCAGGGGTTGCCGAACGAGCCACGGGCGATCATCACCGCGGCGGCGCCAGACTCCTCGTAGGCGCGGCGCGCGGTCGCGGCATCGGTCAGCCCGCCGGAGACGATCACCGGCACCGCCAGTAGCTCCGCCAGCTCGCGGGTCAGGGCGTAGTCCGGCTCACCCTTGTGTTTGACCGTCGCCGGCCGCGGGTGGAAGCCGATCGCCGCGGCGCCGCCTTCCTCGACGAGGCGGACGGCGAGGTCGAAGCCGGAACGGTCGCCCGGCCGCAGCCCGGAGCGCAGCTTGACGGTGACCGGCAGGCCGCTGCCCTCGCGGGCACCGCGCAGCAGCGCCAGCGCCAGCTCCGGCTCGGCGAGCAGCTCGACGCCGGCACCGGTCCTGCGCACCTTGCGCACCGGGCAGCCCATGTTGATGTCGATCAGGTCTGCGCCGGCCTCGGCGGCGACCCGCGCGCCGGAGGCCATCACCGCGGGGTCGTGACCGAAGAGCTGGACCGAGACCGGGTGCTCGTCGGGGTGGATCCGCATCAGCTCGCGCAGGGTGCGCTCGTTGCGGTGGTGCAGGCCGAAGCTGGAGATCATCTCCGAGACGGCCAGCCCCGCCCCGTGGCGCCGCGCCTGCAGGCGGACGAACCAGTTGCCGATCCCGGCCAGCGGCGCCAGCAGGACGCGGTTGGCGATACGGATGCCGCCGATCTCGAAGGGATCGGTCAGCGGCGGTTGGGTTTCAGGCGTTCCTTTCATGGATCAGGCGCAGGCCCTTCAGGGTAAGCATCTCGTCGACCTCCTCGATCGTTTCGGAGTAGGGGACGACGACCTGGGCCAGCCCACCGGTGGCGAGCAGGCGCGCCTCGCCGAGTTCCTCTTCGATCCTGCGCACGACGCCGTCAATCAATCCGGCGAAGCCGAAGACGAAGCCGGACTGGATCGCCGCCCGGCTGGAGCGACCGATCGCCGCCTCGGGGGCCTCGAGGTCGATGCGGGTGATGCGCGCGGCCCGTTCGATCAGCGCGCTTAGGGAGATCTCCAGGCCCGGGCCGATCGCGCCGCCGAGGTATTCGCCTTCGGCGGAGACGGCGTCGATGTTGATCCCGGTGCCGAAGTCGACGACGATGCAGGCGCTCTGGAAGCGCTCGTAGGCGGCGATTGAGTTGACCAGCCTGTCGGCGCCGACCTCGAGCGGGTTGTCGATGCGGATCGGCATCCCGGTCTTCACCCCCGGCCCGATCGTCAGGCAGCCGGCCTCGAGATAGCGCTCGGTCAGGCGCTCGTACTGGGTGCCGAGCGGCGGCACCACCGAGGAGACACAGACGGCGTCGAGATCGGCAAGGCTCATCTCGCTAAGCGCAAGCAGGCCCGCGATGCGCTCGGCCAGCTCGTCGCCGGTAGCCCCGGAGCGGGTCTGGAAGCGCCAGTTCTCGACCAGCCGCTCGCGGTCGAAGGCGCCGAGATGGGTCTGGGTGTTGCCGACGTCTACCGCGAGAAGCACGGCGCGAGTCTATGATGGCGTGCCATGGAGGCGCGGCTCTACGTCATCCCTGGCTCGCATCCCTCGATGGCGGCGCGACTGATGCTCGAGACCAAGGGCATCTCTTACAAACGCACCGACCTGATGCCGGTGATCTCCAAGGGCGTTCTGCGTGGCCTCGGGTTCCCGCGCAAGACCGTGCCGGCGATCAAGATCGACGGCCGCAAGGTCCAGGGGACCGGTGAAATCGCCCGCGAGTTGGACCGGATCCAGCCTGAGCCGGCGCTTATTCCAAGCGACCCCGGCCGGCGGGCGGCGGTCGAAGAGGCGGAGCGGTTCGGCGACCAGGAGCTACAGCCCCCGGTTCGCGCGACCCTGTGGTGGGCATTGCGCAAGGACAAGTCGCCGCTGCGCAGCTATTCGGAGGGGGCGAAACTGGGCATCCCGATCGGGCTGGCGCTGAAAACCGCGGCGCCGATCGTGGCCGCCTCGGCACACTTCAACGAAGCGACCGACGAGAACGTGCGGCGCAGTCTGGCGGCGATGCCGGCGATGCTGCAGCGGATCGACGACTGGATCGCGGAAGGGGTGCTGGGTGGCGAGCAGCCGAATATCGCCGACTTCCAGATCGCCCCGAGCCTGCGGCTGGCAATGACGCTGGACGATCTGCGACCGGCGATCGAGTCGCGGCCGGCCGGCGAGCTGGCGATGCGCCTCGTCCCGCACTATCCCGGCAAGACCCCGCCGATCCTGCCGCCCGCCTGGCTGCAGCCGCTGCGCAGCGAGACGGCTGCAGCGTAGTCGGTATTGGGGCACTCCCGCCCGGACAAACGGCGGGCTAATTAGCCCGCCGTTTTGAGTATCCGCCCGTTCGGGAGTGCCCCAATACCGACTTCAGAGCGTGCCTAGCTGCTTTACGTGCTGGGCCGGGCCAAGAGAAGCGAGAGCGTCGGCGAGCTTCGTACCGTCGGGGAGCGTCAGCTTGGGGTCCAGTTCAAGGAGCGGGGCGAGGACGAAGCGGCGGCTGGTTACCTCGGGGTGGGGGAGGGTGAGGCGGTCGGTCGAGAGCTCGAGGTCGCCGAGCAGAAGCAGGTCGACGTCGAGCGGGCGGGGGCTGTGGCGGGGCGCATCGAGGACGCGGCCGCGCTCGGTCTCGATCTCCTTGCAGAGGTCGAGTAGCGCCTCCGGCTCCAGCTCGGTGCGGATACGGATCGCGGCATTGAGGAAGTCGGGCTGGTCGAGCACCTCGCCGACCGGCTCGGTCTCATATGCGGAGGAGACAGCCTCGACCTCCACCCCGCGCTCCTCCAGCAACGCGATCGCCGCCCGCAAATGGGCCGCCCGGTCGCCGACGTTGGAGCCGAGGCCCAGGTAGCCGATCATCGCGATCGCAGGACGTGCCCGCACTTAACCCCCCTATATGGGTGGTCAACTGCGGGCACGCCCTAGGCCTCCTCGCCGTTTTCCCCGTCTTCCTCTTCTTCGCCGCGCTCCAGAGTGACCTCGACGCCGACCTCCTGGATCGCGAGCGGCAATGGCGGCTCGGGCTTGGCGGCGCGGACGCGGACCGATTCGCAGCCGTAGCGCTCGATCAGGCGCTGGCCGACGACCTGGGCCAACCGCTCCAACGTGCGGTAGCTGCGCTCGGTTGCGGCGAGGGCGACAATGTCGCAGACCTCGCTGTAGTCGACCGTGTCCTCGATCCGATCGGTGAGGACGGCGTCGCAGTCGGGGACGTCGAAGGAGAGGTCGAACTCGATCCGCTGGCCGACCTCCTGCTCGGCGTCGCTGACGCCGTGGTGGGTGTAGATCGAGAGGCCGCGCAGGTCGACCTCGACCCGCGATTCGATCCCGTTGCCGTTGGGTTCGTCCATCACCGGCTGAACCTAGCCGATGGGCGATTTCGGGAGGGACTGGAGCATCCGAGCGCGGTGGGTGTGAGGTCGGGCGGTCGGTGTGAGATCGTGGCGGCATGGCCGAGCAGGTGACGATCGCTCGCCGCTTCCGCGGGCCGGCGGAGAGCGGCAACGGCGGTTACTCGTGCGGTGCGTTGGCCCGCTTCGTCGATCCCCGCTCAGCGGAGGTGACGCTGCGCCTGCCGCCGCCGCTCGACCGTCCGCTCGCAATCGAAACCGATGGTGCCGAGAGGGCGATGATGAGGGATGGCGACGCGCTCGTCGCCGAGGCCGGCCCAATCGGCGAACTTAACCTCGCTCTCCCGGATCCGCCCAGCGTCGATGAGGCGGCAGCCGCTCGCGACAGGTCTCCAATGCAGCACGAGCATCCCTTTCCTAACTGCTTCGTCTGCGGCCCCGAGCGCAAGCTGGGCGACGGCCTGCAGGTCACCTGCGGTCCCGTCGAGGGCCGGCAGATTGTCGCCGCGCCCTGGGTAGTCGACGAATCGCTTCCGGTCGAGGACGGCGGCGTTGCCCCGGAGATCGTCTGGTCCGCGCTCGATTGCCCCGGCGGCATCTCCGCCATGCTCCTGCCCACCGTCGGCACGTCCGTGCTGGGGCGCCTCGCTGCCCGGATCTACGGTCGCATCGAGCCGGGAATGTGCTGCGTGGCGGTCGGCTGGCCGATCGATCGCGACGGGCGCAAGCTCCACTCCGGCTCGGCGATCTTCAGCGCGGAAGGCGAACCCCTCGCCCACGCTCAGGCGACCTGGATCGAACTGAAGCGCTGAGCGCGGCTCAAGCCGGTCTGGCGGCGGAGTAGCCGAGGATCGTGCCGGCCACCCTCAGGGCCTGTGCCGCCTCGGCGACGTCGTGGACGCGCAGCACGTCCGCGCCCTCGGCCATCGCCAGGACCGAGGAGGCGATCGTGCCGCCGAGGCGGTCGCCGACCTGCGAGCCGTCGATCTTGCCGATGAAGCTCTTGCGCGAGGTGCCGACGACGAGCGGCCGCCCCAGCTCGCGCAACTCGCCGAGCCGGCGCAGCAGTTCCAGGTTGTGCTCGAGCGTCTTGCCGAAGCCGATCCCCGGATCGAGCCAGATCCGCTCCTCGTCGACCCCGGCACCGACCGCTATCTCCAGCCGCTCGGCGAGGAAGGCCTTGACGTCGTCGACGACGTCCTCATAGGCCGGGTCCTCCTGCATCGTCCGCGGATCGCCCTGCATGTGCATCAGCACCAGCCCGGCCCCCCGCTCAGCGCACAGCCCCCCGATCTCCGGCGCCCTCCGCAGGGCGGTCACGTCGTTGACGATCGAGGCTCCGGCATCGAGCGCCACCGCGGCGACCTCCACCTTCGAGGTATCGACGGAGACGGTCGCCGTCCCCGCCAGCCCAGAGATAACCGGGACGACCCGGGAGGCCTCCTCCTCGGCGGACACCGCTTCGGCCCCGGGCCGGGTCGATTCCCCCCCCACATCCAGAATCTCCGCTCCTTGCTCGCCCAGCTCGCGGCCATGCGCGATTGCAGCTTCCGCGTCGAGAAACAGCCCGCCGTCGGAGAATGAATCCGGCGTCACGTTGACGACGCCCATCAGCCTTGGCTTCGGAGTCATAGGCGCAGTATCACGCGGTCGGAGAGGGGCCCAACGGCCCCCACCGCCCCGTCAGCTTGCGTCGCCGCCGGCGAATCCGGGCCTGGGCCGCGGCGTGGGCCGGGCGCCCTCACGTGCGGCCCGTTCCGGCTCGGGCGCCGGCTCGACCGGCTCCGCCGGCTCCTCATCGTCGACAAAGACCTCGCTTTCGGGCTTGCCGTCGAGCAGGGCGATGAACTGCTCGGCGTCGATCGTCTCCCGCTCGAGCAGGATCTTCGAGATCCGCTCCAACTCCTCGCGGCGCTCGCCCAGCAGGTCCTTTGCGGTCTGGTGGGCGGCCTCGACGATGCGGCGGATCTCGTCGTCGATCTCGCGCGCGATCTCGTCGGAGTAGTCCGGCTCGGCGGAGAACTCGCGGCCGAGGAAAGGCTGGCCGCGGTCGTGGCCGAAGACGCGCGGGCCGAGCCGCTCGGACATGCCGAATCGCATCACCATCTGCTTCGCCGTCTCGGTCACCTTCTCGAGGTCGTTGGAGGCGCCGGTGGTGATCTCGCCGAAGACGATCTCCTCGGCGGCGCGGCCGCCCAGGGTCATCGCCATCGTGTCGGTCAGCTCGGCGCGGCTGGTGAGGAACTTGTCCTCGGTCGGCAGGCTGATCGTGTAGCCGAGCGCCTGGCCGCGGCTGATGATCGAGATCTTGTGAACCGGGTCGCAGTTGGGCAGCAGGTGGCCGACGATCGCGTGCCCGAGCTCGTGGTAGGCGGTGATCGTCCGCTCCTTCTCGCTCATCACCCGGGTCTTCTTCTCCGGGCCGGCGATCACTCGCATGATCCCCTCCTCCAGCTCCTGCATCGAGATCTCGCGGTTTCCCTGGCGGGCGGTGAGCAACGCCGCCTCGTTGATCAAGTTGGCGAGGTCGGCGCCGGTGAAACCAGGGGTCTGGCCGGCGAGCGCGTCGAGGTCGATCTGCTTGGCGAGCGGCTTGCCGCGGGTGTGGACTTCGAGGATCTTCTTGCGGCCCTTGCGGTCGGGGCGATCGACGACGACCTGGCGGTCGAAGCGGCCGGGCCGCAGCAGCGCCGGGTCGAGGATGTCGGGCCGGTTGGTGGCGGCGATCAAGATGATGTTGTCTTTCATCTCGAAGCCGTCCATCTCGACCAACAGCTGGTTGAGCGTCTGCTCGCGCTCGTCGTGGCCGCCGCCCATGCCAGCGCCGCGGTGGCGGCCGACGGCGTCGATCTCGTCCATGAAGATGATGCAGGGCGAGTTCTGCTTGGCCTGCTCGAAGAGGTCGCGGACGCGGCTGGCGCCGACGCCGACGAACATCTCGACGAAGTCCGAGCCGGAGATCGAGAAGAAGGGCACCCCCGCCTCACCGGCGACTGCGCGAGCGAGCAACGTCTTGCCGGTGCCGGGCGGGCCGTAGAGCAGGACACCCTTGGGGATGCGGGCACCGAGCGACTGGAATTTCTTCGGGTTCTCGAGGAATTCCTTGATCTCCTGCAGCTCCTGCACCGCCTCGTCGACCCCGGCGACATCGCGGAAGGTGATTTTCGGCGCGTCGACCGACATCCGCTTCGCTTTCGATTTGCCGAAGTTCATGACCCGCGAGCCGCCGCCCTGCATCTGGTTCATCAGGAAGATCCAGAAGCCGAAGAAGAGGACGAACGGCAGGATGTAGGTGAGCAGCGAAAGAAGGCTGGAGCCGCCGGTGCCGTGGACGGTCGTCTTGACGTTGCTCTGCTCGAGCTCGTCGAGCAGGCTCTGCTCGGTGTTGGGCGGGTAGCCGGTGGAGAAGCTTTCGTCGTTCTTCCGCTTGACGTCGAGCGTGTTGTCCTTGGTGTTGATCGTCACTTCGGCGATCTGGCCGCTGGCGATCAGGCCGCCCTGCGCCTTGGAGGCGACGAGTTCGTTGTAAGAGGGCGCCTCCGTGCTCGAGCCGGGGCTGATCACCCGCTGGGCGACGAAGGCGAGGATCACCACCAGCAGGATCGGGAATGCAGCGCTTTTGAAGAAACGCCTCACGAGAAAATCAGCGTACCAGGGCGGTTTGAGCGCTCGACCGCCTACTCGTTCAACGCAGCTACGTAATCGAGGTTGCGGTAGCGCTGGGCGTGGTCGAGTCCGTAGCCAATTGCGAAGCGGTTGGGAATGCGAAAGCCGACGTAGCGCGGCTCGAGGTCGGCACGGCGCCGCTCGGGCTTTGTCAGCAGGGCGCAGGCCTCGAGCGAGGCCGGCCGGCGGGCGTTGAGGTTGCGCATCAGGTACTGCAACGTCAGGCCGGAATCGACGATGTCCTCGACGATCAGCACGTGGCGGCCTTCGATCGGCGCGTCGAGGTCCTTGAGGATCCGCACCACTCCGGAAGAATCAGTCAACGACCCGTAACTGGAGACCGCCATGAAGTCGATCTCGCAGGGGGCGGTCAGGTGCCGCATCAGGTCGGCGAGAAAGATCACCGCCCCCTTCAGCACGCCGACCATCAACAGGTCGCGCCCCTCGTAGTCGGCGCTGATCTCCGCCCCCAGCTCGGCGACGCGCCGCTGCAGGTCCTCGCCCGAGACCAACGTCTCGCCGACCGCCCCCTCGCTCATTGGGCCTTCACGGCCGGCAGTCTAGATAGAGAGCGGCGGTGGTTAGCGCTCGGCGCGGAGGACGCCGCGTTCGGCAATCGCGCGGACGCCGCCGCCGAGGTCGAGCATCGCGATGCCGGTGCGCCGCAGAGCGGCGACCTCCTCGGCGTGGCGGGCGGCGCCGGCGACGGGGCGCCCGGCGGCGCGGTCGGCGAGCTGCTGGACAACGAGGCGGCGCAGCGCCGGCGGCAGCTCGGCGAGGCGGTCGAGCTCGATCGTCCCGCGCGGAGAACCGTTCGTGCCGTCGAGCTCGGCGGCGACCAGACTGTCGAGGATCTCGGCCTCGTCGCGCAGCAACTCAGCGGTGCGGAGGACGTTGGCGGCGGCGGCCGGATGGACCTCGGCCAGCGCCCGGGCGAGCCCGTGGCGCACCCGGTTGCGGGCGTAGCGGGGCTCGGCGTTGCTCGGGTCATCGCGCCACTCCAGACCCCGCTCCTCGCAGTAGGCCGTGGTCTCCTCGCGGGTGACGGTCAGCAGCGGCCGGACCAGCTTGCCGTCGCGCGGGCGCATCCCCAGTAAAGCGCGGCGGCTGGGCGATGAGGCGAGGCGGTAGAGAATCGTCTCGACCTGGTCGTCGGCGGTGTGGCCGGTGGCGATCAGGCCGTCGGCGGCGAGGGCGATCCGGGCGGCCGCGGCATAGCGGACGTCGCGCGCCCAGGCTTGCAGGTTGCCCGGTCCCTGGGGCCGCCGCGGCCGCTCGACCTGGAGCCGCACCCCGAGGCGCGCGCTGAGCGCCGCGCAGTGGGCCTCGTCGGCGTCGGCGTCGTCGCGCAGGCCGTAGTTGACGTGCAGCGCCGTGATCGCCTCCGGACCGAGCAGACGCACAGCCAGGTCGAGCAAGCAAACAGAGTCACGGCCGCCGGAGAGCATCGCCACCAGCGGCGTCCCCGGCGGCAGCAGGCCACCCTCGCGCACCGCCTCGAGCATGCCCTCGCTCGCGTCCATGGGGACAGGCTCTCAGAGAGTCGGCCTGGCGCCTTTCTCACGTATAGCGTGAAGAAGGCGCCAGGCTCAGTCGGCGGCGCGGCTGACGATGAAGAGTGGGGTCGCCACCGGGAAGCCCTTGAGGTTGACCTCGCCGATCGGCTCGCATTCGAGGCCGCGGCCCCCCAGCGAGTTGCTGACCCGGTCGGTGACCAGCACCTCCCCCGCCTGGGCGCGGCCGACGACCCGGTGGACGAGGTTGACGTGGGTGCCGAAGTAGTCGCCGTCGCGGTAGACCGCGCTGGCGTAGTGGATGCCGACCCGCGGCCGCGGGCGCTCGGGGAAGCGATCGAGCAGGGCGACGGCCCACTCGGTCAGCGAGCCGGGGTCGGGCGAGACAACCATCACCTCGTCGCCGATCGTCTTCACGATCGTCGCCTCAGCCGGCAGCGTCGTTTCGACCGTCTCGACGAAGTTCTCGACCACGTCGAGCGCCTCCAGGTCCCCCTCCTCCTCGGTGTAGCGAGTGAAGCCGGTGAGGTCGATGAAGCAGAGGGTCACCGGCACCTGGCCGAGGTGCGGCGCCGGCACGTCGATGTCGGTCTCCATGTGGCCGACCACGTCCTGCTCGGTGAAGTAGCGCAGGTAGCGGTTGTGCAGGTACTCGGTCAGCGGCGCCGCCAGCGGCAGGATGTCGCTGGCGAGCTCGCCCATCTCCTCGGCGATCTGCAGCTCGGGGACGGCGTCGCGGATCATCGGTTCGTGCACGTAAAGGTGGAAAAGGCGCACCTCGGCGTCGGCGATCCGCCGCAGTGACTGCACGTAGACGCGGACGAGCTGCAGGAAGGCGACCAGCGGGAAGCCTGCGGCGAGGACGCGGGAGCAGTGGCGCAGGGCGCGCACGTCTTCCGGGCTGAGCCGGCGCTCGCGGCCGAGAGGCGTCCCGAGGATCACCAGGATGCGCTCGATCAGCTCCGGCTCGAGGCCGGTCTCGCGGGCAACCTCCTCGACCGTCGTCGCTTCCTCCTCGGCCGGGAAGAGGTCCTCGACGAAGCCGAAGGCGAGCCTGCCTTCGCGACCCGCCTGGCGCAGCTCGTCGAGCGAGTGGCCGCGCTCGCGCATTCGCGCCACCACCCGTGCCTGAGCCGCCGCGGCCGCGGTCCAGCGGCCGCGGCGCACCGGCACCACCTTCTCCGCCGCCCAGCGTTTGAGCGTGCTCGCCGAGACGCCCGAGCGCCGCGCCGCCTCGCTCAGCGATATCCGCTCATCCGCCATCGCCGCCCGAGGCTAGACAGCCCGGTAGACGAACGGCAGCTAGGCCGGGATCTCCTCCTCGGAGTGGGCCTGGAGGACGGCCTCGCCGCCCTCGCCGGTGCGGATGCGGATCGCCTCCTCGACCGGCAGGACGAAGATCTTGCCGTCGCCGACCTCGCCGGTGCGGGCGTGCTTGAGGATCGCCTCGACAACCGTCGCCTTGTCCTTGTCCTCGACGACGACCTCGAGCTTCAGCTTGGGCCGCACGTTGACGGTCAGAGAAGAGCCGCGGTAGCTCTCCACCATCCCCCGTTGCCGGCCCGAGCCCTTGGCCTCGACGATCGAGAGCGAGGGCAGGCCCTTGTCGAGCAGCTCGGCCCTGATCGGCTCGAACGCCTCGTGGCGAATGAAGGCCTCCACCTTTTTCATGCGTTCCGGCCTCCTGGTCCGATCCCGACTGACGTGGGCCAAGCTACGGGCTTTCGGCGCTCCGATCTTTGGACGGTTGGAGCAAATCCCCGCCCGCACCCCCTCCCGGATGGAAAGATGCCGCCGCATGCCCACCCGGCTTCGGCCCAAAGCCCCGGTCGCCGCCGACGCGATCCTCGTCGGCGATCCGGGCCGCTCGCTGCTGCTCGCCCAGGAGCTGCTCGAGGAGCCGCGGATGAGCAACCACGCGCGCGGGCTGTGGGGCTACTCGGGACGGACGCCAGAGGGAGGCGAATTGACGATCCAGGCGACCGGGATCGGCGGCCCGAGCGCCGCCGCGGTGCTGGCCGACCTGGCCGAGTTGGGGGTGAGCAGGGCGATCCGGGTCGGGACCTGTACGGCCCTCGGTGAGGGGGTCGCGCTCGGCGAGCTGCTGATCGTCAGCGAGGCGATCGGGGACGGCGGCAGCGCGGCGTCCTTCGGCCTCGCGATGGGCGACGCGGTCGCGCCCGAGCGGGCGCTCTACGAAGGGCTTGTCCGGGAGCTGGACGAAACGGCGCGCACGGCGCGGGTCGCCAGCTTCGACTCGCCGCCGGCGACCGCGATGCGCCCCGATTCGCCGCAAGCGGGGGTGGACCCGGTCGCGGCCGGCGCCGTCGCGGCGGACATGCAGACCGTCGCCCTGCTCTCCCGCGGCCACCAGCTTGGGGTCGCCGTTGCGGCCCTGCTGATCGTTAGCGAGGCACCCGCAGCAGGGGCACTTGCCGACGAGGCGGTGGAGGAGACGGCGAAGCGCGGCGGACGAGCCGCCACGAGGGTCTTCCAACCCTTAAGCTAACCCTCGACCTTAGGGTTAGATTCCCCCTCGCGCCGCTCGGTCGCGAGCTCACGACGCACACGGCCGACGTCGCGGGAGACGCGGTCGAGCTCGTCCTCGACCTCTTCCAGGCGCTGCGAGAGCGAGCGGATCCGCCGCTCGAGGCGCTCGACGTCGCCGGCGGAAGGCAGGTTAAGCGCGGCCATCGCCGCGTGCTGGGCGTCGAGCGCCTTCTCGCGGGCGCCGAAGGCGGCGGCGACGGCGTTCTCCAGCACCTGACTGTCGAGCAGCGCCTGCGCCAACTCGGCGATCGCCTGCTCAGAGCGGGCCCGCAGGCCGTCCTGATCGGGGTTCTCGGGGTTCTCGGCGTTCATCCCGGACACCTTAGCCACCCGACACCGACGCGGGCTTGAAACAGTTTGTTAACGAGCGCATCCGGGAAGGCTGAAATCCTGCGAGCCACCGGACTCGACGAAGGGGCAGAGCGCAGTTGACCAAGGGGACGTTTGAGGTCGCGAGACCGCATTGCAGCGGTCCGTGCGAGTCAGTACCGTGGGGCCGTCTGTTCCGTGGGGAGAGAGGCGACGCGGTAGGCAGGAGCCGCGTCAGCGCGGTTCGAGGCGCCGACGCATGAGAAACAAGCTCGCACTAATCATCGCTTTGGCCGGGTTCGGCGTCTTCACGGCGCTGGGAGTGGGGCTGGCCGGAGCCGAGCAGGAAGCCGGCAGCCTCGACAGCGGCCACGCCATCCCAGGCCCCGCCGCTACCGCGCCCGCCGTGCCGGCGCCCCCCACCCCCTGCACCAACGCCGTCGACGACGATGGCGACGGCCTCGTCGACGCTGCCGACCCCGGCTGCGGCTACGGCCCGCGGGAGGACTCGCCGCCGCCGGCGACCACGCAGCCGGCGCCCGAAGTCGAAGCGGAAACCGGCGCGACCGGGCCGGCGCCGAAAGTCCAGGCCGGCCCCTCGCTCGACGCGACCGACGCTGCGCCGGCGCCAGTCGGAGGGGCGATGCGCAACGACAGCATCGGGGCGGGCGGGAACCGCAACGGCGGCGCCGTCACCGCGCCCAGCGCGACGGCCGGGGTTCAGCCCCCACCTGAAGGCGCCGACGGCGGCTCGCAGTTCAACCAGGGCGGCGCGCCAACCGACGCCAACCCCTCGGTGACGATCGCGCCCTTCGGGCCGGCGCCGATCGGCGTCCCCAACTTCGTCATCGACTCCTTCGAGATCCCGCCCTTCCTGCTGCCGATCTACCAGGCCTGCGGCACCCAGTACGGGATCCCCTGGGAGGTGCTCGCCTCGATCAACAAGATCGAGACCGCCTTCGGCACCAACCTCAACGTCTCCAGCGCCGGCGCGGTCGGCTGGATGCAGTTCCTGCCCTCGACCTGGGAGGGATACGGCGTCGACGCCAACGGCGACGGGCGCAAGGACCCCTACAACCCGGTCGACGCGATCTGTGCCGCCGCCAACTACCTGAAGGCGAGCGGCGGCAGCGGCGACCTCTACAACGCGATCCTCGCCTACAACCACGCCGACTGGTACGTGCAGGAGGTGCTGCTCTACGCGCGCGCCTACGGCAAGCTGCCGAGCGACCTCGTCGGCTCGCTCACCGGCCTCACCGAGGGCGCCCACTTCCCGGTCGCCGCCGACGCCCGCTACTCCGATGACATCTCGACCCGGGCGGCGCTCAGCCGCGCCACCCCGCAGCAGCGCGCCGAGTACGGCAACGCCGCCGAGGTGATCGCCTCCTCGCCGACCCGGCGCGGCATCAACATCTTCTCCCGCGAGGGAGCGCCGGTGGTCGCGGTCAACGACGGCGTGATCGTGAAGATGGGCGACTCCGAGCGGCTCGGCCGCTACGTCGTCCTCAGGGACGCCTACGGCAACCGCTTCACCTACGCCAAGCTGGGACAGATCGTCCGCAACCACCGCCTCGTCGTCGAGCCCACCGGCAAAGAGAAACGGGTGCCGGTCGACAGCCAGAACATCCGCCCCCGCCTCTACGCGCTGCCGGGTCGCACCGACGCCGGACGACGCGAGGCCGGCGGCGGCGTTGACCGCGCCGCCGCCCGTGGCGCCGACGGAACCCTCAGGGTCGGGTCGAAGGTTATAGCGGGGACGGTCCTGGCCCGGATCGGCGACGGCGAAGACGGCGTCGATCCGCACGTCAACTTCTCCATCCGCCCGGCCGGCCGCGGCGCCCCGCGGATCGACCCGAAGCCGATCCTCGACGGCTGGAAGCTGCTCGAGGCGACGGCGATCTACCGCGCCAAGGGCAAGAACCCGCTCACCGCCAAGCTCAGCGGGGCCGGCGTCCTGCTGCTCTCCAAGGAGGCGCTCGAGCAACGCGTCCTCGCCGACGAGCACCTCGAAATCTATCCCTGCGGACGCACCGACATCGCCTCTGGGCGGATCGACCGCCGGGTGCTGGCGATGCTCGAGTACGCGGTCTCGAAAGGGTTCGAGCTCTCGATCAGCGCGCTCGAGTGCGGCCACAGCTACCTGACGGCCTCCGGCTACGTCTCCGAGCACTCGACCGGCGACGCGGTCGACATCCCGGTGATCAACGGCGTGCCGGTCACCGGCCACCAGGGACCGGGGACGCTGACCGACGAGCTGATCAAAACCGTGCTCCAGCTGCAGGGCACGATGCACCCCCACCAGGTGATCTCACTCGAGGACCTGCCGGGCGAAGCCAGCTTTGCCCTTGCCGACCACTACGACCATGTCCACGTCGGCTACCGACCCGAAGCCGGTCCCTTCGGCGAAGCGCTCAACGCCCTACTGAAGCCGAAGCAATGGCTGCGCCTGACCGATCGGCTTGACAAGATCGAAAACCCCGACGTTCCAACCTCCCCGTCGAAGTACTCACTGCCCGATAAGTGGCACCACTCTTCGGATTCGTCCAGTTCGAGTTCGCCGGCTCGTTAGGCCTGCCCGACGGGCGCTACCTGGCACGCGGCCAGGGTGGCACCCACGACCAGCACGTGCTGGTCGTGGAAATCCTTGGCGCGCCGCCGCCCATCCCGCGTCGGCGGCGGCGACAGCGCGCCGAGCAAAGAGAGGCTGAGCCGGCGCCGCTGCAGCTCACCCGGGTCACCGCGGTGCTGGCAGCGGAGCCGTTTGAGAGCACGGCCGAGGCGGAGCGCTGGCTCGAGGATTCACTGGCGACGGAGGAGCACACCGAGGCGCGGCTCGCCGAGGGACTGGGCCTGGTCAACCGTGCCCTGCATGCGCGGGCGGTCGCCGGCGCCGACCCCCACATCGCGGAGACGGGTGTCGAGCGCGCCGTGCTTGCCCGAATCGGCTACGGCAGCGGCGAAGAGGTTGCCGCCGGGCGCTTCACCGCGGCCCGCCACGTCGACGCCCGCGGCGGCCCCCGCTCGCGCCGTCGCCGCCGCGAGGAAGAACTGCGCCCCCAGGAACGGGTCGCCGCGGTGCTCGCCGGCCGCGAGGGGGTCGACGCCTGCGAGACGTTGCTGCTGCGAGCCCGCGCCGACCTCGACGCCGGCCGCCGCCGCGAGGCGGCCCTACAGCTCCGCGTGGCACTGGAGGCGATGCTGGTCGAGCTGTCGGGGGCGCTCGCCGACCCCCGCCACGAGGAGGACATGGCAACGCTTGAAACCCGCCGTAGCGAGGCCAGCCAAGCCGCCAACCTCGCCCTGCGCGGCGACTTGGACGACGAGCGAGAGCGCTGCGTGCACGAATTGATCGAAATCGCCGAGCGCGTGCTTCGCCGCCGCCGCGTGCTCAGGGGCTGACGCGGGAGCATCCCCGTGGCAGCCCCTCACAGAGCCAAGCGTCGGGCGACGACGTCATCGAGCAGCGAATCGGCCAGGTGGTGCGCTTCCTCCAAGGCGACGCCCTCGAGCGAGGGGACGCCGATGACGGTAAGCCCGGCAGCACGCGCGGCGGCGACGCCGGTCGGCGAGTCCTCGAGGGCGATCACGTCGGGGCCCGGCTCGACCCCCAGCCTGCGACAGGCCTCGAGGTAGGGGTCGGGCGCGGGCTTCGGCGCGGCGACTTCGTGGGCGCTGAGGACGACGTCGAAGCGGTCCTCGAAGCCGACGATCTCCAACGAGCGCCAGACGAAGCGCAGCGGGGAGTTCGAGACAAGGCCGATCGGCGTCCCCCGCAGCTTCAGCCCATGCAGCAACTCGCGCGCCCCGACCATCGCCTCCACCCCGTGCTCCAGCTCGGCCACGACCAGCTCGTTCAGCTCCTCGATCAGCGCGAGGGCGCAGCCCGCCTCGCCCAGCCGCCGTTCGAGGATGCCGCCGGCGATCTCGGCCGAGGTGCCGACGAGCTCGCGCTTGTCGGCCGGGGTGAACTCCAGCCCGCGCCGCTCGAAGAGGTCGCGCTCGGCTCGCGTCCAGACCGACTCGGTGTCGAGCAACAGGCCGTCGTTGTCGAAGACGACGGCATCGGGGGGCGCGGGCGGCACCGCGGCATCATGCCGCAGAGGACGTGCCCGCTGATTTGACCGCCCATCCTGGCGGTCAATCAACGGCACGTCCCCGGTAGGGTCGCGGGGATGCCGTTTCACGTTGAGGTCAGCGGAGGGATCAACCACGCGCGGGCGTTCAACCTGAGCTTGGAGGAGCTGCGCAAGACGGTGCTCGAGCCGTGGCTGACCGAGCGGCCGGTCGAGTTGGGGGAACAGAGGTGGGAGCCGCGCGAGAGCGCGTTGCGGATCCTCGAAGGGCCGCACCTCGATCCTCCCGATCTCTCCTTTGGCCAGGGATGGTCAAACGCCGAACGCTCGGCCGAGGACGTCACGCGGCGCGTGTTGGAGGGCGCCGAGCCGCCGAAGCTACCCGACGCCTTCGTCGTCGCGGCCGAGGTGCCGGAGGCGACGGTCGCCGAGATGCTCGGTGGCCAGCAGGCTCAGCCGGTCGCCCTGAGCGAGGCCGAGAAGCGGATCGACAGCCGCGACCCGGAGATCGCGGCCGTGATCCTCGTCGTCAAGCGGTAACCGGTGGCGAGTCCGGCTGTTCGGGCTGCGCGGGCTTCGGCGCCGCGGCGGCCGAGTCGAAGCGGATAGTGGTGCCACGCGGGACGACGAGCACCGGGCTGGTCGCCGCCTCGACGGCGTAGTCGGTTGAGGCGCTGATCGTCACCTTGCCGGCGTGGGCCTCAGGCCGGGAGCCGACGACGAGCAGGTCAATCGGCCCCTGGGCACCGTCGCGCACCGTCGCACCAAGCGCCGTCGCGAGGCTCTCGGCGGTCGCCCGCGCCGCCTCGTCACCCTCGTCGATGACGCCTATCGTGTTGACGCTGACCGACGGCCGCGAGCGCAGCCCCGCCGGCGCGACCGCGATCGCCGCCGGCCCGTCGAGCAGCAGTTTGTGAGCCGAGATGCCCGGCTTGACCAGCCCGTCAGCGGTGCGGTACTCGGAACCGAAGACGATCACGTCGGCGTTCTCGCTCTCGACCAGCTCGCGCAGGCCAACGCTGGTGCCGGGGTTGACGACGACGTGGCGAGGCATGTCCGGCGCGCCGACCGACGCCGCACCGCGGGCGAGCAGCTCCTCGGCCTGCTCCCGCTCGAGCGCGCCGCCGACATCATGGCGAACGTAGGCAAGCGAGAGGTCGCCGCCGGAGAAGGCGAGCAAGCGACCGAGGGCAAGAGCGTCGCGGTCGTTGTCGGTGTCGTCGTAGGAAACGATTATGCGTGGCATCGGAAGTCTCCTTTCGCTGGGGTTGTCGGCAAGAGTCGCACCAAGTCTGCATCAGCACAACTGACGCTACCTATGTTTCATATAAGCTGAGCTTATGCTGAATGTGGGCCGGCTCAACGTCCTGCGCGAGGTCGTCGCCCGCGGCTCGTTCTCGGCCGCCGCCGACGCCCTTTCCTACTCCCAGTCGGCGGTCTCCCAGGCGATCGCGACCCTCGAGGGGGAGGTCGGCACGCCGCTGCTCGAGCGCGACCGCCGCGGCGTGCGGCCGACCGCCGCTGGCGCTGCCCTGGCCCGCCACACCGAGGGCATCCTCACCCGCATCGACGCCGCCGAGGAGGAGGTGGCGGCGATCGTCGGCGGTCACGGCGGCCGCTTGCGGATCGCCTCCTTCCCCACCGCGGGGGCGACCCTGATGCCGCTGGCGATCGCTCGCCTACAGGCCGCGCACCCCGGCGTCGAGGTGAGCCTGGCCGAGGGCGAACCAGAGGAGATCGCCCCCAGGCTGCGCAGCGGCGAGTTCGACCTCGCGCTGCTCTTCGAGTTCCAGGGTGTCGGTGAGCGGCGTGGCTCCGGGGTGCGCCGCTTCGAGCTGCACGACGATCCGCTCCACCTCGTCCTTCCGCGCGACCACCCCTTGGCGAGACGCGAGCAGCTGCCACTCGCCGACCTCGCCGGGGAGGCCTGGATCCAGACCTCGGCCACCGGGCCCTGCGCGCGGCACGTCGTCCGCTCCTGCCACGCCGCCGGCTTCGAGCCGCGCGTCGCCTTCGAGAGCGACGACTACCAGACCGTGCAGGGCCTGGTCGCCGCCGGCGTCGGCGTCGCCCTGATCCCCCAGCTCGCCCTCTCCGCCGTGCGGGACGACGTCAGGGTCCGCGAGCTGCACCCGGCCAGCCCGATGCGCAAGGTCTTCGCCGCCACCCGCCGCGGCGCCGCGGTGACGCCGGCGGTGGCGACGATGCTGGACGTGCTGCGGGGAACCGCCCGGCCCCCCGCAGCACGCGCCGACTCCTCTTAGCTCGTGGTTCCCGCGGTGGGGGCCGGCGCGGCGGAGCCGACGCCGTCCGGGTAGCCCAGCGAGGGCACGTCCGAGGGGTACACCTCGTGCCCGTGGACGGCGATGTCGCCCTCCTCCATTTCCTCCTCGGTCATCCGCAGCGGCACGAAGATGCTGACGATTTTCAGCAGGATGAAGGTCATGATCGAGGAAAACACGATCACCCACAGCGCCGTCAGCGCCTGCCAGCCGAGCAACTCCAGGCCGCCGCCGGAGATCGTTCCGGCGAGCACCGTTTCCGCCATCGAGCTGTTGGCGAAGATGCCGACCAAGAGGCCGCCCGCGACGCCCGCGAACCCATGGGTGTAGACCACCCCTAAGGTGTCATCGACGTTGCGGAAGGGCGCCGTTCGGCTCAGATAGTTGAGCGCGAAATAGACGATCGTCGAGGCGATTACGCCGATCACGATCGCACCCCAGCCGTTGACGAAGCCGGCCCCGGGGGTGATCGAGACGAGGCCGACGATCATCCCGTTGACGCTGCCGATCAGGCTCGGCTTGCGGCCGGTGATGTAGTCCCAGGCGACCCAGACGAGGAACGCGACGGCGGTACAGAGGTTGGTGTTAAGCACCGCAGCCGAGGCAATCCCGCCGGCTTCGTACCAGTCACCGCCGTTGAAGCCGTTCCAGCCCATCCAGAGCAGGCCGGCGCCGACCGCGACCATCGCCAGGTTGTTCGGTGCGTCGACCTCGCGGTCGCGCTGCAGGCGCGGCCCGATCACCGCCGCCGCGACGAACCCTGAGACGCCGGCGGCGAGGTGGATCACATAGCCGCCGGAGAAGTCGACCGCGCCGTGCTGGGCGAAGAAGCCGCCGCCCCAGATGAGGAAGGCGTTGATCGTGTAGCAGAAGACCGTCCAGAGGGCGACGAACGGGATCCAGGCCTTGAAGTTGATCCGGCCCAGCACCGAGCCGAGCATCAGGATCGGCGTGATCGCCGCGAAGACGATCTGGAAGTAGGCCAGGGTCGACTCAGGGAAAAGGAATTCCAATTCGCTGTACTCCGGGATGTGCGCCTGTTCGAGCAGGCTGGAACTGCTGAGGATCGATTCCGGCTTGCCCCAGAAGTTGCCGAAGAACCCGCTGTCCGAGAGGACGTGGATCGGAGTCCCGAACGCCATTTTGAACGCGAAGAGGACCCAGAGGATCAGCACGATCGCGAAGGCGACGAACGACATCATCATCGAGTTGACTGACCAGCGTTTTTGCATCACACCGCCGTAGAGGACGACCAGGCCCGGGATGCTCATCAGGCCGACCAGCGTCGCGGCGGTGAGCTGCCATGAGTTGGCGCCTTCGCTCAACCATTCCATTGATCCACTGCTTCCTTTCTCGTTGACATGCCCATGGGCATGGCTTGACCGGTCAACCCTGCCGCGCCCCGGCCGCCAGCAGTACGTACAGGCGTCTAAAGATCGGCTAAGCGATTTCTCCCCAATGTCGGGATCGGCCTCGCCGCCGTCGGATAACCTCGCGGCATGCCGCTGGAAGGGCACTGGCAGACGCAGAACACGCCGCTGCGCACGCTCAGCTCGCGTGAGCGCAACATCGTGATCGCGGTGACGATCGCCACCGCGATCGTCGTCCTCGCGCTGCTCTTCGTGCCCGGCCACAACGACAAGCCGCTGCTCGACGACAACGGCGGCAGCAGAGCCGGCTGCATCGAAACCGCGGTCGCCGGCCGGGTCGGCAGCGAACCGATCGTCGGCTGCGGAGCGGAGGCGAGGGAAATCTGCCGGCGTGCCTCCGGCTACGACAACCCGCGGGCCGAGACGATCGTCAACGCCTGCTTCGAGGCAGGCGTCAAGTTCTGAGCCGGTTCAGGCGAGCGCGGCGAGCGTTGCCGCCAGCTCCGCGTCGACCTCGCCTTCCAGCTTCAGCTCGGCCTCGCCGTCATACGGGGTCGGCCCTTTGGTGACGATCGCCAGGCGGCCGCCCGCCGCGAGGGTCAGCCCGGGCAGGCCGGCGACCGGGTGGACCACCAGCGAGGAGCCGACGCAGAGCATCAGCTCCGCCCGCTCGGCCAGCTCGACCGCGGCCGCCATCGCCACCGCGGGCAAGAGCTCGCCGAAGAGGACGACGTCCGGTTTAACCGGCTCCTCGCAGCCCGTGCAGCGAGCGACCCCGGCTGCGTCGAAGAGGCCGTCGACCTGCTCGATCGTGTAGCTCGTCGCGCAGCCGGTGCAGGTCGAAGTCGCGATCGAGCCGTGCACCTCGACGACGCTGCGCGAGCCCGCGGCGCGGTGCAGCCGGTCGATGTTCTGCGTGATCACGCCCTCCAGCAGGCCGCGCCGCTCGAGCTCGGCCAGCGCCGCGTGGGCGCCGTTCGGCTGCTTGTCGCCAAGCGAATGGAAGCGCGGCCGGTAGTAGGACCAAAAGCGCTCCGGGTCGCGTTCGAAGACGTCGATGTGGGCGACCTCCATCGGATCGACGTTCGCCCAAAGCCCGGTCTCGGGCGTGCGGAAGTCAGGGATCCCCGAGGGCACGGAGACCCCCGCTCCGGTCAGCGCCACCGTGCAGGCCGACTCGCCGATCAGCTCGGCCAGCCGAGACGCGGTGGCGGCGATTGTGGCTACCGGCCGCTCCACTTTGGCGTGCGCTTGCCGAGGAAAGCGCCGATGCCCTCCTTGGCGTCCTCGCTGCCGAAGGCGGCGGCGAAGGCCTGCTTCTCGGCCTCGATGCCCTCGTCGAGGTCGCCCTTGTGCGAGGCGCGCTTGATCTGCTCGCGGGCGACCGGCGCCTGGGCGGCCAACTTGCGTGCCCACATCAGCGCCGTCTCGAACAGCTCGTGGTCGGGCACGACGCGGTTGGCGAGGCCGAACTCGAGCGCCTCGGAGGCGAGGACCGCGTCGCCGACCAGGTTCATCTCCAACGCTTTGTTCGGGCCGACGAGGCGCGGCAGGCGCTGGGTGCCGCCGAAGCCGGGGACGATCCCCAGCTTGATCTCGGGCTGGCCGAAGACCGCCGCCTCGGCGGCGATCCGCACGTCACAGGCCATCGCCAGCTCGCAGCCACCGCCGAAGGCGATCGAGTTGACCGCGGCGATCGTCGCGACGCTGTCCTGGCCCATGTCGCGCAGCAGCGCGTGGGCGGTGTGCAACAGCTCCTCCCCCGCCCCTTCGTCCATCTGGGTGAAGGCCTTGATGTCGGCACCGGCGGAGAAGACGACAGGGATCGAGGAGGCGACCACCATCGCGCCGACCCCCTCCGCTGCCTTGACCCGCTCCCAGACGGCGCCGAGGTCGCGGATCACGTCGGGCGAGATCGCGTTCATCGGCGCGTTGGCGAGCCAGGCGATGGCGACGTCACCGCGCGTCTCCAGCTTCACCGTCTCGGGCTGCTCGCCCTCGTCGGGCTGGGGGTAGGGATAGAAGCCCTGGCCCGATTTGAGTCCGAGGCGGCCCTGGGATACAAGGCGCTTGAGCAGGACCGGCGCGGCGAAGCGCTCGCCGTGGCGCTCCTCCAACCCCTCGATCGTCTCCAGCACCGTGTCGAGCCCCTCCAGGTCGGCTTTCCAGAAGGGCGGGAAGAGGCCTTTGCGCGGGTCGAGACCGGCGCCGGCCATCATCCCGAGGTCGATGTCGCGGACCGAGCAGACGCCCTCCTCGACCAGCTGGCAGGCCTCGATCAGCGCCCGTCCGGTGAACATCGCGACCAGCTCCTCCGCGTCGGGGTCGGCCTCGCCGGGGATCGTCTGCTCACCGTCGGTAAAGAAGCCCTCGCCGCCGCTCTTGGCGCCGAGCTTGCCCTCGGCGACCAGGCCCTGCAGGCCCTTGTGGACGTAGAAGCTCTCGCCGTAGGACTCGTGCAGGTGCTCGGCGACGTGCAGGACGGTGTCGAGGCCGAGCAGGTCGGTGAGGAAGAACGGCCCCATCGGCGCCACCTTGGCGGCCGCGATCGCCGCGTCGATCGCGGCCAACGACAGCCCCTGCTCCTCCTGGGCGCGCCAGATCTCGCCGATCGTCGCCATCAGCACCCGGTTGACGACGAAGCCCGGCACCTCGCCGCAGACGATCGGCTGCTTGCGGATCGCCTGGGCGAAGTTGTAGGCGGCGGTGGCGGTCTCCTGCGAGGTGTCGTCGCCGGCGATCACCTCGACCAGCGGCATCACCGAGGCGGGGTAGAAAAAGTGGAAGCCGACGACCTTGTCGGGCCGCAGCGTCGCCTCGCCGATCTCGGTAATCGAGAGCGAGGAGGTGTTGGAGGAGAGGATCGCGTGTCCCGGGGTGGCGGCGTCGAGCTCGCGGAAGACCGCCTGCTTGATCTCCATCCGCTCGGGCACCGCCTCGACGACGAAGTCGACGTCGCCGAATCCCTCATAGCTGGTCGTGCCCGTGATCAGGCCCATCACCTCGGCGAGGCGGGCGTCGGCCCCCTCCTGGCTCAGCTTCTCCTTCTTGACCAGGCGCGAGAGCTGGCCCTCGGTGACGGCGCGTGCTTTCTCGAGCGCGGCGTCGAGGAACTCCTGCTTGACGTCTTTGACGACTACGGGGATGTCGGAGGCGGCGATCGCCTGCGCGATCTCGCCCCCCATGGTGCCGCCGCCGACGACGGCGGCCTTGGAGACGAACATTCGGTCGGATTCCTCCAGGTCGGGGACCGGAGGAAGGCTATAGCGCAACGGTTCGAGGCAGGATTCGGGGGGTCAGAGCCCCCACAATGCTGCCGCGAGTCGTGTCCTCGCTGCTCTCTAGCCTCGCGGCGAGGATGAGCGAGATCGTCGAGCGGCTGGGAAGCGGCGAGCGCGAGCGGATCGCGGCGCTGCGCGAGCGGGGCGAATTCTTCTGGATCAATCTCTGCGTCGCCGATCTCTCCCGCGAGGAGCTCGGCGCGGCGCTCGGCATCCCGCCGGGGGCGATGCGCCCCCTGCTTGACTTCGAGCGGGGCGAGCGACCCTCGCGCCGGTTCAGCGCCGATCGCAAGCAAGTCGTCTTTCCTTTTCACTGCTACGTCGAGACCGAGGCCGGCGAAGGCGAAGACACGCCCGGGCTGCGCGCGATCGAGGTCAACGTGCTGGTCCACGGCGACTACCTGCTGACGGTCCACCGCGAGCGGGTCTCGCTTCCCTCCCTGCTGCCCGAATACAGTGCCGAGGGACGCAGCGAGCAGTACATGGTCTACGCGGTGCTTGACGCGATGGTGGCTACCGCCTTCGACGCGCTCAGCGACACCGAGCTGGCCCTGGAGGGCCTCCAGTTCCTGGCCGGCAGCGCCAGCAACACGCGGATGCGGATGGGGACGCTGCGAGCCATCAGCCTGCGCTTGACGACGATGCGCCGCCAGCTCGGCCCGCAACGGGGGATCTTTGAGCGGATCGGCGCCGAGATCGGCCAGGTGGACGGCCTGGTCGCGGACAACGAGCGCTACTTCGAGCGGGTGTACGGGCAGCTCAACCGCCTGGTCGACGGCATCGACGCCGCCGCCGACTCAATGGCCCAGATGATGGGCCTGCGAATGAACGAGACGATGTACTGGCTGACCGTGGTGGCGACGATCTTCCTACCGCTCACTTTCCTCACCGGCTTCTTCGGCATGAACTTCGGCTGGATGGTCGACCGGATCGATACCGAGGCCGCCTTTCTCCTGCTCGGGATCGGCGGCTCGGCCCTCGCCGCCGTCCTGATCTACTTCGCGATCAGGCGGCGCGGCACCCCCGTGCGACCCGATCAAGACGCGGTCGAGCGGCTGGTCACCACCCTGCGCCGGCCGCTCGGCTAAGCCCGGCGGCGCGGGCGAGCCCGGCGCCCAGGGCGGGCGTCTGCCTGGACAAGGCGGGAGCCGAAACGTTGTACGGGAGTACAAAGGCACGTTAGGCGCGCTGCCATTAGGCTCTTTTGGCTTTCAAAGGGAGTTGACCGGAGGGACTAAGACAGCGATGACTCGTATCCGCCAGCAGAATGTGACCGCCGCGCAGTGGAGCTCCAACGGAGAGGCGCTCGGCGCGCTCGACCTGACCCAGCCCGAGAACGACCCGTTCGGGATCAACGTCTTCTCGGTCGCCGTGCAGCGCGAACGGCTGCCCGGGGACGTCTTCGAGAAGCTGCAGTCGACCCTCGCCGGCGGCGAGGCCCTCGACCCCGCCCTCGCCGACGCCGTCGCCGAGGCGATGAAGGAGTGGGCGCTGGAGAACGGCGCCACCCACTTCACCCACATGTTCCAGCCGCTGACCGGCTCGACCGCGGAGAAGCACGACTCCTTCTTCGACCCCGGCGCCGAGGGGACGGCGCTGGCCGGCTTCTCCGGCAAGGAGCTGATCCAGGGCGAGCCCGACGCCTCCTCCTTCCCCACCGGCGGCGTCCGCGCCACCTTCGAGGCGCGCGGCTACACCGCCTGGGACCCGACCTCCCCCGCCTTCATCCTCGAGAACCCGAACGGCGCGCTGCTCTGCATCCCCACCGCCTTTGCCTCCTGGACCGGCGAGGCGCTCGACGCCAAGATCCCGCTGCTGCGCTCGATGGACGCGCTCTCGCGCTCTGCGATCAAGGCCCTGCGCCTGCTCGGCGACGAGGACGCCCAGCGCGTCTTCACCACGATCGGTGCCGAGCAGGAGTACTTCCTGATCGACGAGCAGTACTTCTTCGAGCGGCCCGACCTGATCTCCACCGGCCGCACCCTGTTCGGCGCCAAGCCGCCCAAGGGCCACGAGCTGGACGACCACTACTTCGGCTCGATCCCCGAGCGGATCCTCGCCTGCATGCTGGAGGCCGAGCTGGAGATGCGCAAGCTCGGCATCCCGGTCAAGACCCGCCACAACGAGGTCGCGCCGAACCAGTACGAGATCGCGCCGGTGTTCGAGAACTCCAACGTCGGCTCCGACCACCAGCAGCTGATGATGCAGGTGCTGGAAAGCGTGGCGCGGCGCTACGGGCTGGTCTGCCTGCTGCACGAGAAGCCCTTCGCCGGCGTCAACGGCTCCGGCAAGCACAACAACTGGTCGATGGGCACCGACACGGGCAGCAACCTGCTCGACCCGGGCGACACCCCGGCAGACAACATCCACTTCCTCTTCTTCTGCGCGGCGGTGATCCAGGCGGTCAACAAGCACCAGGGGCTGCTGCGCGCCTCGGTCGCCAACATCGGCCAGGACCACCGCCTCGGCGCCAACGAGGCGCCGCCGGCGATCATCTCGATCTTCCTCGGCGCCGAGCTGGAGAAGGTGTTCGAGGCAATCGCCAGCGGCGAAGGCGACCCGAACACGCCCGCCTCCTTCCTCGAGCTGGGGGCGACCGTGCTGCCGACGTTGCCGATGCACGGCGGCGACCGCAACCGCACCTCGCCGTTCGCCTTCACCGGCAACAAATTCGAGTTCCGCGCCCTGGGCTCGAGCATGTCGCTTGCCTTTCCCAACACGGTGCTCAACACGATCGCGGCGGAGGCGATCGACGAGCTGGCAAGCGAGCTGGAGCAGAAGATCTCCGGCGGCACGCCGATGCCGGAGGCGGTGATCGAGATCGTCAAGGACTCCTACTCGGCCAACAAACAGGTCTGCTTCGACGGCGACAACTACGACGAGGAGTGGCACGCCGAAGCCGAACGGCGGGGGCTGAAGAACCTGCGGACGACGCCGGACGCGTTGCCCGAGGTGCTGACCGAGGCGACCGTCGCCGCCTTCGAGAACTACCGCGTGCTCTCCAAGCGCGAGCTGGAGTCGCGCTACGAGGTCTGGATCGAGCAGTACTGGCTACGTGCCAACATCGAGGCGGAGACCACCTTCTCGATCGCCAAGACGATGATCCTGCCGGCGGCGCTGCGCCACCTGGCGCTGATTGCCAAGTCGGGCGTCTCGGCAATCGAGGGCGAGGTGCGCAGCTTGGTGGATGAGCTGGTCGCGGCGCTGGGCGAGCTGGAGTCGGCAAACGCCGACCCCGGCGACCTCGAGGGCATGGAAATGGCAATCCACGCGCGCGACAAGCAGCTGGCCGCCATGGACGGAGTGCGCGAGGCGGCCGACAAGTTGGAGAAGGTCGTCGCCGACGACCTCTGGCCGCTGCCGAAATACGAGGAGATGCTCTTCATCAAGTAGGGCCGACGCGCGTTGTGGCCCGCGGGAGAGACGCTTGCGGCTTGAGCTGTTAGGCCCTGGGGAGTACCCGCATCTCGAGGCCGCCTCTGGGTGACAGCGTCGGCATCTGGCGCACGGTCATCGTGCGGCCGGGCAGGGCGTCGAGCCGCAGCCGCTGCAGCAACATCGTCGCCACCAGCTTCACCTCGGTCTGGCCGAAACGCTTGCCGATGCAGATCCGCTGCCCGCCGCCGAATGGCACGTAGGCACCACGGGGCAGCGCCGCCTTGCGCTCGCGCGTGAAGCGCTCGGGGATGAACGCCTCGGGGTCCGGGAAGACCTCGGGGATGCGGTGGCTGGCCCAGGAGCAGTAGTTGACGTAGGAACCGCGCTTGACCTCGTAGCCGCCGAACTCGAAGTCGCGCACCGCTCGCCGCGGGCCGATCCAGGCCGGCGGGTAGAGGCGCAGCACCTCGTCGAGGACCATGTCGAGGTAGGGCATCTCGCGCTCGAGCCGATCGATATCGGGCGGCTCCCCGTCGAGCACCCGGCCCTGCTCCTCGCAGAGGCGCTTGACCACGTCGGGGTGGCGCGCCAGCTCGTGCATCATGAAGGTCAGGGTCGAGGTCGAGGTGTCGTGGCCGGCGAACATCAGCGTCATCACCTGGTCGCGCACCTCCTTGTCGGAGAACCCCTCCCCCGCCTCGTCGCGCACCGCCAGCAGCAGGCTGAGCACGTCCTTGCGGCCCGAGTCGGGGCTGGCGCGCCGGGCCGCGATCTCGCCGTAGACGATCTCGTCGAGGATGGCACGCGACGCGTTCATCTTCGACCAGGGCGAGCCCGGGCCGCGGAGCAGCCGCAGGTGGAAGTCGATCCCGTAGAAGCTGAGCGCGCGCTCGAAGTGCTCGGCCGCGGCGGCGCCCTTGCCGGCCTCGTCGGGGTCGAGCCCGAGCAGTGCCCGCATCGCGATCCGCATCGCCAGGCCACGCATCCACTCGTAGACGTCGACGACCTCACCGGGCCGCAGCGAATCGATCGCCGGCGTCGCCTCGGCGACCATCGCCTCGACCGCGGCGGCCACCTGCTCGCGGTGGAAGGCCGGCATCATGATCTCGCGGGCACGGTCGTGGTAGGCGTCGTCGATCGTCAAGAGGCCGTCGCCGAGCAGCGGGATCAGGTCGCCGAAGCTCGACTCACGCCAGTGGAAGTTCTCCGGGTGGGCGACGGTGACGAAGTTGTTGGCCTCGGGGCCGAGCATGAAGATCACCGGGCTGTGCAGCAGGCGGACACTGAAGATCGGCCCGTGCTCCTCGTAGAGCGAGAGCAGCAGCGGCAGCGGATCGCGCGCGGCCTGCAGGGTGCGGCCCATGCTGAAGCTCTGCGGCCCGGGCGGATAGGCGCCGCGGCGGCGCACGCGGACCTCGGCTCGGGCGTCGTCGAGCAGACGCACGACCGGGTTGGCGCTCATCTGCGACGGCGGCGGGACCCGGCGCGGCGGCGCCTCTGCGACCTCTGGCGGCATCGCCCTCGATCCTAGCTGGCTGACCGGCCAAGGACCGCCTGGCGCCTTATCGCTCCCATGGGCACCAAAAGGCGCCAATCAACCCGTGGCGGCAGCGGCGAGCTGGCCGCAGGCCGCGTCGATGTCACGGCCGCGGGTCAGGCGCACGGTGGTGGTCAGCCCGTGCTCGACGAGGATCGCGCGGAAGCGCTCGATCCGCTCCGGCGGCGAGCCGTCGTAGGCGCCGGTCGGGTTGTAGGGGATCAGGTTGACCTTGTAGGCGCGGGGGTCGAGCAGCGAGGCGAGCTGGCGGGCGTGCTCGGGCAGGTCGTTGACGCCGTCGAGCATCACGTACTCGACGAAGACGCGGCGACGGCGGCGCGCGAGGTAGCGCTCGCAGGCGGCGAGGACGGCAGCGATTGGGTAGCGCTCGTTGACCGGCATCAGCTGCGAGCGCAGCCCGTCGTTCGGGGCGTGCAGCGAGAGCGCGAGGGCGACCGGCAGGTCGCACTCGGCGAGCAGGTCGATGCCCGGCACCCAGCCGACCGTGGAGATCGCCGTGCGGCGGTGGGAGACGCCGACGTCGGGGAGCCGCTCGCAGGCGGCGAGGACGGCGTCGATGTTCATCGTCGGCTCCCCCATGCCCATGAAGACGACGTGGTCGATCGCTTCGACGCGACGGAAGTGCAGCGCCTGGTCGAGGATCTCGTCGGCGCTGAGGTTGCGGCCGAAGCGCATCTGGCCGGTGGCGCAGAAGCTGCAGGTCAGCGGACAGCCCGACTGCGAGGAGAGGCAAACCGAGCGTCGGCCGTCGCGGTAGCGCATCAGCACCGCCTCCAAGGGGCGGCCGTCGGCGGTGTGGAAGAGCGCCTTGACGGTGCCGTCGTCCGACTTCGCCTCGGCCTCCAGCGAGAGGGTCGAGAGCGGCACCGCGCCCCCGAGCCGCTCGCGCAGCGCCGCCGGCAGGTTGGTCATCTCGCCGTAGGAGCGCGCACCGCGCGCCACCCAGTCCCAGACCTGGGTGGCGCGGTAGGCCGGCTCGCCGGCTTCGGCGAGGGTCTCGTCGAGGAGCGCGCGGTCCACGCGCCCGAGTTTAGGAGGCGGGCGGCTGCTGCTCCGGCGGCGGCTGCTGCGGCTGGGCTGCCTGCTGGGCCTCCGGCGCCGGCGGCGGCATCGCGTCCGCGGCTGCCCCCGGTGGCGGCTCCTGGCCGGGCAGCGCTTCCGCCTCGAGCCGCCAGACGTCGTTGAGCGAGACCTGGATGTAGGCCCAGAGCGCCGGCGAGAGCAGCAGGTAGAGGATGATCGCGATCCAGCCGTTGAGCGGCTCCTTGCCGGCGATGCGGGAGGCGCCCATCACCCGCTTGGCCCCGCGCCAGTAGGTGACCAGCGGCGGCACGATGATCAGGAAGCCGGGGACGAGCGCGAGCACCGAGTTGGTCGGGTTCTGCCCGAGGTCGTAGCCTTTCGCCTGTCCGTAGTCGCGCAACTCGCGGTTGATCCGATACCACCAGACGAAGTGGTAGATGCCGAGGGTGACGATCGGCAGCAGCGCCGCCGCCCAGGGACTGCGGATCTTGACCTCGTCCTCGGTGCCGCGGATTTTCATTTCGTAGGCCATGCGATGGCTCCGTTCTGTGGAAGGCACAGGGGCCATCCGACCCTAACCCACAGCGCATCCGGTTTCCACATCCACCACATTTGACACGCTTTTGATGGAGCGCTACGCCGACCGGCCGATGGACCTGGCCGACGCGACGCTCGTCGCCCTGGCCGAGGAATTGGGCGTAAGGCGCATCTTCACCCTGGACGCCGACTTCTCGATCTACCGGATCCACGGCCGCGGCCGCTTCGAGCTGCTCCCCGCCGCCTAGGAAAGCAGCTCGGACACAGCCCGTTCGCCGGCCTGCAGGGCGCCCTCCATATAGCCGCTCCAGACGGTCGCCGTCTCGGTGCCGGCCCAGTGGACGGCGCCGGTCGGCTCGCGCAGCGCCGGGCCGCACTCCGTCCAGCCGCCCGGGCCGAAGTTGGAGGTGGGCCCGCCACCCGACCACTCCTCCTCTGCCCAGGCCTGTTCGGCGTAGTCGACCGGCCGGGCGGCGCGCGGGCCGAAGAGGCCCTCGAAGCAGGCAAGCACGGCGGCACGGCGATCGGGCGCCGGCAGCGCCTCCATCTGGCGGGCCTCGGGCCCGCCGACGAAGCCGAGCAGGACGCCGTGCGAGCCGTCGCGCGGCGAGCTGTCGAAGGTCAGCGTCACCGGCTTGGAGTCGGTGACCGACTCGCCGCTGAAGCCATCGGCGCGCCAGAACGGCTCCTCGTAGGCCGCCATGCACTTGGTCAACGCCCCGGGCCGCAGACGCTGGCCGAGCAGGCGCCGCTGCGGTTGCGGCGGATCGAACTCGATCCGCGCCGCGATCGCGGGTGGCACGGCGACGACGGCGCGCTCGGCGACGACAGAGAGGCCGTCGGCTTCCACCCGGACCGACCCGCCCGCCTGCGCGATACGTCGCACCGGCCGGCCCAGCCGCACCCTCTCGCCAAGCGAACGCGCCAGCCCGAGCGGCAGGCCCTGAGCGCCGCCGTCGAGGCGATCCTGCTGGGCGCCGCCCTCGGTGTCGATCAGGGCGTCGAAGCTGCCGGCCGCGCCGACGTAGAAGAGCACGTGCAGCATCGAGAGCTCCTCCGGCCCGGCCCCCCACACCGTGCGCCCGGCGAGGCCGATCAGCTCGCGCGCGATCGGGGTGCGCACGTTCCCGCCGATCCATTCGGCCAGGCTGACACGGTCGAGCTCGGCCGCGCTCTCCGCCGCCCACGGCTGCTCGGAGCCGACCGCGTGCGCGAGGCGGTCGATCCGACGGCGAGCGAGAAAGATGTCCCAGAGCACGCGGGGGCCGAGCCGGGGAATCGTGCCGCGGTAGCGCCGCCGCCTACCGGCGACGTCGAGCAGGTTCCGCCCGGCGCCAAACTGGGGGAAGATCTCGATGCCCAGCTCAGCGGCCAGCCTCTGGACGCGGACGTGGTCGTGCCCGACCCACTGGCCGCCGACATCGATCGTGACGCCGCCGGCGAGCACCCGATTCAGCAAACGGCCGCCAACCCGTTCGCGCGCCTCGAGCACGGCGACATCCCGGCCGGCATCCGCGATCGCCTGTGCCACCCGCAGCCCTGAGAGCCCGGCGCCGACGACGGCAACGTCGGCGGAGAGTGATTCCTCAGCCATGGATCTTTTCTCCCCGCTCCAGCATGGTGATGAATTTACGCAGTCGCCGCTCGCGCGTCTCCGGCTTCCTGGCGTCGTTGAGGCGGTAGACGATCGCGTAGCGGTTGGCGCTGTCGAGCCCGGCGAAGAACTCGCGCGCGGCGGGGTTGGCGTCGAGCTCGCGCTGGAGGTCGTCCGGCACCTGCGCCGCGCGCTGCCCGGCGTAAGCGGCCTGCCAGCGGCCGTCGGCTTTGGCCGCCTCGACCTCGGCCAGGCCCGCGGGCCGCATCCGGCCGGCGGCGATCAGCCCCTCCGCCGCCTCGCGGTTGATCTGCGACCACTTGCCGCGTGGCCGGCGCGGCGTAAACCGCTGTAGGAAGAAGATCTCGTCGCAGCCGCGCTTCTGGCTGTCGATCCAGCCGAAGCAGAGCGCCAACTCCAGCGCCTCCGCATAGCTGACGCTCGCGACGCCGTAGCCCTTCTTGGCGATCTTCAGCCAGAGCCCGGGCGAATCGCCATGATTCGCCTCCAGCCAGGCCTCGAGCTCGCCCGGCGAGGCGAAGAGGGCGATCGGCAGCTCAGATGCCAACGGCGTCGGCGAGCAGGTCAACCTGGGCGGGGTCGCCCGAGGACGGGCAGAAAACGAGCTCGTCGCAGCCGGCTCCCTCGTAGGCGGCGACCTGCTGCTTGACGGTGTCGGCGTCCTTGGCGGCGCCGGTGACGATCATCGCCGCCACCTCCTCGCCGAGCCAGGCGTAGTAGTCGCCGAGGGAGGCGTTTGCGTCGCCCGCGGCGTTCTCGCCAAGGGCGAAGTAGGCGAGGGCCATCAGGCGCGGCGCGCCCTCCCGCCCAGCGGCGGCCCAGGCCGCCTTTGCCTTCTCCGCCCCGGCACGGAACTGATCCGGGCCCGAGGCGGCGGCGATCCAGCCTTGGCCGAAGCGGGCGGTGCGGGCGAAGGACGCGTCCGCGTGGCCGCCGAGGACGAGGCCGGGCTTCCCGGCCAACTTGGGGCCGGTCTCCTCGTCCTCCCAGATCTCCCCGATCCGCTCGAGCATCTCGTCGAGGCGGCGCCCGCGCCCGCTCAGCTCGACGCCGCTGACCTCGTAGTCGTCCTCGCGGGCGCCGAGGCCGACGCCCAGGGTGAGCCGGCCGCCGGAGAGGGCATTGATGCTGAGTGCCTGCTTCGCCAGCTCGACCTCGTTGGTCCGCAGCGGCGCCAGCAGCACGGTGGTGGCAAGGCCGATTCGGTCGGTCACCGCGGCGGCCGCGGCCAGGGCGACCAGCGGCTCGTAGTTGTCGTAGAGGACGCGGTCGATCGTGCCCAGGCTGGAGAACTCGCGCGCCTCGGCCCGCCTGGCCCACTCGGTCAGCTGCTCGCCGCTGGTGCCGGGCACCGCGTTTGGCAGCGCGATCGCAACGTCCATCGATTCCTCCTCGGCTAGATTGGTCAGGTGAGCAAGCTCGACAGCGTAGACGCCCTGAACGAGGCGATCGCCCGCTACAACCAGGCCTGGAACGCCCAGGACCTCGAGGCGATCGTCTCGATGCATGCACCGGACATGGTCTTCGCCAACCACACCGCGGGCGAGTCGGCGAGCGGCTCCGACGTCCGCGACCACATCGCCTCGATTTTCACCACCTGGCCCGACCTGCGCTTCGAGACGCGGCGGCTCTACGTGCGTCAGGGGCTGGTGGTCCAAGAGTGGACGGCGAGCGCGACCCACACGCAGACGATGCGGCGCGGCGACCTCGAGGCGCCGCCGAGCGGGCGCGCGATCAGCTGGGACGGAATCGACTCGATCCCGTTCGAGGACGGGCTGATCAAGCGCAAGGACGTCTACTCGGACTCGGTCTCGATCCTGCGCCAGGTCGGGCTGCTCGACTGAGCGGTCGCGACGCCCCGCTCGACCCAGTCGCGACGCGCCGCCGCTCAGCCGCGGCGCGGCAGGCGGGTGCGCAGGAAGGCCGGCCAGGCGCGCGGGCGGCGGGCGATCTGCAGGGCGACCGGCATCGAGTCGAAGTAGGTGACGCGTTCGCTCGCGAGGCCGTCCTCGCCGACGACGAAGCGGTCGACGACCTCCCAGGAGATCGGTCCGCCGCCGGCGGTGCCGCTGAGGGTGAACTCGATCAGTACGCCGTCAACGGTGGCGCCCCAGCGGTGCACGGTGGCGGTCAGGTCGGGCATCAGCTCGAACAGTTCGGCAAAGGCGCGCTTGCCCTCCTCCAGGGTCTCGACGGTGCGCGCCATCGGCGCCTCCAGGTGGACCCGCTCGGCGAGAACGGTGCCGAGGTCGCCCTCCAGCGGCGCCCGCCAGAATTCCTCGAAGCGGCGGACAAAATCCGCGGCGCGCTCCCGGCTCGCCGTTGCTGCCTCGCTCACTCCCCCACCTCCGCCAGCAGCCGTTCGATCGCCTCGCGGGCGTAGCCGTAGACGCGGCGATCGCCGCTCAACCGGTAGCGCGAGTTGGCGCCCATGACGACAGCGTAGAGCTCGAAGGCAAGCCGGTCGGGATGGGCGGCGCCGGCGATCCGCGCCTGGCGCTCGAGTTCGGCGAGCCAGAAGTCGAGCGCCGCGGCTACGGCGTCGCGCACCGGGCCCGGGCGGTCGTCGTACTCGGCCGAGGTCGAGGCCCAGAAGCAGCCACCCGAGTACGGGCCGGACTCGAGGTAGCGCAGGTAAGCGTCGGCGATCGCGTGCAGGCGCGGCGCTCCCTCGCGCGCCTCCTGCGCGGGGTCGAGCACCGCCGCGCGGAAGCGCCGCCCCGCCGCCGCCACCGTGGCCAGCTGTAGGTCCTGCTTGGAGCCGAAGTGGGCGAAGAGGCCGCTCTTGCTCAGTTTGAGCTCGGCCGCGAGGCGGCCGATCGTGAGGCCCTCCAGGCCCTCGGCCGAGGCAAGGTCAACAGCCCGGTCGAGGATCGCCGCGCGGGTAGCGGCGCCCTTGTTGCCGACTCGAGTCTCAGCCACCCTCGTCCGGCCCTCCCCGCCAACCACCTGCACCTCGGCGCTCACGACAGTGATCTTAACGAAAAAGCACGAACGTTCGTTAATCGACTAGGATCGCGCTCGCGCCGCTGGCGGCGCCTGAGGATTTCTGAGCCTGGCGCCTTGTTCACGCTATGCGTGAAGAAAGCGCCACTTCGTCGGACAAAGGGAGGAATGAGCGATGAGCAGCTACGCGGTGAAGAAGATCGACGACATGGAGGCCGTCTTCCAGGGCGCCTTCAAGCGGGCTCGGGCGGAGCTCGGGGTCGAATCGTTCGGCATGCAGATCATCGACATGCCGGCCAACTACGACAACTATCCGGAGCACGACCACTCCGAAGACGGCCAGGAGGAGGTCTACCTGGCCCTGCGCGGCAGCGGCGAGCTGGAGATCGAGGGAGAGCGCTTTCCACTCGACGGTGACCATGCCGCTCGGGTCGGTCCGGGGATCAAGCGCAAGGTCTGGCCGGGCAATGACGGGATCCGGATTCTCGTGATCGGCGGCAAGGTCGGCGAGGCCTACGACGCCCCCGACATCACCAAACTGGGCGAGCCGGACCCGATGGCGGCCGCCTGAGGGCAGGGTCCTGAGTCAGTTCGCAGGCGAGCGCTCCGGCCGCGGCTCGTAGCCCGGGCACTCGAGGACCGGCGTCCGCGGGTAGCGCGGGTAGCGCCGGTCCTCGTGCGAACGCAGGCACAGCGAGAAGACCGAGCCGCGCGTGTTCGGCACCAGCTTCTGGTGCTGGCAGCTGTCGCAAAGTCCGCGCTCCACGGTCGCCATGGCGGACATTTTGCGGCAGCCGGCGGGCGGCCGCCCCGACAGCGGCTAGCTTTGCTCCATGAGCGACGCCGCGACCCTTTTCGACGCCGACGCGGCCGCCTTCACGGGCACGGTCGAGGTCCTCGGCGTGATCTTCAGCGCCGAGGACGACGGCTACGCGGTACTCGAGGTGCAGGACACCGAGACCGGTGAGGGATTCGCCCTGGTCGGCCCCGTCGCCCACCTCGGCGCCGGCGAGCGGGCCGAAGTCAGCGGCGACTGGCAGACGCACTCGCGCTACGGCCGCCAGCTCAAGGCGCGCGGGGCGCTGCCGCTCGACCCCGCCGACCGCGAGGGGCGGATCGCCTACCTGACCTCGCTGCGGCACATCGGCCCGGCCCGCGCCGAACGGCTTGTCGACGAGCACGGCGAGGGCGTGCTGGGAGCGATCGCCGCCGACCCGGCCGGCGTCTTCGGCGCGCTGCGCGGGGTAAGCGCCGACCAAGCGGCCGCGGCGACCGAGTCCTGGCACGCCTCGCGCGCGGTCCGCGACCTGCACGTGCAGCTCGCCCCGCACGGCCTTGCGCACCTGGCGGCGCCGATCCACGCCCGCTTCGGCGAGCGCTCAATGCCCATTCTGCACGAGGACCCCTACCGCCTGACCGAGGTGGCAGGCGTCGGCTTCGCCCGCGCCGACAGGATCGCCCTGGCCGCCGACGTGCCACCCGAGTCGCCGCGCCGGGCCCAGGCCGCCGCCGCCTTCGCCCTCGCCGAGGCCGAGCAGCAGGGGCACGCCTTCCTGCCGCTCGAGGAGCTGGGGCGCCGCACCGCGCAGCTCACCGGCCAGCCGCTCGATCCCGACGTCCTCGCCGGCGCCCGCGGCCTGCTGCTCGACCAGGGCCGCGCCTACCGCGAGCTGACGCACGCCAGTGAGGTCGCGGTCGCGGCAACGCTCGCCACCCGCGCCGCCGCCCCTCCCCACCTCGACCACGACCCGGGCGAATCGCCGCCGCAGGACGACGGCGAGGAGCGCCGCCTCACCGACGAGCAGTGGGCCGCGGTACACGGCGCCTTCGCCGCGCGGATCTCGGTGCTTACCGGCGGCCCCGGTGTCGGCAAGACGGCCTGCACCCAGGCGATCGTCGCCGAGGCGAAGCGGGCCGGCGCGACGGTCGCCCTCTGCGCCCCGACGGGTCGCGCCGCCCGCCGCCTCGGCGAGGCGACCGGCCACGAGGCGCACACGATCCACCGCTTGCTCGAGTGGATGCCGGGGCGCGAGCCGGCGTTCAACAGCGGCCGGCCGCTGCCGGCCGAACTGGTCGTCGTCGACGAGGCCTCGATGCTGAACCTGCGCCTGATCGAGGTCCTGCTCGGCGGCCTTGCCGAGTCGACCCACGTCGTCTTCGTCGGCGACGCCGACCAGTTGCCGCCGATCGGCGCCGGCAAGCCGTTCGAGGATCTGATCGCCGCCGGCGTGGCGCCGGTGGTGCGGCTGACCCAGATCTTCCGCCAGGCGGCGCGCTCGATGATCACCACCGCCGCCCACGAGGTCAACCGCGGCCGCACTCCCCACCTCGAGCCGGGAGAGGGCCAGGAGCGCGACTTCTTCTTCATCCGGCGGCCGAGCCCGGAGCGCGCGCTCGAGGCCGTGGTCGAGGTCGTCGCCGAGCGCGCCCCGGAGAGCTTCGGCGTCGACCCGGTCCGCGAGGTGCAGGTGCTGGCGCCGATGTACCGCGGCGCGGTTGGGATCGACGCTCTCAACGAGCGCCTGCAGGAGAGGCTCAACCCCGACGGACGCAGCGCCGTCAGCAGCCGCTTCCGCGTCGGCGATCGCCTGATCCAGACCCGCAACTCGCACGAGCTGGGCTTGATGAACGGCTCGATCGTCTTTCTGCGCGAGGACGACCCGGACGCGGAAGCGATTCGCGTCGAGAGCGACGAGGGGGCGATGCTCTCGATCCCCTACGGCGAGACCGCGACGCTGCGGCTGGCCTACGCGATCTCCGTCCACAAGGCGCAGGGCTGCGAGGTCCCGGTCGTCGTCGCCGTCTGCCATCGCGCCCACGCCCGCATGCTGACCCGCCCCCTGATCTACACCGCGATCACCCGCGCCCGCCGCAACTGCGTCCTGGTCGGCGATCCCGCCGCCCTGGCTATGGCGGTCCGCCGCGACGACAGCGGCGCCCGCAACTCGGCCCTGGCCGAACGTTTACGCGACGCCCCCAGGCCTGCGTGAAGCACCGGGGGCCTCCCGCCCCCACAATGCCCCAACCGCCCATGGAGACGCCCAGACCCTCGCTTGCCGCCGTCGTCGCAACCCTGGTGGGAGTCGCCTTGCTTGCCGCCCTCGTGCTGGCGATCCCGGACCTGCGCGGCGCCTTCGAGGCGGCCGTGCGAGGCGACACCGCCGAAGTCCGCAGCCGCGTCGACAGCCTCGGCCTGGCGGGGCCGTTGCTGATACTGGCCCTGGCGCTGGTCCACACGGTCGTCTTCTACCCGGCCGAGATCGTCGACGCGGCCGCCGGCTTCGCCTACGGCTTCTTCCCGGCGCTGGCGCTGATGATGGTCGGCTGGCTGGCCTCCGGCTTCATCTGCTGGGCGGTCGGCCGCTCGGTCGCCCGGCCGCTGCTCGACCGCTGGTTCGGCGGCGAGCGCTTCGAGCGGGTCGAGGCGAGGATCGAGCGCGGCGGCGCCACCCTGTTGCTGGCGGCGCGGCTGCTGCCGATCCTGCCCTTCAGCCTCGTCTCCTACGCCGCCGGCGCCGCCCGCGTGCCGGCCTGGCGCTTCGCCTGGACGACGTTGCTCGGCTACCTGCCGATCACCGCCCTCGCCGTCTACTTCGGCACCCGCCTCGAAGGGCTCAGCCTGACCGACCCGCTCGTGCTCGGCAGCGCCGCCGTCCTGCTGGCTCTGCTGGCGAGCGGGCACTGGATCATGCGCCGCGGAACCACCGGCGCCGCCGGCTAGCCTCAGCCGCGCCGCTCGACCCGGAAGCGGAAGACTGCCGGCGTCGGGTCGACGCGCCCTTCGGCGTCCCGCGCCATCACCCGGACGGTGTGCGGCCCCTCGCCGTAACGGCGCGAGAACCGTTCCGCGCAGACGCGGATCGGGCTGCCGTCGACCCGACAGAAGAAGGTCGCCTCGCTCGCGTCGGAGCCGAAGCGGAAAACCGCCGTCGCCCGCAGCCCCGCCGTTCGGATCAGCCGGCGCGGGTGACGGCGGAAGAACGTGCTTGGCGCTCGCTTCGGCGACGGGGTGGCTTCGGCAGGCACGCCGGTGGGGATGATCTTTTCTTGTTCTTCTTCGACCGGTGGTTTTTTGACGGCGGTACAGTCCGGGGGCGCGAACCCGGGCCCGCTCGCTGCTTCGTAGGGCGGGCTCGTGCCCGATATCTGTCCGAGGGCAGCGAAGGCATCGACCATGCCGCTGCCGACTTCATTTTCGTCGAAGGGCGGCAGTTCCACCGCTTTTTCCTTCTGCGCGTCGATCGCTTCGGCGGCGCCGGCAGCGGGTTCGGCCTCGAGCTCGAGCGCCGCGACGGCGGCGGCGTGCGGCGCCGCGGCTGAGGTGCCGAAGAAACGCCAGGCATGCCCGAGGCAGGTGCCGAAGAAGGTATTGGCACCGCCATCGGTGGCGACGAGGTCGGGCTTTTTGAGTTCTTCGGGGGGTTTGAGTTCGGGCGCCGGAGTGACCGAATTGGGGTCGACCGGCCCGAAATAGTGCTTCACCGGCCCATGCGAGGAGTACGACTCCGGTGCGGAGTCGCTGAAGAACGGGATAGCGCCGACGCTGACCACGCTCGCAGCACCGGCGTGCCCGAAGATCGTCGGGCCGACGACGTCGCCTTCGCTCGATTCCGGGTACTCGATTGCGCTCACCCCGGCCCCGTTCTCGAGCAGCGCGAACTTGAGGCGAGGCGAGCCGGCGTCGCCGCCGGTGGTGCCGGTGAGTTTGGGGTTGGCCGCCGCCCGTTCCGTCCCGCACGCGACGTCGCAGCGGTCGATCGCAAGCGTCACCGTCCGCGACGACGAGCTCGTATTCACCCAGCCCAATATCTCGACAGGCTGGAAGGGGAGGTTGGGTTTCTCCGCCTTGGCGACCGGATTTCCGTTTCTCAGCAGGTATGCGTCGAAATCAGTCGTCACGCCATTCCAGGGCTGCGCCCACTGCAGGTCGATGATCAGCGTTTCTTCAGGTTCGACCGTGATGCCAAAGCCGGTGTCGACGTTTCCGCTGCCCCCTTCGGGGTCGAAGTCCATGCAATGAGTCGCATATGACGGGACGCCGCCTGGGCATTCGCCGGCGTCGCGGAACGCCGGCGCTTCCCAAGAAGCGATGTCGTTGCCGGCCGCGTCGGTGAGATTGTCGTTGCCGGCGGCAGAGAAGTAGGCGACGTTTTCGCCGGCGACTTTGCTCGCCGCGACGGCGACGGGGCCGTCCTGGAAGAAGGGCTCTTCGAAGTAGAAGACGTCGTCGGCGATCACTTCGGCGCCGGCGCCCGTGGGAGGCGGTTCGGCGAGCCGTTCGATGTTTTCGGCGAATGCCGTTTCGCCGTTGAAGGCGCTGGCGAAGGCCAGGGCCGCGCCGGGCGCGAGGTCGTGGACGATCTGGGCCATCGCCCGGCCCTCGTCGCTCGGCTCCGGGTCTTCGGAGCCCGGGTCGTATTCGTCGATCACGTCGACCGGGGTCGAGGTGCCGCAGGGGCTGCCAGCGCCGGGAAGATCGCCGGATCCCACGTCCGCGCCGGCGTCGGTCGCGGCGAACGGGTCGAGGTCGAAGGAGTCGGAGAGGATGCCGACGGTGACGCCGCTGCCATCGACTTCGAAGGCTTTCCGGGCTTCGGCGGCCTGGAGCTGGAGATCGCCCTCGCTGGTGGCGGCGCCGAAGCAGGGCGTCACCGCCGCCGCCTGTGGGCCGGTCGGCGAGGTGGCGAGAACCGGCGTCAGCACCTCTTGCGCGGCGACAACCCCCGCGACACGAGAGAGCACGTCGAACTGAGCCGGCTTCGCCGCCACGGTGACGGTCCGGTAGCGGCGGCTGACGTTGACGACCTCGGCGCCGGCGGCGCGCAGGTCGGCGACCGGCGGGGCGCCACTTCCGACGCGCACGTCGACCAGCACGCGGTTGCCGCGCCTAAGCAGGCTGCCGGGCCCCTCCGGCGCGAGGCTGAGGGCGCGCGCCTGCGAGGCGAGGGAGTCGTCGCGAAGCGAGGGCTTCGCCAGCTCGGAGAGGCGGGGCGAGAGGACGCCCGCGCGCGACCCCTGGCCGGCGAAAGCAGCCGGGACGAAGGCCAGGCAGGCGAGGGTCAGAGCCAAGAACAGCCAGGCGGGAGCCGCGCTGCGCCGGCAGGAAACGGCTGCCTTGGTCGCCTGCGCCGCCGTCGCGCATGGCTGGGTCCCCGGCTCCATCACGAATCAAGGTATCGGCTGGACACGCCCTTCACTGAACACCCGGCATGACCGCAGGTCGCGGAGCTTGCTACCTTCCCGGGCGTTAGGCCGGGGAATGAGAACCGGCGAAGTCGTGTCTAGCGCTCGCGTCGTTGCCTTACCGCATGTGCCGCGTTCGCAGCACATGAAGTGGAGGCAATTACATGCCAACCGGAACTGTCAAGTGGTTCAGCGACGACAAGGGCTACGGGTTCATTACGCCCGACGACGGCTCGAAGGACGTCTTCGTCCATCACAGCGCGATCCTCGGCGAGGGCTTCAAGTCCCTGACCGAGGGCTCCAAAGTGAGCTACGAGTCCGAGGAAGGCCCCAAGGGCCCGGCCGCCGCGAGCGTCCAGCAGACCTCGTAGACGCGTAACGCTCTTAACCGTGACGAGGCCCGCTCCGGCGGGCCTCTTCTTTGCCCGCCGCCCCCTACCCTGCCTGCGAGATGGCCACCCGAGACGACCTGAGGAACGTCGCAATCATCGCCCACGTCGACCACGGCAAGACGACCCTGGTCGACGCGATGCTGTGGCAGACCGGCGCCTTCCGCAAAGGCCAGGAGGTGGCCGAGCGGGTGATGGACTCGATGGACCTGGAGCGCGAGAAGGGGATCACGATCCTCGCCAAGAACACCGCGATCCACCACGCGGGGGTGAAGATGAACATCGTCGACACCCCCGGCCACGCAGACTTCGGCGGCGAGGTCGAGCGTGGCCTGACGATGGTCGACGGAGCGCTGCTCCTGGTCGACGCCTCCGAGGGGCCGCTGCCGCAGACGCGCTTCGTCCTGCGCAAGGCGCTGGAGGCGAAGCTGCCGGTGATCCTCGTCGTCAACAAGGTCGACCGTCCCGATGCCCGCATCGCCGAGGTCGTCGAGGAGGTCTACGAGCTGTTCATCGAGCTCGACGCCGACTCCGAGCAGATCGACTTCCCGATCGTCTATACCAACGCCAAGGCGGGCTGGGCCGCGCTCGCCGAAGGCGCCGAGGGCAGCGACCTCTCCCCCCTCCTCGACCTGGTGCTGGAGAAGATCCCGGCACCCGAGCATGACCCGTCCCACCCCTTCCAGGCGCACGTCACCAACCTAGACGCCGACCCCTACGTCGGCCGGCTGGCGCTCTGCAGAGTCCGCCACGGGACGATCCGGGCGGGTAGGCCGGTCGCCTGGTGCCGCGCCGACGGCAGCGTCGCGCGGGCGGCGGTAAGCGAGCTGTACGTGACCGAGGCACTCGACCGGGTGCCCGCCGAGGAGGCGGGGCCGGGCGAAATCATCGCCCTTGCCGGCCTGGCCGAGGTGACGATCGGCGAGACGCTCGCCGACCCCGATGACCCGCGGTCGCTGCCGGTGATCACCGTCGATGAGCCCTCGCTCTCGATCGTCGTCGGCATCAACACCTCGCCACTGGCCGGCAGCGAGGGCGACAAGCTGACCGCGCGCCAGATCCGCGACCGACTCGACCGGGAGCTGGTCGGCAACGTCTCGATCCGTGTCCTCGAGACCGAACGGCCAGACGCCTGGGAGGTGCAGGGACGCGGCGAGCTCCAACTCGTCGTTTTGCTGGAGATGATGCGCCGCGAAGGCTTCGAGCTGACCGCCGGCCAGCCGCGGGTGATCACCAGGGAGATCGATGGCAAGCTCTGCGAGCCGGTCGAGCGGCTGGCGATCGATGTCCCCGAGGAGCACGTCGGCGTCGTCACCCAGCTGCTCGCCGGCCGCAAGGGCCGGCTCGAGCAGATGGTCAACCACTCGACCGGCTGGGTGCGGATGGACTATCTGGTGCCGGCGCGAGGCCTGATCGGGCTGCGCACCGAGTTCCTCACCGAGACCCGCGGCGCCGGCCTCATACACCACGTCTTCGACCGCTGGGAGCCGTGGGCGGGCGAGCTGCGCACGCGGCCGACCGGCTCGCTGGTCGCCGACCGCCGCGGCGCCAGCGCCAGCTACGCGCTGCTCAGCCTGCAGGACCGCGGCACGATGTTCGTCGGGCCGGGCGAGGAGGTCTACGAAGGGATGGTCGTCGGCGAAAACGCCCGCGCCGACGACCTCGACGTCAACGCGATCAAGGAAAAGCAGCAGACCAACATGCGCGCCGCCAGCGCTGAGGTGTTGGTCCGCCTCTCGCCGCCGAAACGGCTCTCGCTGGAGGCGGCGTTGGAGTTCCTGCGCGACGACGAGTGCGTCGAAGTGACCCCCTCCTCGGTGCGCCTGCGCAAGGTCGAGCTCGATAAGACCAAGCGCCAGAAGGCCGCCCGTCAGGGCGCCCGCGTCTAGAAAGAAGAGCCGCCGGAGGTGGAGGACCTCCGGCGGCTCTTTCTTAGGGCCCCTGCCCTAAGTCGTCGGTCGCTCAGACGGTGGCGGCAGCCTGCTCGGACTGGCTGCCTTCGGCGGCCTTGGCCTTCGCTTCGGCCTCCGGCGTCTTCTCGTCGATGTTGCGCGGCAGCAGCACCTCTTTGGCGATCACCAGGCGCTGAATCTGGCTGGTCCCCTCGTAGAGCTGCATGATCTTCGCGTCGCGCATCAGTTTCTCCACCGGGTACTCCTTGATGAAGCCGTAGCCGCCGTAGACCTGGACGGCGTCGACGGTGATCTCCATCGCCGAGTCGGCGGCGAAGCGCTTGGCCTCGGAGGAGACCCTGGTGTTGCGCTGGCCCTGGTCGAGCAGGACGGCCGAGTGCCAGACCAGCAGCCGGGCGGCGTCGACCTTGGTCGCCATGTCGGCGATCATGAACTGGATCGCCTGGTGCATCGCGATCGGCACGCCGAACTGGACCCTTTCCTTCGAGTACTCGGCGGCGTACTCGAACGCAGCGCGGCCGATGCCGACGGCCATCGCCGAGACACCCGGCCGGGTGCGGTCGAGGGTCATCATCGCCAGCTTGAAGCCGTGGTTTTCCTCGCCCAGCATGTTCTCCGCCGGGACCTCGACTTCGTCGAAGGAGATGGTCGCGGTGTTGGAGGCCCGCTGGCCCATCTTGTCCTCCTTCTTGTCGACCGTGACCCCGGGGGAGTCGGCGTCGACTACGAAGGCGGTGATGCCGCGGTGACCGGCCTCCGGGTCGGTCTTGGCGTAGACCGTGAAGTAATCGGCGTAGCTGCCGTTGGTGATGAAGCACTTGGAGCCGGTGAGGACGTACTTGTCGCCCTGCTTGACGGCGCGGGTCTTCATCCCGGAGACGTCGGAGCCGGCGTCGGGCTCGGTCAGGCAGAAGGAGGCGAGCTTCGGCTCCTCGGCCAGCATCCCGAGGTACTTCTTCTTCGTCTCCTCGGAGCCGCCGAGAGTGATCGGCGCCGAGGCGAGGCCGTTGGCCATCAGCGAGGTGCCGATGCCGGAGCAGCCCCAGCCCATCTCCTCCTCGATCAGGCAGCCGGAGAGGTAATCGAGGCCGGGACCGCCGTAGGCCTCGGGGATGTGGGTGTTCATCAACCCCACCTCCCAGGCCTTGTCGATGATCTCCTGTGGCCAGGTGCCCTCTTTGTCGTGCTCCCAGGCGACCTTGCGGATCTCTTTCTCCGCGAAGTTGTGCGCCAGCTCTCGCAGGTCCTTCTGCTCGTCGGTCAGGGTGAAGTCAACCACCGGTCGGTGCTCCTTTTTCGTCCGTTGAAGTCTGTCTGGAGCGCCGTCGCCGCGGACGTGCGTTCCGCCGATTGACTGGTCAGTCAACCAGCCCGAAGGGTAGCGGATGGACCTGCGTCCGTGGGCGGCGTACCCTGAGAACCGATGGCTTCGCAATTGGGAGCGATCGGAATCCAGAGCGGCTTTGTGCTGGCGGCGATCACGCTGGTCGCGCTGCCGATCGCCGCCGCCGCGTTCGCCGGCTCGGGTCCGGCCTGGCGCGGCATCGGCAAAGGCCCGTTCGCGATCGAGCAGGAGCTGCCACCCAGCCGGATGGCGCAGCCGGCGCCCCCGGTCGACCGCGCTCTGCAGGAGGCCGAGGCACGGCAGATGCTGGAGGCGAAGGCCTACCGGCAAACACGGCGCGGCGAGACGCCACTCGACGTCGAGGCCGAGGTCGCCCGTCTGCTCGACTCGCCCGGCGCCGCCGGCCCGGCGATCGACGAGAAGCTGCGCGAGGAGGTGCGCCAGCTGGTCGTCGCAAGCAACGAACGGCGAATGCGCCGCGGCGAGCAGCCGCTTGACGTCGAGACGGAGACCGAGCGTCAGCTCGCGGGTTTGTAGGATCGGCAGCGGATGCCCGCCGAGCAAGAGAACCTGTACGAGGTCGAGGAGCTGCTGATGCAGCCCGGCACCTACTTCAACCCGCAGACGGAGGTCCTGGTCGTGGTCGACGACTCCACCTCGCTCGACCAGGAGGTGTTCAACATGGAGGACTACGAGGGCGCCGACTGGGTGCGGATCTCCGACGAGGTCCCGGTCGACGAGGACCGCCGCGACCGCGCCCTGGAGGAGTTCCAGACCCACTACCACCCGGGCTCGGGCGGCTCCGTCTCGGAGACCGCGCTGGAGCAGGGTGACGACGAGGTCGACGAGGATGAGGACGGCCAGGAGCCGGGCCGCGAGGACTAGGCGCCTCGATGCTGGAAGCCGACGAGGCCGCCCCCGACTTCACCCTGCCTATCCGCGCGCCGAGGCGCCGGGCTGCACGACGCAGGCTTGCGCTGGCCGACGCCGATCACGCCGTCGCCGATGCCTATGGCACCTGGGTCGAGAAGTCGATGTACGGCAAGAAGTACTAGGGCGTGCAGCGAGCGACCTTCGTGATCGACGGCGAGGGCAGGATTCAACCGGTTCATCACCTCGGTTGGGCTCCTGCTCCTGATAGCCGCTCTACTGGTGCCGTACTTCTACTTTCACGACACCGATGTTTTGCGCGTTTCACAGAAGGAGCTGCACAGCCTGACGCCAGTCGGCCGAGAGGCATTGGAAGCCCGGCAGAGAAGGTCAGCCGACTTCGAAGTACCGGTCTTGTCCCTGGGCGGCGTCCTGGCTCTCGGAGGGCTTGCGGCCCTCTGGATCGGTGGCCGTCGCCTGCGAACAGCCCAGGACAAGGAAGACGAAGCGCTGGAGCGGCAAGCCAAACGCGACGAAGTCGAAATCAGGCAACTGTCCGAGTCGGAGGTCGAGGCGAAGCGCAAGGCCGAGGCGCGGGAGTCGGCTCCCGAGACCGCAGGCGAGCAGGCAGATGCCGGTCGGACGCCCCGCGACGGTCGTCCCCGGCCATCCGGTCCGGGACGAGCGCAGGACATGGCCAGAAGCTGGGAGGCGATCGTTCGCATCGAGGGGGCGATTCGAGACGCCTTCGAAGCCACCGGGACTGAGGCGTACGACTTCCGCCAAGAGGTCAAAGTCACGGGCCGATCCCAGGCGGTTCAGCTCGACGGGATCTTTCGCGCACACTCCCGTTACGGCAGGGACGTGGTTCTGGAGCTGAAGGTCACTCGCCAGAGCCGAACCCTCTTAAAGCTGATCCGTTCTTCCGCAGACCAGCTCATCGCTCAAATTGCAAGGTACCGAGATATATCCAGCCGCGACGCGGTCGGCTGGCTGGTGGTCGTGATTCCCGCTGACGTCGAGGAATTCAATCTGCAGGAGCGGCGGAGGCTCGAAGATCGGGTCACGCACTCACTCGCCGGCCACGGCAAGGGATCGATAATCCGGGAGCAGGACATCGCGCACCTGCCAAGGCACTTCGCCGATCTGTTCGAAGCCGACCTGTCCTAGCGGCGATGCCGCAGCGGCCGATGCTTAAGCACCAGCCGCGACGACGATGATGAAGGCCGCGTAGAGGCCGAACCAGGCGATGACCGCGGGTAGGCGGAAGCGGCCGCGGCGGTGCAGCGCCTCGTAAGCGATCACGCCGCCGGTGAGGCCGAGGCCGATCGAGAGGGCGGCGTTGGCGGAGAGGTGCCACTCGGTGAAGAGCAGGCCGATCCCAAATGGAATCGTCGACTGGAAGACCATCGCGCCGGTGATGTTGCCGAGGGCGAGGGCGTCCTTGCCTTCGCGCACCCAGAAGAAGCTGTTGACCTTCTCCGGCAGCTCGGTGGCCAGCGGCGCCAGGATCAGGGCCAGGATGACCGCCTCGACACCGAGGCTCTCGGCGATTTCGAGCAGCTCCTCGACGAACAGGTGGGCGCCGCCGACCATCGCCCCCAGCCCGACCAGGAGCTGCAGCCCACATAGCGCCAGGGCGGGGTCGCGACGCCGCTCCGCGCGGCGCTCGAAGATCAGCGGCTCGAGGGTCGCCTCGTCCTGGACGTCACCGCCGCCGCCGCTGAGGGTGCGGCGGATGTAGAGCGGGTAGGCGACGATCGCGAGGACCCCCACCGGGATCCGCAACGCCGCCGGCGCCCCCCAGGCAAGCGCCAGCGAGAGGGCGAAGAAGGCGAGGAAGAAGAGCAGGTCGCGCTCGAGGGTCGGGCGGTGGGCCCTCAGCGCCAGGCCCTGGCTGCGGCGGTTGCGGTAGAGGAAGGCGAAGAGGCCGACCAGGCCCATCGCCAGCGTCGCGAGCAGGAAGGGGGCGCCGACGATGGCCCCGATCGCCACGTCATCGGCGCCCTCGCTGGCGTCGAGCAGGGCGACGATCGCGATCAACGTCTCCGGCATCGCCGTGCCGACCGCCGCCAGCAGGCTGCCGACGGCTCCCTCACCGAGGCCGAGGCGGTGGCCGAGCCACTCGACGGCATTGGTGAAAAGCAGCGCGCCGGCGAGGATCACCGCGAAGCTGGCGAGCAGGAGCACGGCGTTCATCGGGTGAGGCTACTTCCGGGCGTGGCTGGCAAGGACGCAGGGAGTGTGGCGTGCTCTGCACGCGAGCGACCGAGGACGCCGCCAGGCGCGTCCGGATCAGGCGAAGTAGAAGGTCAGGCCCAGCACGAGATAGACAGCGAGGAGCTGGGCACCCTCGAACCAGGTCGACTCGCCGTCCTGGGTGACGTAGTTGCCGATCAGCACGGCGAGCAGCAGGGCGCCGAGCTCGAAGCCGTTGAAGACCAGCGCCAGCGGGTGCGGCCCGATCAGGTAGGAGGCGATCACCAGCACCGGGGCGACGAAGAGCGCCACCTGCGCCGCCGAGCCGATCGCGATGTTGACCGAGAGGTCCATCTTGTCCTTGGTCGCGACCAGGACCGCGACCCAGTGCTCGGCGGCGTTGCCGACGATCGCGACGACGATCACGCCGATGAAGAACTCCGAGAGGCCGATCGACTCCGAGGCGTGGGCGATCGAGCCGACCAGGACCTCCGACATCACGCCGACGAGGATACCGGCGATCGCCAGGGCGATGACGGAGGTGCGGGTCGACCAACCCCAGGTGTCTTCATCGTCGTACTCAGGATTGAAGAGGTCGCGGTGGGTCTTGAGCGAGAAGACCAGGCCGAGCACGTAGGTGGCGATGAGGACGATCGCCACCGCGAGCGAGAGCTGCTCGACCGTCGAGCCGTAGTCGACGAGCTCGCTGCCGGGCATCGGCAGGCCCTTGCCCTCGACCAGCTCGAAGATCGCCGGCATCAGCAGCGCCACCGTGGCCAGCAACAGCATTGAGGACTGCACGGCGGCGCTGGTGCGGCTGAAGACCTGCCGCTCCCGGCCGAGCCCGCCGAAGAGCATCGCCGCCCCCAGCACGAGCAGGATGTTGCCGATGATCGAACCGATGATCGAGGCTTTGACCACCTCGTGCAGGCCCTCGCCGAGGGCGAAGAGGGCGATGATCAGCTCGGGCGCGTTGCCGAAGGTGACGTTGAGCAGGCCGCCGACTCCGGGACCGGAGCGCGCCGCCAGCTCCTCGGTCGCGCGGCCCATCAGCGCCGCGGTCGGGACGATCCCCAGCGCCGAAGCGGCGAAGACCACCGTCGCCGGTGCGCCGAACAGCTCCAGCGCCACCGCCGCCGGGATCAGCGGCGCCAGTAGGTAGGGCCAGCCGTAGGCGCTGCGGAAGAACGACGCGTCGAGCCTCACCCCGACTTGCCGAGGCCTTCCAGCAGGCCACCCAGGCCTTCGGCCCCACCGGCGCCGGCTCCCCCCTGAAGCATGTCGAGCAGTTCGATCGGGTTGATGCCGAGCTTGATGAACAGGTCGCTAATCGGCCGCGACCTGGCGGGGGCCGCGATCTGCTGTTCCTCGTTTACCCCGGTCAGCTTCAGGTCGAGGTCGATTGCGACGCTCTTCGGACCGCTGTCGCCGCTCTTCGGTTCGATTTCGATCTGGGCCGAGACCCGGCGGACGATGTCGTCGTCACCGACGTAGACGTCAACCTGGGCGGACTTGAGCGAGCGTTCGACCTCGCTCTTGGCCGCATCGATTTCCGCCTTTGAGGGCAGCGGCCCGGCGGCGGCGATCTGCCCCTTGCAGGCCGGGCCTTCGGCCACTTCGAGCGCCGCGTCGATCGCCCCGGGGACGTCGAGGTCGCCGCTGACCTTGGTCGTGCTCGTACCGCCGACGTCGGCGCTGCCTTCGTTGGAGAGGCCTTCGACGAAGTCGGCGACCTTCAGCTTGGCCGCTTCTTCCTGGCAGGCGGTCGCGCCAGCCCCTTCGCCACCGCCCTGCTTCTGCGCCTGCTGGATCGCCGACTCGACGAAGCTGAAGGTCGTCGGGTCGACTTCGTACTCGGTCCCTTCGTATTCAACGTAAGCGCTGTTCGGCAGCAGGACCAGGCCACCGGCGAAGTCGACGCTTTCGCCACCGATCGAGCCGCTCGCCTTGGCCTTCATGTCGAGCTGCGGCAACTTGCCCTTGCCGGCACCGGCCTGGAAGGGCCCCGCCAGGTCGACGTTCACCTTGCCACCTTCCTTGCCGGGCGCGCTGACGTCGAGCGCGAGTTCGAGGTTGCCGCTCTCTATCCCCTGCAGGGTCGCTTCGTCGAGCACCGTCTGCGGGCTCTCGCCGCTCTTGTCGCTGCTGCCGCCGCCGCAGGCGGCGAACGCGACCGCGAGGGCGAGCACGGCGGCAAGGGTGAAGAGGAATCGGAGTCGGCTCAAGGCGATGGCCTCCTAAGTCGGAAGATCGGGCGCGGATCGTAAGGCTAGACGGTGGCCTGCACGGTCATTCGGCTTCCCTGGCCTGCTGCTCCACCTGCGGCGGCGTGCTCTCGGTCAGGTTCAGCGCCAGAGGGAAGAGGAAGGCGCCGAAGAAGATCAGGATCACGCCGACGGCGACCAGCCAGCGCGAGCCGGCGAGGTGGCCGAGGATGCCGGTCGCGAAACCGAGGACCATGAGGACGACGTAGGGCGTTGCGCTGTGGGGCAGCAGCGCGGCCAGCGAGAGCGCGAGGTCGGGCACGGGCGCGCATTATCATCGGCCACCGTGGCCGACGCTCCGCAATCAGGCACCGTCGCCGAGACCAGGCAGGCGCTGGCAAGCGCCGGCTACCTGGCGGACGAGCCGGCGGCGCTGGTCTCCTTCCTCGCCCAGCGGCTCGGCAAGCCGATCCTGGTCGAGGGGCCGGCCGGCGTCGGCAAGACCGAGCTGGCCAAGGCACTGGCCCGCGCCGGCGAGCGCGAGCTGATCCGCCTGCAGTGCTACGAGGGGCTAGACGAGGCCAAGGCCCTCTACGAGTGGAACTACCGCAAGCAACTGCTGCGAATCCAGGCCGGCGGCGAGTCCGGCTGGGATGAAGTGCACGACGACATCTTCTCGGAGGAGTTCCTGCTGGAGCGGCCGCTGATGCAGGCGATTGCCAGTGAGCAGCCGGTCGTCCTGCTGATCGACGAGATCGACAAGACCGACCAGGAGTTCGAGGCGATGCTGCTCGAGCTGCTCTCCGACTTCCAGATCACGATCCCCGAGCTGGGCCAGGTCTCGGCGACGACGATGCCGACCGTGGTCCTCACCTCGAACAACTCGCGCGAGCTGACCGAGGCGCTGAAGCGGCGCTGCCTCTACCTCTGGCTCGACTACCCGGAGCTGGAGCGCGAGATGGAGATCGTCCGCCTGCATGCGCCGGAGCTGCCGGAGGCGCTGGCGCGACGGCTGGTCGAGGTGGTGCGGATGGTGCGCTCGCTCGACCTGAAGAAGCCGCCCTCGATCGCCGAGTCGATCGACTGGGCGCGGACGTTATTGCTGATGGGTGCCGAGGACATCGACCGCGATACCTTCGAGCAGTCGATGTCGATCATCGTCAAGCACCGCACCGACATCGACCTGGTCGCCGAGCGCGTCGGGGTCAAACTTGCCGACGCCGTACGGCCCCCGGCCTGAGGCGGGGCCCCCCGGCCTCGCCCCGAAGCTGCTCGGCTTCTGCGAGGAGCTGCGCTCAGAGGGCGTCGCCGTCGGGACCTCGGAGATCCTCGACGCCTTCGCCGCGCTGGACGAGGTGCCCTGGACCTCGCAGGAGGACTTCCGCGAGGCGCTGGCTGCGACGATCGCCAAGTCGCAGGAGGACCGCCGTGTCTTCGAGCTGCTGTTCGAGCGCTGGTTCTTCCGCGCCGCCGAGGCGGAGGCGGTGGAGCGCGGGATCGGCGAGGAGGGCCAGCGCTACGAGGGCGGCGAGCGGCTCGACATCGACGAGCTGCGCGAGCAGGTGCGCCAGGCGATCGTCGCCGGCGACGACGGCGAGATGCGCGACCTGGCGCGGCTGGCGATCGCCGCCTTCGGCCGCCAGGGGGAGGGCTCGGGCGTGGTCGGCGTCGACGTGCAGCGGATCCGCCGCACGCTGGAGCTCTCGGCGGGCGCCCAGCAGGCGCAGGACGGCGCCGGCGAGCTGCCGCCGATCGATCGCGACCAGCTCAACCGCTTCGAGCGCCACCTGCGGCGCGAGCTCGAACGCGACCTGATCGAGCGCACCGAGACGCTGCCCCCGTCGCGCCCGCTGGCCGAGCTGGACCGCGCCCTGCCCACCAGCCCGACCCAAGACCTGGCGGCGGTGCACCGGGCGGTCTCGCAGATGAAGCGGCGATTGGCGACGCTGGGGCACGAGCAACGCGGCCGCCGCCGCGGCCGAACGGTCGACGTGCGGCGGACGATGCGCGCCTCGCTGGAGACCGGCGGCGTGCCAATGCACCTGCGCTACCGGCCGAAGCGGCCGCGGCGGCCGGAGATCTACGTCCTCTGCGACGTCTCGACCTCGGTCACCTCGGCCAGCGTCTTCTTCCTCTCGGTCCTGCACGCGCTGCACGACTCGTTCCGCAAGCTGCGCAGCTTCGTCTTCATCGAGCGGATCTCCGAGGTGACCGAGGTCTTCGAGCACGAGCGCGACTTCCGCGAGATCGCCAAGCGGATCTCCAGCGAGGGCGGCGTCGCCGACGTCTCCGGCTATACCGACTACGGCCGCGTCTGGCTCGAGTTCCTGACCGAGATCTCCGACGACCTCGACCCGCGCTCGACCGTGATCGTCCTCGGCGACGCCCGCACCAATGGCCGCGAGCCCCACGCCGAGGTCTTCGCCCAGGTGGCCGAGCGCGCGGGGCGCCTCTTCTGGCTCAACCCCGAGCCGCGCCTCTACTGGAATTACGGCGACTCGGTGATGGCCGCCTACGAGCGCCACTGCGACGGCGCCTTCGAGTGCTGGACGACCCGTCACCTAGAGAACTTCGTCAACATCGTCGCCGGCGGCGTCCCCGCCAGCGACTAGGCTGGGGTTGAGATGGAGTCTGCGACGCCACCGGTACCGCCCGCGCCGCCGCCTCCGCCCCCGGCGGCAGAGCCGCGCGACGCCTATCCCGTCACCTTCTCGGTCGGGTATCCGGAGCGCCAGCTCAACCGGCTCACCACCGGACTGCGGATCTTCACCGTGATCCCGATCGTAATCCTCTTAGAGCTGCTGCCAGGCGGCGCTGCTACCGCCTACGGGTCCACCGCCATGATCTCCGCCGGCAGCCTGGTCGTCTTCCCCGTGGTGCTGATGCTGCTCTTCAGGAAGAAGTACCCGCGCTGGTGGTTCGACTGGAATCTCGAACTGATGCGCTTCGGCAACCGGGTAGGCATCTACTTCGCGTTGATGGACGACGAATACCCCTCGACCGACGAGCAACAGGCCGTCCACCTCGACTTCCCCTACCCCGACGCGGAGCGCCTCGAAAGAGGCCTCCCCTTGGTCAAGTGGCTACTCGCCATCCCTCACTACTTCGCCCTCTTCTTCCTCTACATCGGCGCCTTCTTCGCCGTGATCGGCGCCTGGTTCGCGATTCTCTTCACCGGCCGCTACCCGCGCGGCATCTTCAAATTCGTCGAGGGCGTGTTGCGCTGGGGCAACCGGGTGTATGGCTACGCCTTCGCCCTGGTCACCGACCAGTACCCGCCGTTCCGTCTCAAACCTTGAGGCTACGCCGGATTTCCTCCAGTCTCTGCTCCTCGCGTTCTCGACGGTGCTGTCGGTTATCGAGGAAATGAAGCAGGGATAGGCCGCCCACAACCGCCAGCATCAAGGTCGCGAACAAGCCGATTTCTGAATCCCGGAAGAGGAAACGCCCCACAAGGAGGACGCAAAAGGCGAGTCCCAAGGTGATGTAGAAATTCTTCGTAATTACAACCATTGAACACCCCTCACAAACAGATCGAGGCTCAGACAAAAGATTCCGATCAGACCTCCCCAGAATACATCTCTGACGGGATTGCCTCCGGTCGGCGCTAAGGGCGGCCGGGTCAACCGTTGGGAGGCAACTGCGAGGAAACCGCAAAACACCACTCCGGCTCCAATTGCCGTAGCCGCAAGCTGCAACAGAGAGGTGAAGGGGCCGATACCCGAGATGACGAACATCGGCCGAGCTTGAACGACGTGGTCGCGCGTGTGGCGCGCAGGATGTAAGAAATCTGTGCGCGCTCTGTGTCGGAAGTCACGCCGGCAACGGCGCGCCGGCGAGGGCGACGATCGCGCCGGCGAGGCCGGCCGCAAGGAGGGTGAGGACGACGCTACGGCGCAGGGCGAGCAGGGCGATTGCGGCCACGGCCAGGATCGCAACCTGCCAGGTCTCGCCGAGCGCCAAGGCGAGGGGAACGGCGGAGCCGAGGATGGCGCCGATCGCCGCTGGGCCGGCGCCGTCGAGGAAGGCGCGGGCGCGAACGTCGGTGCGGAGGCGGTCGAAGCGCTCGGCGCCGAGCAGGACGAAGGAGAAGGACGGGGCGAAAGCGACGACCGCGGCCAGCAGCGCGCCCCAGATACCCATCGCCGCGTAGCCGACAACCGCCACCGTGTGCGTCACCGGCCCCGGCGTCACCTGGCCCAGGGCTACCGCGTTGAGGAATTGGCCGTCGCTCATCCAGTGGTAGCGGTCGACGGCGTCGGCCTGCATCAGCGGCACGATCACGAAGCCGCCACCGTAGGAGAGGGCGCCGACCTTGAAGGCGACCCAGGCGAGAGCGCCGATGCCGCCCGCTACCGCGAGCGCCAGGGCCGGCGTGGCGCCTTTCTCACCGTATGGGTGAAGAAGGCGCCAGGGCAGGAGGATCGCCAGGCCGCCGGCGGTTGAATGCGGGAGGATCGAGCGGCGCACGGCCAGCTCAAGCAGACCGCAGGCGATCAGGACCAGGACAAGCCAGACGCCGAGGAGCGCCGCGGCGATCAGGCCGGCGAACACGTAGCCGACCCAACGCCGCGGGTGGGTCTCGCGGGCGCGGCGCCAGCTCGCCGGCACCAGGCCGAAGCCGGCTCGCAGCGCCACCGCGGCGACGGCTGCACCGGCCCCGGCGCCAGCTCCAAGCACCCACTCGGGCGGCGCCGAGGCGAGGAAGAGCACCGCCAGGGCGACGATCGCGACCAGGCCCGGGAGGACGAAGCCGGCCCCTCCCACCAGCGCCCCCGACACCCCGCGCAGGCGCCAAGCGCAGAAGATCGAGAGCTGGGTCGAGCCCGGCCCCGGCAACAGGTTGGTCGCCGCGATCGCGTCCTCGAACTGCTCACCACTGAGCCAGCTGCGCCGCTCGACGCAGAGCTCGCGGAAGAGCGCGACGTGTGCCGGCGGCCCGCCGAAGCCGACGCAGCCGATCCTCCCCCACTCCCGCAGGATCGTCGCGAGGGACGGCGGTCTGGCCTCCCGGCTCATCGCGCCGACAGGCTAGCCGCGGGCTGGCTAGCGCACCGGGCGGCGCAACGACTCCGGCCGGCGCAACGACTCGCCCAGAATGAGGCGGGCGCGGTAGTAGATCGCCTCGTCGACCGCGTGGCGATCGCCCGCCGCCTCGGCCAGAGCCCCCGAGCGGCCGGCCAGCTTCTCCCCCCGCAGCACGCCGCTCAGGCGCCCCCGCGAGATCACGGTGGTCCCGTCCAATCGACTCATTCCCATCTCCTTTCTAGAGTTTGTTGAGTTTGAAAGTCAAGAATAGCAGCACGGCGAATTAGGCGGGGCGCCACCCGGCAAAAGCGCGCCCCGCCCAGTCGCCTCTTCAGGCGGCTGCAGATACCTCTGCGTCGTCCCCGCCCTGCCGGCCGCGGGGAGTCGAGGCCCCGTGGCCGTCGGACGAGGAGTCACCGCTGAAGCTCTTGGCCTGGCTCGGCCGCAGGTGGACGATCTGACCCTCGCGTAGCTCGAGCCGCTGCAGCTCAGTGCGGGTCAGCTGCGCCCAGACGTCGGTCCCATCCCCCAGCACCACCTCGACCCGCACCTCGAAGCCGAGCGGCACGATGCGGCGAATCATCGCCTCGACGGTGCCCTCGTCGGCATCGAGCACGATCTGCATGTCGTGCGGGCGGACGAAGTGCTCGCCGAGCCGGTTGACCTCGCCGACGAAGCTCATTACGAACTCGTTGGCGGGGTGCTCATAGAGATCGGTGGCGGACCCCGACTGCTCGACCCGACCCTCGTTCATCACGACGAGCTGCTCGGCGACGTCCATCGCCTCCTCCTGGTCGTGGGTGACGAAGATCGTCGTCACCCCCGTCTCGTCGTGCAGGCGGCGCAGCCAGCCGCGCAGGTCCTTTCGCACCTTGGCGTCGAGCGCACCGAAGGGCTCATCGAGCAGCAGCACCTGCGGTTCGATCGCCAGCGCCCGGGCCAGAGCCATCCGCTGGCGCTGGCCGCCGGAGAGCTGGTCCGGATAGCGCCCGGCGAGGCCGTCGAGCTGGACCAGCCGCAACAGCTCATGGACGCGAGCGTCGATCTGCTGCTTTGACCACTTGCGGATCCTCAGGCCGAAGCCGACGTTGCCGAACACGGTCATGTGCTTGAAGGCCGCGTAGTGCTGAAAGACGAAGCCGACGCCGCGCTTCTGCGGCGGCTTGGCGGAGGCGTCCTCGCCGCGGATCGTGACCCTGCCGGCGTCGAGGTCCTCCAGACCCGCGATCGCCCGCAGCAGCGTCGACTTGCCGCTGCCGCTGGGCCCGAGCAGCGCGGTCAGCGAGCTGTCGGGCACGTCTATCGAAACGTTGTCGAGAGCCTGGAAGTCACCGAAGCGCTTGCACGCTCCCTCGACTGCGATTGCCATCTCAGGTACCTCCTGCCGGATTGGTCTGCGACTGCGACTTCGCTCTGCGGCCGCCGACACTCATCAGCAGCAGCGTGGTGAAGGCGAGCAGGGCGAGCACGATCGCGCCCGCGTAGGCAGCCTGCTCGTTGAACTGCTCGAAGGACTTGGCGACGTAGAGCGGCAGCGTTTCCGTCTTGCCGGAGATCGAGCCGGAGACGATCGTCACGGCGCCGAACTCGCCGAGGACGCGGGCGGTGGTCAGGACGACGCCGTAGGCGACGCCCCAGCGGATCGCCGGCAGGGTCACCCGCCAGAAGGTCTGCCAGGCGCTGGCGCCGAGCGTCGACGCCGCCTGCTCCTGCTCGGTGCCGATCTCCTGCAAGACCGGGACCGTCTCGCGGACCACGAACGGCAGCGAGACGAAAATGCTGGCGAGGATCATCCCCGGGGTCGAGAAGAGCACTTCGATCCCCCATTCGGCGAGCGTCGGCCCGAACCACCCGCCGCTGCCGTAGAGCAGGAAGAGTGAGAGGCCGATCACGACGGGCGAGATCGCGAAGGGAAGGTTGATGATCCCGTCGATCACCGCGTTGCCCTTCCAGCGGTGGCGAACCAGCAGCAGCGCGCAACCGACGCCGAAGACGGTGTTGAGCGGCACCGCGACGGCGACCATCAGCAGGGTCAGCCAGATCGCGTGCACCGCGTCCGAGGAGGTCATCGCTTCCAGCGGGGGGCCGATCCCGTGTTCGAAGGTCTTGTAGAAGATCATCGCCACCGGGGCCAGCAGCAGCAGCGCGAGGTAGCCGAGGCCAAGCGTGCGCAGGCCCCACTTGGCGGGAGCGCCAACCGTCATGCCGCCTCCTTCCTCTGCTTCATGCCGAAGCGCACGACGAGGCCCACCGCGACGAGCAGCAGCAGCGAGATCGCCAGCAGGACGACCGAGACGGCGGCGGCGCCGGAGACGTTGCCGGACTCGATCTGACTGCGAATGAAGACCGAGGAGACCTCGGTTTTGAAGGGGATGTTGCCGGAGATCAAGACCAGCGAGCCGAACTCGCCGAGCGCTCGGGCGAAGGCCAGCATCACCCCGGCGAGGATTCCCGGCAACAGGTTCGGCAGGATGATCCGGCGGAAGATCGTGAAGCCGCCGGCGCCGAGTGAGGCCGCCGCTTCCTCCATCTCGCGGTCGAGCTCCAACAGCAGCGGCTGCACGGCGCGGGTGACGAAGGGCAACGTCACGAAGCAAAGCGCGACGATCACGGCGGTGCGGGTGAAGGCTACGTCGACGCCGATCGGGCTATCGGCACCGTAGAGGGTCAGCAGGGTCAGGCCGGCGACGATCGTCGGCAGCGCGAAGGGCAGGTCGATAAGCGCGTTGACCGCCCCCTTGCCGGGGAACTCATCGCGGACCAGGACCCAGGCGATCACCGTGCCGAAGAAGGCGTTGATCGCGACGACGATCAGCGAACAGATCACGGTCAGCTTCAGCGCCGCGATCGACTGACTGGTGGTGACCGCGCTCCAAAACGCGCCGATGCCGCCACTCAGCGATTCGTCGAGAACGGCGGCGAGCGGAAGCAGGACGATCAGCGACAGGTAGAGCGTGACCATTCCCCTGCCGAGCCCGACGCCGGCACCGGGCAGGCGGACGCCTGCCCGGTGGGGCGCTGGGAGGGTTGCCGGGTGACTCTCCATCTCGGTCCTAGCCGCTGGTCGAGACGCCCAGTTCCTTCTCGATCGCGGCTACCTTGCCGCTTTCCTCGTCGAAGAACTCGTCGTTGACCTTGCCCCAGCCGCCGAACTGGGAGATCTCGAAGAGATCTTTCGGCGTCGGGAACTGCTTCGGGTTGACCAGCTTCGGGTTGACCGGGCGGTAGCCGTTTTCAGCCCACAGTTCCTGGCCCGCGTCGGACCAGAGGTAGTCGAGGAATGCCTTGGCAGCCGGCGGCGCGTCTTTGGTGACGGCGATCGGCGTTTCGATCCGGATCGTGCTTGGCGGGATCACGTATTCGACGTCTTCGCCTTCGTCTTCGGCCTTGATCGCCTCGTTCTCGTAGGAGATCAGCACGTCGCCCTCACCCTGGGTGAAGGCGGCGAGCGCGTCGCGGGCGCTGCCGGGCTGGACGATCGTCTTCGAGAGCACGGTCTTGACCGCGTCGAGCGCCTGCTTTTCGGAGGAACCCGAGTTAAGCTGGGAGCCGTAGACGGCCATGACGTTCCAACGGGCCGAGCCGGAGCTGAACGGGTTTGGAGTGATCACGTCGACGTCCTTGCTCAGCAGGTCGTCGAAGGACTCGATCCCCTCGGGGTTGCCGCTGCGGACGACGAGGACCGCGACCGAGTCGGTGGCGATGCCGTCGTATGGCTGCGCTTCCCAATCCTTGGAGACGATGCCGCCTTCTTCGACCAGCCTTTCCATGTCGCCCGCCTGGGAGAAGTGGACGACCGACGCCGGCTGGCCGGCCACCACGGCCCGGCTCTGGTCGCCGGAGGCGCCGAAGGAGTTGCTGAAGCTGACGTCCTTGCCCTCGGGGGTCGCCTCGAAGCCCGGCTCGAGCGTTTCCTCGTAGACAGACTCGGGCGTCGAGTAGCCGACAACGTCGAGCGTGCCGCCGGAGCCGCTGCCCGAAGCCGAGTCGCTGCCTCCGCCGCACCCGGTCGCAACGATCGCGACCAGGGCGAGGATCGCCAAGGAGATCGCGGCGAGAATCCCCGCCTTTCTCCTGCCAGAGCGCTCGGCGACAGAGTGCTTGGGGCTGCCAGGGTGGGTCATTCGGTCGTTCTCCTCTTTCTTGATGAAGTTAATTGGGAATGAGGCGCGGCAGCCTAGCACAAAGTTGATGTAGAAAGTCAAGATTCTGTTCCGACATATGCCACCACGCGTGTGGCACGGCATTAGCCGGTCGGTCGAGGACCCAGGCCGGTAACGCCGGCTAGCGGGGTGCCCAGGCGTCCGGCTCGGCGGTGAGCTCGGCGACGACCGGCGGCAGCTCGCCGCTGACGAGGTCGGCGAGGGTGACGTGCTCGAGGACGGCGCGGAGGTTGGCGCGAACTGCGATCCAGACCTCCTGTAGGTGCTCGGAGTGGCCGCGGTACTCGATCGACTCCGGTGGCGAGGACTGGACGTGGGCGATCGGTCCCTCGACCGCGCGGACCACGTCGGCGACGGTCACCGCATCCGCCGGCTTGGCAAGCCAGTAGCCCCCCTTCGCCCCGCGCCGCGCACGGACGATGCCGTGGTGCTTCAGCTCCAGCAGGATGTGCTCGAGGAACTGCAGCGGGATGTCCTGCGCCTCCGCCAACTTCTCCCCCTTGACGGGCCCCTCTTGCGCCGCAGCGAGCTCGGCAGCAGCCCGAACCGCATAGTCAGCCTTGGCGGACACACGCATAAACGCAGTAAATCAGGCGTAACCCGCGCCAGGGCCCGCGCGCCCGGCGCTCAACTGGCCGTGTCCAACGCCAACGCCGCTGCTTCGCGCTGGCGGCGGCGGTGGAGGATGCGCGGTGCGGCGAGGATCGCGCCCATTCCGAGCGCAGCAACGGCGGCGGCGATCGGCCAGACCGTCGGGTCACCCTTCTGGATCGTGACGATCCCCGAGCCGATCAGGACGACGCCGAGGGCCGTGCGGATGAAGCCCTGTGGCGCCTTGCCGGAAAGGGCGGCACCGATCACCACGCCGGGAACCGAGCCGAGCAGGATGTTGCCGGCGAGGACGAAGTCGACGTTGCCGCCCACCCAGTGGGCGAGGCCAGCCGCCCAGAGCAGGACGGCGGCGTGGAAGACGTCGGTGCCGACGACCTTCTTCGGCGCCAGGCGGTAGACGGCGATCAGCAGGATCGCGATCACCGTCCCCGAGCCGGCCGAGGTGACGCCGATGACGAAGCCGGTGGTCGCGCCGATCACGATCGCGGCCACTTTGTGCCGTCGTTCGACGTCGAAGCGGTCGCGCTCCTGGACCAGATCGCGCAGGATCAGGGCGCGCGTCAGCGTCACCACCCCGACCATAAGCAGGGTGCCGCCGAGGACGGCGTAGACCAGCGAGTCGAGACGGTCTTCGCCGATGTGCTGTTGCAACACGGAGACGATCGCGACGCCGCCGACCGCGGCCGGCACGCTGCCCAGCGCCAGCCACTTGACCAGGTCCATGTTGACGGTCTTCATGCGGAAGTGGCGCCAACCGCCGACCGTCTTGGTAACCGCCGAGTAGAAGATGTCGGTGCCGATCGCGGTGGTCGGCTGGATGCCGAAGACGAGGATCAGCAAGGGCGTCATCAACGATCCGCCGCCCATGCCGGTCATGCCGACGAGGATGCCGATGCCTAGTCCGAAGACGACGATTGCCGGGTCCATGTGAGTTGCCGCGCCGGGGATGCTTATCGACTTTCCTGACCTTTTTAGTCAGAAGCACGGAGTGCGCCAGGATACCAAGGTGGCTGCGGAAACCCAGGGATTCGCCAGCGAAGCTGCAACGCCTGCCGACGGCCCAGCGCCGGCGGCGGAGGTCGCCGTTCGCGGCCTCGCCCACTCCTACGGCGAGCTGCGGGCGATCGAGCGGCTCGACCTCGAACTTCCCGCCCACGGCGTCCTCGGCCTGGTCGGGCCGTCGGGCTGCGGCAAGTCGACGCTGCTGGAGCTGATCGCCGGCCTACAGGAGCCAAGCGCGGGACGGGTCGAAGTGGGCGGCGCCGCCGGCACGGCGCACCGGCTTGCTCGCTGCGCCTTCATGCCGCAGCGAGACCTGCTGCTGCCGTGGCTGGCGGCGATCGACAATGCGGCGCTGGCGCTGCGCAACCGCGGCGCCAGCCGGCGCGCGGCGCGCGAGCAAGCCGGTGCGCTGTTCGAGCGTTTCGGCCTGGCCGGCTTCGAGCGCGCCCGGCCCGCCGAGCTCTCCGGCGGCATGCGCCAGCGGGTCGCCTTCCTTCGCACCCTCCTCTCCGGCAAGCCGGTGCTGGCGCTGGATGAGCCCTTCGCCTCACTTGACGCGATCACCCGCGCCGAGATGCAGGCTTGGCTCGCGGGCGCCCTCGACGCCGACCCCCGCACCGTCGTCCTCGTCAGCCACGACGTCGAGGAGGCGCTCTACCTCTGCGATCGCGTCGCGGTGCTTTCGCCGCGCCCCGGCCGTGTCCTCGAGGAGCTGAGCGCCCCCGCCCCCCGCGCCGCCGACCGCGACGCCGCCGTCACCGACCCCGCCTTCGTCGCCGCGCGCGAGCAAGCGATGCACGCCCTGCGAGGCGAGGAACCATGAGCTCGATTGGCGCCTTTCTCACGCTATGGGTGAACAAAGCGCCAGGCAGGCGGGGCAGATGAAGCGCTGGGGGCTGCCGGTGGCGTTGCTCGCGGCGCTGGTCGGAGCCTGGCAGCTCGCTGCGAGCTCCGGCGCACTCGCCGACCTGCTCAACGTCGAAAGTTTCCTCGTCCCCTCGCCGGCGGAAATCGCCGACGCCCTCTGGCAGAGTCGCTCGCTGCTCGCCGAAAACGCCTGGGTGACCCTGCGCGAGATCCTGCTCGGCTTCGCCCTCGCGCTGGTCGCGGGACTCGGCTTCGCCCTCCTGCTGCGCCTCTCCGAGACGCTGCGACGCGCCGCCTATCCCCTGCTCGTCGCCACCCAGGCGGTCCCGATCCTCGTCATCGCGCCGGTCCTCGTCGTCTGGTTCGGCTACGGGATCGGTCCGAAGCTGGCGATCGTCGCCCTCGTTTGCTTCTTCCCGATCGCCGTCAATACCGCCGACGGCCTGCGCGCGGTCGATCCGGAGACGATCAAGATGATGCGCACCCTCGACGCCTCGCGCCGCCAGCTCCTCTGGTGGGTCGAAGCACCGACGGCGCTCCCCTACGCGCTCAGCGGCGCCAGGGTCGCGGTGGCGTTCGCGCCGATCGCCGCGGTCTTCGGCGAGTGGGCCGGCTCGGACTCCGGGCTCGGCCACCTGATCCTCCAGGACAACGCCCAGCTCGAAACCGCACGGGTCTTCGCCGCGGCGCTCATCCTTGCCATCATCGGCGTGGCCCTCTTCGCTCTCCTCGCCCTCGCCGAGCGCCGCATCGTCACCTGGCGCTGAGCCGGCGCCCGCGCGGCGCCACGTCGCCGCTTGACGATAGAAAGCAGGGGATGAGGCACTCTCGACTGCCGACGGTCGCGGCCGCCCTGGGCCTGCTGGCGCTTGCCCTGACCCTTGCCGCCTGCGGCGAGAAGAGCGAGGAAGGCGGAAGCGAGCGCGAACCGTTCTCGCTGACGCTCGACTTCTATCCCAACCCCGACCACGCCGGCATCTACATGGCGCAGAAGCGCGGCTACTTCGACGAAGCCGGGCTCGACGTCTCGATCCACACCCCCTCCGACCCGGCGGCGCCGATCAAGGAAGTCGCGGCCGGACGCACCGACTTGGCGATCTCCTATGAGCCGGAGGTGCTGCTGGCGCGCGAACAGGGCCTCGGCGTGATCGCCGTCGGCGCCCTGGTAGATCGACCCCTGACCTCGCTGATCTGGTTGAAGAGCGCGAATATCGGCGGCGTCGCCGATCTGCGCGGCAAGACGGTCGCCACTGCCGGCATCCCCTACCAGGACGCCTACCTGAAGACGATCCTCGCCCGCGCCGGCCTCTCCAGCGGCGACGTCCACACCGTCAACGTCGGCTACGGGCTGCTGCCGGCGCTGGTCGGCGGCCGCGCCCAGGCGATGCTGGGCGGCTTCAGCAACGTCGAGGGCGTCGACCTGCGGCTGCGCGGCAAGGCACCGGTCGTGACCACGGTCGACAAACTCGGGGTGCCGACCTACGATGAGCTCGTCCTCGTCGCCAAGCGCGACCGGCTGGAAGAAGACCCGCAGGCGGTCCGCCTCTTCCTCGCCGCCCTCGCCCGCGGCACCGCGGCGGCGGTGGAAAGCCCGCAGGCGACTACCAGGGCCCTGCTGGAGGCCAACCCGGACCTCGACCCGAAGCTGACCGCCGCCGAGGTGAAGGCGACGCTGCCGCTGCTCGGCGCGCCGCCGGAGAACGGTGGCGAACGCCCCTACGGCTACATGGACCCAAGCCGATGGATGCGCTTCATTGCCTGGATGCAGCAGAACGGCTTGATCGGCGGCAACCCGACCGCCGGCGAAGCGCTCAGCAACGCCTACCTACCGAGCGGCGTCCCCGAGTAGCTCGAAGCTGCCCTCGCGCAGCAGCGCGGTCACCTTCTGCGGCGCCAGCGGCCGCGAGAAGAGGTGGCCCTGGGCGAAGTCGCAGCCGAGGCGGCGCAGCTCGGCGAGCTGCGCCTCGTTCTCGACCCCCTCCGCGATCGCGTCGAGCGAGAGCGCCCTTGCCATCCCGATCACCGCCTCGACGATTGCCGTGCGCTCCTGCTCGACCCCGAGGCCGTCGACGAAGGAACGGTCGATCTTCAGCGCGTCGAAGGGGAAGCGGTTGAGGTAGGCGAGCGAGGAATAGCCGGTGCCGAAGTCATCGAGGACGAGCCGCACGCCGAGCTCGCTGAGAGCGGCCAGCGTCGCCGTAGCGCTGGCCGAATCCTCGACCAGCACGCTCTCGGTGATCTCGAGGCGCAGGTTGACCGGCTCCAGGCCGGTGGCCGTGAGCACCTCCTCGACCGAAGCAGCAAGGTCGCGATGGGCGACCTGACGGGCCGAGAGGTTGACCGAGATGTCGAGCGGGCGGCGGTCGGGCTGTAGCGCGTGCCAACCCAGCGCCTGGCGGCAGGCGGTCTCCTGCACCCAGTGCCCGATCGGCTCGATCAGGCCACTCTCCTCGGCGATCGAGACGAACTGACCGGGGTCGAGCACGCCGCGCTCCGGGTGGTTCCAGCGCATCAGCGCCTCCAGCCCGATGATCCCGCCGCTGCCAAGCGCGACCACCGGCTGGTAGAGGAGCTCGAGCTCCTCGCGCTCGAGCGCACCCCGCAGCTCGCGCTCGGTCTCCAGCCGGCGCACGGCGCGGGCGCGCATCTCGGCGTCGAACATCTCGCTGCGCCCGCGCCCGCGTTCCTTGGCCCGGTACATGGCGGCGTCGGCGTCGCGGATCAGCAGCTCTGCGTCGACCGGCTCACGCCCGCTCGGGCGGGCGACTGCGATGCCGATGCTGGCCGAGACGAAGTGCTCGGCGCCGCCCATCGCGTAGGGCTCGGCAAAGGCTTCGGCGACCCGGTCGGCGATCGCGATCGCCTCCTCCTCGTCGGTCAGCCGGTCGACGAGGATGCCAAACTCGTCGCCGCCGAAGCGGGCGACGATGTCGCCGGGGCGCAGCTGGGCTCGCAGGCGCGGCGCCACCACCCGCAGCAGGTCGTCGCCGGCGTGGTGGCCGATGCTGTCGTTGATCAGCTTGAAGTGGTCGAGGTCGAGGAAGAGGATCCCGACCGGCGAGCCGGAGGCGACGCCGCGCCGCAGCGCGTCCTGCAACGAGTCGATGAAGCTGAGCCGGTTGGGGAGGCCGGTGAGCGAGTCGTGCAGAACGCGGTGGCGCAGCGCCTCGTCAGCGCTGTGGCGCTCGAAGGCATCGGCGAGGACGTTGGCCGAGGCCTGGACGAAGTGGACATCCTGCGGCGTAAAGCGGCTCGGCTCGGTGGAGTGGATGTCGAAGACGCCGAAGGGCCGCTCCTTGCCGGCGATCGGCACGGCGAGGCTGCTGCGCACGCCGATCGTCCGCAGCGCCGGCGGCATCGTGAAGCGGCGCTCCGAGGACCAGTCGTCGACGATCACGTGCAGCCCCGACTCCAGCGCGGCGCCGGCGTGCGAGTCGCGGGCGGCGGAGGCGCGCCGCTCGCTGCCGAGCGGGCGCCCTTCGAGGCCGGCGCGCAGGTGCAGGCGACGGCCCTCGCGGCCCGCCTCCCAGACGCAGGCAGCCTCCACTCCCTCGATCTCGGTCATCAGCGCGGCCGCGGCTTGCATCAGCCTGCCGGGATCGCCGTCCTGCAGCGCCTGGCGGCCGAGGTGGGCGACCGCCGCCTGCTGGGCGGCGGCACGGCGCAGCTCCTGCTCGGCCAGCTTGCGCTCGGTGATGTCGTAGAGGACGCCGTGCCAGATCGGGGTGCCGTCGGCGTCGGGCTCGAGCACGGCCTCGTCGAGGATCCAGACGACGGCGCCCTCGCGGGTGATCATCCGGTAGTCGACCGGGGGAAAGTCGGTCTGCCCGGCGGCCTTGCGGTCCTCCTGCTCAAGCGCCCGCTCGCGGTCGTCGGGGTGGAGCTGGCACGACCAAAGCCCGGGGTCGGCCATCCATTCCTCCGGGGTGTAGCCGAGGATCTCCTCGACCTGGGGGCTGACGTAGCGCCAGCGGCCGTGCTCGCCCATCTCGCTCGAGTAGACGATCGCCGGCAGCCGCTCGACCAAGCGGCGGTAGTCCTCCCCGGCCGAGGAGATCTCGTCGAGGAAGTCGCTTACCCGGTCCGGCCAGCCCTCTCCGCGTGGCGCGCGCTCCATCACGGGCCTATCGGCCCAACACGGCGGTTCCTTTATCTGGCGGCGCCGATCGCCCAGGCGCCGGCGAGGCCGCGAAACGGCGCGTAGGGAGCGAAGAACTCCTCGACCTCCTCGACGGTTGCGCGGCGGCCGAGCCGGGCCAGCCGGCCGACCAGCTTCAGGTACATCAGGTCCCCCGCCGGCAGCGAGTCGGGTTCGCCGCGGCCGAAGAGGCCGAGGCACTGCACGGTCCAGGGGCCGATCTCGCGGATCGCGAGCAGGCGCGCGTCGCCGCCGGGCTCGCCGAGGGAAAGGCGCCCGGCGGCAACCTGGCGAGCGGCGGCGCGGAGGGCGATCGCGCGCGCCGGCGAGAGGCCGAGCTGCTCGATTTCGGCCGGCGCCCGGCCGGCGATCGTCGCCGCGGCGGGAACATCGCGCAAGGTCCGGCGGGCGGCGCCAAGGCGGGCGCCCCAGCGAGCGACGATGCGCCGCTGGATGCCGGCGGCCCGGCCGCTATCGATCAATTGCTTCACCACCGCCCAGGCGAGCGCCTCCCAGGCCCAGGGGCGGCGGCGCGGACGCAGGTGGGGGCGGCGGCGCAGCAGCGGGCCGAGCAGCGGGTCGCCGCGGAAGCGGCGGTAGAACTCGCCGAGGTCGTCGTCGACCCCGAGGGCGAAGCGCATCCGCTCGACCGCCAGCTCCAGCTCGGCCCGCCCGGCGGGGCGGGCGGCCGGCGCCGGCAACGAACGCGGTGGCAGCACGGCGGCGGGGTCGAGCGGCTCAGCGCGCAGCCGCACGCGGTCGCGGCCCGGCTGCCAGGCGCGAACCAGGACCGGGCTCTCGCCGACGTGCAGGAGACGGCTGGCGACGCCGCCCTCGACCCGCATCACCCGGTCCTCACCACCAAAGGCCGGCAGGCGGTACGGCGAAGGCGGACGGGCCTCTACTTCGAGCGGCGCTTGCCGGCTCACCGACCGAGCAGGTGGACGTCCACCAGGAAGGAGCGGCTCGCCACCACCTTGCTCGGCGGCTCGCGGCGGCGGAAGAGGCGGCGCGAGGAGCCACGGCGGGAAGCCTTGGCGCCGACCGCGCGGACGGCGGCGATCGTCGCCGCCCCCGCCAGCACGCCGCCGGCGGCGGCCATCGCGGCGGTGCGCGCCTCGCTGCTCAAGACGAGCGGGCCCGGCTCCTGCCGCGGCAGGACGCGGACCTCGACCGGCTCCAGCTCGAACTCGCTCACCGGCCCGACTGTAGCGGCGGCGGAGGCGGCCGCCGTCTGCGAACTCGCAACTTGCGGATTCTCAGAGGGCCTTCTCGTAGAGCCGGTAGCGCTTGACGATTTCCGCGCTCATCGCTTCCAGGCCACGGTTCATCGCTTCGTTGGTCTCCAGGATCCAGCCCGCCTCGCCGTGTTTCTGCCGCATCCGGGCGGCCGTTTCGAAGTGCTCGACGTAGAGCGACGCTGCCACGCCGGTGTGCTGGTGCTCCGGCTTGACCCCGAGGAAGCCGACCCGCACCCGATCGCAGATCCGGTTGCGATTGAGGAAATGCCACCAGCCGAACGGCAGCAGACGCCCCTTCATCCTCCTCAGCGCCTGGTTGAGGTCGGGCAGCGTGATCGCCACGGCGATCGTCTCGCCGTCCTTCTCGGCGACCATGAACCATTCCCGCGAGAAGACCAGGTGCATGTCGATCGCGTAGGCGTCGAGGTCCTCCTTCGAGTAGGGCACGAAGCCCCAGTTGTCGGCCCAGGCGGCGTTGTAGATCTCGGCGAAGCGGTCCATCTCGCGCCGCAGGTGGCGCCGCGACATCTTGCGGATCGTCACCCCGTGCTCGTTGCGGGCGCGGTCGTCAAGCTCGAACAGGACCGGCAACATGTCCTTGCGGTCGGCGATCTCCAACGCCCACGAGTAGAGGTCCATCGCCTTCTCCAGGCCGGCTCCCTCGCAGAGCCGCTGGTAGTAGCGCGGCTGCCACGGCTGCCTGATCAACGGTTCGAGCTCGTGACCCTCTATCAGCACCCCGCTCTCCTCGTTCATCGAGAAGTCCATCGGCCCGACCATGCGGTCGCAGCCGTGTTCGCGCAGCCAGCCCTCGGCGGTGGCGAGCAACGCCGCCATCGCCTCCTCGTCGTCCTCCAGCTCGAGGAAGCCGAACATGCCCCAGCGACTGTTGTGGAACTCGTTGAAGGCGCGGTCGACTTGGGCGCTGGCGCGACCGACCACCCGCTCGCCGCGCAGAGCGAGGAAGTACTCGGCCTCGCCGTGCTTGAAGTAGGGGTTGAGCCTGCGGTTGAGGAACAGCCGGCGCTCGAGCTTCAGGGGCGGGACCCAGGGCGTGCCGGCGTGCAAACGGTAAGGCAGATCGACGAAGCGCTTCAGCTCGCGCCGCGTGCGCACCGGCCGGATCGACACCTCTGCCATCGGGCCGGAACCTACACTTCCGTCCATGGGGCAGACCGCAAAAGCACGAATCGACGTCTTCGAGAAGGCGCGCAGCCACGACCGCCTCGAGCAACTCGAAGCGGCGAAGGAGCACGACCTCCTCCCCTACTTCCGCCTGCTCACCTCGCAGGCCGGCCCGGTGGTTGAGATGGAGGGACGCGAGACGATCATGCTCGGCTCCAACAACTACCTCGGCCTGACCGGCGACGAGCGGGTAAAGCAGGCCGCCCGCGACGCGCTCGAGACCTACGGGACCGGCGTCACCGGCTCGCGCCTGCTGAACGGGACGACGCCGCTGCACGTCGAGCTGGAGCGCGAGCTGGCGGAGTGGATGGGGACCGAGGAGGCGATCGTCTACACCACCGGCTACCAGGCCAACGTCGGCTGCATCGGCACGATCCTCGGCCCCGGCGACACGGTCATCTGCGACTCCGGCGACCACGCCTCGATCCTCGACGGCTGCCGCCTCGCCGGCGCCAAGCTGCGCCCCTTCCGCCACAACCGCATGGACAAGCTGGAGAGGATGCTGGAGCGCGCGGCGGGGGACGGCGGCGGCGTGCTGGTAGTCGTCGACGGCGTCTTTTCTATGGAGGGCGACGTCTGCGACCTGCCGCGCATCGTCGAGCTCTGCCAGGCCTACGGGGCGAGGCTGATGGTCGACGAGGCGCACGGCGCCGGCGTGCTCGGTGCCCGCGGCGCCGGTGCCTGCGAGTTGTTTGGGCTCGAGGAGGAGGTCGACCTGCGGATGGGGACCTTCTCCAAGAGCCTCGCCTCCTGCGGTGGCTTTATCGCCGGCCCGGCCGACGTGATCGAGTACCTGCGGATCGCCTCGCGCTCCTTCGTCTTCAGCGCCTCGGCGGTCCCCGCCGCGGTCGGCGCGGCGCTGGCCGCCCTGCGGGTGATTCGCGCCGACGGGCCGCAGCTCTTCGAGGCACTGCTCGCCAACGCCACCTACCTGCGCGAGGGGCTGCGCTCGCTCGGCCTGCGGGTAGTCGAGCCGGGGACGCTGCCGGACGGCACGGTGGCGACGACGCCGGTGGTCCCGGTCGTGGTCGGCGACGACTGGCAGGCGGTGCTGCTCTGGAAGGCGCTCTTCGACGCCGGCGTCTACACCAACGTCGCGATCCACCCGGCGGTCCCTCCCGGCGGGGCGCTGCTGCGGACCAGCCTGATGGCGAGCCACGAGCGCGACCATCTCGACCGGGCGTTGGCGGTAATCGGCCAGACCATCGAGAAGTTCCCTGAGCTGCCGCGCGGCTGAGGCCGTCGGCATACCCCCAGAGGGGTAGTTTTCGACTTGTTCGATTCTGGACAAGCTTTCCCCGCCACGAAAAAGATGCTCTTAGCGACCGGGCCGGCCGCTCTTATGCCAGCTCGGGTTGACGCTCCACGCTGCGGGGCGTAGCTTGCCCCCCTCGCCGATCGCAGCCAGGACAGGAGGCAGCGAGACGGAGGGCGAAGCGCTCTACGGGCCGCTCCGGCGGCAGGCGGACGAGAGACACAAACCCAGTTGAACGACCCCCCGAGGGAGGAGTCCCAGTGGACGCTGTATCGATCGCCCCTGCCCCGCCGACTGCTGCCGCTCGCCAGGTGCCGCAGCACATGCAGGCGCTGGCCCGCGCCAACCGGGTCCGGCTGGCAAGAGCCGAGCTGAAGCGCTCGATCGGGCGGGGCGACGTCGCAGTCGCCGACGTAATCCGCGACTGCCCCTGGGAGACCGAGAGCATGACCCTGGCCGAGCTGCTGACCAGCCAGCGCCGCTGGGGGCGGACCCGCGCCCGCAAGCTGCTCCAGGCCGTCGCACTGAGCGAGAACAAGCGGCTCGGCACCCTCACCCCGCGCCAGCGCGCCCTGCTCGCAAGCGCGCTCGGCGCCCGCGGCGCCGCCCTGATCTGAGCCTCAGCCTCGGAGGCCGCCGACGCGGTAGGAAAGGCCGCCCGAGGCGCGCTGGAAGACGCGACGGAAGAGGAAGAAGGCGGAGGCGAAGACGACCGCGCCGGCGGCGATGCAGACGGCGAGGATCAAGCCGGCCAGGTAGAAGAGCGAGCCGGTGACGAGGACGAAGAGCGTCCCCGCCAGCAGCGTCGTGTGCGAACGGTAGCCGGCGAAATGCTCACGCACGGAGACCTCGAGGCCACCCAGGCCGGCGAGCACGACCCCGAGCCCGATCGAGGTCGGGTCCTTGGAGAAGATTCCGATCACCAGCGCGACGATGCCGGCGAGGATCACCAGCTCGGCCAGCGGGAAAGAGCCCCAGGGGGCAGGTGGGCGCTCGTCGGCCCTGCGTCGCTCGCTCAACGGCCGCAAGCCGCCCGGCTAACGGGCATCCGGAGGAGACCTTGACGCGCCACCAGCCCATCAGCATCCCGATCGGGCCGAGGCGCGGGCGCGAGTGCCAGTGGCCGCAGCCGGGCTCGCCGACGTCGGCGCGGGCAATGCGCAACCACTTGAAGTCCTGCGGGCGCTTCAGCATCCGCTCGAGCAGCTCACGGTTGCGGGTCTCCAATTCCTCGCGCTCGCGCAGGGCTCGGGTCCCGGTCGCGATTCGCGCGGCGAGCGCGTCCCTGACCTCCTCCAGCGCGCCGAGGTCCAGCGCGCGCGGCGCGACCGCCGAGGCCGGGACAGAGGCGTCGAGCCGGAAGCGCGGAAAGGCCTCGGCGACCAGCGCCGAGAGCTGGCGCTCGAGCCGGCCGATCTGGCGGCGCAGCTCGGCGCGCGCGAGCCGCTCGTCGCCACCGAGGCGGAGCTGAGTGCGGGTGTCTCGCTCAAGCAGATCCGGCATAACCCGACTCCGAGTGTAAATCACGCCGCCGACCCGGGGTGAGTTATGGCTCAAGCGGTTTCCAGAGTGGCCGCGACCATCCACAGCGCCTCGTCTATCGCGATCCGGGGCACCCCGTCAACCTGGATCGCGGCGACCGAGATGCGGCGGGTCGCGCGGCAGACCTCCCGCCCCTCGCCCGTCGCGCCGAAGAGCAGGCCGACCGGGCCGCCCTCGTCGGCGATCGTCAGCGTGCCGTGGGCAAGCTCGCCCCGGCGCCCGGGCAAGGACTCGCCCGGGGCAGAGTCGCGGATGCAGAGCGGCCCTTCGAGTCGCTCGGCGTCGAACGCGCGCATGGCCACGCCGGTCTCGACCGTGGCGATGGTCAGCGCGTCGCGCGGCAGGCCACGCGAGACGAAGCCGCCCTCCTGCAGGCGGTCGAGCGCGAGCTGCTCGACCGGCGTGCGGCTGCGATCCGGGTCGAGGCCGATCTGGCGGAAGAAGACGCGGTAAGCCCAGGGGATCGGCCGTTCGCGCAGGTGGATCGCGTGCGCCCCGTAGAAGCGGTCGGAGAGGTCGCGCAGCCGGCGGCCGACCGCGTGCGGGCTGCGACCGGGACGACCGTCGACCTCGATCCAGGAGATCCCCAGGCCGGGGAACTCGGCCATGAGCCTCGGCGCGACCCACCCAGCCTGCGGCGCCGGCTCCCAGGCGACGTGGCGGGCGGCGTCGGCCTCCATCTCAGCCCGCTTCCGCCGCCGCGGTCGCGCGCAGCAGCTGCTCGACCCGTTCGCCCAGCCCCGCGGCCGTCAGGTTGCCGATGCTCGCGCTCTGCAAGGTCCCGCCTGGGTAGGCGTAGGCGAAGGTGGGACAGCCGCCGACGCGGTAGAGGCCGGCGACCGCCCCGTCGCGGTCGTAGCCGACCGGCATCCGCCAGCGGTGGCTGCGGACCAGCCCCCGCAGCGTCTCCCGGTCGTCGCGGATGTCGAGCGAGAGGAACCGCACCCGCCCACGGTAGCGCGCGAAGACACGATTGACGATGTCCTGCTGGCCGATGCAGTCGCCGCCTTTGCTGAACCAGAATGAGATCACCGCGGGCCGGTCGAAGAAGTCGCAGACACGGATCGCGCCGGCCGTGCGGATGCGGCAGGCGGGCAGCCGCCGCTCGCCGGCCGGGCAGGGCACGGTGGGTGAGGTGCAATCGTCCTGGGCGATGTTGGCGTCGCCTTCCAGCGGCCCGGTCGCCGCTGGCACGGCGAACTCCGGCAGCGGCCAGCGAGCCTCCTGCGCTTCCAGGCCGAGCGTGTGCTCGTCGCTGCCTATCCCGTTGACGAAGGCGACGACGACGATCACCAGGAAGATCAGGCCGACCAGGATCGTGTAGCGGTCCCTCACTCCCGCCCCACCGTCCGCGCCCCGCCAATCGCCGGCCTCCACTCGGCCGTCAGGGCCAACACCGCTGGCAGGGCCACCATCACCCCGGTGAGGGCGACCGCCAGGTCGATCACGGTGACCAGCCCGAAGTCACGCAGCATCCCCACCTCGCTGACGATCAGCACCGCGAAGCCGGCGATCGCCGTGGCCCCCGAGGCGAGCACCGCGGCCCCGGTGCGCCCATAGGCCGCCCGCAACGCCTCGGCGACGCCGAGCCCGCCCTCGCGCTCCTCCTGGAAACGCCCGCAGAGGATCACGCTGAACTCGGTGGCGATCGCGATCGTCAGCGCCCCCAGGGCCACCGACATCGGGTTGAGCGGGATCCGCGTCAGCCACAGCACCAGCGCCGCCCAGCCCGAGGCGAGCAGCGGCGGCACGAGCGGCACCAGCGCCCGCCGCGGCGAGCGGTAGACGGCCAACAGCACCAGGGCAACGGCGATCAACCCGAACAGCGTCAGCAGGTAGCGGCTGCTCGACAGGTCGGAGGCAGCCGCCGCGGCGATCACCGGCAGGCCCGCCACCTCGACTTCGACCCCGGGCGGGGGGCCTCCGGGCTCGCCCGGCGCACCGGCAGCCTCTCGCACCCTTTCTATGAGTGCTTGCTGCTTTTCCAGCGATTGCGCTCGAATGCCGAAGCCAATCAGCGCGGTCCCGGCCGGCAGCCCCGTCCCCGGATCGACCGTCGCCACCTGCCGCAGGTCGTACCGAGGGATCTGTCGCAGCGTGGTGCGAACCCCCTCCTCCGTCAACTTGCCGGTCGCCCCTCCTGGCAGCGCCCGCCCACCGGTGACGAAATCGGACAGCGCCGGCCCCGGGCATATTTCCGCCTCGCGACAGCTCGCGTTCGGCCCCGAGAACCCCCCCGCTTCCAATGCCCGCCGCTTGAACCCGGCCATCCACCGAATCGTCGCCGGATCGGTCAGGTCGGGCGCGTGGACTCGAACATCCAGCTCCCCCGACACGCCAGTCACGTCCTGCAGCTCGTTCAGATCCTTCACCGCCCCCAGATTCTGCGGCGCCAACTTGGCGATATTCGACTCGGTTTCAACCTGCGTCCCCAGTCCCCAGCCGACGACAGCGAGGGCGACACCGATCCCGAGCACGTGCTTGGGGTGCTTCAGGGCTAGATCCACGGCGCGCTTAGGCAGGGGGGAGGGGGGCCTCTCCCCTGCCCCAGTGCGAAGCGCCAGGGCTGCGAAGCCGGCCGTCATTGCCAAAGCGAAGGCGATGGCGATGCCGGCGACCATGAGGAGGGCGAAGCTGCGGACCATGGGGGTCGGCGAGAGGAAGAGGACGAGGAAGCCGGCCGCGGTGGCCAGGCAGGCGGTCGCAATGGTGGGCCCGGCAGCGGCAGCTGCCGCGCGCGCGGCGCCCTCGCCGGACGGGGCAATCTCCAGCGCCTCGTCGTAGCGGGCCTGGAGCTGGATCGCGTAGTCGACGGCTAGGCCGATCAGGATCGGCAGGACGGCGATCGAGGCCAGGGTCAGGGAGCCGCCGAAGAGGCTGAAGAGGCCGAAGGTGAGGGCCGCGGCCGCCAGCGCCAGGGCGAGTGGGAGCAGGCGGAGGCGGGAGCGGAAGACGAGGAGCAGGACGATCGCCATAACAACCACGGCCGCGGCGAAGAGGACGAGCAGGGCGTCCTTGAGGGCGCGGGTGACCGAGTCGACGACGATCGGCGCGCCGGAGATCACGTAGTGGCCGCCGTGCAGGGCGAAGCAGGCCTCCGGCCTGCCCTTGAACTCGCAGACCCGGCGCGGGGTCGTGTCTTCGACGACAGCCCGGATCAGGCCGAGGGCGCGGTGGCGTTCGGCTTCGCTCAGGTCGGGGCGGAGGCGGACGATGACCTGGGCCGAGTGGCTGTTGGGGAAGAGGTAGGCGAGGCGGGCCTTCGGCGTGCTGCGCGCTTTGCGCAGGTCGAAGACGACGGCGGCGAGGAAGTCGGGGTTGGAGATGCTGGGGGGGCTGGTGATCCCGTAGCGGGCGGCGATCGCGAGCAGCAGTTCGCGCAGCTGCGCCGGCGGCGTCGACGCGACCAAACGCTGGAGCTGGCGGTCGATCTGGATCACCGCCTCGTTGAGGAAAGTCGCCGGGCCGACGACCGACCGCACCGGGTCCATCGCCGCCAGCTCCGTGCAGGGGCCCGGGATCGGCTCGACGCCCTCAGGCGGGTTTCCCGAGAGGCAGCCCTCCAGCCTCAGCAACCGGCCCAGGTTGGAGGTGAGGACAAGCTGTTGCAGGTCCCCCTCGGCGAGGACGACCACCGGTTCTTCGCCGAACTCCCGCCTCACCTCCTGGGTCGCCCGGTAGCCGGCGGAGTCGGCGTCGACCAAGGTGTCGGTGCCGGCGTCGGTCGGCAGCCGGGTGGCCGCAACGCCGGCCGCAGCGGCGAGGAGGAGGGCGACGGCCAGGACCGCCCTGGCGTGGCGGGCCGCCCAGGCGGCGACCGCGCTCAATCCATCGAGAGCGGGCCGGTTACGTCAGCGTTGAGGAACTGGTGGACGAACTGGTTCTCGGAGTCGAACAGTTCCTCTTTCGGCCCCGACTCGACGATTTTGCCGTTCCACAGCACGGCGATGAAGTCGGAGATCCGCCGCGCCGTGTTGAGGTCGTGGCTGATCACCAGGTAGCAGCCGCCGTTCTCGGCGTGGACCTCGCGGATCAGCTCGCAAAGCAGCGCCGTGCGCACCGGATCGAGGCCGGAGTCGGGCTCGTCGAACATCACGATCGCCGGTTCCAAGACCAGCGCGCGGGCGAAGCCGGCGCGCTTGCGCATGCCGCCGGAAAGCTCGTTCGGCATCTTGTAGATCGCCTCTCCCAGGCCGACCTCCTTCAGCCGCCGGTTGACGATCTCGCCGATCTCCTCCTCGCTTTTGTCGGTGTGCTGGCGCAGCGGGAAGGCGGTGTTGTCGTAGATGTTCATCGAGCCGAAGAGGGCGCCGTCCTGGAACAGCAGGCCGAACTTTTTGCGCACCTCGAACAGTTCGTCGTCGGTCATGTTGGGGATCGACTCGCCGTGTACGAGGACATCGCCGGAGTCGGGGTAGAGCAGGCCGACGATGTGCTTGATCAGCACGCTCTTGCCGGTGCCCGAAGGCCCGAGCACCATCGAGACCTGGTCTTCGGGCAGCTCGAGGTTGAGGCCGTTGAGGATGCGAGCGCGGCCGAACTGCTTGACCAGGTCGACGATCTCAATCGCGACCTGGCCGCCGTGGTCGCGCTTGCGGCCGGTATGGAAGCGATAGGGGTCGGACTCGGCCGGGTCGACGCCGGGGATGACGAAGTCGCGGCCCATCTGCGCTCCGTCCTCGCTGACGTAAGGACCGACGGCGGAGGGCTCCCGGGCGATCTCGGGCGGCGCCTCGGCGCTCGACGCGGCCTCGTCCTGCAGCTCCGCTTCTTTGGTGCGGTCATCCTCGACGGACATTCAGCCTCCTATCGGCGCCCTCGGGTTGGCCCCCCAGAAGACCAGGGTTCCCAGCATCCCGATGATGTGAACCAAGACGATGTTGAGCACCATCGACTTCGCCGTCGCGGTGCCGACTCCCACCGGTCCCCCGGACGCGGTGTAGCCGTAGTAGCAGCCGACCATCACGATCGCCGTCGCCATGACCATGCCCTTGATCAGGCTGAAGATCAGGTCGGGAGGGTTCTGGAACATCCAGAAGATCAGCAGGTAGCCGCCGGAGGAGACATCGCCGATCTGCTCGACGACGGCGAGGTAGCTGGCCAGGTACATGATCCCGATCCCCGCCAGGTACATGAAGGGAAAGGCGATCCAGGCGGCGAGCAGGCGGGTCGCGGCGAGGAAGGTGACCGGCGGTACGCCCATCACCTCGAGCGCGTCGATCTCGTCGGAGATCCTCATCGCCCCAAGCTCGGCGACGATCCCGGTCCCGACCTTGGCCGAGAGCATGTAGCCGAAGGCGTAGGGCATGATCTCGCGCAGGTCGCACCAGGCCGAGAAGACGCCCGCGTAGGCGGGCGCGCCCTGGGCGCGCAGCAGGTAGGCACCCTCGATCCCGCACTGGAGGCCGAGGATGAAGACCAGGCCCCAGATGATGATCGCCGAGCCGAGGATCAGGATCCCCGCCTGGCGCAGGCTCTCGCCGAAGAAGCGCAGGACCCGGCCGGAGTAGACGAGGCCGGCGATCCGCGCGCCGAAGCGGGCGATCTCGCCGAAGGAGTCCAGCCAGCCCCGCGGCACTTCGAGCCAGGCGTTCATCGAATCGTCTGCAGGTCCGGGTTGGTGGCGAGCAGCGTCTGGGTGAAGACGTAGTTGAAGGCGAAGACGCCCATGAAGGAAATCACCACCGCCTGGTTGACCGCGCGGCCGACCCCGGCGGCCCCGCCGGAGGCGGTCATCCCCTTGTAGCAGCAGACGACCGAGATGATCGCGCCGAACAGCGTGCACTTGATGATCGAGCCCCAGAGGTCGGTGACCGAGGCGTTGGTGAAGAGGGTGGCGAAGAAGCCGCCGAGGGGCTGGTTGTAGAGAAGCTCGGCCAGGATGCCGCCGCTGATGCCGAAGACCAGGGCGTAGATGTCGAGCAGGCCGGTGATCAGCATCAGCGCCAGGAAGCGCGGCACGACCAGGTTCTTGATCGGGTCGACGCCGAGCACCTGTAACGCATCAAGCTCCTCGCGGATCTTGCGGGCGCCGAGGTCGGCGGTGATCGCGGTGCCGGCGACGCCGGCGACGACGACCGCGGTGACGAAGGGGGCGAACTCGCGGATCGAGGCGAGGACGAAGAAGCCGCCGAGCCGGTCCAGCGCGCCGAACAGCGAGAGGAAGTTCGATGCCTGCAGTCCCGGCGCACCGAAGCCGAAGGCGACGGTCGAGACGAGCAGCGGAAACCAGCAGAGCTGTAGGGCGAAGAGGAACTGGCCGATGAACTCCTCCCCGTAGGGGTAGGGCGGTTTCACCGCGGAGACCAGCGTCCGCCCGGTGAGGATCATCATGTCGCCCACCTGCTCGAAGAAGGACTTGGCGGGTAGGAACCTCCGGCCTATCGATGCGGCTGCTTCCATCTCTCCTCTGGCGAACGGCGCCGCCCGGTGCGGCCCCTGCTCGGTTCCCTGAGTCTAGGGGATGGGCCAGCGCCGGCGGCTGGCCGCGGCGTGAGGTATGTTGCGGCGACTTTGGAGCGCCCCGGGGGGAACCGCAGAGAGCGACGGCGTTCCCGCGTCGGCGCGCTCGCCGCGGGGTCCGCCGCCCTTGCCTTGGCGCTGTCTCTCGCCGCTTGCGGCGAAGGCTCGCAGTCGAACGCGGAGGAAGCGGAAGCGAGCTACGACGTCAAGGTGGTGAAGGCCGCGTTCCCGGCCAAACAGCGACTCGGCCAGACCTCGCTGATGCGGCTCGACATCCGCAACACCGGCAAGCAGACCGTGCCGGCACTGGTCGTCTTCGTGACGATCGGCAGCAAGGAGGGGAAAAACTCCTTTCTCCCCTTCGGCTACCGCGATCCCCAGCCGGGCCTCGCCCAGCCAGACCGGCCGGTCTGGGTGCTCTCCGCCAAGTACCCGAAAGCCGACGGGAAGACGCTCTCGGCGGGCGGCGAAGGCTCCAACCGCAAGACCTTCGACTTCGGGCCACTGAGGCCGGGCAAGAGGCTGGCAGCGGTCTGGAAGGTGACCGCGGTGCGGGCCGGCAAATACCCCGTCCTCTACGAGATCAGCGCCGGCCTCGGCGGCAAGGCGAAGGCCGAGACCAACGGCGCCGCAGCGGGGGGCTCCTTCACCGCGCAGATCTCCACCGAACCGCCGAACAGCGAAGTGACCGACAGCGGCGAAGTGGTCGAAGTCCCGTCCAGCCGCAAGCAGGGCAGTCGCTAGCGTTCCCGGCATGGGACGCAGCGCCCGCGCCGCCCTCCTCTTCACCGCACTTTCCCTCGCCGGCCTCAGCGCCTGCGGCGCGTCCGGCGGCGGCGGCCGGCCGGCGCAGGCCTCCGGGGGCGGCGTCGGCCTGAAGCAGATCGGCCGCTTCGACGAACCGGTCTACGTCAGCGGCGCCCCCGGCTACCCGCAGCTGCTCTTCGTCGTCGAGCAGGGCGGGCGGGTCGAGGTGCTGCGCCGCGGCCGGCGACTGGGCCACGCCTTCCTCGACATCTCCGGCTTGGTCCAGAGCGGCGGCGAGCGCGGCCTGCTTTCGATCGCCTTCCCGCCCGACTACCCGCGCAGCCGGCGCTTTTACGTCTATTACACCGACGGCGGCGGCAACATCCGAGTCGACGAGTTCAAACGAAAGAGCGCGACGCGAGCCGCGCGGGGCTCCCGCCGCGCGGTAGTCGAGATACCCCACCCGGTCAACGCCAATCACAACGGCGGCCAGCTCCAGTTCCTCGGCAGTCTGCTCTATCTCGGCACCGGCGACGGCGGCCGGGCCGAGATCTACGCCTACGGCCTGCGCAACCCCTTCCGCTTTTCCTTCGACCGCAGCCATGGCGGCACGCGAATCGCGATCGGCGACGTCGGCCAAGGCCGCTTCGAGGAGCTCGACTACCTGACCGTGGGCGCCGCCCGTAGCGCCAACTTCGGCTGGGACGCGTTCGAGGGCTTCGCCCCTTACCTCGACGAAAACAGCGGCACGCCCGACCCGGGCGGGACGACCAAGCCGATCTTCGCCTACCCGCACAGCAGGGGCGGAAGCTGCTCGATCATCGGCGGCTACGTCGTCGCCGATCCCCGCCTCCCCAGCCTGCGCGGCCGCTACGTCTACGCCGACCTCTGCGAAGGCGAGCTGCGCAGCCTGGTTCCGCACCTGCACGGCGCCGGCGGCGACCGCCGGCTCGGCCTGCACGTCTCCACCCCCACCTCCTTCGGCGAAGACAACCGCGGCCGGATCTACGTCAGCTCGCTCGAGGGTCCCGTCTACAGACTGGTACCCCGTTAGCGGCTACTCTTGGCTGACCAGCCAAATTGAAGGGAGCGGTCAGGTGGAGAGCGGAACGGCAGCGAAGGTCGACGAGGCGGTCAGCAGCGCCGGCTCCAACGGATCCGGCGCCGAGCGGATCGAGGTCCTCAACCCCGCGACCGGAGCGACGGTCGGCAGCGTCGCGGTCGACTCTCCCGCCGCCGTCGCCGAGGCCGTGGCCCGCGTGCGTGCCAATCAGGCCGAGTGGGAGGCGCTGGGGAACGAGGGTCGCTACCGCTGGCTGGGCAGGCTGCGCGACTGGCTGCTCGACAACTCCGAGCGCGTCGCCGACACGATGCAGGCCGAGACCGGCAAGGTCCGCGGCGACACCTCAGCCGAGACCATCTACCTCACCGACCTGATCAACTTCTACGGCGCCAAGGCGGCCAAGTTCATCGGCGACGAAACGGTCCGGCCCCACTCGCCGCTGGCGGCCTCGAAAAAGCTGATGGTCCAGTACCGGCCCTATCCCGTCGTCGGCGTGATCAGCCCCTGGAATTTCCCGCTGGCGCTGGCCCTGGGCGACGCGATCCCCGCCCTGCAGGCGGGCGCGGCAGTGGTCGTCAAGCCCTCCGAGTTCACCCCACTCGGGCTCGAGGAGATCGTCAGGGCCTGGCGGGAGGAGATCGGCGCCCCCGACGTGTTCGACTGCGTCCACGGCACCGGCGAGACCGGCGGCGCCCTGATCGACAACGTCGACTTCGTCCAGTTCACCGGCTCGGACCGGACCGGGCGCAAGGTGATGGCGCGCGCCGCCGAGACCCTGACCCCGGTCAGCCTCGAGCTGGGCGGCAAGGACCCGATGATCGTCCTCTCCGACGCCAACCTCGACCGCGCCGCCAACGCGGCCACCTGGGGCGGGATGTTCAACTCGGGGCAGGTCTGCCTCTCGGTCGAGCGGATCTACGTCGAGGAGCCCGCGTACGACGAGTTCGTCGCCAAGTTGACCAGGGAAGTCGGCGCGCTGCGACAGGGAGCCGACGGCAGGACCCCTGAAAAGGACGTCGGCGCGATGACTTCGCCGAACCAGACCGCGGTGGTCGAGGCCCAGGTCGAGGACGCCCTCGGCAAGGGCGCCAGGGCGCTGACCGGCGGCAAGCGGGTCAAGGGTCCCGGCGACTACTTCGAACCGACCGTGCTGGTCGACGTCGACCACTCGATGACGGTGATGCGCGAGGAGACCTTCGGCCCGGTCGTCGGGGTGATGAAGGTGCGCGACTCCGAGGAGGCGCTGCGCTTCGCCAACGACACCCGCTACGGCCTCGCCGCCTCGGTCTTCGGCGAGCGCGAGCGGGCGGAGCGGGTCGGGCGGCGGGTCGAGGCCGGCGCGGTCAACATCAACGACGTGATCGTCAACTACGTCCTCATGGACGTGCCGATGGGAGGCTGGAAGGAGTCGGGGATCGGCTTCCGCCACGGCGAGTACGGGATCAAGAAGTACTGCCGCCCTGAGTCGGTGATCGTCAGCCGCCTCGGCGGCAAGCGGGAGCCGACCTGGTACCCCTACACCAAGTCCCGCCGCGGCCTCATAAGCCGCATCGCCCGCGCCTTCAACGCCCGCGACTGGCGCCGGCGACTCGGCCTCCGCGCTCGCTGAATAGCCTTAGTCGGCCGATGGCCGACTTCGCCGACTACTACCGCGAGATCTATCTGCGGGGGCTGGGCGGCGAGACGCCGTCGATCCCGGTCGCGGTCTCCGAGCAGGAGCGGCTCGCGCACGAGGCCATGGAGGAGCGGGCGGCGAACTACGTCTTCGCCGGCGCCGGCTCCGAGCGGACGATGCGCGCCAACCGCGACGCCTTCGAGCGCTTCCGGATAGTGCCGCGAATGCTGCGCGATGTCTCCGAGCGCGACCTCTCGGTCGAGCTTCTCGGCACGCCGATGCCGGCGCCGCTGCTGCTGGCGCCGATCGGCGTGCAGAAGGTCGTCCACGAGGACGGCGAGCTGGCCAGCGCCCGCGCCGCGGCTGCGGTCGGCGTGCCGATGGTCGTCAGCACCAACTCGCACTTCACGCTGGAGGAGATCGCCGAGGCGGGCGGCGAGGCGCCTCGCTGGTTCCAGCTCTACTGGCCCAACGACCGCCGCCTCGCCGAGAGCTTCGTCGGCCGCGCCGAGGCCGCCGGCTACGGGGCGATCGTTCTCACCGTCGACACCTTCGTCCCCGGTTGGAAGTCGCGCGACCTACAGCAGGCCTGGCTCCCCTTCCTCAACGGGATGGGCGTCGCCAACTACTTCCAGGACCCGGTCTTCCGGGAAGGGCTGGAGAAGACGCCCGAGCAGGACCAGGGGGCGGCGACGGGCCACTTCCTCGGCGTCCAGGCCAATCCCTCGCTGACCTGGGACGACCTCGCCTGGCTGCGCGAGCGGACCTCGCTGCCACTCGTCGTCAAGGGCATCCAGCATGTCGAGGACGCGCGCGAGGCGGCCCGCCGCGGCATCGACGGCATCGTCGTCTCCAACCACGGCGGCCGCCAGGTCGACGGGGCGATCGCCTCGCTTGACGCGTTGCCGCCGATCGCCGAGGCGGTCGGCGCCGACCTCACGATCCTCTTCGACAGCGGCGTGCGCAGCGGCGCCGACATGCTCAAGGCGCTGGCGCTGGGCGCCGACGCCGTGCTGCTCGGCCGTCCCTATGTGTGGGGCCTGGCGCTGGAAGGCCAGGCCGGGGTCGAAACCGTGCTGAAGATGGTGCTGGCGGAGCTCGACCTGACGATGGCTCTCTGCGGCTACACCCGTCCCATACAACTCGATCGGCAGACGCTGGCGACCGTCGACTGACGGCGTCGTGACTAATGAGACCCGCCAGGATAGCCGGCTACTCCCTCCCCGCGGTTTCGCTTGCCCTGCTCGCGGTCCTGGCCGCTCCCGCCGGTCCGCTCGCCGCAACCTCGGCGAAAGCACCGCGCGTCGCGGGCTGCAAGCGGGTCGCCTCCCCGCCCACAAGCGACCGCCGCTTCCAGGGCCCGAAGCAGGTCGTAACTCCCGGCGAAACCCTCACCGCCGTGGTCAAAACGAGCTGCGGAGGCTTCCGGATTGCGCTCGACGCTGAACGAGCACCAACTACCGTCAACTCCTTTGCCTTCCTCGCGGACAAGGGCTTCTACGACAGGCTTACCTTCCACCGGGCCGCACGCGGCTTCGTGATCCAGGGAGGGGACCCAAACGGCAACGGAACCGGCAATCCCGGCTACCACGTCGACGAGAAGCCCCCGAGCGACCTCGTCTACACCAAGGGGACGGTGGCGATGGCGAAAGCCGTCGCCGAGCCACCCGGGCGCTCGGGGAGCCAGTTCTTCGTCATGCTCGCGACGCACACGAGCCTGCCTCCCGAGTACGCACCGATCGGCCGGGTCGTGGCCGGGATGGAAGCGGTGCAGCGCATCGGCAGACTGGGAACGCGGAGTGAACAGCCCAGGCACCCCGTCGTAATCTGGTCGATCTCGATCGTGAGGGGCTGACCGACCGGGCCTCGCAACCCTAGGCCGGCGCCTCGATCTTCGGGAAGAGCGGCGGCACGCGCTCGATCGCCTGCCCGCCGGGGTGGGAACCCAGCTCCGCGAGGGCGCGCGACTCCTCGCCCAGCGCGCCGAGCAGGCGCTCGCCGGTCTGCGGCAGGTAGGGAAGCAGCAGCAGCGTCGTCGCCCGCAGGCCCTCGGCCAGGTTGTAGAGGACTTCGTCGAGCCGCTCGGGGTCAGCCTCCTCCTTGGCAAGCTCCCAGGGGCGGGTTTCCTCGACGTAGCGGTTGAGGCGCCGCACCAGCTTCCAGGCCTCCTCCAGCGCCTGGGTCAGCTCGGCCCGGTCGAGCAGCTCGCTGAAGCGCCCCGCCGCCCCTTCGAAGTCCTCCTCGAGGACCGCGTCGACCTGGGCCGCCGGCACGACGCCGTCGCGGTAGCGGTCGATCATCGCCAGGACGCGGCTCGCCAGGTTGCCGAAGTCGTTGGCCAGCTCGGTCTCGTAGCGGGCCTCGAAGCCGGCGGTGGAGATCGAGCCGTCCTGGCCGAAGCTGACCTCGCGGAAGCAGTAGAAGCGCAGCGCATCGGCGCCGAAGCGCTCGATCGCCTCGAAGGGGTCGAGCACGTTGCCGAGCGACTTCGACATCTTCTTCTCGCCCATCAGCAGGTAGCCGTGGATCGACATCCGCCGCGGCGGCTCGAGATCGGCGGCCCAGAGCAGGGCCGGCCAGATCACCGCGTGGAACTTGAGGATGTCCTTGCCCAGCACGTGCAAGTCGGCCGGCCAGAAGCGCTCGGTGAGGTCCTCTCCCTCACGGGCGAAGCCGAGCGCGGTGACGTAGTTGAGCAGCGCGTCGAACCAGACGTACATGCGCTGCTCGGGGTCCCAGGGCAGCCGCATCCCCCATTTCAGCTTCGGCCGCGAGAGCGAGACGTCCTCCAGCCCCTGCTTGATGAAGGAGACCGCCTCGTTGCGGCGGAAGTCCGGAACGACGAAGTCGGGCCGCTCCTCGTAGAGGCCTTCGAGCTGCGCTTGGAAGGCGGAGAGGCGGAAAAACCAGTTCTCCTCACGCTCGCGCTCCAGTGGGATCTCGTGGATCGGGCAAGTCTGGCCGGGACCTAGCTCACGCTCGGTTTTGAAGTCGGCGCAGCGCGGGCAGTACCAGCCCTCGTAGGTGCCCTTGCTGACCCAGCCGTTGTCGTAGACGCGCTGCATGATCGCGGCAACCCGCTCGCCGTGGCGCGGGTCGGAGGTGCGGATGAAGAAGTCGTTGCTGGCGTCGATGATCGGCATCAGCTCTTCGAATTTGGCGGCGTTGCGGTCGGCCAGCTCCTGCGGCGTCACCCCCTCCCGCTCGGCCGCCGTCTCGATCGGCTCGCCGTGCTCGTCGGTGCCGGTCAGGAAGAAGACGTCATCGCCACGCTGCCGCCGGTGACGGGCCAGCACGTCCGCCGCCAGCGTCGAGTAGGCATGCCCGAGGTGCGGCTCGGCATTGACGTAGTAGATCGGCGTCGTGACGTAGAAGCTCTGCGGGCTCATCCCGATCGTGAAACTATCGGAGGCGGAGGAGATCCCGGCTGCCTGATCGGCGCCTCGAGATGCCTCGAGATCGGGCTAATCGCCGCTCAGATCGCTACGTCGCCGTCGCCCGGCGTTTAGAGCGAACGTACTGGCCGGTCGCAGCATTGCGCTCGCGCCGAACCTCTTTCTTCAGTTCCCGCGCATATTTCTTCGAGGTGATCTTCCCCTCGAGCATCTTGCGGTAAGCCGAGTCGTTACTCATCCGAGGCCTCCCTTTTACCGGCAGTGTCGGACGACACTACACCGCCCGGAGGCAACGCTTCCGGACGCCGTGAGCGTGCCGCAAGCTTCTCCCGCAGGGCACGGGCCGTCACCTCCACCCGAGCTGGGACCTCCGCTTCGGCATTTTTCGCCCGAACCTCTTTGATGGCCATGCCAAAAGCAAGCTGGATGATCGACCCCAGCGACGTTAGGTAATTGACGTCCGCCGGATCGAAAGCCGCCTCCTCGGCAGTGACGACGTTGAACACGCCCGTAGTGCTGCCGCCCCGCAGGACTGGGATCGAGACCATCGACCTGAAGCTTCTCGTCGCTTTGGGATTTTTCACAAATCCACGCTCTTCCTCCGGCGCGTTCTTCCAGACCTGGATCGCTTGCTTCTCGAAAGCGACCTTCGAGATCGTCTGGTCAATCGGCACTTTGTACTTCTGTTTTGCCTCAACGCTGTGGCCAGAGGCCCAGACCATCTGGAAGTGGCCTTCGACCGGGATGAGGACGGACATGCGTAGGTCACTGGGCCGCCCGTTCTCCTGCATGACATCTCGGCCCGGAATAAGAATTCCCTGCTCGATGAAGGTAGCCATGCTCATCTCGATGTCCTTGGCGACAATCTTTTGGAAGGTGTCTAGCACGGAGCAAATGTTCCTCCCATAGCTCTCGTGTCTATCCAATTCGTCTTCCGCCTTATCCACCTTCGGCCGGAGCTCGTTGGCCTCTCGACCGGCCACCCGACGAGTGACGTACATGAGAACAACGGTCAGGAGCGCCATCAGAACGAGGGTCCAGGCGGGTACATCCCAGCCCGTTGCAATCAACGCGACCATAGCCATAAGGAGCGCCGCGGCCGCGGCCAACAGCGCCTTCGAGGTGATGCTTACGACCGAGCTATAGAAAACTTCGTCTGCGAACCGCTGAAGCCCCTTCTCCGGGGCACTCTCGTTTGTCACGGCGTCTCCCTACCGCGTCAAGGCAGCTCATTCGTCGGCTAACAACACGATTATCGCCGATTAGAAGGTCGTCTAGAAGCGAACTCTGCCGAGGAGGCGCCAACCCCCATGAGCCGCAAAACAATTTCGCCTTCACCGCGCGCTCGAGTAGCTGCGGACCTCTCCCTGTCGAGGTCCACTCCTCTCCCGCCACGCCGGCTCGCCTACCTGCGGGGCTCGCGGCCGGTCAGGGCGCGGTAGAGGTCGTTGGCGCGGGTGCCGGTGAGGGCGGCGACGACGCTGGCGGCGGCGCGGGGGCGGGCGCCGGACTGGACCAGGTGGCGCAGGGCGTCGACGGCGAAGCCGACGTCTTTGTCGTGGTCCTCGGAGGAGGCGGGGCCGATAACCAACACGATCTCGCCCTTGACGTCGCCGCGGAAACGGCGCGCCAGCTCGGCCAGCGAGCCACGTGAGACCTCCTCGTGCATCTTCGACATCTCGCGGCAGACGGCGGCGGGTCGGTCGGGGGCGATCGAGGCCAGTGCCGCCAGCGAGTCGCCCACCCGGCGCGGCGACTCGAAGGCGACCACGGTCTCGGCCGAGCGCAGGACCCGCTCCATCTCGCCGGCGCGCTTCGGCAGGAAGCCCTCGAAGCGCCAGCGGTCGGTCGGCAGGCCGGAGGCGACCAGCGCCACCGGCACCACCGACGGCCCGGGCAGGACCGTCACCTCGAGGTTGCGTTCGATGCAGCGCCGGATCAGCCGGTAGCCGGGGTCCGAGACGGCCGGCATGCCGGCGTCGGAGACGAGGACGACGGTGTCGCCGCGTTCGACCCGCTGTGCCAGCTCGATCGCCCGCGAGGCTTCGTTGCCCTCGTGGATCGAGACCAGCGGCGGCGCCGGCCGGATCCCCAGCTTGTCGAGCAGGCCGCCGCTGCGGCGCGTGTCCTCGCAGGCGATGTAGTCGGCGGCGACCAGCGCGTCGCGGCCGCGGAGCGTGATGTCGTCGAGGTTTCCGATCGGCGTCGGGCAGACGATCAACGACCCCGGCATCAGCCCCCCGCCCTCTCCAGTTCGATCCGCGCCATCGCGGCAGCACCGATCATGCCCGCGTCCTGGCCGAGCTCGGCGGCGACGACGGGCGTGCGGTTCATCGGCGTCAGCGCCCGCGCCGCCAGTTCCCTGCGGGCCGGCTCGAGCAGCAGCTCGCCGGCGGCCATCACGCCGCCGCCGATCACGATCGTCTCCGGCTCGAAGGTGTTGGCGAGGCTGGCGAGGGCGACGCCGAGGCGGCCGCCGACCAGCTCGAAGACCCCGAGTGCCGTCTCATCGCCACCGAGCGCCGCCTCGGTCACCGCCACGCCATCGACCTCTTTGCCGTCGGCAAGCATCGCGCCGAGCACCGAGCCGGGCGCGCGCTCGGCCGCCTCGCGGCCTTCGCGGCCGAGCGCGGTCCCGGAGGCGTAGGTCTCGACGCAACCGCGATTGGGGCAGTTCCCCTGGCAGGGAAGCCCGTCCATCTCTATCACCACGTGGCCGAGCTCGGCGCCGGCGCCGGTGGCGCCACGGTAGATCTCGCCGCCGAGGATGAGGCCGCCGCCGATGCCGGTGCCGATCGTCAGCATCACCATGTTCTGCGTGCCCTTGCCGGCGCCAAAGCGGTGCTCGGCCAGGGCGGCGACGTTGGCGTCGTTGTCGAGGAAGACCGGCAGCCCGGCGCGCTCCGCCAACAGGTCGCGGATCGGCAGGTCGGCGATCGGCAGGTTGACGGCGGCGAGCGCGATCCCGCGCTCGTGGTCGATCGTCGCCGGGATCCCCAGCCCGATCGCCTCGACGCGGTCGCGCGCCGCGCGCGCCTCCTCGATCTCGCGGGCGAGCAGCTCGACCAGCTCCTCCTCGCCCTGCCCGGTCGAGGCCTCGCGGCTCTCCCAGGCGACCTCGCCCTCGCCGGCGAGCACCCCGAGCAGCATCTTCGTCCCGCCCAGATCGACGCCTATGGCTTCGGCCTGGCTCACTTCTTCAGACGGGCGACCGCGGGCATCGGCATGATTTCTAGCCCTTTATGCCCGTGGACGACGAGCAGCGCCCGCAGGGGGCGCCCAAGAAGGCTCCCGAGGGGCCACCCGAGTACAAGGTCTACCGCGCCCGCCGGGGGATCTTCTCGCGCTTCCGCAAGCCCGACCTCAGCGGCCTGCGCGAGCGCGAGTGGCGCGCGCCGAAGCTGCCGGGGCGACCGGGGGGACCGAAGCCGGGGAGAGCGCCCGGCGCCCCCCGCCCCTGGCCGCGCCGGGTGCTGAAGTGGGTCGGCATCGCGGCCCTCGGCTGGATCCTGCTCAGCTTCCTCGCCTTCGCCGTCTCCGCCCAGCTCCAGTCCTTCAAGCTCTCCGGCGAAGCGAAGTCGGCGCTGCACGGCGACCCGCTGCTGCTGCCCAAGGCGCAGACGATCCTCGTGCTCGGCACCGACGCCCGCCCGCCCGACACCAAGGAGCCCGGCGCCGCCCCCTCGCAGAAGTGCTTCGACCAGCAGGCCCACGGCGACGCGCCCCACGGCGGCTGCTCACAGGGCCAGTTCCGCGCCGACACGCTGATGCTGATCCGCGCCGGCGGCGGCGCCTTCCGCAAACTCTCGATACCGCGTGACAGCTACGCCGAAATCCCCGGCCAGAGCCCGCAGAAGCTCAACGCCGCCTTCGCCTTCGGCGGCGCCAAGGCCGAGATCGAAGCGGTCGAAAACTTCCTCGACATCGAAGTCGACCATGTCGCGATCGTCGACTTCACCGGCTTCGAAGACCTGATCGACGCGGTCGGCGGCGTCAAGGTCGAGGTGCCGAACAAGATCTGCGCCGACATCGCCGGCGGCGCCGGCGGCGGCCAGGGCGGCTTTACGCTGCGGCTGGGCAAGGGCGAGCACGCGCTCGACGGCGAAAAGGCTCTGATCTACTCGCGCATCCGCGAGCCCAGCGAATGCCCCGGCCCGGGGAAGAGCGCCTACACGCTCGGCTACAGCGACTTCGACCGCGAGCAAGCCCAGCAGGCGGTGATCGCCGGCATCAAGGACCGCCTCACCGACCCTCTCCGCCTCCCCTACAACCTCATCCACGGCCCGATCATCGGCTGGGACGCGCCCAAGGCATTCGTCAGCGACATGGGCTTCTTCACCATGCCCCAACTGGTTCTGGCGGCCGCGATTGGCGGCGAAAGCGATGCTGACGTGCTCTGCCAGGGGGCGAACGCGGGCTGCGAAACGGGGCCGGGGACCAGCGTGGTCGTGCCCGAGTCCGAGCGGCGGCGGGCGGTGAAGAAGCTGCTGGGGTAGGCGAGCGCTGGGCCGGTTGGGGTTGCCTCGCTGGCTGCCCACCACCGCCTGCGGCGGTGGAATTTCGTGCCGCTTCGCGGCTGAAGATCACCTAGCCGGGGCCGCTTCGCGAGGCACCCATCGAGGCAACCCCAACCGGCCCTCCCCACCCCACCTGCCAGGTTGCTTGAGAGCGGGCAGAGCTAATCAGCAGCTGAGGCAGCTTTCGAGTCGCTCGACTTCGAGTCCGAACTCTTGGACTCGGAGCTGGCGGAGTCCCCGCTGGAGTCCTTCGCGCTCTCCGACGAGCTGCCGTTGGCGCCGGTCTTCTTCTTCCCGTAGTCGGTGTTGTGGAAGCCGCTGCCCTTGAAGTGGATCGCCACGGGGTGCAGGACGCGCTCGGCGGGGGCGCCGCACTCTTGGCACTCGGTGAGCGACTCGTCGCTCATCTTCTGGATCACGTCGAAGACGTGCCCGTTGGCGCACTTGTACTCGTAGATCGGCATCCGGCCGGCGATTATCGCAGTCGCCGGCGCCGGGGAATAGGTCGCGGCGCCCGTCTCGCGCGCTCTCTATACCGTTCTGGCATGGCAACCGAGCCGCAAACGCGCGCTGACCTGGCGAGCATGGAGGAGATAGTCGCGCTCTGCAAACGGCGCGGCTTCGTCTTTCCCTCCTCGGAGATCTACGGCGGCCTTGGCTCGACCTACGACTACGGCCACTACGGCGTGCTGCTGAAGAACAACGTCAAAGCCGAGTGGTGGCGGGCGATGCTGCAGGAGCGCGACGACATCGTCGCGCTCGACTCGGCGATCCTCCAGCACCCGCGCGTGTGGGAGGCCTCGGGCCACCTCGAGGGCTTCACCGACCCGCTGGTGCAATGCCTCGGCGAGTGCAAGAAACGCTGGCGCGAGGACCACCTGCGCGAGGCGGTCGAAGCCGAAGGCGGCGACCCGGAGGCCGAGCTGCGCTGCCCGGAGTGCGGCGGCGAGCTATCCGAGCCGCGCCAGTTCAACCTGATGTTCGAGACTCACATCGGGCCGGTGGCTGGGGAGGGCTCGGAGGTCTACCTGCGGCCGGAGACGGCACAGGGCATCTTCATCAACTTCAAGAACGTGCTCGGCTTCGCCCGCAAGAAGCCGCCGTTCGGGATCGCCCAGATCGGCAAGTCGTTCCGCAACGAGATCACCCCCGGCAACTTCATCTTCCGCACGCGCGAGTTCGAGCAGATGGAGATGGAGTTCTTCGTGCCGCCGGCGGACGCCGAGGAGTGGCATCGCACCTGGATCGAGGAGCGCGAGCGCTGGTACGTCGAGCTGGGGGTCCGGCCCGAGCTGCTACGCGTCCGCCCGCACGGCGCCGAGGAGCTCTCGCACTACTCCTCGGCGACGAGCGACATCGAGTACCTCTTCCCGATCGGCTGGTCGGAGCTCGAGGGAATCGCCAACCGCGGCGACTTCGACCTCACCCAGCACGCCAAGTTCAGCAGTGAGAAGCTCGAGTACTTCGACCAGGGAACCAAGGAGCGCTACGTCCCCTACGTGATCGAGCCGGCGGCGGGCGCCGACCGCGCCACGCTCGCCTTCCTCGTCGACGCCTACGACGTCGAGGAGGTGGAGGGCCGCCAGCGCACCGTGCTGCGCCTCCACCCCCGCCTGGCGCCGGTCAAGGTCGCGGTCCTCCCCCTCGTCTCCAAGGAGGGCATGCCGGAGAAGGCGCGCGAGGTCTTCGACGAGCTGCGCCGCCGTGTCCCGGCCGAGTTCGACGAGGGCGGCTCGATCGGCAAGCGCTACCGCCGCCAGGACGAGATCGGCACCCCCTGGGGCATCACCGTCGACCACCAGACCATGGAAGACGACACCGTCACCCTGCGCGACCGCGACTCGCTCGAGCAGACCCGCGTCCCGATCGAAGGCCTCGCCGACGACCTGGCGAGCCGCCTGGCTCAACCCTGGCGCACCCCGAAGCTGGGCTGAATTCGCTCGCGAAGCAGTGGATCAGGCCGCCCGGCGCGCCGCCGCTTCCTCCGCGCGCATTTTGCGAACGATGCGCTGAAACGTCGGGTTACCTTCGTCGGCCAGCCGCGTGAGATCCCGCCACAGGTCACTCTCCCAGTCGATCGGCGTGTGCTGGTGCTCTCGTTCGCCAATCGTGCAGTGCCAGCAGAGGTCGGTGTGCTCGTCAGCTCGGAACCATTCATGTTCGCCGCAATCCTTCGAACCTGGTGGGAAAAGTCGCGACAGGGAGCCCGGAGCGTACCTCCGGACCCAGGTTCGGAGGCGGTATCGCCGTCGCTGTGCCACATTTTGAGTGTAGGACTTCATAAGCCTTTAGTTACTTTCTCGCTTTTGGCGATTGCGGAGCTTCAGCTCTTTCTCCTCGGCTTGCGCCTTACGTCGACGCGCTGGAGGAACGCTGGGATCGCGTGCGATTTCGGATATTTCCTCTGGGCTCAAATCCACAAACTCTGTGTGTCGTTGACGGCCCTTTCTCTTCCCCACCCAGCCTCAAGGGCTGAGCGAGCGAAGTTCTCCCCCCGGTTATCCGGGAGACAGGAAGCGGGCGACGTCGGCGGCATCGGCTTCGAGGGCGGTGGCGTGCTTACGCGAGAGGCGCTCGTAAGGCTCCATCGTCACTTCGTCGCGCGCCCACTTCCAGCCGCCGATGGCGCGGCCGCCGGCCAGCGCGAAGGGGCGGAAGAGGCCGCCGGTGACGACCTTCGACTCGTGGCGGCCGAGGACAGGCTCACGGCTGGTCCAGCCAAGTAGAACCGGATCGAAGGCGCCGAGCAGACGTGGGGGTGGGACGGCCGGCACGCGGGCCTCGGTCGGGTCGGTGGCGCTTCCGGTGAGGCGGAGCAGGTCGTTTTCGCCCTCCCCCAGCTCGCGCGCGATCGACTCCAGGCCGGCGCGGGCATCGCGCAGCGGCAGGCCGGACCACTTGGCGAGGTCGCGGTCGGTCGCCGGCTGGTGGCCGACGAGGTAGCGGCGAGCCAGCTCGGCCAGCGCCCGCTCGCGATCGACCGGCTTCGGCTCACCGAGCCAGTCGCGAACCAACACGTAGGCGTGCTGCTTGCCGGCCATCGGCCCGCGCACGACGACGCCCCGCAGGGCGGCGAGGAAAAGCAGATGGATCATCGCCTGGCCGGCGCTCCGCACCCCCGCCGCGTCGATCCGCTCGCGCAGCTCGACCCGGGTCAGCGGCCCCTCGTCGGCCAGCGCCCGCTCGATAGTCGCCACGGCGCGCTCGGCATCGGCCGGCGGCACGCCCTCCTGGCGCAGGCGGCGGGCGCTCGAGGTGAGCAGCGGCGGCGTGGTCAGCGCCCGCAGCCAGGGATAGTCCTCGCTGCGCACCAGGTGGAGCGTGCCGCGGTTGAGCCAGGTGACGACAAGCGACCGCTCCTCCCCCAGCGCCCGCTCGACGTCGGCCGCCGAAAGGCCCTCGGTCCGCGCCCGCACCGCCAACCGGAAGCCGCGCGGGTCCTGTCCCTGCACCGCGAGCAGCCGCTCCGCCACAGCGGCCGGATCGGGAAGCGGCGGGCCCGCGAGGGCCTGTGCGGCAAAGCGCTCGGCGAGTACCGGGTTAGCCGACTTCAAGCAGGTCGACGACGAAGACGAGCGTTTCGTTCGGCGGAATCGCCGGCGGCGAGCCGGTTTCGCCGTAGCCGAGTTCGGGCGGGATGACCAGCTCGCGGCGGCCGCCGACCTTCATCCCTTCGACGCCCTGATCCCAGCCGGGAATCACCTGACCGGCGCCGAGGGTGAAGGTGAACGGTTCGCCGCGGTCCCAGGAGGCATCGAATTCCTTGCCGCTCTTGTAGTTGACGCCGACGTACTGGACGGTGACTTCGTCGCCGGCCTTCGCTTCGGCGCCACCGCCCTTTTCCAGTTCCTTCACCTCGAGCTTCTTCGGCGGCGCGCCCTTGGGAACCGTGACCTTGGGCTTGGACTTGTTCGCGGTCGCCGCTTCCGTCGTGGTCGATTCGCTCGCAGCGGTCGATTCGCTGGAGGAATCGTCACTGCCGCCGCAGCCGGCGATCGCCAGCACGGCGGAGAACAGGGCGACTGCGATCGGCGCCTTCATCGCGCGGCATCCTAAGGGAATCGCCGCCGGCAGAGCCTCAGCCCGCCGGCCCGGATTCAGCCCTTGCCCGAGATCAGGTCCCAGGCGCGGCGCAGCTTGGCGTGCTTCTCCGGCGCCAGATCGTCGGCGTCGGCCTCGAGCGCACCGGGGTTTGCGCTCGGCTTGGGCAGGCGCTCGCAGGCGGAAGCGTCGATCGCCAGGACGACGCCGCGCTCGTAGATCGTCGCCACCTCTGGCGCGTCGACAAAGCGGTGGCCGCCGGGCAGAGCGCTGGTGTCGAGCACGATCCCGTCGAAGATGTCGTCCTCGGGCACCGAGAGGACGTACTCCACCTCCCCGATCTCATCGCCGTCGCTCGAGAACACCGGCACCCCCTTGCCGAGGGTGAGGAAGGAAATCGGGGGGCCGAGATCTTCCATTGCGTGGCCGAGCCTACAGAACTATGCTCGGTCGGTTCGTCGACCGGAGGAGGAGAGATGGCAGTTGGATTGCGGGTCAAGTTTGCGGACGGCACCGTCGAGCAGTACGAGGCTGTCAACGCTCAGATGGACGTGGAGGGCAATCCACCCGAGGGATTGATCTTCCACGCGGCAGGCCCGATCGAGGGCGGCTGGGGCGTGATCGACTTCTGGGAGTCGCGAGCGCACTTCGACAGCTTCCTCGAGGACCGTATCCAGCCCGCCATCCAGGCGCTCGGCGACCGTGCGCCGCAGAACCCGCCCGACATCAAGGAGTTCCCCGTCCACAACACGATCGGCGGCTAAAGACCCGATGGGGCTGAACCTCGCATCGCTGCTCACCGAGAGCGCCGCGCGCACGCCCGATGCCCCGGCGGTGCGGCTGGGCGAGGTCGAGCTGAGCTACGCCGAGCTGGACGAGCGCAGCGCCCGCCTGGCGACCCTGCTGCGAGAGAAGGGGCTGCAGCAGGGCGACCGGGTCGGGGTGATGCTGCCCAACGTGCCCGAATTCCCCGTCACCTACTACGGCGTGCTGCGGGCCGGTGGCATCGTCGTGCCGATGAACGTGCTGCTGAAGCGGCGCGAGATCGCCTTCTACCTGGAGGACTCGGGCGCGAAGCTGCTGCTCGCCTGGCACGGCTTCGCCGCCGAGGCGCGCGACGGCGCCGCTGACGCCGGAGCCGAACCGATCGAGGTCGAGCCGGCGGCATTCGCGGCTGCGCTTGCCGAGCACGAGCCGAGCGCCGACGTCGCCGCCACCGCCGAGGACGACACCGCGGTGATCCTCTACACCTCGGGCACCACCGGCAAGCCGAAGGGAGCCGAGCTGACCCACGCCAACCTGGCGCGCAACGCCGAGGTCTCCTCGCGCACGACCTGCGAGATCGCCGCCGGCGACGTCGTCCTCGGCGCCCTGCCGCTCTTCCACTCCTTCGGCCAAACGGTTGCGATGAACGCCTCCCTGCGGGTCGGCGCCTGCCTCACGCTGGTGCCGAAATTCGACCCCGGCGAGGCGCTGACGACGATGCAGAGCGACCGCGTCACCCACTTCTACGGCGTGCCGACGATGTACGGGGCGCTCCTGCACCACCCCGAACGCGAGCGCTTCGACACCTCCAGCCTGCGCACCTGCATCACCGGCGGCGCCTCGATGCCGGTCGAGGTGCTGCGCGGCTTCGAAGAGGCCTTCGGGGCGAAGGTGATGGAGGGCTACGGCCTCTCGGAGACCTCGCCGGTCGCCTGCTCCAACCACCCCGACCGGGAGCGCAAGGCCGGCTCGATCGGCACCCCGATCGAGGGCGTGGAGATGCAGGTCGTCGACGAGGACGACAACCCGGTCGCCCAGGGCGAGGTCGGCGAGATCGTGATCCGCGGCCACAACATCATGAAGGGCTACTGGCAGCGCCCCGACGCCACCGAAGAGGCGATGCGCGGCGGTTGGTTCCACAGTGGCGACATGGCGCGCACCGATGAGGACGGTTACTTCTACATCGTCGACCGCAAGAAGGACCTGATCATCCGCGGCGGCTACAACGTCTACCCGCGCGAGGTCGAGGAGGTCCTCTACGAGCACCCGAAGATCCGCGAAGCGGCGGTGCTCGGCGTCCCCCACGACGAGTGGGGCGAGGAGATCGGCGCCGCCGTAGTCCTGCACGATGGCGAGGAGCTGAGCGCCGAGGAGGCAAGCGCCTACGTCAAGGACCGCATCGCCGCCTACAAGTACCCCCGCCTGGTCTGGTTCGTCGACGACCTGCCCAAGGGCCCGACCGGCAAGATCCTCAAGCGCGAGATCGAGATCCTGGCTGACCAGCCAGTTTCTCGATAACCTGGGGCTGGAGCCCGCCCACCCCCCGTGCCGGCCGCGGGGCCGCCCAAGGAGAACAGATGAGCGTCGCGTCGCAGAGCCTGATGGACAACGTCACCTACGAGGACCTCTATAAGCGCTGGGAGCAGGGCAACTGGAGTGCCTATGACCTCGACTTCTCCAAGGACCGCGAGGGCTGGGAGGCCCTGAGCGACATCCAGCGGCGCTCGGCGATGTGGATCTACTCGATGTTCTACTACGGCGAGGACCGGGTGGCCGACACCCTCGCCCCCTACATCACCGCCGCCCCGAGCGAGGAGCAGTCCTACTTCCTCGCCACCCAGCAGGTCGACGAGGTCCGCCACTCGATCTTCTTCCACCGCTTCTTCAAGGAGGTGATCGGGGTCGGCGGCGACTCGATCGAGCAGACCCTTGCCTCGACGATGCCGCAGCTCAACTGGGGCTACCGCGGCATCTTCGACCGCCTCGACCGGATGGCGGAGGAGTTGCGCAAGGACCGCTCGCTGCCCAAGTACGCGCAGGCGATCACCCTCTACCACCTGATCGTCGAGGGCTCGCTCGCCCAGCCCGGCCAGCACTTCATCGAGGACTTCTTCGCCTCGAAAGAAACGATGCCGGGCTTCAGCGACGGGATGGGCAACGTCTCCCGCGACGAGCAGCGCCACATCGGCTTCGGCGTCAAGGTCCTCTCGGAGCTGCTGGCGGACGAGCACCCCGCATCGGCGGAATGCAAAGCGGCGGTGGTCGAGCTGTTGCGCGAAACGCTGCCCTACGGGCCCGCCGTCTTCTACCCGCCGAACATGGACCGCGAATACACCGAGTGCTACGGCTTCAGCCTCGAGGACATCTTCGCCTTCGGCCTCAAACTGATCCGCCAGCGCTGGCGGACGATCGGCTATCCGACCGAGGAGATGCCGCCCGGCGTCTTCCCGTTTGACCCCGAGGCCTCGGCCGAGGAGGTCGCCGAGCGCCAGGTCAAGCTGATGGAGGCCGGTGTCCTCGGCCCGCCCGACGTGGCGACGGCCAACCCCTCGCCGGAGACCCAGCGGCTCTACTTCGACGTCGTCAAGCGTGTCGCCGACCCAGCGGCGGCCAACGGCTCGCCGCTCGTCTACCAGTACCGCTTCACCGACGCCGACCCCTGGCACCTGGTGATCGACAACGGCTCGACCCGTGCCGAACCTGGCGAAGCGCCGGACCCGACCGTCGTCCTGGAGACGAGCTGGGCCGACTTCGTCGCCACCGGCAAGCCCGACGCCAACCCGCTGAGGATGATCCTCCAGCGGCGCATCCGCCCGCGCGGCAGGCTGCGCGAGATCGCGCGCATGCGCAAGGTCTTCGCCTAGGAGATCGGCGGGCGGGCGTCAGCCCAGGGTCGCTCGGCCTCGAGCTGGGCGGCGAGAGATAACAACGTCGCCTCATCGCCCGGACGGGCGATGAACTGGACAGCAAGCGGCACGCCGTCGGCGGCGAAGCCGGCGGGCACCGACATCGCCGGGTTGCCGAGGTGGTTCCAGGGGAGGCAGAAGGGATAGAAGCGGCTCATCCCGAGCAGGGTCCAGAGCGCACCGCGCCCCTCCCAGCGGCGGACTGGCAGGGCGGTGCCCCCCATCACCGGCGTCATCAGCAGGTCGAACTCCTCGAAGATCGCGTTGACGCGGGCGGCGTCCGCCACCTCGGCCCGGCGCGCGTTCTCGAAGATGCCGGCGGGAACGAGCCGACCCAGCCGCGCCATCGCCCGCGTGCGCCGCTCAAGCCGCTCGGGCAGCGGCACGCCGTCGACGTCTTCGGCGATGCCGTGCAAGTAGCGCGGCACGCTGTTGTTGCCGATTCCGCCCCAATCGGGGTCGCGTGGCTCGGCGACGTGGCCAAGCGAGCGCAGCAGCTCGGCGCTGTCGGCGACGGCGCGCCTGGCCTCCTCGGAGACGGTCGGCGGCACTGCCGCCCGTGGCGCCGCGGTCGAGTGGGCGATCCGCAGCCGGCCCGGCGGCGTCCGCGCCACCTCGACGTAGGGACGCTGGGGGCGTGGCGGCGCGCCCGGCTCGGGTGAGTCACCAGCGGCGACATCGAGCCAGAGCGCGGTGTCGAGGACCGTGCGGCTGACGCAGCCGTTGACCGAGAGCCCGTTCCAGTGCTCGAAGCGCGGCTCCAGCGAGATCCGCCCGCGCTGCGGCTTGAGGCCGAAGACCCCGCAGCTCGCGGCGGGGATGCGGATCGAGCCGGCGCCGTCGGAGGCGGAGGCGATCGGGATGAGGCCGGCGGCAACCGCGGCGGCGCTGCCGCCGCTGGAGCCGCCCGGGGTGCGCTGTGGGTCCCAGGGGTTGCGGCTCACGCCCCAGGTGGCCGACTCGGTGAAGCCGCAGATCGCCAGCTCGGGCAGGAGCGTCTTGCCGACGACGATCGCCCCCGCCTCGCGCAGCCGCCTGACCATCTCCGAGTCGGCGCCGACCCTGTCGGGGAAGGCGTCGGTCCCTCTGGTGGTCGTCTCGCCGGCCAGGTCGACTTCGTCCTTGAGCGCGATCGGCACGCCAAGCAGCGGCCGCTCCTCGCCGCCCTTCAGGCGCGCTTCGGCCTGTTCAGCCTCGAGCAGCGCCCGCTCGGCAAGGACGACACGAAACGAGTTGAGCTGCGGATCGATCCGCTCAATCCGCTCCAGGCAGAGCCGCACCAGCTCGCTCGGCGAAACCTCGCCGGCGCGGACCATCTCAGCCTGGTTGGCAGCCCCCGCAAAAGCGATCTCATCTCCCATAGCGGGGAGCATCCTAAGGGTCCGGGTGCCCTCGCACGGAGGCTCAGGGGGAACTGACCGAATCGAGCAAGACAATCTGCTGCGCAACGGCCTCCGGGCGAGGGCACCCGGACCCTTACGCGCTTACGCCTCGGCCGGCTCGGGCTCGCCGCGACTGTGCTCGAAAGAAAGGTCTGGCAGGACGCGGTCGAGCCAGGAGGGCATCCACCAGTTCCAGCCGCCGAGCAGCTTCATCGCTGCCGGCACCAGGATCAGCCGCACCAGGGTCGCGTCGAGGGCGATCGCCACCGCTGAGCCGAGGCCCAGCTCCTTGATCGAGGGCACGCCGGTGAGGACGAAGACGGCGAAGACGCAGGTCATGATCAGCGCCGCCGAGGAGATCGTGCGGGCACTCGTCGCCAGGCCCTCGGCGACGGCGCGTTCGTTGTCGCCGTGGCGCATGTAGCGCTCGCGGATCCGCGACATGAGGAAGACCTCGTAGTCCATCGAGAGGCCGAAGACGATGGCGAAGATCAGCGGCACGTTGATCGTGTCCAGCGCCCCCTGGCTTTCGAAGCCGAGCAGGCTGTCGAACCAGCCCCACTGGAAGATGGCGACGAGGACGCCGAAGGCGGCGCCGATCGAGAGCAGGTTCATCAGCACTGCCTTCAGCGGCAGCAGCAGCGAGCGCAGCATCACCATCAGGACGAGGAAGCTGAGCGCGAGGACAAAGAGGATGATCTTCCACATCGAGCCGCTGATCAGCGTGCGCACGTCGTGGCTGCGCGCGGTCTCGCCGCCGACGTCGATCGTGGCGATGCGGCCGAGCTCGGTCGCCGGCGCCTGCGCCCGCAGGCGGTCGACCAGCGCCACCGCGGCATCGGACTCGCTGCCGGCGCGCGGCGTCGCCTGGACGAGGACCTCGCCGCCGGAGAAGGCGGGGGGCGCCACCGCGCTGACGCCGGGCGTGGCCTCGACCTCGCGCACGTAGCCGGCGACCGCGGCCCGGTTCGCTCGCACGGCGGCGGCCGAGTCGAAGGAAGCGACGATCTGAACCGGGTCGGTACCGCCGCCGAGCTGCTCGGAGGCCAGTTCGTTGCCCACTCGCACGTCGCTGCCCTTGGGGAACTGGTTGATCGCCTCCGTGCCGGTGGCCATCGAGAGCACCGGGATCGCGAGAAAGAGAAGGACGCCGCTAACCGAGATAACGGCGGTCCAGGGGCGGGCCATGACGCGCGCGGTCCAGGTCTTCCAGAACATGCTTCCACCGTCTCCTCCGCTCCCGTGAGGATCGACGGAGGTGGATATCGAGGCGCCCTCACTCGCGCGTGCAGGGATGGTGGGCCTGGGACGGCGCAGCAACGTGTACTTCACGAAGCGCAGGACGCGGGCGACGATCCCGCCCGGCAGGACGCGGTCGCCGAGCATCGCGATCAGCACCGGCAGCAGGGTCGTCGCGGCGAGGATCGAGACGGCGACGACGGTCATTGCCCCGAGCGCCATCGAGCGCAGCGCCTGGTTGTCGACCATCCAGAGGCCGGCGAGGGAGACGATCACCGCCAGGCCGGAGAAGGTGACGGCCAGGCCGGAAGTCGAGAGCGCCTCGGCGCGGGCGTCGTCGGGGTCGCGGCCGGCGGCACGCTCCTCGCGGTAGCGGGCGAGAATGAAGAGCGAGTAGTCGATCGCCACGCCGATCCCGATCATCGAGGCCATGTTGGTGACGAAGACCGAGGTCTCCATCTGCAGCGAGATGAAGTAGATCAAGGCGCCGGTGACGATCACGCTGACGAAGCCGAGCGCCAGCGGCAGCGCCGCCGCCGCCAGCGAGCCGAAGACGACGAGCAGGATGATCGCGACGATCGGGAAACCGCTGCCCTCGGCCTTGGCCAGGTCTTCCTTGGAAAGTTCCTGCATCCCCGCCCAGATCGTCGGCTGGCCGGCGAGGTAGGAGGTAACGCCGCCCTCGGCGGTGCCGGGGTCGAGGTCTTCGCGCAGCGTCGCCGCCGGGTCGATCAGCTTGTCGGAGGGCAGGTCGCTGGCCAGCGGCATCATCGCGGTGCCCTGACGCTGCAGCGCCAGCTCCGCGCGGCGGGCGACGGCCGGCGGCAGGGTGAGGTCCTCGACGCCGGCGACGGCGCGCCTGACCCGCCCCACGGCGGCCGCCGCGACGGCGGGCCGGGCGCCGCTGGACGCGCCGCCGTCGCCTTCGGCCTGCAGCAGCACGGCGATGCCGTCCGCCTCGCCGCCGAAGTCGTTTTCGAGCGCGTCGCTGACCGCCTTCGACTCGCTGCCGGGTACGTCGAAACCGCCGCCGGTGAGGTGCTCGGTCTGACGCGAGGCAAACGGCAGGGCAAGTAGCAGGACAAGGACCCACCCGGCAAGGACCCAGCGGCGCCTGCGGCCCAGGAATCCGGCGAGTCTCTTCATCGGCTCACGCATTGGCTGGTCAGCCAGCCTCTCGCACGAACAGCCAAGCGTCTGTGAGGCCGGTCACTCGTGGCGCCTTGTTCACGCTATGCGTGAGAAAGGCGCCAGGCGCTACTTGCCGGCGAGGAGATAGCGGGCGGCGGCCGCGCCGGCGGCGAGCGCCGCGCTGACATCACGATCGGGGTCCGAGAGCGCCTGCAGGGCGAAGCCGTCGCCAACGGCAAAGAGGTAGGCGACGATCGCCTCGGCGTCGTAGCGCAAGCTGAGCACGCCCTCGCGCTCCTTCGCCTCCAGCACCTCGGCCACGTGCGAGCGGGTGCGGTCGAAAAGCTGGCCGACCTCGTGGCGGATATCGGGGTTACGCCGCCCAGCGCTGAACAGCTCATAGAGCAGGAGAAAGAAGGCCGGTTCGTTCTCGATCAAGTCGGTCAGGCTGGCGACCAGCACGTCGATCACGTCGTCGACCGTCGCCGCCTTTGCCAGCGGCTCGTCGAGACGGGCGACGCGGATCTCGGCATCGCGACGGACGACCTCTACCAACAGCCGCTCCTTGGTCCCGAAGTAGTAGTGCAGGAGGCCGCGGCTGACCCCAGCCTCGCGGGCGACGTGCTCGAAGGTCGAGCCGGCGGCGCCGCGCTTGGCGACGCTCTCGCGCATCGCATCGACGATGCGCTGCGCCTTTTCACCGCTCAGCTCGCGCTCTTTGGTCGCTGCCTCCATCGAATCCAGTCTAGTGCGGGCTGACGAGACACAGCCGCCGGCAGGCAAGGACGCAGGGAGCGTGGCGTGCTCCGCACGCGAGCGACCGAGGACGCAGCAAGCCGGGGGCTGGGGCCGTCAGCCGCCGTTGATGCTGGTCGTGCTGGTGTACTCGAACTCCTCCTCGGCACCGAAGAGGGCGTCGAGCACGGTCTTGCGCGCCTCCTCGCTGACCACCAAGGCGATCGCGCCACCAATCAAGGCGAAGAGGATCAAGCGGCCGAGGCGGCTCTTCTTGCGCTTCTTCGGCGCCCGCAGCTGCTCGGAGGCTTCGCGCAGGCTCTCGGCAGCGGCGCGCAGGTCCTTCTGCACCTTCTTGTCGCTGGTCACCGCCTTGACGGTCCCCTTGCCGTTGCCGGTCGCCCGCGAGTAGGCGCCGCGTGCCGCTTCGAAGGCGTTGCGCAGGCTGTCTCGTAGTTCGTCGTCCTCGATCAGCCGCTGGACGTAGGGGTTCTCGCGCGCGGTGGAATAGATGTCCGCCGCCTGCGTCGCTTTGGTCTTGCTCATGCCATCTCCTCGCTGGGGTCTCCGAGTTCCCCTATGAGGATAAACCTGAAACCGGTTTGGGATAGCGCTCGTCATCCGGGCCCAATCCCATCCAGGAGGACGCCGTTGGAGCGGAAGCCGAGGTCGGCGCTGCGGATCGTGCGCAGGCGCAGGTGGGCGAGCGCGTCGTCCGGCAGGGCGTAGCGCCTCACCCACAGCCGGCCGGCGTCTTCGTAGCCCACCTGGCGGAAGCGCGGCCCGAGCAGGCGGGGCGGGACCGGCGGCGCCGGGCCGTCGGAGACGAAATCGATCTCGTGCACGTACCAGGAGAAGCCGTCGGAGGGGCGCACCTGGAAGGAGCCGGTCGAGAGGTAATAGCGCAGCGAGGCGGCACCCAGGGTCCAGGTCACCAGCGCCCGCGGCGCGGTCGGTTCGCCCAGGGCCGCCGCGGCAGCGTCCCAGTCCGGTCGCTGCAAGGAGGCCGAAGCGCTTGCCCAGATCGAGAAGCCGAGGGAGTAGGCGACGAGGACGGTGGCGATCGCCAGGCCGGCGCGGCGCGCGCGGCGCAGGGTCACGCCGACCGCCACCGCCGCCAGCAGCGGCACCAGCGCCGGCAGCAGGTTGCGGGCCAGCACGTAGTCCTTGCCCGGCAGCGTCAGCGCCAGCAACGCCGGCGCGGCAACGGTCGCGGCGGCAATCGCCAACATGCGAGCGGCGGCCCGCCGCTCGCCCCCCTCGCCGCGCAGGCCGATCGCCGCCAGCGCGGCAAGCATCGCCAGCAGCGGCACGACCGCGGGCAGGACCCGCTCCGGCCGGGCGACGACGTCGCCGGTCTCGCCGACGGCGAAGGTGACGCCGGCCTCCCACATCCGGTGCCCGAGGCTGCGGCCGCCGATCCACTCGGCGTGGCCATAGGACATCTGGTGGATCGCCAGCGGCGCCAACAGGAGGCCGGCGACGACGACGATCGCCAGGCCGGCGCGGGCGGCGCGGCCACGGCGGTGCAAAAGCCATAGCGCCTCCAGCGCCACCGGAAAGACGGCGAAGTAGTGGGTCGCGAGGGCAAGCGCCGAGGCGATCCCCCAGCCGCTGAAGTCAGCCCTGCGGCCGTGGCTAAGTGCCCGCACGAAATAGAGCGCGGCGACGGCGATCAACAGCGAGAACAGAGCGTAGCCGCGCGCCTCCTGCGAGTACCAGAGCAGCATCGGGTTGACGGCGACGAAAGCGGCGGCGGCAAGCCCGGCGCGGCGGCCGCGCAGCTCGACGCCGAGCAGGTAGGCGACCGGGACGGTGGCGACGCCGGCGACGGCCGAGAGCGAGCGCAGGCCGAACTCGCCGGTGCCTGCCAGCTGCGTCCAGACCCAGGCGAGCGCGTAGTAGAGGGGCGGCGCCGACTCGCTGAAGCCAACCGCGTCCATCGCGTGGCCGAAGCCGTCGCGCAGGACGCGGCTGGCGGTGACGATCTCGTCGTGGTGGTAGGACTGAACGCCGAGGGTGGCGAAGCGCAGCGCGGCGGCGAGGCCGGTCAGGCCGACGACGACCCAGAAAGCCCGTGAGCGCGCCCGCACCGCCTCGCGGAGCGCCTCGAGGTAGGTCGAGACGCTGCTTCTGCCGAGCGCTCCGGCGGCCTCCATCGGACCTCAGGCGAGCGCCGCGTCGATTGCCTTGGCGACCTCGTCGACGTAGACGAACTCCAGCTCGCTGCGCTCGTGCTCGGGGATCTCGGCGACGTCGCCCTCGTTGCGCTCCGGCACGATCACCCGCTTGATGCCGGCGCGCTGCGCCGCCAGCGACTTCTCCTTGAGGCCGCCGATCGGCAGCACCTGCCCGGTCAGCGTCACCTCGCCGGTCATCGCCACGTCGTTGCGAACCGGCCGGCCGGATATGAGCGAGGCGAGCGCGACGGTCATCGCCACGCCGGCTGAAGGGCCGTCCTTGGGCACCGCGCCGGCCGGCACGTGGATGTGGATGTCGTGCTCGGCGAACCAGTCCTCGGAGAGGCCCGGCGCCAGCTCGCGCCAGTGACCGCGCACGTAGGAGAGCGCCGCCTGCGCCGACTCGCGCATCACGTCGCCGAGCTGGCCGGTGATCGTCAGCTTGCCGGCTCCCGGCATCGCCGTCGCCTCGATGAAGAGGACGTCGCCGCCGGTCGGCGTCCAGGCGAGGCCGGTGGAGACGCCGGGGACCTTGGTGCGACGCCGCTGCTCGGCAAAGAAGCGGCGGCGGCCGAGCAGCTCACGCGTTCTTTTCGCCGAGATCTTCACCTTGCTGTTGGTCACCTTGCCCTCGGCGACTTCGCGCGCGACTTTGCGGCAGACCGTGCCGATCTGGCGCTCGAGGTTGCGCACGCCGGCCTCGCGCGTGTACTCCTCGATGATCGCGGTCAGCGCCGGGTCGGCGAACTCGATCTGGGAGGGCTTGAGGCCGTTGGCCTCGATCTGGCGCGGCACCAGGTAGCGACGGGCGATGTGCTTCTTCTCCTCCAGCGTGTAGCCGGCCAGCTCGATCGTCTCCATCCGGTCCTGTAGCGGCCCGGGGACGGTGTCGAGGATGTTGGCGGTGGCGATGAACATCACCTCGGAGAGGTCGAACTCGAGGTCGAGGTAGTGGTCGCGGAAGCTGTCGTTCTGGGCCGGGTCGAGCACCTCAAGCATCGCCGAGGCGGGGTCGCCGCGGAAGTCGGCGCCCATCTTGTCGATCTCGTCGATCATGAAGACGGGGTTGCGCGAGCCGGCGTCGCGCAGGGCGCGGATGATCGTCCCCGGCATCGCGCCGATGTAGGTGCGGCGGTGGCCGCGGATCTCCGCCTCGTCGCGCACGCCGCCGACCGAGATCCGCTCGAACTCGCGCCCCAGCGCCCGCGCGATCGAGCGGCCGAGGCTGGTCTTGCCGACCCCGGGCGGGCCGACGAAGCAGAGGATCGGCCCGGGGGAGTCGGGGTTGAGCTTGCGCACCGCCAGGTACTCGAGGATCCGGTCCTTGACTTTCTCCAGGTCGTAGTGGTCGGCGTCGAGAACCTCGCGAGCGTGGGCGATGTCGAGGTTGTCCTCGGTCTCCTGCGACCAGGGCAGCTCGACCAGCCACTCCAGGTAGGTGCGGATGACGCCGTGCTCGGCCGCCGCCGGCGGCAGTTTCTCCAGCCGTGAGAGCTCACGGTCGGCGGCTTTGCGCGCGTGCTCGGGCAGGTCGGCCTCCTCGACCCGCTGGCGCAGCTCGTTCACCTCGGCCTGCTGCTCGTCGCCCTCCCCCAACTCGTCCTGGATCGCTTTCAGCTGCTGGCGCAGGAAGAACTCGCGCTGCCCTTTGTCGACTTCGGACTGCACCTGCGACTGGATCTGGCTGCCGAGCTGGACGACCTCGAGCTCGCGGGCGAGGATTTGCGAGAGCCGCCGCAACCGCGCGGCGATGTCGACCTCCTCCAGCAGCTCCTGCTTTTCCTCGGTCGAGATGCGCAGGGCGCCGGCTATCAGGTGGCCGAGGGCCGCCGGGTCCTCGATATTGGCGACCGCCATCTGCAGCTCCTCGGGCAGATAGGGGATGTGCTCGACTATCTCCGAGAAGGTGCGCTGGACGTTGCGCGTCAGCGCCTCCAGCTCCGGGCCCTCGTCGATCACGTCGGGCATCTCGGCGATGCGCGCCACCAGGTAGGGCTCCTCGGCGACGTAGGGGCCGAGGCGCACCCGCTGGGTGCCCTGGACGAGGATGCGGAGGGTGCCGTCGGGGATTTTGATCATCCGGGCGACGACGCCGACGACGCCGACCTCGAAGAGGCCGTCGGGGCCTGGCTCCTCGTCCTCGGGATCGCGGGCGGCGACCATCGCCAGCATCCGGTTGGCGCCGAGCACGTCGTCGACCAGCTTGATCGAGCGCTGCTGGCCGACCGCCAGCGGCGTCAGCGTCTCCGGGAAGGTGACGGTCTCGCGCAGTGGCAACACTGGCAGCGCGTCCGGCAGCGGCTGGTTGGCGCGGATCGCGTCCTCGGCGTCGAGCGGCGACTCGACCACTTCCAGCGCCGGCGAGCCCTCCATCACACTATTCCCGCCCTATCGGCACCCGGCGCGTCGTCTGCGCCGGATCGCGCAGCGGCAGCTCGATCCGCAGCACCCCGTCCTCGTAGCTGGCCTTGGCACGGTCGGCGTCAACGTCTACCTGCAGCTCGACCACCCGGCGGAAAGGCCCGGACGGAATCTCGACCTGCTGATAGACGCGCCCCTCGGTCTCCTGCACCGGCCGCTCGCCGACTATCGCCAGCTGCCGTCCGCTGACCTCGATCCCGACCTGGTCGAGGTCGACACCCGAGAGGTCGACCTTTACGACGGCCCTCTGCGGATCCCCGCAGTAATAGACATCGACGTTGGGGGAAAACCCCGTGCTGCGCCGGCTTACATAGGTCGTGCGACCCCAAGCGCCCCCCATCATCTGATCCATCTCACGGCGCATCCGCGCGAAATTCGCGAATAGATCCCGTTCGGGCATGGTCAAAACATAGCCACCCGAAGGGCCGGCGGGGTCGCCTCGCCACCCCGCTACGCGGCGCTGGATTGGGTCGCCCAGCGGGGCGGGCGCATCAGCAGGACCGGCTGGCGAGGCGGCACCAAGCCCTCGGGGCGGTTGGGGCGGAAGGTGGTGCATGGCTCCTCGAGCTCGAGCGCGCAGAGGAGGTTCTTGCGGAAGTAGCAGTCCTCGCAGGTCGGGGCCTTGGGCTTGCGCGGCATCAGCGGCGATCTTGCCACCGCCGTTGCGCTTCCGTGACCCTCTATCCCGCAAAGCGCAACGTTCTTGACACAGAGGCTTTACATCTTCCCCGCGTCTTGCGGGGATGAGATCCTCCGAGAGGTTTAAATGGGTCGCCGGTGCGAGCGCGCCGGGCACCGCCGCTACCATTCGGCTCAGCGAATGGATGCCCACAATCGCACCGAGAAGCTCTCGGACTCTCCCCAGCTGTTCGAGAGCGAGTTCCTCAACTTCTTCTCCCGGGTCCACCCGGCGATCCCGGCGATCGTCTTCGTGCCGGTGATTGTCGCGATGGCCTGGCTGGGCATCGACCGCGGGCAGACGGCCTGGCAGATCGCCCTGCTCGGCCTCGGCGGCCTCGGCATCTGGACGTTGACCGAGTACTGGCTGCACCGGCTGATCTTCCACTGGGAGCCCGATAACGCCGTCGGCCGACGGATGCACTTCATCATCCACGGCATCCACCACGACCACCCCAACGACCGGCTGCGGCTGGTGATGCCGCCGGCCGTCTCGATCCCGCTGGCGGCGCTCTTCTTCGGTGCCTTCACGCTGCTCTTCGGCACCCCGGCCGCCTATCCGCTGTTCGGCGGCTTCATCGCCGGCTACCTCTTCTACGACTACACGCACTACTACGTACACCACTTCGTGCCGACGACCAGGCTCGGCAAGCGGCTGCGCGAGCAGCACATGCGCCATCACTTCCAGGATCACCGCTACGGCTACGGCGTCTCCTCGCCGACCTGGGACGTCGTCTTCGGCACCCTGCCGAAGAAGCGCCGCCACTAGCAACGTTCCCTCAGCTGACCACCCGTAGCGGCGGTCAAGGGAGCGCACGTGTCCTTCGAGGTCGGGTACCGCACCCTGGAGCGCCAACTCGGTTTGGTCTCCCTCATATCAGAGGTGTAAACCGGAGTAGTTCGTGGGACTGGTCAGTGTGATGTGGGGCAATTTGACCAAGCGCTGACACACAGTGAACACCGTCTCTGCGATGCTCGTGCTGGCTGTGCAACACTGCGGTTTGTAATCCCTTACTTTGCTTAACCAGTGATCCGGTGCTCGGAGAGCGACCGGTCGAAAGGAACGACATGCCAAGCACTCACGTACTCGACGAGGCTCGCGACCTGGTCACGAAGCGCCTCGCCGAGCTGGACGACGAGCGCAAGCGCCTCGAGCGCGCTCTCGCCGAGCTGGGCGGCCGGGCCACCCGTCGCGCCAGTCGTGGCCCCGGTCGCCCCCGCGGTTCGGCCAAAAAAGCCGGTGGTGGCCGCCGCCGCGGACGCCGCAAAGGCGGCACCCGAGCCGACCAGGCCGTGAAACTGGTCCAGGGCAGCCCTGGCATCAGCGCCTCCGAGATCGCCAAAACGATGAAAATCAAACCCAACTACCTCTACCGGGTCCTCGGCGATCTCGAGAAAGAGGGACGGGTTAAGAAGAAAGGCCGTCAGTACTTCCCGGGCAAATAGCCCGAACCGTCAGTGCCAAGCCGGCCCCAAATTGGGGCCGGCTTTTTCATGGCTACAGGAGGCCGAGGCCGGCGACCGCCTCGCGCTCCTCGCGCAACTCGGCGACGCTGGCGTCGATTCGCCCGCGCGAGAACTCCGGCACCTCGAGGCCCTCAGCCACCCGCCACTCGCCTCCCGCGCAAACGCACGGATGGCCGGCGACGATGCCCTCCTCGATGCCGTAGGCGCCGCTCGACGGCACCCCCATCGAGACCCAGTCACCGTCGGGGGTGCCGAGCACCCAATCGCGCACGTGATCGATCGCGGCGTTGGCCGCAGAGGCAGCGCTGGAGGCGCCGCGAGCGTCGATGATCTCGGCCCCTCGCTTGGCCACGCGGGGGATGAACTCCTCGGCGATCCAGGTTTCGTCGTCGACGGCGTCCCAAGCCGAACCGCCGTCGACCCTGGCGTTGACAAGGTCGGGGTACTGGGTGGTCGAGTGATTGCCCCAGACGGTCATGTTGGTGGCGCTCGAGACTGGCCTGCCGAGCTTGTTGGCGAGCTGCGCGGTCGCCCGGTTGTGGTCGAGCCGCATCATCGCGGTGAAGCGCTCGCGCGGCACCCCGTCGGCGTTGGACATCGCGATCAGGCAGTTGGTGTTGGCCGGGTTGCCGACGACGAGGACCTTGACGTCGCCGGCCGCACCGGCGGCGATCGCCTCGCCCTGCGGCTTGAAGATGCCGCCGTTGGCCTCGAGCAGGTCGGAGCGCTCCATCCCGGGGCCGCGCGGGCGGGCGCCGACCAGCAAACCGACGTTGCAGCCGTCGAAGGCCGGCTTGGGGTCGTCGAAGATGTCGATCCTGCGCAGCAGCGGGAAGGCGCAGTCCTCCAGCTCCATCGCGGTCCCCTCGGCGGCCTTGACCGCGTCCGGGATCTCCAGCAGGCTCAGCTCGACCGGGGTGTCGGGGCCCAGCATCTGGCCGCTGGCGATACGGAACAGGAGTGCGTATCCGATCTGCCCGGCAGCGCCGGTAACGGTGACTTTGACGGGGGTGCTCACGTGTTCTCTCCTCGGGTGGTCGTGGTTACGCCCCGGCCATCGCGCGCTGAAGGCGCTCGTCGATCGCGGCGAGGAACTCTTGGGTGGTCAGGTACTGCTGGCCTGCGCCGACCAGCAACGCTAGGTCTTTGGTCATCTTGCCGCTTTCGACCGTCTCCACGCACACTTGCTCCAGGGTCTCGGCGAAGCGCGAGACCGCGGGCGTGCCGTCGAGCCGGCCGCGGGCGGCGAGGCCGCGGGTCCAGGCGAAGATCGAGGCGATCGGGTTGGTCGAAGTCGGCTTGCCCTGCTGGTGCTGGCGGTAGTGACGGGTGACGGTGCCGTGCGCCGCCTCGGCCTCGACCGTGCGACCGTCGGGGCTCATCAGCACGCTCGTCATCAACCCGAGCGAGCCGAACCCCTGGGCGACGGTGTCCGACTGCACGTCGCCGTCGTAGTTCTTGCAGGCCCACACGTAGCCGCCTTCCCACTTAAGCGCCGCGGCGACCATGTCGTCGATCAAGCGGTGTTCGTAGGTCAGCCCCCTGGCCTCGAACTCGCCGCGGAACTCGGACTCGTAGACCTCGGCGAAGAGATCCTTGAAGCGGCCGTCGTAGCGCTTGAGGATCGTGTTCTTGGTCGAGAGGTAGACGGGGTAGCCGCGCTCGAGGCCGTAGCGCATCGAGGCGCGGGCGAAGTCGCGAATCGAGTCGTCGAGGTTGTACATCGCCAGGGCGACCCCGCCGCCGGGGAAGTCGTAGACGTCGAGCTCGACCGGCTCAGAGCCGTCCTCCGGCGTGTAGGTGAGGGTCAGCGTCCCCTCGCCGGGCACGACCAGATCGGTCGCCCGGTACTGGTCGCCGAAGGCGTGGCGGCCGATCACGATCGGCTTCGTCCAACCCGGCACCAGACGGGGGATGTTGGAGATCACGATCGGCTCGCGGAAGATGACCCCGCCGAGGATGTTGCGGATCGTGCCGTTCGGCGAGCGGTACATCTCCTTGAGGCCGAACTCCTCGACGCGGGCCTCGTCGGGGGTGATCGTCGCGCACTTGACCCCCACCCCGTGCCGCTTGATTGCGTTGGCGGCGTCGACGGTGATCTGATCCCCGGTCGCGTCGCGGCTCTCGATGCCGAGGTCGAAGTAGACGATCTCGAGGTCGAGGTAGGGCAGGATCAGCTGTTCTTTGATGAAGGACCAGATGATCCGCGTCATCTCGTCGCCGTCGAGCTCGACGATCGCGTTGCGAACTTTGATCTTCTCGGCCACGGGCGCGGCGATGCTATCGGCGTGGCGCCTTATATGGGCTATAGGGGGCATAAGGCGCCAGGGGAGGGCGGGAGTGGCACAATCAGGCTGATGGCGACCGCCGAGCACAGCGCTGCCAAGACCCACGAGGTCTTCAATCAGCCGCCGCCGCTGGAGGATTACAACCCCTTCGACGCCGACCGGCCGCTGGTCGAGGCGCTGCGCCGCGAGGGCGGCGAGTGGGCCGAGGACGAGGCGCGCGAGCTGGGCGCGATCTGCGGCTCGCGGCAAACGATCCGCTGGGGCTTCGAGGCCAACGAGCGCAAGCCCGAGCTGCGCACCCACGACCGCTACGGCCACCGCATCGACGCGGTCGAGTTCGACAGCTCCTGGCACGAACTGATGCGGGTCGGGGTCGGCAACGGCCTGCACGCCTCGCCCTGGCGCGAGCCTGGCCCGGGTGCCCACGTCGCCCGCGCCGCCAAGTTCAACCTCTTGATGCAGGCCGAGAGCGGCGTCGGCTGCCCAATCTCGATGACCTACTCGGCGATCCCGGCACTGCGCAAGCAGCCAGAGCTGGCCGCCGAGTGGGAGCCTCGCTTTCTCTCGCTCGACTACGACGAGCGCTCGCTGCCGGCCGAGCGCAAGAGCGGCGCCCTCTGCGGGATGGCGATGACCGAGAAGCAGGGTGGCTCCGACGTGCGCGCCAACACCACTGTGGCGACGCCCCTCAACGGCGGCGGCCCGGGAGCCGAGTACGAACTGGTCGGTCACAAGTGGTTCTGCTCGGCGCCGATGTGCGACGCCTTCCTCGTCCTCGCCCAAACCGACGCCGGCGTCTCCTGCTTCCTGATGCCTCGCTGGACGCCCGACGGCGAGCGCAACGGCTTTCAAATACAGCGGTTGAAGGACAAGCTCGGCAACCGTTCCAACGCCTCCAGCGAGCTCGAGTTCCGTGGCGCCTGGGCGCGCTTGGTCGGCGAGGAGGGCCGCGGCGTGCCGACGATCATCGAGATGGTCAACCACACTCGGCTCGACTGCGTGATCGGCGCCGCCACCGGAATGCGGGCAGGCCTCGTACAGGCGATTCACCACGCCGAGCACCGCGCGGCCTTCGGCCGCGAGCTGGTCGAGCAGCCGTTGATGCGCAACGTCCTTGCCGACCTCTGCGTCGAGTCGGAGGCGGCGACCGTCTCGGCGATGCGGCTTGCCCGCGCCTACGACGAGGTCGCCGCCGGCGACGAGGGGGCGGGCGAATTCCGCCGCCTCGCCAATGCGGTCCTCAAGTACTGGCTCTGCAAGCGGGCGCCGTGGCACGCGGTCGAGTGCTTGGAGTGCCTCGGCGGCAACGGCTACGTCGAGGAGTCAGGCCTGCCGCGCCTCTACCGCGAGGCGCCGCTGGCCTCGATCTGGGAGGGCTCGGGCAACGTCCAGTGCCTCGACGTGCTGCGGGGCATGGTCAAGAGCCCGGCCGCGGTCGACGCCTTCTTCGCCGAGGTGCTCGAGGGCGCCGGAGCCGAACCGCGACTCGACGCCTACGTCGCCGCGCTGCGCGAGGAGATCCCCGGCGATGTCGAGACGATCGAGTTGCGCGCCCGTCGCATCGTCGAACAGATGGCCCTCGCCCTACAGGCCTCGCTGCTTGTCCACTACGGCGATGAGGCGGTCGCCGACGCCTTCTGCGCCAGCCGCCTCGCGGGTGACTGGGGCAACGCCTTCGGCACCCTGCCGGCCGGCACCGACTTCGGCCGCATCGTCGAACGGCACTCGCCGCATCACTAAGACGCGGCGTCGCGCAGGGCCCTTCCGACCTGCTCGGCGGTGATTACCCCACAGAGGCGGCCGTCGGCGTCGACCGCCATCACCGCGCCGACGCGGCGCAGGGCCCGGTTGGCGAGCACGGTGTCGAGCGGCGCGTCGGCGCGGACCTGGAAGGTGCCGTCGTCGAGCTCGACCACATCGGAGACGAGCGAGGTCGCGCGCGAGGTCTCGGGGACCTCGTCGGCTTTGTCGCGGGCGACGAGGCCGATAAAGCGGTGGGCGGCATCGACCACAGGGAACCAAGGCCAGCGGTAGCGCAGGAAGTACTCGTCCAACGCCCGCTCGACGCTGAGCTCGTCGGGAATGTAGACGGGGTCGCGGTCCATGATGTCGGCGACCCGCATCCCCTCAAGGCGGCCGGTGATCGCCGTCTGCGCCGTGGCGGCGCGAGCCGAGCCGTTGATCACGGTGCCGATCAGCGCCAGCCAGATCCCGCCGAACACTTCCCCCCAGAAAATCAGCAGCAGGCCGCCGCCGATGAAGAGGTAGCCGAAGGCGCGGCCGAGCCCAGCGGCGAAGCGGGTCGCCGAGCTGCGATCCCCCGTCCGCCACCAGGCGATCGCCCGCACGATCCGCCCACCGTCCATCGGGAAGGCCGGCAGCAAATTGAAGATGAGGACGAGGAAATTGATGAAGGCCAGCCAGCCGAGCATCGCCAAGACGCCGCTGGTGTCGGGGGTCTTGCCGAGGGGGATCGAGTCCGCCAATCCCTGCGAGCCGGCGGCCAGGACCTCGACCGCGAGTAACACGACGACGATCGCCAGCGTCACCAGGGGGCCGGCGATCGCCACGTCGAACTCGGCTTTCGGCGTCGGCGACTCGCGGTCCATCCGCGCCATGCCGCCGAAGATCCAGAGGCGGATGCTGGAAATGCCGATCCCGTTCCGCAGCGCCACCCAGGCGTGGCCCAGCTCGTGCAGGACGATCGAGCCGAAGAAACCGACCGAGGCGAGGACGGCCAGCAGGAACGGGGTCGAGGCCGAACCGGCCTCGCCGAGCACGTCGCCGTAGTACTGCGACTGCCAGACGATGAAGAGGAAGAGGACGAAAAACCAGGACCAGTCGACCTCGATCCTGATCCGGCCGACGTGGAAAAGGGTTATTGGCTTGCCGCCGAGCACATGCCAATGGTAAGCGGCACCAGGTTCAACGCGGTTCGCTCAGCGCCGGGCGGCCATCGGCTGGTGGGGCGCGTCCGGCGCGACCTGCGAGCGAGACGCCGCCGGCTCGCGCTCCTCGCCGCCACCCGCCGGGAACGGCGGCCCCGGCTCGGGGGCGATCCCGGCGGCGAAGCACTTGGCGACGTGCTCAACCCGGCGGAAGGCGCCAACGTCGGCGGCGAGACCGTCGAGTGGCCGATCCTGGCCGAGGCCCGTGTTGCGCGAGAGGAGGAAGCTCTTGACCGTGCGTCCGTCGAAGCCGGCCTTCAGCAGCATCGCCGCGATCGTCCGCAGATCGTCGATCGCCTTGGCGGCTTTCTCCGGCACCTCGACACCCACCTCTGAGCGGCGCCAGCGCCGCACGGTCTGAGCGCTGCGCCCGACCACGCTGCTGAAGGCGTAGTCGCTCAGGCCGAGCTCCGACCGCAGCGCGCGCAGGACCGCCAACGGCGGCCGGCCGACGGCCTGCAAAGTTGCGCGCGCCTCTTCTTGATTCGTCTTACGGGGCACTGAATAGAAATCCGGGTGATCGTCTAATAAGCATCTTTTGAAACTCCAACTCTAACACGAAGATCAGATAGTCGCACTTAATTTCACCATTAAGCGATCATTTAGATGATCATTGACAGGCAGACAACTCCCCTGATAGGTTGCGGATTTGCCAGGGGACCTTTGCGATAACACGGCCGTACCGAGAGAGATGGCCAGGCGAGGAGGGATCGATTGGGGGAGCGACTGCAGGCCATCCGGACCGGGAGCTCGTCCATATATGTCCGAGAATGCGACCGCGTCGCCGTCGTCCCCGTCGAGGACAGCCCAGCCGATGACCTCTGCTTCGCCCTGCCGACGGTGGACGACGCCTTCTGCCTGGCGACCTATGCGAAAACGAGCTTGGGGGCGGTTCTCGCCCGCGTGCTCGAGCAGCGTGACGGCTCGGGTGACCTGAGTCGGCTCAGCACGTCCTACCGAATCGAGCGTCACCGGACCCGCATCGCCTTCGCCCAGGGAGCCATGCGTATCGCCGACGGCCGCTCAGACCCCGCCTTCTTCGGCGGCCACCCACGCTTGCTAGAGGACGTTGGCATCTGGGAGGAGGGAGACGAAGCGGGCGAGCCCCCCGTTCAGCTCCGACGGCTACGGGAACTGGAGGGGCTGGGGGTGGATGTTGTCGAGTTCCCCGTGAACCCGGCGGTCGCCATGCGGTTCGCACGGATCAACCTCGCCCAGCCGGTCGTGATCTGTCGCAACCGCTTCCGCGCGGCGGAAGCCAGTGGACGCGTGACGGTCCGATGGTCGTGATCCTGCGAACGCTCTTCCTGCGAGACCTGCGCGACAACTGGGTCTTTCCCCGGCTGGTCTATGTGACCACCGGGCAGGCGGCGCGCCGCAATGCGCGACGCTTCTACCGGTTCCTGGTCCTCCGGCCGCGCGAACGCTTTGCCCAGCTGCTGTTCGCGATGCGTGACGAGACCGGGCTGGTCGCGATGCTGCTGGCGACGCTCGCGGTTCTGACCGAGCTGGTGCGGGCTGTCGCGCTGCTCGTCCTCGCGGTCGTCGCGCTGTACGTCGCGCTCTCCTACATATAGGCGCAAATCCGACCGCGGGGTCGGATTTGCGCTCTATAAAGTGCGCGCCCGTGCCCACGCATGACGTACTGGTGATCGGCGCCGGCCTAGCCGGCCAGAGGGCGGCTCTGGCGGCAGCCGAGCAGGGCGTATCGGTCGGGATCCTGAGCAAGGTCCACCCCGTCCGCTCGCACTCCAACGCCGCCCAGGGCGGGATCAACGCGGCGCTGAATCCCGGCGACTCCTGGGAGTCGCACGCCTTCGACACGATCAAGGGCTCGGACTACCTCGGCGACCAGGACGCGATCGAGATCATGTGCCGCGAGGCGCCGGAGGAGATCCTCCACCTCGAGCATCTCGGCGTCACCTTCCACCGCAACGAGGAGGGCAAGCTCGGCACCCGCGCCTTCGGCGGCGCCTCGGCGGCCCGCACCTACTACGTCGCCGACATCACCGGCCAAGCGATCATGCACGTCCTCTACGAGCAGCTGATGAAGCACGGCGAGCAGATCGCCCGCTACGAGGAGTGGTTCTGCACGGCGCTGGCGCTTGACGAGCAGGGCGAATGCTGCGGCGTCGTCACCCGCAACATCGCTGACGGCTCGATGCAGCTCTTTACCGCCAAGGCGGTGATCCTCGCCAGCGGCGGCAACGGCCAGGCCTGGAAGCCGACGACCAACGCGCTGATCTGCACCGGCGACGGGATCGCGATGGCCTACCGCGCCGGGGCCAAGCTGATGGACATGGAGATGATCCAATACCACCCGACGACGCTCGCCGGCAAGGGCTTCCTGATCACCGAGGGGGCCCGCGGCGAGGGCGCCCACCTGCTGAACGCCAAGGGCGAACGCTTCATGGAGCGCTACGCGCCGAACAAGATGGAACTCGCCTCGCGCGACGTCGTTTCGCGCGCCGAGCAGACCGAGATCAACGAGGGCCGCGGCTTCCCCGACGGCACCGTGGCACTCGACATCACCGTGGTGCCGAAGAAGCGAATCCACGAGGCGCTGCGCGAGATCGTCCTCGTCGGCCGCGACTTCGCCGGCGTCGACATCACCAGGGAACCGATCCGCATCAAACCCGGCAACCACTACACGATGGGCGGCGTCAAGACCGACGTCGACGGCCGCACCGAGATCCCCGGCCTCTACGCCGCCGGCGAGGTCGCCTGCGTCTCGGTCCACGGCGGCAACCGGCTCGGCGCCAACTCGCTGCTCGACACGCTGATCTTCGGCCGCCGCTCGGGCGTCGATGCCGCCGGCCGCGCCAAGCGGATCGAGGGCTCGCGGCCCGCCGGCTCGGCGCTCGCGGACGAGCAGGCGGCGATCGATGCGATTGTCGCCCGCGAGAAGGGCTCGGGCCGCCGCGTCTCGGAGATCAAGCTCGAGCTGGGAGAAACGATGGACTCCAAGGTCGCCGTCTTCCGCGAGGAGGCCGGCATTCAGGAAGCGCTGGAGACCGTACGCCGCCTCAAGCAGGAGGCCACCTCGGCCTACGTCGACGACAAGGGCAGCGTTTTCAACCAGGACGTGCTGGCGGCGATCGAGCTGGGGTACATGCTCGACAACGCCGAGTGCACCTGCGTCGCCGCGCTCGAGCGCAAGGAGAGCCGTGGCGCCCAGTACAGGACCGACTTCCCCGAGCGCAACGACGAGGAGTGGCTCAAGCACATCGACCTGCAGCAAGGGGTCGACGGACCGGAGATCTCATACTCAGAGGTGACGATCACCCAGTGGGAACCTGAAGAGAGGAAGTACTAGGACGACGATGGCCACCTACACGCTGAAAGTCCGCAGGTACCAGCCCGAGGGCGGCGAGGGCCCCTACTGGGAGCAGTTCGACGTCGACCTCGACCCCTCGCTCTCGGTCCTCGACGGGATCCTCCAGGCCAAGGACCGCGACGACGGCTCGCTGGCGGTGCGCTGCTCCTGCCGGGCGGCGATCTGCGGCTCCTGCGGGATGAAGGTCAACGGCTCCTCCGCCCTTGCCTGCAAGACCCAGATCGGCGAGGCACACGAGGCGGCCAACCGTCGCGGCGACGGCAACCCGATCGTGGTCGAGCCAATGGGCAACATGCCCGTGATCAAGGACCTGATCACCGACATGGAGTCGACGCACTGGACCAAGATCCGCCGCGTCACCCCGTGGCTCCTGCCCCACGGCGACCCACCCGAGCGCGAGTACGTGGTCGAGCCCGAGTCGATGATCGACATCACCCAGTCGATGGCCTGCATCCAGTGCGGTGCCTGCGTCTCCTCCTGCCTCTCGATGGAGGCCGACCCCGAGTTCATCGGCCCGGCGGCGCTGGCCAAGGCCTACCGCTTCGTCGGCGACCCGCGCGACGCCGAGAGCAAAGAGCGCCTGCACGACCTGGCCGAGGACCCGCACGGGATCTACGACTGCACCCACTGCTTCAGCTGCATCGACGCCTGCCCAAAGGGGGTCGCGCCGATGGACCAGATCATGCGCCTGCGGCGCAAAGCCGACGAGCAGGGCATCGAGGACCCCAATAACGGCCACAACCACGTCCAGGCCTTCGTCAAGATGATCGAGAAGAAGGGGACCAACGACGAGGCGCTGCTGATCCAGGAGTCCTACGCGCCCGGCGTCAAAGGCAAGCTGAAACCGAGCAAGGGCGCGATCGAAGGGCTGGTCAAGTCGCTGCCCACCGTGCTGAGGGCGATCAAGACCGGCAAGGCGCGCTCGCTCTCGAAGTTGATCCCGGGCGTCCACCCGAAGCTGCCCGGCGGCGCCCAGGAGGAGGTCAAGGCGATCTACCGCCACGCCGAGGAGCACCGCGAGGAATTCAACATCTACATCCGCGGCGAGGAGGACGTCGAACCCGAGCCCGACGAGCCGACGGAGGAGACGATCACGGCGGAGGCGGCAGCGGCCGCGGAAAGCGAGGAGTCATGAAGCTCGCCTACTGGCCCGGCTGCGTCTCGCGCGGCTTCACCACCGAGCTGCACGGCTCGATGGCCTTCACCGCGGAGAAGCTCGGGATCGAGCTGGTCGAACTGGACCGCGCCAACTGCTGCGGCGCCGGGATCATCGCCGAGCACAACCAGGAGTTGGCCGACACGCTCAACGCCCGCACCTTCGCCCTCGCCCAGCAGACCGGGCTGGCGATGATGAACATCTGTTCGACCTGCCAGGGCGCCCAGTCGGAGTGCCAGCAACGGCTCGACGCCGACTCCGCCTACCGCGCCCACATCAACGAGGCGCTGAGCGGCCAAGGGCTCGAGTACGTCAAGGGCAAGGACGGCTTCACCAACAAGAACTTCCTCTGGCTGTTGGTCGAGGACTACGGCCTCGACAAGCTGGCCGAGAAGGTCGTGCGACCGCTCTCCGGGCTGCGGGTCGGCCCCTTCTACGGTTGCTACGTGGTGCGGCCGAAGGACCGGCTCGGCTACGACGAGTTCCCCGAGCGCGACATCTACCTGGAGAAGGTGATCGAGGCGCTCGGCGGCGAGGTGGTCGAGTACGACGGCGCCCGCAAGTGCTGTGGCTTCCCGGTGATCACGATGAGCCGCGAGACCTCGCTGCGCCAGGCCGGCACCCACGTCGGCGACGCGCTCGACGCCGGCGCCGACTGTCTCGTCACCCCCTGTCCCCTCTGCCACCTCAACCTCGACATGCAGCAGCCCGAGGCGGCGAAGGTCGTCAACCGCGACCTCGGCCTCGCCGTCCTGCACCTCCCCCAGCTCGTCGGCCTCGCCCTCGGCGGCGAGCCGAAGCGGCTCGGCATGAGCAAGCACATCGCCTCGACCAAGTGGGTCGAGGAGCGCCTCACCGGCGTCCCGGCCTGAGGCAGTCCGCGCCTGCAGAATCCATCTCGGCTCAGTCGGGGCCGGCGCGCCTCGCCAGCCAGCGGGTGCCGACGGTATCGGTGAGGCCGTGGGCGACGATCGAGGCGATGACGACGATCGCGGCGACGTCGAAGATCAGCTCGGCTTCGCCGACGTTCGACTTGAGCACGAAGAGGGCGAACAGCATCGAGGCCACGCCCTTCGGGCCGAACCAGGCCATGAAGGCCTTCTCGGGTCGCGGCAGGCCGGTCCGCGCGAACGACAGCAGCACCGCTGCCGGCCGGGCGATCAACAGGGCGAAGGCAACGAAGAGGATCAGCGGCGGGATGCTGTGGTCGAAGCCGGTGGCGACGATCAGCCCGCCGAAGACGAAGAAGGTGAGGACCTGGAGGATCGTGCTGGCGTTCTCGGCGAACTCGACGAAGCCCTGCGGCACTTCCCGCTCCGTCGCCCCCAGGGCGATCCCGCAGACGAAAGCGGCGATCAGGCCGTTGCCGAAGGTCACATCGGAGAGGCCGAAGGCGACCAGCGCGAAGCCGACCGAGTAGATGCCCTCGTAGCGGGGCGTCACGCCCCCGCCGGGGAGCCGGCGGTGGAGGCGGCCGCCGAGGGCGCCGAGGGCGAGGCCGATGGCGCCGCCGACGAGCGCCTCGCCGGCCAGCTTCAAGGCCTCGGTCTGGGCGTCACCCGTGGGAGAGGCGAAGACGAGGAAGAAGAGGACGAAGGGCAGCGCCAGGCCGTCGTTGAGGCCGGACTCGAGGTTTAACGTGTGGCGCACGGTCGGCGGCACGAGGCGCGAGGTGACCACCGCCGAGGTGACCACCGGGTCGGTCGGAGAGAGCACCGCGGCGAGCAGGAAGGCCTCGGGCCAACTCAGGCTCGGAAAGAGCGCTTTCGCCACCAGGGCAAGCAGCACCATCGTGATCGGCATCGCGATCACCAATGACCGCGCGACCGGGCTCCAGTGGCGCAACAGCAGCTCGCGCTCGACGAACATCCCGTCGGAGAAGAGGGTGAGGATCAGCGCCAGCTCGATCAGCTCGACGATCGCTTCGTCGGTCGCGTCGATGTGGACCACCCCGGCGGCGGCGAGCCCGATTCCCAGGGCCACCGAGAGCACCGAGGCCGAGAGCACCGTCCCCCGGAAGACCCCGGAGAGCCCCGCGACGACGGCCAGCAGCCCACCGAAAAGCAGCACCGCGTCGCCGAAGCCGATGTCCATGAGGTCTTATATGTCAGTGGCCGAGCAGGTCGCGCTCGATCAGCAGCTCGGCAAGCTGGACAGTGTTGGTGGCGGCGCCCTTGCGCAGGTTGTCGGAGACGATCCAGAGGTCGAGGGCGCGCTCGTTGCCGGGGTCACGGCGGATGCGGCCGACGAAGACCTCGTCGCTGCCGGCGGCCTCGGTGGCCATCGGGTAGCGGGCGGCGGCCGGGTCGTCGAGAACGGTCACGCCCGACGCGGCCTCGAGCAGCTCGCGGGCGCGCTCGGGCGAGAGCGGCTCGCGCGTCTCGACGTTGACCGCCTCCGAGTGGCCAGTGACCACGGGCACCCGCACACAGGTGGCGCTGACCCGGATTCCCCCGTCGCCGAGGATCTTGCGGGTCTCGTTGATCAGCTTGCGCTCCTCGTCGGTGTGGTCGTCGCCGGGGGGGAAGCTGCCGGCCTGCGGCAGCGCGTTGAAGGCGATCTGGTGCGGGTAGACCGACGCGGCCGGAGCGCCGCCATCGAGCGCCACCCGCGACTGGGCGAGCAGCTCGTCGATCGCCGCCTTGCCGGTACCGGAGACGGCCTGATAGGTCGAGATCACCAGCCGCTCGATCCCCGCCTCGTCGTAGAGCGGTTTCAGCGCGACGACCATCTGCATCGTCGAGCAGTTGGGGTTGGCGACGATGCCGCTGTGGCCGGCGAGGTCGTCGGGGTTGACCTCGGCGACGACCAGGGGCACGTCGTCGTGCATGCGCCAGTGGCTGGTGTTGTCGACGACGACCGCGCCGGCCTCGACCAGCTTCGGCGTCCACTCGGCGCTGATCGCGCCGCCGGCCGAGGAGAGGACGAGGTCGAGCCCAGCGATCGAATCCTCGCTCAGCGCCCGGCAGGTGAGCTGCGAGCCGTTCCACTCCAGCTCGCGGCCGGCCGAGCGCTCCGAGGCGAAGGGCACGACCTCGGCGATCGGGAGATCGCTCTGAGCGAGCAGTTCGAGGATCGTCGTCCCGACCAGCCCGGTAGCGCCCAGCACCCCGACTCTGTATCCGTCGCCCGCCATCGTCCGAGTATGACGGTCGCTCAGCCGCTTACCGTGGGGCGGTGCGCGGTGCCCATCGGGTCCTCTGCGCGGACCGCCTCGGCGCCCAGCTCGAAGGCCTCGTGCAGGGCGCGGACCGCGTCGGGCACCCGGTCGGCGGAGATGACGCAGGAGATCTTGATCGGCGAGGTGGAGATCATCTCGATGTTGATCCCCTCGCCGCCGAGCACGGCGAAGACCTTGGCGGCGACGCCGGGGTGCGAGCGCATGCCGGCGCCGACGATCGAGACCTTGCCGATCCGCTCGTCGGTGCGCACGCCCTGGCTGACCTCGAGGCCGCTGACGGTCTCGGTGGCGGCGGTCAGGTCGGAGCGGTCGACGGTGAAAGAGAGGTCGGCGAGAGCGTCGTCGCCCACCGGCTCGTTCTGGATGATCACGTCGACGTTGATGCCGGCGTCGGCCAGGGCGGTGAAGATCCGCCCGGCGACGCCGGGCTCGTCGCTGACCCCGGTCAGCGTCACCCGCGCCTCTCCGTCGGAGTGGGTGACTGCGGTTACGAAAGGTTGCTCCACGGTCTGCTCTCTGGCCTCCTCTTCGCTGACCACGAGGGTACCGGGGCCGTCCTCGAAGCTGCTGCGGCAGTGGATGCGGACGCCGTGGTTGCGGGCGTACTCGACCGAGCGCAGCTGCAGGACTCTGGCGCCGGAGGCGGACATCTCGAGCATCTCCTCGTAGGAGGCAACCGGCAGCTTGCGCGCGCTTGGCACGATCCGCGGGTCGGCGCTGTAGATGCCGGCGACATCGGTGTAGATCTCGCAGACGCCGGCGCCAAGCGCGGCGGCGAGGGCGACCGCGGTCGTGTCGGAGCCACCGCGGCCGAGCGTGGTGACGTCCTGACTCTCGGTCGAGACCCCCTGGAAGCCGGCGACGAGGACGATTCGGTCCTCCTCGAGCGTCTCGCGGATCCGCTCGGCGCGCACGTCGATGATCTTCGCCCTGGTATGGGAGGAGTCGGTGACGATGCCGGCCTGCGAGCCGGTCAGCGAGATCGCGTTGTAGCCCATGTCGTGGATCGCCATCGCGCAGAGCGCACAGGAGATCCGCTCGCCGGTGGAGAGCAGCATGTCCATCTCCCGCGCCACCGGTCGCTCGGAGATCTCCAGCGCCTGGGCGACCAGCTCGTCGGTCGTCTTGCCGCGGGCGGAAAGCACCGCGATGACCCGGTTGCCCGCCTCACGCGCAGCGACGATCCGCCGCGCGGCGCGCTTGATCTCCTCGGCGCCGGCGACGGAGGTGCCGCCGAACTTCATTACCACGATGTTGGACCTGGCCTGGTTCATGACGAAGGCCCGAGGATAGTCCGGCAAGCCCGAAACGGCTCTACAGCTGGGTCGCGATCAACCCGATCAGGGCGATGATCACCGCGACGCTGACCCGAAACATCAGCAGGTGCAGGGCTTCGAAGCCTCCATGCATCTCCTTCCGCAGCGCTTCGAAGCCGGCATGCATCTCCCTCTGCATGGCCTCGAAGCGCCTGTCGACCGCCTCGAAGCGCCTGTCGACCGCGTCGAAGCGTTTGTCGACGTGGGCGGCGAATTCATCGAGGCGTCCGTCCGTCCAGCTTTCCCTCATGTTGTACATGATCGCAGACTAAACGCCTCGCTGCACGAGTGGTGCGCAGAAACGAAAATCTCTCCGCAGGAAATGTAATTTCTTCGTGCGGTCTCTGATTGTGTGAGCTGAATCACGCTTTTGGATATATCGCAACGATATATGTGGACCGTGGAGCTCAGCGCCACCGCCTACGTGATCCTGGGGATGGTCAGCCGCGAGGCGCGGTCGGGGTACGAGATCAAGGCGCGAGTCGACGAGACCACGCGCTTCTTCTGGGCGGCCAGCTACGGGCAGATCTACCCCGAGCTGAAGCGGCTGGCCGAGGCGGGGCTGATCGAGGGGGTCGACGCGCCGCGCGGCGAGCGCAAGCGGACGGTCTACGCGATCACCGCCGAGGGCGAGGCGGCGCTGAAGGATTGGCTGCGGCAGGCGCCGGCCACATACGAGGCACGCGACGAAGGGTTGCTGAAGCTCTTCTTCGCCGGCGTGCTGCCACCGGCCGAGGCAGCGGAGATCCTGCGCTGGATGGGCGAGCACCGTGCCGGGCTCGCCGAGCGGTTGCGAGCGCTCGAGCCGCTGGCCACCGAGAAGGAGCAAAGCGATGACCCCTATCCGCTGATGGTCCTGCGGGCGGGGATCGAGTTCAACGACTGGTTCGCGGAGTGGTGCGAGCGGATGCAGGAACGGATGCTCGCCCCCACCCACGAGGAAGGGAGACCCTGATGTTCGACGCAATCGCCCGCTTCGCCGACGGCAACGCCCGCCGCATCGGCCTCTTCGCGATCGCCTTCTTCCTCCTCGCCGGCGCGCTCGGCGGCTCGGCCGCCTCGCGGCTCGACCCCTATGGCGCCGACGACCCGGCGACCGAGAGCGTCAAGGCCCGCGAAGCGCTGCTCGACGCCGGCTACCGCGGCCCCGGCGCGATCGCGATCGTCAGGGACGCACCGGTCTCCTCCCCGGCGGGACGTGCGAAGGTCGAATCGGTAGCCCGCCAGATCCGCGCCAACCCCGAGGTCGCCGGCGTCACCGGCTACTTCCAGACGAACTCGCGCGCCTTCGTCTCTGAGGATGGGCGCTCGACCTACCTGGCGATCGGCCTGAAGCCGACCGGCGACAAGCAGTGGCAGGAAGCCGGCGACAGCGTCGTCGAGCAGATGAGCGGGCGGCCCGACGTGATCGTCGGCGGCGGCGCGGTCGCCCAGGAGCAGGTCAACAAGCAGGTCGAGGAAGACCTGAAACTGGCTGAGATGCTGGCCTTCCCGCTGCTCTTCTTTTTCTCCTTCCTCTTCTTCCGCAGCCTCGTCGCGGCGCTGCTGCCGGTGATGATCGGGGTGCTGGCGATCGTCGGCACCTTCCTCATCCTGCGCGGCCTCAGCGAGCTGGGCTCGATCTCGATCTTCGCCCTCAACCTGACGACCGGCCTCGGCCTCGGGCTGGCGATCGACTACAGCCTCTTCATCGTCTCCCGCTACCGCGAGGAGATCGCCAAGGATGGGCCCGGCCTGCCGGCGATGCGACGGGTGATGGCGACCGCCGGCCGCACCGTGCTGTTCTCCTCGCTGACCGTGGCCGCGGCGCTGGCGTCGCTGATCGTCTTCCCGCAGCGCTTCCTCTACTCGATGGGCTTCGGCGGCTCGCTGGTGACGCTGCTGGCGGCGCTCGTCTCGCTGACCGTCCTACCAGCCGTGCTGACGATGCTGGGGACCCGGGTGAACTCGCTGGCGCCGAAGGCGCTGCGGCGTCGGGCCGAGGCCGAGACGCGACCCGACGAGCAGGGCTTCTGGTACCGGCTCTCGCGTTTCGTGATGCGCCGTCCGGCGCCGGTCGCGACCTGTAGCGCACTCTTCCTGATCCTCCTCGGCATCCCCTTCTTCAGCATCAAGTTCACCTCCGCCGACCCGCAGATCCTGCCGAAGGAAGCAAGCGCGCGGCAGGTCTACGACGCGATGCAGAGGGAATTCCCGCCCTACCGCGACACGCCGATCTGGGTCACCGTCGAAGGTGGCGGCCCGGCCGCCCTGGCGAAGACGCGAGCCCGGGTTGCGAAGGTCGAGGGCGTCGCCGCCGCGCTGCCGCCCCGGCGCGTTACCCCGCAGCTCGGCCTGGTCGAGACGATCTCCTCGGCCAGCTTCCGCTCCGAGGCCAGCCAGTCGACGGTGGAAGGGATCCGCGAGATCTCGGTGCCCGGCGCGCGGGTGCGGGTGGCCGGCGCCACCGCGGACTTCGTCGACTTCCAGGCGAGCCTCGCCCGCCACCTGCCGATCGCCGTCGCGATCATCGTCCTGGCGACGCTGGTGATCCTCTTCCTGATGACCGGCTCGGTGGTGCTGCCGATCAAGTCGCTGATCATGAACTTCCTCAACCTCAGCGCCGTCTTTGGCCTGCTGGTCCTGATCTTCCAGGACGGCCGCCTGGAAAGCGTCTTCGACTACACCGGCCAGGGAGCGCTCGAGCAGACGATGCCGATCCTGCTCTTCGCCCTCGCCTTCGGCCTCTCGACGGACTACGCCGTCTTCCTGCTGTCGCGGATCAAAGAGGCGCGCGACAACGGCGCCTCGGATTCGGAGTCGGTGGCGATCGGCCTCGAGCGGACGGGTCGCATCGTCACCGCCGCGGCGCTGCTCTTCGCCGTCGCGATCGGCGCCTTCGCCACCTCGAAGATCATCTTCGTCAAGCAGAACGGGGTCGGCACGGCGCTCGCCGTCCTGATCGACGCCAGCATCATCCGCGCCCTGCTGGTCCCCTCGCTGATGGAGCTGCTCGGCAAGTGGAACTGGTGGGCCCCGGCGCCGCTGCGCCGCCTGCACGAACGCTTCGGGATCAGCGAGTCGGACACCGCGCCGGCGGGGTAGACAGGCGGATCGCCACCCGGCGATGGCTCACATTTGGAAGGCGACGATGCCGATCATGGTCGCAATCAGGCCGATCAGGGCGGCGATGACCAGAATGCTGGACTGGACCATCAGCCGGTGCATGGCTTCGAAGCGTTGATCGATCGCCTCGAAGCGCTGGTCGACCTGCTTGAAGCCATCGTCCATGCGCTGTTCGATGTTGTCCAGACGCCTGTCGATCCCATCGAAGCGTCGATAGGTGTGCGCAACGAAGTCGTCCATCCGCTCGTCGGTCCAGGCCACGCGCTCCATGATGACAGCGTAGACAGAAACATGCGCGCAAGTGGCGCGCAGAACGTGAATTTTCTCCACAGCCTTTGCGCCGAATTCTGCGCAGGCGGGCGCCTCAGTCGCCGAACTTGGTTCCCTGGGAGCCCTTGGCGTAGGCGCAGCGGAACTTCTCGGGAGCGCCTACCGGGGCCCCGCCGGCAAAGCCGCCGTGGTTGTAATTGTCGTAGACGGTGACGTAGTTGAGCGTGTCGGGCAGGGGGTCGGCGGGCATCGGCACCGGGTCCGGCTCGCCCAGGTTGCCGTTGCCTTTGGAGCCGACGCTGACGCCCTCCGAGCCGGCGGCGCGGCCGCCAGCGGTCACCGTGGTCAGGTCGCCACTCATCTCGCGCGCGTCCTTGATCCCGTTTTTCGCGTTGGCGAATTCGTCGACCCCCGAGGTCAGCGGGCTGTCGTCGATCTTGCTCTGCAGCTTGACCTTGGGGGCAGCGCCGATCAGCTGCGCCGCGGTCGGCAACCAGCCGCCCTCCTTGACGCATTTCTGCGCCGCGTAGACGAAGTCGTTCTTGCCCGTGTCCTTGGGCGGCACGGGGTTGACGCCGGATTCCAGGCACCAGGTGCCGAGGTCGACCGCGTCGGGTATCGGGCAGGCGACGGAGAGGTCCTTCCTGGTCGCGTTGCCAAGCCGTTTCGAGCGCTTCGCGAACTTGACCACGGGCAGGTAGCGGGCGGGGATCTTGCCTTGCGCGTTCAGGTAGACGACGCCCCCGCCGCGCTTGGCCGGCGCGGCCCCGCCCATCGAGAAGACCAGGGCCAGCAGCGAGACGAGCAGCGCCGCGGCGGAGAGCAGGCGCGGCACCGGGTCGGGGCGGCGCGCGGAGGTGAAGATCGGCATCGAGCTCAAGGCGGCGTTCCTTTCTCGGATTTGGTCGCGACCAGGTCGCCCTGGGTGGCGCCTTCGTCGTCGGCCCCCTTCGTGTGCTCGTCACTCGCCAGGCCGGTGAGGACGAGGCCGCCGTCGGCGGCAATGTCGATGCCGGCCAGCACCGATTCGCCGACGGCGACTTTCGAGGCATCGATCGCCGGCGGAACGGTGAGAAGCAGGTCCTGCCCCCCGGCGCGAACGTCGTCGGCGGAGATCGAGAGCTGCGCGGTCACCGGGTCGAACGCGGCGACGATTCCCTCGAGGTCGCCATGGGTGAAGGGCGCGCCCCCGCTGGCCAGGGTGCTCTGCCAGAGGCCGCCCGCGGTAACGCCCGGTTGGGGCTTTTCGATCTCGGCGACAACCGTCGCGTAGGCGCCGAGCGTCGGCAGCGTGGCCGGGGCGCCGCCGGGGTCGGGGTGGACGCGGACGAGCAGGGAGACGCCGTGGTTGGAGACCGTGTAGGCAGGCGCTGCCGGGTCTGGGTTGACGAAGGTGACGATGCCGGCGAGCGTCGCCGAGTCGGCTGCACTCGTCTTCTTGCGCTTGCCCGCCTCAGCCAGCGTGCCGTTGGCGAGGGTGCGGATCGGCACTTCGACCTCGGTTCCGGGCGCCGGCAGCTTGCCGGCGTGAACGGCGCTCAGGATTCCGCCTTCTTCGGCGACCGTGTAGCTGCCGGCGGCGAGGTTGATGTGGACGACGGTGCCGGCGAGCTGCGGCGCTTCCGGCCCGGCCTCGCCCTCCCCTTCCTTCGGCGCAGCCGGCTCAGTGCCCTCCTGCGGGGACTCGGTTTCGCGCATCCGACTTTCACCACCCCCCAGTGGGGTCAAAGTCGGTTGCGGCTCTTCCAAGGCCGGTTCAGTTAGAAGCGCCCCTCCGCCGAGGGCAGTTTCGGGGCTCGCGCCGGCGGCCGCGCCGCCCGCGCCTTCGCCTGCGGTGGTTTCCTCATCGCCGCCGCCCGACCGGGGGATTTCGATCACTTGCGCGCCGCCGGCGAAGGTGCCGGCGGCGCCGGGCCCGATCGCGACACCGACGAAGAGACCGAAGCCGAGCGCCACCGCTGAGAGCGGCGCCGCCCAGCGGCGATCGGTGATCGGCAGGGCCGCCCAGCGCATCAGCCGCTCGGCCGCCGGGCCGTGGAGCAGGCGCCTCACGGGCCCACCGAGGTCGGGGCGGGCACCGGGGCCGTACCCGCCGGCATCAGGTCCTTGCCGCACTGCCAGCAGAACGCCGCCCCCTGCGCGTAGAGGGCGCCGCAGTTGCCGCAGGCACCGGCGGCGCCGGCTTGGTCGAGGCGCAGCATCCGCTCGACCTCGGCCAACTCAGCCTCGACCTGCTGTAGCTTCGCCGCCCGGCGGGTGATCGTGTCGAGCCGGAAGTGGTCGCGGATCGCCATCTCGTAGGCGAGCCCGCCGAGATCCCACTGCAGGTCGACCAGCTCGCGGGCGAGGCGGTCGCGGCGCCGTTCGAGGTCGCTGCTCACTTGATCACTTCCCCCCCGCCTTCGCCGCCTCCCGGCGGCGTCGATTTGTCGATCGGCGGTGGCTTGCCGGGCGTGGCGATTTTGTTCGGCAGTTTCTTGCTCTGTTCCTCGTAGCTGGCTCCGCTCTGGGAGTGCAGCGATTCGAGCGCTTCGTCGTTCGCTTCGACCGCTTCTTCGTCCTTGCCCGCGCCGCCACCGCTCAGGGCGCCGCCCTTTTCCTTGCCGGCGGACTTCTTTCCTCCCGTCGCGGCGGACTTGGACCCGGCGCCGGCCGCTTCCCCTTCTCCGGCACCCGTCGTTTCGGCTCCTTCGCCGCCGCCGGGGACGACGATCGGTGCCGGCGCCTGGGCGGTGTCGCCACCGCCCCTGCCGATCAGCACGCCGACCAGGAGCATCAACCCGAGCACGGCGATGCCGCCGACCGCAGCGAGCGGCGTGTAGTCGCGCGCCTTCTCCACCGATCGGTCGATCGACCCACCCATAGTGGGGTCAATCGACCGATCGTCAGCGGGTGCCGGCTGTGCCCGGACGGTCCCCTCCGCCGCGGCCGAGCCGGCCGCGGTCGCCATGTAGTGGCGGTAATCGACGCGGGCCTCCCCCCGGCGACGGCCGCAGTTGAGGCAGTAGCGCTGGTCGACGGCGAGCGGAGCGCCGCACTCCTGGCACGGCTCGCCGTGGGTGGGCTGGGACGTCGCCGGCGGCCGGGCGTGCGTCGCGCCGATCTCGGCCTCAGTCATCCCGTTCCTCCACCCGAGTCGGGGAGCGTGGGAAGCTCGGTCAGCTTCAGTTCGGCGCCGTGCGGGTCGCCGATGAAGAAGATGGTGTATTTCAGCTCTTTGGTCTCCGGTTTCAGGTGTTCGATCGCCCCACGTCCGGCAGCGACGACTTCGTCCCCCCGCCGGGCGACGACGTAGAGCAGCAGCCGGCCCTGATCGGTCCCCGTGCGATTGACCACGGTGCCGGTGGCCGAGATGCCCGAGACCGGGTCGCCCGCCAGGGTCGGCTCCGAAACTTCGATGTCGGGCAGCTCGCCGCTGAAGGTCGAACCGCCGGCACCGACCTTTACCTCCACCGACTTCGGCTTCCCTGCGGCGAAGACCTGGTCGTCGACCCATTCGGCGTCCCCGTGGGCTGGGATGTAGGGGATCGAGGCCAGCGCCGGCTCGATCCCGGGGATGTCGTTGCGGTAGACGCTCTTCCCCTTGGCGTCGCGCACGTCGATCAGGATCGGCACCCCGGTCAGCGCCTGGCCGGAGTCGTTGTGGACGTCGACGACCACGGCGCTGCCTTCGGGCCCGACCAGCAGCGACTTCCCGGTCACCTCGACGTCGGGGTTGGCCTTCTTGATCTCGAGGCCCTTTTCGGAGATCAGCGTGCCGGCGCCCTCCTTTTCCAGCTCGGCGCTCTTTTCCTTGGTCGATTGGCAGGCGGTGAGGCCGAGCGCAAGCGCTGCGAGGCTCGCCGCGGCGAGAAGCTGGGCGGTCATCCGAACCCCCCGCTGACGTACTCGCGGGTTCGCTCGACGACGGGCGAGCCGAAGACCTGCGCCGCCTCGCCGTACTCGACCAGGTCGCCCAGGTACATGAAGGCGACGTGGTCGGCGACGCGCTGGGCCTGCTGCAGGTTGTGGGTGACGATCACGATCGCGATCTCGCTGCGCAGGGCGACGATCGTCTCCTCGATCGTCTGGGTAGAGAGCGGGTCAAGCGCCGAACAGGGCTCGTCGAGCAGCAGCACCTCGGGGCCCACCGCCAGCGAGCGGGCGATGCAGAGCCGCTGCTGCTGGCCGCCGGAGAGCGCCAGCGCCGGGTGGTCGAGGTTGTCCTTGACCTCCTCGAAGAGGCCGGCACGGTGCAGCGCCTCGGTCACCGCCGGCTCCAGCTCCCGCTTCGAGGGCTTCTTCGAGCCGCGCTCGCGCAAACCGTAGGCGACGTTGTCGAAGATGCTCATCGGGAACGGATTGGGCTGCTGGAAGAGCATCCCGACCCGCCGCCGCAGGAAGGTCGCGTCGTAGCGGTCGACGTCCTCGCCGTCGAGCAGGATGCGGCCGCCGCGCACCGCCCCGGGGGTCTGGTCGACGAGGCGGTTGAGCGAGCGCAGCAGGGTCGTCTTGCCGCAGCCGGAGGGACCGATCAGCGCCAGCACCTCGCCCTGGCGCACGGTGATCGAGACCCGGTCGACGGCGAGCTTGGCGCCGTAGGCGATGCTCAGCTCCTCGGTTCGCATCCGCTCGACCGGCGTCGTCTCGGGGCGCGGCATCTGGCGCAGCCCGGGCGCCGCCGCCGCGCCGGGCAGGTGGCCGTTACCGCCGGCCGGCGGCTGGGCGACGGTCGGCGGCGCCTCGACGCTGATCCGCCGCACCGGCGGCGGCATGCTCAGCGAGTCCACGACGCCCCCCTGCCGCGGGTGATCAGGTCGATGAGGAAGTTCAGCACGAGGACAATCAGCAGCAGGACGAAGGCGGCCGCGTAGGCCTTCTCCGGCGCCCCGCCTTCGCCGGCCGGCGAGTTGTTGTAGACGAAGGTGGTGAGGGTGCTGCCATTGCCGGTCAGCACGTCCCAGACCGGGACGCCGCCGTTCGGTTCGAAGCGCAGCGTCGCCCCGAGCAGGATGAAGACGATCGCCGTGTCGCCGACGATCCGCCCCATGCCGAGCGTGATCCCGGTGCCGATGCCACGCCGCGAGGCGGGCAGGAGAACGCGACGAATCGTCGAAGCGCGGTCCTTGCCGAGCGCGTAGGAAGCCTCGCGCACGTGACGGGGGATCGCCTGTAGCGCCTCGCGGGTCGCGCCGACGACCAGCGGCAGGGCGATCAGCGACATCATCGCCCCGGCGATGACGAACGAGCGGCCCAGCGGGGTCGCCCCTTCGCCGACCGGCGAGAAGAGGCCGAAGAAGCTCTGCTGGAAGACGAGCAGGCCGAAGATCGCGAGGACGATGCTGGGCGTGCCGGCGACGATCTCGACCCCCGACTCCACCGCCCGCGCCAGCCCGGCCGGGCGACCGTACTCACTTAGCCAAACGGCGATCGCGACCCCCAGCGGCGCGGCGATCACGGTGCCCAGCACGGCGACAAGCAGGGTGCCCTCGATCGCGTCGAGGAAGCCGCCGCTGCCACCGCCACCGAGACCCGCCTCGGGGTGGCTGAAGAGGTCGTCGATGCTGAGGTACTGGAGGCCGCGAAAGAGCATGTAGAGGACGATCGAGGCGGCGATCAGGCAGAGCAGCAACCCCGCCCCCCAGGCCATCGCCAGGCCGATCCGGTCGCCGACGCTCCACGACTCGTCGCCGCGAAGGCGGCCGAGGAGCCCGCTGAGGCCGATCCGTTCGGCGTAGGCGCTCACAGCAAATCCTTCCGCTCCGCGCTCACCACTTACCTCGCCTGCAGGGTGTATTTGCGCATCGAGCGCCGCGCCGCCCAGCCGGCGAAGGAGAGGAAGGCGCTCGAGATCAAGAGGACCGCGGCGAAGGCATAGATCGTCTGCCCGGAAGGTTTGACCGAGAGCTCGTCGGCGTGGTCGACGATCGTCGCCGCCAGCGTGCGGGCGGGCTCGAAGAAGAAGGTGACCCCGTCGAGCGGGTTCGGCGCGAAGCCGAGCGAGCCGGAGACCATCGAGAGCATGATCGCCTCGCCAAGCGCCCGCGCCGTGGCGAGCACCGCGGCGGCGACGATCGCCGGGCGGGCGGCGCGCAGGCCGACGGTGCGCAACGCCCGGAAGCGGTTGACGCCGAGCGCCGCGGCCCCCTCGGTCCAGCCGCGCGGCACCGAGCGCAGCGCGTCGGTGACGATCGCGACCATGATCGGCGTGATCATCACCGTGAGAACCAGCACGCCGACGAGGACGCTGGTGCCGTCGAGCTGGATCACAAACTGGACCGATTCCTTTTCCGCATCGGAGATGACGTGGTTGCCGACGAAGGGGACGAGCACGAGCAGGGCGATCAGGCCGTAGATCACCGACGGCACGGCGGCCAGCAGGCGGACCACCGGCTGCAGGATGCGGGCGATCCAGGCCGGCGCGAACTCGACGATGAACATCGCCGAGAGCAGCGAGATCGCCGTCGCCAACAGAACCGAGACCCCGGTGATCAGCGCCGTCGCGTAGAGCAGCGGCCAGGCGTGCAGGGTATAGACGTACTTGCTCGGGTCAGCCGGCGAGTTGAAGATGTTCGTCAGCTGTTCGTCGACGTTGCCGCCAGGGCCGAACCAGGCCAGGCCGTTGTGGGAGAAGGAGGGCCACGCCTTCGAGAAGACGAAGACGATCATGAACGCGATCAGCAGCAGGACCGCGGCGGACAGGGCGCCGAGCGCCAGCTCGACGCGCCTGTCCGTGCGATCCGCCTGCCCCGCGTCCGCGCCTCCCGCGGTCACTAGTGAAGCGGAACCCAGTCGGTGCCGATGACCGTCGCCGCCGCGGCGCTGTGGGTGATCCAGCTGATCCAGGCCTTCGCCGCGCCCTTGGGGGCGCCGCGCGTCACCATGTAGAAGTTACGCGAGCCGCCGTACTGGCCGGACTTGGCGTTGCGCAGCGTGCAGGGGACGCCTTTGTAGGGAACGGCATGGACGCCCTGGGTGAAGAACAGGGAGACGTAGCCGATCGCCGCCGGGTCGGATTTGACGACCTGCTGGATCAGCCCGTTCGAGGTTTTCTGGCTGGCTCCGCCGAACACCTTGGTCGTGCCCATGAAGATGCGCTGGAAGGCGTCCTGGGTACCGGAGCCGGGCGTACGCACGGAGATGTCGATCGTGCCGCGCTGGCCGGCGCCGGGGACGCTCGACCAGGTGCGAACGCTGCCGCCGAAGATCGCCTGCACGCCCGCCTGGTCGATGGTCGGGATCGGGTTGGCGTTGTTGGTGATGATGCAGACGGCGTCACGGGCGATTTTGGTGAAGACGAGGCCACCCGGGTCGCTCGGTTTCGGGTCGCGCGAGGAGTTGCCGATCGTCACGCGGCCGGCCGCGGCATCGGCGACGCCGATGTCAGAGCCGCCCTGGAGCAGCTTGAAGTTGACACAGTGGCCGCAGGCCTGCAGGTACTTGCGGGCGAGCAGCGAGGCGAGCGGGGCGACCGAGGTCGAGCCGCTCATCGTGATGGTCGGCTTGGCCACTGCTCCTGCCGGGGCAAGCAGCGAGATGCCGAGGGCCAGGGCCGCGATCACGGCCAGCGGGCGTGGGAAGTTCATCTGATGGTCACTCCTGGTGACGGGTTCGGGACAGTTGGAAGCGAGGCAAGTGTCGAGTCGGGCAGCCACAGACAGGTGAACGCGACGTAACTGCCTGGAGAAGAACTGGTTACGCGCCTCGCACCACAGGCACGAGCGGGCGCGTAACCAGTTGGTATCTCTTTGGTCACATTTGGGCGGGGCGGGCCGAGCAAGCTGTGACGGATGCGGACTCTCGCCACGGTCGTCTTCGCGGCGCTGCTCACCCTGCCCTCCAGCGCCGCGGCGGGGATCTCCCCGGTTCATCTGGTCGACGGGCCAAGCGCGAACGTGGTCGCGATCGAAGACGCAGCGATGGCCGACGACGGCAGCGGCGGCATCGTCTACCTGCGCCAGGAAGGCGGCCGCAACCACGTCTTCGCTGCTCGCTTCAGCGGTGGCGCCTGGAGCGCCCCGCAGCGGGTCGACGTCGGCCCCCAGCAGGGCTTCGACTCGAGCTGGGCGCGGATCGCCGCCGGCGATGGGGGGCGGCTGCTGGTCACCTGGGTGCAGGAGTTCGGCGCCGGCACCGACCGCATGTTCTCGGCGACCCTCGACCCCGGCTCGACCGGCTTCGAGGCGCCGGTGCCGGTCGACCTCAACGTCGGCGAAGCAACCGCGACCTTCCCCGATCTGGCGATGAACGCGGGCGGGCAGGCCTACCTCGCCTACCTGGTGATCACCGACACCACCCCCGCCAACCCGCCCGGCTACCTCGGCATCGACGTGCGGGTCGCCCGCTACAAAGACCGGCTCTGGTCGGTGCTGGGCAACCCGGTCGACCGCAACCCGGCGATCCCGATGCCGGTGGCGACCCACCTCAGCGGGCCGAAGATCGGCATCGATGTCAACGGCAACGCAGTCGTCGCTTGGCTCGAGCCCGACGACGAATTCGTCAACCGCGTCTGGGCGCGGCGGGTCTTCGGCGGCACCGTCGGCGTGCCTCTGCTGGTCAGCCCCTCGAGCTGGGAAGGGGCGCCGCTGCGCGGCGCCGCCGACGCCTTCTCGCTCGACGTCGCCGGCTTCGGCCAAGCGGCGGTGGCGCTGCGCCAGCTCCCCGGCCAGGGTGGCAAAATCGCCGGCCCGCGCGCCTTCGTTAACGAGATCCCCGACGCCTTCGCCGAAGGCGCCGCCGCCTTCCTCGGGCCGCGCCTTGCCGACGGCGGCGAACGCGGCGGCCTCGGCCCGCCGAGCGTCGCCGTCGACCCCGAAGGCGGCTTCCGCGCCGCTTTCGCCGCCGGCGCAGCGACCCTGCTCACGGCTGGCGAAAACGCAGCAATCACGCCGACCGAGCGGATCGACGATGGCGGCAGCTCGATCGCCGGCGAACCGCAGCTCGACGTCGCCGAGAGCACCGCGGCGGCGATTGCATGGAAGGAACTGCGCGGTGGCGCGGGGGTCGTCGCCCTGCGCGAACTGCGCGCCGACGGGAGCTCCGAGCCAGCAGCCGTCGCGACCCCTGCCGGCGGCGCAATCGGTGGCCTCGTGCTCGGCGGCTCCGGCCTCGGCGACGCGATCGCCGCCTGGCAACAGGGCAGCGGCGCCGGGGCGCAGATCGCGACGGCGGTGATCGACGCCCCGCCGGAGCCAATGCTGGTCGAAGCGCCCGAAGGCTGGCAGCGGGCGAAGAAGCTGAAGGTCTCCTGGGAACCCGCCGAAAACGCGATCGGCAAGCTCTCCTACTCGGTCAGCGTCGACGACCAGCAGGTCGCCAAACGCACGTCCAAGCTCCGCGCCTTCTTCTCCAGCGCCAAGGCAGGCGAAGGGCGCCACCGCCTGCAGGTCTTCGCGATCGATCCAGCGGGGCAGCAAACCGGCAGCCGCAAGCAGCTCCTGCTGATCGACCGCACGGCGCCGCGCGTGATCCTGCGCCACCGCGGCAGGCGGGTCACGGTGCGGGTTCTCGACGGCCCCCGCCGCTCTACCTCGGGCTTCAAGCGCGGCAAGGTCAAGGTCTCCTTCGGCGATGGTGGCGGCGGGCGGTCGCAGGGCGGCCGGGGGGCCGTGATCTCGAAGCGTCGGGGTGGGGGCGGCCGCGGAAAAGGACCGAACGCAGTCGTCCGCAGCCATGTCTATCGGGACCCCGGCCTCTACTCCGTCGTCATCAAAGCCAGCGACCGGGCCGGCAACGCGACGACGCTGAACCGGAAGGTCCGCGTCCGATGAGGACCCGCCCAGCCCAGCTGGCGCTCGCGCTCCTCACCGCCGCCCTCGTGGCCTCGCCGGCCGACGCCGGCGCCTCCTACGACAACGGCTTCGACAGCGTGCCCGGCGCCTTCCTCGTCTCCGCCGACTACGACCGCCTCGAACAGGGCGACGACGCGAGCAGCTTCGCCGCGATCTCCGCCGACGGCCGTTACGTCGCCTTCCAGACGCGGGCGCGCAACTTCTTCGCCGACGACGACCCCGACCCCCCCGGCCGCTACCGGGCTGGGGGCGTGTTCCGCTTCGACCTGCAGACCCGGGCGCTGCGGAAAGTCGCCGACGGGAACCTCTTCGAAGAAGGCACCAACGCCTTCCTGCGCCGCGGCGCCTCGAACCCCTCGATCAGCGCCAACGGCCGCTACGTCGCCTTCTCCACGGCAGAGCGGCTCGTCCCCACCGACGTCAACGAATACATCGACGTCTACGTGCGCGACATGGACGTCCCGCCGCCGCCGGGCGGCGCCTGCGCGGCGCTCGCCGGCTGCCCTTTCCGACTCGTCTCCGCCCGCAACGGCGGCGAAGAACCGGCCGCCTACGGGGTGCCGCAGTTCCCCTTCCCCGGCAGCAACCCGGGTGCCGAAGTCTCGCGCGGGGTCGCGATCTCCGCCGACGGCCAGCGGGTCGCCTTCCGCACCGAAGCACCCTCGGACCTGCCGGCGAGCGCCACGACCGACACCCCCGCCGGCCAGATCTTCGTGCGCGACCTGGCGAGCCACAGCACGACGCTGGTGACCGCCGTGCGCGAACCGGGCACCGGTCAGATGACCGGTCAGCCCGCCGGCGGCGGGCTCGGCGCGGCGATCAGCGCAGACGGCACGACGGTCGCCTGGACCGGCGACAACGCCGCCGCCCAGACGCGCATGCTCGGCGGCGAGCCGACCTCGGCCAGCGAGGATTACTACCTCTGGCGCCGCATCGCCGACGGGGCGGGCGCCCCGACCCGGCGCATCACCGGCATCGCCGACCCCGACGATCCCGCCTGCGCGGCGATGGAAGCCGCCAACCCGGGGATGACGACGAGCTTCAACCAGACCTCGACCGGGCCCTGCTACGGCCCACTGACCGATCAGGAGTCGCTGCCGGCGAGCATCGCCAACCAGCTACCGGTGCTGAGTGGCGACGGCTACACCGTCGCCTTTCTCACCGGCTCCGGCCCCCGGCCCGACGTCACCACCGGCTCCGGCCTCGACCTCTACCTGACCAAGATGAGCCCCGGCCTCAGCCGCAAGCAGGCGACGACCGAGCTGACCCGCGACGGCACCTCGACCAGCCCGGCGCTGGCCGCCTCGATCGAGGGCATCGCGATGACCGCCGACGGCCGCCACCTGGCGCTGGCCACCGTTCGCACGAACTTCACCCTGCCGGCGCTCCACCTCGTCGGCGAACCCCGCTCGGTCGCGAACGTGCGTGACCTCTACGCGATCGACCTCGACGCGGGGGCGATAGAACGCGTCACCCACTCCAGCGACGACGGCGACGCCAACGGCGACGTCGACCCCCACTTCACGCTCTCCGCCGACGGCGGCCGCATCGCCTTCATCTCTTTCGCCGGCAACCTTTTCTTCGGCGACGCCAACCAGCGACCCGACGCCTTCGTCATCACCCGCGAGGTCGAACCGGCGGCAAAGGGGCCGCCCAGCGGGCTTGGCCGGGGCGCCAGCTCGATCGAAGAATTCGGCCACGGTCGCCGGCTCAAGGTCCGCGCCCGCTCGACGGCCGATGGCGACGTCGTACTGACCGTCGGCGTGCCCGCCGGGGGCCGCCTCGAGGCGGTCGCGCAGGCCGTGGGCGACGGCGGCCGCAGGCACGCCGCGGCGCGCGCGATCTCCCACGCAGAGGCGCGGGCCAAAGGCAAAGGCAAGGCCCACATGGTGCTCCGCCTGCACGGCAGCCTCCGCCGTGAACTCGTCAACGGCGGCAGGATCCGCGCCCGGGCGAAGGTCGTCTTCTCGCCGGCGGCCGGCGGCCGTCGCCTGCGCGGCTCGGCCGCCGTCGTCTTCGCGCGCGGCGGCTAGCGGATCCGCTCGGGGCTGAAGCGGTAGCCGATGCCGAAGTGGGTGTGGATGTAGCGCCAGTCGGGGGCGACCCCTTCGAGCTTGCCGCGCACCCGTCGCACCAGCACGTCGACCGAGCGGTCGCGGCGCGGCATGTCGCCGCCCCACATCAGCTCGTAGATCTCCGGCCGCTGGACGACGCTGTCGAGCCGCTCGGCGAGGAGGAAGAAGAGCTGGAACTCGCGCACGGTCAGGCCGGCCCGTCGCCCCTCGACCAGCACCTGCAGCTCCGCCGGGCGAATCTCGACGTTGGCGATTCGGTGTCTGCCCTCGGACGAGGCCGAGGCCGATGGTGGAACGGCCATTGCCCCATAGCGTTTACGAGCAGGGGCTTCGAGCGGTGAACCCGGTGTGTCGAAGTTGAGAAAATTTGGATAAGCGCCGTGCCTGGAGGCGCCCGACGCCGTGCCTAGCGCCGGCGGGCGGGCGGGCGCCCGGCGTAGCCGGGGGCGGCGGTCGGGCGGGGCCGGCGGCGGGTGCTGGGGCCGCCGCGGACCGTCGAGGCGCCGAGCGCGAGGATCAGGATCAGGACCGGCAGATAGGCCGGCACCGAGCCGCCCCCTTCGTCAGCGGATTCGCGCCGGGAGAAGGCCTGCGACTCCTCGGTCGCCGCCTCCTCTTCGCGGCGTTCCTCGACCTGGTAGGTGCGGGCGGGCGCCCCTCCGGGGGGCAGCGGTCGCACCACCGGCGGCGGGGGCGGCAGCAGGGCCGCCGGCACGAAGGCGAGCAGCCCCGCGGTGAGCGGCAGGAAGGGCGCGGGGACCGGCGGGGTGTTGACCACGTGAACCGGGGTCGGCGGCGGCGCGGCGGCGGGCGGCGGCGATAGTGCCGGCGGGGTCACTTCGACCGGTGGGTTGCCGGCCGGCGGCGAAGCGGGGGGGGCCGGCGGCGGGGCGGTGGTCGGCGTCGCCCGCGAGAAGCGGTCGGGGCGCAGCGGCCGGGTGCCGCAGGGTCGCTGCACGCTGCCCCCCTGGATCGCGATCCGTTCGGAGTAGGAGAGCCCCCCGGCGCTGACCGTCACCGTGGTCGTGCCGGCGTTGAAGGGGCAGAGCAGGCCTGAGGCGTTGTCGGTCACCACCTTCCCCTTGGCGTCGAGGAAGGGCTTGCGGAGGTTGGTCGATTTGGGGTCCTGGCGGACGAAATCGGCGATGTCGGGGTCGGTCGAGGTGAAGCTGTATTCGGGGGTGACGCGGTTGGCGCAGCCGGCGACGAGGCACTGTTCCGGCGGGAACAGCGTGTAGGGGTCGCCCCCGGCCGGGCTCGGGATCGAAGAGCCGGCCGCCGCGGCGCCCCAGCGGTCGCCGCCGAGCGGGCGCCGGCCGAGGCCGCTGAAGAGCGCCGGGATCGAGCGCCGCAGGAGGACGCCGTCGGTCGCTTCCAGCGAGAGCTCCTGGATCACCGGGATCAGCCTGACCGCGACCGGCGCCCGGTTGGAGGCGGGATCGCGCTGCCCCGCGCCGACTTCGAGCACGAGCACGCCGCTGTCGCCGAACAGCGAGTCGGCCACCTGCTGGCCGACCGCGCCGGAGACCGGCGAGCGGTAGCCGAGCGTGCCCGTCCCCCAGCTCGGGATCGTCGTCGAGCCCCCCGCCGGGATGCTCATCGCCCGGTTCTCTTCCGGGCGGTCGAAGAGGTAGGCGGAGGCGCCGCCGGCGACCAGCGCCTGCGCCACCTGGTTCGCGTCGCTGGCGACGTTCAGCTTCGGCGTGAAGCTGGAGTTGAGGCTGCGATTACCCATCACGACCACCGGGATCCCCTTCGCCCGCGCGTCGGCCAGGACCGATTCGAGCCAGGGAAGCTGGGCCTCGGGCGGGTTCTGGTAAGGGTCGCTGGCGGCGAGCGAGCCGAGCGAGTTGTCGATCACGACGACTCGCACCGTGCCGCCGTCGCCGGAGCTGTCGAAGGCGTAGTGGGTACGGGCGCCGGGGCCTGGCGGAAGCCCCGGGATGCCAGCGGTCGAGATTCCCGGAGGCGGCGGGCCCGAGCCCAGCGGCGCGGGGAAGCCGGCGAACGAGGACTCGAAGGACGCGGCTCCGGCGCCGGAGCCGACGTCGCCCGAGCCCAGCGCGGGGAAGACCGGCAAGCCCGGCTGGGAGCCGAGCAGCGCTGCGTAGCGTTCGCCGTCGGCGTAGCCGAGGCCGGTGGCGACGCGGTTGCCGGTGTAGAGCAGGGCGCGCGGACCGGCGCCGCCGCGCATCGCGGCCACCTTTTGCAGCGCCGCGGCGAGCGTGCGGTCGGGCCCCAGCGACTCAGGCGCCAGGTCGGCGCAGGGCTGCTCGCACTCGGCGTTGCCGGCGACGGCGAAGCGGGCCGGGCCGGCGGGCATCGGCACCGGCGCGCTGCCCGCGGCCGGGGGCGGCGCGGCACCATCGCCGAAGCGCGAGATCGCCGCGGTGCGAACGCGGGTGCGCAGGGCGCTCCCCTCGCCACCGCGGGCCGAGGAGCCGCGACCGCTGGCGTCGCCGTCGCCGCTCCAGCCGCCGACCGCCCAGCCGTTGCCGGCGGAGTCGAGCAACAGCGCCGTCGTCGGGTCGCTCTTGATCGGCCGGTCGGAGCCAGTGCCGGCGAAGGCGGTGCGCTGCCCGTCTTCCCAGCCGTCGAAGGTCTCGCGCAGCAGATAGCCGTCGCCGGGCAGGGCAAAGGGCGGCAGGACCGGCGGCGGCACGTTGGGGTCGGGAGGCGGTAGTTCGTCGGCGGGCGGGTAGTTGAGCTGCGGCACGACCGAGACGATCGCCCGCACGCCGGCGGCGGTGCGCACCGCGGCGGCGGCGATCGCGGTCGAGCCGAGGATCGGCTGCTTGGAGAAGCGCCAGGGAGAGCCGGGGCCGCCGTCGCGCTCGATCACGATGTCGCGGCCGGCCGCGACCGCGCCGCCGTCGGGCAGGCCGGCGACGGCGAAGAGCCGTGGGCTGCCGCCGCGCACGCTGTCGAGCAGGGCGTGGGCGGCGGCATCGACGTGCCAGGCGCCGCCATCGTTGACCAGCAGGTCGCTGCCGGCGGCGACGATCGCCTCGCTGCCGGCGAAGTCGATCGAGGTGAGGTCGGCGGCTTCGAAGCCGGGCGGCAGCGGCTGCTGTTCCCAGCTCTTTTCGAAGCGCAGCAGGGTGCCGTGCTTGCCGACCGCGTAGCCGCGGCTGGGGTCGGCGGGATCGAAGGCGATCCCCATCAGGTTGCCTTCGAAGCCGATCGGCACGCCGGGGTCGGCGATCCAGAGGTCATCGTCGGCGTTCCACTCCCACATCGCGCCGAGGTCGCCGACCGCGTAGGCATGGTTCGGTTCGGGCCAGGCGACGCCGCGCAGGGTCGCCTTGCTGACGCCACCGCTGGAGGTCGTCAGGTACTCGCGGCGCCAGCCCTGCCCCGGGAAGTAGCGGGCGACCGCGCCGCCGACCCCAACCGCCAACGCCGCCGAGCCGAGCGATCCCTGCGGCCGCCCGGGCGCGCCGGTGACGTCGGTGAGCGGCGCCCGCAGCGTCACCGGCCAGGGGCGCAAGGCACTGGGCACCTGCTTGGAGGAGATCTCGACCGGCCCCTCGAGCCAGCCGGAGTCGAGGCTGGAGAAGGCGCCGCCGGCGTGGAAGTTGCCACCGCCGCCGGGTACCCGCGAGAAGGTCCCGTCGGCGAAGCGGAGATAGGTGCCACGGTTGCTGTCTTCGCCGCCGCCGGGGTCGAGCGGGTTGGTGATGACCCGGGTGCCGAAGCCGACCCCGGGCCAGGCGAAGCTGCGATAGCCCGCCTGGCGAGAGAGCTTGACGCCCAGCGGCGCGCCGCAAGCGGCATCGTCGCACCAGGAGCCGGTCACGGCGCCGGCATCGACGTCGTAGTAGATCGTCACGTCCTTCTGCACCCCGCCGAAGCCCCCCGAGAGGTCGACCCAGACCCCGTCGGAGGTGACGGTCAGCGGCTGGGCGGCGCCGCTGATCGGCGCCAGCCCGGATATCCCTTCGCCGGGCGTTTCGCTGTCGGCGAACTTGGCAGCGCCGATCCCGTGCTCGACCCAGAGCGGCCCTTCGGGCGTACTGGTGCGCTGCAGAAGGACGAAGGAGCGTTTTAGCGCCGGGTCGGCTTCGGCGATCGCCCAGGCGTTGCCGAGGCCGGTGGCGTCGATCGCGCGGATCTCGAAATCGCCTTCGGAGCCGGCCGGAATTTTGACCGGCTCGCGACTCCATTCGCCGCCGTCGTAGCGGATCACCGCCTCGGCGGCCGAGCGTTCCTGCGGGGCGAAGAAGAGGCCGGTGTGGCCGCCTTCGTCGAAGGCGGCGTCGGCGACCGCGCCCGAGCCATGGTCGCCAACCAGCGCCTCAGCCGGCCGTTCGCCTTCGACGGGGAGGAGCACGTCGGGCGGTGGCGGCGTCAGGGCCCGCCAGGAGGCGCCGGGGTCGTGAGCGAGGACAACCACCTGATCCTGTGGCGGCCGGCTCGGGTCGCGGCCCGCCAGGACCCCCCCTCCCCGCGGCGTGATCCGCGCCGAGAGGCGGTTGGGGACCGGGCCGCGATAGGGGTTGCCGTTGGCATCGATGGGGGTGTCGAAGACCTGCCAGCCGCTGCCCTCGGCGTAGCGCAGGAGGGCGAGCTGGTTGACCGGGCTGCCGCCCGGCTGCGGGCCGAAGCGAAGCTGTCGCGAGCCGACTTCGATTCCCCCCACCGAGAGCGGCAGTTCGCGGTACCCCCAGGCTTCCCCGGAGGCGCCGGCGGGCGCTGCTCCCATCAGCGTCATGCCGCTGTCGGCGACGCCGAGCAGCGGCAGCGGCCCGATGCCCGGCGGCGTGCCGGCGCCGCTGCCGGGAATCGCCGTCAGCAGGGCGAGGCCCACCGCGAGGAGGAAGGCCGCAGCCGCGGCGAGCAGGCGGCCGGCGGGCGTCGGCGCGATCACTTAACCGCCTTGATGCGGAAGGCGAGGCGGGTTGGGTAGCGGTCGCGACGGAGCTGCAGGCTCAGCTGCCGCCGCCCGGGCCCGAAGACGCGCTGGGGCGTGCGGGCTACGGTCTTGCCGTCGCGCTTGCCGATCAGCTGCACGCGGGCGCGGCGGGTGACGGTGAAGGTGACGACGAGGCGCAGGCCCTCGAGATGGGAGTCGACGTTGCGCAGCAGCGGCGGCAGGTGCTTGACGTGGGTTTTTGATTCGGTCGCCTGTTCGAGTTCGACCGGCGGCGGCGCGAAGAGCTGCGAGTCGTCTTCGGGCAGCGCGTCGGGGATGAACTGTTCGGCCGCCTCGTTGGGGCGGAAGTCGATCGTGCCTTCGAAGTGGGGATCGGTGTCGACCGCTTCGGGCGTGCCGTCGCTGTAGTGGAAGAGCCAGCCCGCCCAGGTCGCCAGCCAGCAGTCGGTCGGCGCCGGGCAGGCGATCCGCGCGGCGCTGCCGCGGCCGGCACCGGCCGCGGGGAGGGCCGTTACGGTCGCCGTCGCGGCACCGGGGCCGGTGGGGGCGATCCGCGCCACGAACGCCTTGCCGTTGGCGCTGCGCCGTTCGCCGAAGGGCACGACGGTGGCCATCGCTTCTTCCGTCCCCGGCAGGGCGGCGACGTCGCCGAAGCGGTCGGTCGGGCCGAACGGGGGCGTGGCGCTCAGGTCGAGCTCCTCGAACGCGGGGCCGACGAGGTGCGCGGCCAGCGGTGGCCGGGCAACGGCCCCTTCGGGGGGCGCGGCGGGCCCCGACGCGGCACCGCCCCCCACCGCCCAGAGGTTCCCCGCCTCGCCGTCGAGCGCCAGCAGCTCGGTCCCTTCGTCGGGCACCCCCGGCAGCGACGCCGGCAGGAAGGGGTCGTTGGCGAAGGCGTGGCCGGCGATCGTGTGGATCAGCCGCGGCACCGGCTCGTCTTCGGCGAGGTCGACCGGGTCGGTGCGGTCCTCGGGGGCCTTGCCGACGTAGGTGCTCTCGTAGAGCTTGCCGGCGTGGAACTCCATGTCGCTGACCGCCCGCCCCTGCGGGCCGTAGACGGTTTCCAGGGTGCTGCCGTTCCAGTGCAGGTGGAAGGCGCCGACCCGCTCGCCGAGGGCGTCCTGGGAGCCGACGCCGCCAAACCAGCAGTCGTTCGCGCCGTCGCAGGTTGCCGAGCGCATCTGCCGGAAGGGGTCGGCGTCGTCGACGCGGGTGCTCCAGGAGCCGACCACCTGACCGTCCTTGAAGCGGCAGAGGGCGAGGCCGGAGCCCGACCGCGGCCGGCTCGGTTCGCTGATCACCCAGAACTCGTCCGGCCCTGCCCAGGCGATCCGGGCGGTGTCGCCCGGCCCGCCGCAGACAGTCGCCAGCTGGTGCCAACTCTGGCCGTTCCAGCTGTAGAGGCCGCGCCGGATCGTGCCGTTGCCTTCGACGCTCAGCAGGCCGCGGTTCGGCGCCCAGAAGGAGAGGTCGCCGGGGGCGCCCAGCGGCACCTTGAAGGGGACGTCTTCGGGCGGGGGCGGCTGCTCGAGCCGCCAGATCAGGGCGTCGGCGCCGGCCGGGGGCGCACTCGCCGCGACGGCAAGGGCGGCGGCGACCGACGCGAGCGCCAGTGTCGCCCGCCTAGTCACGCTCCGCCTGCGCCTCCCGGTCGGGATCAGCAGGCGCGTCGCTCTCCTCCTCCCTGCCGAACGCAAGCAGCGTCTGCTTCACCGTCGAGAGCACCGCGTCCAGCGCGACCCCCGAGAGGGTCTCCTGCTCGACCAGGGCGTTGGCGGTCTCATAGACCGCGCTCCAGTTGCTGCGCAGGATCGACTCCGCCTGCTCGACCGCCTCGCCGACGAAGCGCTCGACCTCGCGGTCGATCAGCTCCAGGGTCCCCGGGCCGATCGAGCCGAGGTCCTGCAGCGAGGCACCGAGGAAGACCTCGCCCGCTTTCTCCCCGACCGTTACCGGGCCCAGCTCCTTCGACATGCCGTAGGAGGTGACCATCTGCCGCGCCAGGCTGGTGGCGGCGTGGAGGTCGTCGTGGACGCCGCTGGAGACGACGCCGAACTCGATCTTCTCGGCGGCGAAGCCGGAGACGATCGCGATCAGGTGGCGGTGCAGGTCGGGCTCCTGGACGACGACCGCGTCGCGGTCGGTGAGCATGTGGGCGGCGGTGCCGAGCTGGCGCCCGCGGGCGACTATCGAGAGCTTCTGCGCCGAGACCTTCTGGCCGATCGAGCGGGTGACGACGGCGTGGGCCGACTCGTGGATCGCGATCACCCAGCGCTCCTCATCGGTCAGCGCGTGGGTCTTGCGAGCGGGGCCGGCGACGACCCGGTCGATCGCCTCCTCGAGGGTCGGCTGGTCCATCTCGACCCGGCCTTCGCGCACGGTAAGGAGGGCGGCCTCGTTGATCACGTTGGCCAGCTCGGCGCCGCTGAAGCCGGAGGTCAGCTTGGCGATTTCCTCGAGCGAGGTGCCGGGCTCCAGCGGCCGGCTGCCGCAATGCAGGGAGAGGATCTCGAGGCGGCCGTGGACGTCTGGGACGTCGACCGTCACCTGGCGGTCGAAGCGGCCCGGCCGCAGCAGCGCCGGGTCGAGGACGTCGGGCCGATTGGTCGCGCCTAGGACGACAATGCCGGCGTCGCCGCCGAAGCCGTCCATCTCGACCAGCAGCGCGTTCAGGGTCTGCTCGCGCTCGTCGTTGCCCTGTCCGACGCCGGCGCCGCGCTTACGCCCGGCGGCGTCGAGCTCGTCGATGAAGATCAGGGCCGGCGCCTGCTTGCGGGCTTTGGCGAAGAGGTCGCGCACGCGGGCCGCGCCGACGCCGACCAGCGACTCGACGAAGTCCGAACCGGAGAGCGAGAAGAAGGCAGCGTCGGCCTCGCCGGCGGTCGCCTTGGCGAGCAGCGTCTTGCCGGTGCCGGGGGGGCCGACCAGGAGGACGCCCTTCGGCGCGCGGGCGCCGACGGTCGCGTATTTGCCCGGGTCGGCGAGGTAGTCGCGGATCTCGCGCAGCTCGGCCACCGCTTCGCCGGCGCCGGCGACGTTGTCGAAGGTGGTCCGCCCCGGCGCGCCGGCCTTGCGCTTGCGGCCCTTGCCGGTGAACTTCGAGAAGCCGGCGAAGGCGCCGGCGCCGCCGTCCTGGCCGAGCCGGGTGAAGAGGACGAAGAGGCAGACCAACAGCAGGATCGGGATCAGGAACTGGACCAGGATCTGCTTCGAGGGCTTGTCGGACTGCTGGTCGATCTCGACCACCGCGCCGCCGCTGGTCAGTTGCTTCAGCAGGTTCGAGGTCTCCGCGTCGGACTTGGGGTAAGCGGCATACAGTTCCTGCCCGCTCTTGGTGTCGACGACGACGCGCGAGTCTTGGTCGAGCAGCGTCGCCAGTTCGACCTGCTTGTGCTTGGCGAGCTTTTCGACCCGGCTGAGCGGCACGCGTTCGCCACTCGAGCTCGGCTGGATGTCGCCAAGCAGGTTGAAGAAGAGGATCGTCAGCCCAATCGAGGCGACGATCAAGATCGTGTTGATCGGGTCCCGCGCGAGCCAGCGTCCGGCGGAGGCCGCGACGCCGCCCATGCTTCGGGCGACGTCGCGGAACTCCACCTGAGGCTTCTTCAGCGCCGGGCGCCGTTTGCTGCCGGCGCTGTCGCTCACGCTAGCTGTTACCGCCTTTCTGGCTGAGCTTCAGCGTGATGTTTTTGGTCGACGTGCTCGCGGTGCCGCCGGTGGGCGCGAAGGTGAGCGTCAGCTTCACCTGCAGCTTGCCGGTTTTCCGCAGCGCTGCTTTGGCAGCGCCACTCGGTTTCAGCGTCACCTGGTAGCTGCCCGCCTGACCGGCGTTCAGCGCCACGTGACCCACTTTGAGCGTTTTTTTGCCGACCTTCGAGGTGCCGAGCACATCGAGCTTGCCGGCCCCCGGCAGGCTGACCGAGAGCGTGGCCGAGCCTTTTTTAGGGGAGACCGTCGTCCGGCTCAGCGTGAATTTGTTGCTGGGCGGGGTGACGATCGGTGGGGGCGGCGGAGTCGTTTTATCGCCTTCTTTTTTGGTGGTTTCTTCTTCTTTTTTCGCGTCGCTTTTCTTGTCCCAACCGATTTCTTCGACCCCCTGCTGGGAGATTTCGAGAATCGATTTGGGCAGTTCGGCGTAGTCGCGGCCGAACAGCTGGCCCTGGATGCTGGGGCTGACGATGTTTTCCCAGTAGTCCTTGACCGTGCGGGCCTTCGCTTCCTCGCCGGCGCTGGCGCCGTAGACGGTGGCGTTGTCGTCGAACAGCAGGCCGTAGGTCAGGGTGCAGATGCCAAAGCCGACGTTCGAGTTGACGCCGCTGGCTTTCGACCAGTCTTCGAACGTCGCTTTTTCACCACTGGGGATGTCTTTGAATTCGACCGTTTTGCAGTTCGACCCCCGCGCGCCGGTCGTCTGGTAGCCGGTCGCCGAGAAGGTCGGCTCGGTGAAGGTGCCGGCGCCGTTCTGGACCTGGGTCCAGTACGGAGTCGTCGGCGCTTCCGCCGTGAGTGCCGGGTTGACGAGCGCGCCGAGCGAGCGCGCGGTCGCCAGGTCCGAGTAGCCGATCGAGCCGTCGGTCGACTGCAGGACCGGCACCAGTTTGCCGTTGCCGTTGGCGCAGCCGCTGGTCAGCTGGTCGGTGGTGTCGGCCGCTTTGCCCGGAGCGGCGGTGCCGCCGCACTGGCCGCCGCTGCCATATTCGGCACCCGGCCACTCCTTGGTTTCGTTGGCGCCGGTGGCGTAGGTGGTGAGCCAGCCGCGGCCGGGGTTGATCGCGTTCAGGTAGCTCTTGAAGGCGAACGTAGTGCCCGACTGGTCGAAGCGGACGACGCGGATGATCGGTTTCTGACAGTCCGCGTCGGCGTTCAGTTCGGGGAACGCTTCCGACCATTTCTTGAAGCCGGTTTCGAAGGCCCAGATTTTCTCGAAGGTCGCCTTCGGCATGCGGATGCGCAGCAGGCCTTTTTTGGCCGGCGTGCCGGTCACTTCCGCTTTCGAGACGGTGCGGAATTCGTCTTCGAGCAACTCCGCGTTGCAGCTGTCGGGCAGGTTGATGAGTGGAGCGACCGCGCCGACGGCGAGGGGAACAACGTGGACTTCGCCCTCGTTGCCTTCCGCCCCGTCGGCGACCACTTTGCCGCCTTCTTCTTTGCCGCCCGAGTTCATTAGGGCGATCTGTGCGGGCGTGGGTGGATCGTCGGTGGCGCCGAAGCGAGCCGGTTTTTCGCGCAGCTCCATCGCTTTGATGCCGGCGCCGCTGCCTTCCGGTTTGTAGGTGACGCTGAGGCCTTCGCCACCGGTTCCGATGCAGTAGTCGGGGCCGAAGTGTTCGTTGAAGAGTTCGTGCGCTTCTTTCTGGAAGGAGGCGCCTTCGCCGGTGATGCTCGTCCCCTGGCATTTGCCGAGGCTGAACGAGGCGTCCGCCGCCGGTACCAGGAGGAGCGCTACGAGTGCCGCTGCTGCCGTGGCGACTAGCCCCGCCACGCCGGCGCGCCGCCTCCGAGGCACACTGTGAATGTGGCTCATTCGAGTCGTTTCCTTTCTTGACTTAACCGTTTGCGGGCGGCAGCGTTCTAGGCCGAATACGGCTCTGTCAAGCCGGTTCACTGAACTTCTACGAGCCTGTTACATGGCCATATCCACGGTGTCACCGGATCGTTGCCATCCGGTTACAGAACGGTTACGTGGCATGCGAAACCAGCCCCCAGCCAGCGCGTGTCGCGCTCGCGCATCCGACTTTGACCCACCTGGGGTGGGGTCAATCTCGGATGCGCCGCCGCTGGCTAGGCGAAGGCCTGGGAGGCGCGGCGGCGGAGGTCCGCGTTGAGCATCCCAGTGACCTGGCTGGGGCGCTCGCCGGCGCTGGGAATCGCGTCGCCGATCAGGCCGCTGGCGCGGAAGCCGAAGAGCGGCGCGTCAAAGCCCGCCTCGCGGATGCGGCGGACGAGCTGAACGGCGGAAGGCGTATCGGCCCCGGGGCCGCAGAGAACGATCGCGGTCGGGTCGAGGGCGCGCAGGGCGCGCTCCATCCGCTCCTCGCCGAGCTCGTCGGAAAGCATCAGGACGCGGAAGCCGGCGCGGCGCAGGGCGAGGTCGAGCGCCTGGGCGTGGACCTCCTCGGCATCCGCGCCGCGGCTGGCGTCGAGCAGGAGGATGCCGGCCGGGCGCGAGGCAGTGGAGGCGAGGCGGCGGGCGCCGTGCAGCCAACCGGTGGCCCAGCGGGCGGCGAACTCCAGCTCGGCCTCGCGCTCGGGGTCGGCGGCAAGCTCGTCGACGGCGGGCAGCAGCATCTCCTCGACGGTCCGCTCGAGCGGCCGCAGCGCCAGGCTCTCCTCGACGACGCGGTCGGCCGCGTCCTCGTCGAACGCCTCGAAGGCGGCGAGCAGGCCGCCGCCATTGGCCGGTGCCGACTGGCGCTGGCGCGCCAGCTCGATCGCCGAGGAGATGTTGCCGGTCTCGGCGAGGGCGTCGCGCAGGGTTTGCAGCTCGACCAGCTCGTAGTTGCGGTGGTTGCCGGGCGTGCGCTTCGGCACCGGGTAGCCGTAGCGGCGCTCCCAGCTTCGCAGCGTATTGGGGCTGACGCCGAGAACTTCGGCGGCGGCGTTGGTGCGAATTCCCGACATGCGCAGCATTCTGCCACCGGTATTCGGGGTTTACACCAGTTATGGACAGATTTCGGGAATCTGTCAGCGATCTTGCAAGGCGCCGACGCCCACCGGCTGGCCGACCGCCCGGGCCCGCCACATCGCCTCGTCGGCCTTGCGCAGGAGCGTCTCGGCGTCGCCGCCGTGCTCGGGACAGGCGACGACGCCCGCGGTTATGCCGATCCGCAGCCCGCCTGCGGCCTCCAGCTCATCGAGCTGGCGCAGCAGCCGCTCCGCCATCTGCACACCGCCGACCGTGTCCTGGTTCGGCGCGAGCACGCAGACCGCGTCCTCCTCGAGGCGGAAGGTCTCATCGAGCAGGCGGACGCTTTCGGTCAGGGCGGCGCCGACCACGGCCAGGGCGGTGCCGCGGTCCTGGCCGCCGGCGCCGTCGCGCGCCCCGGGGCCTTCGACGTCGAAGACGACCAGGGCGAAGGGGTGCGAGTAGCGGCGGCTCGCCTCGAGCAGCTGCTGAAGGCGGCGGCGCATCTGCCCCGGCCGGTAGAGGCTGGGATGGCGCGCCTCGCTCGCAACCTCGGCCTCCTCCCTCGCGGGCTCCTCCCGCCAAAGCGTGCCGATCGCCGTCGCCGTAACCGAGCCGAACTCCTCGGCCAGCTTCTGCGCCACCACGGCGAAGGCGGCGTCACCGTCGGAGAGCTCCTCGTGCAAGCGACCGAGCAGCGCGGCCTGTAGCGAGGAGACCTCGCGGGCGATCTCGCCCGCCGCCGATCCCTCGCCTGCACCGGTGTCTGTCGAAGCGCCCGTCGCCACGCAGAAACCTTGGCGGAGCGGGCGGACGCCAGGTGCGCAAAAACCCGCAAATTGCGGGTCCATAGGCGTCCAATTGATGGCGCCCTCGCGGGCGCCAACCGCCGTCAAACGGCCTGCGTCACTCGAGCGCGCGGCGGCCGGTCAGGGCCTTGCCGAGGGTGACCTCATCGGCGTGCTCGAGGTCGGCGCCGATCGGCAGCCCGCTGGCCAGGCGGGTGACCGCGGCCTTGCCCCGCAGCAACTCGGCGATGTGCAGGGCGGTCGCCTCGCCGGTGGTCGTCGGGTTGGTGGCGAGGACGACCTCGCGCACCTCGCCCCCCTCGACGCGCTCTCGCAGCTCGGCGATCTTGAGGTCCTCGGCGTCGACGCCATCAATCGGCGAGAGGGCGCCGCCGAGCACGTGGTAGAGGCCGCGGTACTCGTGGGTGCGCTCGATCGGAATCACGTCGGCCGGTTGCTCGACCACGCAGATCGTGGCGCGGTCGCGGCCCGGGTCCAAGCAGATGCGGCAGAGCGGCCCCTCAGCAAGGTTGAAGCACTGCTCGCAGAGGCCAACCTTCTCCTTCACCTCGCGGATCGCCGCGGCGAGGGCCTCTGCCTCTTCGTCAGGCGCACGCAGGATGTGGAAGGCAAGCCGCTGCGCGGTGCGCTGACCGATCCCCGGCAGCCGCGAGAGCTCGGCGACGAGGCGAGCGAGCGGGGCGGGGCCCTCGCCGCTCACATTCCGGGGAGGCCGAGGCCTCCGGTGATCCCACCCATCTTCGCGCCGGCAAGCTCCTGGGCGGCGCGCAGCGCCTCATTGACCGCCGCCTGGACCATCTCGGCGAGCATCTCGGCCTCCTCAGGATCGACCGCCTCGGGGTCGATGATGATCTCGCGCAGCGTCAGGTCGCCGCCCATCTTCACCTTGACCATGCCGCCGCCGGCGCTCGCCTCGACGACTTCGTCTTTGAGCTGCTCCTGGGCCTGCTCCATCTGCTGCTGCATCTGTTGCGCCTGTTTCATCAGGGCGTTCACGTCGAAGCCCCCCGGCCCGCCTCTTGCCACCTAACCGACCTCCTCGGCGTCGAACTCGCTCTTGATCTTCTCAACCAGCGCAGCGTGATCGACCCCCTCCGCGGCGGACCCCTCGACGGTGGGCTCGTCGGAGGAGTCACTCTCGCCGTCGAGCACCTCGTACTCGGGCCGCAGCCTCTGGCCGAGGACCGCCTCCAGCGCCTCGACCAACTGTTCGCGCTTGTCCGGGGCCTCAGCCTTGCGCTTGTTGAAGCGCAGGGCGGCTGGGAACCCGATCGTCACCTTCTGCTCGGCAGCATCGACGGAAACCGGTCGGGCGCCGTCGAACGAAGCCGCCAGGGCGGGTGCAGTTTGCGTGAGCTGGTCGATTACCGAGGTCCAGGCACCTTCGACCTGCTTGACGTCCAGCTCTCCCGCTGGAGCCTGGGCTTTCTCGACTGGCGCCTCCGCCGTAGGGGAGGGGGGTTCTGCGCCGGGCGAAGGCTCCGGAGGGGAAGGCTCCGGCCCTGCAAGCGCTTCGTCCCTTCCCCCGGAGGAGCGCGTAGCCCCGGCAGGGCCCCCCTCCCCTACGGCGTCAGCTACGGCCGGCGCACCGCGCTCTAAGCGCTCGATGCGGCGGAGGAGACCCTCGGTGCTGGGGTCGAGGTCGGGGCGGGCCGCTTTGAGCAGGGCGATCTCCACTGCCATGCGGGCGTCGTCGCCTTCGCGGACGGCGGTGAGGGCGGTGGAGAGCTCGTCGATGGTGCGAACGAGGGTGGCAGGACCGATGGCGGTCGCCTGGGCGGTGAGACGTCCGGCGTCGGTGGCGGTTACGACGAAACTCGCCGGCGGCTCTCCGATCGTCTGGGTAACGAGCAGGTGGCGCAGATGGGCAAGTAGGTCGCGGGCGAACTGGGAGGGATCGCGGCCGGAGCGGGCCATCTCGTCGACCTTCAGCAGGACGGCCTTCGGATCTTCGGCGACGATCGCATCCACCGCGCCGAAGAGAAGCTCCGCGTCGACGGCCCCCAACAGCTCCAGGACCGCATCGACGCCGATCTGGTCGTCGCCGAATTTCCCTGCCCCACCCGAGCTGCCGCCCTCGCCGAAGGAGGCAAAGGAGGCAAGCTGGTCGAGAGTTCCGAGAGCGTCGCGGTAGCTGCCCGAGGCCGAGCGCGCGATCATCGCCGCCACACCGTCAGCGATCTTGATCCCCTCTTCTCCAGCAACTTTGTCCACCACCTGCACGATCTGCTCGAGCGAGGGGCGCTGGAAGTCGAAGCGCTGGCAGCGATCGGCGATCGTCGCCATCACCTTGTGGGACTCGGTCGTGGCGAGGACGAAGACGGTGTTCGGCGGCGGCTCCTCGAGCGTCTTCAGGAAGGCGTTCCAGGCCTCCTTGGTCAGCATGTGGGCCTCATCGAGGATGTAGACCTTCCAGTGGCCGCCGGCCGGGGCGTAGGCGACCCGCTCGCGCAGGTCGCGGACGTCGTCGACCGAGCGGTTGGAGGCGGCGTCCATCTCGATCACGTCGATCGAGGTGCCGGCGGCGATCGTCAGGCACGACTCGCACTCCCCGCAGGGCGTCACCGTCGGCCCGCCGCGCTCGCAGTTGAGCGAGCGGGCGAGGATCTTCGCCATCGAGGTCTTGCCGGTGCCGCGCGAGCCGACGAACAGGTAGGCGTGGTGGACCTTGCCCTGCTCGACCGCGTTGCGCAGGGTGCGGACGACGTGCTGCTGGCCGACCACCTCGTCGAAGGACCCGGGGCGGTGGCGGCGGTAGAGGGAGGTCGAGTCGCTGGACGGCGGCACTGCGGCCAGTGTATCTGCGCGGTGCCGCCGTCCCGGAGCTATCCGCGGCGACTCAGCGCAAGCTCTCGCAGGCGATGCCGTCGTGGTCCGCGTCGAGCCGGTGCGGGTCGTAGCGGGGGCCGCCGTGACGCTTGTAGAAGCTCTGCGCCTGGCGCCAGCTGCTGAAGTCGGAGCAGTCCTTGTCGGCGGCGGCGGCCGGGCCGGCGGCCAGCAGAAGGCTGGCGGTGGTGGCGAGCAGGGCGATCGCGTACTTCACGAATCTCTCCTTCGGTCGGGGATCGAAGACATACCTATATAGATATTTGTGATTTTCTGGCTAACCGGCTGCCGGCAGAGGTTCGGGGACAGGAGTCGTGCAGCGCTCCGCTGTAGGTTGCGCCGGTGCCGCAGGGCCTCCGTAACTGGCTGACGCCGGCCGCCTGGATCGCCGCGGTGGCGGCGGCGCTGGTGTTCGTCTTCCCGCTCGGCTTCCCCAACTACGACACGATCTACGCCCTCGTCTGGGGGCGGGAACTGGCGCATGGGTCGAGCCCCGACTACGGCGCCGCGCTGCCCCCCACCCCGCACCCGCTGGCCGACCTGCTGGGGCTGGTGGCGACTCCACTTGGCGATGGCGCGATCGGCGCGACGATGGTCATCGCCTACGTCTCGCTCGGCTTCGTCGCCTACCTCGTCTACCGCCTCGGGGAGCGCTGGTTCGACCGCCCGATCGGCGCCGTCGCCGCGCTGATCGTCCTCACCCGCGCCCCCTACCTCTCCAACGGCCTGCGCGCCTACGTCGACATCCCTTACATATCCCTAGTCCTCGGCGCCCTCCTGATCGAGACCAAACGCCCCCGCGCCGGCTGGCCCGTCCTAGCTTTACTCGCCCTAGCCGGCCTGCTCCGCCCCGAGGCCTGGCTGTTCTCGATCGCCTACCTCAGCTATCTCCTGCTCAGCTCCCCTGAAGCCTCCGCTACCCCGGACAGGGGGGCCCTCCTCTCGCCCCACGGCATTGCGCTTGCCGCGCTCGCGCTTTCAGCCCCGCTCACCTGGGCGCTGTTCGACTGGATAACCGCCGGCTCGCCGACGTACTCCTTCACCGGCACCCGCGAAACCGTCGACACGCTGGCCCGCCATACCGGCCCGGTCGACGTCGTCCTCTATGGCCCGCGCGCTCTCGGCGAAGTGCTGCAGTGGCCGGGGATGGTCGGTGCGCTCGGCGGCATCGCCCTCGGCTTCGCCTTCCTGCGCCGCCGCTCGACCCTGGGCATCGTCGCCATCGCGATGGCGCTCGGCGCCTTCGCCCTGCTCGGCTGCGCCGGCCTGGCGATCATCGCCCGCTACACGATGCTCGCCGCCGCCCTGCTGGCGATCTTCGTCGCCCTCGCCCTGCTCGGCTGGCGGCTGCTCGAGCGCGACCACCCCTGGCGCCGCGCCTGGCAGGCCTTCGCCGGCCTGGTCGCGCTGATGTTCGTCCTCTGGCTGCCCAACCAGTGGGACCTCGACTCAACCGTCCACCGCGACCTCTCGAACCAGGGGTCGATCGAGCGCGACCTCAGCGACCTCGCCCGCTCCGGCGCCTTCGAGCCGCCCTGCGGCCCCATCTCGGTTCCCAACCACCGCGCCGTCCCCCGCCTCGCTTTCTACCTCGACGTTCGCCCCAGCCGCATCGTCAGCTCCTCCGAGCAGCGCGCCCCGCGCCGCGGCTACTTCCTCGACCCGGCGAGCCCGTTCGTAATCCACAACTTCGTCCTCGACCCCAACGACCCCGCCCGCTTCGCCACCGCCGTCCCCCCCGGCTTCCACCGCGTCGCCCGCAACGACTCCTGGATCCTCTACCGCCGCTGCTAATGGCTGTCCAGCACTCTGGGGCTGATCCTCCTCGCACTCGTTGTGAGCCTCGTTTGCGGCCTGGCTACGACGCCCGCCGCCGCCAGCGCAGCCGGTGGCGGGCCCACCGGGGTGGTCATCCATTACAAGGAAGGCGACTCGCCGCCCGATCCCGGCTACGAACAGCTCGTGGCCGAAGTGATGTTCGACCCCGGCACCCCGTCCGGCGGCTTCACCGTGCAGAACTACTTCCGCACCCAGACCTACGGCGCCGTCAACTTCACGGGCGACGAAGGCGACGTCTTCGGCCCCTACGAAGTCAAAGACGAATTCGGCGGCTGCCCGTTCAACACCTGGAACAACGAAGCGGCCGCCAAAGCCGCCGTCGACGGGTTTAACCGCTCCGACTACAGCCAGGTCGTCTACCTCCTCCAGAACGAAGCGTTCGCGCCGAACCCCTGCGGCTCGGCCGGGGCTGTCGGCGGCGAAATGGCCTGGGTCAACGGCCTCAGCGAATACACGATCGTCCACGAGCTGGGCCACGTGCTCGGCTCTCCGCACGCGGCCGCCTACCGCTGCTTCGGCCCAGGCCACGTCCCGACCACCTACAGCGCCGATTGCGCCGAAGTCGAACCGCCAGGAGAAGAACCGGGCGAGTACGGCGACCCGTTCGATCCGATGGGCAGCGGCCGGAAAACCTCGCCGCCGCTGGAGATGTCGGCTTGGCGCAAGCTCGAGCTCGGCGCGATCCCGGCCGCGGACGCGCCGACGGTGATTCGCAACGGCACCTACACGATCCTGCCACTGGAGCAGAGCAGCGGCGTGCGCCTGCTGCGGATTCCGAACGGCGCCGGCGACTACATCGACCTCGACTTCCGCCAGCGGATCGGCTTCTTCGACGAAACCTACCCAGTCGACGACCCCGGGGTGCGAGGCGTCGCGATCCACCTCGACCCGCCCGCCTGGGGCACCGACGTCCACCCCTCGCGCCTGCTCGACACGACCCCGGAGACGGGCAGCTTCGACGATGCGCCGCTCGCCGCCGGCCGCCAGTTCCACGACTTCCGCAGCCCGCTGACGATTGAAACCGTGAGCGTCGGCGTCGGCGGGGCGACGGTCAAGGTCAGCGGCCTGCCGGATCCGCTGGAAGCAACCACCCGCAAAGTCGCCCGAGTCGGCTGCCGGGTGCCGAAGCTCAAAGGCAAGAAGCTGAAAGTCGCGCTCAAAGCCCTCGACAGGCGCAACTGCCGGGTCGGCAAGCTGAAACGGCGCCACTCGCGGAAAGTCCCGAAAGGCAGGGTCGTCTCGCAGAAGCCCAAGCCGGGCAAGGGCCTGAAGGAAGGCGGCAGGGTCGCCGTCGTCGTCAGTTCCGGGCCGGCCAAGGCCGAGCGGAAGCGCCGCTAGCTCAACGGCAGTCTCGCAGCGCGCACGGCGGGCGCCCGGGCGAGCGTGCAAGCATCGGGGCATGGCGGCGATCGAACTGCGCGGCGTGGTCAAGCGATTCGGCCCGATCACGGCGGTCGACGGCCTCGACCTCGACGTGCCCGAGGGCATCTGCCTCGGCCTGCTCGGCCCCAATGGCGCCGGCAAGTCGACGACGATGCGGCTCTTGACCGGCCAGGCGCTGCCGGATGCCGGCGAACTGCGCGCGCTCGGCCACGAGCTGCCGGCCGACTCGAAGGCGGCGCGGGCGGAGATGGGCGTCGTCCCCCAGCTCGACAACCTCGACGTCGACGTCACCGTCGAAGACAACCTCGCCGTCTTCGCCCGCCTCTACCGGGTGCCCGACGTCGGCGCCGCGGTTGACAAAGCGCTCGATCTGGCGCGCCTGCGCGACCGCCGCCGCGACGCCGTCGACGAGCTCTCGGGTGGGATGCGGCGGCGCCTGCTGCTGGCGCGCGGCCTCGTTCACGAGCCGAAGCTGGTCCTACTCGACGAGCCTACCGTCGGCCTCGACCCCCAAATTCGCACCCAGCTCTGGACGCTGATCGACGACCTGCGCTCGCGCGGCACGACGATCCTGATGTCGACCCACTACATCGAGGAGGCCGAGCGCCTGGCCGACGAAGTCGCGGTGATGGCCGCCGGCCGCATCATCAGCCGCGGCCGGCCGGCGGAGCTGATCGCCGAGCACGCCGGGCGCGAGACCGCCGAGGTCTACGCCCCGCCCGAACGGCTGGCCGAGGTACGGCTCGGCGCCGAGGCGATCGGCCTGCGGGTGCGCCCGGCCGGCCCGGCGATCGCGATCGTCGGCTCCGAGCGGGCCGACGGCGGCGGCATTCCCGAGGACGCGGTGCGCCGCGCGGCCTCGCTCGAGGACGTCTTCGTCCTGCTGACCGGCGAGGAGGCCGAATGAGCGCCTCGGGGGAAGCCGCTGTCAGGCAGGCCGAGGACGCCGAGCGGCCGCGCCTGGGGCGGCTCGAACCGGCGGCGATCGGCGCGGTGGTGAGCCGCGAGGTCGCCAATTTCCGCACCTACTGGAAGGGGACGACCTTCTCCAGCGTACTCGAACCGATCGTCTACCTGCTCGCCTTCGGCCTCGGCTTCTCGGCGACGCTGGTCGACGAAGTCAACGGCACTCCCTACGTCGAGTTCGTCGGCACCGGCATGGTGGCGACCGCGGTGATCTTCTCCAGCGCCCTGCCGGCGATGTTCGGCACCTTCGTCAAGCACCGCTTCCAGAACACCTACGACGCCCTGCTGGCGGCGCCGATCGACGTCGAAGAGCTGGTCAGCGCCGAGATGCTGTGGATCGGCGCGCGGGCGAGCGTCTACGGCTGCTTCCCGCTGCTGGTGACGATGCTCTTCGGGCTCGACCCGGCGCCGGGGATGCTGCTGGTGCCGCTCTTCTGCTTCGTCACCTCGCTCGGCTTCGCCGGCTTCGGCATCGCGATGGCGGCGATCGTCGCCAAGATCGACCAGTTCAACTACGTGACGGCGCTGTTCGTCACGCCGCTCTTCCTCGTCTCCGGAGCTTTCTTCCCGATTTCAGGCCTGCCCGAGGGCGTACAGGTGGTAGCCCAGCTCAACCCGCTGCATCAGCTGGTCGAACTGGTGCGCGGCGGCGCCTTCGGCTTCGACGGCGTCGACCTGATCCGCTTCGCCGGCCTGCTCGCCTTCGCCCTGGTCATGTGGCGGATCGCAATCAACCGCATGCAGGCGCGGTTGATCGACTAGACCCGAGGCCGCTCGCTCGGCGGCAGCGACGGGTGAAAACGGACCGTGCGACCGCCTTCGAAGCGAGGTCCCCGGGCGTTTCCGTCGCGCTTGGCTCGGGCCGGGCTCGCCTGCGGCACCCGCGGCATCCGCTTAAGGCTGCTTCCTTCCGGACCTGACCTGGTTCGCGTGCCCACGTCGCGCAGGACCCGGCCGTCAGCGCCTCCCGCAGCGGACAGGCCCCGATGGCCAGCCCCTCAGAACGGCTTTCGGCCCCGCTAGAGCGGATTGCGGGTTACAGGGCACCGCTGATTCCCCGCCTAGCACGGTCCATCCCTGATCCTACCCTGCCGTGGCCGTAGGATCACCCCGCACTTGTTCCACGTCGACACCGAGTCCTTCTTCGCGATCGTCCTCGCCTCGGCGCTGGCTGCGGTGCTCGTCGCCGGACTGCCCGGCCGCTTCGTGCCGCCGGTGGTCGTCATCGAGCTGCTGCTGGGGATCCTGATCGGCCCCCAGGTCCTCGACTTCGCCGGCACCGACGGCTTCATCGAATTCTTCGCCGACCTCGGCCTCGGGATGCTCTTCTTCTTCGCCGGCTACGAGATCGACTTCGAGCGGATCAAGGGGCAGCCACTGCGGCTGGGCGCACTCGGCTGGGGCCTCTCGGTGGCGCTCGCCTACGGCCTCGGGGGCATCCTGGCGGCGGCCGGGATAGTGCTCTCCTTTCTCTACACCGGCTCGGCGATGGCGACGACGGCGATCGGCACGCTGATCCCGATCCTGCGCGACAGCGGCGAGCTGAGGACCCGCTTCGGCACCTACCTGCTGGCCGCCGGCGGGGTCGGCGAGTTCGGCCCGATCCTGCTGGTGACGCTGGTGCTCTCGACCGCCAACCCGCTGCACGAGGCGGCGATCCTGGTCGCTTTCATCGCCCTGGCGCTGGCCGTGGCGCTTGTCTCGGTGCGGCTGGCCTGGCGCGGCTGGCCGGCGCTGGAGCGGACCTTCGAGGCGAGCAGCCAGCTTGCGGTGCGGGTGACGGTGGTCCTCGTCTTCGGCCTGGTCCTGCTCGCCGGCAAGCTCGGCCTCGACGTCCTGCTGGGCGGCTTCGTCGCCGGAATGATCGTGCGCCTGGCGCTGAAGGGACACGAGCTGGCCATCTTCGAGTCGAAGCTGACCGCGGTCGGCTTCGGCTTCTTCGTCCCCTTCTTCTTCGTCGTCAGCGGCATCGACTTCGACCTCGCCGCGCTCGGCTCGGCCGAAGCGCTGGCGAAGCTGGCGATGTTCTTTGTCCTCTTCTTGGTCGTGCGCGGCACCCCGGCGATGCTGCTCTACCGCCAGGTGCTGCCGGCGCGGCAGCGGGCTGCGCTCGCCTTTTATTCCTCGACCGAGCTGCCGCTGGTCGTCGCGATTACGACGATCGCGATCGAAACCGGCCACATGAAGAGCTCGACCGCCGCCGGCCTGGTCGGCGCGGCGATGCTCTCGACCCTGATCTTCCCCTTCCTCGGTCGGGCCTTCCTAGAACGGGCCGAGGCGACCGGTGAAACCGACCCGCCGGACGAGGGCCCAGCCGCAGCGACGCAGAGCGCCCCAGCCTGAGAATCGACGCCACGCCCGACCAATCCGTCCGTCGTATGATCGACCCCTCCCGGGCGCGTAGCTCAGTGGGAGAGCGCTCGCCTCACACGCGAGAGGTCGCTGGTTCGAACCCAGCCGCGCCCATGCCGGCGCCGTGCATAGCTGGCGGGCTATCCAGCCGAAGGGCGACTCGCAAGCCCCCGGCACATCGCTCAAGTGGAAATGGTGCCCAGGAGAATGGAACGCACCGGATCTGGGGTCCGACTGGCCGCTAGAGGGGCGCGGACATAAGCGTTCAACGCCGCGCCCGTGCCGCTGGCATCGAAATCCAAGTCGGCGAGAAACTCTTCATAGGTGATCGACTTGATCTTTACTGTGACGCCTTCGATCTCCTGTGGGGCCATCTCGGACACATCTATGGCGTGAGCCACGAAGATGACCGTCACAGTCCAGTTTGGATCGGTGCCGAAGTTCTCCTCCAATTCAGCCACCCGCTGAGGGAGGACGGCTTTCAGAGTTCGTATATGGCTCTGGATGTAGATGTCGGTGAGCCTGCCGGCGTGCGCCTCGTAAGCGACGACTTCGAGATCGTCGCCGCTTTGGAAATCACAGTCCCCGAGCTTCCGGCTGCTGATATTGGTCGCGTTGACGGAATCGAGAAGGCCTCGCGAGACCCACTTCGGTGACGGATGCCGGAGCGCAGAGACTGCGTCGACGGCTCTTTGCTCGAGGATTCCTCGAGTGCCGGTCTCGCCTGCGGCGACCGCATCGACAAAGGCGCGCATCTGCGCGGGGGAAAGCTCGTCTGGCAGCGAAACCTCCGTGCCCTCTGCCAGGCGAATACGGCGAACCAGGAGACGCCGCAGCCAGCTGGCAAGCTCTCGCCGCGCCGCAAACCCCATGCTGTCGAGGCCGTTGACAATGGAGACCAACGCGTGGGCCTGACGTTCGATTGCCGGGTTCCGTCGCTTGCTGGTGGCCCATGCCCGCGTCATCTCGTCGACGCTTTTGGCGTTGTTAACGAACGGTTCGCGGGCGGCCGTGATGGACGGGGGATAGCGATCAAAAAGCCAATCCGCCGCCTGGCCCCGAGGGTTGAACTCATAGAGAATGCTGAGCGCATGGTCATAGAACTCGGCAATCGTGCACTGGATATGCAGCATTTGCAGATAAGGGCCGTGCGGCTGATCCGGAGGGAAGAACAGCCTGACTAGTTGCTCGCTCAGGTCTTGTGGAAATCCCAGTCTTTGCGCAAGGTCAGCAACCGTTGCAATGCAGTCGCGCTCGTCCGAATCGGCGAAGTACTCCAACTCGAGCTCCTGGTCGGTTTCATAGGCGCTTTCAACGGCGGCGAGGGTAAGGCTCGGCGCCAGCTGCAACTCGGCCAAGATGATCTCGACGTCGGGCCAGGCAATTGGCACCCGGTCGTCCCGCGCGGCGATTAATTTTGCGACCTGGGCGGCGGAGAGGTTCTCCTCGGCGGCCAACAAGATGATCAGCCTCGCGTGGCTAAGGATGGCGCTCGCCGAGTCGTGATCGATCAGCGGACGACCGCGAAGACGGGTATGGAGTGAGAAATAGGAGCCAACTAGCCGTGGGCCAATTTCGGGGTCCCCGGCTTCCAAATACGCTGAGACAACTGCGACGAAATCATGGGATGCGTGCCCGGACTCTCGCCATCCTTCGATCTCGAGCTGAACCCAGCTGGCGGCATCGACGGGTTCGATGCCCAAATGAGCAATCTCGGAAGAGGCGGCTTCGACTGCGCTTCGCTCACCGTTCGCTGGAACCGGTAGCTGAAGCCAGCGCATCGCTTCGCGGATTTGGCTTAGCTCATCGCTCACGTGACGTCATCCTCGGTCGGTAGCTTCGCCCAATCGCAGCCAAGAAAAAAACTTTTGTCTCCCTCTATTCCGGCGCGGGTGGCCTCGATCTCGGCTTTATCCAAGCCGGCTTCCAACCGCTCTGGGCCAACGACATCGACTTCGATGCGGTTGAAACCTATCGACTAAATATTGGCTCCCACATCCACCGCGAGGACATCCGCCAGGCGCGAAAGGAAATCCGCGGCCTTTCGCCGGACCTCGTGATCGGGGGGCCGCCCTGCCAAGGGTTCTCTGTCGCCGGTCATCTTCGCCCTGACGATCCGCGCAGCCAGCATGTCTGGACATTTCTCAAAGTAGTCGCCGAGTTGCAGCCACGAGCCTTCGTGATGGAGAACGTAAAAAACCTCGCTGTAAACGTGCGCTGGAAACCGCTAATAGACGACTTGCTTGACTTCGCCAAACGGGTCGCCGGCTACTCGACGAAGGTCTGGGTCCTAAATGGCAGCCATTACGGAGTGCCGCAAGCGCGCGAGCGGATGTTCATGGTTGGCATGCGGGAAGGCAAGCCCCATGAGCCGCCCCCGAGCACCGCGGACGCGCCGCGGACGGTTCGCCAGGTGCTCCAGGGCCATCCAGCGCTGGGCGAGCCTGGCAACGACTCGATCTGCACTGCGCTCGTGACTCCGGCTCGCAATCCCGTTCTGCGACGGTCGCCTTACGCGGGGTTGCTTTTCAATGGGAAAGGCCGGGCACTCAACCTCGATGCTCCCGCCCCTACGCTGCCGGCGACGATGGGCGGGAACCGTACGCCGATCATTGATCAGCTTGAGCTGGAGGGCCACGCCAAGGAGAATTGGGTCGTCGGCTATCACCGTCGCCTCGTCGCAGGTCGAGGCCCAGTCTTGCGGGTCCCGAAAAGGATGCGCCGCCTCACGGTCGAGGAGGCGGCCGTGCTTCAAACCTTCTTCCCGTCCAACTGGCAGTTCATCGGCCGCCAAAGCTCTCGGTACCGCCAGATTGGCAATGCCGTCCCGCCCCTTCTGGCTCAGGCAGTAGCAGAACAGGTCGCTCAGGACCTCGCGTCAAGCAAGGCTAAGGACCAAGCGATCCCAATGGCAGCTGCCGCTTAGCTCACTGCGCCGCGTACTTGGGCCTCCACGACAGTCGCAACCGCATCTGGCTCCTCGTGCTCCCAGAAGCGGAGAACCATCCAGCCGAGAGCCGAGAGCGCCTTGTCGTTCGCTCGGTCCCGTTCGAAGTTGCGGTTGAGCTTTTTGGCCCAGTATCCAGTCGGGTCCTTGGGAATCCGGCCGTGCTCGGGGCAGCCGTGCCAAAAGCAGCCATCGACGAAGACGGCGACCCTCGCCCTGCGGAAGACAAAATCCGCTTTGCAGCGCAGCGAGGCCTCAGGCTTGGCGTGCTTGCGATATCTCAGGCCTCGGCGATGTATTGCCGAGGCAACCGCGACCTCGGGCCTGGTACCGCTCGATTGGTTGCCCTGCATGACTTTGCGCACGGCCTCGGAGCTTGCCGGTGGCGAAACCGGGACCAGGCGCCCGGAAGGCGCTTCGGTGCTCTTTCCTCGCACGCCGCCAGCAAAGCAGGTCGCCCGGCTTGCCGTAGTCAGCTGATCCGTTCGGCTTTGGCCCTGTCGACGAACGGCTCAAGACCGAATTTGTAGACGAAATGGTTAGCCATCATCCAGGCGACGCCAGTGTTGACCAGGTCGTGCTCGTGGCCTGCCGCAACAAAGGCGATTGCGACAAGGGCCTCGTCGATGGCTTCATCGAAGTATTTGGATCCGGCGAGCCAGGAGAAGTGGTCGATCAGGTCGTGGCGGTAGATCATGCTGGGCAACGCTAGGGGCAGCCAATTCGCGTGTGGCGCGCAGAATGTGCCAATCCCTGCACGTCAACGAAAAAACTTTGAGGCACCGCGCTCTACGCGACGATCAGCGCGATAAGAAAGCGATGAGTCGCTCCTCATACAGGGCCGGGGCGATGTTCCAGGACTCGACGTGGCCGGCCTTCGGGACCTGGTAGTAGGTGACGCGGGGGGCTAGCTCTTCGGCGAATTCGGTGCTGGTCGAGATCGGGACGACCTTGTCGTCGCTGCCGTGGAAGAGGAGGATCGGGAGTTGGAAAGCCTCGGGGTGGCGGGCGGCGTCGAGACTGTCCCAGTCGGGGTCGATACGGGCGTCTATCGCCCACTCGAGGGGAATGGCGGCGATCGAGGGGAAGCCGTACTGGGTGGTGTTGTAGGAGAGGGTCTCCTTCCAGTCGAAGACGGGTGCGTCGAGCACGAGGGCCGCCACCTTTGGCGCCAGGGAAGAACGCTGCATGAACTGGGTGACGAGGGCGCCGCCCATCGAGTAGCCGACGAGGACCAGGCGGCGGGCGCCGTGGGCGAGCGCGTAGCGGGCCGCCGCCTGGAGGTCGCGCCACTCGGTCAGGCCCATGTGGTGGAGGCCATCGGGGCTGGGCGGCGCGCCGAGATCCTCGCGGTAGGTGATCAGCAGCGCCGGCAGGCCCTGCCGGTGCAGCGTCGGCACGATCCGCATGCCGACCCGGGGGTCGGAGTTGATCCCGTGCACGAGGATCGCCCAGGTGCGTGAGCGTCCCGGCACCAGCCAGGCGGGCATCGGCCCAAGTTCGTCGGGAACCCGGACGTCGGCGAACGGCAGTCCCAACGCCTGCCGCGGGTTGCCGGCGTAGACGCTGGCGTCGACTCCCACCTTCGTTTCCGGCACGAGATAGCCGCTCACCTTGCGCAGGCTCCGGGTAACGGTGTCGTCGTCGATCTCGCTCACCGCGCCGACGATCGCGTGACCCGCCAGCCAGTCGAGCCCGTACACGCCCGGGCGTTCGCTGTCTTCGTCGCGAGAAAGCACGATCCGCCCCGGCGCGAGGCCCTCCACGGTCACGTCTTCGGCCGGCCACGGCGAGTGGTCGGGCACCAGTACCGCGTCGGAGAAATGCCAGGCGACGACCGCTGCGGCACCTGCCCCGATGACGATCGCCACGGCCGCAGCGACGAGCCAGCGCCAACGACGGCGCACGAAATCCCCGGCCCTGCTCACTCCGATAGCTCGGGGAGGTAGCGCTCGACGTGGCGGGCGATGGTTTCCCTCACCCACTGCTGCGTCGCCGGGTCGGCCATGCGGTAGCGGCCGAGCAGCATCTTCTGGTCGGTCAGGGGCAGCCCGGCTATATCCCAGCTGACCGCGAGGCGCTCGAAGAGGAGCTCGCTGCGGCGGTGCCAGGCGTCGTCCTGAGTGGTGGCCGCCGTGGCGGGGCCGGCTTCGATCTTGGCGATCGTGCCGCGACTAAGCGACTGACGCAGGGTGAGGACGTTGCCGTCGGCGTCCTCGTAGTCGACCGCCTCCGCCTTCTGTCGGGGCCGGCGCTGCTTCCTGCGCTTCGCCATCGGCGCGAGTCTGGCACGTGCCTGACTTTGTATGTCGGTATGGGGTAGTCAACTTCCTACACGTCAGCGTTCGTCGGCCTCTGGGCGCCGACGGGAGCGTTTGCGCTCGCCGGCGCGGCGCTTCTGCTCGAGGCGGCGTGCGCGGGATGCGCGGGTCGGCTTGGTCGCCCGGCGGCGCCGGGGAATTCGCAGGCCGGCGGCGATCTTTTCCGCCAGGCGCTGTAGCGCCAGCTCGCGGTTGCGGGCCTGGCCGCGCGCGTCCTGGGCGACCGCGGTGATCGTCGGCCCCAGGCGCTCCACCAGCCGCGCGCGCTGCGCCTCGTCGAGCGCCGCCGAAGTCGCCACGTCGAACACCGCTTCGACCCGCGAGGCCGTCACGTTCGCGTGCTGACCGCCCGGCCCGGAGGAGCGACTCGCCCGCAGCTCGATCTCCGCCAGCGGGATCGCCAAGTCCTCGTCGATCTTCAGCTCGTCGGCCACGCGATCAAACTAGCCGCGCCGGCAGCTGCACCGGCTCAGGCCAGGGCGTCGATCTTCGCCGCCAGCTCGAAGTCCGCCGCGGTGACCCCGCCCTCCGAATGGGTCGAGAGCGAGACCGTCACCTCGTCCCAGGAGATCGCCAGGTCGGGGTGGTGGTTCATCTCCTCCGCCGGCCCGGTGAGGGCGTTGACGAAGTTGACCGAGCCGACGAAGTCGCCGCGCTTGAAGCTCTTGCGGATCGCCTCGCCCTCGCGCGTCCAGCCGGGGTGCTCTTCCAAACGCGCCTCGATCTCGGAATCGCTCAACCGCGCCATCGCTTCTATCCTTCCACAGGAAGGCCTGAGCGAAACATGGCAGACGCGCTACCTACCCTCTGGCACATCAATGTCTCGCACTACAGCGAGAAGACCAGATGGGCGCTCGCCTGGAAGGACATTGAGCACCGACGGCGCTCGCCTATGCCGAGCAGCCACATGGCGGTCGCCCTGTGGCTGACCCGCGGCAGGCGGGCCACCTTCCCCGTGCTGACCCTGGACGGCCGCCCCATCGGCGATTCGACGGCAATCATCGCCGCCCTGGAGGAGCGCTTCCCGGAGCCGCCCCTCTACCCCGCCGACCCCGAGCAGCGACGACGAGCGCTGAAGCTGGAGGATTTCTTCGACGAGCAGCTCGGGCCGCCCATCCGCCAGCTCGTGTGGCACGAATTGAGCAACGACCCTCGTCGCTTCGCGCTGGTCGTCGAGCAGACGGGACCGGCATCGCTCCGTCGCTTCAGCGGCGCCGCGGCGCAGTACGGGCGCCTCTTCACCCGCTTGCGCTTCGGCGCCGGTAGCGCCGAGCAGGCGGAGCGCTCGCGCGCCAGCGCTTCGAGGCATTCCGCGCGCCGCTGCGCGAGCGGCCCGGCTTCCAGTGGGTCGCGGAGATGTTCCGCCGCCACCGCAAACCGGGCAAGCCCGCCGCGGCCGAACCTGCCGGCTCACCAGGCTGACGCTCAGCCGCCGATCGGGGCGCGGGGGTGCGACCCGTAGAAGACCAGCGTGCCGAGCATGCCGATGATGTTCACGAGGACGATGTTGACCGCCATCGACCTCGCGGTCGCCGTGCCAACCCCCACCGGCCCACCCGATGCCGTGTAGCCGAAGTAACAGCCGACCAGGACGATCGTCGTCGCCATCACCATGCTCTTGGTCAGGCTGAAGATGACGTCGACGAAGTCCTGAAAGGTCCAGAAGATCAGCAGGTAGCCGCCGGAGGAGACGTCGCCGACCTGTTCGACCACCGCCAGGTAGCTGGCGAAGTAACCGAGCCCGATGCCGACCAGGTAGAGAAACGGGATCGCGATCCAGGCCCCCAGCAGGCGGGTCGCGGCAAGGAAGGTGATTGGTTGGATGCCCATCACCTCGAGCGCGTCGATCTCGTCGGAGATCCGCATCGCGCCGAGCTCGGCGACGATGCCGGTGCCGACCTTGGCGGAGAGGATGTAGCCGAAGGCGTAGGGCAAGCCCTCGCGCAGGTCGCAGTAGGCCGAGAACAGCCCGGCATTCGAGGGAGCGCCGATCGAGCGGCTGAAGTAGGCGCCGATCAGCCCGCACTGCAGGCCGAGGATAAAGACGAAGGCCCAGACGATCAGGGCCGAGCCGAGCACCAGGATGCCTGCCTGCCGCAAGCTCTCGCCGAAGAAGCGCAGGACGCGGCCCGAGAACACCAGCCCGATCACGTGGGTGGCGAAGCGGCCGATCTCGCCGGCTGAATCCAGCCAGCTGCGCGGCACGTCGAACCAGCCGATCATCGAATCGTCTGCAGTTCGGGGTTGGTGGCGAGCAGGACCGCGGTGAAGGTGTAGAGGAAGGCGAAGTTCGCCATGAAGATGATCACCACCGCCTGGTTGACGGCGCGGCCGACGCCGGCGGGCCCACCCGAGGCGGTCATTCCCTTGTAGCAGCAGACGATGGCGATGATCGCGCCGAACAGCGAGCACATCAGGACCGAGCCCCAGACGTCGGTCGTCAGCGCGTTGGTGAACAGCGTCGCGAAGAAGCCCCCGAGGGGGGCGTCGTAGAGAAGGGTCGCCGCCATGCCGGCGGTGAGGCCGAAGACGATCGCGAAGACGTCGAGCAGGCCGGTGATCACCATCAGCGCGATGAAGCGCGGCACGACCAGGTTCTTGATCGGGTCGACTCCCAGCACCTGCAGGGCGTCGAGCTCCTCGCGGATCTTGCGGGCGCCGAGGTCGGCGGTGATCGCGGTTCCGGCGACGCCGGCGACGACGGCGGCGGTGACGATCGGGCCGATGAAGCGAACGGCGGTGACGACGAAGAAGCCGCCGAGCCGGTCGAGGGCGCCGAAGAGATCGAGCACGCCGGCGGCCTGTAGGCCGGGCGCGCCGAAGCAAAGCGCGAAGGTCGAGACCGTCATCGGGAACCAGGAGAGCTTGAGCACGAAGAGGAACTGGCCGACCAGCTCCTCGCCGTAGGGAAACGGCGGCCGCACGGCAGCGGCGACGGTCCGCGCGGTGAGGATCATCATCTCCCCGACCTGCTCGAGGAACGACTTGGCGGGCAGCAGCGCCCGCCCTAGGACTTGCGCCGCCACCAGCTCATCGCCCGCTCGAGTGGGCTTGCCTCGAGGGCGCGCTCGCGGCCCTTCTCGCGGGCACGCTGCTCGGCTGCCCGCTGCGCCTGGGAGAGCTGCGCGATCAGGGTGTCGCGCGTCTCCTCCAGCTCCTCGACCCCGGCGACGTGGGCGACGGCGCGCCGCGACGCCGTCGGCATGCCGTTTGGCAGGTCGCGGGCGTAGGAGGCCAGATCGGCCTCGAGCCGGGCGATTTGGCGGCGCAGCTCACGGCGAACCTCGATCGTCTCCCCCTCCTCAGCGGCCGCGGGCGGCTCGGCGGCGGGAGGCATCGGCGGCGGCCCCGGCATGCTGGCGCAGGCGGCGGCGACGATCGCCAGGTCGCGCGGGCTGAGCCCGGCCTCGCTCGCCTGTCGCAACGCCTCGGTCGCGATCTGCTCGAGCCGTGGCGCCGGCTCGATCCCGTCGGCGACGAAGGTCCCCTGCCCCTGGCGGCTGACGACCAGCCCCTCCTGCTCGAGGCCGGCGTAGACCGCGCGCACGGTGTTGACGTTGACCCCGGCCCACCCGGAGAGACGGCGGAAGCTCGGCAGTCGCTCGCCGGAGGCGAGGCGGCCGCTGGCGATCAACGCCCGCAGGCGCCAGGTGAGCTGCAAGCCGACCGGCAGCTCATCGCCGGGGTCGGTCGCGAACGGGTTCGGCTCGCTTGCCAGCCTCTGTGCCATTCAACAGGCACAGTAGAGCGAGTGAGTGCGTTAGTCAACTAGCACAGCGAGGATGCAGCCCACGAGGCTGGTGCGCGCCGCCGATAAACGGCCTGTATCGCAAAAGAGCCCGGGCCACCCGGTGTTCCCACCGGGTGGCCCGGGCCGACGATCGCCGCAGCGGACAGGCGCCGCGCTCCCTTGGCCAAAGGGTAGAGATAAACGCGCGAATTCTCAAATCCCCGCCCCCTCCGCGCGAGGACAAGCCCGGTCAGGGCGTGAGGACGACCTTCAGCGCTTCCCGGTTGTCGTAGAGCGCATAGGCCTCGGCCGCCTGGTCGAGGCTCATCCGGTGGCTGACCAGCGGCGCCGGATCGAGCCGGCCGGCCTCGATCAGGCCGAGGACGCGGTCGACGTGGGCGATCACGTTGGCCAGGCCGAGCCGCAGCGTCAGGCCCTTCAGCCAAGCGAGGCCGAGCGGCACCTCCGCTTGGCCGGCGTAGGCGCCGATCCCCGAGACCGTGCCGGCATCGCGGGCGAGGCTGATCGCCATCGCCAGCGGCGCCGGGTCGCCAACCGCGTCGACGACGACGTCGACGCCCCTTCCCTCGGTCACCGCCCGCACGGCGCGCTTGGGCTCATCCTCGTCCAGGTGCAAAGGCGTCGCGCCGAAGCGCCCAGCCATCGCCAGGCGGTCCTCGACCGAGTCGACCGCGAAGACCGCGGCAGCACCGGCCGCACGGGCCGCCTGCACCGCGCACAGCCCGACCGGGCCGAGCCCAAGCACAGCGACCGTGTCCCCGGCCCGTACCCCAGCGTGGGCGACGGCGTGGTAGCCGGTGCCCATCACGTCGCCGGCGAAGAGCGCGACCTCGTCGGCCATCCCCGCGGGCACCCGCCGCAGGGTCAGGTTGGCGCGCGGCACCAACAGCAGCTCCGCCTGCGCCCCCTGCAGGTCGCCCAGCTTCGAGCCGTGGCCGAAGGTGCGGCCGCGCTCGCAGCGGTGATAGTCGCCGCGCAGACAGGCGACGCAGGTCGCGCAGGCGACGTGGAAGCAGCCGAGCACGCGGTCGCCGGCGGCGACCCGCTCAACGTCGGGCCCCGCCTCGAGCACGGTGCCGACGAACTCGTGGCCGATCGTGAAGCCGGGCTCGACCGGCACCCGCCCATGGAAGATGTGCAGGTCCGAGCCGCAGATGCCGCTCGCCTCGACCCGCACCAGCGCGTCGTCGGCGGCGCTCAGCTCGGGGTCGGGCTTCTCCTCGATCCGGACCTCGCCGGGAGCCTGGAAGGTGACCGCGCGCATCGGTGCGAACCGTATCGCCCGCGGGTCAAGCCCCGGCGGGCTGCTCAGCCGACGCTGACGCCGGGGACCTGAAAGCGGCCGGCGTCGACGCCGGGGCTGGCGGTCTCGGCGATCCGCGCTTCCAGCGCCAGCTCGCGCTCGAAATCGGCCTCCTCGCCGTGGCGGAAGGAGACGTCTTTGCCCTCGAGCAGCTCGATGAAGACCTCGACGAAGCGGGCGTCGAGCTGCTTGCCGGCAACTCGACGCAGCTCCTGGATCGCCTCGTAGCTGGAGACCGGCGAGCGGTAGGAGTCGCGCGCGGTCATCACGTCGTAGGTGTCGGCGACGGAGATGATCCGCGCCAGCTCGGGGATGTCGTCACCCTCGAGCCCGCGCGGGTAGCCCTTGCCGTCGATCCGCTCGTGGTGGGCAAGGATGATCTCCGCGACCGGCCCGTAGCCGTCGAGTGAAGAGACGACACGCGCGCCCTGCTGGGGGTGGCGGCGGATCAGCATCCAATCTTCGTCAGTCAGCGGCACGTTTGCCTTGAGGATCCGGTCGGGAAGGATGAACTTGCCTATGTCGTGCAGCAGGGCGGCGATGTGAACCAGCTCCTCCTCGCGGCGCGAGTAGCCGGCGCGCTGGGCGATCGCCCGTGAGTAGCGGGCGACGGCGGCGCTGTGGCGGGCGGTCATCTGGTCCCGCAGGTCGAGCGTGCGCAGCAGCGCGCTCAACATCCCGACCTGGAAGCTGGCCAGCTGTTTGCTGCGCCGCTCCAGCTCGTGCGCGCGCTGCTGGGAGAGAAGGAGCTGGCCGAGCAGGTACTGGAAGGTGATCAGGACGACGCCGAAGAGGGCGATCGCGGAGATGCCGATCACGTGGTAGACGAAGGCCACCGCGACGGCGAGCATCGCGCTGGCGAACTCGGACGGCAGCACCGGTGGCAGCACCCGCAGCTGGCTGGCGAAGGTGGCGCGCTCGACGTAGGCGCGGTAGCCGGCGACGAGGACGAAGTTGATCGCCAACGAGAATTGGAAGAGGCCGAAGACCAGCAGGTAGAAGTAGGCGTCGTCCTGGGCCAAGCCGGCGGCGTCGGCCACCTCTTTGAAGGCGATTCCGCCGACGAGCGGGAAGAAGGCATAGGTGAGGACGTTGTTGAGCAGGTAATGCCCTTCGTCGTGCCAGCGCAGCCAGCCGACGACGATCGTCGCGATGCCGATCAGGGCGGCCGGCGTGCCGCCGAGGAAGACCATCGCCACGACCAGCGCCAGGAAGCTGCCGGAGACCTTGACCCGCGATTCGGTGGAGACCGCGGTCAGGTCGCTGAAAACGGAGAAGGAGAGCAGGACTGCGAAGAGGGGAATGTTCCAGTCGCATTCCGGCGCCCACCAGGCAGCCGCGGCAAGCGTCGCCGCCAGGGCGAGGCCCATGGCTGCGATTACGAGACGGGTGGGACGCTTCTCATCCATCGGCCAACTGGTCTCGGCGTCACGCGCGAGCGCCCAGACCTTGGCCTACAGGTTCATGAACGAAGGTCCATTCCCTGCGCCGCGTCAGGAAACTTGCGCCGAACGCCACTTGGACGCCTCAAGGTACTCGCGCAACCGGCACCTGGCAAGGCAGATGGCCGCATTGCGAGGCGCTTCCCAAAACGCCGATTCCCCGTCCGGCGCAGGCCGGATAGTGCCCGAAAATGGCGAAGGGCACCCAAAGGTGCCCTTCGCCAAGACTGGAGCGAACGTCTTGCGTTCGCGAAGAAGATCTAGTTACGGAAGCCCATTGCGCCTAACCCCTTCCTTTCGACTGAAGCCCTCAGACCGCGCCTCGCGATCTGAAACTCATGCGTTGCGTGCACATTTTGTAGCACAGTTTGGCGGAAACTTGTGCATCTGCAGGAAATCTTGTGCAGAAATCCAGTAGGAGGGGCGGCAAGCAATGCGTAAACCACGCCTGACGGACCCGCTGCGCAGGCCGCTATTCCGCCGCCTGGCAGCGACCTACGCGGTCAACGAGCTGGGCGATTGGATGGGGATCGTCGCCCTCTCGGTGCTGGTCTTCGACCGCACCGACAGCGCCTTTGCGACCGCCGGGCTGTTCCTGGGGACCCGCTTCCTGCCGGCTCTGCTGGCGCCGGCCCTGGTGGCGCGAGTCGAGCTGCCGCAACCGCGCTTCGCCCTGCCGGTTATCTACTGCGGCGAGGCTGCGGCCTTCGGCGGCCTCGCCCTGCTGGCCGACGACTTCTCGCTCGCCGGGGTGATCGTCCTGGCCGCGCTCGACGGCGCCCTCGCCCTTTCCGGCCGGGCGCTGACCCGCGCCGTCGTTGCCCGCCTGCTCGAGCCGGCGGGCGAACTGCGCGCCGGCAACGCGATCCTCAACGTCGCTTTCACCGGCGGCGCTGCCGCCGGCCCGGCCATCGCCGGGCTGGTGGTTGCCGGCTTCGGTGTGCAGACGGCGCTGCTACTGGACGCCGCCTCCTTCTACGCGATCGCGGTGATCCTGCTCACCGCCGGGCCGCTGCCCGAGGTCGAGCCCGACCCCTCCGACTTCCGCCGGCGCCTGCGTGCTGGTTTCGCCTACATCCGGCACAACAAGACCCTGCGACGCCTGCTTACTGCGCAGGGGGCGGCCTTCGTCTTCTTCGCCGCGGTTCTGCCGATCGAGGTGATCTACGCCAAGCAGACCCTCGGCGCCGGCGATGCCGGCTACGGCTTGCTGCTGGCGAGCTGGGGCGTGGGAATGGTGCTGGGCAGCATCGTCTTCGCGGCAAGCCGCCGCACCCCGCTTCCCACACTGCTCTTCTTCAGCACGCTCGCGGTCGGCGCCGGCTATCTCGGCATGGCGGCAGCGCCGAGCCTGGCGGCGGCCTGCATCGCTGCCGCTCTGGGTGGCAGCGGCAACGGCGTGCAGTGGGTGAGCGCGATCAGCGCCGTGCAGGAGCTGACCGCAGAGCGCATGCAAGCGCGGGTGATGAGCGTCTTGGAGTCGATCGGCGCAGCCCTGCCGGGGGTGGGGTTTCTGCTTGGCGGCCTGGTGGCGACGAACCGCAGCCCGCGCGCCGCCTTCGTCATCGCCGGCGTCGGCGTGCTGGCGATAGTTGCAATCGCCACTCCACTCTTAGGCAGGAAATGGCCTGCTAACGACGGAAAAGAACGTCCAGACGTCCTTGACGCCGGAGACGAGATTATGGTGGAGTTGATTGCAGCGGAGGTCCTGCCCAGCCCAGATCGGAGGCCCCTGACGTGAAGAAGCTCGGCGCTGTGCCAGCGGTGGTATGCCTGATTGCGGTAGCGCTGAGCCTTTCCTCGTGTGGCAGCTCGGGCGGCAAGGAGGGGGGAACCCTGCACGGCACCTACGCCTCGTTCCCCGACTCCCTTGACCCCGCCCTCGCCCGGACCGTCGAAGCCTGGACGGCGATGTACGCGACTTACGTACCGCTGCTGACCTACGCCCACGAGAATGGCCAGGCCGGCAGCAAGGTCGTGCCGGGGCTGGCCGAAAGCCTGCCCCGGATCAGCAAGGACGGCAAGACCTACACGCTGACCCTGCGCAAGGGGATCAAGTACTCCGACGGCACCCCGGTCAAAGCCTCGGATTTCAAAGCCTCGGTCGAACGGATGTTCAAGCTCAACTCCGGCGGCTCTTTCTTCTACACGAGCATCGTCGGCGCCGAAAAGTTCGCCGAAACCAAGTCGGGCGGTATCCCGGGCATCAAAACCGACGACAAGACGGGCAAGATCACGATCGAGCTGGTCGAACCCCGCAGCAGCTTCACCAGCGAGCTGGCGCTGATGTACGTCACCGTTCTGCCAGCCGACACGCCGGTCAAGAACCTCACCGCCGACCCGCCGCCGGGGACCGGCCCCTACGAGATCGTCAAGACCGAACCCGGCCGCAGCTGGTCCTACGACCGCAACCCGCAGTGGGAGAAGAACAACGCGACGCTGATGCCCGAGGTACCCAACGGCCACGTTGACAAGATCGACATCAAGGTGGTCAGCAACCCCTCAACCCAGGTCAACGAAGTCGAACGCGGCAGCTCCGACTGGATGCAGACCACGCTCCCCTCCGACCTCTACAACAAGGTCAAGGAAAAGTACGAAGGCAGCCAGTTCCGGATCGAGCCGACGATCAGCACCTACTTCTTCTGGATGAACACGACGAAGCCGCCTTTCGACGATCTCAAGGTGCGCCAGGCGGTCAACTACGCGCTCAACGGCGCCGCGATGGAAAGAATCTACGCCGGCTCGATGAAAGCCATCCAGCAGATCCTGCCGCCCGGTATGCCGGGCTACGAGGAGTACGAGCTGTACCCCTACGACATGGCGAAGGCGAAGAAGCTGATCGCCGAAGCCAGCCCCTCCGACCGCGACATCACGGTCTGGACCAACGACGAAAACCCCAACAACGAAGCCACCGCCTATTACCAGGACGTGCTCAACAAACTCGGCTTCAACGCCAAGCTGAAGGAAATCAACGCCGAAGACTATTTCACCCTCACCGGCAATCTCTCGACCCCGGACCTCGATACCGGCTGGCTCGACTGGTACGAGGACTATCCGCACCCGAACGACTTCTTCCAGCCGCTGCTGGCGGGCGAAAGCATCCGGTCGCAGGAAAACGGCAACTACGCGCAGATCGATGATCCGAAGCTGAACGCGAAGATCGCCAAGCTCGCAAGCGAACCACTGGGCCCCAAGCAGGAAGCCGAATACGCCGACCTCGACCGCGAATACATGGAACTTGCCCCGTGGGCCTCCTACGGGACTCGAACCGTCTCGACCTTCGTCTCCAGCGACATAGACCTAGGCCAGGTGGTCTTCAACCCGACCTTCGGGCAGGACCTGGCGAGCTTCCAGTTCAAGTAGCCGCCGGCCGCATCACAATAGGCCGGTGGCCGACCAGCCCAAGCCTCCGGCGGGCGCCGCCGTGGCGGGGCGCGGCCCGTGGCGGCTCGCCCTGGGGCGGCTGACCCGCAACCGCATCGCCCTCGCCTTCCTCGGGCTCTTCGCCCTGATCGTCGTCTTCGCCCTCGGCGCCCCGCTGTGGGCTGAGCACGTTGCCGACACCGGCCCCAATGCCACGCACACCCTGGAGAAGGTCGAGGTCGACGGCGAGGCGAGGGAAGTCGTCGACCCGTCCGGACATCCGGTCGGGCCGCTCTGGTTCGGCGCCGACGGCAAGTTCTTCCTCGGCGCCGACGGGCGTCTCGGTCGCGACGAGATGGTGCGCTTGATGTACGGCGGGAGGACCTCGCTGTTCATCGCCCTCACCTCGGCGCTGATCACGACCTTCCTGGCGGTCGCGCTCGGCCTGCTCGCCGGCTATTACCGCGGCTGGACCGACACGTTGATCTCGCGGGCGCTGGACGTAATCTGGGCCTTCCCGGTGCTGCTGTTGGCGATCGCGCTGGGCATCGCGCTGGCGGTCGGCGGGCTTCAGATCGGGCCGTTGACGATCCCCAGCGGCTCGATCTGGATCCCGATCCTGATCATCGGCGGGGTGCTGATCCCATACACGGCGCGGCCGGTGCGGGGACAGGTCCTCTCGCTGCGCGAAAAGGACTTCGTCGAGGCAGCGATCGCCCAGGGGGCGGGACCGATGCGGGTGATGCTCGGCGAGCTGCTGCCCAACCTCGCCTCGACGATCATCGTCTTCTTCACGATCAACGTCGCCAACAACATGCTGCTGGAGTCGGCGCTCTCCTTCCTCGGGGTCGGCGTGCAGCCCCCCGACGCGTCCTGGGGGACGATGATCGCCGCCGGCAACGACCTGATCACCAGCGCACCGCTGCTGACGATCCTGCCCGGGACGATGATCCTGCTGACGGTGCTCTCGCTGAATGTGATCGGCGATGCGCTGCGCGACGCGCTCGACCCGAAGGCAAAGATCCGGCTCGAGGCCCACGCCGGCCTTGCCGAGCCCGAGGGCACGCCGGTCTGATGGGCCACTTCGTCGTCCGTCGCCTGGCCGGCGCAGTCGCCGTGCTCTTCACGATCTCGGTGATCGTCTTTTTGATCTTCAACGTGATCCCCAATTCGGACCCGGCTCGCCGGCTCGCCGGCCGCAGCCCGACGCCGGCGCTGATCGCCGGGATCGAAGAGGAATGGGGCTTCGACGACCCGCTGCCACAGCAGTACCTGACGACGATGGGGAAGATATTCAGCGGCGACCTGGTCTCCTACACGACCCGCGAAGACGTCGACGAACGGATCGTCGAAGGGATCCCGGCAACCCTCTCGCTCTGCCTCGGCGCCGCCGTGATCTGGCTCTTTTTCGGCATCCTCTTCGGCTACCTCTCGGCCGTACACGCCGGCGGCAAGCTGGACCGCGTGCTGACCGTGGTCGCGGTGATGGGAATCTCGATCCCGGTCTTCTGGCTGGCCGCGATCCTGCTCAACTACCTCTCGTATGAGACCGGCATCTTTCCCTCCGGCGGATACGTCGGTCTCGCCGAAGAACCCTTTGAATGGGCCACTCATCTGATCCTCCCCTGGATCAGCCTGGCGGCGATCCAGATCGGCTTCTACAGCCGTGTCCTGCGCTCCAGCATGCTCGACGTGATGAACGAGGACTACGTCCGCACCGCCCGCGCCAAGGGGCTGAGCGAGCGACGGGTGATGACCCACCACGTGCTGCGCAACTCGCTGATCCCGATCGTCACCCTGCTCGGTCTCGACGTCGGGGTACTGCTCGGCGGCGCGATCCTGGTCGAAGCGCTCTTCGGCCTGAACGGCGTCGGCCAGTACGCCTTCGAATCGCTCGAAAGCCTCGACCTGCCGCCGATCATGGCGGTTACCCTGTTCGGCGCCTTCTTCGTCGTCCTCTGCAATGCCTTGGCCGACGTCGCCTACGCTTTTCTCGACCCGCGGATCCGGCTGGGGGGCTCGGCACAGTGAGCGCCGCCCTGCTCAGCGTGCGCGACCTGCGCGTCGACTTCGCCACCGAGGACGGCCGGCTGCGGGCTGTCGACGGGGTCTCCTTCGACCTCGCGCCGGGCGAGGTGCTGGCAATCGTCGGAGAGTCGGGATCGGGCAAGAGCGTCACCGCGCAGACGATCGTCAGCCTTACGCGCTCGCCGAACGCCCGCATCGAGGGCTCGGTGAAGCTGGCCGACGAGGAGCTGCTCGGCGCGAGCGAGGAGAAGCTGCGCGGCGTCCGCGGCGAGCGCGTCGGCATGGTCTTTCAGGACCCGATGACCTCGCTCAATCCCGTCTACCGCGTCGGTGACCAGATCGTCGAGGCGATCCGCGCCCACCGCGAAGTCAGCAAGGGGGAGGCACACGAGCGGGCGATCGAGCTGCTCGACTCGGTCGGCATCCCGCAAGCCGAGCGGCGGGCCGACGACTACCCGCACGAGTTCTCAGGCGGCATGCGGCAGCGGGCGATGATCGCGATGGCGCTTGCACTGGAGCCGGCGCTGCTGATCGCCGACGAGCCGACGACGGCGCTCGACGTGACGATCCAGGCGCAGATCCTGGCGCTGATCGAGCGGCTCAACCGCGAGCGCGAACTGGCGACGATCCTGATCACCCACGACCTCGGCGTCGTCGCCGAGGTCGCCGACCGGGTTCTCGTGATGTATGCCGGCCGGGTGATCGAGGAGGGGGCGCTGGAGCAGGTCTTCTACGACCCCCAACACCCCTATACCTGGGGGCTCTTGGGCTCCCTGACGCGGATCGACCGGCCACGGCCGCAGCGCCTGCCGCAGATCCGCGGCGCGCCGCCCTCGTTGCTCGAGCCGCCGCGGGGCTGTGCCTTCCGGCCGCGCTGCCCACACGCCTTCGATCGCTGCGTCGCGCTACCGGACCTCGCCCCGCGGCTAGTCGAGACCGCCGACCATCGCGACCGCTGCTGGCTGGAGCCGGGGCAGAAGCGCGAGCGCCGCCAAGTCGACGGTCGCATCGGCCTCGAGGAACCGGCATGAGCGGCGGAGCCGGCGCAGACAGAGGCGAGGTGCCGCTGCTCGAGGTCACCGATCTCGTCAAGCACTTCCCGGTGAAGCGCGGCCTGCTGCTCGGGCGCGAAGTCGACCAGGTGGCCGCAGTGGACGGCGTCAGTTTCTCGATCGCCGCGGGAGAGACGCTGGGGCTGGTCGGCGAGTCGGGCAGCGGCAAGTCGACCCTATGCCGGACCATCCTGCAGCTCCTCAAGCCAAGCGCCGGTTCAGTCCGCTTCGAAGGCCGCGAGATCGCCGGCCTCTCGCGACGGCGGATGCGCCCCCTACGACCACGGATGCAGATGGTTTTCCAGGACCCCTACGCCTCGCTCAATCCGCGCAAGCGGGTCGGCCAGATCGTCGCCGAGCCGCTGCGGCTGCAGAGAGCCGCCTCGGGGACCGAGCTGCGGCGGCGAGCGCAGGAGCTGCTCGACCGGGTCGGCCTCGCGACCGAGCACTACGATCGCTTCCCGCACGAGTTCTCCGGCGGCCAGCGGCAGCGCATCGGCATCGCCCGCGCCCTGGCGCTGCAGCCTCGGCTGATCGTCGCCGACGAGCCGGTCTCGTCTCTCGACGTCTCGATCCGGGCGCAGATCGTCAACCTGCTCGACGACCTTCAGGAAGAGTTCGGCCTGACCTATCTCTTCGTCGCCCACGACATCGGCGTCGTCCGCCACGTCTCCGACCGGATTGCGGTCATGCATAAGGGCAGGATTGTCGAGCAGGGGCCTGTCGACCAGGTCTGCGGGCGGCCGGGAGACCCATACACGAAGGCCCTGCTGGCGGCGGTACCGGTCCCCGACCCGCGCGAGGCACGGGCGCGGCGGGCAGCCGGCCCGGTTTAAGACGCACTGCGCACGTATCCGACTCTGACCCCACCCCAGTGTGGTCAAAGTCGGATACGTGGCCGGTGGGCAACAATCTGTCGGACGTGACGCTCGCACTCGAACCGCCGATCAAGCCACAGCTGGCGCTGACCCGCAAAGAGCTGCCGCGCGGCGAGGAGTGGGCCTACGAGCAGAAGCTCGACGGCTTCCGGGCGATCGTCTTCGTCGACGGCGGGGACGCCTACATCCAATCGCGCGGCGGCAAAGAGCTCGCCCGCTACTTCCCGGAGCTGAGCTTCCCGTCGGAGCGCTACGTGCTCGACGGCGAGCTGGTGATCCGCGATCGCGACGGCAACCTCGAATTCGACGCGCTTCAGGAACGCATCCACCCGGCGGCCTCGCGGATCGAGCTGCTCTCGAAGGAGATCCCGGCCGAATACATCGCCTTCGACCTGCTGGCGGAGGGGGACGAGTCGCTGTTGGAGGAGCCGTTCGGCGAGCGGCGGGCCAGGCTGGAGGCACTCGCCGAGCGGGCCGGCCTGAACCTGTCGACGCTGAGCCGTGACCCGGCGCAGGCAGAGGAGTGGCTGCGGCGAACCGAGGGGACGATGGCGAAGCAGCTAGACGCCGCCTACGAGGCCGGCAAACGGCGGGGCATGGCCAAGGTCAAGCGCGAGCGCGAGATCGACTGCGTGGTCATGGGCTGGCGGCCGGGCAAAGAGGAGGGCACGGTCGGCTCGCTGATCCTCGGCCTCTACGACGGCGACCACCTGCGCTCGGTCGGGCATATCTCGGGCTTCAGCGCCGAAATGAAACGGACGCTGCGCAAGCTGCTGGCGCCGCTCGAGACCGGCGAACACGGCACCGCCGAGCCGAGCCGCTGGACGGGCGGGCGCGACCTCGAGTGGGTGGCGCTGCGCCCGGAGCTGGTGATCGAAGTCGGCTACGACCACGCGGCCACCGGGCGGATTCGCCACGGAGCGCGTTTCCGCCGCTTTCGTGACGACAAAGATCCGCGGGAGTGCCGCTTTGAGCTACTGGACGAAGGGTGATTGGGGGCGCCGCTGTCGGCTCAGAACAGCGTGTCCTGAGTGTTAGCCGGCCGGCGGCGGAGTCCGCGCCCCTCGGCGCCACCCGCCAGAGAACGTCTGCTGCTCCTTCCCCAACCCTTGACAGCGCGGGTCGTACGCTTCCTAAGCTGGGCTGGCATGTACGCACGGTTGTTGGCGTATAGCTGCTCGTATTTGGGGATCAGGTCGGGGCGTTTGGCTTCCAGCCAGGCGAAGAAGACGTCGCGGACCTCGTCGCGGAGGTGCAGGGCGACGCCGCCGAGGAAGGTGGCGCCGGCCTCGCGGGCACGGTTGACTATCGGCTGGACCTGCTCGGGATCGTCGTTAATGCCGGGCATCAGCGGGGCGATGAGGACGCCGGAGTCGATGCCGCGGTGGCGCAGCTCTTCGACCGCGTCGAGGCGGGCCGCCGGGCTCGGCGTGTGCGGCTCGGTCGCCCGCCAGGCCCCCTCGTCAAGCGTCGGCACCGAGAGGCTGACCGAGACCGGCAGCCACTTCGCCATCCGCTCGAAGAGGTCGATGTCGCGCAGGACGAGCGGCGACTTGGTCAGGACCGAGACCGGCGTCTCGGCCGCCTCCAGCGCCATGAGGATCTCGGGCATCATCCGGTAGCGGCTCTCGACCCACTGGTAGGGATCGGTGTTCGTCCCCAGCGCGACCAGCTCCCGTCCCCAGCTCGGCCGCCCCAGCTCGGCCCGCAGCCTCTCCGGCAGGTTGACCTTGACGACGATCTCCCGCTCGAAATCCCGCCCGGCGTCTAGGTCGAGATAGGTATGAGTCCGCCGGGCGAAGCAAAAAACGCAGGCGTGGGTGCAACCTCGATACGGGTTGATCGTCCAGTTGAAGCCATAGCGGCCGCCCGGCACCCGGTTCAGGGCAGAGCGCGCCTGGACCTCATGGAAGTTGACCCCCATCGCCTCCGGCGCATCGAAGGTCCGCACCACCGCCCCATCGCCGACCCCCGGCAACCGCAAATCATTCTCAATTCGCTGCTCGTCCCACCGCATACGAACATATGTTCGCATAGAATGCCGCTGTGATCAATGCGCCCGGCCAGAACCCTCCTTCAGGCCCAGCATCAAGCAGTGGCCTGGGGAAGGAGGTGATATGGCAGAACTTGCACTGATCGAGAGGCAGTATAGCCAGCGGTCAGGTTAGCTTGCCCTCGATCACGTAGCGCAGGACGGCGACGACCTGCTCGGCGCTCCGCGCCGTCGCCTGGGCGGCGCGGTCTACCTCCTTCAGGGCGTGGTCGAGCTCGGCATCGTGCAGGGTGACGATCGGCTTGCCGAGCGCGGCGGCGTAACCGGCGTCGAAGGCGGCGTTCCACTGGCGGTATTTGTCGCCGAAACGGACGACGACGACGTCGGCGGCACGGATCAGGGTCTGCGTGCGGATCGCGTTGACGCCGGCCCCCAGGTGGTCACGCCAGAAGGGCGTCTCCTCCTCGCCCAGGGTACCGACGCCGGCGTCGTCGGACGCGGCGTGGTCGGTGACCGGCGCCGAGAAAGAGATCGGCAGGCCCGCCTCGCGGGCACCCGCTTCGATCCGCTCGCGCCAGTCGGAGTGGATCTCGCCGGAGAGGTAGACGCTCCAGGTTCGCGCGGTCAGGTTCCGTGCTCCTCGAAGTGCTTGCTGAGCATCGTCACCTGGCCCTGGTAGTTGGAGCCGAGCTCCTCACCGTAGAGGCGCTCGGCCGGCGCCCCGGTCCGCTCCAGCGCCAGCTTGCAGACCGGCTGGCGGTGCTCGACCATGAAGGAGACGTCGCGCGCTCGCACCTCCAGCGCGGCGCGGCTGCCGTGGCGGGCACCGTCCCGGTCGTAGCCGAAGCCGGGGTCGAAGAAGCCCGCGTAGTGGGTGCGCAGCTCGCCCGCGGTCGGGTCGTAAGCCATCATCTCGGCGGCGATCTGTGGCGGGATGCAGACGCCCTCGGCCGAGAGCAGCAGGTAGAAGATCTCCGGCTCGAGCACGATCCGCCCGCCGGGCTCGGGGAAGACCGGATCCCAGTAGTCGGTCCAGCGGTAGGCGCGGATCCGCGAGAGGTCGATCGGCAGGCTGTTCTTGCGCGCCCGGTAGCCGACGATGCGGTCGCCCGGCCCGGAGAGGTCGACGCTGAGAAAGAGGCCGTCGGCGAGGGCCAGCTCGGACTCGCGCAGGGCGTGGGAGTCGAGGTAGAGCAGTGGGAACTCGGCCTGTAGCTCGCGGATCTCGGCGTCACTCAGCCGCACCTCTCCGCGGGCCAGCCGCAGCTGGTTGAGCGAAAGCCCGGTCTGCACCTGGATCGCGAAGGAACGCGGCACGATCTCGAGGTAGAGCCGGCCCCTGTAGCCGGGGCGGATCTCGTCGAAGCGATGGTGTCGGTCGGTCAGCACCCGGGTGAAGACGTCGAGGCGACCGGTCGAGCTCTTCGGGTTTGCCTTCGCCCGCACGTCGTCGGGCAAGGCCAGCTCCTCGATCAGCGGCACCAGGTAGGGCCGGTCGCGCTCGAGCACGGCGCCGTCGCGCAGGTCGACCCGCTGGAAGGCCAGGCCCTCGATCTTCTCCTCGACTGTCGACTCGACGTCGGGCAGGAAGCTGCAGCGCAGCGCCCAGGCAAAGTCACCGAGGCGCAGGTCGATGCTCGCCGGCTGAATCGCCTCCGGGCGGATCCGGTAATCGCCCGAGGAGACCCATTCGGCCTCGATCGCCTGGCTGAGCGCCTGTGAAGGCAGGACGCCCTCGCCAGTCGCCACTCCCGCGCTGCCGCGCCCGGCCACTCTTGCCGCCTCGCTCATCTGGCCGAGATTATGCGGCGAGCCTCGGCGGCGCCGAGGTACGGGGCGAGCGCAAATTGCGCGACCTCCGGGAAGAATTTCTCAAGCCGCTCGGTCTCCCCGGCCAACACGCGCCGCCCGATCAGCGAGGCGACCCCGCCGACGACGGCTTCGTCCGCGGCCTCCGGAGGTCGCGCTACGGCGACGTCCTCGGGCGCGCCGTGGCGCAGGTAGGGCACGAAGCTCTGGAGTGCAGCCAGGTAGCGCTCGTAGACGCAGCGGCCGGCGCGCAATCCCTCGACCAGGAGCAGGTTGGTCTTGGCCGGCTCGCGCGCGAGCCAGGCGAGCACCGCGGCGAGTCCCGCGCAGACGCCGTCGGCCCAGTCCTGACGACCGACGCAGCCGGAGACGATCTCCTCCCGCAGCTGTTCCACGGCGGCGTCGTAGGCGGCGACGAAGCAGTCGTCCTTGCTGCCGAAGTGGCGGTAGAAATCGCTCTTGGAGACGTGGGCGTTGGCGCCGATCGAGGAGACGGTCGTCTTCTCGTAGCCGAGTTCGTCGAGGGTCTCGGCGGTCGCTTCAATCAGGCGTTCGCGCTGGTTGCGGGCGACGAACTCGGGTGAGAGGCCATGACGACCACGTGGAAGTCTCCTCATTGAACGCTGCAGTCTGGCAGCGTTCGGTATTACTCGTCTACTTCTACCCCGACTTAGCCAGGCCGGCCGCCAGAAAGGGGCTACTGACGAAATCGACCAGTTCGGGAAGCAGCTCGGCGGCCCGCTCGGTTTCGCCGCGGCGGATCTGCTGGTAGACGATCCAGGCGACGCCGCCGACGAGGGTCTCGTCGATCGTCTCCGGTAACCGCCCCCCACGGGGAAGCTGTTCGCGCGCCATGTCGACAAAGACCTGCATCGCCTCCTCGTAGCGCCTGGTCGTCGTCGGCGTCGCCGAGAACGCCTCGACCATGCACATCCGCGCCAGGGCCGGCTGTTCGGCGACGAACTCGAGGTAGGCGCCCAGGCCCGCCTCGAGCCGCTCCTGCCATCCCCCTTCCGACGCGACACACCTCGCTTCCACCCGCTCGATCGCCTCGTCACGGGCGGCATCGAAGGCGGCAAGGAAGACCTCCTCCTTGCCCTCGAAGTTGTCGTAGAGGGTTTTCCGCGCCACCTTGGCGCGCCTGACGATGTCGGAGATCTTGGTCGCTTCATAGCCCTGTTCGGCTGTGAGCTCGGCAAGCGCGTCCATGATCCGTCGCCGCTTGTGCTGGGCGACGAACTCGGCGGGCAGCGCCGGGCGGGTCGACGCGCGCGGCGTCGCGACAACCCGCTCCGCCCCCCCTTTTCCCCGTGGCGGCATCGCTCAAAGGATAGCCGCGCTGGCACAATCGGTCGGCAACTTCTCGGACCGTTTGGTACCCTGCGGTGACTTTTCTAGTTTTTAGAAGAAACAGAAGGGTTTTCCATGCCTGGGGAGAGGGTCGTTCTGAGCGAGGAGAAACTGGCGAGCGCCGTCGGCGACCGCTGGTCGGAAGCTGAGCTGAGCGAGGCGATGACGCTGTTGAGCAAGGCCGACGGGCGCTTCCCCTCCGGAGTGCGGACGCTGCCGCCGGAGCTGGTCCAGGCGGTCCAGCGCGAGCGGCTGCTCGCCTCGATGCTCTGCGCGGCATCGGAGGTCGGCTATCGGGCACTCACCGTCCAGGACGTCCTCACCCGCGCCGGTATCTCGCGACCGACCTTCTACGAGCAGTTCGAGGACAAGGAAGACTGCTTTCTAGCCGCCTTCGACGCCTCCGCCGAGCAGCTCCGCCGGCGGGTGAAAGCCGCCGCCGAAGAGGCCGGGCCCCACTGGCGCGACCGCATACGCGCCGGCTTGGAGGAGCTGCTGCACTACATCGAGGAGGAGCCGCACGCGGCGCGCACGGTGCTGGTCGAGGCCCGCGCCTCCAGCCCCACCGGCCTGCAGCGGCGGGACGAGCTACTCGACGGCTTCGCCACCTGCATCGACGCGCTGGTCAGGGACGAGCTGGCCGAACCGCCATCGGCGATTGCCGCCGCCGGCGTCGTCGGTGGGATCGAATCGGTGCTCTATGCCCGCCTGCAGAAGGAAGAGACGCAAGACCTCGATTTGCTCGTCCCCTCGCTGATGTACTTCGCCGTGCTCACTTACGCCGGCCACGAGGCGGCCGGCGACGAGCTCGACGCGGCCTTGGCCTGAGGGTACGCTCGCTCTCCTTCTCGATCGCCTCGCCCATCGCGATCTGGAAGGTCGCCAGCAGGGCCCCAGTGGCGAGCGGCCGCATCCGTTCCAGCGCCTCGCTCATCCGCGGCCAGTCGCGTTCCGGCCTGCCAGCCTCCTCGAACGGCCGCCAGATCTCTTCGACGAAGAGCTCGACGAAGACGCGGGCGACGCCGTCGGCGTGCCTTCGCAGGCGCTCGGCGGTGACGATCGCGCCCTCGGCGCCGATCCCCAGCTCTGCCAGCTCGGCGGCCGCCCGCAGCAACCGCGGGCTGATCACCTCGACCCGCCCGTCGGGCAGGGTGCGGAAGACGCCCAGTTTCTCCGCCCGCCGCAGCAGTTTCGGGTCCGGGTTCGTACCCCAGACGCCGGCCAGCTCCTCAGCCTCAAATATCTCCGGCGCCTCGTCTTCGAAGGGCACGCGCAGGGCGCGGGTGAAGTCGAAGATAGCCGTGGCGCTGCCGTCACCGCTGTCGAGCACGCGGCGGATCGCCTCCAGGTTGAGGCCGTCGGCCTGCATCTCGCGGGTCAGCTCGATCCGCGCAACGTGCTCCTCGTTGTAGTAACCGGTGCGGCCGCGCACGACCGGGGCCGGCAGCAGGCCGCGCGTCTGGTGAGCGCGGATGTTGCGCACCGTCATCCCCGTCCGCTCGGCCAGCTCGCGGATCGTCATCTCGCCCTCGGCTGGCTTGGACGAACCGTCGCTCATCTCAGCCGCATGGTAAGCGACCGGTAGCAGCCCCGAGCCATACCTAGGATCGGCCGCAAAGCGGCAGCCGCTGGCCGTTCATCTCGTCTGCGGCGTCCGAACAAAGGAAAGCGATCGCCTCGGCGATGTGCGCTGCCGGGGTGAAGGTGGAAAAGTCGCCGTCGGGATTCTCTTCCCGCATCCTCTCGGTGAGGATCGCCTCGATGACGACGATGTTCGCCGTCGCACCAGTGCCGGTGAAGCCGTCGGCCAGGGCCAGCGTCCAGGCCTCCGCCGCGGCCTTGGCCGCCGCGTAGGAGGCGCTGCCGTTTGAAGGGCTCTGCGCCTGCTTGGCGGAGACGAGCACGAAGCGTCCGTGCTCGGCGGCGGTCAGGGCGTCGTGAAAGGCGCGTGAGGTGTGCTGCACCGTGCGGATCAGCAGCTCGTGGAGCAGGTCCCAATCGGCGAGCGGCGCTTCGTGCAGCGGCTGCCCGCCACGCCAGCCGCCAACCAGGTGCAGCAGGCCGTCGACGCGTCCAAAACGATCGGTCAGCGCGGCGCACCACTCGCGAGTCGCGCCCTCGTCGAGCAGGTCGACGGCGCGGCCGTCCCAGCGCTCAGCCGGCGCGCCCAGGCCCGCCGCCACCTCGTCGATCCGCTCCTGCGAGCGGTCGGTCCCGGCGACGGTCGCGCCCGCCTCCGCCAGCCGCCGCGCCACGACCGGCCCCAGCCCGCCGCCGACCCCAGCGATGGCGTACACGCGGCCGTCGAGGTTGCTCATATGGGGGAGACAGGATTCGAACCTGTGTAGGCAGAGCCAACTGGTTTACAGCCAGTCCCCTTTAACCACTCGGGCACTCCCCCGGGCAAGGCGAGTCTACTGAGACGTGCCCGCAGTTATATGCCGGTATGGGTAGTCAAGTGGGGGGCACGTGCGCGATACTGCCGCCGTGCTCGGTGACAAGTTCTACTCGCGCGCCTCGCAGGCGATGGGCGCCACGGGGCTGCGCTGGACGGGGAAGCTGAACATCCCCCTCTACCGGCTCAGCGGCGGAAGGATCGGCGGCCGGATTTCGCAGGCGCCGGTGCTGTTGCTGACCACCACCGGCCGCAAATCGGGCCAGCTGCGCACCGCCCCGGTGGTCTACCTGAAGGACGGCGAGAACGTCGTCGTGATCGGCTCCAACGCCGGCCACAGCCGCACCCCTGCCTGGTCGCTCAACCTCAAGGCCAACCCCGAGGCGGAGGTAGAGATAGGCCGAGAGCGCCGGCCGGTGCACGCCCGCGTAGCCGAGGGCGAGGAGCGCGAAGCCCTCTGGCACCGCCACAACGAGCAGTACTCCGGCTTCAACGAATACGAGGCCCGCACCGACCGCGACATCGCCCTCTTCGTCCTCGAACCAGTCTGACGAAAAGTCACTCTGCCTGGCTGACGGAGAGGCCGTCAGGCAAGGACGCAGGGAGCGTGTCGTGCTCTGCACGCGAGCGACCGAGGACGCCGCATGACGGCCTCTCCGTCAGCCAGCCTCGCGGAGCATTTGGGCCTCCGGCAAGCGCTGCAGTTTTTTCAGCGTGTTGTTCTCGATCTGGCGGATTCGCTCGCGGGTGACGCCGAATGTGTTGCCGACTTCCTCCAGCGTCAACGGTTCCAGCCCGGTGAGGCCGTAGCGCAGCTCGATCACCTGCCGCTCGCGTTCGGGCAGCGCTGCCAGCGCCTTGCGCACGCCTTCTTTCTGAAGGTGTTCGCTCGCCTCTTCAAACGGTTCGGCGACGGTGTCGTCGGCAACGAAATCGCCGAGCTCGGAGTCGTCCTCGTCGCCAACCGGTTTCTCCAGTGAGATCGGCAGCTGCGCCACGCGCAGGATCTCGCGCACTTCGCCCAGCGGCCAGCGCAGCTCGGCGGCGATCTCGGTCGGCTCCGGCTCGCGACCCAGCCGCTGCACGAGCTGGCGCTCGACGTGGGCGACCCGGTTCAGCTTCTCGACCATGTGGACGGGGATGCGGATCGTCCGCGCCTTGTCGGCGATCGCCCGCGTCACCGCCTGGCGGATCCACCAGGTGGCGTAGGTGGAGAACTTGTAACCGCGGCGGTAGTCGAACTTCTCGACCGCGCGGATCAGCCCCAACGAGCCCTCCTGAATCAGGTCGAGGAAGCTCAGCCCGCGGCCGAGGTAGCCTTTAGCGATCGAGACGACGAGGCGCAGGTTGGCCTCGACCATCTGCCGCTTGGCGGCCATGTCACCCCGCTCGATCCGCTTCGCCAGCTCAACCTCCTGCGAGGCGGTCAGCAGGTCGACCCGGCCGATCGAGCGCAGGTAGAGACGCAATGAGTCGAGGCTCGGTTCGACCGTCAGGTCCAGCTCCGGTTTCTTCGCCTGGCCGTTTGCCGCCTCGGCGCGCTGCCCCTTGTAAGCGCTGACGCCGTCCTCGGCGATCACTTCGACGCCGTTCTCGATCAACTGCGCGTGCAGAACCGTGACCTGCTCCTTGGTGACCTCCACCTCCTCCAGTGTCGAGGCGATGTGCTCGAAGGTGAGATAGCCGCGCTCGCGGCCCAGGGCGATCAGCCCCTGGAGCTCCTGCCCCTCGATCAGCGGCTGAGCATCCGAATCCTGGTTCAGTCCCTGAGGGACCGTCTCCAACGGCTCGATCTCACTGCCTCCGTAACCCTGGTTCCCACTCCGGGGGCCGACCCCAACGCTTCGGCGCAGCGAAGTATAGGGAGAACCGGCGGCGCCGTTTAGAAGGCCGATACTCCCAGTCGCTTACCCTTCAGGGCCATGGCGAGCCGATCGACGACCCCCCTCTCCCCCACCGCGCCCGACGTCCAGTCCGCGACGCCGGCGACCCAGGTCAGCCTCTCGCGTGTCGGCGTCACCGGCGTCGAGAAGGTGATCCGGGTCGCGACCAACGGCACCGAGAACCTCTACCACGCCGATTTCGAGTGCTTCGTCGACCTCAATCCGCGCCAGGCGGGCGTCCACATGTCGCGCTTCGAGGAAATCGTCGGCGAGGCAATCGACGCAGTCGTGCTCGGCGAGGCCTTCCAGGCCGAGGTGCTCGCCGCCCACATCGCCCAGCGCGTGCGCGAGCGCCAGGGCGGGCTGCGGGCGGAGGTGTCGGTCACCGCCCGTTACCCGGAGACCGTGACGACGCCGGCCAGCGGCCAGAGCACGCAGGAGATCTATGTCCTCTTCGGCACCGCGGTCGACTCGCTGCGCGGCACCCGCACGCTGACCGGCGTGCAGGCCCAGGGCATGACCGCCTGTCCCTGCGCCCAGGAGATGGTCGGCGGCCTGGCCCGCGAACGCCTTGCCGAGCGCGGCTTCGACGCCGAGCAGATCGAGCTGGCGATCGAGGCGGTGCCGGTCGCGACCCATAATCAGCGCGGCATCGGCACCCTGCACATCGGCTGCCCGGAGGGCGGCCCCGCCTGGATCGACGCCCCCGAGTTGCTGCGCATCGTCGAGCAGTCGATGAGCTCGGAGATCTACGAGCTGATGAAGCGACCCGACGAGCTGGCGGTGGTCGCCAAAGCGCACGCGCAGCCGCGTTTCGTCGAGGACTGCGTGCGGGAGATGGTCCGGCGCGTCGTCGCCGAGCGCCCCGACCTGCCGGGCGAGGCCTTCGTCATGGCCCGCCAGGAAAACCTGGAGACGATCCACCGCCACAACGTGGTGGCCGAGCGCTACGGCAGGCTCGACGACCTGCGGGCAGAGCTCGACGGCGGCGAGCACCAGCGCCACCACACGACGATGCGCGAGTGGTTAGAGGCCCCGGCGACCTAGCGCGCCCGCCCGCCCCTCGCGCTCCTGCTCGAGGCGGCGGCGCAAACCGAAGAAGTAGTCGGCACCGCTGAGCACCGTAACGGCGACCGCCAGGTAGACGAGGGCATCGACCCAGGCGGGCGCCGGATCGGCGGCGATCAGGGCGAAGACGGCGGCGATCTGCAGCACGGTCTTGAGCTTGCCCATCCAGCTGGCGGCGATGACGACGCCGCGCTCGGCGGCGATTACCCGCAACCCGGTGACGGCGATCTCGCGGGCGATGATCACCATCGCCACCCAGGCCTGCAGGCGGTGCAGCGAGACGAGCGAGACCAGAGCGGCGGTGATCAGCAGCTTGTCGGCGAGCGGGTCCATCAGCTTGCCGAAGGTGGTCACCGCGTCGCGCGAGCGGGCAAAGTAGCCGTCGAGCCCGTCGGTCAGCGCCGCCAGGGCGAAGACCACGGCGGCGAGCGCGTCCCCGTTCGGCGTCTCGCCGAGCAGGGCGACGACCACCACCGGCACGGCGAGGATCCTCAGCAGGGTGAGGACGTTCGGCAGGTTGAGCGGGAACATGGCTCAGTCGGCCCGCTCGGCGGCGAGCGCGGCGTCGCGCTTGGCGAAGAAGTCCTCGCCCTCGATGCTGACGTGCGGCACCAGCCTGCCCAGCCAGCGGGGAAGCCACCAGGCGCGGCGGCCGAGCAGGACCATCACCGCCGGCACCAGCAGGCAGCGGACCAGGGTCGAGTCGATCGCGATCGCGACGGCGAGGCCGACACCGAACTCCTTCACGATCGGGTTGCCGTTGAGGACGAAGCTGGTGAAGACGCAGACCATGATCGCCGCCGCCGAGGTGATCACCCTGCCGGTGTTGGCCAGCCCCTCGATCACCGCCTCCTTCTCGTCTTTGTTTTGGCGGTAGTGCTCGCGCATCTGGGTTAGGAGGAAGACCTCGTAGTCCATCGAGAGGCCGAAGAGGATCGCGAACATCAGGAGCGGCACGAAGCTGACGATCGGGATCGAGTGGTCGAGGCCGATCAGCGAGGAGGCCCAGCCGAGCTGGAAGACGGCGGTGACGACGCCGTAGGCAGCGGCGACCGAGAGCAGGTTCATCGCCGCTGCCTTGACCGGCACCAGCAGCGAGCGGAAGGCGAGCAGGAGGACGACGAAGCTGAGCGCGACGACGATCCCGATCATCAGCGGCAGCTTGTCGGCGATCTGGGTCGCGAGGTCGATGTAGCCGGCGGTCTGGCCGCCGACGTAAGCGACAGCGTCGGTGCCGCGCAGCGCCCCAGGGATCGTCGTTTCGCGCAGCCCTTCGACCAGGTCGACAGTCTCGTCGGCCCAGGGCGCCGATTTTGCGATCACCGTGAAGACCGCCACCGTCCCCGCCTTGTCGAGGCTCGGTTCCGAGACGGCGGCGACGTCGGCCGCGGCGCCGACCTGTTTCTCGAGGCCGGGCAGGACTCGCTGGGCTTCCTGCGGCGTCTTGAACTTGCTCGTGACCAGGAGCGGCCCGTTGACCCCGGGGCCGAAGCCCTTGGTCAGCGTGTCGTAGTTCTGGCGGGCAGTCGTCGACTTGGGCTGGGCGCTGAGGTCGTTCTGGCCGAGCTCGAGCTGGAAGATCGGCAGCGCCAAGACGATCAGGACCGCCAGCGCCGCCAGCGCCGAGCGCCAGGGCCGCGCGGCGACCCCGCGCGCCCATTTGCGCCAGCCGTGCGGCTCGTGGTCGTCGGGCCCGGCGTTGGTCCCCGGCACCCGCAGCGAATCGATGTGGGGGCCGAGCGCCCCCAGCATCGCCGGCAGCAGGGTCGCCGCGGCACAAACCGCGACGACGACGGCGATCGCGGCGGTGAAGCCGAGGGTGCTTACCAGGGGGATGCCGGCGAAGGCGAGCGAGCAGAGCGCGATCACCACCGTGAAGCCCGCGAAGACGACCGCCCCTCCCGCGGTCGCGGTGGCGCGAGCGATCGACTCGCGCAGCTCCATCCCTTCGCCGAGCTGGAGTTTGTGGCGGGTGACGATGAAGAGCGCGTAGTCGATGCCGACGCCGAGGCCGATCATCGTCGCCAGCGTCGCCGCCACGCTCGGCACTTCGATCGCGTTCTCGAGCAAGCGGATGATCGAGAGTGAGATCGCCAAGCCGATGATCGCCGAGCCGATCGGCATCACCATTGCCGTCGCCGTGCCGAAGGCGAAGAGCAGGATGACGATCGCCGCGGCGATGCCGATTGCGTCGCTTACCCCCGTGTCGGGCTTGGAGAGCTGCTGGCCGACATAGCTGCCGACGGAGGTCTCGAGGCCGGCCCGCTCGGCCGGGCCGGCGGCATCGAGCACGGCTTCCGCCTGCTCCTCGGTCAGTTCGCCGGGGCCGACGCCGAGGATGATCGGCGTGTAGGCGACGGTCTTGTCCTTGCTGATCAAGCCTTTCTCGGCGCCTTCCTTGCTGAGCGGGCTGACCGCCGAGTTGACCTCGTGCATCGCGTTCAGGCGCGTGATCGATTCTTCGATCGCTTTGGCGTACTTCGGTTCGGTCAGCGGGCCGGCCTTCGATTCGAATGCCAGCGGGTTGCTGCCGTAGGCCTGTTCGGGAAGGTCCTCTTCCATCAGTTCGGTCGCGTTGGTCGAGCCGGTCCCGGGCAGGGTGAGGTTGTCGTTGGTCTTGTCGCCCGACGCCTGGCCGACCACGACCAGCACGACCGCTGCGATCAGCCAGGCGACGATCACGGGCCAGTGATGGCGCGAGCAGAAGCGGCCGATCGCGTAGAGGGGCGCGGTCACGCCGCCATCATCCCCCAGCCGCATCGGGCGCGCCACCCGGCGGCGGCGTTTCGCCGTCTTCGAAGGCCTCGGGAATCGCCCCGGCGAGATCGGCGCCCAGCGCCTGTCGCAAGACGACAAGATGCCGGGCATGGCCGGCTACCAGCGAGGTGGCGAGCGTGCGGGGCGCCGGGGTGTAGAGGCGAGGCGCCCCTTCGAGGCCGGTGGCGAGGGCGGCGCTCTCGAGTTCGTAGGCGAGCCGCAGGAAGCCGTCCCGGGTCGCCGCCGTGGAGAGGTCGAGCTCGGCGGCTTCGGCGTCGGTTTCGCCTCCCACACCGCGGATCGCCTTGGTCAGCGCATCGACGTATTCCTGGTCTTGGGCGCGCAGCCTGCGACCGAGGGGACGCAGGCCGGGCGGCAGGGCCTTCAACCCCTGCGCATAGGCCTCGACCGCGGTCAGCTCCCGCGCCAGCACAGCGTTGAGAGCCGCCGCGTCGAACCCCTTTTCGGGATCGGTGTCGGCACCGTGGCCGCTCTTGCCGCAGCCCACCACGACGGTCGCCAGGGCGACGGCGAGCCACAGCACGGCGACGGCGCGGCCGGAGCCGCGCCGTCTGCCATGGCCACACAAGAATCGCTGCGAGCCCACCTGCGCGAAGCCTATGGGCTCAGCCACCCTCCCGGCCCACCGGCCGGGTGGGCGTTATTTCCGCTTCGCTTTGGCTTTCGCTTTGCCTTTGGCTTTGGCCTTGCCCTTGGCTTTCCGCGAGGAGCCGTTGCCCTTCGCCCGGCGCTGGTCCGCGGGAAGCTCGATGCCCATCAGCGCCACCATCACGTTCATGCCGTCGTCGCCCGAACGCGCCATGCGATCGGTGCTATCGGCCTGGACCTTCATCACCCGGCTGAGCGTATCGGTAAGGATCTTGCCGATCTCGGTCCAGCCCTTCTGGTCGAGCAGCAGCGACGTCCGGCTCATATGACGATCCTCGTGTGCATCGACCGTGCCTGCGTCAAGCGCAGCCGAGACGTCGTCGAGGATCATCTGCATCAGGTCAGCGCTCATTCCTTCGCGAACCGACTTCGGCAGCTTGTTCCAGTCGCTGTCGCTGATGTAGGGGCGCGAGGTCGCCCGGTAGTAGTGCTCGACGGCACCACGACGTGGCTCGGTTTTAACCAGCGTGATGCATTCGTAGTCTTTGAGCACTTTGACGTGGTAGCTGACCTGGCTGAGGCCTTCGTTCAGCTCCTTGGCGAGTTCGTTCGGGCTCGCCATCCGTTCGTTCAGGATGCCCAGGATTTCGACGCGCAGTTCATGCGCCAGGGCTTTGACCAGCTGAAGGTTTACTCCGGCCGACTTCGTCTTGCGCTTGCCCTTGGCTTTGCCTTTTGCAGTCTTGCTTCTTGCGGCCAAAGCGACTCCTCCGATTCATTGGGTGACCATCTAACTACTCCATCGTATTAGGCCTAACGGACATCCGCAAACAAAAGTGCCGCAAATTCGGTGGTTTGAGAGTGATTTGCAGAATAGTGGAACTATCTCCACTATTTATCGGTCTATCTCGGCACTGGCTTCGTAATGGGCCACACGGCCCGCACGGGGAGTTTGGGAGGGGGTGAAGCGAATGAAGATCGGAGCTGCCGAGAAGGTGGTTGTCCCGCTGCTGTCAGTCCACAAGACCAACTAGTCATTGCTCGTGGGCGGGGCCCTATTTCAGGCATAGCAAATAGGGCCCCGCCGCCTGTCCGCATTCGCGGCGCCGAGCGCGCATGATTCGCCTCCATGCCGACACCGCGTTCGACCCCTCCCGTCGCCTCGGCCAAGCTCGCCGACCTGGCATCGAAGGTCCACTCCTGCCGCGCCTGCCCGCGCCTCGTCGAGTGGCGGGAGGCCCAGGCCGCGGCACCGCCACCACGCTACCGCGGCCAGGAGTACTGGGCGCGGCCCCTCGCCGGCTTCGGTGACCCGCGTGCCAGGCTCGCGATCGTCGGCCTCGCCCCCGCCGCACACGGCGCCAACCGCACCGGGCGGATGTTCACCGGCGACCGCTCCGGCGACTGGCTCTACGCCGCCCTGCACCGCGCCTGCTACGCGAACCAGCCGCAGTCCCAGCACCGCGACGACGGGCTCCGCCTGCGCGGCGCATACGTCACGGCCGTCGTGCGCTGCGCCCCACCTGCCAACAAGCCGAGCCCGGTCGAGCGCGACAACTGCCTCCCCTACCTAAGGGAGGAGCTGAGCCTGCTGACTCGCTGCCGCACGATCGTCGCCCTCGGCGCCTTTGCCTGGAACGGCGCCCTAAGGGCGCTGGCCGGCCTGGGCTGCGACCCGCCGCGACCAAAGCCGCCCTTTGCCCACGGGGCAGAAGCGCGCATCGGCGAGTGGTCGCTCCTCGGCTGTTACCACCCGAGCCAGCAGAACACCTTCACCGGCCGCCTCACCGAACCGATGCTGGACGCGGTCTTTGCCCGCGCCCGACAGCTCGCCGGCTAGCCCCGGCTCGCGGTCCCCTCCTCCGTATCACCCTTGCCCTCGGCTCCCGCGGCGGTCTCGAAGGCCATCATGAAGACGGCAAGAGGGGTCGCGTCCTCGCAGGGAAGCGTCATCCGTTCGGCACAGCCCTCCTTGATCTCCGTTAGGCGGGAGAGCGCGTGGCCCAGAACCTCCCCGACTTCGCGCCGGCCCTGCTCGTCGACGGGCATGGTCACGCGGCTCTGATGGCTCTCCTGCCCGGTGAAGGTCCCGGCGCGTAGGGCGTCAACCGCATCGGTCATTGCCACTCGAAGCAGGCTTGCGCTGAACCTGGCTTTGATCTCGCGTGGCAAGTGCTGCCACTCCTCGTCGTCGAGGTAGACGAGCGGTTCGACCAACTCGTAGTAGTGCTCCTTGACGCCGCGGCGCTGCTCGGTGCGAACCAGGCGGATCAGCGCGCGGGCTTTGAGGCTGCGCACGTGATAGCTGATCTCCTGCACGCCGATGTCGAGCGCGTCGCCGATTTCCTTCGGGCTCCCGACCCCACGTTCCCCGAGCATCAGCAGGATGTGCCCGCGCAGGGGGTGTGTGAGGGCTTTGGCAAGGACTGGGTCGATGATTTGCTTCAGCTTCGGCCTCTCGGCAGCCACGCCACTACCTCCCTGTCTTTACTGAGCGTATTTCAACTGCTCACCCTAGTACCAAGGGAGGACTCGATCGATGCCGACTTCGGAGGATGTCTAATTTTCGGCTGCTTCCGGATTCGGGTTCGCGCGATCTTTCGACTCGAAACTAATTGAGCAATATACCGGTCTCAAGCTCGACTTCCAGAGTTCCCTTTAGAGACGATGCGACCAAGGATCAAACGAACCACCGAGCAGATGGAATCGCCGGACGGCGACCTCTACCTGTTGCGCCCAAGCACCGGCACCGACGTGCACATCGAGCAGCCCGATGCGGAGGGACGGCGATTGCTGGAGGCGCTCGACGGCCGTCACGAGCGGCACGAGCTGGAGAGCCGCTTCGGCAAGGCCGCCGTCGGCGACCTGCTGGCCCAGCTCGAGGAGCTCGGCCTGATCGAGGACGCGCGCGACGACGACCTGATCTCGGAGGGGGTGATGGAGCGATTCGATCGCCAGATCCGCTACTTCAGCGACATCACCACGGGGCCGACGCCCTCGCAGTGCCAAGCGCGGCTGGAAAGCGCCCGGCTGGTGATGCTGGGAGTCGGCGGGCTGGGCGGCTGGTCGGCGTGGTCGCTGGCCTGCTGCGGGATCGGCGAGATGCTGCTGATCGACGGCGACCGGGTCGAGGTCAGCAACCTCAACCGCCAGACCCTCTACACCGAGGCCGACGTCGGCCGGCTCAAGGCCGAGGTCGCGGCCGAACGCCTCGGCGCATTCAACTCGGCGATGCGGCTGCGGACGATCGCCGAGCGGGTCGAGGGGGAGGACGAGATCGCCGAGCTGATCGACGGCTACGACATCGTCATCGACGCCGCCGACTGGCCGGCGCACGAGATCGAGCAGTGGGTCAACAACGCCTGCTTCGCTGCCGAGGTCCCCTACATCACGATGAGCCACTTCCCGCCGATCGCCCGCGTCGGCCCGCTCTACGTGCCGGGCGAGACCGGCTGCTTTGCCTGCCAGGTAGCCGGCTACCGGCGCGAATACCCGATGTTCGACGTCGCGATCGAGCAGCGGCGGGCAAAGGCCTCCCCGGCCGCGACGATGGGGCCGGCCTGCGCGCTGATCGGCGGCCAGGTCGGCCTCGATGTGATGCACCTGCTGACCGGGCTCGCCCGCCCGGCGACCCACGGCACAGGCCACATCTACGACCTGCGGACTATGCAGGTGCAGCGCGAGCAGGTCGTGCCAGAGCCAGACTGCCCCGTCTGTGGCCACCTGCCGCCGACCGGGCGGGTGGCGAAACCGGCGGAGGGGCAGAAGGCCCCTCGCTGAGGCTCGCCCCGCCCTGCGCGTCGACGTTCATCAGCAGGCCGACCGCGATCACGCCGATCAGGTTCGGCGCTGCCCCAGAGCGCGTGGTTGGGGTCGTCGCCCGGGATGTGCGCCGGCACTTCGAGGCGCTCTAGAATGACCCGTCGCGCCGGCGTAGCTCAGTTGGTAGAGCACTTCATTCGTAATGAAGGGGTCCCCGGTTCAAGTCCGGGCGTCGGCTCTTTCGCCGCGGGTGTCGGCGAAGGCGACAGCAGCGAGGACCGCGCTGGAAGCGACGATCGCCGCGAGCAGGCTGAGGGGGGCGGTGACGAGGGCCAGTGCCACGAGGGCGAGGCAGGCGAGGATTCGTGCCTGTGGCGCGCGCCCAGTGGCCCGGCGCATGAAGACGAACTGGGCCAGCAGGAAGATCGCGGGGCCGCCGAAGACGAGGGCCGCGGTGCTGAGGCTGTTGGCGCCGCCGGGATCGGCGATGGCCAGCTCGTCGCCGACCGCGATCGCGACGATGCCGATCACCATCGCGATCAGGGTGTAGTTGCCGAAGCCGACTATCCGTGAGGCGTCGGTGGCGTCCTCGACCGCGCTCACGCCGATTTCCTCGGAGCGGTGGAAATAGCACCACCACAGCGACACGGTGCCGGCGAAGGCGACGGCGAGGACCAGGAGGCGTTCGGCCGCGAGCGGCTCGCCGGCGAAGGCATTGCCGAGGGTCAGCACCGTCTCCCCCAGGGCGATGAGGAAGAAGAGGCGGAAGCGCTCGAGCAGGTGCTCGGCGTAGATCTGGCTGTCGGAGCTGAACGGGCTCTTGCGCGCGGGCAGCGGGTGGCCGGCGATCACGCCGCCGTAGCTGAGCAGCGTGGCGGCGGCCCAGAGCGCCAGCCGCAGATCCCCGTCGGCGACGGCGCCGGCGATCCAGATCGGCGCCGTGCCGAGCTCCCAAGCCAGGGCGTTGACGAAGTGCATGTGCAGCCGGTGGCCGCGAAAGGCGATCACGGCGAAGAGGGTGCGCCCGATCTGGATCGAGAGGTAGCCGAGGACGAACAACCAGGCGCGGTCGCCGAACGCCGCCGCAATCGAGGTCGACATCAGCAGGCTGGCGAACATCAGGACGAGCATCAGCAGCCGTACCGGCTGCCGCTCGACGTCCAGCCAGTTCGAGGTCCAGACGGTCATGAACCAGGCGTACATGACCGCCAGCGTGAGAACCGCGGTCTCGAGCATGCCATGGCCGTCGGGGTGCTCGAACAGGTGCCGCGCCAACTGGCTGACGGTGAAGACGTAGACCAGGTCGAAGAACAGCTCGACCGGCGTGACCGCCCGCGCGACTTCGCGCGGGCGCACGAGTGACGAGGGCGTGCGCATCAAGGCCGGCACAGCATGCCGCCGGCCGCGGATGCCCGTCGTTAGCCGATCTGCACGGGGGCGACGCCGTCGACCTTCCAGGCGCCGCCTTCCTGAATCGCCGGGATCGCCAGGCCGCTCGCCGCGCTGCTGTCGTAGATGACGAAAGCGCGCTCGCCTTCGGCTCGCACAGAGCCAACATCGGCGCTCGCTGCTTCGGCGATCAATTCCCGCTTGGCCGCCGGGTTGGTCAGCGCCTCGAGGATCCCGCCGCAGCTCGGGTCGCGGACCTTCTGGGCTTCCTTGGCGATCTTGCGGAACGAGTCGACCATTCTCTTGGAGAGGTACGAGCAGGCTTTGTCCCAGCGGCCCAGCGCGCGCGCGTCGAGGAAGCCGTGCAGGGCCGCGGCGACTTCATCGAACACGGCAGCATCGGCCTCGGAGCCGAAGTTCGGGATGCTGTTGTCGCCGCCCTTGACCCTGTACTGGGGCGAGCCGCCGCCCGAGTCGTGATGGTGCTGGGGAATGCGGATGGCCGACCTGCCGGAGCTTTCCGCCGAGCCGCTCGGCCCGGATTCAGAAGGCGATTTAGCTTCGCTGCCGGTCGTCGCGGTCGGCCCCGAATCGCCGCCCCCGCAGGCAGAAAACGCCAACGCGAGCAGCAGCGCCGCCAGTGCCGCGGCCGGCTTCTTCGACCCCCCTGACACGGCCGCTGATTCTAGAGGGCCGGCTTTTGCCGAGAACTTCTGCTTTAGGGTTGCCGGCTTCCCGTCGATGCAGTGGAGGCATATGCGCGCAGGGCCCGACAGATTCGGGAGCGGACGATTGCGGCTCCCCGCAGCAGCGCTTGCGCTGGCCGCAGGACTGGCGCTGCTGCTCTGCTTCGGCGCCGCCACCGCCTCGACCCAGAGCGAGATCGTCGTCTACGGGCCTAGCAACGGCACGCACCTGAAGCTGAGCGTCCGCGGCGAGAACCTCGTCGTCCACGGCTGGATGGCGCACACCAAGCCCCGCGGCTGCCGCTTCGCCCGACATCGCAACCTCGCCGTCTGCTCGCTCTCGCGGGCCGACGCGGTTGAAGTCGACATGGGGCCGTCGGGAGACATGGTCGAGGTACTTGACAAGCTGCCCCTGCCCCTCACGATCCACCTCGGGGCGGGCTCGGACAAATTCATCGGCAACGATGAGCGGGACACCTGCTATTCCGAACAGAGCCGCCGCAACCGCTGTATCGGCGGCGGCGGGGACGACGTCTGCATCACCGGCAACCAGAACAGCGACTGCGTCGGCGGCCCCGGCGACGACTACTGCGAGACCGGCGCAGGCAGCGACGGCTGCTGGGGCGGGCCCGGAAACGACGTCTGCAAGATGGGCTCGGGGCAGGACGGCTGCCACGGCGAAGGCGGCAACGACCTGCTGTTCGGCGGCGACAACCCGGACCGCCTCTACGGCGGCGAGGGCTTCGATTCCTGCGACGGCCTGCCCGGCCGCGGCCGCTCCGAAGGATGTGAGAGCGGGCCGCGCCGCTGAGCGTCGCCGTGCCCCGCACCGGCTAGGCGGGTGCGGTCCCGGGCGGAGGCGGCGCCGGTGGCTCCGTCTGGGCGGGTGCCGGGTCTCCCTTGATCGCCAGTAGCCGGAAGTAGATGACGGCGGCAACCAACGCGGCGATCGGGGCCGTGAGGGTCGAGCCGATCAGGTTGAAGACGATCTGCACCACGGCGGTGTCGGAGATCGCCGTGCCGATCGCGCCGAAGATTGCGCTGGCGACGAAGACGATGATGTAGACGACAACGATCACGCCGAACACCTGCCAGCCGTTGCCGCGGACCAGCTCGCGCGAGCGGCCGAAGGCCGCCCTCACGCCGCTGCGCTCAACGACGATCACCGGCGCGATCACCGACCAGATCGTCAGCAGGATCAGGCCAGGGACAACCAGCAGGAGAAAGCCGATGCCGATGCCGATGCCGGCCAGCAGGCCGGCGCCAATCAGCGGCAGGATCACCGGGCCGGTCGCGCGCACGAGGTCCTCGATCGAGGAGTCGCGGCGACCGTCCTGGACGTCGCGCACGAGGCCGACGACCATCCCCTGGTAGAGAGTCGCGGCGATCACGCTGACCGCGAGAACGAGCGGCACGAGCGCGAGGCTCCCGGCGAGGAGCACATCGATCACCGCGACGAGCAGGTAGAGGCAGAAGGCCAGGGGCAGCAGCACCCCCGCCTGCGCGCCATAGGTGGAAAAGGTCTGACTCAGGGTGCCGCCGACATCGAGCTTTCTTTCCATGCGCGTGTGCTTCTACCCCAGCCCCCCGACCCCTGCAAGAGAGGGCGGCCAAATGGCGCAGGCAAGCGGAGGGGGTGGGATTCGAACCCACGAGCCGCCTTACGACGGCCAACGGTTTTCGAGACCGCCCCGGCAACACCCTCCACCGCTCTATCAAGCGGATTCCGGGCCGCACTAGGGATCGAGGGAATGGCGGGGGGAGCGAAACCGGCGCGAAGGGTGCTGGCGAGCCGCTGTGGATGGACAAACAGCGCCTTGCACCACCGCTATATTCAGATCGGCTAGTGTGCCGCGAGATCGGGACGCAGCACTCGCGTGCTGCCGTCCGTCGAGACGAGGACGATGGCGAGTCCCTCATCGGCGGCGCGCTCGATCGCGTGGCCTGCCGAGGGCGCGTTGGCATCGATGAAAGCGGCCTTCTCGGGATAGGGGGAGCGACCCTCGATCGCGAGGTCGATCGCTTCATCCATGACCTTGGCCGCTGGAAATCTTTTGGGATCGGCGCCCATGCTCTGGAATGTACCCAGGAAGCGCTCGTGCGGAGTGTTTGGTCTGCGCCCGAACCGCCGGTGCCGCAGGCATGATTGCTGCATGCCGACGATCAGCCGCTTCTTTGGGATCGCCATCGTCATGTTCTTCGACGATCACGGCTTCCCGCATTTCTATGCTCGCCACGCTGAGAGAGAAGCCAAGGTCCGAATCGACAACCTCGAGGTCATGGACAGCAACCTCGGCCGCCGGCAGCTGCGATTCGTTCTCGCTTGGGCGGAGCTCCATCAAGAGGAACTCGAAGAGAACTGGCGCCGAGCCCGTGCCGGTGAGACACTTCTGGATATCGAGCCTTTGAAATGAACGGCCTAACCCCTGATATCACCGCCGCAGAGGTCGTCCGTCACGGCGTCCTTCGGCTGACCTTCGCCGATGGACTGAGCGGAGAGATAGACGTGCTCGATCGCATGCGCGGCCCTGTCTTCGAAGATGCCCGTAGCCCTGAAGGCTTTGCCAAGGTCGAGGCCGACGCTGAGACGGGGACCGTCGTCTGGCCTGGCGGCGCCGATCTCGCACCGGACACGCTCTATGAGCGCATCAGCTCGGGTGCGTGGCCAGAGTCCCGCGCAGCCGCCTGATTTCAATTTCCCGCAGCCCCACCACCTAGACCACAAACGCTGCGCTGTAGCGCGCTCGGGTTACGGCGACATAGAGGCGCTCCGGAGCCTTCAGCTTGGTCGGGTCTCGGTGTGCCAGATACTCCCGCATCGGTTTAGTCGGAAAGATCAAGACGCGGTCGCAGGTGCTCCCCTTTGCGAGGCCGATGTTGATCGCAGCGTGGCCAAGCGTCTTACTTTTTCTTGTTGTGGCGGAGGACCACTGGCCGGTACCGCTCGGATGTAGTCGAACAAATCGTTCAGGGTTTCCAGCTCGTTAGCCGAAACGATCTGTGGCTCAAGGGTGACGCCGCCGTTCAACTCACCGACGTGAACCGAGGTCGCTCCCAGGGCTTGGTACTTGTTGCGGATCTCCTGGGGGTCGGTCTCGTCATTATCAGTTACCACATTGGTGGGAATGCCGAGTGGCTTGGTGATATCGAGGAAGCGCTTGAAGGAAAGGCCGCAGGTAAGGACTGCGACCCCGTCATCGCTCGGCAAGCAGTCATGGGCATCGAGGTAAGCGCGTTGAACGACCAACTCGTCGGATGGGCCCTCGACCAGGATCACGCGTTTGGCCAGGGCGGCCCGCAGGGTGTCGTACCCGGGCAACTTCTTGAAGTGGTCGAGGGTCTCGGCTGGTAGCCCGGTGATAGGCAGCGCCGCGTCTCCGCCGATCAGGATCAGCCGATCGAGGCCCAGCTTGTTGAGGACGAAAGAGCTGTGCGTCGTCGCCACCACCTGCATGTCGTCACAGCGCGCTCGTCAACCTTCTTGATCAGGCCGCCTAGTGAAGTCGGGGACTGGTGGTTCTCGGGCTCCTCGATCAAGATCACGTGGCAGCGGTCGGCGCTCTGCTGAAGTGCGAGCAGGATCTTCAGTGCTGCTTGATCACCGCTGCCGATGTACTGAAACGGAAGGTCATCGAGATGGGGAACGAGATTGCTCTCCCATGACGCCTTCTGAGATACGTCAACTGAGAGCGAAAGCTCCTTGTCGGTGAGGTCGTCCTGCGATTCGCTGAGCCTAGCGTTGATTGCCTCGATTGCACCATCGTCGGCAAAGGTCTCGCGCAACATCCGCATCGAGATAGCGCTTGGCAGCCGCCTGATTGACCAGGTGTGGGGAGAGGTCGTTGGCGATCAGTCGACCACGCAGTCGAGAGGGTAAGCGCCAAGTGGACCGCCTCCAACACCGTCGTCTTGCCTGAATCGTTGTCCCCCAACGAGGACGTTAAGCCCATCGCGGAAGTCAAGGTTGAAATGCTCGAATACCCGAAAGTTCTCGATGTGGATCTTCTTCAACATTGGCGATACCGCTGAAATCCCGCAGGGTGCAGAAGGCACTGGGGCAACGGGCAATCGCCGTCCCGTCCCAGTAGAAGCGAGCAGATCGTACGCCGCGGTTCGGCGACTGGGGCGTTGACGGATGCCCCTAACGCGATCGGGGCAATGCGAGCGTTATAGAGGGTGACCAGCTTCAGCTTTGGGATCTACGGCTTTATTCGGGTCCCGCCAGGCGTTCCGGGCCCCGGTCGATCGAGCGCACGGGACGCTGTAGTCAACCTCCTTCAGGCGCAGAACCCTGGTGCTACGGCGTCATTGGAGTCGCCTCGTCTGGAGGGAACGTCGAGGGAACGAAGCGCCGTCGCTCAAACCACTTGAGAGCAGCGAATCCGCTCCCTCACCCAAGTTTTCCGTTCTCGTTTCGCCTCGGGAAATCCCCGCACGATGCGACAAACGGCTCTACCAAGCGGGGCTAATGGGACGCTATTCGAACCCCAGGGTCAAGATTCGTCTCGACCGGCTTGACCTAGACCATCCGACGAGCAGTTGAGCCCGCCCTCGACCAGGCCGTTCCGGAGAGCAGGAGCAGGGCGCTTGTCGCAGAAACCCCAACTATTCCTATTCGCGGGGACGCGGCGCGCTTGTGAACGACGGCAACCCGACTCTGGAAGATAGGGTGCGCCGGGCAGCTTGACCGCCATCTCGACTCCTCGCAGACTGAGCGGTAGAAGGAAGCAATGCCCGACGACAGTAGCCCTCAGCAGCGTACGGACTCCCGAGGCCACCGCGGCCGATTGGAGCTGACGTGGACCAACAAGGACGATCGGCTCGTTAGCCGCGAGGACGGAAGCTACGAGTGGGTCCCACCGTCGGACTACCGCGTTGCCGAGGTCCATCTGCTCCACGACGCGGCGGCCGTCGGCGAGGATTCTGATGCAAACCTCCTGATTCGAGGCGATGCGCTTCATGCCTTGGCGAGCCTCGCGGAGTTGCCCAAATACGAGAGCCGCTATCTCGGCCGAGTCAAGCTCGCGTACCTTGATCCACCATTCAATACCCAACAGGTCTTTGCGCAATACGACGATGCGCTTGAGCATTCCGTCTGGCTAACGATGATGCGGGACCGCCTGCTTCAGGTAAAGCGGCTGCTTGCTGACGACGGATCGGTCTGGGTGCATTGCGACGACAGCGAGCAGGCACGCCTCAAGGTGGTTATGGATGAAGTCTTTGGCTCCGACTGTTTCGTAGCAACCTTTATTTGGCAAAAGGTAGATAGCCCAAGCGAGAATACGTCGGCGGTTTTCACCGACCACGATTACATCGTCTGCTATTCCGCCCAACCCGAAGGGCAGACCTTCAAACCACGCTCCGATCCCTCGGTGCTCGACGCTTTCAAGAAGGACGAGGATGGAAAGTTGTATCGAGACCGTCTTCTCCGCAAGAACGGGAAGGACAGCCTCCGGAGTGATCGTCCCGGAATGTGGTTTCCCATCAAAGGTCCCGACGGAAAGAATGTATGGCCGGTTGATGATGACGGAATCGAGCGACGCTGGGGGCGAAGTAAAGCCCGAGTGAATGATGCTCTAGACGAGATTATCTGGAAGCGTCGCAAGAGAAAGGGTGGAAAAGAGCACTGGGTTCCCTACGTCCGCGAATACGCGCGTGACGAGCCATTCAAGCCGTGGCCTACTATCTGGTCCGACGTTCTCACGTCGCGTCAGTCCAAGGCCCACCTCAAGGAACTTCTCCCTGGCACGCCAGTATTCGCGACTCCAAAGCCAGAGACTTTGATGAAGCGAATCCTTGAGATTGGCTCTAGCCCCGGAGACATAGTGCTTGACTGCTTCCTGGGCTCGGGGACTACGGCAGCCGTTGCGCACAAGCTCGACCGTCGGTGGGTCGGTATTGAGTGGAGCAAAGAGACGGTTGCAAAGTTCGTCATTCCGCGCCTAGAGAAGGTGGTAGCCGGTGACGACACGGGTGGTATATCCGAGACGGCTGATTGGACCGGCGGGGGTGGCTTTCGAGTCCTCGATGTTGGCGCTTCGATGTTTGAAAGTGACGAAGGGGAAGTCGTCCTAGCTGAGTGGGCAACGAATGGAAAGCTCGCTGAGGCGACCGCAGCCCAGCTTCACTTCACAGTCGAGGATGACGCGCCGTTCTGCGGACGCAAGGGTAAGCATCGCTTGGCGGTCGTGGATGGTCTCATTTCCGCCAGCGTGGTCGAGCTGCTCGTCTCTCGCCTTGATGAAAGCGAGGAGCTGACGCTGTGCGGAACGAGCGTCGATCCGAACGCGACGGATCGCCTGAAGGAGCTTCGACCAGGATCACGCATAAAGAAGATTCCTGCGTCGCTCTTGGCCGACTATCAGCAAAGCTCGCGCTGGAAGCCCCCACGCCTGCGGGCCACCTCGGCCAGCAGTTCGGACAAACAGCCTTCGCGGCCAAAGGCGGAGAGCGTCGCGTGACCGCGCTGGTTGACGCCGCCGTTCTCGATGCCGTCGCCGCCAAGCTCGAACTTCGAGAGCCAAACATACGAGCAGTCGAAACGCTGGCGGCAGAGTTGCGGCAATGGTTTGATGTCGAAGGACATGAGCCGCCGTTTGAGGGGGTTATCGACTCAGCAACTGGCGTTGGAAAGACCTACATTCTGGCTGGCGCGATTGAGTATCTCGCTACCCAGGGGGTGCGCAACTTCGCTGTCATAACTCCTGGGCGCACCATTCTTGACAAGACCGTCGCCAACTTTACCCCCGGTCATCCGAAGAGCCTGCTTCAGGGGATGGATGTCACGCCAGTCGTCATCACCTCGGACAATTTCAACTCCGCAGCCATGCGCCGCGAGATGGACGATCAGAACAGGGTGAAGCTCTTTGTTTTTACGGTTCAGTCCCTTACGAAGCCAACGACGAAGACGGGGCGGCGCACGCACAAGTTTCAGGAGGGACTCGGCCGGGCCTTTTATGAGCACCTGGACGCCCAGGACGACTTGGTCATCTTCGCCGATGAGCACCACACTTACTTCGGCCCATCGTTCTCAGCCGCAGTACGAGACCTCACTCCATATGCACTAGTGGGGCTTACGGCAACTCCACACCGCAAAACCCCACCCGAGCAGATCATCTTCCGGTATCCCCTGGCCGCCGCAATTGCGGATCGGCTAGTTAAGACGCCGGTCTTGGTGGGCCGCAAGGACGACCGAAGTGATCCTGCCACCAAGCTGCTTGACGGCATCCGTTTGCTTGAGGCAAAGCACAAAGCGGTGGAGCGCTATTGCGCGGAGTCTGGGGAGAAGCCCATTAATCCGGTCATGTTGGTCATCGCTCAAAGTATTGAAGACGCCGAAACGTATGCGGAATTGCTCGAAAGCAAAGCGTTCGCCAGGGGCCGATATGCGGGCCGGGTTCTTGTCGTTCACTCCAAAAAGCCAGACGAGGACCTTGCGATGCTGCAAGCCGTCGAGGACGATGACAGCCCGGTTCGCATAATTGTTTCCGTTGGGATGCTGAAGGAGGGTTGGGACGTCAAGAACGTTTACGTGATCGCCTCCATGAGGTCGTCCGTGTCGGAGATTCTTACCGAGCAAACTCTGGGTCGAGGGCTACGTCTCCCCTTCGGTCGCTACACGGACTGGGAGTTGCTCGACACCCTGGAGGTTCTCGCACACGAGCGATATGAGGACCTGTTGAAGAAGGCTCAGGTAATCAACCAGGCCTTTATTGACCATCGCACCAGGGCGGTCATTCGCAAGAACGCAGCCGGTCAGGAGGTATCCGTTGTCGAACGGGAGCCAGTCGCCCTTGAGCTTATGTCCGAGCCGCCTAGCGGAGATGGGGGGTCCTTTCCTGGTTCGATTTCGGCCGCCGCAGTCGGACCCGTGATCGAGAGCGTTGAGGCACGTCAAAAGGAGGTCAAGAAGGAGGCAACGGTTCCGGAGTTGTTTCCCCGTGAGGATTTCCCCGAGCTCTACCTGCCGTCCCTGCGGATGACGTCGATTGAAAACCCTTTCAGCCTGGCCGACATCACTGATCGGCGACCGTTCAAGGAGGCCGGAGAACGCTTGGCACGCGATCCGGTTGGAGAGCTTCGCCGCATCCGACTCGCAGCCCAAGTGGTCCAGGGCTTCGATGGCCTCAAGCACACGGAACTTGCTCCGGTTAAGACGATTGATCGCTTTGAGTCGCCTGCGAGCCTCATTCCGCTCGAGGACATAAGGCGGGATCTTGGCGAGCAGATCCTTGCTGCATCTATCGTGCCCTCCCGCAAGGGCCAGCGTGCTCAGCTAGAGCCGATTCTGGATGCCTTCATAGAAGGCCTTGGAGATCAGGCTGAGGCCATTCTGTCGAGCTATATGGACCGTGCGGCTGCTCATCTGATTCAGATCATTACCGACGAGCATCGGCGCTATGCGGCGGCACCAAAATATGAGGAGGTGGTCAACCTCAGCAAGTTTGGTCCTGTTCGTCACGGCCGCCCAAAGGTGAGCAAAGATCGCTTCGGAGCGTTCAAACGAGGGGTCGGGTATGTGGGTTGGAGCCGTTCCCTGTATGAACAGAACTGGTTCGACTCATCAACCGAGCGTGCCCTCGCCAATATGGTAGATGAGACGACTGGAGTCGATGTGTGGGTACGACTGCTTACGCAAGACCTTGAGATTCGATGGGACAGCGGACATTACAACCCTGATTTTCTCGTTGCGGAGGGACCCGTTCGCTGGGTGATTGAGACCAAGGCGGACAGGGACCTCGACACCGCAAACGTCCAAGCGAAGCGCAAGGCTGCACAGCGCTGGGCCAATCATGTCAGTACCGACGAGCGTGTACGTAAACGCAAAGAGGAGTGGCGGTACTTGCTGGTATCGGAAACCGACCTGAAACAAGCAAAGGATGACTGGAGTGCGCTTGCGTCAGCCGCAGTGGTTTGATGAGCGCGCATCATCGAACGGTCTGCAGGGCCCGTACGTCTACCTCCCCGTCAGCGACTAGCTGCGCTGGACAGCCGCGCTGCCAGCCAAGGCGCTGAGATAGCAAGTTGCAGCGCCCCGCGGCCCCGCTTTACCGTCTCGCGGGTCCGAACAAGAACGCCCCGGGCGGCGGTTGGACGCCCCCGGGGCTGGCACAGGAAGGGGTACTTCCCATGCGCGATCAGCGTAGCCGTTCAACCAATGGCGACTGCACCACGGCCCGTGAGGACCGGAAGGTCCAGCAAGCGGTTCTCGTCGCCGTGGTCGACTTGCACCCCGTTCAGGCGACCGTTTCCGAACTGGTCCGCCAGATGACGCTTCGCCCCGACAACTTCGGCGAACGCGACCGGATCGAACGGGCGGTGCTGGACCTGGCGGGGATCGGGCTGCTGCATCGCCACGACTTCCGCAATCGCCCCGACTCCCTCGTCGCGCCCACCCAGGCGGCGCTTTGCGCGTGGGACTTGCTGCTGGACGAAGAGGACGTGGCCTAGCAACGGGGACGGCCGGGCCGGGAGATTGCGGTGGGTCGGAAGCGCTCGCAGGGAGTCCCGCGAGGGGCTGCTTTCGGCTCACCGCAATCTCTCACCCAGCCAGCGGAGAAGGCGGTTTCGGTGGGCCAGAGCGCAGGCCACAGGGAGGGTCCCCGAAAGGGGTTCCTGCTCTGGCTCACCGAAACCCCCCACTCCCAAGCAACGACAGGGAGGTTTCGGCGGGCCGGGCGGCTCTTAGGCCACGTCAGCGGAGGAGCTGCCGCTGTCGGGTCGCCTCGGCCCGCCGGAATCTTCCAGCCGGCCGCTCAGCCTCGCAGGCGCTCGGCGCGAGCGAGCAGATCGGAGGGCTGCGTCTCCAAGGCGTCGGCGATCTTCCAGACGGTCCCGAGCGTCGGACTCTTGGTGCCGCGCTCGATCTTTCCGAAGTAGGAGCGGTCGATGCCGCAGGTGAGCGCCGCCGCTTCTTGGCTGAGGCTTCGTTCCTCCCGAAGTTCGCGGAGCGCGTCTCCGAAGGCTTGGGCGCGCGAGCGTGCCATCGCGGCGGCAGCCTTCCTTGTTGCGGCCTATTGATCCACGGTCTAAAGTACCCCGGCTTATAGGACTCAGGACGTACCGATCGAACGGCAGGAGGGAAGACGTGACAGACGCACGCCACAAGGACCGATCCAGCGGACTCATGCTCGCGGCTGGGAGCGCCTTGGCGGTGGCCGCTCTCCTCCTGTTTGGTGCCGGAAACATCCAGGCTGCGACGCTGTCCGGCTCCGGGATCGACGCCACGGTCACGGCAACGCTCACGCCGTCGAGCCTGCCCAAGCGCGGCAGCGCTCCGGTGGGCCTCTCAGTCAGCGAGACGATCAGCAACGGGACGTTCAAGAGCCTGACGCTCGACCTCGATCCCCAGCTTGCGATCAGCGGCGCGGGGCTACCGACCTGTCAGCCCCAAGACGTGACGGGAGTCGTCCCGGCAGCGGCGCGGCGGAAGTGCGGGACGGCGCTGGTTGGCAGCGGCGGATTGACGCAGCGGTTTCAGTACCCCGAACAGCCGCCGATCGACGTCCACGCCTCCTTGCTTTTCTTCAACGGCGCAGGTGGTCAGCTGGTGAGCTACGTCTACATGCCGGGCCCGGAAGGGCCTACCGCGAGCGCCAAGGGAAGCTCGACCAGGGGAGCTGCCCTCACCTTCGCGATGCCGTTCTTCGGCGGGACCACGACGGCGTTTAGGTTCCAGATCGGCAAGACCTGGAACCGACGCGGCCAGAAGGTCGGCTATCTGAGCGGACAGTGCGCCAGCGGCACGCTCCGCAACCAGGTCACGCTGAACGCGAGCGGCGGCACCGCCTCGGCCATGCTGACGCAGCCGTGCCAGGGGCGGGCTTAGCGGTGCCGCGCCGCAGCCTCAAAGCCTGACCGGCCACCGTCTACGGACGAAGCCGCAGTTCATTGATTTGGTGCCTGCTGCTGACAAGCACCTTGGTTGGGTTCTTCGAGCCGCTAACGATCAAAAGTTCACCCGCCTGCTCTTCTGCCAGCCCCTTTCCTTCGAGGCTTCTCATGCACAGCCACAAATGCCCTCGGCGCGCAATATCGCCGCCGAGCCGGAATTGCGGTGTATCAGCACGACCGATATTGAAGTCCGAACCAGGACCGATAACGACCCAGCCCATTTGAGGATTTTCGGACATGACGTCAGGCTGAACCAGAACACGGGCATAGCTAACTTCATCCGGGCCAACTCCTTCAGCCTCGCACAGCTCGCGGAAATCCTCGCCCGCCTCTAAAAAGAGGGGACTTGTCTCTGTCGTCTGACCGATCCTGATTTCAACGGGGGTTCGAAATCCTTGCGGAAGGGCTAGCGCCTCATCCTCGCCCAGTTCGTGGCAGACGCGCTCTTGTTCCAGCTTGATCGGGGCGAACTCGATTGTCTCGCCGGTCTGATCTGTTTCGGGATGCGGCTCAGGTTCACGAGCCATATCACCTCCCTGCGTTATTCATACAACTCCTAGCGTTCCAGTGGAACACGGGAAAAAGGCTCTGTCAAGCGCTTTCCCGGGCGGCTAAAAGTATTTCCCTTCCTCGTTGCCTCGCCAATAGCCGTGTGCTCCCTTGCGCGGAAAGTAGAGGTCGCCGCTGCGGAGGCGATATGCCAACCGCACGTTGAAGGCGCCAAGCACAATGTCTGGCGGGACGTTGAAGACGAGATCGCCTTCGTAGTGATCGGGGTCCAGGTATTCCCCGAGGGGCCGGAGGGAGGTCCGTTCCCAGTGCGTTTCAAACATGGTCGGGGAGGTCAAATCTCCCGGCGCGTTGGGCGGCACGACGAGCCACTTCCCATATCTGCGATAGCGAGGCTCGGTCGGAGTGATCCATGAGCGGTCCGAAGAGGCCTTTGCATAGAAGGCCAAGCCGAGGCGCGCAGATCCTCCGGTTCGCAGATCGACTCGCCGCGCGGCGTGGTTGACGAAGCGCGGCTTGATCTTGATCTGGCTCTCCAAGGTGTCCGAGTCGCCGCAGTAGCACCAATTCACCACTTCGGCAGTGAAGTCGATCGGCGGCACCGCCGGGGCGTTGGGGGGGTCTTTGCTGGGCGCGGTGGCTGCCGGCGACGGCGAAGTCTGCGCCTGCCGCGTCGTTTCCGATTTCTCCTGGCCCGACCCTGGAGACTGGTTACGGATCACCAGCAAGACCGCAGCTGCGACAGCGATCAGCGCGACAATCCCGATCAGGGCACGAGCCGTTCCACTCAGGTTGCGGGATCGAGACGCTCTGGTCGGAATCGACGGGCTAGGAGCGGACGCTGCGATCAAGGGGGATGGGGCCGGTTCATCCGATGGTTCTTGCTCGGTTGGCTTGGGGCGCGTTTCCTCGACGGGAGATGGCTCGGTGTCAGGAGGTTCTGGCGATGAGGCGTCTTGCGTGGAATCGGTCGCTTCCTCGTCCTTATCGTCGTTCGGCGGAACCGGCGCTTCTCTGTCGAGATCATCCGGTTCGTGGTCGGCGGGCGTCTTCTCGCCGCGCTCGGCCTCCTCGAGGTCGTTGATCGCTTCTTGCTCTCGCTGGATCAGCGCCTCGGCGATGACCTCGAAGAGCAAGCCTCGATGATGATTGAGAAACCCACGAGGGTCCGTTTCGCCGAAGGACTCGCTCAGTTCAGCTTGTAGGTCGTTGAGCGTGTTTTGCAGTTCCAGCGGGCGCGGGGCATCCAACCGAAAGAGGGTGCACGTGGCGTCTGCGTACTTCTCGCCCAGCTTCTCCTGTACCTCATTGGCAGCGATGCTTCCGATGAGGGACCGAAGGCTCTCCCGTCGGCCGTGCCACTCCATCGTCCCGTTCGGCAGGTTGGGACCTCCAGCAACCCGCAGCCGGATTAGGAGCTCAACCTGCGACACCTGCTGCGCGCGACCGGAGCGGTAGCCGATACGCGCGAGTCGTTCGAGGTCGGCGATTACTAGCCGCTTGTCGGGTGACTGATCCTGAGTCATTTCGGCCGCATTCTGGCCGATTCCTAGGTCAAACCTGGGTTTCGCCTAAGTCCAGCCTGAGCAAGCCTCAAGCGGTCGATATCTGGTTTGGCATTGTCGATTCCGATTTCGCAAGGAGATCAAATGTCAATGTCAGAACTCACTCGTGCCCCCTCCCGGCCTCCCAACGGCGGCGGCCGACGGATGAGCGCAGCGGTTCGCCGGGCGCAGGTTCCAGGTCAACTGGCCGCCGCCAGCATTGAGGGTGCTGCGTTCGCAACTCACGTTGCGCTGTCCCATGCGGCGATGCTCTCAGCGGCCGAGGGACGCGCCCTGCAATACGCACCGACCGGCGACGCTCGGTACAAGGCCATCGCGGATAGCTTCGCGGGGGTCTGCTGCGACAAGATCAGCCTCCTCGCCTTCCAATAGCGATGGACGCGCTGACGGACATGATCCTCACGCTGATCGCAGTCGCGGCCCTGGTCGCGGTGTGCCTTGCCGTCAGGCTCGCATACCGCGAGGGCGAGCCGGTCAACGAGTCTCCATACCGGGCTGGCCTCGACGCCACGGCGGAGATATCCGCTCTGGCGTTTGAAGCAGAGCAGCTGATGTACGTCGCCGCCGAAGAGGCTCGGCGGAAAGAAGAGGGGAAGTGATGGATCGCGCGGTCGGAGTCGTGGCGCTCTTGATCCTGGCCGCCCTGGCGCTGCCGGTTCTGGCGGCCTGGCTACACGCTGCCATACCGATGCTGCTCTCACTTCTGGTGATGCTGGGGCTGGTGCGGCTGGTCTGGCCTAGCCGAAGGGGGCACCGATGAAAGCGTCGAACGCCAATCGCCTGCTTGCTCGCTTGCGTGCGTTTCGTATACGCAACAGACTGGAGAGTCACTTTGTTGCGTATACGCAACTAACCGACGCCAACCAATGACTTCCTTCCATCTCATCCCCGAACGCCGCGAGCCGCCCGACCTGGAGCGGTTCGTGGCCGCGCTGCTGGCGTTCACGCTCGCCCGCATGGAAGCCGAAGAGGCGGCCAAGGCAAGGCAGGAGAAGCAGCCGGAGGACGGCGATGCTTGACGCCTTCACCCTCGGCCTCTTCGCTGCGGCTGCTACCGGGTGCGGACTGCTCGCCGTCCGCGTGATGCTGGCTGCCGAAGCTGACCGTCACCGCAAAACCTTCCGGCTCACCTTTCCGCGTAGCGTGGACCCGGCCCAGGTCACCGCTGCGCTCCGCAGCGTCCAAGGACTCCTGCCGCGTTTCCCAGACCGGCTTGTCGTCACGCGCTCGGTCAGCTTCGAGACGGTCGCTACCGCTGCTGGCATCGCCCACTACCTCAACGCTCCGGCGGGGAAGAGTGACTTGATCGTCGGGCAGCTTCGCGCCGCAATCCCCGGCCTTCGCGTCGTCCCCGCTGTCGCACCCGACCGCTACACCAATCTGGCGCGCGAGCTGGCGGCGGTCGGGGTCGGCTCGCTGCGGGCCGACACGACCGCTGAGAGCAACGCAGCGCTCATGGCCGCGTGTCAACCGCTTCGGGCAAGCGAAGGGGTGATCGTCCAATGGTCGCTCAGCCCGACCGAGCCGCTTCCCGCCTGGCTGCTGTGGCTGCGAGGTCGCAGCGAAGCACCGCGAAGCGAGCGCCAGCCGGTCGAGCCGCAGCTGCGGGCCGTGTGCCGGGTCGGGGTCCGTGGTCCAAGCCCCAGTGCCTTGCTCGGGCGGGTGTTCGGGGCGATCCACCGCGCCGATGCCGCCGAACGCCGATTGACGCGCCGCCCCTTTCTCTCGGCATGGGTCGCCTCCCGGCTCGCACGCGGCACCGCCCCGGTGCTGTCGCGCTCCGCGCTCGGTGCCGACGAGCTGGCGGCGGTGATCGGCTTTCCGGTCGGCGGCCCGCAGCTTCCCGGCCTCGGCTTCGCCGGAAGCCGGACGCTGCCGCCCTCCCCTGACGTACAGACACATGGCCGCGTCCTCGGCGATGCGATCGCCACGGACCGTCCGGTGGCGATTGCGGAGGCCGAGTCGAAACGGGGGCTGCTCGTCACCGCACCGACCGGCGCGGGCAAGTCCACGGTGCTTGAGCATCTGTGCGCCGACGATTTCGCGGCAGGTCGCGGGGTGATCGTGATCGAGAGCAAGGGGGATCTGTGCCGCTCGCTCGCGGACCTCGTACCGGCGGATCGCCTCGGTGACGTGCTGATCTTCGACCCGGCCGACTCCCGGCCCGCTGGCTTCAACCTCCTGGCCGGTGGCGATGCCGCCGCCGACCTCATCACCGATCACGTCGTCGGCCAGTTCCGAGCGCTGTATGCCGGATACCTCGGGCCGCGCTCGGAGATGCTGCTGCGGGCGGCGCTGCTGACGCTCTCCCAGGCGTCCGGTCGCTGGACGATCTGCGAGGTCATGCCGCTGCTATCCGATCCGGCGTTCAGGCGGCGGCTGATGGGCGAGGTGGAGGATCACCAGCTTGCCGCGACCTGGGCATGGTTCGAGGGACAGAGCGAGGCGGCCCGCGCCGAGATGGTCGGGCCCTTGGCGAACAAGCTCGCCGCCTTCACCCTGCGGCGAAAGCTGCGGGCGGTGGTCGGGCAGAGCGAAAACGCGCTCGACTTCGACGCGGCCTTGTCCGAGCGCCGGATCGTGCTGATTTCGCTCGCCAAGGCGCTGATCGGCGAAGACGCCGCCCGCCTGCTCGGCTCCTGCCTCTTGGCCGAGTTGTGGGCGGCCATCCAGCGGCGTGCGGCGCTGGACCCCGCCGAGCGGCCCTTCGCCTCGGTCGTGCTCGATGAGGCGCAGGACTTCCTGCGGCTGCCGGTCGCGCTCGGGGATGCCGTCGCCCAGTCGCGCGGCCTCGGCGCAGGCTGGACCGTCGCCCATCAGAACCTCGGGCAACTGAGCGCGGAACTGCGTGCGGCAGTCCTCGCCAACCTGCGCTCGAAGGTGGTCATGCAGACGACCGCCGACGATGCGCGGGCCTTCGCCCGCGAGTTCGCCCCGCACCTGGACGCCACCGACTTCCAGGGCCTCGGTCCGTTTGAGGCATACGCCGCCGTCTCCACCGGGGCGGCGGTCGCCCCGCCCGCTTCGATCCGCACCCGCCCGCCGCTCTCGCCGGTGGGCCACGGCGAGCAGGTCCGCGCCGACTCCCGCACCCGCTACGGCCGCGATCCAAAGGACGTGGACACCGACATTCAGGCGCGTCTCGCTGCGGCTGCGCCGGAGGCTCCCGTGGGAGCGAGGAGGCGGCGATGATCGCTGTTCGTCTCGCTCGCGCGAGCCGCATCCAAAGCACCTGCACCGGGCAGCCTTCCGCTGCCCCAGCGCCAACGACTCATAGCCCCAAGCGGAGGTTCCAATGAGCAGGCAGCGGGTGACGAGTGCCTACGTCGAACGGCTGGCCGTCGAGCTTCCCGAGCGCGATCTGTCTCTGGTCGAAACCCTGGACCGGTTCCGGGTCGCCACGGCGGCACAGCTGCGGCGGCTGCACTTCACCAGTGGCACGGAGGCGGCCAACGCTCGCCAGGTCTGGCGCAGGCTCCGGGCGCTCACCGATCTGCGAGTCGTCACCGTCCTCGAGCGGCGGATCGGCGGCGGCCGGGGCGGCTCCACCCAGGCCGTCTACGCGCTCGACGTCGCCGGCCAAAAGCTCGGGGCGGCCTGCGGCCCTGCCGGTGGTCGGCGGCTCCGGCGTCCCTGGACTCCCGGCAATCAGTTTCTCGCCCATTCCGTCGCGGTCACGGAGTTGTATGTGGTCCTCTGCGAGCGGGCGCGGGACGGTGGCGGCGAGGTCCTCGCCTTCGACGCCGAGCCGCTGTGCTGGCGGCGCTTCACCGGGAGCGGCGGGGCTGCCGTCTGGCTGAAGCCGGACGCGTTCGTCCGCTTCGGCGCGGGCGAGTACGAACACCTGAGCTTCGTCGAGGTCGACCGGGCCACCGCTTCGGTCCCGACGGTGGCGCGCAAGCTCGACCTCTACCGTCGCTACTGGCAGACCGGCCGCGAGCAAGAGCGCTTCGGTGCCTTCGGTCGCGTCCTGCTGCTGGCTCCGAACGCCGCCCGCCGCGATGATCTGGCCGCCGCCGTGAAGCGCCAGCCCACGGACGCGCAGCCGCTCTTTCGAGCCGGGCTGCATGAAGACGCGGCGGACCTGCTGACCGGGAGGGCATCGTGAAGACGCTGCCGCGAAACACGATCCTCACCGGCGACGCCGACAGAGTGCTGGCTGGTTTGCTCACGGGGTCAGTCGATTGCGTGGTCACGTCGCCGCCCTACGCGAACGCCCTGCGCGACTACGGCGTCGCCGGGCAGCTTGGTCGGGAGCCGTCCGTCGCCGAATACGTTGAGAACGTCGTGGCCGTGCTGCGGCAGGTGCGGCGGCTGCTGAAGGACTCGGGAGCGCTCTGGCTCAACCTCGGCGACTCTTTCAGCAGGCGCGTAAGTCAGGGCGCACCGCGCGGAAGCCTGCTGCTCGTCCCTCAGCGGGTGGCGCTGGCGCTCTCAGCCGACGGTTGGATCGTCCGCAACGTCCTTGTCTGGCACAAGCCGAACCCGCTGCCGCAGAGCGCGCAGGATCGGCTCAGCCCGACATACGAAACGATCATCTTCGCCACCAAGAGCCGCCGCTACTTCTTCGACCTCGACGCGATTCGTATCCCGCATCGCTCGGCAGGTCGGGCACGGCCGCAGGAGCGAGAGCGCACCCGCCGCTACCAGGGCAACAACACCGGCCTCGGGCGACTGAAGGCGGCGGGCCGGGTCGGCAACGCACGCGGTAAGAACCCCGGCGACGTGTGGAGCGTGCCGACCGCCACCGACCGGCGCGGCCACCAGGCCACTTTCCCCGAAGGCTTGATCGAGCGGCCGATCCTGGCGACATGCCCGGAACGCATCTGCGTCCAGTGCGACACCGCCTGGACGCGGCCAACCCGGATCGTGAGCAAACAGACGAACGAGGGGATGCGCCACACGCGCAAGGTGGGCGAGCTTCGACGCTGCGACTGTTTCGCTCCGAGCCGCCCCGGCGTCGTCCTCGATCCGTTCATGGGGACCGGCACCACGGCACTCGTTGCCGAACGGCTGCGCCGAGACTGGCTCGGCGTCGAATTGAACCCTGCCTACGCGAAGCTCGCCAAACGGCGGATCACCGCCGGGAGGGCGTCGTGAGCCGGTGGACGGCTGCACGGCGGGCGGAAGGGTGTGCACGCCTTTCTGCTCGCCGCCACAACCATCCACTACCCGAAGGGAGGTGCTTGGGCATGAGTAAAGCCCAGGACATCTATGACCGCGTGGAGGCGGTCGCGGCCGAAGGGCACTCCAAGAAGGAGGCCCATGTGATCGTCGCCAAGGAGTTCGGCATGAAGCCGAGCTCGGTTCGCGGCGCGGTCTACCAGGCCCGTAAGGCCAACGGCGAAGCCGGCCCCCGTCGAGTCCGTGAGACGACTACGGAGGGGGCGGTTGCCTCAGCCAAAGCCACCCTCGAAGGCGCCCGTGAGGCGATCGACGAGGAGGTCGACGCTGCCAAAGAGCGGGCCGACGAGGCCACGCGCGAGTACAAGGCGCTGAAGGAGAGCGCCGAGGACCGCAAGGCCGAGATCACCACCAAGATCGAGGCGCTTTCGGCGTAACCACCATGCGGGCGACCTGGACACCACACACGGATTCGTTCAGGTCGCTCGCAGCTCTTTTTGCACCGAGAACCTGCCCGGCCTGCCCAATGCTCGGCTTGTTGCGCATACGCAACATAAGCGCGACAATATGGACATGCCCAGCAATCTCAAAGCCCTTGGCAAGCTCATCGCCCGCGAGCGGGAGAAGCAGGGCCTATCCCTCGAAACCCTGGGCAACGCGGCGGGGGGAACCCGGGCAACGATCATGCGCCTGGAGCGCGGCGAGTTCGGCCGTCCCGACCCCGAGAAGCTCCAGCGGATTGCCCGCGCCCTCAATCTCGATGTCGAGGACTTCTTTGCCTTGGCGGGCTATACGCCCTCCGATGGACTGCCCGGCTTCGGGCCGTATCTGGAGGCGAAATACGGCGACGACCTTTCGGCCTCGGCCCGAAAAGAGCTTGAGCGCCACTTCAACCGACTCCGCAAGAAACCGAACCCAGGAGGCCAACGTGGCTGACCGCGCACAGGCGAGGGAGATGCCGACATGAAGCCGACCGCCTGGCTGTATCTGCGCGTTTCCAGTCAAGGGCAGGTCGGCCGCGCCTTCTCGGAGGAGGGCTATTCCATCGAGGCCCAGCGCGCCGATGGACACCGCAAGGCGGCTCAGCTGGAAGCCGAGGTCACGGAGGAGTTCATCGACCCCGCCGAGACGGCGACGAACGCGAACCGCCCCGCGCTAAAGAAGCTGCTCGCGCGGCTTCGCGCGGGGGAAGCCCCCACCTATGTCATCGTGCACAAGGTCGACCGCTTCGCGCGCAATCGCCGCGACGACGCCAACATGCTGTTCGAAATCATGGAGTCGGGTGCCGAGTTGGTATCGGCCACCGAGAGCATCGACGGGACGCCGTCGGGCCGCCTCACGCACGGCATCCTCGCCTCCATCGCGGAGTACTACTCGCTCAACCTCTCGGCTGAGGTCAAGAAGGGCCTGCACCGCAAGGCCAAGCTCGGCGGTATGCCGGGATACGTTCGGATCGGCTATCTCAACGTCGGCGAAGTGGTCGATGGCCGCGAGATTCGTACCGTGGCGATCGACCCCGACCGTGGGCCGCATATAACTTGGGCGTTCACCGCCTTCGCCACCGGCGGCTACACGCTCGACACAATGTACGCGGCGCTGAAACGGCGCGGCCTCCGCACTCGGCCGACGCGCAAAAAGCCAGGCCGACCGCTTTCCCGCAGCGGGATCGCGCGGATGCTCCGATCCAAGTTCTATATCGGCATCGTTCCCTACGGCGGAATCGAGCACGAAGGCCGCCATGAGCCACTGACCAACCAGGACACCTTCGACCGAGTTCAGCGCATCCTCGACGCCCACGACACTTCCGGCGAGCGGGACCGCAAGCACCGGCACTTCTTGAAGGGAAGCCTGCGCTGTCACTGCGGCGAACGGCTTACCTTCGTGAAGGGGCGCAGCAAAACCGGCCGGGTCTACGACTACTTCGCCTGCCTGGGGCGGATCAAGGGAACCGGCTGCAAGCTGCCCTACCTCCCGGCGCATGAGGTTGAGGAGAAGGTGGCCGCCGAGTACGCGAATGTCAGAGTGCGCCAGCTTGGGGAAGGAACGACTGAGGCAGACTGGGGACTGCACTTGGACGACGTGCGCGAAGCGATCACCGAGTCCCTGGCCGGGATGAAGAAGCTGAACGAAGGCGCTGTCCGCCAGCATCGGGACCGCCTCAAATCCCTCGATGCCAAGCGCGGCAAGTTCCTCGAAGCCTTCTACGCGGATGCCCTTCCGGCCGATCTGCTGAAGGTCGAGCAGGACAAGATTTCGGGCGAAATGGACGCCGCCAAGGTTGAACTGACACGCGCCGAAGCTGACGTGAGCAAGCTCGCGGATGCCTTTAACCGGATGCTCGACGCCGCTTGCAACATGGGCAGGACCTACCGCGAATCGGACGGCCTAAAGCGCCGTTTCTGGAACCAAGCGCTCTTTGAGTGCTTCCGCGTGTCTCCCGCGGAGGAGGTCGAGGGCAAGTTGCGAGAGGAAGTCCGGCTGCTCACGGCGGCCGATACGCCCCGGCGGCTTCGGACGGATTGCCGCAAGCCTGCTTCTTTGGGCCGGGGTTCTAATAAGAGCTTCTCAGCGGAGGGGGTGGGATTCGAACCCACGAGCCGCCTTACGACGGCCAACGGTTTTCGAGACCGCCCCGTTCAACCACTCCGGCACCCCTCCGGGAACTCGGTCCGGGGGCGGATTCTAGGGATGGGCGGGCGGGCGGCGTGAGAGCACGGCCGACCCCGACGCAGGGGCTGGCGGGGAGGGGGGGAGACAGCGGCCGGTCGCATCTCAAGCCACCTCGCAGGGCAGTCGATAAAGCCGGGTGCACGATAACGAGCAGACCGCGCTGGGGCGCTTCGTCGACCGCCACCCGCACCTCCTGCGCGGCTTCGCGGTCCTGGCGCTCGTTTGGGGGGTCGCCTACTTGACCTGGCGCATCGGCTGGAGCGGCGAAGGGGCGAGCCCGGTCGCCTTCGCGATGCTGCTGGTCACCGAGGTCTACGGGCTTTGGGCGCTGGGCACGCTGGCCTGGTACTCGTGGAGCCGTTCACGCTGCGAGCGGCCGCCGGCCACTCCGGGCCGAGAGGTCGACATCTACGTCTGCACTTACGACGAGCCGATCGAGGTCGTCGCCGCGACGCTGGCCGGCTGCCGGGCGCTGAGCTACCCGCACACGACCTACCTGCTCGACGACGGTCGCCGGCCAGAGATGGAGGAGCTGGCGCAGGTGGCCGGCGCCCGCTACCTGGTTCGCGCCGACAACTTGCATGCCAAGGCGGGCAACATCAACGCCGCCCTGCCGCGCACCGAGGGCGAGCTTGTGCTGATGCTCGACGCCGACCACGTGCCGATGCCCGATGCGCTCGAGGCGATGGTCGGCTACTTCGACGACGAGCGCGTAGCCCTGGTGCAGAGCCCGCACGACTTCTTCAACCACGACTCAGTCCAGCACTACGTCGTCGGCCGCCACGAGCAATCGCTCTTCTATCGCGTTGTCTGCCCCGGCAAGGACCGCCACGGCGCCGCCTACTGGTGCGGTTCGGCGGCGATCCTGCGGCGCGAGGCGCTGCTCGAGATCGGCGGCGTCGCCACCGAGACGATCGCCGAGGATTTCCACACGACGATCCGCCTGCAGCGCCACGGCTGGACGAGCCGCTACCACGACGAGGTCCTCGTCCAGGGGCTGGCGCCGCACGATCTCGACAGCTACCTGCTGCAGCGCGATCGCTGGGCCCGCGGCAACCTCGCGGTCTTCACCCTGCCGGAGTCGCCACTGCGGGCGCGTGAGTTGCGTCCCCTGCAGCGGCTCTCCTACTTCGTCAGCCTCGCCGCCTACCTGGCGCCACCGATGCGCCTGCTGCTGCTGGCGACGCTGGGTCTGGTGCTGTGGACCGGCGAGCTGCCGATGAAGGTCAGCGTCCTCGCCCTCGCCGCGCTCTGGCTCCCCTCCGTCTCGTTCAACCTGCTCGCCGGCTCGGCGCTCGCCCGCGGCTACATGAAGATCGGCGAGACCGCCCACTACGAGCTGCTGACGATGGAGATCTATAGCCGCGCCCTGCGCTGCATTTTCCGACCGGGCCGCACCGCCTTCAAGGTGACGCCAAAGCAGGGCGGCGACGGTGGCGGGCTGGCCGCTGTACGCAAACTGCACCTGGTTGTCCTCGCCGCCCTCATCCTCGCCGGAGGCACCGGGCTGCGCCTGCTCGACCTGGCCGGGGCGGGGCCGCTGCCCGACCTGCCCGGCGTCGCCGCCGTCGTCGTGCCGCTGCTGGGGCTAATCGAGCTGCGGCGCGTGCTGCGCACCTTGTTCGCCGTCGGCCGCCGCCGCCAGCGACGCCAGGTCTACCGCTTTGAGGGCGACGCCGGCGCCCACTGCTTCTCCGGGGAAGGTCACGTCTCGGGCCGACTGGTCGACGCCAGCGCCGTCGGCGTCGGACTCGTCCTCGACGCGCCGCTGCGGGTCGGCACCCGCCCGGCGGTCCTGCTCGAACTGGAGGATGCCGGCGGCGAGTCGCATGAAGTCGCGGCTCAGGTCGAGGTGCGCTCCTGCCGCGAAGCCGAAGGCCGCTGGCTGGTCGGCGCCACCGTCGAGGAGATCGACGCCGCCTCGCGCATGTGGCTGATGGAGTGGTGCTACGTGGTCTGCAACCATGAGCAGCTCCGCGGCCGCCGCCCAGGCGCCGCGTCGCAGGGTGGGGTCATCGTCCTGCCACTTGGCCGCCGGGAGCCAATACCCTTGGGGACAGCCCGGAGAGGTGTCCGAGTGGCTTAAGGAGCGCGACTGGAAATCGCGTGGGCGGGGTTAACCCGCCTCGTGGGTTCGAATCCCACCCTCTCCGTTCCGGCGGGTGGCGAAGAAGGCCCGCAGCAGCGCCGCGCACTCCTCTTCGAGCACGCCGCCGATCACCGCCGGGCGATGGTTGAGGGCGTCCTCGGCGAGGACGTCGAGGACGCTGCCGGCGGCGCCGGCCTTGGGGTCGGGGGCGCCGTAGATGACCGTGGGGATGCGGGCAAGGACGATCGCGCCGGCGCACATCGCGCAGGGCTCGAGGGTCACGTAGAGGGTGGTGTCGGGCAGGCGCCAGCCACCCAGGGCTTCGGCGCCGGCGCGGATCGCGAGGATCTCGGCGTGGGCGGTCGGGTCGCAACGCAGCTCGCGCTCATTGCCCGCCGCGGCCAGTGGCTCGCCACCGCGGGCGAGGACGGCGCCGATCGGCACGTCGCCGTGCCCCTCGGCCTCACCGGCGCGCTCGAGGGCCAGCGCCATCAGACGCTCGTGCTCGGCGTTTGCAGACCCGTCCGGCATCGCCCGCAGAGTATGCGCGACCGGCAACTTCGCGAGCGGTCTGGTGTTAGCTGAAAGCTCGCCCGTTTGCAGGGACTAAGCGAGCCGACACCGCCATGAGCCGATGCATCCCGATCTTCGCCGCCCTCGCCCTGTTGGGCGCCGCGGCCGCGCCGCGCGCCCCGGCCGCCACCGGCATCGCCCCGGCGCGCGGCTTCGCCCCCGGCCGGGTCCTGGTCAAGCTCGAGGGTGCCCGCGCCGCCAGCACCCTGCCGCTACCGCCGGGAATCGGCGTCAGGCAGGCGGTTGCGGCCCTGCGGAGCAGTCCCGACGTCACCTACGCCGTCCCCGACTACCTCGCCACCGCCTCGCGGGCGGCGAGCTCGGTGGCAGTCGAAGCGCCCAACGACCCCGGGCCGATCGAGGGTGCACCCGGCCCGCCGGGGGGCTGGGTATCGACGCAGTGGAACTTCCTCCCCAGGGAGGGCATCCCGACGCCGCTCGTGCCGACCTCTGCAGGCGGGATCGACGCCGTCGCCGCCTGGCAGCACCTCGCCGCCGTCAAGCGGCGCGGTGCCGCCGGCGTCACGGTCGCCGTCCTCGATACCGGGGTCGCCTACCGCAGCCAGGGCAGCCGCTTCCGCCGCAGCCCCGACTTCGCCGCGGGCCAGTTCGTCGCGGGCTACGACTTCGTCGGCAACGACCCGCTGCCGCTCGACGAAAACGGCCACGGAACCCACGTCGCCGGCACGATCGGCGAGAAGACCAACAACGGCATCGGCCTTACCGGCCTCGCCTACCGCGCCAAGCTGATGCCGGTGCGCGTGCTCGACCGTAACGGCAGCGGCCGGGCTGACCAAATCGCGCGCGGCATCGCCTACGCAGTGGCCCACGACGCCGACGTGATCAACATGAGCTTCAACTTCGGCTGCGGCAAACGCGTGCCCTCGATCGACGAAGAGCTGCGGCGTGCCTACCGCGCCGGGGTGGTGACCGTCGCCTCAATCGGCAACCTCGGCTCGGAGGCTTGCATCGCACCGCCGGCGACGGGGCCACGGGTCATCGGCGTCGGCGGCACGACCGAGGGCGGCTGCCTTGGCGCCTACTCCCTGGCCGGCGAGGGAATCGACCTGGTCGCCCCGGGCGGCGGCTCACCGGCTCCCGGCTGCCCGTCGGTCTCGAGCCGGCCGATCTACCAGGTAACCCTGAAAGAAGGCAACCCGCGCCGCTTCGGCGAGCCGGGCGACTACGTCGGCACGTCGATGGCGGCGGCGCACGTCTCCGGCGTCGCCGCGATGGTGTTGGCCGCCGGCGTGATCCCGAAGCGCGCCGCGGGGAAGAGCCTGGTCGTCGACGTGACCCGCCGCTTGCGCCGCACTGCGCGCAGCCTCGGGTTGCCGGCGACCCGTCAGGGCGCCGGCCTGATCGACGCCGGCCACGCCACCGAACCTGCGGGCTAGGTAGTACGCACGATCATCACGTTGCAGGGCGCGTGATGGGAGACGTTGTTGGGGACGCTGCCAAGGAGGAAGCGGCGCGCCCCGGTCATTCCCTTGTTGCCGACCACGATCAGGTCGGCATCGGTCTCCTCGGCGACGTCGAGGATCGCCTCCGCCGGGTCGGCCTCGACCGGGTGCGTCTGCACCTCGACGCCGGCGCTTTTAGCCCCGGCGGCGGCGGCCTCGAGCACGAGGTTGACGTCCTCGCGCGGGCCGATCTCGTGCTGGACGTCCGCCGGCGCGTCCTGCTGCTCGCCCTCGATACGGCGTTTCGAGACCGGCTGGTAGGCGCTGACGATGCTCACCGTGGCGCCGGAAAGCTTCGCCAGGTCGACGGCCTGCCGCACCGCCTCGGCGGCGGTGTCGGACCCGTCGGTGCCAACCACGATGCGAGCGAACACGCCGCGATACTAACGCCCAACCCGTCGGCGAACCTCAGCGGCCTTGCGCCGGCTTGTGCTGCACAGGCAGGCCGCGGAAGCCATCGCCGAGGATTTCGGTCGGGGTGGTAGCGAGACGGACGATCGCGATCGCCATCGCGGCCAGTAGGCAGACGACGAGAATCGCCATCCCGGCTTTCCAGAGCAGCGGCACGGGTCGCAGCCTAGGCGCTGGCGATCGCCCTTGTCGCGGACGCCGGGTACGCTGGGGGCATGGAGAGGGTGGCCGATGGGGTCTGGCTGCTGCGCGGCGATCTGCGCAAGGCGATGAACATCTACTTCATCGAGGGCGGAGACGGCGTCGTCCAGTTCGACGCCGGCAGCAAGGGGATGCGCCGCAAGGCGCGCCGGGCCGCCGAGCAGCTGGGCGGGGTCAAGCGGATCGTGCTCGGCCATGCCCACGCCGACCACCGCGGCACCGCGCCCTACATGGGGGTGCCGGTCTACTGCCACTCCGACGACGTCGCCGACGCCGAAAGCGAGGCCTCGATCGCCCCTTATATGGACCTCTCGCAGCTGCCCGTCGCGCCGGTGCACTGGATCTACCCGTTCCTGCTGCGGCGCTGGGACGGCGGCGCGGTGAAGATCTCCGGCACCGTGTCCGAGGGCGACGAGGTCGCCGGCTTTCGCGTCGTCCACTTCCCCGGGCACGCGCCGGGCCTGATCGGCCTGTGGCGCGAGCGCGATCGCGTGGCGCTGGTCAGCGACGTCGTCTACTTCGTCGACTCGGCGCGGCTAAAACCGCTGCCCGAGGGCGAGGCCAGCGTCCCCCATCCGGCCTGGGCCTGGGACCACGCCAAGGCGAAGGAGTCGGTGCGCAAGCTGGCGGCCCTGGAACCAAAGGTGGTCGGTGCCGGCCACGCCGAGCCGCTTCGCGGCGAGAACCTGCGCCAGACCCTGGAAAGGGCGGCCGAGAAGTACTGAGGCAGGGCTCGCCTGCCGCGCCAGGGTCGCCGCGCGGCGGCCGCCGGCTGTCATAGGTTGCCCTCTCTGATGATCGGGACCTACGCCTCGGCGGCGCTGATCTGCGGCGCCTCGCTGCTGGTCGGCCGCGCTCTGCTGTTGCTCGCCGGCCGCAGCGCCTGGACCTGGCTGGAGCCGGCGGCGGGATTCGGCGCCGTGCTCACCGTGACCGGTGTGCTGGCCCGCGCGCCGGGGCACGGCAGCACGGCGACCCTGGGCATGGTCCTGCTGCTGGCAGCCGCCGCGGCTGTCGTCATTGCCGGCCGGTCCCGCAAGACGGGCGCCCCCCCGCGTCGGGGCGTTTGGCGCGAGACTCTGCGGCGGGGCCTGCCGGTGGCGGTCCTCGTCGCCCTCGTCCTCTCGATCCCCTTCGCGATCAGCGCTCGCTGGGGGCTGCTCGGGGTCGGCTTCAACAACGACCTCGGCCTGCACCTGGCCTGGGCCGAGTGGCTGCGGAGCGGCTTCGGTCCGGCGCCGGACCCCGGCTACCCGCTCGGTCCCCACGGCCTCGCCGTCGCCACCGCGGCCGTGCCGGGCATCGGGCTCGGCCAGGCCTTCGTCGGCGAGATCCTCGCGATCGGCGTCCTCACCGCCCTCACCGCGCTGGCGGCGCTGGGCGGCCTCGGCCCTGGCCGTCGCCTGCTGGCGGCGACCATGGTCGCCGTTCCCTACCTCGCCGCCTCCTACTTCGCCCAGGGCGCCTTCAAGGAGACCGCCGAGGCGCTCTTCGTCCTCGCCGTCGCTGTCGGCCTGCGAGACGTGCCCGCACTTGACTACCCATACCGGCACTCAACTGCGGGCACGTCTGTCGTAGGGGCCGTCCGCTGGGCGCTCCCCTGGCTGGCGCTGGCCGGCGGCATCTTCTTCTCCTACAGCTTCGCCGGCCTCGCCTGGCCGATCCTCACCGTCGCCCTCTGGAGCCTCACCCTGCCGCAGGTGCGGGTGGCGCTGGCGCCGCGGCGGCTGGCACGCACCCTGCTGCGGCCGACGACCCTGCTGGCGATCGCCCTGCTGGCGGCGATCGCCGTGGCGGCAACCCTGGTCGGCCCCTTCGGCTTCGTCCACAGCTTCAACAAAGTCGCCGGGACCAACACCTACGGGCCGGTCTCCCCGATCGAGGCGCTGGGGGTCTGGCCGACCTCCGACTACCGCCTGGAAGCCCCCGGCGGCGCCCACCTCACCGGGCTGGCCGGCGCAATCGCAGTGCTCGCCCTGATTGCCGGCGCCTGGTGGTGGCTGCGGCGCCGCGACCTGTCCGTGCCGATCGCCTTCGCCGCCTGCGTCCTCCTCTACCTCGTCTCGCTGCCGACCAGCGGCGACTACTCGCACGCCAAGGCGCTGATGATCGGCGCCCCGCTGGCGATGCTGCTGATCACCCGCCCCCTGCTGGCCGAACTCCTGCGGGGGGACGCCCCCGAACGGAGCACCGCGGACCCACGGTGGGCTGCCCTGGCGCGGCTCGGCTGGCCCGCCCTGGCCGTCGTCTTCGTCGCCGGCGCCGCCTGCTCCAGCTTCCTCGCCCTGCGCGATGCCCCGGTCGGCCCCGCCGGCCACGGCGGCGAGCTGCGCGCCTTCCTGCCAATCGTCCACGGCCAGCCGGTCCTCTACGCCGGCCAGGACCGCTACGCCGCATACGAGCTGCTCGGCGCCGACACCCACGTGCCGCTGGTCGAGTTCCCCGACGCCGAAGTCTCGAACAACCCGGAGAAGCCGTTCGACACCGGCGACGCCTACAGCCCAATCGACTTCGACTCTTTCTCGCGCGGCACGCTCGACCGCTTTCCCTACGTGATCGCCGGGCGAGCGGCCTGGAACAGCCAGGCGCCGCCGAACTTCGAACGCATCGCCGCAACCCCCTCCTACATCCTCTGGAAGCGGACCCGTGAGACGCCGCAGAACCGCCACGTCCTGCTCGAGGGTGGCGACGCCGGCGCGCTCGCGAGCTGCCTTGCGCCGGAGATCCGCATCCTCACCTCGAACCGCGGCCACGCCTCCCTCTTTCCCGCCGCGGCGATCGCGCCGAAGACGCGCTGGGACAGCGGCAACATCCTGCGCACCGGCGAGAGCACGTCGCAGGCGATCGCGCTACCGCGCGGGCGCTGGCTGCTCTCGCTGCAGTACTTCTCCCCCTTCGCCTTGACGGTCAGCGCGCCGGGATTCCGCCAGGAGCTGAAGGCGGGGCTCGACGGCCAGCGGCCGAACACGATCAGCCTCGCCAACGACGGCCAGTTCTGGCCGGCCGGCGTCTACGAGAGCGACGGCGGCAGGGCCCGCTTCACGATCGCCGCCGCCGAACCGAGCACCCTGCAACGCCTCAGCGGCTATGACGACACGGCCCACGTCGGCAACCTCGTTGCCGTCCGCGCCGGCAAGCGCCGCACCGTCCCGCTCGCCGCCGCCTGCAGTGCCTGGATCGACTGGTACCAGTCGCCGGCGTCGCCCTAGACGGCTTTGGCGGTGAGGCGCTCCGGCGAGACGCGGACGACGTCCCAAACCCATCCCGCCTTCTCCATCAGGTCGATGACGACCGCCGAGAGGTCGACTTGGAACCGGCCGAGGCCGTGCACGGCGGAGGTCGGGAAGGCGTGGTGGTTGTTGTGCCAGGCCTCGCCCAGGGTCGGAATCGCAATCAAGGCCAGGTTGCGCGACTCGTCGGCCGTCTCGTAGTCGCGCTTGCCGAAGACGTGGCAGAGGGAGTTGATGCTGTAGGTGAAGTGATGCAGAACGAAGACCCGGACCAGGCCTCCCCAGAGCAGGCCGGTGACCGCGGCAAAGAGAGTGCCACCGATCAACCAGCCAAGCGCAAATGGGATGAGTAGGCCGAGGATCGCCCAGTAGATGAAGGTGCGGTCGACCCAGTTGATAATCGGGTCCTTCAGCAGGTCTGGGGCGAAGCGTTCCTTGTTGCCGCGCTGGGTGTGGATGAAGAGCCAGCCCATGTGGGCGTGGAAGAGGCCCCGCATCGCGCCGGCCCAGCCGTGGCCGTGGTCGACGTGGGGACTGTGCGGGTCGCCCTCTTCGTCGGAGAAGGCGTGGTGCTTGCGGTGGTCGGAGACCCAGGAGATCACCGGTCCCTCGATCGCCGCCGAGCCGAGGATCGCCAGCAGGCCGTGCAACCAGAGCTTGGCCTTGAAGCTGCGGTGGGTCAGGTGGCGGTGGAAGCCGACCGTGATCCCGAGCCCGGTCAGCAGGTAGATGCCGACGAAGAGAAAGACATCGCTCCAGTGCAGCGCCTTGCCCCAGACCTGCCAGCCGGCGAGGCCGATCGCGAGGAAGGGGATCAGCGTCACCAGGCCGGTGATGATCCGGTCACGGGTCTCATTCGCAACCGGCTGGATGTCCGATGGAAGAGGCCCGCCCGCCATGGCAGCGATCATATGCTGCAGAGATGCCGTTCGCCAGCACCGCCCCGCTGCGGCGAGAGATCGAAGCCCGCATTCCCGACCGGCCCTTCACGATCGAGTTCTGGGATGGGACGCGCCTGGTGGCCAGTGGCGGTGGCGGCCCGACCTTCTACGTGCGCTCGCCGCGAGCCGCAGCCCACGTGCTGCGCGCCCCCGGCCAGTTGGGCCTCGGCCGCGCCTATGTCAGCGGCGAGATCGAGGTCGACGACATGGACGCGGTGATCGAGCTGCTCGACAGATGGCAGCCGCCGGCGCTCGACCGCGGCGACCTGGCGCGCCTGCTGCTGGGCGCCGTCCGCGCCGCCGGCCTGACCCGCCCCCCGCACCGGCCGGCGGCCGAGCTGGTCCTGAGTGGCCGCCGCCACAGCAAGGAGCGCGATGCCAGGGCGGTGCGCCACCACTACGACGTCTCCAACGAGTTCTTCGCCCTCTTCCTCGACGAGTCGATGACCTACAGCTGCGCCTTCTTCGCCGAGGGGGCGCAGACGCTGGAGGAGGCACAGGAAGAGAAGCTCGAGACCGTCGCCCGCAAGCTGGCGCTGAAGGAGGGCGACCGGGTGCTCGACGTCGGCTGCGGCTGGGGTAGCTTCCCCCTCTGGGCAGCGACGAGGCACGGCGCCAACGTCGTCGGCATCACCCTCTCGCCGCCGCAGGCCGAGCGGGCGCGGCAGCGGGCCGAGGAAGCCGGCGTCGCCGACCGGATCGAGATCCGCGTCATGGACTACCGCGACCTGGCCGGCGAGCGCTTTGACGCGATCGCCTCGATCGGCATGGTCGAGCACGTCGGCGAAGAGCAGATCGACCTCTACGCGCGCACCCTCGCCGGCCTGCTCGAGCCGGGGGGACGCCTGCTCAACCACGGCATCGCCCGCCTCCGCCACACCGACCCCGAGGCCGGCGCTTTCTCCGAGCGCTACGTCTTCCCCGACGGCGAACCGATCCACCTCTCGCGGGTGCTGCTGGCGCTGGAACGGGCCGGCTTGGTCACCCGGCACGTCTCCGAGCACGGCGGCGACTACGCCGAGACCCTGCGCCACTGGGCGCGGCGGCTGGACGAGAACCTCGACGAGGCGATCCGGTTGGCTGGCCCCGAACGCGTCCGCGTCTGGCGCCTCTACCTGCGCGCCGCCCGCAACGGCTTCGAGAACGGCTTCCTCTCGATCTACCAAGCACGCTGCGAGCTGGCCTGAAGGCGACGTGCCCGCAGTTGACCCCCCATATAGGGGGGTGAAGTGCGGGCAGGTCAGGCTGGAAAGTCGCGCTCGACGCTGTCCAGCGCCCAGTCGGCGCCGGCAGCGGAGAGCTGGTCGACCGTGTAGCTGCCGGTGGCGACGCCGACGACCTTGATGCCGGCGCCGTGGCCGGCCGCTACGTCGCGGGGAGTGTCGCCGACGGCGATGCAGGCGCCATTCTGCAGGGTGCCGCCGGAGACGAGCTCCGCGCGTTGCACGGCGGCTTTGGTGACCACCACCCGGTCCGAGGAGTCGGAGCCATAGCCGCCGAAGCTGAAGAAGCGGTTGAGGTGCCCGCGGGCGAGCTTGATGTGGGCTGCCGCCTCGACGTTGCCGGTGACCAGGCCGAGCAGGGTGCCGGCGTCGATCAGGCGGTCGAGCAAGGACTCGACGCCGGGCATCAGCCGGTAGCCGTTTGACTCGGCGACGGTATCCGGCAGCTGTCTGAGGTAGCTGCCGATCGCCTTGGCGCGCTCCTCGGGCGAGCCCTCGCGGCCGACCACCTCGCGGAAGACGATCGCGGCGATTTCGGGGTCGGTCATGCCGGCGTCGGTGTGCTCGTCGATGTTGGCTTCGACGCCGTAGAGGCCCTCGAAGGCGCGCTGCCAGGCGACGGCACCGGCCCCGCCGGTCACCAGCAGCGTCCCGTCGATGTCGAACAGCACGGCCCGCGGCGAGTCGGCCATCACTCCCCCAGCAGTTCCCGCTGGCTGAGCCAGTAGAGCAGGCCGAGCGCCGGTAGGACGACGCCAGCTGCGACGAGGAAGACGATCAGAACCGCGTCGAGGGTAGGCCCCGGTGCCGCTGACTGGCTGATCTTCAGCGAGGTCGGCAGCAGATAGGGGAACTGGGCGACGCCCCAGCCCCAGATCACCGCCACCACCGCCCCGACCGCGAGCGGTCGCAGGCCACGGCGGCCGCGACCGAGCAGCAGCCCGAGCACGCCGAAGCCGCAGAGGACCGAGACGATCACCAGCGGCAGGCCCTCGACAATCAGCCGCTCGTAGGCGTAGCGGGCTTCGCCGTGCAGGGCGACGATCCCGGCTGCGGCGAGGGCACCCGCCACAAGCCCGGCGCCGAGCGCCCGGCGCGAGAAGTAGCCCTCCATCTCCTCGTCGCCAGCGCGGTGCGAGTCGGCGACAAGGAAGATGGCCGCCAGGTACGCGCCGGTGGCCACGAACAGCGCCCCGGTGAGCAGCGGCAGCGGCTGCAACCAGCTGGCGAAGGCTTCGCCGTTGCCGTCCGGCGGCACGTTGCCGGCGGCGATCGCACCGACCACCGTCCCCATGAAGAAGGGCGTCAGCAGCGAGGAGAGGGCAAAGGTGGCACCCATCGCCCGCCGGTAGGAGAGGCGTTGCACGGACTTGCGGAAAGCGAAGCCGGCACCGCGCAGGACGATCCCCAGCGCCGCCAGGGCGAGCGGCACGTAGAGCGTCGACATGATCGCCCCGAAGGCCTCCGGAAAGGCCGTCCAGAGGACGACGAGGATGAAGATCAGCCAGACGTGGTTGGCCTCCCAGACGGGGGTCAGCGAGCGCTGGATCCGCGCCCGCGGCCGCTCCCCTTTCTCGGCGTCACCGGCGATCAGGTCCCAGAAGCCACCGCCGAAGTCGGCCCCGCCGAAGACGGCGTAGAGCGTCGCCCCCGTCCAGAGGATCGCCGCCGCGACGTCTGCGCGCGTCATTGGGACACCGCCGGTGGTGCGTACGGGGTCTCGGACTCCTCGGCGTCGCCCTCCGTCCGCCAGCGGCGCGACATCGCACGCAGCACCAGCACCGCGCCGGCGCCGAGGCCGGCGTAGAGGACGAGGACGAGCGCGAAGGCGCCCCAGATCCCCTCGGCATCGGTGACCGCTTCGGAAGTGCGCATGTAGCCCTGCACGATCCACGGCTGGCGACCGACCTCGGTGACGATCCAGCCCATCCAGAGGGCGAGAATCGCGGCTACGCCGGAGAGGGCAACGGCGCGCAGGAACCACGGCGTCGACGGGATCTCGCGCCGCCTCCACCAGGCGAAAGCGAGCCAAGCGGCGAGCAAGAGCAGCGCGGTGCCGATGCCGACCATGCCGTCGAAGGCCAGATGCAGCAGCGTGTTTGCAGGCGGCCGCTCGTTGGGCGGGATGTCCTCCAGCCCGGTCACCTCGGTGTCGGCGCTGAAGCCGACCAGGTAGGAGTCGAGGTCGGGGATGCCGATCGCGCCCTTGACACCATCGCTGGTGCAGATGCCACCGATGTACTCGGTCTGGTGGCTGCCCGTCTCCTGAATGCACTCGAAGCCGGCGAACTTGGCCGGCTGGTGGTCGGCGACTTCGCGCGCCGCGGTGTCGCCGACGAAGAGCTGGATCGGCGTCGCGATGCAGGCGATCGTCAGCGGGATCAAGAGGCCCAGCCGGTGCAGGCGGTCACGCCGCCCGCGCAGCATCCCGACCGCGTAGATCGAGGCGACGAGGAAGCCGACGACCATGTAGGCGGCGAGGATCATGTGCGGCACCTCGTAGTGCCAGGCGGGGTTGAAGAGCACCTTCAGCGGCTTGGTTTCGACCACCCTGCCGGCGGCATCGAGGGTGAACCCCTGCGGCTGGTTCATCCAGGAGTTGGCGGTGACGACCGAGAAGGCGCCACCGATGCCGGTGATCACCATCGGCACCCCCGACCACCAGTGCGCCCAGCCGCCGAGCCGTTTCCAACCGTAGATGTAGATCGCGAGGAAAATCGCCTCGGTGAAGAAGAAGATCCCCTCGATCGCGAAGGCGATGCCGAAGGCGTCGCCGAAGCGGGCCATGAAGTGCGGCCAGAGCAGGCCGAACTCGAAGCTGAGCACGGTGCCGGTGACGGCGCCGACGGCGAAGGTCACCGCCATCGCCTTCGACCAGCGCCGCGCCAGCCGCATCGCGTCTTCGTCGCCGCGTTTCAGCCCGAGCCAGTTGGCGGCCAGGATCGTCGCCGGCAGGGCGACACCGAGGCAGGCGAGGACGATGTGGAAGGCGAGGGTGAAGGCCATCAGCTCGCGCGCGGCGAGCAGGTTGGACGCCGACGCCGCGAGCGGGAGGGCGTCGAGCACGGGCATCGCCTACTCGGTCGCGCGGGCCGCTCGGTAGCGGCGGATCAGGGTGTTGGTCGAGCTGTCGTGCTCAAGCTTGGGCTCCTCGGCAGCCTGCAGCTCGGGGACGATCCGCTTCGCCAGCACCTTGCCCAGCTCGACCCCCCACTGGTCGAAGGAGTCGACCCCCCACACCGCTCCCTGGGTGAAGACGCTGTGCTCGTAGAGGGCAACCAGCGTGCCCAGCGTGTGCGGGTCGAGCCGCTCGGCGAGGATCGTGTTCGAGGGCCGGTTGCCCTCCATCACACGGTGCGGCACGACCGCCTCCGGCGTGCCCTCCTCGCGCACCTGCTCGGGCGTTTTGCCGAAGGCGAGCGCCTCGGCCTGGGCGAAGACGTTCGACATCAAGAGGTCTTGGTGCTCGCCGAGCGGGTTGTTGGAGCGCATGAAGCCGATGAAGTCGCAGGGGATAAGCCGCGTCCCCTGGTGGATCAGCTGGTAGAAGGAGTGCTGGCCGTTGGTCCCAGGCTCGCCCCAGAAGATCGCCCCGGTGTCGTAGTCGACACGGGTGCCGTCGAGGGTCACGTGCTTGCCGTTGGACTCCATCGTCAGCTGCTGAAGGTAGGCCGGGAAACGGTGCAGGTACTGGTCGTAGGGGAAGACGCCGCAGGTCTGAGCGCCGAAGAAGTCGCCGTACCAGACGCAGAGCAGGCCCATCAGCAGCGGCAGGTTCTCGGCCGCCGGCGCCTCGCGGAAGTGCTCGTCCATCGCGTGGAAGCCGGCCAGCATCTCCTCGAAGCGAGCCGGGCCGATCGCCAGCATCGTCGAGAGGCCGATCGCCGAGTCCATCGAGTAGCGGCCGCCGACCCAGTCCCAGAAGCCGAACATGTTCTCGGTGTCGATGCCGAACTCGGCGACCCCCTCGGCGTTGGTCGAGACGGCGACGAAGTGCTTTGCGACGGCGGCCTCGTCGCCGCCCAGCCCGGCCAGCGTCCACTCGCGCGCGGTGCGGGCGTTGGTCATCGTCTCCAGCGTGGTGAAGGTCTTCGAGGAGATCACGAAGAGCGTCTCCTCCGGGTTGAGGTCGCGGGTGCACTCGGCGAAGTCGGTGCCGTCGACGTTGGAGACGAAGCGGAAGGCCATGTCGCGGCGGCTGAAGTGGCGCAAGGCCTCGTAAGCCATCGTCGGGCCGAGGTCGGAGCCGCCGATGCCGACGTTGACGACGTTGCGGATCGGCACGCCGGTGTGGCCCGTCCACTCGCCGCCCCGCACCCGCTCGGCGAAGTCGCTCATGCGACGCAGCGTCTGGTGGACCTCGCGGACGACGTCGACGCCGTCGACGATCAGCGAGCGCTCGCGCGGCATCCGCAGGGCGACGTGCAGCACGGCGCGGTTCTCGGAGACGTTGATGTGCTCGCCGCGGAACATCGCTTCGCGCCGCTCCTCGACGCCGCGCTGGCGCGCCAGCTCGCCGAGCAGCAGCAGCGTCTCATCGGTCACCCGGTTCTTGGAGAGGTCGAGGTGCAGGCCGGCGCCATCGGCGACGAGCCGCTCGCCACGTTGCGGGTCGGCGGCGAAGAGGTCGCGCAGGTGAGCTTTGCGAACCTCGCCGAAGTGCCGCTCCAGGTCCCGCCAGGCCGGCTGCTCGCGCAGAGCCGCCCCTGCGGACGGCGCGGGGGCGTCGCTCACCCTGCGACCACCCGGCGCTTCGACTCGATCGACTCCAGCATTTCGTTCCACGACTTGACGAACGCCTCCGCCCCCTCCTCCTGCAGGCGCCGCGCGAGCGCGTCGACGTCGATCCCGGCGCTCTCGAACTCGCCCAGGACCCGGTCGGCGTCGCCGCCGTCGGCGGGCACGAGCTCGCCCACCTCGCCGTGGTCGGCGAAGGCGTGCAGGGTCGGCTCGGGCATCGTGTTGACGGTGAAGGGCGAGGCGAAGCCCTCGATGTAGAGGACGTCGGAGGCTTCCGGGTCCTTGGTCCCGGTGCTCGCCCAGAGCAGGCGCTGCGGGCGCGCGCCCTCGTTCATCAGCCGCTGCATGCGACGGGAGTCGAGCAGCTCGCGGTAGGCGCGGTAGGCGTGGAAGCCAACCGCCAGGCCGAGCCGGTTGTGCAGCTCCTCGGGCACTTCGCCGGCGACGGCGACGTCCCAGCGGCTCATGAAGATCGAGGCGACGGAGGCGACGTTGGGGCTGAGCCCGGCCTCGATCCGCCGTTCGATCCCGCGCAGGTAGGCGTCGGCCGCGGCCAGGTACTGGTCGGTCGAGAAGAGCAGGGTGACGTTGATCGGGATGCCGGCGAAGATCGACTCCTCGATCGCCGGCAGGCCCGCCTCGGTGCCGGGGATCTTGATGTAGAGGTTGTCGCGCTCGCCCCTGCCGTGCAGCGTCGCCGCCTGCTCGATCGTCGCCGCGGTGTCGTCGGCCAGCTTCGGCGAGACCTCGAGCGAACAGAAGCCGTCGACCCCGGCGGTGCGCTCGTGGACCGGCGCGAACATCTTGGTCGCGTCGCGCAGGTCGGCGAGCGCCAGCTCGAAGAAGATCTCCTCGGCGGAGCCGGCGTTGGGACTCAGCTCGGCAATGTGCTGGTCGTAGGCGTCGCTGCCGGAGATCGCCTTGTCGAAGATCGTCGGGTTCGAGGTCAGGCCGGTGACCGAGAGCTCCTCGATGTAGCCCTGCAGGGTGCCGTCGGCCAGCATCGTGCGGGTGATGTTGTCGAGCCAGAGGCTCTGGCCCGCCTCGTGCAACTTCTGGGTCGGCTTCATGAGAGCAACTCCTTTGCGGCTTCGGCCACCCGGTCGGGGGTGAAGCCGAACTTGTCTTGGACGTCCTTCAGGGGCGCGGAGGTCCCGAACGTGTGCATCCCTATCTTGACGCCGGCGGAGCCGACGTAGCGGTCCCAGCCGAGGGTCGAGGCCTCCTCGACCGAGACGCGGGCGGTCACCGCGGCCGGCAACACCGCCTCGCGGTAGGCGTCGTCCTGGCGGTCGAACAGCTCCCAGCAGGGCAGGCTGACGACCCGCGAGCGGATTCCCTCGCCGCTCAGCTCCTCGTGTGCGCCGAGCGCCAGCGCGACCTCGCTGCCGGTGGCGATCAGGATCACCTCGGGCTCGCCGCCGTCGGCGTCCGCGAGCACGTAGCCGCCGCGGCGCAGGCCCTCGGCCGGGGCGTACTTGGAGCGATCGAAGATCGGCACGTCCTGTCGCGTCAGCACCAGCGCCACCGGCTGATGGCGGCGGTCGACCGCGACCCGCCAGGCCTCGGCGACCTCGTTGGCGTCGGCCGGCCGGATCACGTCGAGCCCGGGAATCGCCCGCAGCGAGGCGAGCTGCTCGACCGGCTGGTGGGTCGGGCCGTCCTCGCCGAGGCCGATCGAGTCGTGGGTGAAGAGGTGGATGACCGGCAGCTCCATCAGCGCCGAGAGGCGGATCGCCGGGCGGGCGTAGTCGGAGAAGGTCAGGTAGGTCGACCAGAGCGGGCGCAGCTTGGCGAGCGAGAGCCCGTTGGAGATCGCCGCCGCCTCGTGCTCGCGGATCCCGTAGTGGAGCTGGCGGCCCGCGTAGGCGCCCGGCTCGAAGTCGACGGCGCCGTCGCAGGAGAGGCGCACCGAGGTCGAGTCGGTCAGGTCGGCCGAGCCGGCCAAGAGCCAGGGAAGCCGCTCGGCGATCGCGTTCTCGACCTTCAGCGAGGCCTTGCGGGTCGCCATCCCCTTCTCGTCGGGATCGAAGCTCGGGATGGTGGCGTCCCAGCCCTCGGGCAGCTCGCGCCGCTGCGCGACGTCGATCTCGGCGACGAACTCGGGACTCTCGCCGGCGAGCTCGGCTAGCCTCGCCTCCCATTCCCGGCGCAGCTCCGCCCCGCGGGCGCCGATCCCCGCCGCGAAGTGCTCCTTTACCCCGTCGGGGACAAGGAACTGGGCGTCCTCGGGCCAGCCGTAGGCGCGCTTGGTCTCGCGCACCTCCGCCTCACCCAGCGGCTCGCCGTGCGCGGCGGCGGTGTCCTGCTTGTGCGGCGAGCCCCAACCGATGTGACTGTCGACGACGACGAGCGTCGGCCGCCCCTCCTCGCCCTTGAACTCCTCGAAGGCGCGCGCCAGCAGCTCGGTGTCGTTGGCGTCGCCGACCCTGGTGACGTTCCAGCCGTAGCCCATGAAGCGGGCGGCGACGTCGTCCTCGTAGGCGATCCGCGTCACCCCGTCGATGGTTATGTGGTTGTTGTCGTAGATCCAGCAGAGGTTGTCGAGCTTGAGGTGGCCGGCGATCGAGGCGGCTTCGCCCGAGACGCCCTCCATCAGACAACCGTCGCCGGCGATCGCGTAGACGTCGAAGTCGAAAAGCTCACCGCCGTAGCGCGCCGCCTGCCACTTGGAGGCGATCGCCATCCCGACCGAGGTGGCGATCCCCTGGCCGAGCGGGCCGGTGGTCGTCTCCACGCCGGAGGTCCAGCGGTACTCGGGGTGGCCGGGCGCGCGCGAGTCGAGCTGGCGGAAGCTTTCGATGTCCTCCAGCGAAACCGAGGGACGGCCGACCGTCTCGTAGTCGGGATCGACCGCCTGCACCTCGGTGAGGAAGAGCAGCGCATAGAGCAGCATCGAAGCGTGGCCGGCGGAGAGGACGAAGCGGTCGCGCCCGGGCCAGACCGGGTCGGCCGGATCGAAGCGCAGGAAGCGCTGCCAGAGCGTGTAGGTGACCGGCGCCATCGCCATCGGCGTCCCCGGATGACCGGATTCGGCCTTCTGGATCGCGTCGATCGACAGCGTGCGGATCGTGTTGATGCAGAGCTGGTCGATGGCCTGATCCACAGGCTCGCGATCCTATCTCCGCCGGCGGGGGCGAAAACGGCCCTATTCCGTGGAAAATCGGCCCCTCGGCGGTCAGGGTTCGATGCGGGTTAACGTGCCGTTGCCGTTGTTGGCTACCCAGACGGCGTCGAGGCCAACCGCGATCGCACCCGGATCTGGCCCGACCGAGATCGGATCTCCTTCAGCCTCCCCGCTTTCGATCCCGATCCGGCTGACGGTGCCGTCGCCGGAGTTGGCGACCCAGACGCTGTCGGTGCCGCCATCGATGCCGCCCGGGCGCTCGCCCACCGCAATCGGCAGGCCGAGCAGCGCGTGCGTCGCCGGATCGAGGCGGGTCACCGTGTCGGAGCGACTGTTGGCGATCCAAACGACGCCGCCGGCGATGGTCAACCCCGCTGGCCCGCGGCCGGCGGCGGTCGGCCGCCCGGCTACAGCACTGCCGAGGTCGATGCGGCGGACGGTGCCGGTCGAGGCGCTGCTGACCCAGAGTCCGCCGGCGCCGACGGCGAGCCGCAGCGGCGCCGCGTGGGGAGCGATGCCGCGCTTGAAGACGCGGCCGCCGGCGACGTTGATAGCGGTGATGCCCGCGCCATCCTCGTCGGCAACCCACACCCGCCTACCGCCGGCGACGATCGCACCTGGTCGACCGCCGACGTCGACCCTGGCGATCACCCGGCGGGTCTCGGGGTCGACGCGCAGCACCTCGCCGCTTCGCGGACTCGAGACCCAGACCGAGCCGCCGCCGACGGTGACCCCCGACACCCCCCTGGGAACACTCAACGACGGCTTAACCAGGCTCAGGGTGGTGGGGTCGAGCTGCTTCAGGTAGCCGTCGCGCGCGCTCGTCGCCCAGACCGCGTCCTCGCCGACGGCGAGCCGCAGCGGCGGGTGGGCGACTTCGATCGGGGCCGAGACCGATACCCCATCGCCCTTGAAGAGGAAGAGGAGCCCGACGGCGATCGCGCCGAGGATGGCTATCGCAACCGGCGCGGCAAACCAGACGGCAAACATCCCGGCGAGGTGCCGTCGCCAGCGGTAGAGGCCACCGATCTCCCCGCTGTCGTCGCTCGCTTCGTCGCCGAGGCGCACGGTCGCCCGCTCGTCTCGCCCGGAGAGGACCGCGGTCTCGGCCGGCGTCCCTTCCTGGACCTCGCGCGCCGCGGCGATCGTCGCCCCCGCGCTCGCGTAGCGAGCGGCCGGGTCCTTGGCGACGGCCCGCTCGATCACCGCGTCCAACCCACGTGGCATCCGCGGCTCCGCCTCGCCTTCGCGACGGGAGAACGGCACGATCCCGGTGACCGCCTCGTAGAGCACGCAGCCGAGCGAGTAGATGTCAGCCGCCGGGCCGATCCGCGCCCCGCGCCACTGCTCGGGCGACATGTACTCGGCGGTGCCGGCGATCGAGGCGCCGCTCAGCACGCCGCTTTCGCCGACCGCCTTGGCGAGGCCGAAATCGGTCAGGTAGGCACGCTCGCCTTCGAGCAGGATGTTCTGCGGCTTGACGTCGCGGTGGACGATGCCCTCGGCGTGGGCGGCGTCGAGCGCCGCCGCCACCTGGCCGAGCAGCGCGATCGCCTCCGCCGCCGGCAGCGGGCCGCGTTCGCCGAGCCGCCGCTTGAGGTCGCCGCCCGCCACCAGCCGCATCGCGACGATCAGCTCGCCGTCCTCCTCGCGGGCGTCGTAGACCGGGACCACACCCGGGTGGTCGAGGCGGGCGGCGAGGCGCGACTCGCTGAGGAAACGCTCGCGGAAGGCCTCGTCATCGGCGAGATGGCGGGCGATCACCTTGAGCGCCACGGGACGGTCCAGCGCAAGCTGGGTGGCCCGGTAGACGACCCCCATACCGCCCCGCCCGATCAGCGCATCGAGCCGGTAGCCGGAGACGGTGGAGCCGAGGGCAAGATCCGCCACGCGGCGGTTATACCGCCGCCGGCAGGCGTCGAGGGCCCCTCACCGAAGCGAGGGGCCCTCGATCGTCCTCGGCTGGCGATCGGCTAGCCCCTGGGGGGCACCGGCTGCCATGCGATGACCGGACCGATCACCGTGCCGTCTTTTTCGGAGGCCTCGAAGCCTTCCGCGAGCTGGGTCTGGCGATGGCTGGCGAGGTCGATGGCGACCAGCGACTGTTGCTCTTCGACCGCGACGAAGGCCGCCACCTTGCGCCCGTCCGAGGAGAAGACGCCGTTGGTCTCCGAGCCGTCGGGGAGCTGGGCGAGCTTGCGCGCCCCACCCGGGCCGATCCGCTTCGACCAGAGCCCCTGGTCGCGGCGGAAGAGCAGCGTGTGGCCCGTGGGCGAGACGTCTTCGACGTAGGCCGAGCCGACGCCTGCGACCAGCGACTTGACCCGCGTCCCGTTGCTGCGCATCGTGTAGACGTCGGCGTAGGCCGCCGGTCCCGCCGTGCTCTCGCCACGGCTGAAGACGATGCCCTCGTCGCCGGCGAAGTAGCGCGGCGCGAACTCGTCGATGCCGGCCGTGTGGGTCAAGCGGCGCAACCCCACCCCGGCCGGTTTCACCGAGAACAGGTCGTCGGCGCTACCGCCCGCACCGGCCGCGCTGCGCACGAAGGCGATCATGCAGCCATCGGGCGAGAACGTCGCTTCGTGCTCATCGGCCGCCGAGGCGACGAGCGCGCGGACCCCTCCCCCGCGGGTCCCAACCGTGTAGAGATCGCGCGGGGCGCCTTCCGCGGCACGGCGCTCAAAGACGACGTAACGCCCGTTCGGGGAGACGATCGGACGCCGGTCGACCTCGGCACCGCTGGTCAGCTGCCGCTGGCCGGAGCCGTCGGGGCGGATCGAGTAGAGATCCCCGCCGCGGACGAAGGCGATCGTCCGGCCGTCGGCGGAGAAGGCCGGTTCGGTGTCGGTGGGGTCTTCGGTGATCTGGTTCAGATGACCAGCCTTGACCGCGAACAGCCCGCCTTTGGCTACGCCGCTGACGGTCGTCGCTTTGGAATAGACGACGGCGCGGGGCGATGCGGCCAGGGCGGCGGTCGCCGAGACGGCGAACGCGAGCAGGGCGACAATTGAGACGAGTAGCGATCGGTGACGCATGGCATTTCCTTTCGATCGGTGGACCTTGGGACTGCGCCACCGATCCTGCGCCAGTCAGGCGGGCGCGCCAACGACAGCGGCGCCCCGTGCCGGGCCACGTTTGGCCCGCTGGGTGCCAGCGCAGCCGACATTCACCCCACTGGGGTGGGGTCAAAGTCGGCTGCGGCAGAAATCAGCGGTCGAGGCCCAGCTCGATCACGCGGGCGGCGATCAGGCGGGGGCGCTCGCGGCCGGCGTCGCCGCGAACGTCGAGCTTTGCGGCGAGCGCGTCGAGGCGGCGCTGGGCGGTGCGCTCGCTGACGTGCAGTGCCTCCGCCAGCTCCGCCCGGGTCGCCGGACGGCCCGCGAAAGCGCCCTCGCTGCGGTACGGCGCGACCAGCGCCGCCGCGGTCGCCCGCTCCTCCTCGCTCAGCGGCACCGCCGGCTGCGCGGCGGCGACCGTCTCGCCGCCGCGCCCAGGCTGCGGGTCGGACACTTCAAGCCGGTGGCCGCCGACGATCAGGGCGTCGCCGTCGCGCAGCCGCCGCGGCCGCTCGAGCGGCTCGCCGTTGAGCGCGGTGCCGTTGCGGCTGTCGAGGTCGGTCGCCATCAGGACGCCGCCGCGGCTCTCGATCTCGAGGTGGTTCCAGGAGACCGCCTCGTCCTCGATACAGACGTCGGCCTCGGGGTCGCGGCCAATCACGGTGCGCCCGGCGGCCAGCGGAAACGAGCGTGGCTCGCCCTCCTTTCCGCTCAGCCAGATGCGCGCGTCCATCGTCGCGCGAGCATAGAGTGGCGAGCCGTGGGAGCCGACGAGGAGAAGCGCCTCGCCGCCGAGGCGGCGGCGGCTCTGATCGAGGACGGGATGGCGGTCGGCCTCGGCACCGGCTCGACCGTTGCCTTCCTGCTGCCCGCGCTCGCCGAGCGCGGGCTGGCGCGAATCCGCTGCGTCGCCACTTCGGTCGCGACCGAGGAGCAGGCGCGTGGCCTCGGCGTCCCGGTCGAGGAGTTCGGCGAGCTGGAGCGGCTCGACATCGCGATCGACGGCACCGACCAGGTCACGCCCGACGGCTGGCTGATCAAGGGTGGCGGCGCGGCCCACCAGCGCGAGAAGATCGTCGCCGCCGCGGCCGAGCGCTTCGTCGTCGTCGCCGACTCGAGCAAGCCGGTCGAGGCATTGGCCCCGCCGGTGCCGTTGGAGCTGTTCGCCTTCGGCATCGCCTCGACCCTTGCCCGCCTCGGCCCGGAGGTGGCCCTGCGCGACGTGTCGCCCAGCCCCGACGGAGGCGTCATCGCCGATTACCGCGGCGAGATCGGCGACCCGGCGGCGCTCGCCGCCCGGCTCGAGGCCGACCCGGGGGTCTCCTCGCACGGCCTCTTCCCTCCACGGCTGGTGAGCAAGGTGCTAATCGGCCGGGGAGGGCGGGTCGAGGGGCTTTCGATCGGCAACTGAGCGGCCAGTTGCCAATATGCGGCCCACACCCGATCCACCCGACGACGGAGGGCCCCGCATGACCGACTTCGCCGAGCTCGACATCTCCGGCCGGCTCGCCACCCCCGACGACCCCGACTGGGGCGAGGCGCGCCTCGCCTGGAACCTGGTCGCCGACCAGCGCCCCGAGGCGGTCGCCTTCGTCGAGAGCGCCGATGATGTCGCCGCGGTGGTGAGCTTCACCGCCCGGCACGACCTCAGGGTCGCCGGCCAGGGAACCGGCCACGGCGCCGCCCCGCTGGGGCCGCTCGAGGGGGCGATCCTGATCAAGACCGAGCGGATGCGCGGGATCGAGGTCGACCCCGAGGCGCAGACGGCACGGGTCGAGGCCGGCGTCCTCTCGCTCGAGCTGGGAGAGGCGGCCAACGCCCACGGCCTCTGCTCGCTGCCGGGCTCCTCGCCCGACGTCGGCGTCGTCGGCTACACCCTCGGCGGTGGCCTCAGCTGGCTCGGCCGCCGCCACGGCTTCGCCTGCAACCGCGTCCAGGCAATCGAGCTGGTCACCGCCGAGGGCGAGGCGCGCAAGGTCGACGCAAGCGACGGCGAGGATCTCTTCTGGGCGCTGCGCGGCGGCGGGGGCGGCTACGCGATCGTCACCGCCCTGCATCTCGCCCTGCTGCCGGTCGCCGAGATCTACGCCGGCGCGCTGGTGTTCCCGGCGGAGGTCGGCGGCGATGCGGTCCGCGCTTACCGCGACTGGGCCGCCGGCCTGCCCGACGAGGTCACCTCGGTCGTCCGCTTCATCACGCCACCGCCGATTCCGGACGTGCCCGAGCCGATCCGCGGCCGGCCGCTGCTGACGATCGACGGCGCCTGCATCGGCTCTCGCGAGGCGGGCGAAGCGACCTTCGCGCCGCTTCGCGAGATAGGCGAGACGATCATGGACACGCTGGCCTGGATGCCCACCGCGGGCCTGAGCAGGATCCACATGGACCCCGAGAACCCGGTGCCGGGCGTCGGCGAGGGCGGCCTCGTCGCCGAGCTGCCGGACGAGGCGATCGACGCCTTCGTCAGTATCGCCGGCCCCGGCTCCGGCTCGCCACTGCTGTTGAGCGAGCTGCGCCACCTCGGCGGCGCCCTCGGCCGCCCCGACCCCGACGGCGGCGCCCTCTCCCACCTCGACGCCGGCTTCGCCCGCTACAGCGTCGGCATGCCGATGACGCCGGAGCTGGGCGAAGCGATCCCGGCTCACCTGAGGAAGATCGAGGAGGCGATGGCGCCCTGGGCCGCCGGCCGCTACTACAACTTCACCGAGGGGCCCTGCGACGTCGACGCGATCCTGCCGCCGGACGTCTGCGGTCGCCTCGCCGAGGTCAAGCGCCAGTGGGACCCGGACGGCCGCGTGGTCGCCAACCACGCCGTCTCGCTCGGCGAGGCCTAGCCGGGCAGGGAGTGCCGCGCTCAGCCGACGAGGGCCTTCAGCCTCAGATGCGCCGGGTCGTCCTCGCCGACCAGGTCGGCGATCGTCGCCGCCGCCCCTTCGATGTCCTCGGGAGCCGTGATCGCGATCTCCTCGATGTCCGCCCAATCCCTGGTGCGATCGAAAAGGGCCTTGAAAACCGTCAAGGAGGCGCAGTCGAGGATCGGGACGTCACGACCCTCGAGGCGAACCCAGACGACCGCCGAGGCCACTGCATCGTGAAGGGGCAGGTTGTTGAGGAAGACATCGATCGGGGTGCCAGCCCAATCCAGGCGAGTTTGTCCGTCGCGCTTGACCTTGACTATGTCCCTCTTTCGGACCCGGATCGTCGCGGGAAGCAGCGCAAGGGCCGACTCGGCTTCGGAGGCGTCGACGAAAATGTTGACGTCGAGATCCCGCGTGCCGCGCGGCTCCTCGACACAGTAGGCGAGGGCGATCGCCCCGCCGAAGGCATGGGTGAGGCCGGCTTCCGTCAACGCATCATGAATCGCGAACAGCTTTTCTACGAGCTTGCTCATCTGCCGCCTGCCTCCCTACGAACTCGATCGGGCAGGTGCGGGTAACGAAGCTCGGGACGGGGACGAAATGGCAGCGCCTCGGCGAGCTCCAAGACCTGAACGAGAATGTCGCTCGCGCGGTCGACATCGACGGGTGGCCTGCGCGGCGCCAGCCGTAATTCCAGTCCGCCGGCGCTGGCCAAGCGGGCGAGGGTGTTGGTGCCGGGCTCTCGGGTGCCTCGTACGTAGGCGTTGACCACGGATCTTGGAAGGCCGGCCCGCCGCGCCAGTTTTGCTTGGCTTAGACCGCTCTGCGCGACGATCTCGCCGGCGATCGTCGCGGCCGGCGCCGTCGCCTTAGGGATCCTCGGCGATTGAGCCATTCATTAATGTTAGCGAATTCGCTAACACTTGCCCAGCGCCGACTCGTCGGCGACGAGGACCATGTCCTCGTTCTCGACCCGGCCGGCGGGGATCGAGCGGTCGCCGGCGAGCAGCTTCGCGACCGGGTCGCGGGTCTTCTCGCCGAGGGTGAGCCAGAGGACCTTGCGGGCGGCGGCGAGCGCTGGGTAGGTGAGCGTCATGCGGCGGTGCCCCTGGTACTCGCCGGCGGTGAGGGCGACGCGGCGGTCGCTCACGGCCAGCACCGGGTCACCGGGAACAAGCGAGGCGGTGTGGCCGTCGGGCCCGAGGCCGAGGTGGACCAGGTCCAGGTGCTCTGGAAGCTGTCCTTCGTACTCGCGCGCCGCCGCCCCGAGGTCGCGGCTGGTGACGGGCATCGGCCGCAGCGTCCCCTGGTGGGCGAGCGAGAGCATCTGCACCATGTGGGTCAGGTTGCGCGCCTCGTCGCCGGGCGGCGCGATCCGCTCGTCGACCTGGAAGACCCGCGTCCGCTCCCAGGGCATCCCCTCCATGTCGCCCAGCAGCCCGACCATCCCCCAGGGCGTCCTGCCGCCGCTCAGCGCCAGCGCGAACTCGCCCCGCTCGGCGACCGCCTCACGGCCGGCCGCGGCGACGATCTCGGCCGCACGGCGCGAGGCATCGCGGTCGTCGGCGAAGGCTTCGGTCTCGATCGCCATCGGGCCGGGTGCCCTCCCGGGCGCTAGGTGGCCTTCTCGTCGTGGCCGCCGAACTGCTTGCGCATCGCGGAGAGCACCTTGTCGCCGAAGTCGTCGAGCCCGCGCGAGGCGAAGCGCTCGTACAGCGCAGCGGTCAGGACCGGCGCCGGCACGCCCTCGTCGATCGCCGCGATCGAGGTCCAGCGGCCCTCGCCCGAGTCCGAGACGCGTCCGGCGAAGTCCGAGAGGTCGGAGGATTCCTGCAGCGCCGCCGCGGTCAGGTCGAGCAGCCAGGAGCCGATTACGCTGCCCCGTCGCCAGACCTCGGCGACCTCGGGGATGTCGAGGTCGTACTGGTAGTACTCGGGCTGCTCCATCGGCGCCGTCTCGGCGTCGGCCTCGCGCTGCACCTTGCCGGCATTGGCGTTGCGGAGGATGTTCAGGCCCTCGGCGTAGGCCGCCATCACCCCGTACTCGATCCCGTTGTGGACCATCTTCACGAAGTGGCCGGCGCCGTTCGACCCGCAGTGCAGGTAGCCGTTCTCGGCCGGCGAGGGATCGCCCGAGCGCCCCGGCGTGCGCCCCGCCGACTCCACCCCCGGCGCCAGCGAGGCGAAGATCGGGTCGAGCCGCCCGACCGCGCCGTCGGGTCCGCCGATCATCAGGCAATAACCGCGCTCCAGCCCGAAGACGCCGCCGCTGGTGCCGCAGTCGACGAAATCGATGCCCGCTTCGCGCAGCTTCTCGGCGCGGCGGATGTCGTCTCGGTAGTAGGAGTTGCCGCCGTCGACGATCGCGTCGCCCGCCTTCAGCACCGCGGCGACGTCGTCGATCGTTTGCTCGGTGATCTCGCCGGCCGGCACCATCACCCAAACCGAGCGGGGGTGGGTCAGGGCAGCGGCGAGGTCCTTGAGCGAGGAGACGCCCTCGGCCCCCTCGCCGGCCAGCTCGGATACCGCGTCCGGGTTGACGTCGTAGGCGACGATGCGATGCCCATCGGCCATCAGCCGCCGCGCCATGTTCGCGCCCATGCGCCCCAGACCGACGATTCCCAGCTCCATCGCTACCCCCTTCAGGCTCTCGACGCAGGCTCGATGCGGCTAACCCTACGCCACCCACCCACACCCCCCGCTGGGATAGCCTGGCGTCGATGGCGAAGCCAAACGGTGGCGCGGCGGCGGACGTGCTGACGATCTTCGGGATCAGCGGCGACCTGGCGAAGAAAATGACCTTCCGGGCGCTCTACCGCCTCGAGGCGCGCGGCGTCCTCGACTGCCCGATCGTCGGCGTCGCGATTGACGAGTGGGACGACGAGACGCTGCGCCGGCACGCGCGCGAATCGATCTCCGCCACGGTCGGCAGCCCCGACGAGGACGTCTTCTCCCGCCTCGCCGCCCGCCTCTCCTACATCCAGGGCGACTACGCCGACGCCTCCACCTTCAAGCGGGTGGGCGAGGCAATCGGCGGCGCCGAGCGGCCCGTCTTCTACCTCGAGGTGCCGCCGGCCCTGTTCGCGACGGTGGTCGACGGGCTCGGCGAGGCCGGCCTCGCCGCGAACGCCCGGGTGGTGATCGAGAAGCCCTTCGGCCATGACCTCGAATCGGCGCGGGCGCTCAACGCGGAGCTCTGCAAGGTGCTCGGCGAGGAGCAGATCCTGCGGATCGACCACTACCTGGGCAAGGAGCCGGTGATGGACATCACCTACCTCCGCTTCGCCAACTCGGTGCTGGAGCCGGTCTGGAACCGCGAGCACGTCTCGCACGTGCAGATGACGATCGCCGAGGACTTCGGCGTCGACGATCGCGGCCGCTTCTACGACGCGGTCGGGGCGATGCGCGACGTGATCCAGAACCACGCCCTGCAGGTGCTGGCGCTGATCGGGATGGGACCGCCGACGGGGAACCACCACGACTCGATCCGCGACAAGAAGCTGGAATTCTTCAAAGCGACGAGGACCGCGGACCCGCAGCGCTACGTGCGCGGCCAGTACGAAGGCTTCCGCGAAGTCAAGGACGTCGCCCCGGACTCGACCACCGAGACCTTCGCCGCGGTCGAGCTGGCGGTCGACAACTGGCGCTGGAGCGGCGTCCCCTTCTTCATCCGGGCCGGCAAGTGCATGCCGGCCAAGGCCTCGGAGGTGAGCATCGTCTTCAAGCGGCCGCCGCCGCTGGGGATCGGCTCGGGGAAGCTGCCGGAGCCGAACCAGCTGACCCTGCGGATCGAGCCCAAGCCGGGCTCCCGCATCCGCCTCTTCGCCAAGCGTGCCGGTGAGGAGGCGTTCGAGGAGGCCGACCTCGAGGTGCTGTTCGAGAAGGCGCCGGGCGAGGAGCCCGAGCCCTACGAGCGCCTGCTCGGCGACGCGCTGGCCGGCCGCAACCAGCTCTTCACCCGCGAGGACACGGTCGAGGAGACCTGGCGGATCGTGCAGCCGCTGCTCGACGAGCCGGGTCCCGTGCATCCGTACGCCAAGGGCACCTGGGGGCCGAAGGAGGCCGACAGGCTCACCCGCGGCATCTGCCAGTGGTCCGAGCCCTGGCTATCGTGACCGCCCCGCTTGGTCATCGACCTTCTGGAATCTAATTCCAACTCATGTGCTAGGTTTTCGAGCCCCTTCAATTAGGGCTACCTAACACATTGATCCCAACTCTTGTCATAGCGTTGCGCGAGGGCGTCGAGGCGTCGCTGATTGTCGGCATCGTCGCCGCCTTCCTCGTCAAGGAGGGGCGCCGCGACGCGATGAGTCAGGTCTGGCTCGGCGTGGCGATCGCGGTGGGGCTGTGCGTTGGCATCGCCGTGCTGTTGCGGCTGGTCGGCGAGCAGCTCCCCCAGCGCGAGCAGGAGGGGCTGGAGACGGTGATCGGCCTGGTCGCGGTCGCCGCCGTCACCTACATGATCGTCTGGATGCGCCGCCACGCGCGCGGCATCAAGGCCGAGCTGGAGGGAAGCGCGGCGAGCGCGCTGGCGGCCGGCTCGACGATGGCGCTGGTTGCGATGGCCTTCCTCGCGGTCCTGCGCGAGGGCTTTGAGACCTCGGTCTTCCTGCTCGCCGCCTTTCAGGACGCCAGCGACCCCACCGCCGCCGGCGCCGGCGCCGTGATCGGCCTCGTCCTCGCGATCGCGATCGGTGTCGGCATCTACCGCGGCGGCGTGCGGATCAACCTCTCGCGCTTCTTCCGGTTCACCGGCCTGATCCTCGTCTTCGTCGCCGCCGGCCTGCTCGCCACCTCCGCCCACACCGCCCACGAGGCGGGCTGGGTGAACGGCCTGCAAAGCCAGGCGATTGACCTCTCCTGGCTGGTCCAGCCGGGCACGATCTTCGGCTCACTACTGACCGGGATGCTGGGCCTGCAGCCCAAGCCGACCGTGATCGAGGCGCTGGTCTACGTCCTCTACGCGGTGCCGATGGCGCTCTACGTCGTCTGGCCCGACCGGCTGCGGCCGCGCCGTCGGGCGCCCGCGCCCGCGCCGACGGCGGCGCCGGCCGAGAGCCCGGCCTAGCCGACCCCCACGGTGGCAGAGATCACTCGCAGGCGGCTGCTTGCCTCGGCCGGAGCCGGGGCGGCCGGCATCGGGCTCGGCGGCGCAACCGGCTACCTGGTCGGCCAGGAGACCGCGGAGGCAAAGTCCGACGGCACCGGCTCGGTCCCGTTCTACGGCGAGCACCAGGCCGGGATCGACACCCCCGCCCAGGATCGCCTCCACTTCGCGGCCTTCGACCTCGTCACCGACAGCCGCGCCGAGCTGCGCGAGATGCTGCGCGCCTGGTCGCTCGCGGCAGCGGAGATGACCGCCGGCACGATGATCGGCGACGTCAACTCGCTGCAACCGGCGCCGCCCGACGACACCGGCGAGACGGTCGGCCTGCTCCCCTCCCGCCTCACGGTCACGATCGGCTTTGGCCCGAGCCTGTTCGAGCGCCGTGGCCTCGGCCTGCGCAGTGACCGGCCGGCGGCACTGCGCCCGATCCCGCCGCTGCCGGCCGACGAGCTGAACGCCGCTGAAAGCGGCGGCGACCTCTGCGTGCAGGCCTGCTCCGACGACCCGCAGGTCGCCTTCCACGCGGTCCGCAACCTGGCCCGAATCGGCCGCGGCGCGGTGGTGATGCGCTGGTCGCAGCTCGGCTTCGGCCGCACCTCGACCACCAGCCGCAGCCAGGACACGCCGCGCAACCTGATGGGCTTCAAGGACGGCACCGCCAACATCCGCGCCGAGGACGGTGATGCGATGCGCCGCTTCGTCTGGGTCGGCGGCGAGGGACCAACCTGGATGCGCGGCGGCAGCTACATGGTCACCCGTCGCATCCGCATGCTGCTCGAGATCTGGGACCGCTCGCCGCTGCAAGACCAGGAGCTGACGATCGGCCGCGACAAGTACGAGGGAGCGCCGCTGGGCGGGACCAAGGAGTCCGACCCGCTCGACCTGTCGGCGGAGCGCGGGGGCCGGCCGGCGATCCCGGTCGATGCCCACGTCCGGCTGGCCTCCGCTACGGCGAACGATGGGGAGCGGATCCTGCGCCGCGGATACTCCTTCACCGACGGCGTCGACGAGAGCCTCGGCGAGCTCGAAGCCGGCCTCTTCTTCATCTGCTTCCAGCGCGACCCGCAGCGCCAGTTCGTGCAAATCCAGCGCCGGCTCGGCTCGAGCGACGCGCTCAACGAGTACATCAAGCACGTCGGCAGCGCCGTCTTCGCCGTGCCGCCCGGCTCGCGCCGCGGCGGCTACGTCGGCGAAACCCTGCTCGGTTGAGTCATTCCGACAGTTCTCGTCGGCTTTTGTTAGGGTGCCCTAATTATGAAGATGAAACTCGCCTTCCTCGCCCTGGTCGCCCTCTCCATCGCCGGTTGCGGATCCGGCGACGACGCTCCGAAGGGGGCCAAGACGATGTCGTTCAAGCTCACCGACGCCGGCTGCGAGCCGCACGAGGCGAAGGCGCCGGCGGGGCCGATCGTCTTCGAGGTCGAAAACGCCGGCACCGCGGACGTGACCGAGCTGGAGGTGATGGACGGGGAAACGATCCTCGGTGAGGTCGAGAACCTCTCCGACGGCCTCTCCGGCAGCTTCTCGCTGACCCTCGAGAAGGGCGAGTACACGCTCTACTGCCCGGGCGGCTCGGACGAGCGCGGCACGCTCGCCGTCAGCGGCGAGCTTCAGGCGGAGAACAGCCCGGAGGTCGAAGCCGCGGTCTCCCAGTACCGCAAGTACCTCGAGCAGAACACCGGCGCGCTGGTCGCCGCGACCGAGCCCTTCGTCGCCGCAGTCCTCGCCGGGGAAGTCGACGAGGCGAAATCGCTCTATGCGGCGGCGCGCATCCCCTACGAGCGAATCGAGCCGGTGGCCGAGTCCTTCGGCAGCCTCGACCCCCGCATCGACGCGCGCGAAAACGACGTCCCCGCCGGCGAATTCGGCGGCTTCCACCGGATTGAGAAGGCGCTATGGGTGGACAACACGACCGCCGGCATGGCGCCCGTCGCCAAACAGCTGCTCGCCGACGTCGAAGAGCTTCAGCGGAAGGTGAAGGCGGTCGACCTGCAGGCGGTGCAGATCGCCAACGGCGCCAACGAGCTGCTGGGCGAGGTCTCGGCCTCGAAGATCACCGGCGAGGAGGAGCGCTACTCGCACATCGACCTGGTCGACTTCGAGGCCAACGTCGAAGGCGCCGAGGCCGCCTTCGAAGCGGTCGAGCCATTGCTCAGCGCCGAGGACCCGAAGCTGGCGAAGGAAATCGAAGCGAGCTTCGACGAGGTCTACGCGGCGCTGGAGCCCTACCGCCGCGGCGAAGGCTTTGTCACCTACACCGAGCTGACCAAGGCCGACACCCGCAAGCTGGCGCAGAAGATCGACGCCCTCGCCGAGGAGCTCTCGCAGGCGCCGGCGAGACTGGTCGGCGGCTCTGAATCAGCCGCGTGAGCGCCTAGCAGTCAGGCCCTCGAGCACCACCTCAACCGGTGAGCGGTGCTTGCCGTTGCTGGCTGCCTCGCGCGCCTGGTGCAGCTCCGAAGCCAGCCGGCCCACCTGCGTGCCGAAGTTGCCGACCTCCTTCGCCGCCCGGGAAAAGTCACCATGATGGTGCCGGCGCGCCTGACGGGCGCCGAGGACCATCCCTCCGGCTGCACCGGCCAAGGCCGCCCCGCTTGCCAGCAGGGGCACCTTCGCCTTGCTCGCGGCGCTGCTGACGGTCTGCCCGGCATCCTTCGCCGTCTCCTCGACGGTGTGGCGAGCCGCCTCGAGTCGCGTGGCATCGTTTGATGAGGATTTCCGCGTTTTGGATTTGTTCGTCGAGCCGCGAGAACGCGCCTGCGGTTTCCGCGCGGGAGCGGATCGTTTCGTCGAATTCGTTTTGGTCTGAGCCATCGTTCTCCTCCTATTCGTTCCGGCCGAGCTCGCGCTCGCGCTGGCCGGCCCTCTCTTCGTCGAGCTCGGCCTCGACCTGAGCGCGCCTCGCTCGCTCCTCGGCGATCGCGGCCTCGGTGCGACGCTCCTCCGCCCGCTCGCGATGGTGGCGGGCGTCGTCGTGCTGGGCCTCGGTCTGGACCTCGCCCAGTTCACGGCGCCTGCGTGCGCGCCCCACGGCCGAAGCGACGATCGCGAGGACTATCAGGGCGCCGATGATGATGGCGACGATTGCAAGGGTGGACATCGATACTCCTTTGGATTGAGGTTCCCTCCCAATTGCTCACAACTGCCCGTTGTGCGGAAATTCAAACGACCTCCCGCCGGAGGAGCGCATAGCCTCACCCGGTGACCGTTCAGACGCAGAGCAGGGTCGATGAGCTGCTGAGGACACTCGGCTTCACTGAGTTCCGGCCCGGGCAGCGGGAGGCGGTCGAGGCGGCGCTGGCCGGCCGCGACTCGCTGATCGTGATGCCGACCGGCGGCGGCAAGAGCCTCTGCTACCAACTTCCCGGCCTGGCTTCGGCTGACCTGACGATCGTCGTCAGCCCGCTGATCGCGCTGATCGTCGACCAGTGGACGCGACTCGACCGTGCCGGCCATCCGGTGGCAATGGTGACCTCGGCAATGGCCGAGGAGGCCGTCCGCCACTCGCTCGAACGGGTGCGCGGCGGCGAGGCGCGAATGGTCTACTGCTCGCCGGAGCGCTTCGCCTCGCCGGTATTCCTCGAGGCGATCGGCCGGCGCCGGATCGACCTGCTCGCCGTCGATGAGGCCCACTGCGTATCCGAGTGGGGGCACGACTTCCGCCCCGACTACCTGCGGCTGCCGGAGGTCGCCGAGCGGCTCGGGCGACCGACCGTGATGGCCTGCACGGCCACGGCCACGGAGGCCGTCGCAGGCGAGATCGCTGCCCGCTTCGGCATGCGCGACCCGCTCCAGGTCCGCTCCGGCTTCGACCGGCCCAATCTCTCCTTCGACGTCGTCCGGCTCGAGGGCAAGGGGTCGAAGGCGCGGCGGCTGGCGCTGCTCGAAGCTGGGCTTGCTGACGCGGCGAACCGGCCGGCGATCGTCTACTGCGGCACCCGCCGCGACAGCGACGAGATCGCTGCCTCGCTGCGCGAAGCCGGGCTGCATGCGCTCGCCTACCACGCCGGGATGGAGGCCGAGGATCGCGGCAGCACCCAGCGACGCTTCATGGCGGGCGAGGTCGACGTCGTGGTAGCCACCAACGCCTTCGGCATGGGCGTCGATAAGGCCGACGTGCGCTCGGTATGGCACATGGCGATTCCGACCAGCCTCGAGGCCTACTACCAAGAGGCGGGCCGCGCCGGGCGCGACGGCCTGCCCGCCCGGGCAGTGCTACTGGCGATGAAAGCGGACCTCGGGCGCCTCGTCCGCTTCAACCAGCAGCGCGCCGGCGATCCCGAGCTGGCGATCGCCCATGAGCGCGGCTGGCGCGACTACCGCGCGATCAAAGCCTTTATCTACTCCGACCGCTGCCGGCGGCACAGCGTCCTCGCCCACTTCGGCGACCGCCAGGCCGGGCGGCCGCTGGGACGCTGCTGCGACTTCTGCGACCCGGGCGGGGGGCTACCCGACCCCGAAACGATCGTCGTCCGCCGGACCGCTCGCGCCCGCAAGGCATCGCCGCCGCCGGCAGAGTTGGGACCCGGCGATACGGCGCTCTTCGAGCGCCTCAAAGAGTGGCGCCTGCGCGCCGCCGAGGGCAAGCCCGCCTACACCGTCGCCCACAACTCGACGCTGGCGGCGATCGCCGCGACCCGGCCCACCGATGCCGACTCCCTGCTGGCGATACGCGGCGTCGGCCCCAGCTTCGTCGCCAAGCACGCCGACGCGGTCCTCGCGCTCGTCGCAACCCCGGTCGCAGCCGCCTAGTCCCGCCGCTGCGCGGCTTGGCGGGCCGAGTCGCGGTTGAGGCGCGCCGTCTCGAGATTCAGCTCGGCCGTCTCGCGGTTGATGCGCGCGGTCCTGTAGTTGAGCCAGCCCACTGCCGCCACACCGACGGCCGGCAGCAAAGGGGCCGCAAGCGCGAACAAGCGCCCGGTCCCGGTCGGGATACCGGTAAGGAGAACGGCGGCAAAGGCCAGGAAGCCGAGGGCGACTGCGATCGCCGCGACCACGCGGGCCGTGTTGCCGTTCGATTTTTTCGGCGGCGGAGATTGCCCCCGCCTATCGAGGCGGTTGCGCTTCTCCATGGCCTTCGCGGACTTCGGACTAGTGCTTCAGCTCCGAAGTTGCTCCTTTCGCTTCGCGTGGACTGTGCGTTTCGTTTGCCGGTTTTCGCTATGGACCGGCCCTTCGCGGATCGCTTGGTTCATCCGCGTGATTGTGCGTCTCTGAGTTGTCGAGACGTCAACCGGGTTTCTTGCGATCTGCACATGACATGTGAGCTCCCTTCGATTTCGACTTTGCGTTTTCGCGTTGTCGTCGTAATACGGGTTTTCACAGTCCGCGACAGGCTCTATGTGGATAGCGCTACGCCATCGGACGAGAATACGCGTGCCGGGTGCGGCCGTCCGAGGATTTCCGCCCGCCGGAGACGGCAGGCGGATTGCAGGTCCCGGAGGCCCGGCCTGCAACCATCTCCCGCTCCGCATGCTCGGCCTCCGCCACACGCCGGCCCGGCTCGGCGTCCTCTGCGCCGTCGCGGCCCTCTGCCTGCTGCTCGCCGCCCCCGGCGCGGCGAGCTCGCTGGTGCCGCGTGGCAAAAATGTCTTCTTTGGCGTCAGCGACACCGGCGACAGCGCCGACTTCGGCCAGTTCTCGAGCGCGCTGCACAAGCACCCGGCGCTGATCGAGAGCTTCCGCACCTGGGGCTCGGACTTCCCCGACTCGATCGAACGCTGGCAGGCGGCGAGGGCGCGGCCGATCCTGCACATCACCACGGCCGATGGCGGCGACGGGCACGAGATCCTCAGCCCAGCGGCGATCGCCGGCGGCGCCGGCGACGAGTACCTGATCCGGCTCAACAAGCTCTTCTGGTCGAAGGGGATGCGCGCCTACATCCGCCCGCTCGGTGAGCCCAACCGCTGCCTCAACGTCTACGCCGCCTACGACTGCGCCGGCAAGCCGCGCGACGCCACCCACAGCACTCGCGCCTACAAACGCGCCTTCCGCCGCATCTACGTCGTCGTCCACGGTGGCGGCAAGCGGCCGGCAATCGACGCCCGCCTGCGCGAAGCCGCCCTGCCGCCGCTGCAGAGCGACGTCGCCGGCCTGCCGAGGGCGCCGGTCGAAGTCATCTGGAGCCCGCTGCCGGCGGGCTCGCCCACCACTGCTCAGAACCGGCCGCGCCACTTCTACCCCGGCGACCGCTGGGTCGACTGGGCCGGCACCGACTTCTACTCCGACAACCAGGACTGGAAAGCGCTGAAGGGCCTCTACCGCCGCTTCTCCTCCAAGCCCTTCGCGATCACCGAGTGGGGCGTCTCGACCAGCGACGACCCAGGCTACGTGCGCAAGCTGATGGAGTGGGTCGACCGCCATCGCCGCTGCAAGATGCTCGTCTACTACCAGGACTTCGGCTCGACCAGCGCCTACCGCCTGCAGAACTGGCCCGCCAGCCTCGGCGCCCTGCGCGAGGAGATCCACAACGGCCGCTTCCCCTCCTACGCGCCCGACCCGCCCAAGGCCCCGCCGCCCCCACCCGGCGGTCTCGCTCCTTAGTTAAGAAAATTTGATCAAAGAGCTGGTTTCTGGTAACGCTTGACGCGTCCCAAGCCATGGGTCGGGCGGCGCCCAGCGCGGTGCGGCTCCAAACGATCGAAAGGACGCATGGGCATGATTCGCACTCTCAAGGCCTTCGGCCTCTTTCTTCTGGCTGCCTGCGCGGTTTCGGCGGCAGTCGCCTCGGCGGCGCAGGCGAGCCTCTTCTTCACGGTGAGCTCCACCCCGGCGAGCATCACCGCAACGGACTACTCGGCGGTGCAGGAATGGAACATCGCGGGCATGACGATCGCCTGCACGAAAGTATCCGGATCAGCCACCCAAAAAGATGTCTGGGCCTACGAAATGCTGGTCGGGGGGATCAAATACGAAGAATGCGAAGAAACCAAAAAAAGCCTTCCAACTACCGTGACGATGAACAACTGCAGCTACAAGCTCACAGTTGAATTCGAAGAGTCTTCGTACACGGCGGAAGGGACGACACACATCACTAAATGCACGAAAGCGATTGAAATAAACGTGAACAGCGGTGAATGCCTGATCAAAATCGGTGAACAGAAACTCGGCAACATCACATATTTCGAGCAGACGTTAGGCAGCTACCACAACATTTCGACGACGTTAACCCTCACCAAACTGGGCGCCTCTTACAAAGGCAAACTGTGCGGGAACAAAGCCGAAGAAGATTTCGAGCTCAACGGGACCTTCAACGGCAAAATATTGCTCGACGCCAACCCCGACATTCTCTCACTCGACCCATAGCACGGGCAACAAGCGGATCGGGCCGCGACGTCGCGGCCCGATCCGGTCGACACCCCTTCGTGTCTCCCGGCCTTTTTGTGGCTACCTGGCCACGCGGCGGTCGGCGATCGCGGTCTTGTACTTGTAGGGCTGCAGGGCGGTGATGCTCGAGTAGCCGACCAGGTAGAGGCGGTGACCGTCGGAGACGACCGGGGTGTAGGTGCCACGCGGGTAGCGGAAGACGGTGCGGCCGCCCTTCATCGCGTAGCCGGTGGTCGAGGTGCTGCCAAACTCAGCGGCGTAGACGATGTCGCCGACTGCGGTCAGCGAGCCGATCACCGAGCCGCCGGCCGAGCGGATCCAGCGCGGCTCGCCGCTCTTGGCGTTGAGCGCGTAGACGTTGCCGTCGAAGGAGCCGATGTAAACGGTCGGGCCGGTGTGGCTGGTCCTGGCAACTGCCGGGCCAGAGTAGACGTAGCCGCCGGTGGAGAAGGTCCAAGCGATCGTGCCGTCCCTGCGGTCGAAGCTGTAGACGCGGGTGTCGTTGTTGCCGGCGTAGACGCGGCCGAAGGCGACCGCCGGGGTCGAGTAGAAGGCACCGGAGGTGCCGAATCCCTGGCCGAGCGAGTCGCTCTGCCAGATCAGCTTGCCGTTCTTGGCGTCGACCGCGTTCATGTAGCCGCCGTAGTCGCCGACGTAGAGGACGCCGCCGTAGTAGGCGGGAGCCGACTTGACCGGGCCGCCCAGCCCGGTCGACCAGCGGACGTTGCCGTTGCGGGTGCTGAGCGCGTAGAGGCTGCCGTCTTCACAGCCGAAGTAAATGGTGCGGTCGACGACCACCGGCGAGGACTCCGCCCGGCCGGGCAACGAGCGTTTCCAGATGATCCTGCCGGTTTTGGCGTCGAGCTTGATGACGTGCCCGGGAACAAGGTTGACGATGTAGAGGCGGTGCTTGTAGTAGCTCGGCGATGAGGCGTTGAGGCGGCCGATGCGGCGCTTCCAGAGCTGCTTGCCGTTGTCGGCGTCGAGCGCGATCGCGTGGCCGCTGTTGTCGACGAAGTAGAGCTTGCCCCCCGCCACGACCGGCGGGAACTCAAGCAGCGGCCGCTCGGTGTAACGCCAGACCCGCTTGAAGGGGGGCTTCACCCCCTTCACCGGCAGGTAGCGGGTGCGGGAGCGGTCGTAGCCGTAGAGCGGCCAGCTCACCGTCTTGCGCTTCTGCACCTTCGGTTTCTGCGGATGGAATGCGACCCCTTCGTTGTGGATGTCGGGCGGGCGCTTGAACTTGTCGTAGGCGATCCCGACGGCTCCGCCTACGATCAGCACGAGGGCGCCGATCAGTCCCAGCGCAGCCCAACGGTGCTCACGCCAAAGCCGCCGCAGGGTCGTCAACCACCCGCTCACCGGCGCAGCTCCCACATCTCGATGAAGCCGTGATCGGCGAAGCCGAGGCGTTCGTAGATCGGCGCTCCCGCTTGCGTCGCCTGCAGCGATGCGCTCGAGAGGCCCTCCTCGCGGGCCGCGGCGAGAGCGTGGAGCATCAGCCAGCTGGCGATACCGCGGCCGCGGTGCTCGGGCGGCGTGGCGACGCCGGTGACGCAGCAGTCCTCGCCGACGGCGATCGTGCCGACGCAGCCGACCGGCTTCCCACCGGCGTAGGCCCCGTGCCAGCGGATCGCCGTCTCTCCGGCCAGTCCGGCGCGGAAGCCGTCCTCGCCGTAACCGTAGGCGCGGTCGTTCAGCGCCGCTGCCATCGCCGCGTCGCCGGGCTGCGCCTCGACCCCCGGCGGGGGCGCCGGAACGGGGGCGAGGCCCGCCAGCTCCATCGCCATCGCCCGCGGCGCCGCGTCGAGCAGGTGGCCACGCTCGGCGAGCAGCCGAGCCGTCTCACGATCCTCGTCGGGGACCCAGACGGTCCAGGCGCGGACGCCCTGCTCGTAATAGAGCTTCCCCAGGGCGTCGGCCTCGCGGGCGAGGGCGGCCGGGTCCTCGTAGAAGACGGAGTTGAAGAGGGAGCGCTGCGGCGAGGCCGGCACCAGCGAGGCGAGCAGGCCCTCGCGCTTGATTAACCGCGAGTCGGCTGCGGCGCTGCCGAAGGCCTCGACCTCGTCGCGCACCCCGGCGATCGCCCGCCGCCGCAGCTCCTCGTCGCCGACGCGCTGGCCCATCCGGGCCGGACTCAGCCTCCGGCCGCCGCGCGCCGCTCGGCCTCGGCGCTGACGCCGTTCAGGAGCTGGGAGATCGCCCGCCTGACCGCGACCACGACCAGCCCTCCCGCGACCGGCACCGTCGGCGTGGTCCGCACCGCGTAGGTCACCTTCGTCCCGGCGCCGTTTGCCTCGAGCGAGACGGTGCCGACGTGATCGCGGACCGGAAGGCCCGAGAGCACCTTGTAGGAGAAGCGGCCGGGGCGGTCGAAGGCGATCACCTCCTCGCGCATCGGCGGCCCCACCGCGGTCAGCCGCCGGATCGCACCGACGCCGTTGACGTCCGCGTCCCCCTCCCGCTCAAGCTCCGCCTTGCGCAAGGGCGTCAGCTCGGCGTAGAGCCGGTGGTCGGTCAGGACGTCGAACACCGTCTCTGGGGGCGCGTTTACCTCGCGCAGGAGAGTGAAGCTGGCCACGGCCGGAGAGCCTAGCGAGGTGGGCGGAGGCGCCTCACCCCGCCGTCCTCCAGCGCCGCGGGTCGCTTTCCCCGATCGCCTCGGCTTCGCCCTGCAACGCCAGGTGGTCGAGGCAGGACATGACGATCTGCAGGATCCAGGCGGTCCCCACGCCTTCGGCGTTGTCCGGCCCGACGATGTCGGCGACTATCTCGAAGGCGGTCTTCTCGTCGCCCTTCAGCGAAGCGCGGGTTTTCGCCAGCAAGTCCTCGACCTGCCCCCGCGCCTCGGCGATCTTGATCTGCGGCTCGCGGAAGGTGCGGCCGTGGCCGGGCAGGACCAGGCCGACGTCGAGCGGCTCGATCTCGTCGAGACCGGCGAGGAATTCACCCACCGGGTCGGGGCTGTGACCGTGGTCGAAGAACAGCACCGTGCGGCCGAGCAGGTGGTCGCCGGAGATCATCAGCTTGCGCTCGGGCTGGTGCAGGATCACGTGGGACGGGGCGTGGCCGGGCGTCTCGTGCACCTGCCAGGTGCCGAGGTCGGTCTCGACCTCGACGCCGGGCACGAGCTCGCGATCGGGCTCGGCGATGCCGTCGATGCCGCTGTCGTCGTCTTCACGCCGGGCGCGGAAACGCTCCAGCAAAGGTGGCGGCACGCCGTTTATGCGCGCCACCTCGATCCGCTGCTCGAGGTGCGCGGCGGGGTCCTCGGCGAGCAGCCGGATGTGGCCCCAGGCGGGATGCATCCAGAGCTCGCAGCCGGCACCCGCGACGATCGGCGCGGCCAGCCCGTAGTGGTCGGTGTGAGAGTGGGTGCAGACCAGCAGGCGGACGTCCTCGAGGCCGAAGCCGGCCTGCGCCAGCGCCAGGTCGAAGCGGCGCAGGCCGCCCCTGCCGCCGATCCCGGTGTCGAAGAGGACGATGCCGCCATCGGAGGCGACCGCCCAGACATTGCCGTGGGGGACGCCCGGCCAGGGCAGCGGCAGGCGCAGCCGCCAGACGCCCGGCAACACCCTCTCGGCGCGCGGCGCCTCCGGCCGCTTGCGCGGTTCGCTCATCTACCGGGCTCCACGGGTTGCGATCCTATGGCGCGATGGCCGCAGCCGACGAAACGCCCGGACTCCGCTTCGCCGCGACCCTGCGCGAAGGCGAGCGGGTGACGCCGCTGGAGCTGTTCTTCGACCTCGTTTTCGTCCTCGCGATCACCCAGTGCACGGCGCTGATGTCTCACCAACCGACCTGGTCAGGGCTCGCCCAGGGACTGCTGGTGCTGGGCATGCTCTGGTGGGCCTGGACCGGGTATGCCTGGCTGACCAGCGTCCTTGACCCCGAGGAGGGCGCGGTGCGGCTGGTCATGTTCGGGGCGATGGCGGCGCTACTTCTGGTCTCGCTCTGCGTGCCGGACGCGTTTGGCAACCTCGCCCTCGCCTTCGCCCTGATCTACGGCCTCGTCCGCGCCGCCCACATCGCCCTCTTCATGCTGGCCAGCCCCGAGGACGACAGCCTGCGCCACTCGGTGCTCAGCCTCGCCGTCAGCAGCGCGGTCGCCGTCGCCCTGCTGGCGCTGGCCTCGCTCTTCGACGGCCTCGCCCAGGGGGCGCTCTGGGCCCTCGCCCTCTTCCTCGACATGGGCGGGCCCTACTTCTTCGGCTCGGAGGGCTGGAAGCTGGTGCCCGGGCACTTCGCCGAGCGGCACGGGCTGATCGTGATCATCGCCCTCGGCGAGTCGATCGTCGCGATCGGCGTCGGCGCCGCGCACGAGCTCAGCCTCGGCATCGCCACGGCGGCGGTTCTCGGCGTCGCCCTGACCGCCGCGATGTGGTGGATCTACTTCGACATCGTCGCGATCGTCTCCGCCCGGCGCCTGGCCGATGCCGAGGTGGGAAGGACCCAGAACGAGATGGCGCGCGACTCCTACTCCTACTTCCACCTGGTCATGGTCGCGGGGATCGTCCTCGTCGCCCTCGGCCTGAAGACGACGATCGGCCACTTCGGCGACCACCTCCACGCCGTTCCCGCCTTCGCCCTACTCGGCGGGCTCGCCGCCTACCTGCTCGGCCACGTCGCCTTCCGCTACCGCCACATCCACACCGTCAACCGGCACCGCCTGCTGCTGGCGATCGTCCTGTTCTTGCTGGTACCTGTGGCGACGGCGGTCCCGGCCCTGGTCGCGCTGGCCGTCGCCAACCTGTTGATCTGGGCGATGATCGCCTACGAGACCCGCAACTACGGCGAGGGGCGCCGGCGCGTCCGCCGGCCCGAGGCGCAGGCCGCCGGGGCCTGACCCGCGCCCCGCAACCCACTCGCCTACGGCGCGACGAAGGTCGCCGGGTCGGGGCCGATCCGCTGGCCGACGTCGAGGGCGCTGATCTCGCGCATGTCCTCGGCGCTCAGCTCGAAGTCGAAGACATCGAAGTTCTCGCGGATGCGCGCCGGGGTGACGGACTTGGGGATGACGATGTTGCCGATCTCCAGGTGCCAGCGCAGGATCGCCTGCGCGGGCGTTTTGCCGTGGCGGTTGGCGACCGCGGCGATGGTCTCGTTGGCCAGCAGCTCGCCCTGGGCGAGCGGGCTCCAGGCCTCGGTCGCGACCCCGTGTTCGAAGTGCCAGGCCCGCAACTCGGCCTGCTGAAGGTGGGGATGGAGCTCGATCTGGTTGACCGTGGGCAGCCGCTCCGCCCCACGCTGGAGGCGTTCGAGGTCCTCGATGCGGAAGTTGGAGACGCCGATCGAGCGCGACCCGCCCTCGTCCTGGATCCGTTCGAAAGCCCGCCAGGTGTCGAGGAAGCGGCCCTCGGTCGGCACCGGCCAGTGGATCAGGTAGAGGTCGACGTAATCGAACCCGAGCTGCTCGCGGCTGCGCTCGAAGGCGCGCAGGGTCGAGTCATACCCCTGTTTCGAGTTCCACAGCTTGGTCGTGACGAAGACCTCCTCGCGCGGGATCGCGGCCGCCTCCATGGCCGCTCCGACGCCGGCCTCGTTGCGATAGGCGGCCGCGGTGTCGATGTGACGGTAGCCGGCGTCGAACGCCTCCTCGACCGCGCGCCGGGTCTCGTCCGGCGGCACCTGGAAGACGCCGAATCCGAGCTGGGGGATCTCGACTCCGTCGCGCAGGGCAATCGTCGGGACGGTGGTCGCCTGGGTCATCTCACTCTCCTCTACTGGCGGACGGGGTTCGATGTCCCTCTACCCGCCGGCGCCTGCGAGCATACCGGCGACGGTCGCGACCCGGGGAGGGAAGTGACGACCGGGAAATCGCGGCTAGCTGGTGGCGAGGCCGATCGCCAGCAGCGGGAAGGCCGCCATCACGCCCAGGTAGGCGCCGATCGCGAGGCCAGTCCTGGCGCCGGTGCTGCGCGAGCGGGCGCCGGAGACGAGGCCGAGGAAGGCACCCGCGGCAGCGACTCCAAATCCGATCCAAAATACATCCGGCATGGGCGCGGCGAGACTATCGAACGCTCCCGGCAATGAGTAGATTCCTGCGGCAGTGAGGCTGCTCGCCTTCAGCGACCTGCACCGCGACCTCGGCCAGGCGGCCGAGCTGGTCGCAATGGCAACCGAGGCAGACGTGGTGATCGGCGCCGGCGACTTCGCCTCTGTGCACGAGGGCCTCGAGGAGACGGTCGCCGCCCTGGCGGCAATTGAGACGCCGACCGTGCTCGTGCCCGGCAACAACGAGACCGAGGAGGCGCTGCGCGCGGCGGCGGCGGCCTGGGATGGCGCAACCGTCCTGCACGGGAGCGGCGCCGCGATCGCCGGGGAGGAGTTCTTCGGCCTCGGCGCGGGGGTGCCGGTCACGCCCTGGGACTGGAGCTTCGACCTCGACGAGGAGAGCGCGGCGGAGATGCTCTCCGCCTGCCCTGAAGGCGCGGTCCTCGTCCTCCACTCTCCGCCGCAGGGCCACTGCGACATGGGTGGGGGCGCCGACCACTTCGGCAGCAAGGCGCTGCTGCGGGCGATCGAACAGAAGCGCCCCCGCATCGCGGTCTGCGGGCACATCCACGAGTCCTGGGGCTGCGAGAGCCAGATCGGCGAGACGCCGGTCCGCAATCTCGGCCCCAAGGGGACCTGGATCGAGTTGCCCACCGCGGGCTAGACGCGGGGGATCTGCCAGGGCAGCACCGGCGGGCGCGGCGAGCCGTCGGCAAAGCTCTCGTCCTCCTCCTGCCAGCCCAGGTGCAGGGCCAACAGTTCGGCTGTCGCTGTGTTTGCGAAGGCCCGCTGGCCCGCGTCCGCCCACCCGTAGCGCTCTTCATCGCCGAGGGGCGGCTCCTCCAGCGGCAGCGCCGGCGGCTTCTCCGGTGTGGCGCCGAAGCCCTTCAGCACCTGCCCACCCTGCTTCTCCAGCTGGGTCATGTAGGCGCGGTAGCGGAGCCAGCGCTGGTTGTCCCAGTCCAGCGCGGTGCCGGGCGGCGGCTCTGGCGCGAAGCGGGCGCTGAGGCTGGCGGCGGCGCTGCGGCCGCGCTCGGCGAGGCGCTCGATCGCTGTGCGGTCCATGTTCAGGTTCATGCCGCCCTCCTTGGCCGAGAGGCGCACGTGGGCGATTCGGTCGCGGTAGCCGGGCCCGCGCATCTGCCGGTTGTCGATCCAGTTCTGGGCGGTACGGAAGATCGCGTTGAGGAAGGAGAAGAGGCGGCCGAAACCGCCCTTGTCCTCCCAGCCAACCCAGGCCTCGGCGATCCCCTCTGCGTTGTTCGCCGGCAGCCAGACGTTCGCCGACTGGTCTTTGCTCGGCTCCTCTCCGGGGGGCAGCTGGGCGAGGTCGATCGCGTAGGTGGGCCAGCGGGGGACCGGCGAGTCGAAGAAGTGGACCGGGAAGTTGCTGGTGATGCCGCCATCGGAGAACCAGCAGCGCTCGACCCGGGGCTTGCCGCTCTCGAGGCTGTTCTCGGCGTAGAGGGGGACGGCGCCGATCAGCACCGGGAAGCTGAGGCTCATCCGCGCCGCGACCACGACCGGCAGGTCCTCTGCGTGGGGAAACCGCACCAGGCCTTCGCCGGGCGGCTCGCCGCCGTCGGCGGGGGCGGCCGCGACCATGTGGTCGACCACCGGCTCGGGGAAGAGATCGAGGAACTCCTCGGGCTTGAACCAGAACTCCTCCTCGCCCTCAAAGGGGAGCGTGTAGGGACGCGCCTGGCTGATGCAGGAGGTCATCATCTGCAGCGTCAGCCCCGGCTCGCCGTCGGGCTCCTCGAGCCGGCCGAGGTCGCCGAAGGTGAGCGGCGGGTCCTCCGGGCCCTTGCCGGCCAGCTTGTCGAGGTATTCGGCCAGCCAGCGGGTCAGGGGTGGCCGCGGCGCAGCGCCACCACGGTCGTTGCCGGGGCACAGCCCGTAGTAGGAGTCGGCCAAGCGGCGCAGGCGGAGCGTCGCCGAAAGGGCGATCGCGACTATGACTCCGAGGGGAAGCAGCACGAGGGCCCCCACCGCCGTGGCGAGGACCTTCATCGCCGTGGGGGGATCAAGGGCGAAGGTCGCGACGATGAAGGCGGCGCCCGGCAGCAGGCCCAGGTTCGCAGCAAGCGGGAAGCCGTTGAGCGGCGCCATCAGCTTGGTTGGGAGCCCGCCTTCAAGCGTGCCGAGGAGGGTTTCGAAGAAGGGTCGCATGCGCCGGCTCGGCTGGAACAGCGCGGTCAGGTTCGTGCCCAGCCAGCCCGGTAGCTCCGCCATCTTCGCGTAGGCGCCGGGGTTCTTACCGCTGCGGGTGCCGTACTCGGCCGCCGCCACCGCGGCAGCGGCGATCGCCCCGGCCGAGGTGCCGCCGATGCTGCGGAAGCGGTGCTCCTTTGCCAACTCGACCGCGGCCAGCGGGTAGACGACCCCGCTGGTGATGCCGCCCTTCATCACGATGTCGCAGTACCTCGCCAAATCGTCTCTCCTCCCGCGATCGAGCCGACCGCAATAGACAGGAACGCTCGATCAACAAAACCAGACCGGCGGGCGCGAAGCAATCCCCCGGCTCGATCAGTGGCCGAGCAGGCGGGCTAGGCTGCCGAAGATCGCCGCCCCGGTCCCGCCGGCGACCACGGTGTAGAAGACCGCGGCGAGCGACTTCTCGACCCAGGGGTGGGTCTCGACAGACCAGCGCCGGTAGTCCTTGCCGGTCTCGCGCTCGATTTTCACAAAGCCTCCACGAATCGGGAATAAGCTGCCAGCGGAAACCTCCCGTAAGAGGCCATCGCTGTCCACAGCACTATGTGTGGAGATATATCGTATGGCATACAACACATCTCAGCAAGGGCCGGCTTTTGCTGCTATTCCTTTTGCTGTCGAATCAAAGGAGGACGACATGTACGCACGAGTCGCGCGTTTCGAGGGCGCCGACGCCGAGTCGCTCGAACGCACCGCCGCCGAGATCCGTCAACGGGCTGAGGCCGAGGAAGGCCCACCCGAGGGCGTGCCGGCCAAAGGGTTGCTGCTGCTGAACGACACCCAGAGCGGCCGTTCCCTGGCGATCAGCCTGTTCGAGACCGAGGACGACTACCGCCAGGGCGACGCGACGCTGAGCGAGATGAGCCCACCCAGCGACGGCATGGGTCAGCGCGTCGCAGTCGAGAAATACGAGGTCGCGGTCCAGCTCGAGGCCTGAGCCCAGGCTGAAGCCGGAAGCGACCTCGGTGGCGGGCTAACGGCTCAGCCCGCCACCTCCTCGCCGTGCCCGAAGCGGACGTTGGGCAGAGTGCGGTTCAGCCACGAGGGCATCGACCAGGCTGCCCGACCGGCGAGCCGCAGGAACACCGGCAGCAACAGCAGGCGGACCGGGAAGGTGTCGAGGAGGACGGCGACGCCGAGGATCACCCCCATCTCCTTCGGGGGCAACGGCCCCGAGAGGGCAAAGGTGAAGAAGACCGCGACCATCACCATGCCCGCGGCGAGGACGACGCGCCCCGAGCGGGCCAGCCCGCCGACCATCGCCTCCCTTGCGTCCCCCGTCCGCTCCCACTGTTCCCGCGCCGAGGAGAGCAGGAAGACGGTGTAGTCCATCGCGATGGCAAAGATCATCGCGAAGAAGAAGATCGGCCCCCAGGCGTCGAGAAAGCCCTGCGATTCGAAGCCGAGCAGGCCGCTCAGGTGACCGTCCTGGAAAATCAGCTTGGCGACCCCGAAGGCGGCGGCGGTCGAGAGCAGATTGGCGAGAACTGCGATCGCCGCCACCAGCGGCGCCTGGAAGGCGATCAGCAGCAGTAGGAACCCAAGCCCGACGACGAGCCCGATCGCCAGCGGCGCCTTCGCCGCCAGCGCCGACTCGAGGTCATGGTTCTCGGCGGCTGCGCCGCCAACCAGGGCGGCCGGGGGCAGCGTGTCCCGCAGCCGCTCGACCGTGTCGCCGAAGTCGGCGCTCGCGGCGGCGCTGGTCGGCACCGCGCCGACCAGGACCGCATCGCCCCCGCCGACAACGGGGGCGACGGCGGAAGCGATGCCGGGGTCGTCTTCCAATCCTTCCACCACCGCCTTACGGGCGGAGCGCGGCGCGGTGACTTGAATCGTCGCCGGCGCGCCCGCGCCGAAGGCGGCGCTGAGGTGGCGATAGCCGACTCGCGAGGAGTCGTCCTTGGGGACGACCTTGATCGACGGCATCCCCGTCCTCAGGCTGAGCGCCGGGAGGGCGAGGCCGACGAGGAGGACCAGGGCAAGGCCGCCGAACAGGAGTGGGCGCCGCCACAGCAGCTCCCCCCAGCGAGCTAGCCGCGGCGAGCCGCGATCGCCGCTGCCGGCCCAGGGTAGGGACAGCCTGTCGACCTTGGACCCAAGCTTGGCCAGCACCGCCGGCAGCAGCGTCAGCGTCGCCGCCAGCACGAACAGGACCGAAACCATGATTCCCAGCGAGACCGAGCGGAAGGCGGGGCTGGGGACGAGCAGCACCGCCGAGATCGAGACGAGCACGGTGAGAGCCGAGAAGAGGACCGCCTTGCCGGCGCTGTCCATCGCCTCGGCAACCGCCTCGACTGCGGTGCGATCGCCTGCAAGCCCAGCGCGGAAGCGCATGACGACGAACAGCGCGTAGTCGATCCCGAGCGCCAGCGCAAACATCAGCGCGAAGTTCATCGCCCAGATCGAGATCGGCGAGATCTGGGTGCCGAGGTAAAGGACGCCGGCGGAGGCGACGAGGCCGACGATCGTCAGCATCAGCGGCAGGCCCGCGGCTACCAGCGAGCCGAAGGCGAGGATGAGGATCGCCAGCGTCACCGGCCAGGAGATCAGCTCCGACTTCAGCATCGCCTCGCGGTTGGCTTCGTTGAAGTCCGCCCACATGCCCGCGGCGCCGGTCAGGTTCGCCTCGATTCCCGGTCCCGCCGCGGCGGCGATCTCGGGCCTGAGACGATCGGCGGCGGCGACCATCTCGTTCGGCCCGCGGGCCGCGGTGCCGACCACGATTGCGGTCCGGCCATCCGCGGAGATCGATCCGCCGGGGCGCGGCGGGATGACGGCGGCGACCGCGGGGTCGGCGGCCAGCACCCGTTCAACCGCGGCCGCGGCGCGCTGGAGCCGCAGCGCACTCGCTCCGCCCCCGGAAGAGTGGACCGCGACCTGGAGCGCGTAGGAGCCGGCGCCGCCGAACTCGCGCTGGGTCTGGTCCCGGACCCGGACGGACTCCGAGCCACTGGCTTCCCAGCCGGCGCCGGAAAGCGCCGTCTCGACCCGGGGCGCCAGCAGCCCGAGGCCCACCGCGATCAGCGCCCAGGTAAGGAAGACTCCCCGCCTGTGGGTGGCGACGTAGCGCCCCAGCCGCCCGATCGGTCCCAGCTTCCGTGCCGTGCCCATTCCCTCTCCTTGGCCGTTTTACAACTAGACAGTTTACCAACTTATCAGTTGTGAACTGTACAATGGTCACATGAAGCAGAGTCAGTTGACCCCAGAGGCGGCGGAGCTGATCGCGCGCCGTTTTCGCGCCCTCTCAGATCCGACCCGGCTGCGGATCCTCGATGTCCTGCGCCGCCAGGACGAGGCCTCGGTGGGGGAGATCGCCGAGCTGGTCGGGGGCTCGCAGCAGAACATCTCCAAGCACCTCGGCGCCCTCCTCGCGGAGGGCTTCGTCTCGCGCCGCAAGCGCGGCACCAGCTCGCTCTACCGGATCGCCGACCCCGGCGTGCACCAGATCTGCGACGGGATCTCAGCCGGAATCGAGGCCCAGCTGGCAGAGATGGAGGCGGCGCTCTCCGGCTGAGCCGACCGTCACCCTGGCCGCGGACCCCCTCGGCCGCAGCCCTCCGCCGCAAATCCGCTTCCCAAGCAGGATCACGTCAACGCGCCCGCAGGATTCGAACCCGTGACCTTCGGTTCCATAAGCTGGAGAACGCCCGCATGGCAAAGCCGTTTGCGGCGATTCTGTGACAGATATGCGACTTGACGGTTGCGGATTGTTTCGCCGCGGCTGAAAGCCCAATCTAGGCTTTCGCGCTAGAAGACCGATCAGGCGGCGCGGCGGCGCTGAAAGGGGTTGCCGCGCACCGTCTTCGACTCAACGACCTTCCCCATGCTGTTCTTGATGCGTACCTCGCCGCCGCCATCATGGCGGACCATCGAACGGGCCATTTTCATGGCGTCTGACTTCTTCTCAGCGAACGCCGAGGCGCGCTTATGCCCAGCCTGAACTACTTCCCAGCCGCCAAGTCGCTTGCTGGGCTGAACGCTGCGATTTGGGCTTCGGCTTGCCATTGTCATGACAATACCCCGAACCACGGCGGATGTAGCACTCAAGCCCCGGACAGGCTTGGCAATCCGAGAGGATGGCTCTCGGAGTCGAAGAACACAAGCGGGTCCGCATCCAGGCTACCCCGCAAGATAGCCTTGACGGCACGGATTTCCTTCTTGCTCTTCCCCTCTTTTCGGATCGAGACAGCAATAGGGCGATCAGGGTTGCGATTGAGCGCCTCAACGAGATGCTGGTCTTGCTCGCCGAGATCGCTGCCGAACACGACAAGCGGAAGATCGCATTCGCCGAGCTGATCGAGCGCATGGGCGAGGTAGTCATTGCCCTCGATGGCTTGCAGCTTGTGCTGCGAAGAACCCTCGGTGATGAGCAAGGGACGGGCTTGCTTGTCGCCGTCGAGGGGCCGTCCGAACTGGTCGAGCAGCGTTTGAAGGTTAGTCTGGACAAGCTTGCGCGTAAGCCCAGAGCCCATAACCACCAAGTGGAGGGCACCGTGCAGGAAGTAGATCGGGGTCAAGTGCTCCGGAACGTCTGAGTCAGTCGGATCGAAGCAGTTCCCACTGCCCCAGAAACAGTCACACAGACCATAGTAATTCACTGCCCCCATCGCCCAATACACGATCAGGTCATAGCTAGTCGTGAAAACGTACTCCTGCGCCTGCAACACATGTCCTATAGCTTTGAGTGTCTCCTCTTGGATGCCCGTTCGATTTATGTGCACTGACCGCACGGCGTTTCCAAGCGCGAGTTGAATGCTCTGATAACGATCAAGATAGGGTCGGGCGTTCTCCCCAAGCGCCTCTGCCATCCGAATCGCCGCCGCTAGGTCAGCAAGAACACGCTCGAAGTTCTTGGTGTCCAGAATCTCAAATAGATTGCGGTCGGCGTGAGTCAGACTCCCCGCCGTATTGTCCTGTTGGGCCTTGTCAAAAAGGGAGGGGTAACCAAAGTTCCCCCAGATATGTCTGCTGAGCCCGTTGCCGAGCAACAGTCCAGACCAGTCATCCCGCTCGGCAGTGACTTCTTGCCAAGTCGCAAGACTGTCGTCAATTGGATGGTCCGTAAGCGCCACGGATACTTCCTACCAGGTTCCGGAAACCCAAACCGCCCAGCGAAGGCGTCATTCTTCGTCAAAACAGCCGGGCATCACCCGGCCTCCGTCCGGATTGCTGCAAAGCTCTCGCCCACCGGATGCGTGTATCGCGCGAGCATCGTCTCTACGCGATGGCCAGCAATCTCGGCCAGGTCGGCGTCGTTGACGCCTGCGGCGCGGAGGGTGGGTGACGTAGCTGTGGCGGCACTCGTGGGGGCGGAGGTCTAGGGCGGAGGTTTCCTGGGCTGGCTTCCAGATGTCGCGGTAGAAGTTGCGCTCGCGCCACATGCGGCCGGTGGGGGTCGTGAAGAGGAGGTCGCAGTCGGAGCCGTTGAGGCGGATCTGGGCTTCGAGCATCCAGGCGAGTGTCGCGGGGACGACGCGGCCCGCATCCTGCTCGCCGTGGTCGGTCTTCGTTCCCTCAAGGATCGCGCCCTCGTGGGCGGTGCGTCGGATTTGGGGCGTTTCGCCGTCGAAGTCTTCGCGGCGCAGAGGCAGCACCTCTCCCAATCTCATGCCGGTGTCGGTGAAGACACGGACCATCGGCTCGTAGCGACCAGCGGCCTTGGCGAAGCAGTGCATCTGCTCGAAGCTGAAGACGCAAATCCCAGGGAGCTAGTCCCCGCGCAAGATCTGATCGACGCGGCTGCGATGCAGGCTGGCCGCCTTCGCAATATCGGCCAATGAGAGGCCGGCTGCTCGCGCTTGCTCGAAGCTCTGGCGCCGCGCCTCACGACCGTCGTCGAGCTGACTGCGCAGGCGCTCGAACTTGACTTGAGCGCGACGCACGTCCGCAACCGCCTTCCGCCGCGTCTGATCCGTCATCGCCGGAGAGCCTATTCGCCAGCGGCGACCGTCAGAGATGCGACCAAAATGTGGCCACGACACTCCGGAACGCCTCGGAATCGCCAGGAAGCCCGCGGAACGCCGATCCAACTCGAAGCCGCGCAAACCGCTCTGCGATAGGAAACGCGTGGCCTCGCAGGGAACGCACCGGAACGCGCCTGACAGGATTCGAACCTGTGACCTTCGGTTTCGTAGCCCGCGCCGGTGGACCGGCTGGGCTACGTGGGGCTAGGTTTCAAGCGGTTTCCGGCAAATCGAGTCCAGCTGGGATCGGCTGGAATCTGTGGGGCATGTTGCCCCATTTGTTGCCCCAGGGGTCCTGTCACCCGCCCGCGATCAGTACGCGGTATGCCCAGGTGGAGTCGCGTCCTCGACCGATGGATCGACCTCTCGAGCGCGGTCGCGTAGGTCGGGGTGAACCAGAAAGACGTCGATCAGCGGCCGCGAGCCGCCGATGCACGTCCAATCGTCATCCCACAAGGTTGAGAAGAGCCAGGACCGATCGGCCGGGAACATCAGGTCCGGCAGAACGCCCTTCCAACAATCCTCGCGCCAGGTACCGGCCTGCTCGGGGCCGGCCTCGATGAGCACATACGGCCAGTCGGCGTAGAACCTCGTCCGCTTTGCGCCGTTGAAGATGAGGTCGGACGCTCCTGTTTCGAGATAGCCCAGCCACCACGGCTGCGCCTGAGAGTGCTGGCTGAGCACCGCAAGCACTCCGGCGTCATGACGGTCTCCATCTATTTCCAGTTGCTCCCACTCCTCGGCGGTGGAAGCAGTCGGCTGTTTGCCGGTGCCAGGCAACTCCAGGGTGGCGTACGCCTCGAACACCGGGGGGATCGCGGACGTGATCCTCAGCCCGCTCGGAGTGTTCTCCTCGATCCACGCGACCTCAGCATCGCCGCCGATGCGCCACTCGCGACCGTCCTCGCTGCACCAAGTCTCCATCTCGCGATCCACCCTCGGCCTTTGACTGTAGTGCGGTAATCCCAGAGAGGTCGAAGCGCTACCGGCCCACCGGTTCAGGCATCAAGACTTGGAAGCTGCCATCGCGAGCGACGAGAACTACGGGTAGTCCTTCATCGGTAGCGCACTTGATCTCGCGGCCAGCTGATGCCGCGTCGGCGTCGATGAAGGCGGCTCGCTCGGGATAGGAGGATTGCCCCGCGATGGCGAGATCGATCGCTTCGTCCATGACCTTGGCGGAGACAGGAGGCTCGATGCTCTCAGTGCCTGCCTGCTCGATGTTCCTGAGCGCGTCGCGATCCAGCCCGTCCACGCTACGGAGACGCTTGGCCAACCGTTGCAATCGCTCAGCCCGCTGCTTCCCATTCAGCGCTGGCCGCTCTCCGATCCGTCGAGCGTCGCGGTGACTCACGGTCCGATTCTCTCCGTCAGGAGCCTCTCTGCCAACTGGCGGACACGCGGTCCGTCGCAGCCTCGCAAAGCGTCCACGAGCGCCAAGCGCTGCCACAGCTCCGAATCGGCGAGCGCCGCCTTCGGCACCATCGGATGGAGCGGCTCCAACGCCAGCCCCCGTACCCTGCCCGTGGCGTAGGGCCAGACGACCGGCAAACCCGCATAGTCGGCGAGCTCCCCCTTCAGCGGATCAGCTGCCCACGACGACGGAACCCCAGCAACTTCGGCGCCCAATTTTGCCGGGAAGCTGAACCTGACCGCATGAATGAGGAACTCTTCAGCATGTGGCTCGTGGACCCGCCGACGTTCCATCGAGTAGAGGTCCGCTTCGCCAAGACGACGTATCGCTCGATGCGTGCCCGCGACATCGAAGCCGAGCCCACTTGCAAGGTCTCGCACGGAAGTCGGCCCGCCCGGCTCAAGCAGCTTCAGAAGCACGACCACGTCCTGCCCCTTCAGCACGGCGTTTCATGTTTCGATACGTGAAACAAGGAGCCGGCCCTACTCGGCGAGACGGCGCAGCGTCTCGGCGTGTTCCTTCATGGCTCTGCGAATCTGCCGCCGCAATGCCTCTGGCGTGCCCGGCAAGCCGGACTTCAACTCACCCTTGACCGTGTCTCTTTTTTGCTTGGGAGTGTTGGGGCTCATAGGCGTAGAAGGCTAGCTGGCCGCGCAGCGTAAACGTTTCGCCAGCCATCACCCTTGGCTGTCGGGACCGTCCGATAGACATCGGCAAATGCCCGACGCGATTGCCGAGCTACTCGCCACCGACGCTGCCCGCGTCAAGCTCGGAGCGCGGGGAATCTCGACGGCCGAGGCCGAGCAGCTGCCGCGCAATCGCCACGCAATCGTTCGCAATCCTCACAGCGGCGGTCAAGAGGGTGAGCGACTGCTGATCATCGGCCATACCGATGGCGGTCGCGCCCTCACGCTCGTGATCGAGCGCACCGTCGACCCAACGTCGTGGCTAATCGTCACCGGCTGGACCGCCACCGAGCGCGAGCGTAGAATCATTGGTTGACATGGGGAAAGATCCCTGGACAGACCCCGATCCTCAGCCCGGAGACTTCGATGCTGAGATTGACCGCGCCCGCTCCGATCAGATCGAGATACACGAGGGCAACCCCGACGCGAAGCTCTCGATCATCGTGAGCGTTGAGGGCGACGACGCCAAGCGCCTAGAGCGAATCGCCACCGAGCGCGGCCAGCAGCCGGGCGAGGTCGTCTCCCAACTTCTGCGCAGCGCCTGAGCTCTTTAAAGGCCCGGGAGTCATTTCCGAAGGCGCGACCCTCGGTTCCCTAGAAAGGTCATCCGCGCGCGACCGCCCAGTTGGCCTCTATGCGCAGCCATTCCAAAATTCCGGGATTATTCTATTTACCCCGTGCCACGCCGCTCCGAGAATGCGAGAAGCGACCGCCCCGATCCTTGCGCTCCGGATCAACTTCCCCCCGGCGCGCCAGAAGATGGTCCGGCACTTGCTGAACGACTCGGCTTCGGGCCGGGGGTAATCAGAAGGGCTAAAGCGCAGTGGGATCTCGATAACGAAGCCGCTGAGCGCGAGCTCCGCAACCGGATATACGAGCATGGCTATCCGACGAAAGAGCTGCCTCTTTGGGTTGAGCTCCACGATCAGGACATCAGCGAATTCTTCATCGCGATACCCGAAGGGGGCCTGCTGTTTGTTCGGAGAGCATTCCCCGCAGAATCATGGGAGTGGGTTGCTAAGCGCTTGGTGTTCCCACCGAAGCCAGTAGGGCCTAGCAAATCTCCAAAGCCCATCCCTCCTACCTACATGTCTACCGACACAGTTGAACTGCTCAGGGATGACGATTTCGACTGGCGCTCTGCTGCTGCAAGAGCGCAGGTTCATACTCGGGCAATCTCCGCATATCGGCGAACCTGGCCAAACTGTGAGGACGCGCGATCAGCGATCCTCCAAGAAGCTAAGAACGCAACTGCCTTTTACGCAAGACTTCCTCGGGGTGTCGTACCGGGTCATGAGTACTCTCATCCCGTCCTCCTTTGCGACGCTTCCATATTGGAGGTTCGGATTGATGACAAGCGCGAGATCCTGATTAGGAGTTGGCATGAGATGCCAGCGAAAAGCGGGTGAGAGGTCCACATCCATCGTCTTATGCAACAACCATTCGCCTCTTGTGCCGTCTCAAGGACAGGGCTTAGTCGCCATCTACGGAATTTAGCGCCTAAGCGCCAATGGTGACGATGCGGACGACTAGGACGTCCCAGCTCGATCAACGCGAACGAGATCAACGAGGTTCTCGCATCGACTGGCATTCTTGAATAGACTCGTGATGTAGTTGCCCGCATACTCGCTCTCGACATGTCGGATCATTAGGTCCAGCACATCACCCGTGACTTTCGGCACTAGGTCGAGTTGCCCCTTCCAATCCGCATCAGGATTATCGATAGCGGACATATCAAGCTCGCGAAAGGCTAGATGAAGAGCGATCCGATTACCTTGTACGGCGACTGATCGTGCGCGGCCATCTAGCTCATGCCTTCGGGCCTCCAACTCTTGATCTACGGCACGAAGCACTTGGACTGAACGCCAAAGCCGCAGCGCAGAAGTAGAGGGATTAAAGAGTGTCCGATACGGGGGCCTCGTCGTTGACTCCCAGAGTCGACCGACGGCACTCTTGGCAATGACGGCGAGTGAAGGGTCGCCTTGCGCACAGGCAAGCGCTACAGTCGCCTCGGTCACCGTACATCCGTACTCACGCGGCGGCGTTTCCTCTCCCCGCTTGATCGAATACGTCTTCTGAACCGTGAGCAAAAGCTCAGTCCTGAGCCGCGATTGTTCCGAGTCTAGGGCAACGAAGTCACTCCGTTCAACCGTGTTCTGAGTGTTGGTCGCAGCCGTGACGTCCGACGCGAACTCAGGAGGACAACCCTCCAGGGAGATGAACCGCACCCACACCCTAGCGTCAAGACCGTCCGTCCTATCTATCTCTCTTGCGGCTCGCGCGATGGACGCAACCGTCTGGGCTCCATTGACTATCTGCACCCCACTTAGCAGGAACTCCGCGAAGGTTCGGGATGATGCTCCCTTCGGGAGCTTCTTGATCGAACTGCAAAGCGCCGTGATCCCGTTATTGAAGTACCAAAAATGAGACTGCTCGTCATGCAAAGTCCGAGCCAAGCCTTGATTGACGGATGTGTTTCCAAGCGGCTTTCGGATGTTCTGCTCGAACAGATGGTCTCCGTGGCGTTGAAACCAATCAGCGACGCCGGCCGCTGCGACTGTCCCGTAGAACGCTTCATATGGCTCGGTGACCAAGCCCCAATTTTCGATCGTGACTTGCAGATCGATTCGCGGACTGTCTGCATCGGCAGTGATGGCGCTGTGAAAATCCGCTAGACCCAACGATTCGACTCTGACAAGCGGATCAGGATTATTTAGGTCCGCTTCCATATCGCTAAACGCGTTGGCGACAGGCTGGGAGAAGTTCGGTGTGCCGGTAGTTGCCACAACCATGACGAAGGTGACATCTGGGTTTTGAAGCGCACCTTGAAGTTCGGCTACATGGCCTTGGAACTTGTTGTTAAAACGGTCGAAGCGCTCGTCGGTGAGATCCTTTAGGCCTGCAATGAAATTGCGGGTATCACCGACACCGATTCCTGCGGTTCCTTTCGAATCCCACTTTGCTTGCACAAGCACAACAACATCCGTCTCGCTGACATAAATTGCATCTATGCCATTGTCGCCGGAGCCGTCCGTGACGGCCGCTGCAGCAGCGTCGGCATCGATACCGGCGATGCGGCGAAGGGCCTGCGCAGCTAGGGCGCGGGTTCGAAAAACTTTCGTGCGTTCGTCATCCGAGGCCTTCTTGTAGTCGGCCATGTCGATAAGGCCGTCGAATCGTGCCGTCAGAGCATCCGAAATATGCCGTACCCGCAGTGCTGTCACATCGTCATTCTTACCAGGACTGGCCAGTGCTCGAGTTTGGGTATAGGTCTCCGGTCGTGGTTTCGAGCGTATGAGGCATCCCGGCGTCCCGAATGTGCCAGATGCCGAAGTTCAACCCGACCCCGATTTGGACGTTTCCGTTACAGCGCCAACGCCGGTACGCCATCTCCTGGCAGCAGGTGTGTGTAGCGGGTCAGCGTGAAGGCGGGCGAGTGGTGGCCGAGGGCACGGCTGAGTTGGAGGAGGTTGGTGCCTTGGCTTAGGTGGAGCGAGGCGAAGGTGTGGCGGAACGTATGGAAGCCCGCCCAGGGGGCGTCGACCTCCTCGGCAAGAGGCTTGAGGACCCGGCGGCGGAGGTTGCCGGGAGCGAGCGGACTACCCGCTTCGCTGGGGAAGACGAGGGCGGTCGAATCTCGATCGGGCTGAGCGGCGAGGTGGGCGCTCAGCTTCGCGACGAGCGGCGCCGGTAGGCGGACCTCGCGCTTGCCGTACTTGCTCTTGGGCGGCACGATCCGGTCGCGGACGATGGCGCGACGGACACAGACCTCGGGCTCGCTCTGGTCGAGTTGGAGGTGCAAGCGCTGGAGGGCGATCGCCTCGCTGATCCGCAGGCCGGTGGCGGCCAGGAGCTCGAACAGCGGCGCATGGCGCTCGGGCGCCATTGCCAGGAGGGCGGCGAGCTGGTCGCGGCTGAAGACCTTGACCTCCTCGTCCGGCAGTTGCTCGCGGTGCGGCATGGCGAGACCTTGGGCCGGGTTATGGCGGATCAGGCCCTCGCGCTTGGCGGTTGCCAGAGCAGCACGCAGCGGGATCACGGCGTTGGCGATGGTGCGGTCGCTGAGGCGCTTGCCTTGCTCCTCCTCGTCGGCGAGCCAGTCCATGTAGCGGGCCAGCGCGTAGGTGCTCAGGTCGGCCAGCTTCAGCTTGCGGGAGAAGTGGCGGTGGGCGTAGGCGCGAATCAGGCGGCGGTATTCCTCGCGGGTGCTCTCGCGGAAGCCGCGCCTTCCCTGGCCGCGGTAGCGCTCGACCCATTCATCGAGGTAGCGCAGGAAGCCGATTGTCGTGCGCTCCTGAAGCTCGCCGCGGTCGCGGTCGGTCTCGCTCTCGCGCTTGATCCCCTTCGCTTCCTCGTATGTGCGAGCGTGGCGCTTTCGCTGCCGCCCGGCGCTGCGGAAGACGGAGACGTAGCCGATGATCCGGCCCTTGCTGTCCACGCGCTTGAAGACACCCGGCGTCTTGGTCTTTCTCAGCCGTCGCCTGTCGCCGCAGCCTGGATCGACCGCAGGGGCCGACGTATCCTGGGAAACGCTCATGAGCACCACCTCGTGAGCCGGGGGCGGGCCGTGTACGCGGTGCCGCCCCATTTGCGTTGTCGGACAAAACGTTAACAGGAGGAACCGGGCTGCCAGGAGGCTTTCAGCGGCGCCGTTCGCAGCTCATTGTCTACTTCGCACTGCTGCTCGCACTACGGCTCGTTCTACGGCTCGCACCGCAGCTCGCACTACGGCTCGCATCGCCCCGATGTCGATGGTGGCCCAAAGTCGCTTGCCGCCTGCCGTTGGAGCGACCGCGCCGCGCTGACATCTATCTGTCGCACAGGGGTTCGCATCGGGGTCCGCACTGGGGTTCGCTATGGGGTCCGCATCGGGGTCCGCACGCTCGACAGCAAGGATTGCTCGAAAGCCGCTTGTTACCTGGCGATCCGGCGGCACGGCCTCACTGACATCTATATGTCGATGCCAAGCGTTCCCGAAATGCGCCGCAATCGCCGGGGGCTCGCGATCCGACCCGCTGCCGTCAGCCTCGCCGTGGCTCTGCTGATCTTCGCCTTCTGGGTGGACCGCCCGGCCGCCTGATCGGACGGCCGGCCGTTCAACGAAGACGGCGAGAACAGATCGACTGCGGCTTTCCGAGGGCCGAGGCAGGGACGCAGCCCAAGCATCGGGCTCCGTTCCCTCCCTGTGGCCTGCGCCTCGACCCTCGGGAAGCCGCTCGCCGCGTTGGCCGGTCGATCAGCCTTCGCCCGGGTCCAGACGCTCGATTAGCTCCTCGCACGTCGCCTTCGCCCGCCGGTAGCGATCCCTCGCGTTCTCTTCTTCGGCCTGCAGCATCCGGACGCAGGCCGAGCCGGTCAGGACGCTCTCGGCTTCGCCGCGCAGACGGCCGAGCAGTTCCATCAGGTCGTGGGACGGCATCGTCAGGTCGACGCTCTCGCGACCGTCCTCCTCGGCCCAGCCCAGGTCCTGCATCAGGCGAAGGTCTTCGCCGTACTCGATGCCGAGCCGCTCGGCCTTGGCGAAGTCCTTCTCCTCGATCGCGATCCAGAAATCGCCGAGGCCGCTGAGATGGTCGAGGATGAGCTCGTAGAGCGCGTCTCGGCGCTCCCGGTCGATCGTCGCGGTGGTTTTGCCGGGCACGGCGTCCCCTTTCGTCCAGAGCGCTGAAGAGAGACCCAGGGATGCAGTCCGGCCCCGCCCACGGGCGGTACCGTCTCCATCGCATCGAAGCTTGCTCTTCGGTGCCGGGCCCCGGGGCGTTCGCGCGTCGCCGGGGCCGCTATTTCAACTTGTCGCGGCCGAACGTAGGTGGACGGGATGCCCGTCTCAAGGTCTGCCGCCGAACCTCACTCGGACCTCACGTTGCCCCAGGCGTTGCCCCAGCGGCGTTTTCGCTCTCTGGCGAAACCACCAGAAACCCCACAAACCCGCTCCCCAAGCGGGATCACGTTAACGCGCCTGACAGGATTCGAACCTGTGACCTTCGGTTTCGTAGACCGACGCTCTATCCAACTGAGCTACAGGCGCAGAAACGAGGCCTCGGAGGGCCTCTGCTGGGGATTCTATGGGGTCAGCGGCCTTGGAACTCGGCGTGGCCGGGGCCCTTGTCGAGGAAGGTCTTGACGGCGCGCTGGAGGTCTTCGGTGGCGAAGAGGTCGCCCGCGTCCTCGCGGACGGCTTGGTCGGCCGCCGGGATGCCACCTTCGCGGTAGCGGCGCAGGATGTGTTTCGTCATAGCGTGGGCGCGGGTCGGGCCGGCGGCCAGCTCGGCGGCGAAGGCGCGGGCGCGCTCGTCGAAGCCCTCGTCCTCGTAGAGAAGGTTGACCACGCCCCAGCGCTCCATCTCCTCGGCCTCGAAGAGCTCGCCGCTGATCACGAAGTGGCGGGCGCGGCCGCTGCCGGCGCGCTCGGCGAGGCGCTGGGTGCCGCCCATCGAGGGCGTCAGGCCGACCACCTTCTCGACCAGGCCGAAGCGGGCAGAACGGGCGGCGAGGATCAGGTCGCAACCGAGCGCCAGCTCGAAGGCGGCGGTCAGGGTGAGTGCGTGGGCGGCAAAGACAACCGGCAACGGCAGCGATTCGACCCGCTCGACCAGGCCGATCAGCTCGTCCCAGAGAGCGCTCGCCTGCTCCGGCGTGAGGCCGTCGAACTCGTGCACGTCGACCCCGCCGGAGACCGCCCGCCCCTCGGCCCGAAAGAGCAGCGCCCGCGGCGGCTCGGCCTCGACCGCCGCGACGGCGTCTCGCAGGCCCTCGAACAGCGCTTTGTCGAAGAGGTTGAGCGGCGGGCTATCGAGGGTGGCGAGCGCCAACCCGCCCTCCCGCTCGAGCCGGACCGCGCTCACGCCTCGGCGGTAGCCGGCTCGTTCAGCCGCACGTGCCAGTGGACGGTCGCGGTCGCGACCTGCCGGCCCTCAGCGTCGGCCAGCTCGATCTCGCAGGGGAATTCGACCTTGCCCTCGGCGTCGAGGGTGGCCAGCGCCTCCGCCGCCGGGACGCCGAGCCGCGCCTTCGCCTCGATCGGGCCCCTGGCGATCTTCACGTAAGAGATCTCGGCGCTGCGGGCGAGCGGCGTCACCTCGCCCATCCGCTCGGCGAAAGCTCCCACGAAGGCCGCCCCCGAAGCAGTCTCGGCGGCGGTGAAGAGCGCGCCCGCGTGCTGGGAGCCGACATGGTTGTTCAGCTCCGGCCGCTCCGGCAACCGCACCGTCGCCTCGCCCGCGGCAACGCTCGTTATCTCCAGGCCGAGGTGGCCGGCGAACGGCACCGCCTGGCCCATCCCCTTGGCGATCGCGTCGAAGTCGGTCATCGCGCCCGAACCCTACCCGGCTCAGGGAACGCGATGCACCTCGAAGAGGTTGGTCCCCAGCTCCTGATCGGGCATGCCGGCGACGATCGCGATCAGGTCGCCCGAACGGGCGACCCCGTGCCGCACCGCCAGCGCCGCGCAACCCTCGAGCAGGCCGCGCACCTCGGCCTCGTATCGGCTGTGGACGGCGGCAACGCCGAAGAGCAGGCCGAGCCGGCGCACGGTCTCGATCCGCGGCGAAATCGCCAACACCGGCACCTTCGGCCGGTGAGCCGAGACGAGGCGCGCCGTGCGGCCGCTGGTCGTCGGCACCACCATCGCCGCCAGGTTGAGCCGGTAGACGGCGCCGACCGCGCTCTGCGCGACCGAGTCGGCGACGTCCTGGGTCGCCTGGTCGGTGCGGGTGAAGAGCCACTCGCCGTAAGGCAGGTCGGGCTCAGTGGCACGGGCGATCTGGTCCATCGTCCGCACCGCCTCGACCGGGTGGCGGCCGACCGCCGTCTCCTCGGAGAGCATCACCGCGTCGGTCCCGTCGTAGATCGCGTTGGCGACGTCGGTCACCTCGGCCCGGGTCGGCCGCCGCTCGCTGACCATCGAGGCCAGCATCTGGGTCGCGGTGATCGCCGGCTTCGAGCGCACGCCGGCGGCGCGGATCAGCCGCTTCTGGACCACCGGCACCTCGGCCAGCGGCAGCTCGATGCCGAGGTCGCCGCGGGCGACCATGATCCCGCCGCTGGCCAGCCGCACGATCTCCTCGGCGTTGGCGGCCGCCTGCGGCTTCTCGATCTTGGCAATCACGGGAATGTCTGAGCCGAGCTCGCGTAGTCGCGCCGCGACCGGCTCGAGGTCCGCCGCCTCTGAGACGAAAGAGACCGCGACCAGGTCGAGGCCATGCTCGACCGCAAACTCGACCCAGCCGAGGTCGCCGTCGGTGGCGGCCCGGGCGGAGACCCCGGGGATGTTCATCCCCTTGTGCGAGGAGAGGGTGCCGCCGACCTCGACCTCTGCATCGACGCCGCCATCCTCGGGCTCGCGCACCCGCAGCCGGATCGAGCCGTCGGCGAGATAGACCAGCTCGTCCTCACGCAGCGAGCCGACACCCGGCCACTGGACCGGGATCGTCTGCTCGTCGCCCTCCACCGCCTGCGGGGTGAGCTTCACGTGCATGCCGGTCTCCAGCTCGGCGACGTCGCCGCGCAGCTCGCCGATCCGCAGCTTCGGCCCCGGCAGGTCGCCGAGCACCGCGACCTCGCGCCCGGCGTGCTCCGCCGCGGCGCGGATCGACTCGACGGTGCGCGCGTGGCGCTCGCGGTCGGCGTGGGAGAAGTTGAGGCGCAGGACGTCGGCACCGGCCTCGATCAGGCGCGCCAGCACGTCCTCGTCCCAGCTCGCCGGGCCGACCGTCGCGATGATCTTGGTCCGCCTGCCGTGCATACGTCACATGACTGTAGAGGCTGGTTTATATGACATGGATCTGTGTAACACTGGGACCTGTGAGCCCGCCAAGCGAGACTGCGACTTCGAATCTCGCCGAAGACACCGAGGCAACGGCGAACGGCCTCGTCGGTGAGGCGCCCCCCTCGCCCGCCGGGCCGATCGAGCCACGTGAGGCCGCGGCCCTGCCGGCGCCGCCCGACATCCCGCTGGCGCCGCTGCTGCAGACGCTGCGCTTCAACCAGCGCCAGATCCAGTTCGTCTTCCGTGCCCGCCGCGAGCTGGGCGAGGTGTTCCGCATGCGCGGCGTCGTCCCCGGCGGGCCTGTCATCACCAGCCATCCCGACCATGTGCGTTCGCTCTTCACCGCCAAGCCCGAGCAGGCGCCGTCGCTGACCGGCGAGTCACCGCTGCGGCCGATCGTCGGCCCCAACTCCGTCCTCACCGCGGTCGGCCCGCGCCACATGCGTCAGCGCAAACTCCTGCTGCCGCCCTTTCACGGCGAGGCGATCGAGCAGTACACGCAGATGATCGCCGGCGCCGCCGAACGCGAGATCGACGGCTGGCCGGTCGGCTGCCCGATCGCCCTGGCGCCGCGCATGCAGGCGATCACCCTCGACGTGATCATGGCCGGCATCTTCGGCATCGAGGGCAGGCCGCAGCGCGGCACCCCGGAGCACCGGCTGCGGCAGGTGACCAAGCGGGTCGTCAATGCCTCCACCCTGCCGCTGGCCCAGGTCAGCGAGCTGATCAACCTCAACCGCACCGAGCCGATTGGCCTGATGAAGGTCGCCCTCGACACCCTCGACCGCGCCACCTACGCCGTGATCGAGCGCCGTCGCCGGGCCGGCGACCTCGAGGACCGCCGCGACATCCTCTCCCTGCTCCTGCAGGCGAAGACCGAGGACGGCGAGGAGATGAGCGACAAAGAACTGCGCGACGAGCTGCTCACTTTGGTCCTCGCCGGCCACGAGACGACGGCCAACTCACTGGCCTGGACCTGGGAGCGGCTGGTCCGCACGCCGGCCGCCCACGACGCTCTACGCGAAACGGTCCGCTCCGGCGAGGGCGCCGAGGAGCGAATCGAGGCGACGATCGTCGAGGGCATGCGCTCGCGCCCGGTGATTCCGATCATCGGCCGCCGCGTGATGGTGCCCTGGCGGCTCGGCGAATACGCCGTGGAGCCGGAGACGCCAGTGACGATGAGCATTCTCCTCGTCCACCACCGCGAGGACCTCTACCCGCAGCCCTTCGAGTTCCGTCCCGAGCGCTGGCTCGGCCACAAGCCCGGCACCTACGAGTGGATCCCCTTCGGCGGTGGCATCCGTCGTTGCCTCGGCGCCGCCCTGGCGATGGCCGAGCAACGCGTCGTCCTGGAGGCGATGGCCCGCCGCCTCGATCTCGAGGCCGACGACCCCGAGCCGGAGCGCGCCGTGCACCGCAACGTGACGATGATCCCCGCCCGCGGCGCCCGCGTAGTAGTTCGCTCCCGGGCCTAGCGGACTTGATGGGATGGAATTGGACCCGGAAGTCAAGGTCCGGCTCGACCGGCGCGGGTCTTCACTAGCGCTATCCGGCTGGCAAGCGGTCTAGAGGCGCGTTTTCCAGTAGCCGATCTCGCCGCTCGCTCCTTCGATCAGTTCCCCCGCGACCGACTTCGCTTCGTCGAGCGCCACCTCGCCGATTTCAGTACCGAGGCCGACGCCGATGAAATTGACCGTGCTGCCATCGAGACCGCCGAGCTTGTCGGCGTAGATGCGGTAGCGCTTACGCTCGCTGCGGGAAATGCCGCCTTTGACCCGCAGCAGGTGGTCGGCCCATTCGCCGTCGGTAAAGAAGTAGACCTGGCAGCCATCGCCATCGCACTGGCGAGCCGTCACCGCGAGCATTTCACCCACTGGCGTCGTCTCCTTCGAGTCGATGTCGAGCAGGTCGATGATCCCTTCCTTTTCGTCGTTCCCGTCAATGACGATCTCCGCCTGGCGTTCGAGCTCTTCCTTCGCGAAGCGGTCGTTCGAGTAGGTGGCCCTGAACCACCTGCCGACCGGCCAGTAGACTTCTCCCGTCGCGTTCGCGCCGCAGGCGGCCGCCAGCAAGTGGTCCTGACGAAACGCCGCCTGCCGCACCACCTTTTCGAGATCCATCTGGTACTTGTCCCGCACGTCGTCGGTCGATTCAGTCGAGTCGATGCAGACGAGAACCTGCTGCGAGTGCGCCGGCCGTTCGGCAGCCGGTTCGCTCCCCGGCAGAAACACGATCGCGGCCAGGACCGCGAGTGCCAGGACAACCGCAGCAATCTCGGCGATCTCCTGCCTACCGACCTTCATCATCGAGGATCTCCTTCACCTTCTCGATTCGTTCCAGTAACTCTTCCCTGGTTACGCGCCTGCGGCGGCCGTTGCCGTTCGCGCTTCCGTTCTGCGTGACCTCGACCTCCTCGGCGGGCACGAGGCCTTCGATGTCGGTTGCGCGTTCGTTGCCTTTGCGCGCCGAGGGGATCAATCGCGCGACGTACTGCCAACGGTTGCGCTCGGGCCCCTCGCCGTTCCTGCCCGAGATGGCAAGGGCGTAAGCGGCGGCCACGATAACGCCCGTGACGATCGAGATCAGGACGGTGCCAACTACCCAGTAGGCGATGCCGGCGGCGGCCAGCGTCGTCACGACCGCCGGCACGAGTCCAAGCAGGGAGAGGTTGTGGGTTTCCTCGTCTCCGAACTGCCAGCGATAGATGCCACTCTCGACCGCCGCCCGCTCGCGCATGTATTCGGGCACGACCAGGTTCTCCAGGTACTCGCCTTGCTTTAGATCTTTCTTGGCTAGCCCGTCCGCGATCCGTTCCCGGGAGCGAATCCGCTCTTCTGCGGCCAGGCGCAGACCGGGGGCCTCGGTCGCTCCCTCGCGCGCTTGCGCCGCTCTGGTCCTCAATGCCTTCACTTCCCCTTTCAGCTCATCGAGCTTGGCCACCGCCGCTTGGTGGAAGGCTCGAAGCTCTCGGCCAGTACGGCGCCCGACGTAGGCGAAGCTCGCCACCGCCGATCCGATCAGGAAGAGAATCTGGGCGATGGTGAAGAAAGTCGGGCTGCCGAAGTCGGGCCCGGTTTCCTTGGCGGCGTCGAGCCCGAATTCCCGGAAGTCGCCGAGTTCGCCGAAGAACCAGACGGCAAGGATCAGCAGGCCGGCGACGGCTGCGATCGCCGCCGGCTGCGGCCGCTGGATCGCGCCATCGCGCCGGAACGAGCCCACCGCCGCCATCCAGCCGAGAAGGTCACCGACCAGCACTGCTCCGGCCCCCAGCATGGCTGCGGTGAGACGGTGCTGGTCGGCAGTGCCGGGAATCGTTTCCAGCGCCACCTGGATGATGTAGAAGTCGACGCCGAAGACGACGCAGTTCGAGGCCAAAACCAGGCGGAAGTCACCGCGGGAGCCACGCAGCGCCGGCCGCAGATCCGCTATGCCTTCGGATGCCGCCTCGACCTCGCTCTCCTGACCGACGGCTTCCCGTTCGGTTTTTTCCGCCTGGGCATCGAGCCGTGCTGCTTCCGCTTCCAGGTTCTTGATTCGCTCGGAAGCCGAGGCCACGAGCTCCCTGTCGGCAACGCTCTGCCGCTCGGCGTCAGGGCCGTGCCGGAGGCTCCGCCATTCGGCGAAGGACCGGACCGTCTGCTTCAGCCTCTCTAGAGCCGGTGGCTTTACGGCGCGACTGCCCAGGATTCGCGCTTTGTCCACAGCCCAGCGGTCGAGGAAGCGATCGTCGTCCTTTTCCGGCAAGGCCTGTTCACGCGGCCTGGGAGGCAGAGGCTTCCCCTCGACTTGTGGCATTTCCTGAGGCCGCAGGGCCGAAGACCGCGGATCCTCGTGAGGCGAGGCATCGTCGTCGAACGCACCGTCGTCGGGCGTGTCGGATCTATCAGTTCGGTCTTCTGACATATCTATCTAGGTACGAAAAGGCCCAGCAGTCTATATGTAAATAAAAAAACATGTTCACAAACAACGCTGGCCGAGCGGCGTGAGAGAACGCGAGGAGCTGAGGCCTTAGTGGGCGAGCTGGCAACTGCTGAGAATCGGCCGCCCGAAATGGGCTGGAAGGGCCGCAGCCGGGCCTAGCGGAGAGGGAGGGCAGAAGCTCGAACACGACCGCGCCTGGGAGCGGATCAGGAAGCTGCACGCCCAGCGCTTCGGCAAGGGCTAAGACCGGCTCCGCCGGTCAACCGCCGCGCCCAGCTCCTTCACGCTGATACCGAGCCCGCGGAGCCTGCATGACGACGGATTCGGAGGCTCTACGGGTGAGTGCTTCGGCAAGAACTGAGCCCGCGCCGACAGCAAATCCCCGAACCTTCTCGCCTTTAGGCGTCGTCGTGTCCCCCTTGCTCAAGCGGCTCGACTCCGCGCTCCCGCTGTACCTCATAGAGAGCTAGACGAGCCGGTGAATCAGGAGGAGGGGTCGGCACTGCGATTTCTGCGTAGGGAGCGACATCAGCGGGTGCCTTGTCGATGTCAAGGCCACGTCCTTCCCGCTTGAGCTTCTCCTGCAAGAGAGACTCCATTGGTTCCTGAGGCTCGACTCCGCGCTCCCGCTGTACCTCATAGAGAGCAAGACGAGCCGGTGAATCACAAGGAGGCGTTAGCTCCGCTGGCTCGCCGCTGGACACAGCGTCACCGTCGTTCGGCTTATCTCCATGCTTGCCCTCCATAGCTCTCCTTCCTAATACTCTAATTAAATAGAGTTTTTTTCAATGGGTCAAGCGCCGCTCGATGAGTTCCCGCGCCACCTTCAGGTGTTCGATAATCGGCTGGTCTTCTTGATTCCCTTCGTGATCCGTTAGCCGGATATCCGAATTTGGGGGCAAGTCGAGCGTGATGCAGCCGATGGCGTGGCCGTTTCGCTGTAGAACCTGGGCAGCCACCTGGCCATAGACAGCCGCGAGCTTTTGAGCTGGTCGCCTTCTGAGGTTTTGACTGATTCGAGGGGGTGCCTCAATCCAGCTTTGCTCGCTGTCCAGCGCGTTTTGAAAGTCGGCACTGTCCAGAGCCACAGTCAAGACCTCATTCTGGAGGTTCTTGCGGATGCAGCGGCCAAGAATTCCCTCGCCGTTCCGAAAGTCAACGCCAGTCGGCTGCCGCTTTTGGAATCCGAAACGCGCTGCACGACGCAAGGTCGGGTCTATTGCGCGGCGGGATCGGCGGCCCTCTTCCTCGTAGCGCTCTCGTTTCCACTTCACCAGACGGCGATACCACTTGAAGTTAAGCACGGTCTGGTACCACTGGGGCAAAGTCCAGACATGAAAACTCAACCGAGGGGCGTCGGGGTATGCGTTGGCGGCGTGAATGGCGAGAAGCTGGTCCTGGAGGATGTTTTCCAGGTCGTCCCGCATAGCGGCGGTCAGTTGCTCGAACGGCCTCAGCAGATAGCTCGTAAAGGCCCAGGCAGTGGGGAGCGCCACAATCGCCGCCGCGATAATTCGCAGCGCGCTTTGATCCGCGGCTTTGCCGCTGCCGAGAAAGAGGGCCAATGCGATCCATAGCGCCCCCTCCGCCACCCTTTTGACCAATGCAGACCCCACGCAGCCACCAGCCTCCCCGGATTCGTCTTCTCGAACAATGCCCCCGACTAAAGGCAGGCAATCTAGTGCGTTTGGCCGATCCTCGCATTAAACAGCGAAGTTCTTATTGCAGTTGCCGATGCAGCACGAGGGACACGGGAATCTCGATGCGCGGCAGCTCAGAGTCCGCATCACCGGCCCCGCCGGTCAACCGCCGCCCCCAACTCCTCCATGCTGATGCCTAGCCCTCGGGCGATGGCCCGCACGGTCGGCCAGGCTGGGGCGACCTCCTCCCGCTCGATGCGCCCGTAGGCCCCCAGCGTCAGGTCGGCAGCGTGGGCGACCTCCTCCTGAGTCATGCCGCGCGCCTCGCGTAGTTGACGCAATGCCCGTCCGAGGTCGGGGTCCGGTGGCAGCGAGCGGGCCATCGCCCGTGAAGCCTGCCTACTGCGTGCTTCGCAGTCTAGACTCTGTAGAACGTGTTCTATAGAGCGTGTATTGTAGAGCAGGCCGCTCGGCCTGGCACCGACAGCCCTACAAAAAAAGGAGTTCTCATGTGCCTCCGATCCACCGCTGAGGAAGACGCCCGCATCGAACGCCAAATCCTCCATCTCGTTCTCCATGTTTATCCGGAGCTGTTCACAGAAAGCGAGCTGGAGTGGGAAATCGCCACCAGGCCGGAGGACTTCGGCGATCAGGATGCCATCGCTCGGGCGGTGTTCGGATTGTCGGCCGTCGGCCTGCTTCATTGCTGCGGCCCCCTGATTCTCCCAAGCCGCGCTGCACTGCGGTTTCACGCGATGGAGCAGGAGCATTCGCCTAGCGAGTCAAGCTAAGACTTTCGCCTCTTGCCTGTCACGGCCAGCCAGCCGCAGCAGTTCCTCAAGGCAAGCAGGACTAATACCCAGCCTCAGGCCCGCCGCCCTGGCTTCTTCGGCATCAACTCCGCTGGCTCCAGGCCCAGCCCGCGTGCCAGCTTGAGCACGTTCTTGTAGGTCAAGTTGCGCTCGCCGCGCTCGATTTGACCCACGTACGTCCAGTGCAACCCGGCTGCGTGCCCGAGCGCTTCTTGCGTCATCCCGGCCTCTTTACGCAGCTTGCATAGATGGCGGCCAAAGGCGACTAGCTCGGCGTCCTTGCCTGCCTGCTTCTCGTTGGCCTTGGACAGCTTCGCCATGCGCCTGCATCGAGACAGGCCAGAGACGATCCATCCAGAGACTTGTCGTATAGAGACGATACGTATAGGATGGCGGGCCGCCTGGCTACGACCTCCCATCACGGCCAGGCCCTACTTCAAGCGAGAGAAAGGCAGAGCATGGCAGGCAAACGGTGGGTGGTGGCTCTCAGTCTCGGGGCCGTGGGGCTGGTCTTCTATATGCCCACAGTGGCGCAGGCCAAACCGAAGGCCCAGGTCTCCTGGTCGCTGCAAGGTAGGGTCAGCGAAGGCGCATCCATCCCTTTCACCTGGAGCGCCCGCCGCATCGGCAAAGCCCGCCTGGTCGTCCAGCGCCCGGTCGGTACCTCGCGCACCTGGAAGACGATGCAGAGACTGCCGAGCAAGAGCGGAGCCGGTGAACTGCCAGGCGTGTCGCTCGGCAAGTACCGCTACCGGCTGGCGGCACTCAAAGGACGGCGGGTACTCGCCCAGCAGGTCGCCGGTGTCGGCGTCTTCGGGCAAGTACCGCTCTCGACGCTGCTAGGAGACTACGGGGAAGGCCCCGGCGTCTACACCACGCCCTCGGCCAGCTTCCCGTACATCTATCGGTCGGGAGCAGGCGACTCTAATTCGCCGGACACCGCGTTCTCGGCGGAGCACAATCACTGCCTGTCAGTGCATGTGGCTTTCGTGCCGGGGTACCCCAATCTGCCGAGCTACTACGACAAGTCAACTGTTACCGGCACGGTCTCTGTCGTTCAAGAGTCTCGCGACCCGGTAAGTGCCTCGGCACCCTATGACGGCATCGGCTCCGTCGACAGCGAACTGGTGCCCGGCCAGTCCTGGTCGGTCATTGCTTCCTACCAGGGCGAATTCGAGCCGCTCATTTACTTGAACGGCTACGCAATCTGTAGCAGCACGGAACCGTTCTTCTCATAGAGGTCACTTCGCAGGGAGCAATCCCGACGTCGGCGTAGCTCCCTTCAGAAATAGTCAGAGCGTCACTACAGACCAGCTAAGAAGCGCTTGCTTCTCGAATGTCCTCTAAGAGCGCTTGATGCTGGCGCGGCCAATGCTGCTCGCTTACGAGCTTCAAAGACATGGCTCCGAGGGCTTGGCGGGCTACCTCCAACGACCCTTGGCCAGCGAATTCATCTCGCTCACGTCGCCAAGCCCACCAGCGGCGGGCCAGATCCTTGCCCTCGATAACTCGTAACACTCCAGCATCGAGAAGCTCGACACTCTTGCCAATCAGATCACCTGTGCCTCGTTCGCGCATGGGTCGAGTCGGTGGCTCAAACATCCAATCCCGTTCGGATTGAGAAAAGGGGGTCGCGGCAAACAAGCGCTGAAAGTCTCGGTGCAGGTCGCCTATCGCACTACCAGCTAGTTCAGGCTGAGGCTCGATGAAGCGGATGCCAGTAGTCAGCTCAGCGAAATCTTCGAGCCGCGAGCTGTTCCAAGTCGCCCGCTTTGACGACGCCCTACTGGTCATGTCCAATCCTGACACACACCCGAAATAACACCCACACATAACAAATGCCCTAGACCCCACTGATAAAATAGTAGTAACAGAAAGGAATTACATGACAAAACCCACACTAACGAGCAGTATCACCAAACAAGCCTTTGCCTATCTGCGGGTGTCTTCCGAGGGGCAGGTCAAGACGGGCTACAGTCCTGACGGCCTGTCAATCGCCGCGCAGAAGGAGCGGGTCGAAGACAAGGCCGCCAGGCACGAAGCCGAGGTTGTCCGCTTCTGGGGCGATCCCGGCAAGAGCGCCTTCACCGACCTGCATAAGCGCACGGACTTCCTAGAGATGCTGGATGAGTTGAAGCGCTGCAATAGCTCCGATGACACGCAGATCGACTACGTGATCATCTACGCGATTGACCGCTGGGCGCGCAACGTCCAGGATCACTTCGCCACCCGCGAGCTGGTCCGCGAGGCAGGGGCCACGCTCTTGTCCGTCACCGAGCCGATGCTTGGCGAGGACACCCCGGAGGCGTTCTACTTCGAGGGCCTGCAAGCCGTCAATGCCGAGTACGAGTCGCGTAAAACCTCGCGCCGAGTGCGCGGCGGCATTCTCCAGAAGGCCAAAGAAGGCGGCACCCACGGCCCTGCCAAGCTCGGCTACCGCAATGACGTGGAATACCTGCCCGATGGTCGCAAGGTGCCCTGCGTTGTCCCCGACCCGGAGCGGGCCTCGTTCATCACCCACGCCTTCAAGCTGTTCGGCTCCGGCCTGTACTCGTTGTCGCAGCTCTCAGATGAGCTGTACACGCTCGGCCTGCGCAGTCGCCCCACCCGTCGGCATCCGTCGAGTATCCGCAAGGTCAAAGCGTCAACGCTGCAACGGCTGCTGCGCGACCGCTACTACCTCGGCCTGGTGCCCTACAAGCCCGGCACGCCTGACGAGCAAATCTTCCCCGGTCGGCATGAGCCTCTGATTGATGAGGCGACGTTCGACAAAGTGCAAGCGCTGCTTGACGAGCACCGCGTCTCCGGCGAACGCGCCCAGAAACACCGCCACTACCTCAAGGGCAGCGTCTACTGCGGCGAGTGCGGCCGTCGCCTGCTCTACGGCCCGAGTCGCGGCAAGAGCGGCAAGGTCTACGACTACCTCTTCTGCGGCAGCCGCGTTCGGCGCGGCGCGTGCTCCATGCGCACCAACATCCGCCCGCACTTGATCGAAGATGCCATCGAGCGTCACTACCGCACGCGGCCCCTGCGCCTCACGGCCAAGGACATAGCCACGCGCACCAATGCCATCGAAACCTTGGTCGCCGTCAGTCAGCAAGGGGTCGCCCGGGTCAAAGCGGCCAAGACTGAGCTGATCGACAATCTGGAAGGTCAACAGGCCCGGCTGCTACGGCTCCACCTGGAAGAGGGCGACGCTGTGTCGCCCAATGCCTTTCGCAAGGAGCGCGCCCGGCTGGACAAGGAGATTGAGGCCGCGCGAAAGTCCTTGGCCGCCACCGAGAGTCAGCTTCGCCTAGACGGGACGACCCTCCGCATGGCGCTGGAGTTGGCAGGTGACATTGCCGAGGTCTATCGCCAAGGCTCCGAGTCGTTGAAGCGGGGCTACAACCAGGCGTTCTTCAAAAAGCTCTACGTGCTGCCCGAATGGGACGACGAGCGAGGTCAAATGGGGGTCGAGGTCGTGGATGCCGAGCTGACCCGGCCCTACGCGGTCTTGCTGGCCGCGGACTTCGCCAAGAACGCCCGTCAAGCTATCGCCGAAATCCGCAAGGCCACCGGAAAAGCAGAAGGCAGCCCCGGCAGGGCTGCCTTCTGGCGGTCGGTGTTCGACCTTGAACCTCTTGGCGGAGAGGGAGGGATTCGAACCCTCGAGAGAGCTTGCGCCCCCTACTCGCTTAGCAGGCGAGTGCCTTCAGCCACTCGGCCACCTCTCCGGGTCGGGAAACCTTAGCGCCGCCTCCGTGCAACGGCGCGGTTAGGCTCGACTCAGGTGAATCCCGGCCTCGATCAGTCCCACGCCCGCTATGAGGCGATCTTCTCCGAGGTGGAGGCGCCGTTCGCCTTCGTCGACCTCGATGCGATGGGCGCCAATGGAGCGCGGATGCTCGAGCGCGCCGCCGGCAAGCCGATCCGGGTGGCGAGCAAGTCGCTGCGCTGCCGGGCTCTGCTCAACCGGGCGCTGCGCAGCGACGAGCGCTTCCAGGGGGTGATGACCTTCACCCTGCCGGAGACGCTGTGGCTCGCCGGCGAGGGCTTCGAGAACCTGCTGCTCGCCTACCCGACTGTCGACGTCGAGGCGCTCGCCGAGCTTGCCCTGCGCTCGGTCGCCAATCCGGAGGGGGCACCGATAGTGGTGGTCGACTGCGTCGAGCATCTCGAGGCGATCGAGTCGGTGCTGGGCGGAGGGGCAGCGCCGATGCGGGTCTGCATCGACCTCGACGCCAGCTGGTGGGGGTTCGGCGGACGGCTCAAGGTCGGCCCCAAGCGCTCGCCGATCCACACCGTCGAGCAGGCCGTCGCCTTGGCGCAGGAGATCGAGCGCCGGGCGCAGATCTCGCTGGTGGCGCTGATGGCCTACGAGGGCCAGGTCGCGGGGGTCGGCGACCGGCCTCCGGAACGGCGGCTGCGGGGCGCCCAGATCCGCTGGATGCAGCGCCGCTCGATGGCCGAGCTGTCCGAGCGGCGGGCGGCGATCGTCGCCGCGATCCGCGAGTTCTGCGACCTGCCGATCGTCAACGGCGGTGGCACCGGCAGCCTCGAGTCGACCGCAGCGGAGAGCGTCGTCACCGAGCTGGCCGCGGGCTCCGGCTTTTATGCCCCGGCCCTCTTCGATCACTACAGCCGCTTCTCCCTCACCCCGGCGGCCGGCTTCGTCCTGCCGGTGGTGCGCAAGCCGGCGCCGGGCGTGGCGACGGCGCTCGGGGGCGGCTACCTCGCATCCGGCAGCGGCGACGCCGCGCGCCTGCCCTCGCCCTGGCTGCCGCCCGGCCTCAGGCTCGACCCCGAGGAGGGAGCCGGCGAGGTGCAAACGCCGCTGCTGGGCGCGCCCGCCGCCGAGCTCTCGGTCGGCGACCGCGTCTACTTCCGCCACGCCAAGGCGGGAGAGCTATGCGAGCGCTTCGACCTGCTGCACCTGATCGAGGGCGGCGAGATCGTCGACATCGTGCCTACCTACCGCGGCGAGGGCAGGGCCTTTCTCTAGTCAGGCGCCGAGCACCCGCGCCGCGTACTCGTTGGTGAAGGCGCGCGCCGGGTCGAGCTCATCCCGCGCCGCCTGGAAAGCGGCCCAGGCCGGGTAGCGCGGCGCCAGCGTCACCGCCGTCTGGAAGTGGCGCTTGCCCCAGTGGGGGCGGCCGCCGTAGCTGTCCATGATCCCCTCGACTGCCTCGAAGTAGGGTCGCCACTCCATGCCGCGGTACTGGTGGACGGCGATATAGGCGGTGTCGCGCTCGTGCGAGGGGCTGAGCAGGGCGTCGTCGCCGGCCGCCACCCGCATCTCGATCGGGAAGAAGACCGGGTAGCGGTTTTCCCGCACCCACTCGACCACCCGCCGCGCCGCCTCGGGCCCGTGCTCGCGTGGCACGCCGTACTCCATCTCGGTGAAGCGAACGCGGCGCTCGTTGGCGAAGACGCGATCGGAGCGGTCGACCGTCCTGCTGCCGGAGGCCAGTGCGGCCGCGAGCCGCGAGAGCCTCGGGATCGCCGCCGGCAACGCCCGGCCGGTGGCCGATAGCGCCTCCAGCGCCCAATTCTCGAGCACGATGTCGTTGAGGAAGGTGGCGAGCCGGCCGCGCGGGCGCGGCGGCCCCTCGACGCGATTGCGCTCCAGCACCAGCGCCGAGTCGGCGTAGGGGAAGGTGAAGAGCTCGAAGTGGTCGTTGGCGGCGGCGTGCTCCTCGAAGGAGTCGAGCACCTCCTCGCGCGGCCGCGGCGAATCGACCCGTTCGAGGACGAAGGCGGGCATGCAGCGCAGGGTCACCGCCGAGAGGGCACCGAGCGCCCCGACGCCTACCCTGGCAGCCCGCAGGAGGCCCGGCGTGCTCCCGTCCAGCTCGCGCACGCTGCCGTCTGCGAGCACCAGCTCGACCGCCTCGACCTGGGCGGAGATGTTGCGCAGCTTCGCACCGGTGCCGTGGGTGCCGGTCGAGATCGCCCCGGCGATCGTCTGGCGGTCGATGTCACCGAGGTTCTCCATCGCCAAGCCGAGCCGGTGCAGTTCCTCGTTCAGCTCGGCAAGCACGGTGCCGGCGCCGACCCTGACCAGGCCCGAGGAGCGGTCGGCATCGATCGTGCCGCTGAGGGCACCGACGTCGATCATCGTGCCGTCGGTCAGCCCCGCCTCGGTGAAGGAGTGGCCCGCGCCCGCGACGCTGACGCCCCGGCCGGCCTCGGCACCGGCTCGGACCGCGGCGATCAGCTCATCGCGGTCGCGCGGTCGCGCGAGCCGCGCCGGCTCACACCTCTGGTCCCCGGTCCAGTTGCTCCAGGTCGCCACACGGGCAACCTATCCCTCCGCCGGCCGGATCATCGGCGGCAACAGCGAGCGGTAAGCGTAGGCGGAGACGGTGAGCAGGAGCATGGCGACGACGACGCTCGGCAGCACGTAGCCGGCGGCGCTGGCCACCCCGCCACCGGCGATCGCGCCGACGCTTTGGCCGGCGGCCCAGGCCATGTTGGAGAGGCCGGCGGCAAAGCCCTGGTGCAGACCGCTGTTGTCGGCCGTCTCGGAGAGCGTGGTGAGCGCCGGGGCGAAGCAGATGCCTGCCCCGAGCGAGCTGAGGATCAACATGCCGAGGACCGGGCCCAGGGCTTGCGCGGCGGCGAGGCCGAGCATCGCACAGGCGCAGATCGAGGTCCCGATCACGAACGGCATCCGGCGTCCCACCCGGTCGGAGTAGCGGCCGACGAGCGGCGCCAGGCTGGCCTCGAGCGCGGCCCCGGCGATGAAGCCCGCCGCGATCGCGAAGTGCCCGCCGCCGAGCTCATCGATCCGCAGCGGCACCAGCACCTCGACCGCGCCGAACATCAGCGAGGGGATCGCGACGAAGGCCGTGGCCACCAGGACCGGGCGGCCGACCATCCTCGCCGCCACCTCGCGCAACGGCTGGCGCTCCGGTGGCCCCGGTTCGGGCAGCCGGGCGGCGAACGCGGCCAGTACCACGGCGATGCCGAGGACGGCGCCGAACACCGCCCTGGTGCCCACCTCGGCCGCGACCGCGCCGAGCACCGGTCCGATCAGCGCGCCGGCGACCGCCGTCCCAAGCGCCGTGCCGATCACCGAGCCGCGCCGCTCCGGCGGAGCCGTGGTGATCAGCCAAGTGAGCGCGCCGGACCAGATCAGCGCCCCCGAGACTCCCTGGGCGAAGCGGGCGAGGTCGAGCAGGCCGATCTCGCGGCTGAAGCCGAAGACGACGCTGGAGACGCCGAGCAGGAGCAGCCCGGCGATCACCGTCCGGCGCGGCCCAAGGCGAGTTGCGACGAGGCCGGCGGGCAGCGAGGCGATCAGGGTGCCGGCGGCGTAGGAGGAGACGAGGATGCCGGCCTCCGCCCTGCTAAGCCCGTAGTCGGCCGCGTAGTCCGGCAACAGCGGCGCGATCGCCGCGTAGAAGGCGACGTCGAAGAAGACCATCGTCGAAGTAAGGAGGAGCAGCCGGCGCATCTCTTAATCCAACACCATTTTTGCTGTTTTACTCCGTGCCTTTTTGTCCATAGCTTTGCGGCTAGCATCGACAGTGCGTACCGACCCCCGGAGGGGTGGCAGAGCGGTTGAATGCGGCGGCCTTGAAAGCCGTTAGGCGTCGTAAGGCGTCTCGTGGGTTCGAATCCCACCCCCTCCGCCTACTTGTCTATCCGTCGCGCAAGCCCACTACCGAGACCTTCCATCCCGGCAATCCGTTCCGTGCCGGCCTGTGAGTGCTGCGACGCCCGAGGCCTCGATCAGGCTGCGGTCCCGCTTCCCGAGTACGCCGGGTCGGCTCGTGGCGCCCAGTGCGCCTCCAGCCTCAGCTTGACGAGGTAGGAGACGATCACGCCGACGATTACCAGCGGCGCCGCGCCGGGACCGGCCTGGGAGGTGAGGATGATGCCGAGCACGGCCGCGGACAGTGGCAGGCCGAGCACCGCCGCCACCCCCGCGCCAACGCCCACCGCCACCGCCGGCGTCAGGTCGAAGCCGGGAAGGTGGGTGGCCATCAGACCGGCGGCCGCGCCGAGGAACATCCCCGGAAAGACCGGGCCGCCGCGGAAGCTGCCCAGCGAGAGCCCATAGGCGACCCCCTTGAAGGCGAGCAGCAGGGCCAGGGCTGACAGCGACCAGGCGCCAGGATCGGCGACCAGCGGGCCGAGAGCGTCCTGCCCCGAGAAAAGCACCTCTTCAAAGCCCTTCCCCGCCGCTTCGGAGAAGGCGATCGCCAGCCCGGCCACCACCAGGCCGGCCACCGGCAGGAGCAGGAGCGGCCTCGGAGCCACCAGACGATGCGTCTCCTGGCCGAGACGAAAGATCGCGAACACGCCAACCGCGATGAAAGCGGCGAGCAGGATCGTCCAGCCGAAGTCGGCGACGCTCGGGCTCTGAAACGGAGGAAGCTGCAGCGCACCGATCGAGATGTCGCTGGTGCTGAGCCCGGTCCAAGACCCCATCCCGATCCAGACGAGCGAGCCGACGCCGGACGCGAGCAGGCCGGGAACCACGACCAGCGGCAGCTTCGGGCCCCCCAGCCCGGTGGCCTCGATCAGCAGCACCGCGGCGACGATCGGCGAGCCAAAGAGAAGGGCAACTGCCGAGAAGGTCGCCGAGGCCGCCAGGATCTCACCGATCTCCGGCGAGGCGTCGCGCCCGAGTCGCTGGGCGAAGAAGAGCCCGAGCCCACCGCCGATCGCGATCAGCGGGGCCTCGGGCCCCAGCACGACGCCGAGCCCGATCGAGGCCAGGCCGGCGAAGACCACCCCCGGCAGTTCGACGGGCTGGGTCGGCGCGGGATTGAGGCCGTGGGCAGGAACGTGGCCACCGCTGCCGGGGAGGCGGACGATCGCGAGGGCGGTGAGCAGGCCTCCGAGCAACAGCACGGGAAGCGGCCACCAGAGCGGCGCGCTGTCGTATCCGAGCGCTTCCGGGAGGTCGTCGAACACCCATTCCTGTAGGTGGAACACCAGCTCGAGGAATCCCCACGCGGCCAGCGCCGCGACGACGCCCACCGGCATCGCGAGCGCCAGCAGCGCGAGGAAGCGCCTGCTGCGCAGAACTGCGGCAGGGTCCGTCTCCGTCGCCATGCGCGCATTCAACCATCAGGCGATGCGGCGAAAACGGGGGGTGCCCTTCCCCGCGGCAGGAAAGCCCCGCGGCCGGCCGAAGTTCCCGGCATGAACCGCGAGCGGTGGCGGCAGCGTGCGCAGCGAGCCAGCGACGCCTTCGGGTTGGTGCTGCTGTTGGTCCTGCTCACCTACGTGCTGGCCTCGGTCCTCTCCAATCGCAGCTGGGGAGCCGTCCTGCTGACCATCGTCACCGGCGCCACCTCGGTGGTCGCGCTGGCCAGCTCGCACGCTCGGCCGGTCATCGTCAGGCGCGCCCTGATGCTCGCCCTCTTCGCCGTTCTCCTCGCCGTGGTCGCCGCCGCCACCGGCGGGCGGCACTGGCTTAGCGCCGCCAACTTCATCGAGATCGGCCTGCTGGCGGTGGCGATGGCGGCGGTGCTCCGACGCGTCCTCAGCGCCGACCACGTCTCCTCGCGCACGATCCTCGGCGCGATCAGCGTCTACACCGCCCTCGGCATCCTCTTCACCTGGGCCTACAGCCTGATCGATCGGCTCGAAGGCGGCGGCTTCTTCGGCGCCGGCGTAGCGATCAAGGGAAGTGACTTCCTCTTCTTCAGCTACACCACCCTGACGACCACCGGATACGGGGACCTCGTCCCCGCCGGACAGGTCGGCCGGATGGTCTCCGGCCTGGAGATGATGCTGGGCCAAGTCTTCCTCGTCACCCTCGTTGCCGGCCTGGTCAGCCTCTGGCGGCCGGGCGAAAGGCTGCTGCAGCGGCGCACCGAGCGCTCGCCGGGGAAAGGCTAGCCCGAGCGCTTACTCGGAGAGCTCGACGCGCTCGATCGCCTGCGGCTCGAGCGGGGCATCGGAGGCGTCGGTCTCGGTCGACTCGATCGCGTCAACCGCCTCCATGCCCTCGACGACTCGGCCGAAGACGGTGTGCTTGCCGTCGAGCCACGACGCCGCCTGCGTGGTGACGATGAAGAACTGCGAGCCGTTGGTGTTCGGGCCGGCGTTGGCCATCGCCAGCGCCCCCCGAACGATCTTGTGCTCGTTGATCTCGTCCTCGAAGGTGTATCCGGGACCGCCGCGGCCGGTCCCCTCCGGGCAGCCGCCCTGGATCATGAAGTCCGGGATCACCCGGTGAAAGACCAGGCCGTCGTAGAAGCCGTCGGCGGCGAGCTTGCGGAAGTTCTCGACCGTCTTCGGTGCGTCGGCGTCGTGCAGCTCGCACACGATCGCCCCGGCGTTGGTGTGAAGGGTGGCCTGCGACATCGGCGCAACCCTACTCAACCGCCGACGTGCACGGCCAGCGGCGGCGAGGCGCCGGGCACGTAGGGCCAGCGGTCCTCGGCGAGGGCGACCGCGCGCAGGCGGATCGTCGCGGCGGAAGTCACGTAGCGGAAGCGGTAGCGGGCGCGGAAACGGCCCTCGTGGTCGCTACGCACGACGAGCACCGGTCGCCAGCGCTCGGCCGTGGTCTCGAAGTACTGGATCGCGACGAGCTTGCCGCGCCTGGGCAGGGTGGCGCCGCGGGCGCGGACCCGCCCCCACAACCGCACCGATTCGCCGTTGTGGAGCGCCCGGGGAGCCGCCTGGAGCGAGGTGGCGCCGCGCACGCGCAGCTCCAGCGCCGGCCGCCGCGATCCCGCCAGCCCAGGCTCGCCTCGATATGAGACGGTGATCCGCCGCGACGGCCCGGCCGGAAGCGCCAGGCGAAAGCCGCCGTGGGGACCGCTTTGGATCGTCTCGACCCGGCGCCGGGAGACCGCCCCGCGCGAAGGCCGGGCGACGACGCGCAGCCCCCGGCCCGCCAACCCGGCGCCGTCGGCGTCGAGAAGGCGGCCGACGAGGGTCGCCGCCGCGCGGAACGGGACGGTCACGCTCGCGCCCCGCCGGCGGTGCCAGACGAGTCGGGCGAAGAGGCGGGTCTTCGCGCCCTTGCCCGCGAGGCCCGGCGGAGTCGTCGCGTTACGCCGGCCGGCCGGCGGCTCAGCCAGGCGCACCGCCATCTCCCTGCCATCGGCGCGCAGGGTGGTCGAGGCCGCATTGCCGGCGGCATCGGCGACGTCGGCGCGAAAGACGTAGGTGCCGGGATCGAGGTGCTCGGGCAACGTCGCCACCAGCCGGCTCCGCCCCGGTGAGCCGCCCGGCTGCAACTTGCTCGCCAGCTCGACCCAGCGGTCCCCACCGAGCCTGCGCATCCGCACCTCCCCCGTGGCCGGGCCGGCGTGGGCATCGGAGACCTCGGCGCTCACCGCCGCCGGGAGGCCGTCCCCCTCCGGCGCCAGGAAGGCGACGCTCGGCGGCAGGTCGTCGAGCCGCAGGGCAACGGATGCGTCGGCGCCGGGCGATTCGTTGCCGGCCTCGTCGCGCAACCAGACGTGCGCCACGTAGCTCCCGGCGGCCGGCAGCCGCAGGTCGTTCAGCAAGGCGAGGTCGCGCCCGCCGGAGAAGCGGTCGTGCGTGTCATAGCCCCCCGGCCCGAAGATCCGCCAGGAGGCGCCGCCGATCGGGCTGGCGGGGCCCTGGTCGGGGTTTGCCCAGGCGAGGTCGAAGTCGTTGCCGCGCCGCCAGCCGTCCCCGCCGGTGAGCCGCAGCTCGCGCGGGGGTGCGGGCGTGTGGTTGTCGATCAGCACCTGGTGCCCAGGGGTGCAGCCGCGGTTGCCGGCGAAGTCGACGACGCAATGGGCAACCGAGTGCGGGCGGTCGCTGAAGTTGGTCGTGTCGACGGCCTGCCCGGCGGAGACGCCGGTGAGGCAGGGCTGCATGCGGGTGCCGCGCAGCTCGCCGTCGATCCAGGCCATCGCGCAGGGGTACTCGGTCAACGCGATCCGGTTGCCGTCGAGCAGCGTTTCGCCGTAGCGCGCCCCCGAGCCGGTGTCGCCACCCCAGACGGCGATCCCCTGTCCGCCACGGCGCCAGCCGCCGGCAAGCAGGTCGCCGCCGATTCCGGCGGCCGGCGCGGTGCCCTCTTCGAGCGTGAAGGTCATCGCCCTGACCGACGACCAGGAACCCGGGTCGAGGCTGCACCAGCTGCTCTCCGGCTTGGCGCAGAGCAGGCGGTCCTCGATCGCCGGCACGCCGGGGTTGAAGCCGGCGGCGAAATTGCTCGGGCCGACGTCCGTCGCGGTTGCGGTGGCAAAGGGGGCGAAGCCGCCGCTCCAGGTGCCGGCCCCGACCCGCTGCTGGAAGCCGTCGTGCAGGGTGTGCCACCAGGTGCCGGTAACCCGGGTGATCATGGCGTTCGCCGGCGCCGCCCAGCGCCAGCGGGCGAAGCGCGTGCCGGACACGGTCCCCGCCCCGTCGCGGGTGAAGCTCTTCATGTGGACGCCGTCGAAGGCATCGGCGCCCGGTGGCGAGACGCAGTAGGCGTCGGGCCGGAACTTCGCGCCGCCGGTCGAGTCCGCCCAGCCGGCGTCGGCGTCAACGTGCCAGCCACACTGGGAGACCACGTACTTGCCGGCCCTCGCCTCGGCTGCGGCCAACAACAGCAGGGCCAGTGCCAGGCAAACCCCCAGCGCCAGGCTCCTGACCAACCCGATTCGCGTTCCCGGCATCGTTCCTCCTTCGCTCGACGGCATCGGAGGTCCAAGGGCTGGGCGGCGCGAACTCTCCCCCCTTGGCCCGAACCGGCGCGGGTGCCGCCCATCCCCCTTTGCCAGAATGGCCTCAATGGCACTCCCGACCCAAGAGCAGGTCAGCGAGAAGCTGCGGGCCGTAATCGACCCCGAGCTGCGGCGCTCGATCGTCGAGCTGGGCATGGTCCGCTCGATCGAGGTCAAGGACGATGGCCGCGTCGAGGTGGTCGTCTCGCTGACCACGGCCGGCTGCCCGATCCGGTCGCACTTCGAACAGGCGGTCGCCCAGCAGGTCTCCGAGCTCGACGGCGTCACCTCGGTCGCCGTCGGCTTCGACGTCCTCTCTGACGAGGAGAAGGGCAACTTGCAACAGACGCTCGGCCGGGCCAAGCTGCCGGAGGGCGCGCTGGCCCAGGTCAAGAACGTGATCTGCATCGCCTCCGGCAAGGGCGGGGTCGGCAAGTCGACGATGACCGCCAACCTGGCCGCGGCGCTTACCGCCGAAGGCCACCCCGCCGGCGCCCTCGACTGCGACGTCTACGGCTACTCGATCCCCCGTATGCTCGGGGTCAACCGCAAACCGGAGGTCAACGCCGAGCGCAAGATCCTGCCGCTGGAGGCGGCGGGCGGGGTCAAAGTGATGTCGATCGGCTTCTTCGTCGAGGAGAACGCGGCGGTCGTCTGGCGGGGGCCGATGCTGCACAAGGCAATCCAGCAGTTCCTCGAGGACGTCGCCTGGGGCGAGCTGGAGTACCTGCTGCTCGACCTGCCACCCGGTACCGGCGACGTCTCGATGACCCTCTCCCAGCTCCTGCCCCAGGCCAAGTTCGTCCTCGTGACGACGCCGCAGCCGGCGGCGCAGACGGTCGCCAAGCGCGCCGCCGACATGGCCGCCAAATTCGACCTCGAGCTGCTCGGCGCGATCGAGAACATGTCCGGCTTCACCACCCCCGGCGGCGAGCGCTTCACGATCTTCGGCGAGGGCGGCGGGCAACTCCTCGCCGACGAGCTGGACATCCCGCTGCTCGCCAAGGTGCCGCTCTCCGAGCCGCTCCGCGAGCACGCCGACGGCGGCACGCCGCTGGCCACGGCCGACCCCGACTCCCCCGCCTCGCAGGCGATTCGCCAGGCGGCCCGCGGCATCGTCGCCGCCACCCCGCAGGAGCTGCCGGTCCTACAGGCGGCCCCCGCCGCGGCCGAGCCGCCCGCGGTCAGCGGCACCCCGCTGCCGGTCGTCCAGGGCTGAGCGACGGCAGCCGCTAGTTCGACTTGCGGATCGCCAGCGTCGGCAGGGTGCTGGGGACCTCGTCGATCTTCATGCCCTTCACCCCCTCCGGGACCTCGAAGCAGGTCAGCGCTGCGACGATGTCGACGGCGGGTTCCTCGCCACCGACGAGCCGTTCCGCGCTGCGAGCCTGTACCTCGAAGATTTCGTCCAGCGCCCGGTCCTGGATCTCGGCCACTTCGTCGAAGCCCTTCCGATCGAGGACCATTGCCGTCCTGCTCAGGTGGTTGCGCGGAGCGTCGAAGAGCCCAGCCTCAAACGACCGCGTCGCGTCGGCGAGCATCAGCTGCAGGATCCAGAGCGAGAATTGCCGTTTCTCGGCGGCGCTCAGCTTCTCCCATTCATCGTTGCCGATGCATGGCCGCACAACCGCACGGTAGATGTGTTCGATCGCGCCGCCGACGATGCGCTCATCGACCTGTTCGACCAAGCCCAGCCTCTCGAGCTTCTTGACGTGATGACTGACGAGCGAGACCTCTATCCCCAGCTGTGAGGCGATCGCGGTCGGGCTCGCCACCCGTTCGGTCAAGACAGTGAGCACCTTGCTCGTATTTGGACAAGCGATGACAGAGGCGAGCTGCTCGTCGAGCCCGGTCTCCATGTCGAGTCGCGTCTCCCCGGTCTGATCCTCAGCGGTCATGCGCCCTCCCCTCATTTCGTTCGACCCTAGCCGAGTTTCCAGCCCCGCTGGCGATCGAGATCAAGCGAGCGCTCAGCCCGCACTTTCGCGCTGAAAACGCTTCGCTTCGTTTAGCGACCGCCGACACCTAGCCTGGACGCCGTGCGCGCAATCCTCTTGATCCTCGCGTTGCTCGCCGCCCGGGCCCTCGGGCCCTACGGGGTTTCTGCAGACTCGGGGATGGACGTGACCGTGACCAACTACCGCATCACCATCGTGCGCTGCTGCGCCGCGACGAAGCACACTGCACGGCCAGAGAGCCACGCAAAGCCACCTTGGGGGAAACGCCGGCCGTGAACCGAGTGCTGGATCCAGCGCGGCTGGCGTACGACGTCCTCGCGGCCGACTACGACACCTTCACCGTGACGCTCGACTACGAGCCGTGGCTGGCGGAGGCCCTGCCGCGGTTGGAGCGCCACGGGCTCACCGGGAAGCGTCTCCTCGACGTCGGCTGCGGCACCGGCAAGAGCCTCGTCCCGATGTTGGCGCGCGGCTGGCGCTGTAGCGGCTGCGACATCTCGCCGGCGATGCTCGCGGTCGCCCGGCAAGCGATCGGCGGACGAGCGCAGCTGGCCGTGGCCGACATGCGCGAGCTGCCACGGCTCGGCAGCTTCGACCTCGTCTGGTCGCTCAACGACTGCGTCAACTACCTACAGGACCGCCCCCAACTGGAGCAGGCGCTCGGCTGCATGCGGGAGAACCTGGCGGAAGCCGGCCTGCTCGTCTTCGACCTCAACACGCTCCTCACCTACCGCACCTTCTTCGCCGAACGGCGGGTCGTCGAACGCGCCGGCCGCCGCCTCGTCTGGGACGGCCGGGCCAGCCACGACCAGCCCCCCAGCTCAATCGTGACCGCCCACATCGAAGCCGAGGGCGACCCCGCGAGCGCGCACCTGCACCGGCAGCGGCACTTCTCCGAGGCCGAGACCCGCCAAGCCCTGGCCGCCGCAGGACTGGAGTGCCTAGAGGTCCTCGGCCAGGATGAGGAGGGCACCCTCCACCCGCGGCTCCGCGAGCTGGAGCACGTCAAGGCCCTCTACGTCGCCCGCCGGCCGACCCCGAAATGACGAAGGCCCGCACGTCAATCCGGACGGCGCAGGTCCGGACCGCGCTCACGAACCGCCTATCCCTCGCCGTCGGTGGGCAGCGATCCGAAGTGCCGGTCGAATTCCTCGGAACTCATCGGTGAAGTTCCGGTCCGCTTGCGAATCTCCTCGATGGAGGTCGCCTTGGAGGGCCAGTCCGGCGCAAAGATGAGCTTCACCTGCGCTGCTTCCTCATCGGTCATCGAGTCGATCTGCTCATACAGCTCAGCCTTGGTCATAGGCCCCAATCGTAGCGGCCGCCCAGACGGCGCTTTTCAACTGCATCCTTGCGGCGGAGAGGAATACCCGAGGGCTCAGGCAGCCGATTTGCTCTTGTAGTACTGGGCGTTGATCTCGGCGTATTTGGCCCACTCGGCGGGGAGCTGGTCCTCGGCGAAGCAGGCGTCGACCGGGCAGGCCTCGACGCAGGCATCGCAGTCGATGCACTCGTCGGGGTCGATGTAGAGCATCTCGACGGAGTCGTAGTCGGGCTCGTCTGGCGTCGGGTGGATGCAGTCGACCGGACATACCTCCACACACGAGTTGTCCTTCTGGCCGATGCACGGCTCGGCGATGACGTAGGTCATTCGATGCTCGTCTCCTGAGTCGTCTTGTCGGTGGCTGGGCGAGGCTGGGCCCTACCCGGCACGAGCCGACATTTTAGGGGTTCGCAGGCGCGGGGGGAATCAAAGGCGGCCGTTTCGCGATGATGTGCCGATGCTGCTTCTGACCGGGGCGACGGGAAGCATCGGATCGCGCCTGCTGCCGTTGCTGCTGGCAGGCGGCGAGGACGTGCGCTGCCTGGTGCGCGAGCCGCGCCGGCTCGGCGACCGCCGGGTCGACGTGCAGATCGCGCTCGGCGACCTTGGCGAGATGTCGGACCCCTACCTGGTGCGCCAGGCCCTGCGCGGGGTCGACACGGTCGTCCACCTGGCGGCGACGATCCGCGACCAGCCGCCGCACCGGATCGAGGAGCTGAACGGCCTCGCGACCGTGCGCCTTCTGCGCGCTGCCGAGCGCAGCGGCGTGCGCCGCTTCGTCTTCTTCAGCGCCCTCAACGCCGCCGGCGCCCAGCGCACCCGCTTCTTCCGCGCCAAGTGGCTGGCCGAGCGGGCGGTCGCTTCCTCGCCGCTGGAGACCACCGTGTTCGCCCCCTCGATCGTCTATGACCGCAGCGACCCTTGGGTGACCCTGCTGCGCCGCTTCTCCTTCCTGCCGGTGATGCCCGTCTCCGGCCCCGGCAAGGCGCGCTTCCAGCCGATCTGGGCCGCCGACGCCGCCCGCTGCACGCTCGCCGCCCTCGAGGGCGGGAGCCGCGGCCGCTACGAGCTGGCCGGGCCCGAGACGCTCAGCTACGACGAGATGTCGGATCTGGTCAGCCGCGTCGCCGGCCGTCCCCGCCCGCTGGTCCACATGCCGCTGCCGATCGTCCGCGCCGGCCTGATCGCCCTCCGCTCCATCTTCGGCGAGGCCGTGTTCGCTACCTGGGAGGAGGCAGAGCTGATGGAGGTCGGGATGACGAGCGAACGCGGCACCGCCGACGCGCAGGAGCTGGGCGTGGAGCCGAGAAGGATGGGCGATGTGCTGGCGGAGCACTAGGGCCGCGCTGGGCCGCATCGCGGCGTTGACCGCCGCGCTCCTGGCGATCGCCGCCGCGCCCGCCGCCGCCTACACGCTCGTCCCGCCCAAGCCGAGCGTCTTCTTCGGCGTCAGCGACCGCGGCACGACGACCGAATTCAACGAATTCGCCGCCCTGCTCGTCAAGCACCCGGCACTGCTGGAGACCTTCCACCCCTGGGGCAACAGCCTCAACCAGGCCTACGAACGCTGGCGCGAAACCGGCACCCGGCCGATCCTCCATATCTCCACCGCCGACGATCAGACGCTGGCCGAGAAGATCACCCCGGCGCAGATCGCGCTCGGCGGCGGCGACGACTACCTGCTGCAGCTCAACGACTTCTTCGTCAAACACGGCCTCGCCGCCTACATCCGCCCGCTCGGCGAGCCCAACCGCTGCCTCAACGCCTGGTCGGCGGTCGACTGCGAAGGCAACCAGCGGGGCGGCGAACACACGACCGGCTGGTACAAGCAGGCCTTCCGCCGGATCGCGCTCATCGTCCGCGGCGGCAACACCCTGGAAGGGATCAACGCGACGCTGGCCGAACTCGGCCTGCCGCCCGTCAACCGGACCAAGGGGCCGCCGCCGACCAGCCTCCTGCCGGCGCCGGTCAGCATCGTCTGGAGCCCGTTGCCGGGCGGCTCGCCCCGCGTCAAAGGCAACTTCCCCGGCAACTACTGGCCGGGCAGCCGCTGGGTCGACTGGGTCGGCACCGACTTCTATTCCGAATATCCGGTCTGGAAGGACCTCAACCGCTTCTACCTTGGCAAGCAGTGGAAGCGCAAGCCCGTCGCGGTCACCGAGTGGGCGGTCTCCGGCAAAGACGAACCGCGCTTCGTCAAACAGTTCGTCGCCTGGGTCGTCAAGCACCCGCGGGTGCGGATGCTCGTCTACTACACCGGCTTCAACGGCGACAGCAACCCCTACTCGCTCTCCCTCTACCCCCGCACGACCAACACCCTGCGCCTCAAGATCCGTCGCCCCACCTTTCTCCAGTACGCCGAATACAACGCCGGCACCCTGCCGCCGCTGCCACCGCCGCCGCCGAAGACGGCGAAGCAATAGGCACAGGCGAGGCGCCGCCAGGACCGAGGCCGCCGCGCCAAAGGCGACGACGCCGCTACTCTTACACCTTATGCGGTGTCAAACTTCCTCTGAGACCGGGCTTCTCCTGCGAGAAGCCCGAGAGCAGCAGGGCCTCAGCCAGCGGCGGCTGGCGCTGCGGGCCGGCACGAGCCAGGACGCGATCAGCCGCATCGAGCGGGGCGTCGAGGAGCCAACGCTGGCGCGCTTTGCCCAATTGATGCTGGCACTCGGGCGACGCCCGATCCTCGGCACCGAGCGGCTGGACAGCCCGGTGCCGCCGTCCGAGCTGGCGGTCGCCAGCGAGATGTCGCCGAGCGAGCGCCTGCGCGAGGCCGCGAGCTGGAACCGGCTCGCGGCGCGCCTGGCTGACGCCGGCGAGCGGGCTCGCCGGGAAGGCCACCCGGCGACGCGACGGCGCGAAGGATGAGCGATGCAGTCGAGGAACGGCCGCTCGACCTCAGCGAGCTGATCGCCGTCCTCGCCCGCCACGGGGTCGAGTACGTCGTCATCGGCGGCGTCGCCACCCAGGTCCACGGCCACCGGCGAACGACGATGGACCTCGACTTGACGCCGGACCCCGAGCCGAAGAACCTGCGCCGGCTGGCCGCCGCGCTTGTGGAGCTGGATGCCCGTCCCAGAGACGCTCGCGGCGCGCCGGGGGAAATCCAGGTCGGGGACGTCGAGCGGCTCACCGTCGCCGCAATCGTCCCCCCCTTGCTCACCCGGCATGGCCAGCTCCACATCCTCAAGGAACCGAAGGGGGCACGCGACTTCGAGGCGATGCGAGCGGCGGCACTGGTCGTCGACCTGGACGGCAACGAGGTCGCCATCGTCGCGCTCGACGACCTGATCCGGATGAAGCGCGCAGCGGGGCGGCCGGGCGACCTGGACGACATCGCCGCCCTCACCGAGAGCGAGAGGAAGGGGCGGAAATAGAGAGGGGCCCGGTTGCCCGGGGCCCCTCGCAAAGCCACTCGCCTGTTGGGGCGAGAATACGCCTGAACGGCGTGGCTACATCATCCCGCCCATGTCGGGCATGCCGCCGCCGGGCATACCGCCGGCGCCTTCCTTCTCGGGCGGCTCGGCGATGATCGCCTCGGTGACGAGGATGTTCTTGGCGATCGAGGCGGCGTTCTGCAGCGCCGAGCGGGTCACCATCGTCGGGTCGATGACGCCGGCCTTGATCAGGTCGCCGTACTCACCGTTGGCGGCGTTGAGGCCTTCGCCCGGCTTCAGGGCGCGCACCTCGTTGACGACGACCGAGCCCTCCAGGCCGGAGTTCTCGGCGATCTGGCGCACCGGCTCCTCCAGCGAGCGATGCACGATGCGGGCGCCGGTCGCCTCGTCGGGGTCGTCGAGCTTGTCGGGGTCGAGGTCGCTCTGCGCGTTCAGCAGCGCGACGCCACCACCCGGCACGACGCCCTCCTCAAGCGCCGCCCGGGTCGCCTGCAGGGCGTCCTCGACGCGGTGCTTTTTCTCCTTCATCTCAGTCTCGGTGGCGGCGCCGACCTTGACCACGGCGACGCCGCCGGCCAGCTTGGCGAGACGCTCCTGGAGCTTCTCCCGATCGAAGTCGGAGTCGGTGTTCTCGATCTCCTGCTTGATCTGGTTGATCCGGCCTTTGATGTCCTCACCGTCACCGGCGCCGTCGATGATCGTCGTAGTGTCCTTGGAAACGACGACGCGGCGCGCCTTGCCGAGCTGGGAGAGCTGGGTGTTCTCCAGTTTGAGGCCCATCTCCTCGGTGATCACCTCGCCGCCGGTGAGGATCGCGATGTCCTCGAGCATCCGCTTGCGGCGGTCGCCGAAGCCCGGTGCTTTGACCGAGACGCCGGTGAAGGTGCCGCGCAGCTTGTTGACGACCAGGGTCGCGAGGCACTCGCCCTCGACGTCCTCGGCGACGATCAGCAGCGGCTTGCCGCCCTGCATCACCTGCTCCAGCACCGGCAGGATGTCGCGCACCGAGCCGATTTTCTGGTTGGCGATGAGGACGTAGGGGTCCTCCAGCACCGCCTCCATGCGGTCCTGGTCGGTGACCATGTACGGGGAGATGTAGCCCTTGTCGAACTGCATCCCCTCGGTGAACTCCAGCTCCATGCCGAAGGTCTGGCCCTCCTCGACGTTGACGACGCCGTCTTTGCCGACTTTCTCGATCGCGTCGGCGATCACGTTGCCGATCTCGTCGTCGGCGGCGGAGATCGCGGCGACGCGGGCGATCTGCTCCTTGCCGGCGACCTCTTTCGACTGCTTTTCGCGCAGGTTCTCGACGACGTCGTCGACGGCCTTCTCGATCCCGCGCCGCAGGGCGAGCGGGTTGGCGCCGGCGGCGACGTTCTTCAGCCCCTGGCGGACGATCGTCTGGGCCAGCAGCGTCGCCGTCGTCGTGCCGTCGCCGGCGACGTCGTTGGTCGCCGTGGCGACCTCGCGGACCAGCTGCGCGCCCTGGTTCTCGAAGACGTCCTCGACCTCGATCTCACGGGCGATGGTGACGCCGTCGTTGGTGATCGTCGGCGCGCCGAACTTCTTGTCGAGCACGACGTAGCGGCCTTTCGGGCCAAGCGTCACCTTGACCGCGTCGGCGACGGTGTCGACGCCGGCCTGCAGCGCGCCCCGTGCCTCCTCCTTGTACTTCAGCTCCTTGTGAGCCATCTGGTTTCAGTCCTCCTTGGTTCTCTAAGTCCTGTTGGCGGGGGTCAGCCGAGCTTGGCGAGGACGTCCGACTCGCGTAGCACGAGAACGTCCTCGCCCTCGACGGTGACCTCGGTGCCGCCGTATTTGGAGTAGAGGACCTCGTCGCCCTCGCTCACGTCGAGCGGGCGGCGGCTGCCGTCCTCCTGGATCGCGCCGTCGCCGACGGCGACGACCTTGCCCTTCTGCGGCTTCTCTTTGGCCGTGTCGGGGAGGACGATGCCGCTGGCGGTCGTCTCCTCCTCCTCGATCGGTTTGACGATTAGCCGGTCCCCGAGGGGCTTCAGCTTCATCCGTGGACCTCCGTTATGGGTCGGGTTACTGGGTTCTAAGTCTCAAACCGCGCTGGGAAGCCGTTTCTCGGCCTCCGGGCGCTTGGCACTCCAGAAGAGAGAGTGCCAGCAGCAGGAAAGATAGCGGAGAGCGACGGGCGGCACAGCGAGGGCCACGGCGGTCTCAGCCGTTGGCAAGCAACCTGCAGCCGAGCAGCCTCGAGATGCCCTCGCCGCCGCGCGCCATCACCCAGTCGTGGTTCCACTCGAAGGCCGGGCGGGCGACCGGCGCCAGCAGGTTCATCCAGGCCTTGGTCGTCGCCACGTTCCACTCATAAAGGACGGCAGTGACCCCTGCCTGCTCATAGAGCCGCCAGCGGCCGACCCCGCTCAGCTCGCCGACCGCGTCGGCCTCGAGCAGGTGCGGGCGCTCGACCTTCGTCGTCGTCACCTTGAACTCGACCCGGTAGGGCAACAGGCTCTTCCAGACCAACCGCGAGACCGAGCCGACGCCGCCGTCCTCGCCGGGGCGCACCTCCTCGGCCGCCTCCACCCCACGCCACCACTGCGGCCAGCGCTCCTGGTCGTAGATCGCCTCCCAGACGGTCTCCCGCGGAGACTCGAGCAGCCAGGTCGTGAGGAAGGAGTAATGGGCCACCGGGCGTCCCTACAGGCCGGCGGGCATCAGTTGTGCCGCGGCGTCTCGCCGTTGCCGAAGTGCGGGCGGGGCGACTCGACGATCTGCGAAAAGCGGATCACGGTGACGATGTCATCGGGCCCGACGGTGCGGCCGTAGATCTGCTCGAGGAACTTGACCTCGTCCTCGAGCCGGCGGAACTCCGGGTTGTCGTGCTGGATGTCGCGCGGCGAGAGCTCCCCCGCCTTCTTCACCTCGACGTCGTCGATCACCGCGGCGAAGATTTTCTCCCGCGGGCTGTGGCGGAAGCCGACGGTGATCCAGACGACCTGGCCGCGCTCGTACTTCGAGGTCTTGTCGCCGAGCCTGATGGTCGCGCTCTTGCGGCCGCGCTTGAGCTGGTCGACAAAAACGGTCGAGTAGAAGTTGAGCACATAGATGCCGCCGCGCATTGCGCTGCGAGCGTATCTGACGGCCATGGCCGCCGGTCTCCGGGACTAAACCACCGACCGCTTGGACGGATATCCAGGACCAGGGGTACAGGAATGCTCGGGCAGGTCGATGTAGGGGGCGATGGCGCCCAGCTCGACCTCTGGCCGTAGCCTGCTCCTTGCCGTAACCGCCTGCGCGGCCGCCCTGCTGCTGCTCGTGGCCGCCGGCAGCGCCGCCGCCGCGACCTGCGGCGGCAGGCACGCGACGATCGTCGGCACGCCCGGCGACGATGTGATCGTCGGCAAGAAGGCGAGCGACGTGATCTACGGCGGCGGGGGCGACGACAAGATCTCCGGCGGCCCCAACGGCAACGACCGAATCTGCGGCGGCCCCGGCGACGACAAGCTCGTCGGCGGTCGCGGCAACGACTCCCTTCGCGGTGAGGAAGGCAACGACCGCCTGCTGGGCGACACTGGCGCCGACAACCTCTTCGGCGGCGCCGGCAATGACGCCCTCTACGGCGCCAAGGGCCCCGACGAGGAGTCCGGCGAAGGCGGTTCCGACGAGCTCTTCGGCGGCCGCGGCCCCGACGCCATGCGAGGTGGCGAGGACGGTGACGTGCTCTACGCCGGCAAGGCGAGCGAGCACGTGGTCGACGGCGACGGCGGCGACGACTGGGTCTACGGCGGCCGCGGCAACGACCAGCTCGACGGCGGCGAAGGCAACGACCTCGTCGACGGCGGCCTCGGCGACGACACGCTGGACGGCGAAGGCGGCAAAGACAGGCTGCTGGGCAGCCATGGCCGCGACGACATCTCCGGCGGCGCCGGCGACGAAGACGTGCTGCGCGGCGACATCGGCTTCGACCAAATGGACGGCGGCCCCGGCGCGCGCGACATCGCCTCCTTCTCCACCGCTTCCGAAGCGGTGACCGCCGACCTCGCCATCGGCACCGCCCACGGCGACGGCCGCGACACGATTTCGCCCGAAACCGAGGACGTGATCGGTTCCGCCTACAACGACGACCTGGTCGGGGACGGCGTCGCCAACCGCCTCGACGGCGGTGACGGCTACGACACCCTGCAGGGCGGCGGCGGAGGCGACGAGCTCTTCGGCGGCCCGGGCGGAGCGAGCTGCAGCGGCGCCTCGATGACGCAGGAATGCGGCCCGCCGAAAGCGGCAAGCAGCGCCGGGCCGGCTGTCTCGCGCGTGCACAGCATCGACGGCAGCGGCGCGCTCAACGTGCGCGGCACGGCGGCAGGCGACTCGATCGCGATCTCGCTCAGCGGCGGCAACTACGTCGTCAGCGCCGGCGGCATCCCCGCCGAGAACGTCGAGGGCTGCACGCCGTCGGGCGGCAGCGCCGTCTGCCCCACCGACGTGCAGACGATCCTGATCGACGCCGGCGCTGGCAACGACGTCGTCGTGGTCGACGCCAGCATCCCGCAGAGCGTCGAGGTGCGAATCGCCGGCGGCGCCGGCGCCGATGAGCTTCACGGCGGCCCGGGTGGCGACGTGATCGAGGCCGGCGACGACGGCGACCCCGACCTGCTCGACGGCGGGCCCGGCGACGACGCCCTGATCGGCGCCCGCACCGACCTACCGGTCCCCCTCAACAGCGGCAAAAGCACGATGATCGGCGGCCCTGGTGGCGACGTGATGGTCGGCGGTGACCCCTGCGACGGCGACGTCTACGACGGCGGCTCGGGCGAGGACGACGCCAACTTCTTCCGCTTCACGCCCGGTGTAAAAGCCGAGATCGGCGGCCCGGTGAGCCGCGGCGGCAGCCCCTGCACCCTCGGCCACATCGACCTCTCGGTCGAGTCGATCGAGGGCTCGCCCGGAAACGACGTGCTGACCGCCGCCCGCCGCAGCGACACGCTGATCGGCAAGGGCGGCCACGACGTGCTCAGAGGCCCCGGGCACTAGCTCAGGACGGGTCGAAGCCCTCCTCGCCGATCAGCGGCACGAAGCGGGAGGGGCCTATCTCCGCCCGCTCGAAGACGTTGCCGCGGCGGCGGAAGACGGTCAGCGCGTCGAAGTCGCCGGCCGCTAGCGGGGCGACCAGACGCCCGCCCTCGGCGAGCTGGCCGAGCAGGGTCCGCGGCGGTGCCGGCGCGGTGGCGTGGACGGCGATCGCCTCGAACGGCGCCCGCTCGGGCAGGCCGCGGCTTCCGTCGCCGACGCGCAGCTCGACGTTCCCAGCACCGAACCGCTCGAGCGCCCGCCGCGCCTCGACGGCCAGCACCTCGATGCGCTCGATGCCGATCACCTCGGCAGCGAGAAGCGACAGCACGGCGGTCGAGTAGCCGGAGCCGCTGCCGATCTCGAGCACCTGCTCGTCGCCCCGCAGCGCCAGCGCCTGGCAGATCGCCGCGACGATCCACGGCTGCGAGATCGTCTGCTCCTCGCCGATCGGCAGGGCCGAGTCGGAATAGGCGCGACCGCGGACGCGCTCCGGCACGAAGGCCTCGCGCGGCACCTCGCCCATCGCCGCCAGCACGCGCTCGTCGCCGATCCCGCGGCGCCGCAGCTGGCGCTCGACCATCCCAGCCCGCAGCGAGGCGAAGTCGGTCACCTCGCCGCGGCGCCCGGAATCGCCATGCTCAGAAAATGTAATTGCGCAGCTTGCCGGGCGCCAGGACGGTGACGCGGCCACGGCCGGGGCGGACAACCCCGGCGCGGTCGAGCTCTGCAAGGAAGCGGCTGACGCTCTCGCGCGAGGTCCCCGCGAGCTGCGCCAGGTCGGCCTGGTTCATGCGGATCGTCACCTCCCCGGCTTCGCCCCTACGGGGCGACTCTTCGGCGACGAGCTGGGAGAGGACGCCGGCGACCCGGCTGGGCACGGTCTGGAAGGACTGCCGCGAAATGCGCTCGTTGGCGGCGCGCAGGCGCCGCACCAGGGCGGCGACCAGCTTCACGGTGATTTCGGGATGGCGGCCAAGCAAAGCCCGCACCTCGCCCGCCGGCAGCGCCAGCAGCTCGCCGTCGCTGAGCGCTTCGACGCTGGCCGAGCGGACCTCACCGTCGAGCATCGCCAGCTCGCCGAAGATGTCGCCGGGGCCGAGCGTGGCGAGCGTTATCGCCCGCCCGTCGGAGTGCTCGCGGGTCACCCGGAAGCTGCCTGTGCGGACGATGTAGCAGGCGTCGGAGTGGTCGCCCTCGTGGAAGACCCGGATGCCCGCCGGAAAGGAGCGCGGCACGGCGACCCGGGAGAAGCGCTCCAGCTCGGCCTGCTCGAGGTCGGAGAAGAGGGGAACGCTGCGCAGCAGCTCGACCGGGCTGAGGCTCTCCTCCGTGTCCGCCATCCGCCTGGATTATCGCGGTAAGCGCCGTTTTGCCTCCTCAGGGGGGCGAAAATCGGTGGCTGCGGGCCTTGGAGGGGCATGAGAGTGGCCGGCGAGACGATGGAATTACTTGTAGACAATTCCGTATACTTTCCTTATGGCTGTCGTCGAGACGACCACGATTCGCGTCCGCAAAAGCACGCAACAGAAGCTCGCCAAAGAGGCCGAGCTGGCGGGGACGAGCGTGATTGAGATGCTCGAGGCAGTCGTTGACCTGTGGGAGGAGCGGCGACTTCTCGACTCGATGGACGAGTCCTATGCGAAATATGGGGACGAGATCCGCGAAGAGATGAAGATCTGGGATGGCACGCTCCTCGACGGGTTGCACGATGTCGACTAGCCGTCTCGCCGTCAAGCGACGGGAGGTGTACATGGTCGATCTCGAGCCGGTGGGTGGGCACGAGCAGGGAGGGCGGCGACCCTTTTTGCTGGTCTCGGTCAACCAGATGAATCGCTCCTGGGCACGAATGGCGATCGGCGTGCCCCTGACGACTACCGACCGGGAAAACGAGTTGCATGTCCGTCTGGACCCACCCGAGGGGGGGCTGACCAGGATCAGCTTCGCGATGCCGGAGATGGTGCGCTCGATCTCACTGGACCGCCTGCAGCAACGACTCGGCTACGCCTCTCCAGATACGGCCGAGATGATCTCCAGGCGCATCGGCATCCTGATCGGCCTCGGTCGCGGTCGCTGAGCTCGATGGGCGACACGCCTCAGCGCGCGGAGGCGGTGAGTTTGCGCGGGCCGCGGCTGAAGCCGGCGCTGAGCAGCGCCTGCTCGTGGCCGGAGCCAAGGACCGGCTCGCCGTCGACCTTCTCGATCCCGAGCTTCGGCAGGCGGCCGGCGGAGACGGCGGCGGCGAGAGCCTCCGCACCCTGCGCCAGGGCCGCCTCATCCAACTCGGCGAGGCGGACGATGCTGCGCCCGCCGCGCTCGACGTAGAGCAGCGGCTCGCCGTCGCACAGGAGGACATGGGCGCCGGGGGCGCGGGCGGGCCTGCGGCCGGAGGGCGGCTTTGGCCAGGGCAGGGAAGCGCCGAAGGGGTTGGCCGGATCGGTCGCGGCGAGCAGCGTGAACTCGCCGTCCGGTTCGGGCAGCGAGCGCAACCGCTCGACCGCGCCGGGCAGGGCGAACTGGGCGCCGCCGAGGCCCTCGACGAAGTAGCCGCGGCGGGCGGTGCCGAGCAGCTCCAGGTTGCCGAGCTCTGCGTAGAGAGTCGAGAAGCCGCCGGGCACGCCCTCTGCGAGCACCGTCTCACGGGTGACGATGCCGTAGCGCTCGAGCATCAGCTCGGCTTGGGCACGCAGCCGCGCCCCCGGCCCGGGGGCCTCGGCGAAGAGCGGCGCGGTCAGCGACCAGCGGCCCTGCACGGCGGCGCCCGCGCCCGAGCGGCGGCGGGCGAAGCGGCGGCCCTGGCGCTGCTGGCTCGGCACCGCGCGCAGGCGCGGCGCCCGCAGCGGCGCGAAGGCGTCGTTGGTCACCTCCCCCGCCCAGGCGAGGTCCCAGAGCGCGGTGTGCAACTCCTCGGCGCCGAAGTCGAGGTCGGCAAGCAGGTCGAGCCAGAAGGAGGGGCCGGAGGCGAGCCGCTCGCGGATCGCTTCGTGCGGCTCCCCCTGCGGCGACTCCAGCTTGGCGTTGGCTGGCGGCGGCCCGGCGAGGCGGACGTCCTCGCGGAAGTAGAGGGCGACGCGGCCGTCGCTGCGCCCGCGCGAGCCGGCCCCGACCCAGACCAGCTCGCCGCTGGTGCAGAGCTCGTCCAGCCAGCTCGGGGAGTAGGCCCCGAGGCGGCGCGGCAGCACGTCCCCCTCCCAGACCTTCGGCGCCAGGGCGACGCCCTGCAGCGGTACCAGCGCGTCGCGCAGCCGGTCCGGGCCGGCGCCGGCCGGGCGGTGGCTGTCGACGTTCTGCCAGCTCGGCAGGAAACGGGCGAAGCGGTCGCGTGCGGCGGGCTCGACTTCGCGCCGCAGGTGGGCGAGGCTGGCGCGGCGAACGCGGCGCAGCACCTCGGCGTCGCACCACTCGCGCTCGCCGCCACCGGGAAGCAGCTCGCCGCGAACCATCGCCCCTTCGCGCTCCAGCTCGCGCAACGCCGGGTTGGGGTCGACGCCATAGCGGGCCGCCAGCTGCGCCGTCGGGAACGGCCCGTGGGTGCGGGCGTAGCGGCGGACCAGGGCCCGCATCGCGTCGGGGTGCTCCTCGAGGAAGGTGTCGGGCAGGCCGGGGGGCGGCGGCACGCCGAGCGCGTCGCGGTAGAGGCCGGCGTCCTCGCCGGCGATGTAGCGCTCCTCGCCGCCGATCCGCACCGCCGCGGCGCGCCGCTCGGCGACCAGCTTCTCCAGCATCGAGGCGGCCGAGTACCCCTCCGCGACCCGCCCCGCGCACTCCTCGGCGCTGAGGTCGCCGACGTTGCGGAGGATCTGCTGGAGGGCGTCGCGGTCGGCCGCACGGCCCGCCTCGGTGCGGTGCTGGAGCTGCGCCTCGACCTCCTCCAGCGCCTCCGGGTCGATCAGCTCGCGCAGCTCCTCTTGGCCCAGCAACTCGCGCAGGAGGTCGCGGTCGAGGGCGAGGGCGGCGGCGCGACGCTCGGCGTTCGGCGTGTCCCCCTCGTACATGTAGGTGGCGACGTAGTCGAAGAGCAACGAGGAGGCGAAGGGCGAGGCGGTCGGCGTCTCCACCTCGACCAGGCCGAGCTTTCGCGAGTGCAGGTCGGTGAGGATCTGGCGCAGCGCCGGCAGGTCGAAGACGTCGCGCAGGCACTCGCGGTAGGTCTCGAGGATCACCGGGAAGCGCGGGTGCTCGCGCGCAACCTCGAGCAGGCTCTGCGACTTCAGGCGCTGCTGCCAGAGGAGCGTGCGCTTGCCCGGGTAGGCGCGCGGGATCAAGAGCGAACGGGAGGCGTTCTCGCGGAAGCGGGCGCCGAAGAGGGCCGAGCCGGAGAGCTCGCGCACGACCAGGTCCTCGAGCTCGTCCGGCTCGACCATCGCCAGATCGGCGGGGGGCGGATCGTCTGCGTCGGGCAGGTGGACGACGATGCCGTCGTCGGACCAGATCGCGTCGGCCTCGAGGTCGCGCTCGTCGCGGATCTTCTGCGAGATCGCCAGGCCCCAGGCGGCGTGGACGCGGCCGCCGAAGGGAGAGAGGACGCAGAGGCGCCAATCGCCGATCTCGTCGCGGAAGCGCTCGACCACGATCGTCTCGTCGGAGGGGACGACCCGCGTCGCCGTCTGCTGCTCGCGCAGGTAGGCGACGAGGTTCTCGGCGGCCCGGCGGTCGAGGTCGTACTCGCCCGCCAGCTCCTCGGGCTTGCGCGAGACCGCCTCGCGGGCGAAGGCGCCGATCGCCCGCCCCAGCTCGGCGGGGCGGCCGATCCCGTCGCCCTTCCAGAACGGCACGGCGCCGGGCAGGCCGGGGGCCGGGGTGACGATCACGCGGTCGCGGGTGATGTCCTCGATCCGCCAGGTGGTCGCGCCGAGCAGGAAGGTCTGGCCCGGCCGGGCCTCGTAGACCATCTCCTCGTCGAGCTCGCCGACCCGGCGGCCGTCGGGCAGGTGGACGCCGTAGAGGCCGCGGTCTGGGATCGTGCCGGCGTTGGTGACGACGAGCTGGCGGGCGCCTTTGCGGCCGTGCATCGTGCCGCGGGTGCGGTCCCAGACGATCCGCGGCCGCAGCTCGGCGAAGCGGTCAGAGGGGTAGCGCCCGTCGAGCATGTCGAGCACGTTCTCGAGCTGCTCGCGCGAGAGCTCGCCGAAGGGCTCGGTGGCAGTGACGAGGCGCTCGACCTCGTCGATCTTCCACTCGTCGAGCGCGGCCATCGAGACCAGGTGCTGGGCGAGCACGTCGAGCGGGTTTTGGGGGATCACCGTCTCCTCGATCGCGCCGTCGCGCATGCGGCGGGCGACGACCGCGCACTCGAGCAGGTCGGCGCGGAACTTGGGGAAGATGCGGCCGCGCGAGACCTCGCCCAGCGAGTGGCCGGCGCGACCGACCCGTTGCAGGCCGCGACTGACCGACTTCGGCGACTCGACCTGGATCACCAAATCGACCGCGCCCATGTCGATTCCCAGCTCCAGCGACGACGTCGCCACCAGGCAGGGGAGCTGCCCCGACTTCAGCATCTCCTCCACCACCGTCCGCTCCTCATGCGACAGGGACCCGTGGTGCGCGCGGGCGATCTCGGGAGGGTCGGGAGGGGTCTCGGCGGAGCCTCCCCGCTGTTGCTCCGACGGGGCCCCTCCCGACCCTGCCTGCTCAGTTGCGGGCATCTCCTGTTCCGGCTGTTCGGCGGCGAGCTCGTTGAGGCGCTTGGCCAGGCGCTCTGCTGCGCGGCGGGCGTTGACGAAGACGATGGTCGAGCGGTGTTCTCTTACGAGCTTCAATAGCTCGGGGTAGATCGCGGGCCAGATCGAGCGGACGTGGGCATTGGGCTCGCCCTCGGCGGGGACACCGTCGGAGTTGGGGAAGTTCGGCGCCCCCGGTTCGGTCATGTCCTCGACCGGCACGACGATCTTCAGGTCCAGCTCCTTCGCCACCCCCGCATCGACGATCTTGCACTCCCGCTTCGGCCCAGCGAGGAACTTCGCAATCCGCTCCAACGGCCGCTGCGTAGCGGACAGCCCGATCCGCTGGACCAGGGAGTCGGGGGAGGGCCCGGCAGAGCCCCCCCGCCGTTGCTCCGGCGGGCCCTCCCCCGACTCCCCCACCAGGTGCTCGAGCCGCTCCAGCGTCAGCGCCAGGTGCGACCCCCGCTTGGACTGGGCGACTGCGTGGATCTCGTCGACGATCACCGCCTCGACCCCGCTGAGGATCTCGCGAGCGCCCGAGGAGAGGATCAGGTAGAGCGACTCGGGCGTGGTGATGAGGATGTCGGGCGGGGTTTTGCGCATATCCCGCCGCTCTTTCTGGCTGGTGTCACCGGTGCGCAGCCCGACCGAGATGTCGGCGCCGATCCCGCGCAGCGGCGCCCGCAGGTTGCGCTCGATGTCATAGGAGAGCGCCTTCAGCGGCGAGACGTAGACGATCTTCACGCCCTCTCCCCGCTCCGGCATGCGGGCCAGCCGGTCGATCCCCCAGAGGAAGGCGGCGAGCGTCTTGCCTGAGCCGGTGGGGGCGCAGATCAGCGCGTTGGCGCCACCGGATATGGCTTCCCAGCCACCCGCCTGGGCCGGCGTCGGCGCCTCGAAGGAACGCTCGAACCAGTCCCTGACGGGGGCGCTGAAAGGCGCCAGCGGATCGGACTCCGCACCTCTTTTCGCATCAGTGCCCAACCCACCGATCTTACGCGGCCGCTGCGGCCGACGGGGGCCGGCGACTTGCGCGCACCGCCGAATCCCGATGCCTGAGATAATCGCCCCCTTCGGGGCGTGGCGCAGCCTGGTAGCGCGCACCGTTCGGGTCGGTGAGGTCCCCGGTTCAAATCCGGGCGCCCCGATATCCGTAGCACGATGCGTGCTGCATTGACTGTATGAGTCGCTCCTTCACGTTCGTCTTGATGACAGCTCTGCTGCTGCACTCCAGATCGTTCGCGGCGGCGCGCTGAGCGATTCGGAGGCCGTTCGGACCGCTCTGCGGGAGTCCGCGGCGCGACGACGCGCGCGCTCTTCCATTGCCGAAGAGGTCAAGAAGCTGGCGGGCGACGAAGAGGATCGAATCGAGATGCGAATCGTTCGTGAGCAGATGGCCGAGCTCGCGCCGAAACCTCTCGACTGAAGGTGGTTCGCGGTGAGGTCTTCCGGCTGCCGTCGCCGCGAGGCGCGCGAGGCGGGGGGCAGCACGGCGCTCGCCTCGCCAACCTCCATCAGCGCCCGACCGGCAACCTTCAGGCCCACCATCTCGCTCGCCGGTAGCGAAACCCGCGTTCTGGTCGAGCAAATCACTGTCATCGACCCTCAGCGGCTGGGACGATGCGAGCGCTAGACGATGCACTCGCCCTGGTCTTGGGCCTCTGATTCGGGCAGCGAACGCTCGGCGGTGGGGCTCATTTGGCTCCTCCCGAGGCAGCGCGAGAGGGCTGGCTGGCTCAGAGTTCTGATGTGATTACGCGATGAGCCCGAGGAGGCCGGCATCGTGAAGGAGCTGGACGCTGCTCGAGAGGCGCTCGCCACGGCGCGCCGCCACCTCAGCGACGGAGACGGCCCTGAGCAGGTCGTTCTCTTCGACCTCGCATACATGGCGTCGGCCCTCGAGGCGGCCTTCGTGATGCTCTCCTACGGGGAGCGGGGCGAGATCGAGCGGAAGCTGGCGACTGTCTTCGCCGCGGACGTGCTGCACGACATCAGGACTCGCCTTGACGACCGTGAGCATCTGTTCGGCGTCGAGAAGGGAGCGGTGCCGGGCCTCGCCGCGGGTCGCGATCCGGCGCTCTTGTCGGAGTTGGCGGGTGAGCCCGGGGCGGTGCACCTCGAGGACGAGTTCGTGATCCTGCGCGACACCTTCCGGCGGTTCGCCGACGACCGCCTGGCGCCCGTCGCCGAGGAGATCCATCGGCGCAACGCCGACATCCCCGACGCGGTCATCGACATGCTGGCCGAGATGGGCTGCTTCGGCATCAGCATTCCCGAGCAGTACGGCGGGTTCGCGTCCGGAGGCGATGACGAGCTGGTGGGCATGATCGTCGCGACCGAGGAGCTGTCCCGGGGGTCGCTCGGGGTGGGCGGGTCGCTCGTCACGCGCCCGGAGATCCTGGCCAAGGCGATTCTCGCGGGCGGGACCGAGGAGCAGAAGACGGCCTGGCTCCCCCGCATCGCCAGCGGCGAGCTAATGGTCTCGGTCGCGGTGACCGAGCCCGACTACGGCTCCGACTCCGCCAACATCAAGGCCGCTGCGCGCCGCGACGGCGACGTGTGGCGGGTGTCCGGCGTCAAGACGTGGTGCACGTTCGCGGGACGGGCGAACCTGCTGATGCTGCTGGCGCGTACCGACCCCGACCGCTCGAAGGCCCACCGCGGCCTCTCCCTGTTCGTGGTCGAGAAGCCGGCATTCGCGGGCCACGAGTTCGCTCTTGAGGGCATGGAGGGCCGCGCGATCGACACGATCGGCTACCGGGGGATGCACTCCTACGAGGTCGCCTTCGACGGCTTCCCCGTGCCGGCGGCGAACCTGATCGGCGAGGAGGGCCGCGGCTTCTACTACCAGATGTCGGCGTTCGCGAACGGGCGCCTCCAGACGGCGGCCCGCGCCGTCGGGCTCATGCAGGCCGCCTACGAGGCCGCCCTGCGCTACGCGCGCGAGCGGGTCGTCTTCGGCAAGCCGCTGTTCGACTACGGGCTGACCCGCGCCAAGCTGACGCGGATGGCCGCGCTGATCCAGGGCTGCCGCCAGTTCTCCCACGCCGTGGCGCTCCTACTGGCAAAGGGAGGAGCCGACGGGCAGCTCGAGGCCTCGATGGTGAAGCTGTACGCGTGCCGCGCCGCCGAGTGGGTGGCGCGCGAGGCGCAACAGATCCACGGGGGCATGGGCTACGCCGAGGAGTACGCGGTGTCACGCTACTTCGTCGACGCCCGCGTGCTCCCGATCTTCGAGGGCGCCGAGGAGATTCTCGCCCTCAAGGTCATCGCCCGCAGATTGCTTGACTAAGCCTGAGGCACCGAAGGGGCAGAACTCGGCGCGCCCTCGCGTCAGGCCGGCGGGTTTTCGGCGTGCTGCGATCGCGACCGACCCACCCCAGGTCCTCGACCTCTACTCGGGCCTCCAGACAGGCGCCGCGGCCGACGAGGTGATTCTGCGAGCCGAAGCCGACGGTGCCCCCTTCGCGAATTCCGAGGAGCTGCGGCGGTGGGTGGCGCAGGGGCTGGAGGAGCTGTCCTGACTAGCCGACCGCGTCGATCGCTCGTTCGATCGACGCGAGGCTTGGTCCGTCTTGCAGGATGCGGGTGCCACGGGGCCCGCTGACGATCATCGCCAGCTGGGCGCGGATGCCGAGGTTCCGGCCCAGCTCTTCGTAGCCTTCGAGGCGGGGCGCGATCGCCCCCTCGGAACCACCGGCGTCGTCGAGGTATTCGCGCCACACGGGGACGTCGAGTTCGCCGATCGAGCCGGCCAGCGATTCGAGGAAGTCGTCGTCAATGCCAAAGCGCTCAGCCTCGGCCTGGTTGCGGAAGAAGAGGTAGGTGTACTGCCAGCCGTAGCCCTGCTCGGCGGCGGCCTCGGCGCCGAAGAAGCCCAGCTCGAGCGGGTTCTCGGCCACCGAGTAGTGGCGCAGCAGCAGCTTCGCGTCGCCGGGGCGGGCGTAGCGTTCGGTCAGCTGTGGGATCGTGCCGAGGAAATCTTCGCGGCAGTTGCCGCACTGGAGGTCGGCGAAAACCTGGACCGCTACCGGCGCGTCGGCTGAGCCGAGCCGGTCGTCTTCCTGCGGGATGCCGCCGAAGACCGCCTGGGCCGTGGAGATGCCCTCGACGCGGACCACGTCGCGGCCGGCTTCCTTGGTCGAGATGTCGACCACCGAGTAGCCGAGCGCCAGCAAGGCAAGCAGCAGTGCAAGCGCCACCCAGAGGCGCCCGCGGCGGGGGATCGGCGTGGCGGCGAGCTCCGACACGCGGCCATTATCGCGACCGGCCGGAAGCGGCCAGACCTGGCGCCTTTCTCACCCATAGCGTGAGCAAGGCGCCAGGTCGATCTCGACGGTTGACAGGTCCGCCTCGGCGGGTAGATTTTCCCTACTCGATTTTCACTACCAGGGAGGTCCCGCGTGGCCAATCACCTCACCCCGTCCGAGCTGGCAGAGGAGCTGCAGATGAAACGGCAGGAGGTGATCGGCAAATGCGTTGAGATGCACGTGCCGATCTTCCACGGCCGCATCGACAAATCGCTCTTCCGCAGCTCCCTGCGACAGCTCTCCACGGCAGGCAAGGAGCGCCCGAACTAGGCTTCTAAGCGCGCAAACTGCGGTCGACTAGACTCCCCCGCCGTGGAGGCGCGGGGCACCAGATCGACCACGCTCGCGGACCTGTTGCCGCGTGCCGCCAGGATGTATGGCAGCGCGCCCGCGGTCTGCTTCAAAGAGGGCGAGCAGTGGGTGCGACGCAGCTTCGACGAAGTCGAGAAGACCGTCCGCGCGCTCGCCCTCGGCCTGGTCGACCTCGGCGTCGAGAAGGGCGACAAGGTCTCGATCCTCGGCAACACCCGCCCCGAGTGGACCTACTTCGACTTCGCCGCGCTCTCGATCGGCGCTGTGGTCGTGCCGATCTACCAGACCAACTCGCCGGAGGAGTGCCGGTACGTGCTGGAGAACTCCGACGCCAAGGTCGTCGTCGTCGAGGACGACGAGCAGATCGCGAAGGTGCGGGAGGTCCGCGACTCGCTGCCGCTGCTCCAGCACATCGTGCGGATGACCGGCTCCAGCGAGGACGCGATCTCGCTCGAGGACCTCGCCGCCCGCGGCACCGGCGACGGCGCCGAGTGGGAGCGGCGCTGGAGCGCCGTCACGCCCGCGGACGTCTGCACCTTCATCTACACCTCCGGCACCACCGGCCCGCCGAAGGGATGCGTCATCACCCACGGCAACTACCGGGCGATGCTCGACATGGTCAACGAGACCAGCGTCATCGAGGACGAAGACCTGACCTACCTCTATCTGCCGTTGGCCCACTCCTTCGCCCTGCTGATTCAGCTCGGCAGCTTCGACCTCGGTGCGACGCTCGCCTACTGGGAGCGCGACCCGCTGAAGATCATGCCCAACCTGGCCGAGGTCAAGCCGACCTACTTTCCCTCGGTGCCGCGCATCTTCGAGAAGATCTACACCGCCGCGACCAGCGGCATGGAGAAAGAGGGCGGCCTGAAAAAGGCGGTCTTCGACTGGTCGATCCGGGTCGGCAGGAAGGTGCGGGACATGGAACGCGCCGGCCGCAAGCCCGGCTTCCTGCTGCGCAAGCGCTACGAGTTCGCCGATAGGCAGGTGCTGTCGAAAATTCGCAGCCTCTTCGGTGGGCGTCTGCGCCTCGCGGTCTCCGGCGCGGCGCCGATCAGCCCCGAGATCCTGCGCTTCTTCGACGCCGCCGGCGTGCTCGTGCTCGAGGGCTGGGGGATGACCGAGACCTCTACCGCGGCGACCATCTCCTCGCCCGACGACTTCAAGATCGGCACGATCGGCAAACCCTTCCCCGGCTGCCAGGTGAAAATCGCCGAGGACGGCGAGATCCTCGTCAAGGGCCCGAACGTCTTCCAGGGCTACTACAAGAACGATGAGGCCACGCGGGAGACGATCGTGGACGGCTGGCTGCACACCGGCGACCTCGGGGCGATCGACGAGGACGGCTTCATCCGCATCACCGGGCGCAAAAAGGACATCATCATCACCGCCGGCGGCAAGAACATCACGCCCGCCAACCTCGAGGGCGAGATCAAGCAGCACCCGCTGGTCTCCCAGTGCGTCGTCGTCGGCGACCGCCGGCCCTACCTGGTCGCGCTGGTCACCCTCGACCCCGAAGAAGCAGTCGCTTACGCGAAGGAGCACGGGCTGCCCGAGGACCCTGCCCAGCTCGCCACCAACCCCGACGTCCGTGGGGCGATCGAGGCCCACCTGGCGAAGGTCAACGAGAAGTTCGCCCGCGTCGAGCAGGTGAAGAAGATCACCATCCTTGCGCAGGACCTCTCGCAGGAAAACGGCGAGTTGACGCCGACGCTGAAGGTCAAGCGCGCGGTCGTCGCCGACAAGCACCAGGGCGAGATCGAGAAGCTCTACGCCGGCTGACGCCGGCGGCTGCGGCGCTGCTAGGAGGCTTCGCCGGGCAGGAGCGCGGCGGCCGTCTGCTCGAGCACCCGCCGCCAGGCCGAGAGCTGCTCCGGCTCCTCCTCGGCGGCGCGCTCGACCGCACGGCGGACCCGCCGCTCGGAGATCTCGAGGCCGTGGCGCTCGGCGATCTCCTTGTAGCGGTCGTAGTCTTTGGCCAGCGTCGCGGTCACCGTCTCGAAGCCGTGGCGGGCGATCCGCAGGCGCCGCGAGTAGTCCATGATCGGCGTGCCGAACATCAGCTGGTCGTTCGGCTCGGGCTCCAGCAGGATGATGTCGACGCCCTTGTATTTCTCCTGCCACATCTCGACCGCCTGGTGCAGCCGCTGGTGGGCGATCAACCGGAAGGCCTGGTTGGCGACCCCCGGCATGCCCATGTCCGAGACGCGCCGGGCGCGGGTGCCGAAGACCGTCGTCATGCTCTGCTCGAAGTCGTTGACGAAGGGGACCAGCGGGTTTACGACGACGATGAACTTGGCACCCTTTTCGACCGCGATGTCGACGTTGGTGGTCGAGCGGATGCCGCCGTCGACGAGCTGGCGCCCTTTTAGCTCGACCGGCTTGTAGACGACCGGCAGGGCGGTCGAGCACTCGACCGCTTTGGAGATCGGCACGTCGTCCCAGCCGGGCTCGCCGAAAACGAGCCGCTCGCAGGTGTCGAGGTCGGTCGCGGTCAGGTACAGCTCGCACTCGAGCAGGCGGAAGTCGTTGATGCGGCCGGCCTCCGTCAGCACCTGCTCGATGTAGTCGGAGATGCCGCTGCCGGAGTAGAGGCCGGCGGGCAGCGCCTCGGCCAGGCCGACGACTATGTCGATCGCCGAGAAATCCCCCATCCCGATCAGGCGACGGGCCAGCTCGAGCGTGCGGACCGGCAGCATCGCCGTCTTCTGGGCGATGCCGAGGTAGTCGAGCTTGAGCACCCGATCGAGGTCGAGATCCTCGAAGTCGGAGTCGACCCGCTCGTTGATCACCTGCATCATTTCGTCAGGCGTGACGCCGTTGGCCAGCATCGTCGCGACGAAGGAGCCGGCGCTGGTGCCGACGTAGACGTCGAAGTCGGTGACCGTGCTGTTGACGGCGAGCAGGTCGAGGGCGCGCAGGGCGCCGATCTCATAGACGCCGCCGGTGAAGCCGCCGCCGCCGAGGACGAGGGCGGTCTTTGAAGGTCGTTTGCGGCCTTTGCCCCGCCTGCGTCGGGAACTCGGATCGATATCGACGACCTTGCCCATAAACACGAATTATCCCAGACAGGGTGGCGGGGCCGGCGCTACCCTGCCTGGTTCCTGTGTTGCTACTTGGGATGAGACGCGGTGCGGCCGTCCTTCTGATGCTTCTGCTGCTGGCGCTCCTGCCCGGGACGGCCAGCGCGGGCAAGTTCTGCGATCAGATGCGGCAGCGACTCGTGGCGGGCGGCGGCGGCGCCAGCGGGCTGCTGGTCGTCGATGCAGAAACCGGGCGTACCGTCTGTGCCCGGGCGCCGGGAACCCCGAGGCCGCTGGCCTCGAACATGAAGCTGTTCACGACCTCGACCGCCCTCAGCCGCTTCGGGCCGGAATACCGGATCGCGACCAAGCTGCTGGGCGACGGCAGCATCGACATCAAGGGCGAACTGCACGGCAGCCTCTACCTGCAGGGAGCCGGCGACCCGGCGCTCGGGGTGCCGGCCTTCTACAACCGCTTCCTCGGCGGCCTCGGCACCAACGTCTACGAACTCGGCGACCAGCTGCGCGAAGCCGGGGTACGCAGCGTCAGCGGCCGCCTCTACGCCGACGACACGGTCTTCGACCGCCTGCGCGGGGTCGCCGACTCCGGCTACGCCACCAGCCCCTACATTGGCCCCCTGTCCGGCCTCTCGTTCGACTCCGGCTACAGCGACGCCGGTGCCGACAGCTTTGCCGCCGACCCCGCGCGTGCGGCGGCGACGGCGCTGGCTCGCTCGCTGCGCACTTCCGGCGTCGCGCTCCGCGGCCAGGTCGCCCGCGCCCGCACGCCGGCCGACGCGACGACGCTGGCCCGGGTCGACTCACCGACGATGTCGCAGCTCGTGCGGATCACCGACGTCTACTCCAACAACTTCTTCGCCGAGATGCTGATGAAGCTGATCGGCTCGCGCTTCGGCGGCGCCGGCAGCACGCGGGCGGGGGCCGGCGTGGTCGAGCGCTTCGCCCGCTCGCTCGGCTCCGGCGTGCATGCCGTCGACGGCTCCGGCCTGACCCGCTCCAACCGCGCCTCACCACGGCAGGTCGTCCGCCTGCTGCTGTCGATGAGGGCCGACCCGGTCGGCGATGAATTCATCCAGGGCCTGGCGCTGACCGGCCAGACCGGCACCGTCGCCTCGCGCACCGAGGGCACCGCTGCCTACGGCCGCTGCCGCACCAAGACCGGCACCCTGACCGGCGTCAGCAACCTCTCCGGCTACTGCTTCAACCGCAGCGGCAGGGTGATGGCCTTCTCGGTCCTGATGGGCAGCGTCGCCAACCTAACCCTTGCCCACTACGAGCAGGACCTGATCGCCGCCGCCGTCGCCTCCTACTGACCGTACTTACGCCAGCAGCGCCCGCAGCCCGGCTTCGTCGAGGACCTCGGCCTCGAGTTTCTCCGCCTTGGCCAGCTTCGAGCCCGGGTTCTCGCCGGCGACGACGTAGTCGGTCTTCTTCGAGACCGAGTTGACGACCTTCCCTCCCGCCGCCTTGATCAGAGCCGCCGCCTCCTCGCGGGTCAGCTCCGGCAGGGTGCCGGTGAGGACCAGGGTCTTGCCTTCGAGCGGGCCGCCACGGGTGCGGCGTTCGGAGGGGTCCTGCTCGAGCCGCAGGCCCTTGTCCTTCAGCTTCTCGACCAACTGCAGAGTCGGCTCGTCGGCCAGCGACTCGGCGATCTGCACGGCCATGATCGGCCCCACCCCCTCGACCTCCTCGATCTGCTCCGGCTGGGCCGCGATCAGCTCGTCGATCGAGCCGAAGTGGTCGGCCAGGGCCTCGGCGGTGACGTAGCCGACCCCCGGCAGGCCGAGCGCGTAGAGCACCCGTTTAAACGGGCGGCCGCGCGAGAGGTCGATCGCCGCCAGCAGGTTGCGGGCGGAGAGCTCGCCGAAGCCGTCGAGGCCGACGAGCTGCTCCTCGCGGAGGTCGTAGATATCGGCGACGTCGGCGATCAGGCCCTCCTGCAGGAAGCGCATCGCCTGCTTTTCGCCGAGGCCGTCGATGTCCATCGCTCCCTTGCTGACGAAGTGTTTGACGTGCTGGAAGGACTGGCCGGGGCAGCCGGCGCGGTTGGGACAGATCGTGAAGACCGAGTCATCGGGCTTGACCGTGGGCGTGCCGCAGGCGGGGCACTTCTTCGGCGGCTTCACCTTCCGCGTTCCCTTCGGCCGCCGCTGGATCAGCGGCGAGACCACCTGCGGAATCACGTCGCCGGCGCGCATCACCACCACCTCGTCGCCGATGCGCACGTCCTTGCGCGCCAGGTCCTCCTCGTTGTGCAACGTCGCCGTCGACACGGTGACCCCGCCGACGTGGACCGGCTCGAGCATCGCGAAGGGAACCAGGTGGCCGGTGCGGCCGACGTTCCAGACGACCTTGCGCAGGCTCGTCGTCGCCGTCGTCGGGGCGAACTTCCAGGCGATCGCCCAGCGCGGCTCGCGGCCGACGACGCCCAGCTCCCGCCACAGCGCCCGCTCGTCGACTTTGACCACGACGCCGTCGATCTCGTAGTCGAGCGCCTCGCGCCGCTCCTCCCAGCGGCGGCACTCCTTGACGACGGACTCGATCCCGGCGTGGTGGGCGGTGTCGGGGTTGACCTTGAAGCCGCGCTCGCGCAGCCACTCGACCTCCTCGCTATGGGTCGCCAAATCAAGGCCGCGGACGGCGCCGATCCCGTAGCACCAGATCGAGAGCGGCCGTTCGGCGGCCAGCGCGGGGTCGAGCTGGCGGATCGAGCCGGCGGCCGAGTTGCGCGGGTTGGCGAAGGTCGGTTCGCCGGCTTCGGCGCGGCGTTCGTTCAGGGCTTTGAACTCGGCGATCGGCAGGTATACCTCGCCGCGCACTTCGATCAGCGACGGCGCCTCCTCGATCCGCAGCGGGATCGCGCCGATCGTGCGCAGATTCCGCGTCACGTCCTCGCCGACACGGCCGTCGCCGCGGGTGGCGCCGCGCACCAGAACCCCGTCCTCGTAGGTGAGGGTCATCGCCAGGCCGTCGATCTTCGGCTCGGTCGTGTAGCTGAACTCGGCGGCGCTGATGTCGAGTCGCTTCAGGTAGTTGCGGATGCGCGTCTCCCAGGCGCGCAGCTCCTCCTCGTTGCGGGCGTTGCCGAGCGAGAGCATCGGCTCGGCGTGCTCGACCGGCTCGAAGCGGTCCAGTGGCGGCGCCCCCACCCGCTGGGTCGGCGAGTCCGGGGTGCGCAGCTCGGGATGGTCGGCCTCGATCGCGCGCAGCTCGTCGAGCAGCGCGTCGTACTCGTCGTCGCCGATCAGGGGGTCGTCGAGGACGTAGTAGCGATGGTTGTGAACCGCCAGCTCGCGCCGCAGCTCCCCCGCGCGCTCCTTCGCGGCGGAGGCGCTCAAACCGAGGAGGGGGCGCTGGCGGCCAGCATCTCGTCGAAGCCCCAGCCGCGCAGCCGCTCCAGGCCGCCGTGGTCGGTGAGGTCGAAGTGGATCGGCGTCACCGATATCCGCCCCTGCGAGACGGCCATCAGGTCGGTGCCGTCCAACTCCTCGAAGCCTGGCTGCCAGCCGTAGATCTCGTAACGGCGGCGGCCGCTGTCCTCCTCTCCCACCAGCTTCAGCTCGTCGTTGTAGACGCGTTTGCCGAGCTTGGTCACCTCGACCCCGGTCGGCTCGCCAGCCGGGCAGTTGACGTTGACGAGCGTCTCCGGCGGCATCGGCTCGGCGACCAGCTTGGCGACGAGCTGCGCCAGGAAGCGGGCCGCGACGCCGAACTCGAAGCGACCGCTGACGTAGCCCATTCCACCCCCCGAGGACTGCTGGGATATCGCCACCGCGGGGATGCCGAGCACGATCCCCTCGAAGGCCGCCGCGACCGTGCCCGAGTAGGTGATGTCGTCGCCGAGGTTGGCGCCGTGGTTGATGCCGGAGACGATCAGGTCGGGCCGATGGCCGACCAGGCCCAGCTCGGCGAAGCGGACGCAGTCGACCGGCGTGCCGTCGGTGGCGTAGCCGAGGTCGCCGTCGCCGAACGCGACCTCCTCGACCGTCAGCGGCGAGCGCGTGGTGATGCTGCGCGCCGTGGCGCTGCGATTGGAGTCGGGAGCGATCACGTCGACGTCGACCCCGTCCAGCTCGCGCAGCGCCCGGCGGGCAGCTTGTATGCCCGGAGCGGATATCCCATCGTCGTTGGTCAGCAGGACTCGCATGAAGGCGATTCTAGGGGCGGGGGATGGGGTGCCTCTCGCCGCCCCCAAAGGCCGTGATACTCCCGGCCGTGACCACCGTGCGGTTGGAGCTGGAATACGACGGAGCTGGGTTCAAGGGCTGGGCCGCGCAGCCGGGGCTGCGGACGGTGCAGGGGGAGCTGGAGGCGGCGCTGGCGACGGTGCTGCGCGAGCCGGTGCGGCTGACGGTGGCCGGGCGGACCGATACGGGGGTGCACGCGCTGGGGCAGGTGGCGAGCTTCGAGACGGAGGCCGCGCTGCCCAAAGACCTCGCGCGGGCGCTGAACGCGATCGGGCCCGACGACGTCGCCGTCGCCGCGGCCGTCGCCGTCGCCGACGGCTTCGACGCCCGCGGCGACGCCAGGTCCCGCAGCTACCTGTATCGCGTGCTCGCCCGGCGGACACCAAGCCCCTTCGAGCAACGTCGCGCCCTCTGGTGCACCTACCCGCTCGATCACGAGGCTCTGGACGCCTGCGCCACGGCGCTGCTAGGCACCCACGACTTCACCGCCTTCACCCCCACCCAAACCGACCACGTCCACTTCCACCGCAATATCCTCGCCGCCTCCTGGGAGCCGAACGACAACGTTCTCGAGTTCCGCATAACCGCCGACGCCTTCATGCGCAACATGGTCCGCATCCTCGTCGGCACCCAACTGGAGGTAGCCACCGGTCGCCGAGCCCTGGAGAACTTCACACAGCTTCTCCGAGGGGCCACGCGGAGCGCCGCCGGCGAGACCGCCCCACCCCACGGCCTCTACCTGGAGTCCGTTAGCTACGCGTAGCCGACTTTGACCCACCCCTGGTGTGGAAAGGAGGGGCACCCATCCCCTCCCCCCACCTACACCAACTCGAGGTAAACCATCTCCGTGCTGTCAGAGGCGCGGGGACCCAGCTTGACGATCCGCGTGTACCCACCAGGCCGCTCGCTGTACCGCGGCGCCACCTCGTCAAACAGCTTGTGCACCACAAACTTGTCGTTATGCAACGTAGCCAGCGCTTGCCGCCGCGCGTGCAGGTCCCCCCGTTTGGCGAGCGTGATCAGCTGCTCGACCTCGGGCTTCACCGCCTTGGCCTTGGCCTGGCTGGTTTTGATTCGCTCGTGCTCAATCAGCTGCTTGGAGAGGTTGACGAGCAGCGACTGCCGGTGTGCCGCGTCGCGGCTCAACTTGTTGCGCTTCTTGCGGTGGCGCATCGCTCTTGCCTCGCTCCCCGGCCCCGGCCTCAGTCCTGCTGTAGGTCGAGGCCGCGCGAGTGCAGGGTCTCGATCACTTCCTCGATCGACTTCTGGCCGAAGTTGGGGATCGCGTTCAGCTCGGAGCGGCTCTTGCGAACCAGGTCGCCCACGGTCTGCACGCCGGCCCGCTTGAGGCAGTTGTAAGAGCGCACGCCCAGCTCCAGCTCCTCGATCAGGATCTCGTCGAGGCCGTTGCTGGCGGCGACACCGGCGCCGTCGCCGGCCCCCATCGCGGCGCCGTCGGTGGGAAGGCCAATCGGGTCGCGCGCGGTCAGTTCCTCGACCCGCTCGGCGTCGGTGAAGATCGCCAGCGTCTTGATCAGGATCTCGGAGGCCTCCCGCAAGGCGGCGGCGGGCTCGATCGAGCCGTCGGTCTCCAGCTCCAGGGTCAGTTTGTCGAAGTCGGTCCGCTGGCCGACACGGGCGGTCGCCACCGAGTAAGAGGCCCGACGGATCGGCGAGAAGATCGAGTCAATCGGGATCACGCCGATTGGCTGTTCGTCGGACTTGTTCTCTTCGGCCGGCGAGTAGCCGCGGCCGCGGCCGATCGTCAGGTAGACCTCGAGCTTGGTTTTTTTCTCCAGCGTCGCGATCGGCGCGTCGGGGTTGAGGATCTCCACCCCGGAGGGGAGGTCGATGTCCTTCGCCTTCACCTCGCCGGGGCCGCTGGCGACCAGCGGTGCCTCGATCTCGTCGGCGTCGGTGTGCATGCGGACGACCAGGTCCTTGAGGTTGAGGATGATGTCGGTGACGTCCTCTTTGACGCCCGGCACGCTCGAGAACTCGTGCGCGACGCCCTCGATGCGAACGCTGGTGACGGCGGCGCCGCCCAGCGAGGAGAGCAGGACGCGGCGCAAGCTGTTGCCGAACGTGTAGCCGAAGCCCTTGTCGAGCGGCTCGATCGTAAAGGTGCCGCGACGGTCGTCGGCTTTCTCTGCGGTGATGCGAGGGACCTGAAAGTCAGTGGTCATGAGTTCCTTCGTATGGGTGTTCAGAAATCGATCCGGTTACTTGGAGTACAGCTCGACGATCAGCTGCTCCTGCACCGGCGCCGAGATCTCCGCGCGCTCGGGGTAGCGCAGGATTTTGGCGGTGAGCGAGTCGTGGTCGGCCTGTAGCCAGGCCGGCACGGTCGAGACGAGCTCGGTCGCTTTGCGGACGGTGTCCGTTGCGGCCGAGCCGGACTTGATCGAGATCACGTCCTCGGGGCGCACCTGGTAGGACGGGACGTCGACCCGGCGCCCGTTGACCTGCCAGTGCCCGTGGCGAATCAGCTGCCGCGCCTGGCGGCGCGAGGCGGCAAAGCCGAGCCGCACCAGCACGTTGTCGAGGCGCGACTCCAGCAGCCGCAGCAGGTTCTCGCCGGTGACGCCGTCCTGGCGCGAGGCCTTCTCGTAGTAGGCGCGGAACTGGCTCTCGAGCACCTGGTAGTAGCGGCGCGTCTTCTGCTTCTCGCGCAGCTGCACGCGGTACTCGGACTGGCGCATCCGCCCGCGGCCGTGCTCGCCGGGCGGGTAGGAGCGGCGCTCGACGCCGCACTTGTCGGTGAAGCAGCGCTCGCCCTTGAGGAACAGCTTCTGGCCCTCGCGGCGGCACTGCTTGCACTGCGCTCCGGTGTCGCGCGCCACTAGACCCTCCTCCGCTTCTTCGGCCGGCAGCCGTTGTGGGCCTGCGGCGAGACGTCCTTGACCGTGGTTACGTCGAGGCCGGCGGCCTGCAGCGAGCGAATCGCCGTCTCGCGCCCCGAGCCGGCGCCCTTGGCGAACACCTCGACTTTTTCGAGCCCGTGTTCCATCCCCTTCTTGGCCGCCGCGTCGGCGGTCACCTGGGCGGCGAAGGGGGTCGACTTGCGCGAGCCTTTGAAGCCGGCCGAGCCGGCCGACTCCCAGGCGATCACGTTGCCCTGCGTGTCGGTCAGGGTGACGATCGTGTTGTTGAACGAAGTCTTGATGTGCGCCTGGCCGTAGGCGATGTTCTTTTTCGTCCGGCGCCGGGTGCGCCCTTTCGCGGGTTTTTTCGCAGCTGCCACCGGTTCTCCCCTAGACCTTGCGCTTGCCGGCGACGCTCATCCGGCGCGGGCCCTTGCGGCCGCGCGCGTTGGTCTTGGTCCGCTGGCCCCGCACGGGCAGGCCACGACGGTGGCGCAGGCCCCGGTAGGAGCCGATCTCCATCAGCCGTTTGACGTCCTGGGAGCGCTCGCGCCGCAGGTCGCCCTCGACCTCGCGCCGCTCAACCGCCTCGCGCAGCTTGATCACCTCGTCCTCGGTCAGGTCCTTGACCGCCCGGTCGGGGTCGACCCCGGCCTCGCTGAGGATCTTCTGCGCGGTCGAGCGGCCGATGCCGAAGATGTAGGTGAGGCCGACTTCGACCCGCTTGTTGACCGGGATGTTGATCCCCGCGATCCGTGCCATGCGTTAGCCCTGCCGCTGCTTGTGACGCGGGTTCTGGCAGATCACGAGAACCGCCCCGTTGCGGCGGATTACCTTGCACTTTTCGCACATCGGCTTTACGGAAGCTCGGACCTTCATCGCTCCGGTGTCGTCTCGAAAACAGGACTCCCGCCCACCCCATGAATCGGGCAAGCGGGCACGAACAAACGGCCCTCAAGGCCGACCGGGAAAGATAGCAGGGGATGCGTCCCGCCAGCCGTCAGACAGGCGAGCGCTACTCGTCCTCGTGCCAGGGAGTGAGGATGCGGGGGCCGTCCTCGGTGACGGCGACGGTGAACTCGAAGTGGGCGGCGAGCGAGCCGTCCTGGGAGTAGACCGCCCAGCCGTCGTCGCCCATCCGCACCAGCGGCCCGCCGGCGTTGACCATTGGCTCGATCGCCAGCACCGTGCCGACCTCCAGCTCGGGCCCCTTGCCCGGCTCGCCGAAGTTCGGCACCTGCGGGTCTTCGTGCATCTCGCGGCCGATGCCGTGGCCGACCAGGGTGCGGATGATCGAGAGCCCCTCGATCTCGACGCTGCGCTGGATCGCCGCCGAGACGTCGCCGAGGTGGTTGCCGGGCCGCATCTGCTCGCTGCCGGCGAAGAGCGCCGCCTTGGTGACGTCGAGCAGCTTGCGGGCGCCGGGGTCGACGCCGCCGATCGGCACGGTCAGCGCCGCGTCCGCCACCCAGCCGTCCTTGACGACGCCAACGTCGAGCGAGAGCACGTCGCCGCGCTTCAGCTCGTAGGGCCCGGGGATGCCGTGTACGACCATCGAGTTCGGCGAGGCGCAGATCGAGCCGGGGAAGCCGCGGTAGCCCTTGAAGGCCGGCTCGGCATCCTGCGAGCGGATGAACTTCTCCGCCGCCCGATCGAGCTCCTTGGTGGTGACGCCGGCCCGTGCCTTGCCGGCCAGCATCCGCAGGCAGCGGACGAGGACGTCGCCGGCGGCGGCCATCTTCCCGAGCTGCTCCGGGCTCTTGCGAACGATCATCCGGTACACGCTAGTCGCCTCCGGGCGCGGCCTAGATCGCCTCGTCGGCTTCCAGCTTCAGCGTCGCCAGCGTGCGCCGCAGCTCGTCGGCAACGGCGTCGGGCGAGGCGGCGCCGTCGATCCGGCGCAGCAGGCTGCGGTGGTCGTAGAAGTCGATCAACGGCTCGGTCTTCTCGTGGTACTGCTCCAGCCGGTGGCGGATCACCTCCGGCTTGTCGTCGTCGCGGACGAGCAACTCGCTGCCATCGACGTCGCAGACGCCGTCCTGCGCCGGCGGGTTGAACTCGAGGTGGAAGACGTGGCCGTTCTCGGCGCAGGTGCGGCGGCCGCCCAGCCTGCGCACGACCTCCTCGTCGTCGGCGTCGATCAGCAGCACCCCTGTCAGGCTGCGGCCGAGCTCGTCCAGCTTGGCGTCGAGCGCCTCGGCCTGGGGGACGGTGCGGGGAAAGCCGTCGAGGATGAAGCCGTCGGCCGCCTCGGCGGCGTCGATCCGCTCTGCGATCGCGCCGACGATCACCTCGTCGGGGACCAAGTCGCCACGGTCCATGTACTCCTTCGCGGTCCGCCCCAGCTCGGTCTCGTCGCGCACCGCTGCCCGCAGGATGTCCCCCGTTGCGTAGTAGGGCAGTCGCAGCTCTTCCTGCAGCCGCTCGCCCTGGGTGCCCTTGCCGCTGCCGGGCGGGCCGAGAAGGACCAGGTTGAGCTCTATTTCAGGAACCCCTCGTAATTTCGCATCATCAGCTGCGCCTCCAGCTGCTTGACCGTGTCCAAGGCTACGCCGATCACGATCAGGATGGAGGTGCCGCCGAAGTAGAAGTTGGCCGACGTCTGGCTGATCAAGATCGTCGGCAGCGCCGCCACCGCCCCCAGGTAGAGCGCTCCGGGGAAGGTAAGGCGCGAGAGGATGCGATCGAGGTACTCCGCGGTCGGCCGTCCGGGCCGCACGCCCGGGATGAAGCCGCCGTATTTCTTCAGGTTGTCGGCTTGGTCGACCGGGTTGAAGGTGACCGCCGTGTAGAAGTAGGTGAAGACGATGATGAAGAAGACCTCGCCGACCACGTAAGCCCAGCCGTTGGGGCTGAAGAAGGCGGCGAAGTCGAGTGCCGCGGGCGTGTTCAGCATTTGGCCGATCGTCGGCGGGAAGGCCATGATCGAGGCGGCGAAGATGACCGGGATGACGCCCGCCATGTTGACCCGCAGCGGCAGGTAGGTCGAGCCACCCGAGGTCATTTTCCGCCCGACCACCCGTTTCGCGTACTGCACCGGGATCCGCCGCTGGCCCTCCTGGACGAAGACGATCGCGAGGATCACGGCGAGGGCGATGAAGGGCATCATCACGACGAAGACCTGATCGGGATTGGTCCACCAGGCCTGTAGGCCTCCGGGGATGCCGGAGACGATCGAGGCGAAGATCATCAGCGAGATGCCGTTGCCGATGCCGCGCTGGGTGATCAGCTCGCCCAGCCACATCAGCAGCGTGCAGCCCGCGGTCAGGCAGATCACGATCAGCAGCACTTTGGCGCCGCTGAGCGTGGCGAGGGCGTTGCCGGCGCCCGCCTGGCCGCCGAAGGAGCGGAAGAGGAAGACGTAGCCGAACGACTGGCCCAACGCCAGGCCGACGGTCAGATAGCGCGTGTACTGGGTGATCTTCTGCTGGCCGACCTCGCCTTCTTTCTGGAGTTTCTCCAGCGAGGGCACGACCACGGTCAGAAGCTGGAGGATGATCGAGGCGGTGATGTAGGGCATGATCCCCAGCGCGAAGAGCGAGAGTCGCGAGAGGCCGCCGCCGGAGAAGAGGTTGAGGAAGCCGAGGATGTTGCTGCCGGCGAAGTTGCTGTTCAGTTCCTTGACCGCTTGGACGTCGACCCCGGGCGCCGGGATGTAGGCACCCAGCCGGTAGAGCAGCAGCATCGCCGCCGTAAAGGCCAGCTTCTTGCGGATGTCCGCGACGCTGAAAGCGTTCGCAATAGTCCTGAGCATTACGGCTCCAGAGTGTGACAGGAACCGCCGGCAGCCTCGATCTTCTCTTTGGCCGCCGCGCTGAAGGCATGGGCGTGGACCTCGAGCTTCTTTGAGATCTCGCCGCGGGCAAGAACCTTGACCGGATCCCTGCGCGTCGCCAGGCCCTTCTCCTTGAGCGAGCCGGGGTTGACCTCGGCCCCCGCGTCGAAGCGCTCCTCGAGGTCGCCGACGTTGACCGGCTGGGTCGAGGTCCTGAAGTTCTCGAACGGCATCGACTGCTTTTTGTGCGGCCCGCGCAGCTTTCGCATCCGCATGTGGATCGGGTTCTGCCCGCCCTCATAGCCGGCCTTGCGCTTGCGCCCCGAGCGCGCCCCTGCCCCCTTGTGGCCTCGGCCGGAGGTCTTCCCCAGCCCCGAGCCCTCGCCACGGCCAAGCCGCTTGCGCGGCTTGCGCGACCCCGGCTTGGGGCTCAGGTTGTGCAGCCCGATCTCCTCCGAGCGCTCGCTCGGCGCAGCGGCTTTCTCTTTGGCTTTCTCAGCCACCGTCCACCTCGACCAGATGCGAAACGACCCGGATCTGCCCCTGCAGCTGCGGACTGTCTTTCCGCTCGACGGCCCTCCCGATCTTTCCGAGCCCAAGCGCCGCCAGCGTCGCTTTCTGTGAGGGGTTGCTGCCGTTAGCAGACCGAACCTGCTTGATCTTGACCTCGCTCACGAAGCGTCCTCAGCTTTCGGCTCCTCGGCTGGGGCTTTCGCCTCCGCGGCCGGAGCCTCCGTGGGCTCAGCCGCTTCCCCGACAGGACCCGCGGGCACCGCATCTGATCCCTCGGCTTTTTGAACTCCGAGCACCTGGGCAACGGTCAACCCGCGCAGCTCAGCGACCTCCTCCGGCCTCCGCAGACGAACCAGCCCGTCCATCGTCGCCTTGACCAGGTTGATCGGGTTCTGCGTCCCGATGCTCTTCGTAAGAACGTCCCGCACGCCGCCAAGCTCGAGCACCGCCCGCACGCCGCCGCCGGCGATCACGCCGGTACCGGGACTGGCCGGCCGCAGCACGACGTGCCCGGCGCCGTAGCGGCCGATGATCTTGTGGGTCAGGGTCTGCCCGTATTTGGGCACGCGGATCAAGCTCTTGCGCGCGTTCTCGACCGCCTTCTGAATCGCCAGCGGCACCTCGCGCGCCTTGCCGTAGCCGATCCCGACCACGCCCTCTTCGTCGCCGACAGCGACCAGCGCCGTGAACGAGAACCGGCGGCCGCCCTTGACCACCTTGGCGACGCGGTTGATCTCGATCACCCGCTCCTGGAGATCCAGCCCGCGCGGGCTGACCGTCTCCACGTTGGTCATGTCCATGCCCTTCATGCGGCCAAGGAAGGTAGCGGACGGGCGCTCATCAGAATCATCAGAACTTCAGTCCCCCCTCGCGCGCGCCTTCGGCGAGTGCCTGGACGCGGCCGTGGTATTGGTAGCCGCCGCGGTCAAAGACGCAGGACTCGACGCCCGTCGCCTTGGCCCGCTCGGCCAGCAGCTCGCCGGCCCGTTTCGCCTGCGCGGCGGCGGCCAGCTTGCGCAGCTCGGGCTCGGTCCAGTTGACAGCCGCGACGGTGTGGCCCCGGGCGTCGTCGACGAGCTGGGCGAAGACGCCGCGGTTGGAGCGGTAGACGGAGAGGCGCGGTCGCTCGGCGCTGCCGACGATCCGGGCGCGAACCCGGCGGCGGCGGCGCAGGCGCGCCTGGCGCTTGGTAACGACGGTCATCTCTAGGCCCTCTTCCCGACCTTGCGCATCACGTGCTCGTCGCGGTAGCGGATGCCCTTGCCCTTGTAAGGCTCGGGCGGGCGCCGCTTGCGGATGTCGGCGGCCACCTGGCCGACGAGCTGCTTGTCGATCCCCCGGATGACGATCTCGGTCGGCTGCGGGACCTCGAACTCGATCCCCTCCGGAGCCTCGATCGAAACCGGGTGCGAGAAGCCCAGCGCCAGCTCGAGCTTCTTGCCTTTCAGCGCCGCGCGGTAGCCGACGCCCTGGATCTCGAGGCGCTTCTCGAAGCCGTCGACGACGCCCTCGACCATGTTCGCGATCAGGCTGCGGGTGAGGCCGTGCAGCGCGCGGTGCTCGCCGCGATCGGTCGGGCGGGAGACGACGACGGTGCCGTTCTCCTGCTCAACCTTCATTTCCGCGGAGAGCGTCTGGGTCAGCTCGCCCTTTGGCCCCTTGACGGCGACGCGCCCGGGGGCGACCTCGACCGTGACGGCCTCGGGCACCGCGATCGGCTTTCGTCCTATTCGGCTCATCCTCGCTCCCCGCTCACCATACGTAGGCGACGACCTCGCCGCCGACGCCCTTCTGCTTCGCTTCGTGGCCGGTCATCACGCCGACAGAGGTGCTGACGATCGCCGTGCCGGTGCCGCCGTCGACGCGCGGCACCTGCTTGTGGTCGACGTAACGGCGGCGGCCGGGGCGCGAGATCCGTTCCAGCCCGGCAATCACCGGCCGGCGGTCCTCGGTGTACTTGAGGCGGATCTCGATCTCCTCGCCGACCCGTGCCGGCTTGCGCGCGAAGCCGCGGATGTAGCCCTGCTCCTGGAGGATGCGCGACATCTCCTCCTTCAGCCGCGAGGCGGGGATGCTGACCTCGTCGTGGCCGGCGCCGAGGGCGTTGCGGATCCGGGTCAGGTAGTCGGCTATCGGGTCGTTCAGCATCGCCTTGTCCTCACCAGCTCGACTTGGTCATCCCGGGGATGTAGCCCTCGTGCGCCGCCTCGCGCAGGCAGATACGGCAGAGCCCGAACTTGCGGAAGTAGCCGCGCGGGCGCCCGCAACGGCGGCAGCGGTGGTACTCGCGGCTCTTGAACTTGGCCTTACGGCTCTGCTTCACCTTCATCGAAGTCTTAGCCATCAGAACTCTCCTCATCGGCCGAGTCTTCGGCCTGGTCGGTCTCGCCCTCAGTGCCCTCGCCCTCCTCGCCGGCCTCCGGCTCCGGCTCCGGCTTGGCATAGGCCTCGGGGTTCTCCTCTTTCAGCTGCTCGAGCGCCGCCTGCTCGGCCTCGGCCCGCAGGCGCGCCTCCTCTTTGCGTTTCTCCTCCTCGGCCGCAGCCTCGGCCTCGAGGTCGGCCTCGCCCGGCCGGCCCTCTTTGGCGAAGGGCATACCGAGCCCCAGCAGCAGCTCGAAGGCCTCGACGTCGGTTTGCGCAGAGGTCGCGATCGTGACGTCAAGGCCGCGCACCTCGTCGATCGAGTCGTAGTCGATTTCCGGGAAGATCAGTTGCTCCTTGACGCCCAGCGAGTAGTTGCCGCGGCCGTCGAAGGAGCGCGGGTTGAGGCCGCGGAAGTCGCGGATCCGCGGCACCGCGATCGAGCAGAGGCGGTCGAGGAACTCCCACATGCGGGCGCGCCGCAGCGTCACCGAGACGCCGACCGGCATCCCCTCGCGGACTTTGAAGGAGGCGATCGACTTGCGGGCGCGGCGCACGTTCGGCTGCTGGCCGGCGATCGTCGCCAGCTGGCCCTGCGCCGCCTCGAGCAGTTTGGCGTTCTGGCGCGCCTCACCGACGCCCATGTTGAGGACGATCTTCTGCAGGCGGGGGGTCTGCATCGGGGTCGTGTAGCCGAAGCGCTTTATCAGCGCCGGTTTGACCTCCTGCTCGTATCGCTCGCGCAGGCGCGGCGGCGGCGCGGCCTGCGACTGCGTCGTGGTCGCCGCCTCCATCAGATCGATACCCCGCTTCGCTTTGCGTAGCGCTCGCGCTTGCCGCCTTTGTCGCGGCGCACGCCGACGCGCGTCGGCTTGTTGTCTTTGGGGTCGAGCAACATCACGTTGGAGACGTGGATCGGCCCCTCCTTGTCGACGATGCCGCCGAGCTGCGACCCGGCTTTTTGCACGTCCTGGGTGGGGCGCGGTTTTTCGTGCCGCTTGACCATGTTGAGGCCCTCGACGTAGACGAATTCCTTCTTCGGTTCGGTGCGGGTGACGCGGCCGGTCTTGCCGGAGTCCTTGCCGCCGATCACCTTCACCTGGTCGTCCTTCCTGATGTGCATCGACCTGGCCATCGCTACAGGACCTCCGGCGCCAGCGAGACGATTTTCATGAAGTTGCGCTCGCGCAGCTCGCGCGCGACTGGACCAAAGATGCGGGTGCCGCGCGGGTTGTTCGAGGCCGGGTCGATCAGCACGGCGGCGTTTTCGTCGAAGGAAATGTAGGTGCCGTCGGAGCGGCCGAGCTGCTTGCGGGTGCGGACGACGACGGCTTGCACGACCTCGCCCTTGCGCACGCCACCCTGCGGGCTGGCCTGTTTGACCGTGGCCGTGATCACGTCGCCGACCCCGGCGTAGCGGCGGTGGGAGCCGCCCTTGACGCGGATGCAGAGGATCTCCCGGGCACCCGAGTTGTCGGCGACTTTCAGTCGTGACTCCTGCTGGATCATCGCCCTCGCCTACTTCGCCTTCTCCAGCACCTCGACCAGGCGCCAGCGCTTCGTCTTCGACAGCGGCCGCGTCTCGACGACCCGCACCACGTCGCCCTCACCGGCCTCGTTGCGCTCGTCGTGGGCGTGCAGGGTCCGCGAGCGGCGGATCACCTTCTCGTAGGTCGGGTGCCGCCGCACGATGTCGACCCGCACCGTGATCGATTTCTGCCCCTTGTCGGAGACGACGATCCCCTGCCGCACCTTGGCGGCAACGGCATCCTTCTCGGCCGGCGGAGTCCCCGTCCCAGCCGTCTTCTTGGCTTTCGCCCCAGCCCGCTCCTTGCGCCGTTCGGCCCCCCTGCGCTTCCGCCCCTCCGCCCGAGCAGCAGCCCGCTCCTCAGGACTCTGCTGCGGCCCAGCCTTATGGGGGCGCCGGGACTTTTCGAGGCGACGTTTCTCCTTCCAAGGCAACTCGTCCTCGGCGTCGGGCTCAGCAGCTTTCTCCTCAGCGGCAGGGGCCTCTGCCTCCTCGGCTGGAGCATCGTCGCTGGCCGCAGACTCCTCTTCCGTGGGTGGCGTGGAGGTGGGTTCCTCCCCCGCTGCTTGCGAGGGGGAGGTGCCCTCCTCCGCGACAGGACCCGCGGTCGAGGCGTCTTCGTCCTGAGTCTCTTTTTTCTGCTCCTCGTCCGTCATCTCTTCAGCTCTCTCTCAACATCGATCCCACGCTCTTTCGCGACGGTCAGCAACCGCGCAATGTCCTGCCGCGCTCGACTCAGCCCGGACGTGTTCTCGAGCTCGCCCGTCGCATGCCGAAACCGTAGGTTGAAGGCCTCCTGCTTGGCGTCGATCAGCTTCGCCACCAGCTCGTCGTCTTTCAGGTCGTGCGCCTCGGATGCCTTCATCTCGCCTAAGCCTCCGCGCCCTCGCGCATCACGAATTTGGTCTTCACCGGGAGCTTGTGCCCGGCCAAGCGCAGCGCCTCGCGAGCGAGGTCCTCGGGCACGCCGGCCAGCTCGAACATCACCTTGCCGGGCTTGACCACGGCGACCCAGCCCTCCGGGTTGCCCTTGCCGGAGCCCATCCGCGTCTCGGCCGGCTTTTTCGTATAGGGCTTGTCGGGGAAGACGTTGATCCAGACCTTGCCGCCGCGTTTGATCTTGCGGGTCATCGCCACGCGGGCGGCCTCGATCTGGCGGTTGGTGATCCAGCCGCGGTCGAGCGCCTTGAGGCCGTACTCGCCGAAGGCGACGCTGCTGCCGCCCTTGGTGTTGCCGCGCATGCGGCCGCGCATCTGTTTGCGGTGCTTGACCCGCTTCGGCATCAGCATCAGCGACCGCCTCCGCCGCGCTGGCCGCCCCGACCGCGATCGCCGGGACGACCGCCCCGGTCGCGGCCGCCGCGCTGTCCGCCCTGCTGCTCACCGTCAGCGGGAATCTGGTCGGAGCGGAAACCCTCGGGCATTACCTCGCCCTTGTTGATCCAGCATTTGACGCCGATCCGGCCGGCGGTCGTGCGCGCCTCGTAGAAGCCATAGTCGATGTTGGCACGCAGCGTGTGCAGCGGCACGCGGCCGTCGGAATAGCTTTCGGTGCGCGCCATCTCGGCGCCGCCGAGCCGGCCCGAGACCTGCAGCTTCACGCCTTTGGCGCCGGAGCGCATCGCCGAGGTAAGCGCCCGTTTCATCGCTCGCCGGAAGGCGACGCGGTTCTGCAGCTGCTCGGCGATCGACTGGGCGACCAGGCTGGCGTCAAGCTCTGGCCGTTTGACCTCGCGGATGTTCACTTTCACCGGCTTGCCGGTCAGCTTGTGCAGCTCCTTGCGCAGGGCATCGACTTCGCTGCCCGATTTGCCGATCACGATCCCGGGGCGCGCGGTGTGGATGTCGACCGAGACTTCCCCACGCCGCTCGATCGTGATGTCGGAGAGGCCGGCGTGGGCCAGTTTCCCTTCGATGTGGGCGCGGATCGCGAGATCCTCCGCGAGCACGTCGGCGAAGCCCTTCTCGTCGAACCAGTTCGACTTCCAGTCCTGGATGTAGCCGACGCGGAAGCCGCCGGGGTGGATCTTCTGTCCCATTCCCTCAGGCCTCCTCTTCGGGGCTCAGCGCCACGGCGATGTGGCTGGTTCGCTTGTTGATCGGGGTCGCCCGCCCAAGCGCGCGTGGGCGGAAGCGGCGCAGGGTGGGGCCTTCGTCGACGGTGATCTCGACGACCCGCATCTCGTCGGCGACGAGGTCATGGTTGTTCTCGGCGTTGGAGGCGGCGGACTCGATCAGCTTGCCGATGTCGCGGGCAGCTCCGCGCGGCGAGAACTGGAGCAGCGCCCGCGCCTTCTCGATCTGCAGGCCCCGCACCTGGTCGGCGACGAGCCGCGCCTTGCGCGGCGCCACCCGCACGTAGCGCGAGCTGGCGCGAACGACGAGCGGAGCCGGCTTGGCCTTCGGCGCCTCTTTTCTCGCCGGCTCTTTTTTGGCGGCGGCTTTCCTGCCCTCGCCTTTTGCCGGAGCTTTTTTGGCGTCCGCTTTCTTGGCGGCTTTTTTCGCCGCCGGTTTGGCGGCTTTGGCCTCGGCTTTCTTCGGCGGCTCTTTTTTGGCTTTGCCCGCCTCTTTTTTGGTGCTGGGGTCGCGCTGTCGCTTCTCGAGCGCCATCGCTACTCACCCTTCCCCGTGCCGGAGTGGGAGCGGAAGGTCCTGGTCGGCGCGAACTCGCCCAGCTTGTGGCCGACCATCGACTCCGAGATGAAGACCGGGACGTGCTTGCGGCCGTCGTGGACGGCGATCGTGTGGCCGACCATGTCCGGGAAGACGGTCGAGGTCCGCGACCAGGTTTTGACCATCTGTTTCTGGCCGGACTCGTTCATCGCCGAGATCCGCTTCATCAGCGCCGCTTCCACCCACGGCCCCTTTTTCGTCGAGCGTCCCATCAGCGCTTTTTCTTCCCGCGGCGGCGGCCGCGCACGATGTAGCGGTCGGACTGCTTGCCCTTCTTGCGGGTGCGGTAGCCGAGCGTCGGCTTGCCCCAGGGAGTGACCGGGTGGCCACCGGGCGTGTGGTGGGCCTCGCCGCCGCCGTGCGGGTGGTCGACCGGGTTCATCGCCACGCCGCGGGTCTGCGGTCGCTTGCCCTTGTGGCGGCTACGCCCGGCCTTGCCGACCTTGAGGTTCTGGTGCTCGGCGTTGGAGAGGGCGCCGACGGTGGCGCGGCACTCGGCGCGGACCAGCCGCATCTCCGAGGAGGGCAGGCGCAGCGTCACCATCTCGCCCTCCTTGGCCACCAGCTGTATCGCGGTGCCGGCGGCGCGGCCCATCTTGCCGCCCTGGCCGGCGGCCAGCTCGACGTTGTGGACGATCGTGCCGGTCGGCATGTCCTTCAGCGCCAGGGCGTTGCCGGGTTTGATGTCGGCGCCCGGGCCGGACTGGACGCGGTCGTCGACCGAGAGCCCGGCCGGTGCGAGGATGTAGCGCTTCTCGCCGTCGGTGTAGTGCAGCAGGGCGATGTAGCAGCTGCGGTTGGGGTCGTACTCGATCGAGGCGACGCGCGCCGGAACGCCGTCCTTGAGCCGCTTGAAGTCGATTTTGCGGTAGCGCCGCTTGGCGCCGCCGCCGCGGTGGCGGGCGGTGACGCGCCCGTTGGCGTTGCGACCGCCGGACTTGCGCAACCCCTCGGTCAGCTTGCGCTCCGGCTCCGACGCCGTCAGCTGCTCGCGCAGGGGGTAGGTGGCGAAGCGGCGCCCGGGGCTGGTCGGTTTGGTCTTACGGTTCGGCATCTCTCTCCCTAAGCCGTCTCGGCGCCCTGGAACAGCTCGATCTGCTCGCCCGGCGCGAGCTGGACGATCGCCTTCTTCCAGCCCCGCGTCCTGCCGACGCTGAGCCCGCGGCGCTTCGGCTTGGGCCGCACCTTGGCGGTGTGCACGCCGGCCACGGCGACGTCGAAGATCTCTTCCACCGCGGCGGCGATTTGCGTCTTGTGGGCGCGGTCGTCGACCCGGAAGGTGTACTTGCCTTCGCCGATCAGGGCGTAGCTCTTCTCCGAGACGACCGGGCGGATGATCACGTTGCGGGCGTCCATCAGCCGAGCCTCTCCTGCAGTTTTGCCAGCGCGCCTTCGGAGACGACCAGCGAGGCGGCGCCGATTACGTCGGCGACGCCGATCGCCCCGACCTCGGCGACGGTGACGCGGCCGATGTTGCGGAAGCTCTTCACCGCACCAGTCTCCTCGGCCTCGAGCACCACCAGGGTCGGCTGCTTCGCCCCCCATTTGGCCAGCGCCTCGGCTGCGGCCTTGGTCGAGGGCGTCTCGAAGGGCGCCGGGTCGAGGACGGCGACGCTGCCGCGCTCGGCGTGGACCGAGAGCGCCGCCCGCATCGCCTTGCGGCGCGCTTTGCGGTTGACCTTGACGGTGTAGGTGCGCGGCTTGGGGCCGAAGGCGACGCCGCCGCCGAAGCGGTTGGGGACGCCGAGCGTGCCGGCGCGGGCGCGGCCGGTGCCCTTCTGGCGCCAGGCCTTGGCGGTGGTGAAGGCGACCTCGCCGCGGGTCAGGGTCGAGGCGGTGCCGCGGCGGCGGGCGGCCAGGTCGGCGCGCGCCGTCTCGTGCACCAGCGAGTGGTGGAAGGGCTCGGTGAAGAGCTCTTTCGGCAGGTCCGCTTTGGCCGATTTGCCGAGCACGGCCGCTTTAGCCATCGGTCCTCACCTCGACCACGGCGTTGCGCGAGCCCGGCACACTGCCCTTGACCAGCAGCAGGTTGCGCTCTGCGTCGACCTCGGCGACCTCGAGGCCGCGCTGGGTGGTGCGCTTGTTGCCCATCTGCCCCGGCATCCGCATGCCTTTGAAGACGCGCCCCGGGAAGGCGCTGGCGCCGATCGACCCCGGCGCCCGCACGTTGTGCGAGCCGTGGGTCACCGGGCCGCGGCTGAAGTTGTGGCGCTTGATCCCGCCCTGGAAGCCCTTGCCGATCGAGATGCCGGAGACCTTCACCTTCTGGCCTGCCTCGAAGGACTCGACGGTGACGTCGTCGCCTACCTTGGGGCCCTCCTCGGCGCCGAGGTCCTCGTCGCGGAACTCGACCAGGTGGCGCATCGCCGGCGCGCCGGCCTTCTTCAGGTGGCCCAGCTCGCCCTTGCTCAGCTTGCCCTCCTTGACCTCGCCGAAGGCGAGCTGGACGGCGGCGTAGCCGTCGCGCTCGGCGTCGCGTACCGCGGTCACCTTGCAGGGGCCGGCCTCGATCACGGTTACCGGGACGACGGTGCCGTCCTCGCGGAAGACCTGCGTCATGCCGAGCTTCTTGCCGAGGATCGCGGCCATCGGACTAGAGGCGGATCTCGATGTCGACGCCGGCCGGCAGCGAGTCGAGGCGCTGTAGCGAGTCGACGGTTTTCGGCGAGGGCTGGAGGATGTCGATCAGCCGCTTGTGGGTGCGGATCTCGAAGTGCTCGCGCGAGTCCTTGTCCTTGAAGGGCGAGCGGATCACGCAGTAGACGTTTTTCTCGGTCGGCAGCGGCACCGGCCCGGAGACGCTCGCCCCGGTCCGCTCCGCGGTCTCGACGATCTCGCGGGCAGCGCGATCTATGGCGTCGTGGTCGTACGCCTTCAACCTGATCCGGATTTTCTGCGCCGCAATCGCTGCCACGGTTTTTCTTTCTTTTCTTCTCCTGCGCGTTCCTACCGCGCCGAAGGGGCGCCGCCCCTTGGTGGTGGGGCGCCGCCCCCGGTCGTATGTCTTTTAAATTTTCCCCGCCGCGAAAGCGGCGGAAGGGCGGACGAATGCCGCCCATTTGATGCTGGGCCGTTACTCGATGATGTCCGCGACGACCCCCGAGCCGACGGTCCGGCCGCCCTCGCGAATCGCGAAGCGCAGGCCCTGGTCCATCGCGATCGGCTGGATCAGCTCAATCGTCATCTCGACGTTGTCGCCCGGCATCACCATCTCGGTCCCCTCGGGGAGGTTGGCGATCCCGGTCACGTCGGTCGTGCGGAAGTAGAACTGGGGCCGGTAGCCCGAGAAGAACGGCGTATGACGGCCACCCTCCTCCTTCTTCAGGCAGTAGACCTCGGCTTTGAATTTGGTGTGCGGGGTGATCGAACCCGGCTTGCAGAGCACCTGGCCGCGCTCGATCTCCTCGCGCTTGGTGCCGCGCAGCAGGGCGCCGATGTTGTCGCCGGCCTGGCCCTGATCGAGGATCTTGCGGAACATCTCGACCCCGGTGACCGTCGTTTTCGTCGTGTCCTTGATGCCGACGATCTCGACCTCGTCGCCGGTGTTGACGATCCCCTGCTCGACGCGGCCGGTGGCGACCGTGCCGCGGCCGGTGATCGAGAAGATGTCCTCGATCGGCATCAGGAACGGCTTGTCGAGCTCACGCGTCGGCTCGGGGATGTAGGAGTCGAGCGCTTCGGCCAGCTCGAAGATCGCCTTCTGCGCCTCTTCGTCGCCCTCCAGCGCCTTCAGCGCCGAGCCTTTGACGATCGGCGTGTCGTCGCCGGGGAAGTCGTACTCGTTGAGCA